>Ga0209639_1000045_pt1 | contig 194003 bp, 107 predicted proteins | sample EPASupsiteHSE605_FD_187268 | JGI IMG/M metagenome (GOLD analysis project Ga0209639, IMG submission 187268) | Bioremediated contaminated groundwater from EPA Superfund site, New Mexico - Sample HSE6-05 (SPAdes) (version 2) | ecosystem: Environmental > Aquatic > Deep subsurface > Groundwater >... | reverse complement strand
TATTCAGAGGTAACAAATGGGCCATCTTTTATATATGAAGATTGAATATCACTTTGCTCTTTCAAATACAATCTAGCAAGTCTTCCGTTATTTTTCCTTACAATAGCCTTATCTACAGTACCTTCACGATCAATTCTCTCGCGAGCATAGTGGGTGATTGATACCCACCAATCAGCCTTAGCTTTGACATGTCTCAGAATTAAGGATTCAAGGGGAGGCAGCATTCCAGGTACTTTCCAAGGAATATTGGCTTTCCAACACCTCCATGTTTCACTTAAATGAGCCATCAGGGCATGAACTTTATTAATATTGACTCCTTCAGGCATAATATCAGCAATTTCACTGGCAACTGCAGCTCTCATTTCAATATCATACTGAGATTCAACTCTTTGTTTTGTGACATTTGATGCATATCTTTTAACAACTCTTCCTTCATATTCACGAGCAACGGATGATCCAATCCATCTTTCTAACAAAGGAACCATTCCTCTTAAAAAGAACACCCAAACCCTCCAAATAGGCCCTCAAAAACTAACACCAGGCCCAGAACCGATAGGTCCTGTATTGAACCGACTATATATAATGGGTTTTAAGTCTTTGCATTGTTTAACTTGATGCATGAGCTTATATCTAAAGAATCCTGTTAAATGACCTGCATGACTTAAAACATAGACGAGAGGATTTTCATAGAGTTGATAAAAATTTATTCATTGATTCATGCAATTTTGTTTTTCTTTGTCATTTAATATATTATATTGTATCATGATGTATTCCTAGTGATAGAAAAGACCAAATTGGTGTTATTAATCTGTTGAGAGAATGGGAAATACATTTTAGAATTGTTGAGTGTTTTGGTTTTCGTCTTTGTAGTCAAGATCAAGATGGAACTATTGTTTAATATGGATAAGGGTAGGTAGTGATTATAGTTTCATGATGGAGTTTTTCGGGAATTCAACAAGAATAGTTGTGGAATGTTTTTAACATTAATCTTTCATATTCTAGAGAATCATTTAGAGAGTTTCTAGATCTGATTAATAATCGAATCAGTTATTCAAATGATGAAATATTATCCTGAATTAAACAATTTTAGTTGAGAATCTAATTAATTCGGTTTTCAAAAGATATGACAGTTTTGTCGATGGTATAGTATGGATTCATATATTCCTGAAATAAATTCTTTATTTTGGGGGGATTCCATCAAAAATTAAGGATCTTCTCGCTAGATTTATTTTTGATCATCAAATATAGATTTGGGTTTTCTTACGATAGATTATTGAAATCTGATTCCGAATTAAAATGTAGTTTTTCCTCTTTGTTTTTCAATATGAATCACAAATGACCGAAAAAATAATGGAAATAGCAACAACATTGGAGATTGAAATGATTTTATCTCGAAAGGCTGCACTTACATACACCCACTTTTAAATAATTTGATTTTTGGAGTTATTAAAAGCCGTTAAAATGGGTAACCTGATTACACAATGAATCAAAAAAGAAACCTTTTGAGTATATTATTTCTGCTTGGGATTCTATTACAAAAGAGTTAATCATCCAATCGTTTTTTAAATACTCAAATCACTTTGGTGATGAAGAACAAAAGGTGATATTGATAAATGGTCCGTTTGTTTAAAAAATTGACATAACCGCTATTTGATTGTTTACAAAAAGTTACAAAATTTACATACCAGACACTTTTTTTCATTGACCCTTGAGTAATGGTGGTGAATCCTGAATAATTTTCATCAAAATGCATTGTTTTCGAATGAGTCTATTAATAAAATCTGTTAACGGAAACAAAAAGATCAGGTAAATATTTATGGTGACAACAAAAAAACTAGATTTTAATGGTTATAAAACAGTACCTGACTTTTAGATCTTTTTTGATACTTTATGGATTCAGTAGTTCATCTACTGGAGGCATCAAATGACTTATATTTGAAACTAGGAAAACAAGACGATCGAATTATTTCTATTTTTGCTCGAAGATTTGCAAAGTTCAAACCTCCGAATATATTAGAGCATATTTTCCGATGTATAATTCATAAATTCATTAATGAATCATGAAAAAGTTATTCTAAAAGGAAGATCAAGGGTTTAACCAAAGTTGGCCATCAACGAATTAGAAAACCAATCTAATTATGCGGATCAATCTGGATTACCTACAAATATTCTAGATCAGAAGAAATACCTTGTTGGGCTCATGACCCAAAAAAAACCATTGAAAGGCTCTTTCCGATTCATAATTCATTGTGAAAACTGTGGTAAACAACAGAGCATCATTTTTAAATTTTAAGCCCAATTGCAATCACAAACATAACATATTTATTTATCAGAAAACGTCACTTAGTGATCTATTAGCATTACTAATGATACATATATTGGGAAAAAATTGATTGTTGATGACTTTTCATCTACATGTTCGGTAATAATACAAAATTGATCATATGTGCGAGGAGGGGTTACTGTTTCATAACAGTAGGCCGTCTTGAAAAATTCGATGAAAAATGCATGTGATTGTATTAGGGTCCCACTAATGATAACAGGACCATATGTTACAATATTTCCGTCAAAAAACGAATTTATGACTGTTAAAGTACCTTTTTCGCTATGAAATAGAATGTTATTGTTTTGCGAAAAAATGCAATTAATTACAATATAATAATATAAATTGTTGATTATTCCAAAAGAAGCTGGGGAGGAGTTCTTAATGATATTTGAATACATAACCCCATTATTTGACAATTCTCCATAGAAATTTATGCAAATTGATTTTCCAGAATTATTGATACAGTTAAAATAGGTCAGGTTCAAAACAGATGAATACCGAAAATCGACAACGGAAACTTGATATGCCATATTGTTCGAACTATTAGAATCTGAAATCAAATGTACTGAGTATACAAGATACATAGATCCAAATCCGATCCAGGATTTGGCACTTTGGGATATTGTGGTCCTTGAAAATGTTGCGTATTGTCCAATTTCAGCATAAAAAAAATGCCCATATGACATGGCTCGACATGATAAACAACACACATTGGTAATATTGATGGATTTTGAAGAAAAATAAACAGCTCCTCCCTTTCCATTTGTCGAGCAATTTGAAAATATACAACAACATATATTCAACATAGAGGATCCTTCGCAAAATATCACGCCACCATCAAACTCATAAGAATCAATTCTCAAGAAGACACAATTCTCAATTACAACGTTTTCATTGCGTATAACGTATGATCTGCCTTTATCAATACTCTCATCAACACAATTACCAATACCAATTGCCTTGAGATTCTTAATGGGGTTCATAACTCCTATAAATAAGAGTATTGCTTTCATTTCAATGCAAAATCGATTTTTGTATTGAATTCATTCAATTTTAATGTAAGACCTGGTTTTTGAAAACATTTGTTAATGTGATTGGATTTTGAGCGGTTTTTATACTGATTCGGTAAAACAAAGGCTTGGGCAACAATGATCGATCATTGTTGCCCAAGCCTCGGATAGAAAGATGGAACAAGTAAAGAAAAAGACACTCAGCCATATCATTTTTACGACAAAACTAGAAATGATTTAAATTCTTTCAGTTTTTCTATCCTCAAATCCTTCATAATCCATATTTAAGGTTCATGATATAACTTTTTCAAATCAAAAACATTGATCCCCATCAATTTTAATATCTAGAATACACATTTCAATTCCAAATGTATGTGTTATCTTTTAAAAATGAACATAATTTTCAACAAATAATGTTTCTCTTTTGTTAAGGAGTTGTCAACATTATTAGCAAATAATTTTGTAATATTTTAACCAAAGAAAGATTGAAATTCTTATTTTAAAAGAAAATCCTTAATATATGATAGTAATATTATTGAATGCTAAAAGAATAAACCAGTCTAAACAATATGAGTTATCATTTAAAAATAGAATGAAAAACATTAGAAGAACATGTTAAATACATAACACCGAAATTTTGTCATATGAAGCTAGAGGCAATCAGAATAACTATGGAAATAATCGATATATGCCTCAAAAATTAATATGAAACAGAACGAAATTGAAAAAAGCATTCATGGGTTCTGTCCCTTATATTGTTTACAAGTAGATATTTCATTAGATTTAAATTATACACAGAATTTCAATCATAAGTGAATGATTTTTTTAACATTTTTGGGAATACCAAATATTGGTACATGAATTATTCCTCATGTATCCTCATTGGAGGTCATAAAACATTTCATAAATTAGATAAATGAAGTGGACATCACTCATGATATATTGCTAATAGTTACTGTTAAATATTTAACTTAATATCATCCAGATTAAGGATTCTATTCACAAGATTTTAAAATGTAAAATTATAATCGTATGGACAAACATTTAATTTGTAGCCAAATGTGACAATCATTGTTAAATACCAAATCCACTATGGCGTAATATTCATTATATTTAATGGTGAAGTGGTATTCATAAAATTTGAGGGTTTTTAAAAATCATTCCCATAATCCTTTCTTTGAGGTCCATCCAAGGCAGTTTATCAATATACCCATGAATTAATCTTTATTTGGTATTTTATACAACAAAAGATATAAAAGTTTTATGTTGTACCCTTGAAAAGCTGAATTTTGTCATGAAATAAACAATATTTCAACCTTGAATTAAGAAAGGAAAAAGGATTGGGTTTATTGAATTGCCCGATAATGATCAGAACAAAAAATGGCATACATTTTTTGTTCTGATCATTATTTTCTCAGGAAACAAAGGGAAAACTAGAAATATCAATGATCAATGGATATGCTTAAGTATCATTCCTTTTAGTAGTTCTATGATAAGGATTAGTATCACGTGTTGCTTAAGCTAAGGGTAAATAATTCCCTTTTCTGATCAATGTTTTTGCACATTTTCCTGGCAGGATCTCTTCAAAGCCACCATGTAATTAAAGATGCTTATGGTGCCACATGGTTAAAACTGTTTTACCATAATTCAGTTGGCAGTATTTATTTCGCAAATCGGAATGAAGCTTTGTACACAATTGGCACATCAAAATATAGCATTTTGTCAACATTGAATACCAGTTTTATAGTTAATGGTGCATACGAATTTTTATTAGAATACCCCAATGTCCCTGGTTACAACAGATGGAGACAGAATCTCCGACCAATGGACAATCCTGATGTAACAGGGTCAGTAGCCAGCGGATACAGTCCTATTCACATAGATTGGAATGAAATGTATTGGGGAGGGCTAGTTCTTTCATCCCAATCTAGTACCCTTCTTGATGGATCATGCCATACAAGTCACTTCTGGTATTCAATCGGCGAAACATCAAAGACATACAGTCCTGGGTACCCGGGTCCTTACCCTAATATTGTCACTCAGTGCTATTTATGGGTAAGAATTGATGGTTCGCAGATCAGATATCCAATTATAACCAAATCCAAGAATTCTTTCATCCCAATTATTGTCCTCCTGTCACAGTTTATATTGTAAATTATTTACCCTCTATCAACCAAAAACGATTAAATATTCTGCTAATTGGTCAGATGAATTCACAGAATAATCATTACTTTTTCAGAGCAAAATTTTGGTTACCACATTCAAATATGATTTTAATTGATAAGATGGCGGGCTTTTTTGTGAAAAGAATTCAATAAATTACTTGAGGTTTAATTGAAAATGGGGCCAACATATACAATAGGAATGTCGAAGCGCATTCCCCATTTTTCCAGAATGCAAGACCATGATTATATTACCAGTTTAGACAAGGTTGACCGCACTGAGCCATATTATTATTCCCCGTTATCATCCAGTCAGGTTGGGAAATCTGATTTTAATAGGTTTTTGTCAGAACAAGGGGTTAGAGCAAGACCGTCGTATTGGTCCAGAGGTCAATGCAAAGATATCAGGTCTGTTATTTCATTAATTAATAATTCTACTAAAATTCTTGTTATTCTTGGCGCTGGCGGCAGCGTTGGACCTGATTTCCGTTCGCCTGGAGGTCTATATGATTCAATTGCTAAGGCTGCCGTTTTAGAGGATCCATCTCAAGTGTTCGAGATCGATACCTTTTTCCAAGACCCATCTATTTTTTGGCGTTTTGCACATACTATTTTTCCTTCAGAGAAGCCGGAGCATTCAAAGGTTCACTTCTTTATTGAAGAATTGCAACGAAGAGGGAAGTTACTTCGCCTTTATTCACAGAACGTTGATACACTCGAAGTTGGAATATCACCCGAAAAACTTAGATGTGTTCATGGTTCATGGCGTGAAAACAAATGCCATCGTTGCGGAGCTGTTCACTCTATTGAGGATATTCGTCCACACGTTGTCTCAGGTACTGTGCCTGTGTGCCAGTTCTGTGCTGGGCCGATTAAGCCAGGTATTGTATTCTTCGGGGAGAGTACAAACCTAAACAGAGTAGAGGCAGAAATGGATGCAATGGAGGCAGATTTACTATTAGTCATAGGTACATCTCTTCGTGTTGCTCCCATATCAGAGTTCCCAAAGTACATGCCTAATATACCATCAATACTTATTAACCGTACAGTTATTGATTGTCAGTTTAGTGCTCGATTACTTGGAGAATGTTCTGATATAATCGATTACATTGAGGCCGAGTTAGGATGGGATGACGATTCAAATATTTTGGTTAACCAAATCCAAAACTACCAACCAAACATATTTATTTTCCCATCTAACTCTCCATTAGCTTCTAGAGTCGTACAAAATCCTCGTTCCGACTTTTTAGTCACGTCGGTACCATGCGATGTTGCGGATCTTATGTAAATATATAATTCTACAATAGTGTTGAGTCTTTAACTCTTCGTCTAGTGTGACTAGTTGTCTTCTTTGCCTTCGAATCTTCTGCTAATGGGTCCTGTATTGATCTCTTTTTCTTCTTTCCAATCTTCCTCTTCTTCTTCCCCAAGAATACATTATAAATAGCGTATATTAGAAAACTCACGACAATTGTAGCTATCAAAAGCAGTTTTCTATAGTCAGTGGGTTCTCGAATGACAGTGATTGCAATTGGTTTTGACCATTTGTACTTATCAATTGATACAGAAACACGAATTTCTTCTTCCACAATCCTTGGAGAAGTGCACTGTATCGCAGAATCGTTCAGTTTCTTTCCAGAAACAACTTTATCACCAAATCTGCAGAAAACAAGTGAAGATAAATTGCTATCCAGGCCAAGAGTCAAAATATCGCCGCCCTTGCCATGTATTGTCGCAGGATCATAGCTAAGTATATGGAATTTAGCAGGACGGCCATAAAGAACCTCTTCATCATCACTGACGCTGAGAGCAAAGAAAAAACAAAAAATCATTGGCGGCGGTTTTATGCACGTTTATAATTTATTATGGCAACAATCGAAGAGATTGATCCCAACTCCCTGGGCCCTGATATGACAGTAGAGGATTTCCTCAAGAAGCAATGCGACGACCAGATCACCAGGCTGAAGAATCACGCAGAAAAACTAGTGGAGCAGTTCCAAAATGAGGCAAAAGAGGTGCGAGAAAAACTCGTCATCAGCCTCAAATAGTACAACGATATTACAAAGTCCCAGAAATATTTGAAAACTTTATAATATAAATCATTCAAAATTGTTTTTTATCGACCTTATATGAAGTCGCTCGTTTGTACTCTGAATGACAATGGTGGGACTGAGACTGGTATTTTGCGCATTGCTGATCCGAGTTATACATTGAATGTTATGGTTCCTATTGGAACAAAATTCCATTTTCCTGATACAGTTCTGGTGACTGATCATGATTCGATGTGTGAGATTAATCCGAGTCAGGAGTACAGTGTGATGAAGGATATTGTCTTTTCGATTGAATTATGCAAGCCCGGTTCTTTTTACTTCAGGTTGAAGACTTCGATTGAGGAGGGTCCAAAAGTTAGGTTTATTGTTGATCCTATTATCATGATTAATGAAAATCCTGTTCCCCCAAGTGGCCTGATTATTCAGACGAATTTTGGTAGATGCATTGGGTATATTGATGATTGGATTGAAAAATTGAAGCCAATATCTCGTCTTGGGTACAATATGATTCATATTCCTCCATTTCAGGAGCTGGGACACTATTCTCACTACTCAATTAAGGATCAATTGGCAATTAGCAAGTTTTTGTTTAGAAACAGCATTCCTGAAGAAAAGAAATGGGAAATGCTCAGGAGTACTCTTAAAACTATTGAAAAATCACTCGGAATAGTGTTTATGACAGATATTGTTCTTAATCATACAAGTCATGATTCCGAATGGCTGGTGGAGCATCCAGAGTCGGGTTATCACGAAGAAAATTCTCCTCATTTGATTCCTGCTATCTACATTGATAATTTGTTGAACGAAATATCTGAAGAAATTGCAATGGGAAAGGTCCCTAGTTTACCTCCAGATCTTCCATCACAGAAGAGAGACGATCTTCTTGCCTACATTACCAAAAGAGTATCAAAGAGCGATTTTAAGAGATTCTTTATAATTGATGAAGAAGCGGCAATAAGGGATTTGCTTAATCACGAGAGTGTTCATTTGCCTAAAGAGATTGAAATGCTCAGAATGAGGGCTGTTAATTATGGTGCTCCGCAAAGGCTTAATATCTTGAGAACAAAGGGAGTTATAAATGATAATTCCTATAAGATGGATTCAATTAGAATTGATTCCAACTATTCAATTGCATTATTTATGGCCCCAGATCGTTTTGATTCATCGAAACTTGATGAATTCAAGCTAGCAGTTTGCACAATTAATGCACCACTCATGCAACACTACGAATCAGTTGTTAAAGATGTATGTGAAAGTGTTGTTAACACATTTTGTTATCACAGATATGATCCAAATGGTCCAAAACTAGGCCCAATTACTCTCAAGACACCTATTGTTTGGAGTTACTTTTCTAAAGTTGTTACAAACAAAGGTTTGGAAAATGAAAAAGTTTTTCATTTAGCCAATAATGGCTGGATTTTTGGGAAAAAGCCAACAGAAGATTTTATATCAAAAGATTCCGAAGCATATCTGAGAAGACAAGTTGTTATATGGGGCGATTCAGTAAAATTACGTTTCGGAACTAAGCCATCTGATAATCCTTGGCTTTGGGAATACATGAAATTGTATGTTGAAAGTGTAGCAAGTGTTGTTCATGGATTAAGGCTAGACAACGCTCACTCAACGCCACTTCCAGTCGCTGAGTATTTCATTAAATGTGCAAGGAATGTAAATCCATCAATGTATATAATGGCTGAACTGTTTACTGGAGGAGAAGATGAGGATATGCATTACATTAACACAATTGGAATTAATTCTGTTGTCAGGGAAGCATTCCATAATCTTGAACCTGGCGCTTTGACACATGTACTATGGTTGAGTGGAGGTGTTCCTGTAGCAGCAATAGATAGTTTAAATAGTGAGTCAATTATTCGCCCATTAAGACAGATTCCTGGAGTTATTTTTGATCTAACTCATGATAATCCGGTGCCGCATTTCGATCGACTCTCTGTTGCAGCAGCAGTATCCATGTCTGCTTCCCCAGTCGCCAGTACCCGTGGCTATGACGATTATCTACAGTTTAATCCATCTGTTGTTGATGAGTTTAGGTTTTACCCTTTGAGTGAACGTGATCCTGCAATACATTCTGTGAGAAGGATTATCAACCAGCTTCATGTTCAAATGGCACAAGATGGATACAATGAATTAATGGCGATGTATCATGGAAATCTACTTAGCTTGTTTAGATGCAATTCTCAAAGCGGAAATGGTGTTTGGATGATGGTACGAATGACAAATGGCGATTGGGTGAATGAGCTAGAATGCGCTTCTCCAATTGAAGATTTGGTTTTTGAGGCTCATTGTGATGATGTGATTTATACTGATTCATCAAAAGATATTACTCCATGTAAATGTAATATTAGACTTAATACATCCCTCAAGAATATGTTTAGTTGTGAGATTAGAAACCAAACACAGCTAGTACTAACCAAATTCCCTGTTGGTTCTGTAGTATGTTTTAGGACAAAGCTTCCACAACATTTATTGAATATCCTTGGTACACTTGAAGTCAAGTCTGTGGCTGATGGTTTTATCAAATGGACTCAACAGCTTAGTTTTACTGATTTATCTGTTTTAATGTTTAGATGTGCCACCGAAGAAAGATCAACGATTGGCCATGGTCCATATACTTTTCCAGGGTACGGTGAGTGTTTCTATGCAGGAACACAAGGGATTGTTACTGCTATTGAAAGTAGGCATGATATGGGGAACCCAGTTTTTCAAAATATTCGTGATGGTGATTGGCTTATTGATTACATGTGTAAGAGACTATATCAAGTACCAAGGCTTATTCCAATTGAAGGATATCTCCGTTCAGTTACTGATAAAATCAGAGCTCTACCCAGGTTTTTGATTCCTAAGTTTTTCGATAGAGTTATTCGTGCTTTAGATATTTCTGGACGTGAGCAGATTAAGAGAAATATGTCGAAATTTGTTAGGGAGGGTGATGATTTTGTTCACGCATTAGCATTTTCCTCTGTTGCTTTTTATGGTCCAGTAAGAGATGCCCCATTAGTTAGCGAAGCCTTACAGCCTATCTATAAAGGAATTCAAATTGAAAGGTTTGGGTGCTCACTTGCGGCAGGATTACCTCATTTTGCGTCCGGCTATATGAGGAGCTGGGGAAGAGATACTTTTATAGCATTAAGGGGTATCTTTATGACAACCGGAAGGTTCTCTGAAGCAAAAGACCATCTAATTGCTTTCGCATCTTGTTTGAGGCATGGTTTAATTCCCAACTTGCATGATTCTTGCAACAATCCAAGGTTCAATGCTCGTGATGCTACATGGTGGTTCCTTCAAGCTCTGCAAGATTACTATTTTATGGCACCTGATGGAAATCAGTGCCTTGAGTGGAAAGTACCTAGGCTTTTCCCTACTGATGATCCACATGAGCACCAGAAGAAATGGGCTGGCAAAAAAGAAAGACCCATTGTTGAAATGTCGGATATCATTCAAGAGATTCTAACAAAACATGCAAATGGAATTCATTTTGTTGAATGGAATGCAGGTACATCAATTGATTCTGTTATGAAAGAAAATGGATTTAGGGTAGATATTGTGACTGACTGGACAAATGGATTTATACTAGGAGGTAACGGAGATAATTGTGGGACTTGGATGGATAAAATGGGCAGTTCACCTAAGGCTAATAATCGTGGAGTTCCTGCAACACCTAGAGATGGTGCCGCTATTGAAATCATTGGGCTGCTCGCCTCAACTTTACGATGGTTATCAGACCTAAGCGAAAAAGCCAAATACACACACCAAGGTGTTAAGCTGGCTTCAAGCGGAAGACTTATGAAGTGGAAAGAATGGAGGCTATTGATTGTTTCTAGTTTTGAATCCTGGTTTTATGTACCATTGAACTCTGAACATGATGATAGATTCTTTATCGAACACTCCCTTGTCGGAATTCGAGGTATTTATAAAGACACAGTTGGTTCATCAGCAGAGTTCGGAGACTATCAATTCCGACCTAATCTTTGCATTACAATGACAGTTGCAAGTGAGCTATTTGATCCTGTACACGCACGAAAGTGTCTCGATATTGTTGAAGATAGATTAATGGGAAGACTGGGAATGAAAACACTTGATCCATCAGATTGGAGATACCTCCCATATTATGACAACTCTGAAGATAGTGAGAACTTTTTCACAAGTGCTGGGTTTAATTACCATAATGGACCCGAATGGCTTTGGCTCACAGGATACTTCTTCAGAGCCTCAATGAACATGAAGCGCGGAATCACACCTAGAATGACTCAAATGCTTGCAAATCTCAAGTCAGCTCTCCATAATTCATTCTCTGTTGGACTACCAGAGTTAACAAATAAGGATGGTGCATTTTGTAAAGACTCCTGCCCTACTCAAGCCTGGTCAATTGCAACACTTCTCGATGTTCTTTATGATTATAGTAAGTATTCGCATGAGGAGATCCGTGCTTGGGGCCAAGCAGACGATTCAGACGAGAATACTGAAGAAGAAAAATAAACCTGAGTTGACCCTATAAACCGTTTAATGTCTTATCTTTCTCCTTCTCAGCTTCGAAGTGTTACTGATAGTATTTTTTCGCAATATGATTATTTAACCGATATTAAAGCGAAACTTGAAAATGAAGTCTCAAAACTCCGATCTTCTATTGAAGAACAAATTTCTATGGTAGTTGCACTTAAAAACGATTTTGTTAGTTTGAACACCGAAGGATCTTTTAGAAAAGATGATATTGCATCGCCGCCTTCTAGTAATTCAAAAGAAATGCAAGACCAATCTGAATCAGATCAAGAAGGAGACGTTATTGAAACATCAAATGATATTAACAAGCCATTAATAATCAATCTTGATGCAGAGATAGTGGATACATCAGTAATTACTAGTACAGCGTTTTCACCAGATGGAAAAGTATTAGCGATTGGTAGCAAAAGGACTATTCGCGTTTACAACATTAACACTGATCAATTCGATTTTGAATATTCTATCTCAGATGAAACAGAGAATAATGTGCATATTCGATCCATAGCATGGACAAGGAATGGGACAGTTCTTTTGTGCGGTGGCGAGGATCATGTACTATATGCTTTCGATGTGAAGAATAAAGCATTATTAAAATCGTTTAAAGCTAGTGAAGGAGAGGTTTATCAGGTTCAGAGTTCAAAGCAAGGATCCTTTTTTGCAGCTGTTACAGGGGATGGAAAGCTGACTGCTTGGAATTCCGCAGATTTCAGCCTGATGTTCCGAATTTCAAGAGATTCATCATCGCAAATGATTGCAGCATCTCTTTCGATTTCAGAAGATGATAAATACATTGCTGTTGGATACACTGATCAACATATATCGCTTGTTGATGTTAAGCTTCAGAAAACTGTTTTTGAAACACCAGCACATACTAAGGGAGTGTTTGCAGTCAAATTTTTATCAGGAATCAATATGTTGGCATCAGCTTCACTTGATAATTCCATTATCGTATGGGATATTGTTTTTAATAATGATACTGTATCACTTAAGGAGCGCTACACTCTGAATGAGCACAAAGATTTTGTTTTGTCGATAGACTATGATCCAAAGAGGATGATACTCTTATCAGGTTCGAAAGACACCACGGCTAGGATTACTTCCATTGAACAAGGTGAAATGCAATACATGATAAAAGGACACACAAATGCAATTATATCTGTTTCCTTCAATCCTCATCTTGATATGTTTTGTACTGGATCTGGTGATAAGTCAGTCAAATTATGGTCATATGCATCAGAAGAATAGAATCCAAACAGAGTCTTTATTCTTAAACACAGTATTTTCATCAGTTTTATGAAAAGGGGATTTGAGCAGTGCCATAACCAGGCGTATTCTATAGGTAGAACAGAGATCCTTGATTGGGTTAACAGCCTTTTAGGGCTTAATTACACCAAAATTGAACAATGTGCTAACGGGGCGGCAATTTGTCAAATATTTGATGCAATATATCCAGGAATCATCAAACTTTGCAAAGTTAAGTTTGAAGCGATATCTGAACCTGATATGGTTGGCAATTATAAAGTTTTGCAAGAATTATTCAACAAAAAAAATATTCAAAGGCAAGTTCCTGTAGATATTCTGATCAAAGGAAAGCCAATGGCATCTTTAGAGATGATGCAATGGGTTTATTCGTATTTTAAGCAGAATTATTCTGGTAACCAATATGATCCAGTTGTATCTCGAGAATTTTCCACAATTTCATCCAAAAAATCTACAAAAACACCATTATTATCTACTAAATCATCTATCCCACGACCTACATCAGCTAACAAACCGAAACATATCAATGATATAGATGTTCTTCTTCAAAAAATCGCCAATCTTGAGAGAGAAAATGAGGAAATGAAGGCAGAAAACCAAACTCTATTAGAAGAAAGGAACTTTTACTTCGAAAAATTGCAAAAAATTGAAAACCTTTGCCAAGGAAAAAGTTCAGATAGTTTTTCCAACGAAGTCCTTACCATTTTGTATGAAACAGATGAAGAACATGGATTCGTTCATCCAGATGAGCTAGATATATAAAACACATTAACCGGTTTTTAAATGAAATCCTTGTTTTCTCCATTTACGTCTCAAGAAGTAGAGAGTATTCGATCGGTTGTGATGCTTGGGCAACAATCCAATGAGATGCTTTTAACTAATTGCGCATCTCGCCCAGTTCAAGAAATCCGAGTATTTATTCGCAAGTTCAAGAAGAATATTCTTGATTTAAATGTATCACCACAAGAAATCGCCACACTAGCAAATCAGCAGTATTTATCGATAATTACTGCCGCAAGAGAAAAGAGAGGTGTGCATGTTCTACCATCAGCACAATCTGTCATGAATCTTGCGTCTGTATTTACTCCATCATCAGAGACACTTCCTCTCAAATTTAGATCGAAATATAACAAATCAGAAAACGATTCCGAGGTTATTCCTGCCAAATCGACAATACCAACTCGGTCAAGATCTGTTCAAAGCGGATTGTCTGCATCTGGCAATGATTCATTATTGAAAACTAATAAGAGATCAGTAATAATGATTATTCCTCCTTTCGAGTGCAAGCTTAATAATCCATGTAGAGCAGTCTCTGATATTGAAGCAGGAGGTATTGCTCTTGTGGCAAGATCTCCTAATACAGCACCAGACCTTGCTCGTGTTCATGCTGTTAAAAGTATTGGGGGTACAATGTATGCGCTGGCATCATTCTTTTTTCCTGATATACCACCATGCTATGTTAGAATAAATCAAGTTTCAATGATAAAGACCAAACCAAATAACCAAAATAGCAATAATACATTCAATGTTAATGCTATAATTCAGCAACTTATATCAGATGCTAAGATGAATATAAAACAGAATGACATATTGGATGATAGCGATCCAAAGAACATTAACGCACAGTGTATTTTGATCCAAACTTGCAAATGTGCAGCTTTAATGCATATGTTAAGCTTTTTATCTAATTGGGATGTTCCAGCAAACAAAAGGGAGCTCCTGATCAAATCATTGATGAGTTTGGATGAGCCAAAATATCATTCAAGCATGGAAATATCCCAAAGATGTGTTAATTTAATTAGGAAGATCATTTCGACCCAATAAACTATTATTTTTCAAGAAATATTTAAAATTGCTCAGATAGGGATTCGGAATATGCAGTTGAATTATCTCCTCCTTGTGTATCATCTGCAGGCTCTTTGTTATCAGCCGATTCTTCCTCTTCCTCTTCAGATTTCTTTCGTTTGGCCAGTTCCTGCTCTGCTTTGGCTTTTTCTTCAGCAATCCGTTTCTCCTCAGCTTCACGAGCAAGTCGCTCTTCTTCAAGTCTCTTCATTTCAACTTCAAGCCTTGCCAAATACTCGGCTTTTTCTATCGATAAATTCTTTTGATCTTCCCTGAATTGTTTCCACTGGTCTTCAACGTCTCTGTAATGAAGAAGCCAACGAGCCAAATAGTCAATCGGATCAGCAGGGTCCTCTAAGGCAGTTTCTTTAAGGCCTTCAACTAAAACATCACCAAGAACTCTCTTAAGATAAGCGTCTTCCATTCAACTGTAAAAACGTTATTTAAATTATCCCTTTGAGGGCAAAATTCAGGATTTTACATTTATTGGTTCTCATCTCGGAGAAACTCATTTGGGGAGGTAGCGTGATCTGAGTTTTCTTCTGTGTAAATTTGGTCTTGGAATACTTCGTAAGGCCAGTGGAAATAGGCCATGAGTAGCGAGAAAACATTCTCAGAGGCGTATTGCATGACAAACCCCAGTGATGAGTGATCAAAAAAGTTGAACCACTTATGTAGAATTTTCGTGCCATATGTGAATATCAATGCAACAATTCCGCATGACAAATACATGTAAAACTTATACTTTTCAGTGATGTCAACTTTGTAGCCTGAAACAAAAATCGATATAACTACCCACACTAAGTATACTATGTAAACAAATGTTTGCAAATTTGAGTATATTTGATTATTGGCTTTTGATCCATTTAGAGGAAGAGAGGATATCTCTTCCATTATTGATGCTAATGAGTAAACCACAAACATCATGATTGTGAAAACAGCTTTTGGAAGGAAGAAACACTTGTCGGTTTTACGATTCTTATATCTTAAGGAGTCAAATAGTGCTAATACAAAAAATGAATAATATGATTTAAACAATGAAGTCATAACAATATCATATATATTCAATACAAGAGATGGGAATATTATTTGGAATATAGACACTGGGTTATTATATAGCATTACAAGTATGATAAGGGGTATAGTGAGTTTTTGTTCAAGATGCCAAAGTTTAATATCCAGTTTCCGGAGTCGAAATAGCAGAAGTACTAAGAAAAATAATAATAATCCAATAAAAACGAATCTAAAATAAATTTGGAAGAACATATGCTCAGGGGTACCAATACTAACACCAATAACGATTGATTCAATCGAATTTGGCACTTTATCAAATCTTATCATTACATTTGCTAAGTCATAATTGATAAATCGATCAGAAAAGAGAAAAGTATGATTAGATTCAGATGAATTCGAGGGGATTGAGAATAATGCCTCAGTTGGATCCCTATGAATATCCAGTTGAGTTTCAGTTCCTTTCAAACAATGTATTTGAAATCGATAACTGAGTTGGAATAATGATTCTTGAACGCCATATCGTTTCTTTATCATGAAATACATTTCAATATTCTTATTATACTTGTTTATACCAGATATTTTATAAGGAATATCAAAAAATGAAGTATCATTTGGAATAGAATAATTGTAATATGTTATTTCATTCTGCTGAGGTCCAATTATTCCAGCAAAAATTACTAATCCCAAAACAATACAGAAAAAGGCAACTGTAGCAATATCTTCATGGAAATTAGCACTATCTATAGACATCAAACTTTCCCTCATCAAAGATTCTTCTATCTGTATGTTAACCATTTCATCAGATGATGATCTCTCGTCTAACATTAATTTTTTTATTACCCCAAATTCGAGTTCTCTTCATATAATATCAATGAATGAGTTTAGTAGAGAGAATCTTTTACCTGTTGAAATTTCTAATGAGTCTCCTATGGATTATTTGATGAATATAGACAAAATATACCATTGGGATGATATGATATATATTATTGCGGGTGCTTTGTTTATTATTTTAAGTGTTTTTATAGGAGGGATAAATGAATCCACAATTTGCGAAAAAGTAATCACAAAGGATACATATAATTATAAAAGATATGGATATTTATCATTAAATTTTAATATCTCCGATTTATCTGGATTAAATCGAATCATTAGATTAATTATTCGTTTTAACCGAACAAGGGTCATAGAACCAATATCCACCACTATCAATGTATCAACCAGGTTTTGGTTTTCTAGGAGCAATTCAACTATTACGAAAAGAACCTATATCAAAAACATTAATGTTTTTTCACGAATTGGACACCATGAAAGCAACGAAAACATGATCAGCGAGCACCACATTCTGAATTTTGAATCACTATCAGCCCAGATAAAAATATATGGAGATGTTAGTCGCTTTATGAATGGTGAAATTGTCATTCAATATGGGAATGCCTATTTTTCTATGTTTTCTATCTATTGCACAATATCATATTCTCTTTTACTCATTTCAGGCTTGATTGTGTTTTCAAATTCGTATCAAGCATTGGAATTAAAAGAAAGGAGGCATGAACAAGAATTATCAATTGTTATGTCAATAATGACCATTATATATAATAATCCTGTACAAATAATACAATTTATAAGACCAAGTTTTGTATTTTTGATATTAAACGATGTAGTTTCTTCATTCTATATCTCAATGATAGTTGTACTGATTCTTACTTTGGTTGGATTGCTTGGCGCAAAAGAAGACCCAAAACCATCATTTTGGCGACTCAGAATAGCATTTGGCGGAGTTGTTGCAGTTTTTTTTGTAATTAAACTGAGTATGAAATCATGCGAGCATATAGGATTAATAACCCATCAACCGCATATATATTTTTCTTTTATTTCATCCTCATTAATTTCGATTTTTTTGTTTTGGCTTATTAAATTGATACACGAATCATCTGATCGGATAGAAGAATCTGACTCATTTAAATTACTTATATATCTTCCCATAACAATTATTTTGGTAGGATCATTATATTTGTTTAACATCTCTGTAACTAAATCAAATTCTACAATTTTCTATATACTTAAGATGGCTGTTTTCAACGGTACATCATTACTAATGTTATATATTCATTATCCATTCAAAATAAACGAGAACCTTGTATTCGAAAAGCCCAAAGAAACATATGTTGACAATGGAATCTTCGAAGAGATACCAGAATCAACAAATCAGTAAATATTTACATTGTTTACTAAAAGTGGCATTGAATGGAGTTACCAATTAAATTATTTGCTCAAACAGGTTCAACTGTGATTGTAACTCGCGACGAGATCGTTTTAGACACATACGCTTACAAATTTGGTGTTCCATTTGAAGAAAATATCAAATTAGCGAGAGTATCAGTGAGTGGCAGGTTTGTTGTATTGGTTAACTCAGATAATGTGGTGTTTTTGTTTACAATAGCCAATTCTAGTTTATTTGTTGATCAAATTGAAATGGAAAATTCTATTTTGGATTGCCAGATTTCTGTAAAAGAAACGGTGATAGCGATTCTAACAGATAAGCAGAAATTATTGTTTTATAAGACCCTTCCTTTATGTTTTATTCAAGAATTTTTGTTCTATTCTGAATACGAAGCGCTTTCTTTTGAATTCCTTGAGGCTACAAATGCAATCAAGCTTTCTTTTCCCAACAATGCTCATTTGTTTTATTCATTTCCCCAAGTTTTGGATCCTATCGATTGTGGCCAAGTTGCATTGCTTGAACAGATACACGAAAATGTTTTTAATGCATATTTGACACCTCAAAGCAATATTGTATCCGAAACTACTGAGGATCCAGTGATACAAAAAATCGATTATAAGAAAAAAACCAATTCATTAGAAGAAGCAGAGAGGAAAGTGTATGAAAAGGCATTGCATTTAAAGGAAAGACAGGAGAGACTACAAGAAAGAAAGAACCATATAAATCAAGAGCTTGGAAACATATATGAATATGAAAACCAGGTTCTCCAAAGGGCAGAACAGAGCCATAAAACCATTAAGTTATTATTCCAGAGAATACAGAGACTTATAGAAAAGAAAGATAGAATGATAGAAGTGTTAAGAATTGAGAGCCAGTTTGCCCAAATTGAATCACAATTGGAAAAGATAAAAATCCCTTCTTTCCCTCCTACAACTAAGTCAATAACTAGGTATAATAACTTTGAATTTGAGCATAGAATCACTGAGCTGAAGAGAATTGTTAATCATAGAATAGCACAAAATAGGCAATAAATTTTCCCTTTTCATATAGATTTTGGATGTCAGTGCAACAGGCTGTTGAAGCAATCATACGCCCTCCAAGAACTACATATAATCTCAATTCCATTCCCACATGTCTTGAAACCGACGATGAAGAAGATGGAGGGGGTTTGTTTATTCGGATTCCAGTCACGATTGAGACTCCAAGAAAGGTAAAATTGCAAGGATCTATATATCATTCCGGTACCAAAAAGTTATCATCTGGAGGCCCTTGCGTGATTTATATGCATGGAAATGCCTCATCACAACTTGAAGGACAGTTTCTAGTTCCAAATATATGTCCTCACAATGTGTTTGTTTTTTGTTTTGATTTTGCGGGATGTGGTTGTAGTGATGGTGATTATGTTTCATTAGGCTATTTTGAAACAATGGATACTGAGTATCTTCTATCATATTTGACAGAAAAGTATCATTTTGGGCCCTACATACTATGGGGGAGATCAATGGGAGCAGCCACAGCGCTTATGATTAAGAATCCCGCAGTGATTGGTGTTATTTCAGATTCCGCTTTCACATCAATTCGAAATATGGTGAAGGCCATTGCCAAACAGAATGGGGTGGGTACATTATTTATGAAGCCTACTCTTTGGATATTGAAGAGTAAGATTTTATCTCTTGCTAACTTTGATATCAACTCAGTGTCTCCCCTTGAAGAAATCAAAAATCACAACATACCATTGATATTTGCCCAAGCAACAGATGACAAACTGATCCCTTACACACACTGCCAGGAACTATATGAAGCATATGGAGGAAAGATAAAGGAATTGGTGCCTTTAACAGGGGGTCATAATGGAAGAAGGACTCTTGGTTTTGTCAAGACATGTGTAATTTTTATTCTAAAGCAATTTCATTTGCCAATCGATGATATTCAGATAAGTGCATGCAGAAAACTTTTGCAATCTGACTTTCACTTTGAGTCCTTTGACTCAATGATTAGTCATAGTGGACAAAGCAATTTTCTGTCGTCAAAAACATTCCAAAATGATATCAAGCAAGGAGTTCAAGCCGAAACTATGAAATTCTCTACCGAAACACTTGATACAAACATATATGAAGTTGAAGAAGATTTAATTGAAGAAGAAAACCCAGAAGAAGAGTTCTTGGAAGAAGAGTGTATGAAAGAAGAAGAATGTGTGAACGAAGATCCAAATGCCAATAATACAGTAGAAGAAAATATTGAAGCCCCTGATGTCATAAAGAATTTAGACGATAATATTCAAACCCAAGATTCTCATGATCCAGTTCAAGATGAAAATTTAACACAAACAACACCATCAGATCAAGAGGAAATTACCATTAGTACTCATATTATTGAACCTGAAATAGTGAATCCAACACCAGAGAATCCTTCAAGTGAATCTATCATTTTACCTAAGGCACAAAACACAATGGAAGTTGAGATAGAAGCTTTGCCTTCAGATGATAATCCTTAAACATAGTACGGAACATTTTTTAAACGTATCTAAGTATTTGATGAGTATGAAAAAGCATGGGAGAATGACACAAATATGTCGAGATATATCCAGCATCCCTCGTGAAGAACTTGAATCACTTATTATGGAGTTTGATAGAGAGTTGGATGAGCGATCAAAAAGAATTGTTATTTTGAATGATGCTTTGACTGGAGTTCAAAAGAAAGCCTTTAAAGCCGAAGTAGAAACCCAAAATCATTACTTAGATTATATAGTGCCTCCATCATCTTTGAAACCGTCTTATGCACGTAATTTTATTGGAAAAGCTGTTGAATTAATACGTGATAAAGGTAATAAAGACAATATTGAGAGCAATCAAAAAACAGAAATCAAATTAACTGGGTCATTTAATCCTTATCAAGGAGCGAGTAAGCGTATTGTTACTCTGAGACAACGAATTGGTGAATATGAACAAAAAATAGTGGACATAAATGATGAAACTGCACAACTAAACCAAGAAAGGAAGAAACTTAAAGCAATTCTTGAGAAAAAACCCATTCCTTCCATTACATCATTTCGGCAAGAGAAGCCTTTAATAAGAACAAAAGGACAAAAAGTTACTTTGTCAATGAAAGATGTAATTAAGACAGTACGTCAGATGATATCAGAAATGAAGAGTAATCCACCACTCGATTCACTGAAATGTGTGTATTTTTTGCTTAAAGGCGATGATCCAATGGCATTGGAAATATTTTCTCAATTATATGATCCAAATATGAATGTCGAAATGATCAATGAGTTAGAAGATCTGCTAAATGATAGGAATGTTCAATTATCAATTTTGCAAGAGCAATTCAAACATTTAGATTCAAGGCAAAATGCGCTCAAAAGTGCATTTATGGCACTTAAAGATAGAGTTACTGATCACCATGGAAGCGGAGAAGATGATATTCATCATTTGAAGATTAGGATTGCTGAATTAAGCAAAATGATAGATAGTATTCCAAGTATAGAAAATGAAATCGAACAACTCCGTGAAAAGCGTTCTTTATTGATAAAGGATAAAGAGGATATTCTTAAAAATGGAGGTGATGAGATATCAGTTCATTATGAAGAAATGACACAGAAAAAGAATGAACTTTCTGATGAAAAAGCATCTCTGGATCAAGTACGAAGGCAATTAGAGGAGAAAGATCAGAGAATAAGGCAAAGATATTATACAATTGTCGAAGAGATTAAAAGAATAAGGGATAGCGAACAAAAACTGAAAGAACAACTTTCTAAAATCGACACTGAAAAGAGAGACATGCACCAAAAACTGTCATTGTTGTCTAAAGCTGGCATTAATGATCCAATGCAAGTAAAAGAGCTGGCAAAAACAATTAAGCAAGGAATACCACTTGAAATAGAAAGTAACAAAGATAATATGATTCATGAGTATAATAATAAGCTTAAGAAGTATCGTGATTCTAAGAAGGAGCTTGAAAGACTTGAAGGCATGAACGGAAATCTCGACACTCTAATCAGTAACTATTCAGGTAGGCTCAACAGGTCAAAGAAGGCCAGCACTCGGTTTTTCGATGAGGAACCAGATTTTTAATACATTTTGTTACTTAATAAACCATCTGTTTCTTCAATGAGTTCAAGCAGCATTTCTTTTTTATGTGAGTATTTGTGGTATTGTTTTTTGATCTTTAGGTATAGTTGAACGATTTCGGAATCTTTAAAAATCCCTTCATTCACACCATCTTTTTCAAGCTGCAACAAATATTCTGTCAATAATCTATCATTTTCATGTCCAAATTGCTCCTTTAAACTTAATAAATTCTCCTTCAGCGATTCAATTTGTTGTTGTATTTGTTCACGAGTTTGAATTACAATACTGAGATCATCATTGAGCTGTTCGATTCTTTTTGATTTTTCAACCAAGTTTTTGTAGTATAACCATTCGTTTTTCAAGGCTTGAGAGTCACAGTGAAGGATCCGAAGCTCTTTCTTTTTTGCTTCATACACTGCTTTCAACTTTTTTGTGCTAATTTTCTCTGGTTTCGATCCAGCAATTTTATCTAGTGTATCAAGGATTTCCAATAAATACTTATCATTTAGAATTTTGCAAAAAGAACCAATGTCTTCGATTTTTCCATACAATGTCAATGTATTAAGAAACATAGCCTTCATATTAGCATCTAAATCTCCTAAAGATTGCATAAAAACTTGATCATTTAATAGGAATTTCCCTCTAAAAGCCAATAGAGAATAGACTAAGGTTTGAATTTCGAAAAAGCGCAAAAAAGAGATCTTTTCTTTGGTAATTTTATCTTTAATATTTCCTAGGTCCATTTTTATGCTAATTTCGTTTATCAAAAAACTTGAAAGAACAGCTGTTTCACCAAATTGTTCATTATCATGAAAATATGTGGGAAACAAAAAACGAAAGATTGAAATAAGTTGACTATGCTTAGATATATCGAAGAAACTCTGAATACTTTCATCAAAAACGCCCAAATTGTTAAATGCTTCAATTACAATACTTTCATAAAGATTCATTATTAATGACTTGAAAAAGATAATATCCCGTTATTCATTTCTTCAAATCCACAATTTAAAACAACAAAGAAATTAGATAAATGAATAAAATTGTTTTTTACTTATTTGACCTATAATAGAGAATATAGTCTCCAAATACTGCTTTGATTCAATAAACCATAACCTGAAGCATAGATTGCTGTCTGTGTGTTAGTTTACCCATTTTGGCTCAGTCAAATCATCTCTCCATAATACAGATGAGCTGGATTTGATCATCAGAGCAAAAGAATACATACATTATTGGTTCATCACCAAAAATGAAATTTCAACAAGTATGTTCGACCATATCATTCGAACACAGATGTTCAATCATAGTATACGTTTAGAATTTTGCAACAACAGAAAAATGAAAACTAAAAACAACGAAATCTCGAAGTGTACTTTGAGGGAAAGCAAAAGAATGGGTCTTCACTTATCTACGCGCGATGAAATTGCTTCTCCAGAAGAAAAAAAGACGCCTCCACCTCAGGTTCCTCCTCAAGGAGAAGCATTAGTTAACGAATATGTCAATAATCTTCAGCAGCAGCTTTATATGTTGAATGCAGAATTAAGATTTGTTAAAGATCGGGCAGGAATTGATGTGCCAGCTGATGGTGTTTCTGTGGATAGTGCCATTAGGCGTTTGAGAAAGGCTTGCTCGATGCATGAAGAAGAAACAAATACCAAAATTTCAGAAATTGAACAAAGAATTGCGGAAATATCTAATCAAACAAAATCCATAAGTCGAGAAAGGGCTCTTGAAACACTTGAACTAGCTAATGCCAGAGAAATCGAGTCACTTGATTCTCTTGAAGCTGCTTTCACGGAACTTTATGGAGATATTCATGCAACACATCTTTTAAAGAATCATTATGAAGAAGCTTCAAGTTTCCATAGTAATCAGCTTGGTACCATAAAGCAAGGTGTTGATCAACTAAAGAACGCTAAAACGAAAGAAGATGAAGAATTCAAGTTTCAGATGAACGAAGTTGATTCATTTAAAGAGAACTGTCATAAGATATTGAATACAATGAATGATACTATCAAACAAAGAAGACTCAATGAAGAATTTGTTGATGTTGTTGCTTTAGCAATGACAAGGCCGAAGAAGCCAAATCCCAATCAAACACTCGAATCCATACATGCTAAAAATGCCAAAATGGAGATTGAGCTTAAGACAATGTTCCAGAATAGAGAGGAAATAGAGAGTCAAGTTGATCAACTTCTTGAAAAGAATGTGAAACTCAAAGGTGATTTGGGTAATATATTATACCAGCTTGAAGAAGCAAAGAGACTAAAAATCGAAATGGATAAACAGTTCTCTCCAAAGTTTCAAGCATTACAAGCTCAAAGTGAAGAACAAAAAATCGAGCTTTCTGCTCTTAAAAGAACCAGAAAAGATATGAAATCTGAGATTCAATCATTAACAACAGAGTATTACAATCATATGAGGAAATACAATGAAATACAGAGTGAAACTCATTTGATTCAAGAGACGACATCATTCAAAACCTCATCAAAAGAAGACCTTGAACAGGAAAATGACAAAATTAGAATGCAGCTCAGATCAGAATCTGATGAAATTAATGAATTAAGAAAAGAGCTAGATTCTCTTTCTCATCAACTCGCTGATGCATCAGAGAAGAAACGGAGAGTTGAGGTAATAATTGAAATTAATAATAAGGATCCTAGGTGTTCATTAGAGTCATTACCACCAGAGCTTACCCAATTGCTGGACAACCTGAATGCAGTTAAAGTAGCAATTAACTAAATATACTATTTACAATGATGGTTTACTATGGAATATAAAGATCGGCATCACCAAATACAGAATCTAGAGCTAGAAACATGCTCTGTGCTTCAATTAAAAGCGTTGGTTTGGAATTATTGTAGAACTTAGTAGTATAAGGATGAGTAAGACATTCATTGATGTTATATCTCTCACTTTCTTCGTCTGTAATCATCGAAGAAATAAGCTGCTTAAGTAGATTGAGATCATTTTCTCCTTCCTGATCCAAACCATCAACAGATATGGTGTCCATCATGAAATAAAATACATGTCCAAGAGCATAGACATCGCTCTTAGCAGTAAGGGTGCGCTTAAGTCTTGCTTCGTTGGGAATATAGATATCAACCAAATCTCTATCAACAATAGATATGAAATCTTTTCTGGCATAACTAAAACCAGTCAAAAAAAACTCCGGACCATTCGATGTTTCTTTGACCAATATATTCTCTAGCCGTATATTCCCATGAACGTATCTCAATTCATGCATATGTCGAACAACCGAACACAAACAATAAACTGCATTGAGCATTGTTTCCATTGTGAATTTGAAATCATTTTGAAGCTGGAAATAGAGATCGCCAGAAGGAATATATGGCATCGAGTAAGCGTGATACTGTTGATCCTGAATCTGCCTCAAAACAGTTATAATGTTGGGATGGCGAAGCTCATGCATGACCTCAATAGCAGGATCGTATTTTTCAAACTCGTCAGAGGAATAAACTTTAAGAGCTACCTTTCTATGAGTCGAAGTTTCAATCGCCAAATAAACTCTACACTTTTTAAAGTCGTCCACCAATGAAAGTATCTTATATCTATTATCGAAGTGAGCGAGATTCGAGAATTGATCAATCATTAATATTCTCCACTTTTTGTAAAGCTGTCAAATATACATATTTGAAGTAAAGTAGGTGGTCGATTTATTGCAGTCCCCTCCTGAACTGTTCTACTACTTTTTGGTGGAATCCAGGTGGGCCGTTTGTGAAGATTGATCCGCTTGATGAATTAATGGTACCTGAAGGGAGGTATTCAATAGGTTTTCCGTTTCCATCGGTGGAAATCCCCCCACCTTCTCGAACAATGAGGTCGAATGGGGCAATGTCGTGAGATCTTTCGATGAAGAAAAAGTCTCTAACGTAGGCTACTGAGTGTCCTGTTCCAACTAAAATCCCTTTTATCATTGATGAGAACTGGTGCACTTCGAGATTCAATGCTTCAACAACATTCTTAATGTATTTTGCTTTACGGCTTGTACGGAAACTGGTAATTAGCTTATTAGAGTAATTTGTATTCTTAGGGATCGGGCTAATTGATCCTTTCATATTAGAGAAGAATAGTCCTGCGTTCTCTACTGCGATTATGATTGCTGGTTCGGTTTGTGGAAATCCAGGAATTTCCCCTGAATAAAGTGGATATCCAACAAAAGATAAAACAACCCGACCACCCACTAATAATGCTACGCCAACAGCATATTGTCCACCTTTGATGAATGAAGATGTTCCATCAATTGGATCAATGACCCAATATCTCTCACATATTTCCGGAACACAATCAACGCATTTAGAGTACGCAAAATCTAAATCGAAGTCATCAGGAAGCAGCGATTTAAGTAAAGGCATATCCTTTCCAAGATTCTCTAGTTTTTCTTCAGATATAATATAATCTTCAGGCAATATTCTGGTTATTTTTGACGTTATATATGCCTGAGCCGCAAAATCTGCAAGTGTTACATTAGATCCGTCACTTGGTTTTTTAAACGGCTTCATTTTACGCTTATCATGAAAACAAATCAAAGTAACTTTAATAGCATCACGAATACCCTCCAAAACTGCATCTATCTCTTTCTTGTACCTCAAAAAAGGTTCTGGAAAATCTGGTTCCATGTGTCACATTTTGTAAATAAGGGGTTTTGTAAACTCTCTGTTCATATGAATCAGCCATCAAATGAGTATTTAGCAACTCGATTATTTCGAGTTAAAAACACATCTCAGATAAGTAACCAGCAGAGATCACGAATGGGCAATTTAAGGAATTTAACAGAACCTGAAGTTTTTGGGAAATCTGGACCTGAGCTTATTGGAAATCCTCCAAATAGTTCCATATATAATTCCACAATGCAAAATAACATTTCGGATCCAGATGAAGGACTCTCAGTATCGGAGTGGGTTACAGTGTACGGCTATGATGGTCAACATTTGCATGATATTGTCCATCACTTTTTTAGATATGGTGATATAATTAGAGTAGAGCAGAGCTACGGAAACTGGGTTTGTTTGGAGTTCGCGCGAAAACAAGACGCAATCCAAGCGGCAAAATGTCCAACTCCAATTTGCATTGGTGATAAATCGCTTGTATTCTGCAGGATTGGAAGACCTAAAAGGACACAAAAAGAAAAGAAAGAATATGAATTGCCTAAAATTAATCCTGTGCCTCCGCAAGAGCACAACACACTGTTTGATAAGGCCTTTTCTTTTGCTAAGTCTCTTTTATGGATATAAACTTAATATTAATTTTTAATACAGTTTTTGTGAGTTTTGTATTATGGAATTGATCAGCAAATTGTAATATCAGACCATTGGGGTTAGCAAACAAAATTCATCAATTTGTTAATAAGACAGATTGGTGATAATCATGAATGTTCCACATATGATTGCATAAATATGTACAAAAACTTACATTGTTCAATATCATCAGAAGCATGTTCAAATGCATTAAGCATTAATATGGTGTTACTGATAAATTCAAGTGTATAAAGTGAGTCGATAAAAGTGACATACAGGGTAATATTTTTCCCTTTTTTCCGTTATTTAAATTGAAAATGTCTGAAGACATCGAAGGCGCCATAGAATTCCTACATTCGAAGCCCGATGGAGCATCAACATCAGTAATCGATCACATTGGACAAACTTTAATTATGTTGGCAGATCATGGATCTGATCGTCCTCTAGATTATTTTGAACCGTTTTCATATATTTTAAAGGAGGAAAGAGATAGTAGTAATGAAAAAAAGTTATTATCACTCCAAGAGAAATACGGTCCAGATATTCAAGAAATAGCTAAGAAAAATTCGAGGATTCAGACTCTTTTGTTCCCCAAAGCTAAACTCACTGCAGATGGCGAAGAAGAGGAAGAGGAGAAAGATAAGGAAGCTGCTGATGGTGATGGAAAGAATGAAGAAGAAGAAACTGTTAATGAAGGCGAAGTTCCAAATATAATCGATGATATGAAATTTGCTAATTTTGTCGGAGTAGGATTAAATGAGCAAGAAACTATAATATTGCAAAATGCTATTCAAAAACTAATCCGATCAAAGCCCCTTTCCACTGCAAGGTTCTGGGGAAAGATCCTTGGAGTAGAAAAAGATTTCTATGTTGTTGAAGCAGAATTTAATGAAGGAGAAAGACCTCATAAGGAATCAGAGGAGAAGAATGAAGAAGAAGATAAAAATGAGGAGAAAGTTAAGATTGCACCAATGGAAGAGGACAGTGGGCCAAACCAGTTTTCTTATTTCGTTTCAACACAGCTTGGAGGACCATGGACACTTTTGCCAGATGTAAAACCACAACAAATAGTCGCATCAAGATCAATTCGCCAAATGTTCTCAGGAGTTTGTAATGGTGAAGTTAAGGCACCTCCAGGGCGCTTCGATTGGCAAGAACAGGAACTTCTTAGAGCAACAATTGCTAGAATTAATCATAGCTGTACAATTGCGCCAAAAGGATTATTCCAAGCAGAAGAAGAACCTGAAGAAGATCAAGCTTTAGAATCAAATGCCCCAATCACACAAGTTGAAGAACCAGTGTACAAGCCGATTCTAGGGCTTCAAAGTTTTGTTCACAGAGTTCCAGCAATTTTGCCACAAGGAAGATGCGAGTTCTGGGCACCTGAGACAGAAGAAGAAGAGAAAGAAATCCCAACAGAAAAAGGCCCTCCAATTTTGAGGCCGTTAAGCGAAGATGAAAAACTCAACGGGACTATACCTTCATGGTCAATCAGGCAAATCACCGGAGTCAAAAAACTATTCTGGCTTAGATCAAATACATGGCCAGGATTGCATGTTGTTTCTTCAGAAAACGGAAATAGATTGGTAACCATGTACTTCGGAACTGGCATGAAGTCGACAGAACCAATTGAATGGCCTCCACTTCCTGTTAAGAAGGTCCCGCCACCACCTCCAAAGACAGAAGAAGAGGAAGAAAAGGGCGAAGAAGAAGATAAACCATCAGAACCAACAGACCCAGAACCATCAGATGCAAACCAAGCTCAACCTCAAGGAGATCCAGAACCAGATAATGACCAAGATCACTCAACCGAGGGAGGCAACTACGATGGCTCAACATACGATGGCTCTAATAACTAAATTAATCCCATAATCAGCATTTTTTCTGTGTAACACATTATCAAATCCATGACTGATTTTTTAGAGGTTCTTCGCTTTTCTTTAAATGAACACGGGTATATTTTGTTGGAGAACATCGGAGAAGGTGGTTTTAGTTCAGTTTTTAAAGTTGAATCAGTTAAATATAAGTCTTTTTTTGTAGCTAAGATAATAAGAGATTTCAAGGATGACAATATGCATGAAGCAAATGTATTAATAGAACTGAGTCATCCATATATTATTAATGTTTATGATTATTGGGTTCATAATAAGTTTGGGTTTTTGATAATTGATTATTGTTCTGGCGGAAGTGTTGAGGAGTATATCAAAAAGAATCCGATAATATCGGAGAATACTGCTATTAGATGGATGAAACAGATACTCCAAGCTGTTCAATATTGCCATTCAAACGGAGTAGCTCACTTGGATATCAAACCAAGGAACATCATGATTGATGAATATGGGAGAATTAAGTTAATAGATTTTGGAAACAGCTGTAAAATCGAGGATAATGGACGAATAGCTCATTTTTCATGTACTCAGTGCATGGCATCACCAGAAATTGATGGTTTTGTTCCATTTTTTCCAATTGAAGCAGATATATGGGCAATCGGAATCACATTTTTCTATATTTTTACAGGATCTTATCCATGGGATAAGCCTCCAAAGCAAAACGTCGAATTAGAATTCATAAAATCAATGTCATTTAATGCTGCAAAGATACCAAAGGCTTTTTGCCCTATTCTTAAGGATATTATTAAGGAGAATCCCAAATCAAGGAAATCTATTAATGCAATTCTAGAAAATCCTGTATTTTTAATAACTGAAACAAAGTCTTTATTAAGTCACAATAGTATTGTTTCAATCCCAACAGTTTATAAGAACGGTATCAGAAGACCTAACTCCACACATTCATCAAGATCACTAACTAATAGAACCCCATCACCAAAAACCATTATCCAAAATCTAAGGCAATAGATTGTTCTACCAATGCTCTCTCTTCTAATTCGAATTGTTTCTTCCTAGTTATAATATAGAGCAAAGCAAAAACACAAGATCCAGAACCAAGCACAATAATTATTAGCAGACTTAGATCTTTCTCCTTTATTTGAAGGGTATTATAAGTAGCAAAACAAAAACTATAATTAAATGATTTCAATAGATAAGTTGAATTTTTTGTATTGAAACAACAGTTAAAATAGTTCTCTGTATTAATTGTTACATTTTGATCAAAACTGCACTGAACAAAGAAGAATGTCTTGGCATCTGACTCAAAAAACCGATCAAAAGAATTCTCCGAAAAAATACATGATTTGATTGTGAAAGATGATGACACAAATAATATCTCTGCCTGATTACGAAGAAAATTACATTGATAGTATTGAGTGATGTGTACTCCAATAGAATAACCAATATACTTATCCCCAATGTTTGACAAAATATTAGAGAATTCCAAATATGTATCTAATTTTGAAAGAAATGAAGAATACAATCTTCCATAATTATCAGAAGAATTCATTGAAATACAACAGCCATATGAGGCAATGGTTGATTCTGATTTGGGATACTGACAAGCTACAACACTACTTGTATTGATTCTCAAAGGCTGTAATGAAACCGATTTAATTGACTGGCCAATAGATGCAGCACAATTAGAAAAACAGCATGAGATTACCTTTATTTTTCCAAAAATACAATCAAAAAAGATAGCTCCTCCCTGACTTTGTTGTTGAAATGAGAGTGAAGATGTATTACGAAAAACACAATCTATAACTTCCATAAAACTAAAAGGACTATATAAAATAATTGCTCCACCATTCTCTGAGACGTGAATATCAATAAAAAATGATCCAATAATGCTGAATAATCCTGATAAATCCCTATTTCTTAGTACTGAGTGAAAATTTGAAGTAAATACCTTTTGTGACATAGGAGGATTAATAGATATTAAATCAATTTCACAGATATAAGATGATTTTGATATATTAAAGAAACAATTTTGGTATGTTATGTATGGCATAGGGGAAGAATCAATAAAGCAACCAATACACAAGCAACCTACTTCAAAAAAAGGCGATTCCTTGAGAATACAGTTAGATAGAAACAAATCATTAACATAAATCTTTTTGATTTGAAAACTTGTTGATGAAACAAGTCCAATAAAGTTAACATTTTGAAAAGAAAACAATGATACAGTCATTATAGTAATTGTGTGACCCATAACCGATTTGATTTGATCAAAAGAAGAATAATGAACAGAACAGGGGGAAGAATTTGAAGACATGACAGAAAATCCGGATATTCCGATAGAAAATCTAGAAATATTTGCATTATCCATAAAAAAACCATTGCAAAATAGAGAGAAGGAGTCTTGATAATTCTTAAACTCCTCAAGTCCCGAAGCAATAGACCGATTAATATAAAAAAAATCGCAATAACCTGTCAAAATCATTGATCTTTGGGCAATATTTTCCGTAAAAACAGAATTATGAATTGTGATATTCCCTTGGCTCGAGGAAAAGTATATACAACCCCCTTCAATCGCGGTACATCCTGAAAAAACAGAGTAATCTATAGAAATAACTAACTTATCCAAACTATTTGAACAGAATATGGCTCCTCCACATAATTGAGCATTTTCTATTCCATAAAACCAACAATTTGTTATTCGAATTCCATTATCAGCTCTTGTAACATTTATCCGATCAGATATCATCTGGCTGAAGCATAATGAAACCAGGAAATTCAAGAGTTCAATACCCATTTCTCCTCTTTTACACAAGTTTCTTCTGAATTTTGATAGAAAAACTCACTTCAGTTTATTCATTCAAAGATTGTCAAATTAAGAAATTAACCCTCTATATCATTGAAGTATTATAGCGATTGGAAAAAAGTCGCCTTGGGACCAGAACGATACAAATCAGTAATTAATAATCACTTTGTCAGATATACTTATAGATTGTTTCAAGTTAAACAATAAAACTCTAATTTATAATCAAATTTGAATGTTTCAAGTGAATCTTTGATTAACAAAGCATGTATCTTATTAGTATTCATATCGATTTTATTACAATACATCTATAAGTATATCTGGCAACAAGATAATGCGGAAAACAGCTTTGTTTTCTTTTTCAATCTGTTCCCCACCACGACTTCATTTCCTATCTCTTCAATACTATAGTTGAAAATACTTAACATATTCAAAAAAGTCACCCTCACTGAAGAAAAGGTGTATTATTCAGGTATTCTAAATCGAACTTGACCGGTCAGTGAATTCAAAGCCTTTGGTCCTGAACAAACTTTTTAAGTTTTTTATACACTAAAAGTGGGAGAAGATACCGAGCCAATATTAATAGATAGCGAAGAAGAGAAGAGATTAGGTGGCTTTAGCCCATTGAAGACTGTTTTGTTTTTATCAGTAGGACCATTTATGTCACAGATGTCGCAAGCCTTTTATGGGTTTGTTGACTCTCTTTGGGTCTCAAAGACCATCGGAAAAGATGGAATGACCGTGTTTGGTGCCGTTTTTGTTGTTGATTTTATCGCAGCGTCATTCGCCAATTATTTTGGCGCTGGTTTGACAGCAAGAACCAGCTATTTATTTGGAAAGAAGATGGTGAATGAATGTTCCCAACTATATGTCGATTTTATTCGAATTTGTTTATTTACGGGAATTCTGGTGCCTTTGCTCGTTTTGCCGATTGTTAAGCCCATTATTATGTGGTTCGGAGCAGATCAGAAAATAGCTGATATGTCATTCATATATATGATTCCGAGTACGGTAGGAAGTTTCATCACGTTCCTATTCATGATTGGTTGTGGCCTTATCCAGGCGACAGGCAGATCAACACTCTATGGTGTTATTCAATTGGTTGCTTTTGTTCTCAATATGCTCGTTTTTGATCCACTATTGTTGTATTATTTAAAAACCCCAATGTGGGGAGCATCATTAGCTACGATTCTATCACAACTTTTCCCCGCTATCTTTGTTACCATTAGGATATTTTCTGGAAAATATGCTATCCAGCCTAAAATGAAAATGTTTTTAAAGCCAATTTCCAAAGAAACATGGGCAGCCATGAGTGTTGGATTCTCATCTTGGATTGCTAGCGTTTCACTGACCATTCCACAAGTTTTAATGCAAAAATATTTCAATAATGCATCATTGGCGATTGGGGAGTACAACACTATGATAATGATATGGGCTGTGATGGAGAAGCTATATCTTATTACAGGAGGTATTTGCGTTGCTTTTGGGCAAAGTACCCTTCCGTCAGTTTCATTTGCTTTTGGAGCAAATAGACTGAACAGAGTTTTGAGGATTGGTTTGCATGCTTTATGGGTTTCAACCATGCTTTCATGCGCTTTTGCAGGTGCCATCATTTTGTTTCCAAGGAAAATTGCAAAAATATGGTCTAGTGACCCACATTATCTTAATTGGGCTGAAAAAACCATCCCTGTTATGTTCTATTGCGCTCCCTTTTTTGCGATACAATACATCATACCTGCTGTTCTCCAAGGAATGAAAAAGGTCTTTTCTTCGACAGCGTTAAGTATATTAACGCTCCTAATCCCACTTCCAGTGTTTAGCTCATTGCTATACTTTACAAACAAACGAGACCCAATTCGGATCATATATACGTTCACGTGTAATGACATATATTCATTTATCATGTGTATTCTATTCTCTATTATTCCTTTTAAAGAATTATGGATAGCAGAGCCCAGCGCAGACGCAATTTCCCAAGTCAAATCCAACTACACAGATCGAGACGAATTGCTCTTTAATGGTTCAGATGTTGATCGGGTTCCCAACGATATACCAATTTGAGGACCACTTTTTGAATGAAAAAATGACAGACATATTTTATTTCCCCACAATTATAAATAATCCTCACTCAATTTTCTTTATTTTTCTCGTCTTCTTTTAGAATTTTTCAATATTAATTATTTAGTGAAATGGAGTCAATTTCAATGAGGAAAACCAAATCAAGGTCATTGTTCAGTCCACAAGAGGATCAATTGCTTCTGAAGCTAAGAGGTGTGTATGGAGATAATTGGAATGCCATTTCCCATAACCTCCCTGGAAGAAACCCAAGACAGTGCAAAGATAGGTACACAACTTATCTCGATCCAAACAACAAGCACGGTCTTTGGACTGAAACTGAAGATAGGCTCATCATTGAAAAATTCAAAGAGATTGGGAGCAAATGGGTTACAATTTCTAAGTTCTTACCTAATAGAACTGACACCGCTGTTAAAAACAGGTTTCATACATTGAAACAAAGAATGGGTATGGATATTGCCCATAAGCCGGTAACAGATCCTCATCCCCAAACACTTGCTGTTCCACCAGTCATCAAATTCTTTGATATTTTCGATCAAAATGGGAGAGATGTGAATGAGATTTGGGGAGAAATAGATTGTTAAACATATTCTCGCTTCAATTTGGTTTTCTGAAACGTTACAGGTAAAAATAATATTTATCGCCCTTGTTCTGACAAATCAATATTATTCATTCAAAAAAAATAATCATTCAAAAGTTTGTTATTTTTTGTGAAAAATGGCCCAGCAAAAATAAAGTTTATCAAGTAAATCCAATAAAGTTTATTAAATTTGAATTACGATATATGGACTTATTATCAAATTTGTGAACTTTAAAATATTGATAACATCATGAATATTTGTTAAAAAAGTATCTGATTTTTTTTGAAATGGAGAAAATAATTCATTCAATTTAAGACCTGATTGTTATAAAGTTTTTTTTAAATTCATTTATCATAATGAATCAAATGATGATTTGCGAGTCACCAAAGAAGAGAAGATCACTATTTTCTCTAGCAGAAGACCAAATGCTTAAGGACCTTGTCTCTATCTACGGTAGAGATTGGGATAAGATCGCTAAGCACATGAACGGCAGGAATGAGAGACAATGCCGTGATAGATATAGGACTTATCTTAGCCCAGAGATCAAAATTGGAGACTGGACACCAGAGGAGGATGCTTTAATCATTCAAAAGTTCAATGAAGTTGGGAAAAAATGGGTCAATATTGCAAAGTTCTTCCCAAATAGGAGCGATACAGCTCTCAAGAATAGGTATAACGTAATCAAACATAGGGAAACAACAACATCAGGTTCAAGCACAGAGAAAAGCTGCCCTTCTAGTCCAGACAGGGTCTTCTCAAGTTTTGATTTTCCTGATTTGTGGGAGGATCAATATATTGAATGGTGACCAAAACATCGTCGTTGAAATGTGAGTTTTCTATCAAATTTTGAAGGATGTCAGCAGTTGTTCAGATTTTTTCATGTCATCCGATCGATCACATAGCAAGAGAAGAATTCGCAAATTCACTCCTGAAGAGGATTCCGTCCTGATCAAGCTAGTTCAGAAGCATGGTGAATCATGGTTGAAAATTTCCGAGATAATGAAAAGAACCCAAAGACAAGTGCGAGAGAGATTCAATGATTACTTGCAATACCAGAAATGCAGATCCCCATGGTCCAAAGAAGATGATAACGAGGTTATCCAATATGTCTTCACATTTGGTTACAATTGGAAAGCAATTGCACAATTAATTGATGGAAGATCGCCATTATCAATCAAAAGCAGATGGAAATACCTAGAACGCAAGCAAAACACCGAAAAAGTAGTTTCGACTCCAAATACAAGTCCAGTTCTCTCAAAAAGACCGCAGACCCCAATTTTATGGGATCAAGACATGAACATGGATAATGATTCTGATTGGACGACTAATAATGATACTATATAGCATTCAAGGGAGGAGACCACTTAATACACAAAAAGATATCATGAAAATTGAAATATAGTATTCAAAATGACAAATAACAGCTGCTTTTTTTTCAATTTAGGACTCATCGATGTATGAAATATTGATAGTCTTTACAAACTTCATAAAAAAATAATGCGGTATTATTTCTTTGAAAAAATGAGGGATAATCTGTCAAAGCAATCGTCGGCATTGAAATCCAGAGGAAACTCTTCGATAAGGCCTGCCAGGGAGATATTCTCCAATAAATCGGGTTTTTGCTTGTTTTGCAATGATATTCTTGTCTGTTCAGCAAAGGAATTAACAATAAGGCACATATCGGATAGGAATTCGGTGTTCTCACGAATGAGGTTGTTAATGAGAGACAAGGGGCAGTGGGGGAGAAAAAAAGCTCTTCTTTCAGCGAATTTGTATTTACCTTCTAGATTTATAGGTGTAATGCTAAATCCGTGTGTTTTTAGGAGCTCTAAGCAACTATCACAGCAGTCGGGATCATAAAACTCAATACTCGAGATATTTGCTTCTTTTTTTAGCGCAATAATAAAAGAAAGTTGAGATCTAGAGGAAATAAACCTACAAGGATCTCCAATTCCGAGACAAATCATCTCATTAATATGATTCCTGATTAATTCGTCTTTTAGAAAGGCAAAGGCAGGATATTTTCCTTTTTCAAATGATTTAATGATATTTTCAAGCTGTTCAATTGAGGCAGTCGGAAAGACCATTGGAATGGATGAGATAGATGTCTTCTTCTTCCTTGACATAAAATATGGAAAAAAGTATTTATTGATCATTAGAACCATCTTCATTGCCTTTTATAAGATCAGTGTTCTGAGCCATGGATCCGATTGTGCGCTGAAGGACACGGCCAGCCATTTTACCCACAGTATTTGGAAGCTTTTTGATAGTTATTACATTGTTTTTAAATATTGGGAGAATGGCATGTTCTGCGAAAAGCCTTAACACAAATCCATTATTGATTGAGAGAATAAACGAAACTGCAATAATTACAATAGGAGCATGTTTCAAATATAGAATTAACGGACTCAATATGTAAAAAATTGCGGTGATAATTGAATTCGCAATCCAATAAAACGAAAACCTGCCAATAAATTTTTCTTTTAAGAAAGCTGCCGCTGTTTTAATAGCTGGCCATATCCAAAGAAGGGAAAACGCAAAAAACTCTGCAAACACTATCCCTTTATCGTGTTTTTCATATCGAAAAATCTGAGTCGCATTCATTAAAAAAAGTGACTAAAATTTGACCGTTTATTAAATATTCTCATTGATCCTAGAAATGGAGTCATTAATAATATAAGAAGAACTTTAGCTGACTTGAATTCATTATCAATACCTTTACAATTTTTAAGAAACTGTACAATATCTCCATGTTGTCTTTTAGCAGCAAGTTGGAATGGTGTAATAGCATAATCATCCTCGCAGTTTATATTAATGCCATATCCATTTGCAAGAACTTGGACTATATCAATATAATTATTTTTAACGGCTTCATGAAGAGGGGTTCTTCCTGATGGACCCCTGATGTTTAGATCAACTGAATGACAAGAGACAAGGAAGCGTACAATATCTATTGCATCATTGCGAGCAGCATAATGTAGAGGAGATACTTCGTCTTTATCTTTTGCATTAACATCAACTTGATCACAAGAAGCCAAAAATCTGACTACATCGATGTGGCCATTGAGAACAGCATTATGAAGTGGTGTCATATCATGAAAAAACTAAAAAAATTATCATCAGGACAATTGATATCGACTCCTTTCTCAATAAGATTAGTCATTGCATACATGTTATCATACTCAGCAGCAATTTTGAAAAGCATTTCATGTGAAACAGACTCATTCTCTAAGAAGAAATTCATTGCAAACGGCATTTGTCCTGCTATTGCACAAACAACTGAGATTTGGCTTTCTAGATCAATACTTGCTCCCCTTTGCAAAAGATAAACAAATGTTTTAATGGATCCTTGCAAAGCAGCCAATTGAATAAGAGAGAGCTGGCCACCAGATTCTTGAAAGTCGAAAATTTCATTTTCAATAGTTTGGTTATAATTCGAATCCATTCTTTTCATTCTCTCGATTAGTAGGATAACATTATCTTCAATAATGGCATGAGCAATTGTATCTTCGTTCATAAAATTCATCCTTTTACTAAGAATACTATCCCATTTATTCTCTTTTGCGGTTTTGTAATCACGCTTAAACTCAATGAATAAATGATCAATCCCTCCCATTCCACCTCTAAAGTCCTCAAGTTTAGGTGAAACAATCCCATATGATTCATCTGTGGGATTCATGAAAGGAGCAAACCAATAAAACAAAATCAATGATGATTTGACAAATTGAGGTCTACCCTTAATAAACTCAGATATAGTTTCCGAAAGCTCTTCTTGTGAGTAAACACCTTTTAACAAACAGGTATACAAAAACCTTGTTAAAATAAATTGGTTGAAACGAGGTTCAGGATTACATAAGGAAATAATAATCTTATTGAAGATTGCTTGTTTCAAGTTTGCGAGATAATTATCTTCTGAACTTGAAGAAATTAAATAAAACAATAGTTCAGAATACAACCAAATGTTCCTCAATCTGATTTGAACAGATCTTAAAATATTGTCAGCAATAATAACAACTCCCATTTCATCATTTACAAACGGAATACTTGCCAAGGCAATTTTTGTTGATTCCAAATTATCAGTTGACAAATTTTTCAAAAAGATCTGTAATGATAAAACTTGATATACAAACAGTCTGTTATTCCTTGGAATCTGAGAGAGCATAAGATATGGCCGTAGAGCAGTACGGGCTTGTGAAGATCCTTTTGCAGAAGAATGTATGAGGAACTCAATTCCTGATTGGTGTTCATCTTGAGTTTGAGCAGTTTTAATGAGGTATCGTCCCCATTCATACATAGCTTTTTGATGACCTCTTTCAGCGGCAATTTTTAGAAATACAGAAGCAGTTTGGCATTTGGGTTCTTCATTCTCTTCTTTTTGAATATGAATGAAGAAATTGTATGCATCATCTGCTGTTCCATTTTCAGCAGCTTCCCATAGGGATATAAACTGTGATTTTTCATTCCCAGGCGATAGTATCTGCCTAATACATCTTCCAACCGAGTCAAATATACCCGAAAATCCAATATATGGGCATTGTCTAAACAGATCAGAAAGTTGTTCGACTTCTTCAACTGTCACATTATCAAATGTATCTTTTGATATAATTTGTATGGCTTCAATTCCATGAATTTGAGCGATTGAAAAACACAATTGAACGACTCTAATTGCATTTAGCCTTGAGACTGACTCCTTAATCACTTTTTGAATCACATTCATAGGAAGCTTTGGAAATTCTGGATCGTCTATATAGTCAGGAAGTGCTTGACTCATCATTCTTTCAAGCCTTTCAAGAGGATATGATGTACCGATTAATCTTGAATACATCGTTAGAACATCCTTTGGAAATAGCGTAGTCCGAATTAAATCTTCGATTTTTGTTATTAAAGTTGGTGCTTGCCATTTTTCAGCTACAACCAAGAGATTAACCAATTCAGGCCCAGTTAGTGTTATTTCTTCTCTTTGGCAACATCTCACAAATGCTTCAAATGTGGGTTCTTCAAAAACGTCATTAACTTCGATCTTATTTGTATCTGTCTGAAAGTTAGCTGTAAAATACCTCGAGTATTGGATAAAAATAACAGGATTCACAGTATACTCTGTTCCATTATGAACAATCAAAAAAGAGTCTTGTTTAAACAATGAATCCTCTTTATTAAGACGAAGGCGTTTGGGTTCCATTTTAATAAGAAAACGGCTGAATTTTTCAGAATTTTACAAATTAAACGGCCGAACGATTATTCTTATTTACACAGGCGAACAGTACCTTGTTGGGAGAATTGGATTTTCTCGATTTCTTCGGAAAACTTATTGATCACTGCCAACAGAAGCTGATCTATTTTAAGCTCATTTATTCTACAAGAGTTTTGACATATTGGACACTTCCAATCACCAATAGATCTTTGGAACATTAAATAGGCACTGGCATCAAAGCAAGAGACATGTTCACAATTAATACCCCTAACAGGAAGTTTCATTCTCCAGTTACCAAGCGGGCATATCAGCGATATACTTAGCCAGCTTTCAGCACAATCAGCATCTGATGTCAATGTTTTATAAAACAAGTCTTTCCAGTCTTCCATTCCCCAAAAAGGAACACTATAAAGCGAAGATATAATGCTTTCTACAGATTTTACACGAAAAAGAACAATAAAAAAGTAATCAGTTATGTCGTTTCTATAGCTACCATTAATAATTCTGATTTCATTTGAGTTTTCTTTAAGAGATTTAGATACATCAAGCCAGAACGGCAAAGACGAGCTTGAATATTGTGGAGACGGAGGAGAAAATGGAACTCCATTTATGAATATCGAAAGACTCTGCGGCCAGTGTGGAATAGGAATCGGAAGATCCCTCACACAAACAGCAAATGCACGAATATCACCATTAATCCGACCAAAAGCATTTTTTTCAATTATGAATTGAAGTTGATTTGGTTTTTCATGCGTTCCAATTAGTATAGGACCAATAATTGAAGAAAATTCATCATAAAGCGGTTCTAAAAAGTCGCAAAATGTTTTTGACAATAGAATCTCTGTCACTTCAGCTCTGATTTGCTTTTTCTCTTCAATAATTAAGTTCGATGGATTTTTAGTAATATTTGAGTTCAAAATGGAAAAAAATCCGGTATAATCTGGCTTTTTTGTCTCTATTTCAATGATTTCTTCATCATTCATTATTGGCCAATAATACTTTCAATAATGTGGATAATGTGTTTGTGCTAATATAGGGCTCATCTACAGGACATGCAAGTCTAAATTTGTTCATTGTCCATGGTGTTTGTGAGTCAACTTTTTGAACAATCTTCCATTGTTTTGTGGTATCATTAAAAGAGACTTCAACACAATTGTTATCGAGGCTAAGTGTTTCAGGTTTTGCAATTCCAAGTGATATCATACTCACTAGATTACCCCTTTGACTAACATAACCTTCACATTCCATTTCAGGCTTTTTAATTTTCATTAGGACAATAGGAAGCTTTCTTGGAATAATCCATTCAAATCCTCTATATCTCTTCTCCAAATTAATAGGAGAGTTATCCATGAATAGCAATCCATGTTGAATCTTGGCCATATTCTCTATTAAACCGGTCGGTGGAATCAAACTTATGAGTTCAAGAGTTAAATCGTCGCTATTGTTTAATGATGGATTTTTCTTTTGGGTAATGTTCTCCATTATAAAACCATATCTATCAGAATATGACAATTTCGTTAGGTGATTTCCATTAATGCAAAATGCATCCAATATCATAAAAGTTGGTCTTGTTTCACCATCAATAATGAATCCCTCAATAACTGTTGATGACTGAGTATGAATATACTCCTCATAGGATTTCAAAACGATTGACCTTCCTTCATTCTTCTCATTAATCAAATAAAATCCATTATCAATACAAAATAGGAATGCTCGAACACCTTCAGGATAGTGCAATATTGATGTTGATGATAATTCGTTCTTAGATCCAGATGCTATACTGTATGTAATGGGCACAAAGTTAGAAAAGGGTAGTTTTGTTTCCAAAATATCAAACTGTATATTAATCTTTGCAATGTATATTCCAATCTGCTTAGATTCAATAGGTTTTCCAATTGTTTGAAAAATTTTGAGACTTTTGGCAATATCAGGTCTTTTTGCATTTCCAATTTCAGGGGCTGAATGTGATTGCATGGAAACATCGTCAATATGCTGACTTATTTCAAGAGCCTTTGAAAAAGGATAGTTTTGTTGGAAATATTCAACATATTTTGGTTTTGATAATCCATTTGGTGATAATGAACGAAAATAATTAATAGCTGTTGGAGCAGGTATTCCCTTTTCATCGATTAGCCATCTCACAATAAAAAAGCCACATAGGTCAATGGTATTTCGAGATGCAATCCCAATAACAGTGGAATTTTCTTTAAACTGGGGCGATAAGACAATTTCCATTACAATTTCTTTAAATTTATAAAAATCCGCGTTCTTAGGAACCCCCTTTGACTTGATATGTATAAAATGAGGAGTTATTAAATGACCAATTATCTCATTTGACTCGTATGGTTTCCTGGAGAGAAAAATCACATGAGGAGGCAAAGTTTCGATCGCTAAAGTGGAATATAATGATGATGCTACTGTTTCACTAAGAACAGGAACGACAATTGGAACAAAAAAGGTATCAGAGACTCTTTTAATCATTTACGGACTTTACACAATGTTTTGGAAGAATCAAAGCAGCCATAGGACAACCAGAGAAGAAGCTACAATAAGGAGCTATTTTCCAATGAATAACATTCTTGATAGATTTTCTTCTCATGAAGATTGTTCATTTAACGATTCAGGTGATATGTTTGCAGTAGTATCCGAGCACAAATATATAAGTATTATCATGGCACCTAAGCATTTTGAGGAAAAGAACATAAAAAATTTTAAATACATGTGTTCCAAAGTTCGGTTTCATCCAGGAGGAACAAGAATCTATTTGAATTCTTTTCATGAAAGCGATCATAAAGCAAGGTTATTAGATATTCAAGGAGAAAGTTTTATTAGATACTTCCCTGGACATCAATCTCAAATTAATTCTCTTTGTGTTCATGAAAAGTGTTTGATCACTAGTTCCGAAGACAAAACAGTGAGGTTTTATGATGAAAACGAAGAGAAAGAGACATTCACGCTGCAATACAACTCTTCTCCAAAGATTTCTTTGCATCCAAATGGGAATTGTCTTATTGTTGCGACCAATAGCCAGATTAATATGTATGATAGGCGGCAGATATCTTCAGGGGTGGTTGCATCCACAAAGGTTGACATATCAGACAATAATGAACCCGTATTTGGTATGCTTGGTACATCATTTGCTTTTAATGGGGGTAGATATTTTTCGGTTTATGGACTGGCTGATTTAAAAGAAAGATATTCATTCAGTTTCAAGGAGGAGATATATGGTCCTCTCTGCTATTCACCAGAAGAACAGTTTTTATTGGTTGGAATTGGAAAAGATATTGTTGTTTTCGATAATGAGAATGGGGACCAGGTCAATGTTTTAAAGGGTGCCTCATCTAATCTCACTTCCATAGCCTTTTCACCTAAGTATTGTAATATGATCACCACTGGAAACCAATGTCAAATATGGACAGTAGATCAGAATGTGTATCATTTTTGGTTCGATGAGTAAAGAGTGTATTTTTTTTTCTTTTTGGTCTTTGAGAGATGTCCCTCCCTGTATTCTCAGAACAACATGAAATTTCTAATAAAACTCTCAAGAATAACGACGAAAATGTATATCTTGACCCGAAAAGCAGTCATATGAACTCTATTCAGGCGAATTTGAGTCCAGATGCGTTATTAACAGATCCCAAACAAAAATCTACTACAATATCCATATCCAAAGGAATATTAGTTGAAAAGGAACAAAAAACACCTCAATTGCTTACACATGTTAAAACAAATCGATGTGTTAAAAGAATTATTGTACCAGGTACACAGCCAGCAAATCGAGAAAAAAACAATATCGATTCCCAACATTTACACGCTGAATTTCCCGAGCTACCATCTTTATCTACTGTATTGTCATTAATGAACCAAATTGAGGATGAGATCAAAACTGAAAAGAGGCGATTATCTTCATTAGAATCGGAAAAACGGCTTGGATTTAAGAAATTGATCTTTCCAGAGTGTATTGAGCCCTTATTCCAATTACAGGACTACCACTCAAGTTTTATATACCACAATAGTATCAAACCAATTATTGCAAATAACAATCGCATTTCCGAGAAAACACATCATGCACATACTTTGCCACGCGGAGACATATACCATTCTTGCTCTCATTTTTCAACAGTGAAAAAATGTGAATCCCATATCAGTATTCTTGAACCCTTATTCAAAACTGTGTTTCAACAAAAGAGGTCTTTAAAGGTGTATCAACAAAACATAACCAATGAATATATAATGCGGTATCGTCTATGGTCTAGGCTCTCTTCGAGCATAATAGATTACCATACAACAGCTTGTGATAGTATTACGGAATGGCCTCCTGAATTTGCTAAGTCTTTGAGGAAGAATAATAACTTATCTGAATTATCATTAGTTGCGAGCGACCAGCCAATGTATTTAACCGATCATGATAGGGAGTGCTATTTATATTATGATGAGAATAATTTGATTTCAGATCCTGTGAAAGAGTATGAATTGTATAAAAAGAGATCATCCTGGACTGAAAAAGAATCCAGGATTTTTATAGAGAAATATGCTATATACCCTCGAGATTTTAAGAAGATTTCTTCATATATTGCAGGTAAAACTACAAAAGATATTGTTGAGTACTATAATATCAACAGAAAGCGATTAGGGCTTAATACATATGACAAGATTAACAGGGCAAAGATTGTCAAGTTCATAGAAAAGAAAAAGAGCAAAATGATATTTTAGTAAATACATTTGTTGTCTAAATCAGCTAGAAAAGTTATGAGATTTTTTGTGTTTGAATCCATGTGATCAGGAAAGCACTCAACATAATATGAAACAAATTCTTTGATTTTCTCAAGATATTTTTGATTATAGGAATCTAACTGGGTTAATGCTTTCATAACAAAAACATAGCAATTTGTTGATTCACTTTGAACATTTCCTACTTTCAAGAATTCGCATAATAATGATATACAATTGTACAAAAATGTTTCATTATTATTTTGCGTATTATCATTAACAATACTAAAAAAGGTCTCAATTCTATACATAACACTGTTTATAATTGAAGAACTAATCTCAATATTCCTTAAATGAATTGTATTTATAACATCAATCAGTATCTCAAGAGTACTAATACTAATTGTTGATGATATAACATTTTCTATTCCAGCACATATTTCAGAAGAATATGGTGTACAATCATATTGAATTACCAAAATCCCCAATGAAGACACTGCCTCAGAAAATGAGTCGATTCTATCAGATGTGAGTACCATAATAAGAAAATCAACAAAGCGAGGAATGAAAACAAAAAAATCAGGTTTATAAGGTAATACAAAAGAGTTAATAGTTAAAATTGCAGTTGATACCCCATGAACCAAAAAACATTCTTCACATAATTCTATTACCATTTTTATATTGTTCAGAGAAACAATCTCAATTAACTTAATCAAATCATGAATCAAATAACACAAATAATCAAAAAACTGATATGAACGATCCTTGTTCACATGCTCAGAGAGTACAAATAATGCAAAGTCAAAAGCCTGAGAATGAATACTACTTTCTTTGCAATTTGTTGATACTACACGAATTGCTTCAAAAAATGAAGGAGCAAGAAGAATAGGAACAAAATCTACCGAACTGAGTAGATTTTCAAATAACTCAAGTGATGCATATCCATTTTGCCTCCTTATTATCAAGGCTATTGTTGACATTGACAACTGGGCAACTTTAATTGAATCATTCCATTTATCGAAACAATCTTCAAGAAAAACACATAGATTTGCTTCAATATTATATATTGATAAATCGCATATGCATTCAAATGAAGCGATGCTGATTTTCTCAGTATTCATATCAAGAGAATTGTGTATATACATAATCCAATTCTCAATCCCATCAATATAATTTGAACTTCCATTATAATGAACCAGCAAACGAAAAAGATTCAAAACCACCCATGGGTTACTAGAGGAATAAAGCTCTATATAGTTTTCAACATGTGGTTTGATTGAGTTCCAGCAGACCTTCCCCATAGATTTTAAGCATTTATAAGACAACTCCCCAACATTATTGTTCTCATCTCCATCATTTGCCATTAGCTCAATTAAAAAAGGTACAACTTTTTCTGATGATGAATAACACAATTCATTGATCACAAATTCATTCTTAAACTCAATTTTTGATATACATTTCCATAACTCAATAAATTCAACGCATGTTTTCCAAGATGAAAAAGAACAGGGTACATAGTTGGAAAGACTATTCGAGTATTTTGATAACTGAGAATAAAAACTATCACATACACTTGAAAAAAATTGAAGAATCGGAGTTTCCAAATTATAATTTAACAAATTTTCCATCATATGGCTAAAAATATTATGTATACATTCATCATCAAGCAAGATTGACTCAGAGTATTTCTCAAAAACAACAATTAAACCAGTAATAAGACATTCTTTCATAATAAAATCAGAAGAGTCGAAAAATTCGTGAATAATATAACTCCAAAACATAGAAAAAATGTCTTCAGAAGGAGAAAAACTGAGAATTTGAAAAACAGAGTTATAAGTAGAAACCAATTTCTCCCTCAAAAAAATGGTATTCAAAAGAGTTTCCAATCCATCATTATTACCCATGCTCAATAATACATATGTGATTACGGAAAAAGCATACACTGCATTTTGTCTAATCACGTCACTCTTGTCTTCAAATCTTGAGAAAAGAACGAACAAAATTTTGAGCCTTAAATCATAATTAAAATCAAATTTCAAAATCAAAAGAATTGCCATATTAACACAGAATTCAAATGAATCAAAATCACCAATTATATCTATCAGAAACACAACAAAATCCCTTGATCTCGTTTCTCTATAGATATCTATAATCTTTTCTGCTTCTTGCCTAGTATCATCATCATTATCTCGGAGACAAAGAAGAAGATCTAAGTAACACTCTGTAATGTTGGTTTGAGTTTACATTGTAAACCAGTCTACGCCATAAATTGCCGTTTACTATTAAAACGGTTTGTCGTTGACCTGTTCGGCCACTCAATAATGTCTCTCGCTTTTGATGAACGCGGTAATCCATTTATTGTAATTCGAGATCAAGGTACCAAAGAACGTCTTCGTGGAATTGAAGCTTTGAGATCTAATATCCAAGCTGCCACTGCTATCTCAACAGTTATTAAGACATCTCTCGGACCCAGAGGTCTTGATAAGATGATTGTTTCACCACACGGAGAAATCAATGTTACAAACGATGGTGCTACAATCATGAAGGACATGAGAGTTGAGCATCAAATTGCTAAACTTCTTGTCGATTTATCTAAATCTATGGATAACGAAATCGGAGATGGTACCACATCTGTTGTTGTTTTGACAGGCAGCTTATTAGAATCAGCTCTTGCTTTACTTGATAGAGGCCTCCATCCTTTAAGAATTGCTGAGGGATTTGAGCATGCTTGCGAAATTGCTGTTAAGAGAGTAGAAGAAATTGCTGAAAGACTCGAATTTACTCCCACAGAGCACGGTAATCTTGATGAAGTTTGCATGACCACCCTTGGTAGTAAGATCGTTAACCGCTTCCGTAGAGAACTTGCTAGTATGTCAGTAGATGCTGTTCTTAGAGTTGCAGATCTTGAAAGAAAGGATGTTAATTTAGAAAGAATTAAAATGATCACCAAAGTTGGTGGACGACTTGAAGATACCCAACTGCTTAATGGTTTAGTTATTGACAAGACATGGAGCCATTCCCAAATGCCCCGTGTTCTTAATAACGCCAAAGTCGCTATTTTAACAGTTCCATTTGAGCCACCAAAGCCAAAGACAAAATATCAGGTTACCATTAATAGTGCCCAAGAATATGAGCAACTTCATAAGCAGGAACAACAATACTTTGCTGATCAAATTGGACGCCTAAAGGCTGCAGGAGCCACAGCAGTTATGTGCCAATGGGGTTTTGATGATGAAGCTAACAGCCTATTGTTCCAAAACGAATTACCAGCCGTTCGTTGGGTTCTTGGTGGTGATATTGAAAAGCTTTCAATTACAACAGGAGCAAGAATTGTTCAAAGATTTGAAGATCTCTCTCCTGAAAAATTAGGTAGTGCTTTACAAATCAAAGAGCTTAGTTTTGGTACCACATGTGAACATATGCTTTTAATTGAAGGCGCAACACAAGTTCCATGCGTTACATTCTTGATTCGCGGTGGTAACAAGATGATGCTTGCAGAAGCAGAAAGGTCTATTCATGATGCTCTTTGCGTTGCTCGTAACCTAGTTCGTGACAACAGAATTGTTTATGGAGGCGGTGCCCCAGAAATTGCTTCCTCAATCGCTGTTCGTAAAGCTGCTGAAGACAACAACACTGTTCATCAATATGCTATGAAGGCATTCGCTGATGCTCTTCTTGGTATTCCACAGGCACTTGCTGGAAATTCTGGTCTCCCACCAATTGAAACAGTTGAAACAGTTAAGCGTATTCAACTTGAGACAGGCAAACCAACAATGGGTATTGACTGTTTATACAAGGGAACCAATGATATGAAGGAACAAAAGGTTGTAGAAACCCTACACGGCAAATGTTCACAATTGCGCCTTGCTACACAGATCACCAAGATGATCCTTAAGATTGATGATGTGATTGGTGACATTCCTCTTTGAGTAAAATTCTCCGATCAAACATAAATGAATATTTAACAAATTGGTGAAATCTTTGATTCAGATTCTTCTTCTGGGCTGGTGAGAAGGACAAATGTAGATCTCCTTCGCTTTTTCCCAGGCAATGAATCTAACAAAGCATCAAGATCAGGCTGAGGAGCAGTATTCAATGAATCTGATACACATGACGAACTAGAATCAGTGAATGTGCAATACTGCAATGGAATGTGTGACGACATGACTTTTTGTGTATGACTTTGCTGATCAGACTTCCATTTTTTGATAGGACCTGCTTGCTTGAATGATTGAGATAAGAATCTTGATTCCTTTTTCACTGGTTCTGCAAGATTTGGAAGAACAGGGAGACCCTGAAGGTATACTGATGATAATAGATCTTTAGCTGAAGGCCTATAAGAAGGTTCAGCTACTAATATTGATTTGATCACTGATGCACATGTTTTGCAAACTTTATGAGGGATTCGATAGTTGCAATTGATAATGCTATTCATAATACCAGCATTTGTTCCCTCTTTCCAAGGATATTTTCCGGTGGCCATGGTATAAAGAACCACTCCAGCACTCCAAACATCCGAAGAAGAGCCATAATATGCCTTTTTAAGCAGGCATTCGGGGGACACGTACTGTAATGAGCCACAAAAAGTCTGAAGAAGAGTATTGGGCAACGTTATAGTGGAAAAACCAAAGTCAATCAGCTTAATTCCAAGTTTTGCGTCCACAATTATATTATCAGGCTTGATATCTCGGTGGAAGATCCCTTTTGTGTGAAGATAGTCTAAAACCCAAATAAGTTGCCTGAAAATTACTCTGCAAGTGGTATCATCAAGCCCCTTCGTCTTATTTATCAAGTCAAGAAGAGATTGACCCTGACAATACTCCATGATAAAATAGTAGTTGTCATCGTCCTCAATTACCTCATAGAGCCTCACAACATTGGGATGATAGATGGATAGAAGAATATTAACCTCCCTTTGAAGTTGAATATGCTCTTTTTGAAGAATAACTTTAGACTTGTTAATAATCTTAACACACATCATATCTTTGCTCTCTTTAGTGCATGCTAACATTACTCTGCTAAAAGTACCTTTCCCAATCTCAGTACCAATAACATACTTGCCAATCAATCTAGGAATAACAGCATCCATAAATTGCTGTGAATTTCAATAGATTTCATGAATTTTCTTCAATCATTATCAATTTTTCTAAAAATAATCCACTATACATTCAATTTCTTCTTTAAACAAGAAGAAATTTTTGTAAGTCTCACAAAATATAGATAAAACTATCAAATATTTATACTTTGACAAAATGTTCAACGTGCCCCAAACAATTGCCTTCTGAAACTGTAGAACTGATTAACAAATTGATCGGCCTTGAAAGTTTACAAGAGATGGGTCCATTGCTCATCTTTGCCTTTGTTTTTGGCATTTTTTCTCTCGATTTGCCTGAGGAAGTCGGGCATTGGATTGATTTTCTTAATCGAATGAGCAGAAATGAGATAGGAATTAGGGAGATTTTGGGTTTTGGGCTGTTTTCTAATACCAATAATTACGTTTTGGATTATTATGGCAAAAAAGCGAGCAATATTGTTAGATATATGTCTCCAGATCAAAATTTCCAGACATTATATCGTCTTTTAACAGGAGAAAGGCTTCCAACTCAAAAATCGAGTCAATGGAGCACAATTTTGTCTCAAAATATTGATCTCAAGACTATTATGTCATATGATTCTATAGATCTCTCTTTTTTTCAAGATATTGAATACTATATGACTCTCTTTACAACATACCACAGATCTACAGGACATCTTGCTAAAGGTCTATCTTTAAATGTTTCAAAAGTTGAGGCATTTATTAGTAAGTTTTCTAGCAACATTGGGAATGTAATAGCAAAAGATATTGCTGATGTTCTTGAGTTATCTTTGTATCCTTTTGAGAAGAGAGCCCATAAGATTTCCACTATATATAATGGGAAAAACATTTCCAATATGAATGTTTTGAGAATTATTCCTTTTGAAGATCAAAATAGTTATAGTGCTTTTTATAGGGACTTGAAGTATATTCTCTCTGATGAAAAAATATCATTTTCGATGGTTTTCCAATTCTTCCAACATATGATAAGTTTTTTTTCAAATTTATTTCAATCTCTAGGTGTATCTTTTGCCTACATGTTTTCGTCATTTATTGGTTTTCCATTGAGAGTGATATTATCGGAAGAATATGGAAATCTCACACAAAGATGTGACTATTTTATCAGATTTCTAAGAGGAGTTGGATATGGAATCACAAAAAGAAATATAATAAATAACTGGCAGAATTTTAAGGGAAATGGTTGGAAGATTAAGACATATATTAATGAAGAATACCCTGATTCAAACATTCATCGATTTGCTCAGTTTTTTGTAGCAGCAGGTGAGAATAGATCGATTTTGAGTTTCATTAATAGGTTTTATGATTATCAACTCACTGATATGTTGAGTGTTATTTCCAACTTTACTTCTCATTTATCAAATCCAGATTCATTTGTGTCTGATTTGATCAAAGATATTTCTACCATATTTGAATATCCAGAATTTTCTGATCTATGTGAGCTTTGGAGAGATTATGTAGAAAAAATTACCAATTTTGATTCACCAATATCAAGGATTCCATTTTTTCAGAGCCTTGGAATTAATGAATCTAGCCTTATTGAGTTTCAAAGGCGAGTGAAGGTCTTTTTAAAGAATCCAAACTCTGATGGATTGATTTATAGAAGCCAATTTATTATTAGGTTATCCACCATTATTGACAACTCCACAAGTATATATGACTTTTTCCAACAGATGTTCAATTTAACAATATATCCATATGTCCAATCCTTCCAACCGGTAATTGAAAAATTTGTTCTTTTAGGATATTTGAATCTTGATAGTTTTCCGCTTCAATACAGAGATGAGATTCAAATGTTTTTTTTGAAGGTTGGGGAAATTAACAGTATACTAAAGAGATCTAGACTCACCATACATGAAGTTTTTAGTATTCTCGCCCCAGATTTGTTAGATCCATGGATCCTATTTAAAAACATAACACATCGAATGAAAGAGGATGGAATTGGAATATCTCAAACATATTTAGATATAATACCGGAAGAATTTCTAAATTTTTCGATAATATTACCAAGGATTGCCAACTTAAGTCATCTATCATTGTTAAATATCATCAAATGTTTCGATCAGGGTAATTCATCTGCTTCTTTTTACAAAATCTTTTGCATTGATAGTTTGTATGAGTATTTAGAAACACTCAACATATCTATTCGCAAAGGGGAGCTGAAACTTAAGCACATTTCAATTCTATTCCATCCAAGATCGGTTTTTATGTTATTAGCAAGAGCAATAGATGAATTTTTCTCAACAAACAAATATAATTTTAGATACATACTGCAATCTCTTACCTACATAGATTTCTCACCAATAATAGATTCATTTTATATGGTTTCGAAAGCAATCGATGATGACTCAATCAACTCAACAACATTAATACAAGCTGCCCGACTATTATCAACATTTGTTGTTGATGAACCAATAATTATACCTCCAATAACCCCCCCAGTTCAAAATTTAGATAGAACACATGTTCCACTCATTGTAATCACCTCTGTTACAACCATCTCCATACTAATATATTTGATCCTTAAAAAATGGGTATTCAAGCTCAAGCCCAAGATTGATGACGAGTGTAAACTGATGTAAACTAACAAACTTTACATGACAAAACCGTTTGGCCCATTTAAATGGGGTTCGATAGGTTTTGCATTTGTATTGATTATCTTCGTAGTAACAACAATGAGTTGATTGCCCAGTCGACTGAAGAAATCGAAGAAATGAAAAGAACACCTGGATTTGTTGAATATCTTATCGATTTAATCATGCAAGGAAGCCAAGAATTATATGTAATTCAAGCAGCGATCAATTTATCCAGACAAATAGCTAAATTTTGGGAAAATGATGAGTTTTACATTGACAGGTCTCAAATCAAGAAGAATTTACTGATTATTGCTGCAAGTTCAACCGGTACCGTTTTAAGTAACATTAGCTATGCAATTTCCATTATCGGTAAAGCTGATTATCCAAATAAATGGCCCGAGTTTAATCAAACTTTGATTGAATTTCTAAATGAACCTGAGGTTGAGATTACCACAATAGAGTCCATTTTGACCACTGTGAATAGTGTTGTAGGTGTAAATGCTTCGTCAACAATTCTCGAGACAGGTTCATATTGGGATGAGGTTTCAATGAACTTATTATCTTCTAAACTCTCCGAATACGAGGAATCTGAATGCCTGATCAAATGCTTTGTATTAACGTTACAGTTAATTATAACCTTAATATCTTATGATATTTCTGATTATTATAAGGAAAACATGAACAAACTTTTCCCACAATTGCTAGCTCTGATGGAACTTCCTGGGATTCCAACCGTTAAGAAGGAAATATGTGTAATTATTAAGCATTTTACCATACGGTATTTGACAGACATTCAGAAATGGGGCCAAAGTTCCGAACCTGAAAGATCACATTCAGAAGAGGAGATAATTGGATTTCATGAAACATGGCTTGCTTTACTCCAAAGTGTGTTTTCTGTTGTTAAAGAAACATCAAATGAAGATACCCAAGTAATTATTGCAGGATATAACGCTCTTTCTGCAATTGCCAGATCAACAATCAAAGAAGATTTCTTTTTGGCTAATGATTGTTTGTCAGTTCTTTGTGAAGATGTTTTAATACCAGCAGTATCATTGTGCGAGAGTGATCTTGAAGAGTTTAATACCGACTATTTTCAATATTTTCAGAAAGATATTCAAGGACCTGAAGGAGAAACCAAAAGGAAAGCAGCTTACGACTTTCTTAAAGTTTTATGTAGGAATTTTAGACCACAATTAATGGAATCTTTCCTTGGGTTATACGGCTATCTTAGGAGTAATTATGAGAGTAATCCTAACGAGTTCTGGTATCATATGGATACAGCAATTTTTATTATTGGCGCTATTTCTGCATCAAGGCACTCCATCTGGGATGGTGTAATTGAAGTGGTGGAAGGTTTTAATCTTATTGAGTTTTTAGATACCTTTATACTTCCATTTTTATCAATTGAATGCCAATATCCAGTTCTCCAAGCAGATGCAATTAAGTTTTATGTCGAGTTTAGGAATGTTATCCCATTGGAAGTTACTTTAGCCTACTTTCCTTCATTCTTAGGTCTTCTTGAATCTCCTCAGCCTCCAATTTGTTTGTATGCTACCTATTTTATTGAGAGAATTCTTTCATCGCATGCCGATGAACTCACCCCTGCATTACTCTCTCAGTTTGATTTCGCAACTGCAATTGCCCGGTTGTTCAAGTTATTTGTAATTGATGAGAAAGAGACAGTTGAGTCAGCTGCAAAATGTATGATGAGGATTTTGATTGCTTGCCAAACCAATTTTGAAACCAAGTATATCATTGGAATTGTTTCAACAATCATTAAGATTCTTGAACCTGGTAATAGATTACCACAAAATGCACAATTTAACCATTATTTATTCGAAATTATTGCAGCATGTGTAACCAAATCAAAGGCCGACATTGTAGCAATTGAGGAAAAGGTTATTCCTTTATTGAACTCTTTCCACGAGCATGATATCTCAGATTTTATACCGTACACATTCCAATTGTTTGCTGCATTTTTAAGGGCATACCCAGAGGGATCAAATGTTTCTCAATTTTATATTGATCAAATCGAATCGTTTTTAGGACCAGAATTATGGCAACCAATGGGGAATATTCCAGGTCTTTCAATGTTAATAGGTTCATATTGTATTAAGTTACCCGATATTATTGCCAATTATTCTGCAAATATTTTCGAAATTGCAGAAAGACTCTTATCTGGTAGTCGAACACATATACATGCTTTTAACATGTTCACATCAATGATGCAGTATTTGCCACCTGAAATATTATTATCGTTACTTCCTCAGATGTTTGCAATTGCCGTTAATGAATTATTAAATGGTAATGCAAATAGATACAAGCCCAATTTTGCTCTGTTTATGTGCAATGCATGCTCATTACTAGAGCCAAATAATGTAATTAATTCTCTTGGGTCTGATATCGATACAATAGTTTCAAATTGGGGGATCGCTCTTCAATATATTAGGGGGCGAATAGAAACCGAGAATGCCGTTGTTGGTACTCTTAAATTATTATCAGAAGGGTCTAACCTCCCAGAGTCATCATGGAGGGCAATGTTTGTTGGACTTATAACAATGATCGATAGACCAAAGAGCATCTTAGAAGATGAGCTTCAAACAATCAAAGATGAAGAGATTGCCTCTCAAGAATTTGATCATGTGTTTAACAAACTTTCATGCCTTGATATTTCCGAAAGGCTTCATCCAGAGCTTGCTGGAGTAGATTTAATTCAAAAAACATATACAGAGCTAGCAGAGATAAGCCATAGGAATCCAGGAATGATAATTAGGGCATTAGATGCTCCAACAACTCCAGATATCCGCAAGGCAGTCGAGAGAAACTGCGAAAAATTCCAATTAACAATTCATTAGTATTTAGTAAAATCATATTATGCTTTAAAGAATTTCTTTGCTTTTTTCTTTGCTCTGATTAAAGGTATGTACATCCTGACAAGTGCATATACAATCAATAGTGGTACAATAATCAACAAATATCCCAGCACAATCTTGTTTCCAACTCCTGATTGAGAGACAACAAAAGTAACATTCCCTTTAATAATAACTGATCCAAAGAATGACTGAGCTTCATACCCATCTATTATGCAATCCCGGATTCCGATTCCTGGTCCTTTTTCATGTATATATATTGCTGAACCTCTTTCTTTGGATAAAAGGTTCTTAAATATGCAAAAAATTACAGATGACTCACTATTAGATGAATGAATGTTGATGCCCGCTGCATATCTTGAGACGCTTTGATTACTAAAGAGAGAATCTGAGCATAAAACAGTACCCCAAACGTTTAATATCCCAATTTGTGTACAAAATAAGTTATCAGCAAATCTAGATTCTCTGATAGTCAGGATCGAGCTTGCTTGAAGAACAGTACACATCTGAATTGCAGAATTCTTGGAAAAATTAGAATTCAAAACTTGACACTCAGTTGCAACAACATCCATTGCTCCAGATGATTCTGCAGAAGAAGAAGAAATAGCAGAATAATCCATTTTTGAGTCTTTGTTGTCAATAATGCAAATTGATCCGCCTTTATTCTTCGCAAAATTATCAACAAATATACAATTTTCCAAAAAAACAGATAAAGAGCGCAGTTTCAGTGCTCCACCATCTTCTGCTTGACATTTTTCAAAAAATGTGTTTATAATCTCGATTTTTGGATCTTCCGAGAATTTATGCGTTGTAACGTGTTCTGATGAACCAATATGTATTGGGGTTTCTAAAAATGCAGAAAAATATGAAGAATCTATAAAAATACTAAGAAAAACAATCATTAGTTTAGGGGATTAATGAAGAACTGCTTGATTGGAAACTCAACAACGCAAAGGAACTTCTCCCAGTACTCTATTGTGACCGGATCAAGTTCTAAATCAGGATTTTTAATGAAATTGCTCAATATTTCCATAACAGTATTCATATCGAAGTTCAAATAGTTGCATACCAAACAAGGTGTAACCTTATTGCACAAATCTACTAAGTAATTATGATTGATGTCATAAGCAACGGAAAAAATCCTATTGACAAATAGAGCAACAGATCTTTTTGCGTTTCTATCATCAGGCTTTAGTGATTCAGTAAGAATACTCTTGAGTTGATGAAAATTCTCAGAGTCATCTATTACGACTCGATAAATCTTTCTTAGATATTGTGTAGCCTCAAAAGATGATTCCTTATCTTTTCTTCTCCACTTAAGTTCTCTAGATATGTCTTTAACTATTTTGTAGAAAAACTCAAAACTAAAAGTCTTGACTGTTTGGTTAAAGCTACAATCCCATTCATTTATTGACAAGAAATACACTGTGTAGTACTTCCAAGCAGTTATTTCAGTCATGTTAAAGTAACTTTTCAGATAGTGAATAGCTATAGTGGGATCAAGATCTTTATCCTTAAAAAACTCATATATATACTTCAACCTTCCATATTGGGTCATAATAGTACCCAATTCCATAGAGGAAGCCGAAAAATGCTCTTCAACATCCCTCATAGTCCTTGCATTAAACTTTTTTCCTAATATAAACCGGAATAACTGGTTATCAACACTCCAAATCGACACTGATGCTGATTGCAATTCGCCTTTAGTAAACGGAAAAAAATTTAAATACTGTTCAGGAAATGATTGTGATAGTTTTTCCTTAAAAAACTCCGGAATATCAAAATTAGCAGTATTAATCGACTGTTTCGAAAGCATTCTTCGTAACTTAGACTGAGACTCGGCAGAGCACGGATCAATTTCATTTACTTTGGTTATAGGATTCGAAAGAACAGGTGGATCCAAGTAAAAAGCGGATTCCATTTTGATTTTTTAAATCACATTTCAGGATCAAATTCTCCCCATGTCAGTTTCAGGATCTCGCGAAGCTGTTAAAGTAGCTGTTCGATGCCGACCACTAAATTCTAAGGAAAGGGAGAAAGGATATGATAACATTATTCAAGTTGATCAAAGAGAAGCTTCAGTGTATATTAAGAATCCTCAAGGTCAAACAGTTCAGTTTACATACGATTTCGCCTATCCAGAAAACTGTAACCAGGAAGAGATATATGAAAATACAGCGGCTCCTATTGTATCAAGTGTTTTAGAAGGAATTAATGGAACAATATTTGCATACGGGCAGACAGGTACTGGAAAAACGTATACAATGGATGGAATTAAGGATACACCGAACAAAGGGATTGTTCCACGTGCGTTTGAACACATATTTGATTATATTACAGCACATTCTGATTCTCATAAATTCTCTGTTACAGTGACATATGTTGAACTCTACAATGAGACGATTAGAGATCTATTAGCTCCTGTTAAAGATCCTAAAGAAGAGGTGCCTCTCTCTATACATGAAGATACTAACAAAGGGTTTATTATTAGGGGAGTTAGTACTCATTCCGCCAAATCTGTTAATGATCTAATCAGAATTCAAAAGGCTGGAGGAAAACATCGAAAAACCAGGGCTACCGAAATGAACGAAGATAGCAGTAGGTCTCATTCAATTTTAACACTTAGTATTGAGACACTAACAGAAATTGAAGGTAGTCAACATGTTAGGCAAGCTAGGTTAAATTTAGTAGATCTTGCTGGGAGTGAAAGAGTAGCCAAGACAGGCCAATCAAAAGGGGATGGCTTCAAGGAAGGCGTTAGCATTAATTATGCTCTTATGATTCTTGGTAATTGTATTTCCGCTTTGACGACCAAAGGACAAACTCATATTCCCTATCGTGATTCTAGTTTAACCAAACTTTTACGAGATTCCCTTGGAGGTAATGCTAAAACACTTATGATTGCAGCTATTGGACCTGCTGAATACAATTTCTCTGAGACTATGAGCACCCTTCGTTATGCTGAAAGAGCCAAGAAAATCGAGAATAAGCCCAAAGTGAATATGGATCCTAAGGATGCATTGCTTGTTCAGTACCAAGAAGAACTAGCTCAATTACAAGCACAGTTATCGAATACCGGATCAATGAGTGCCCAACTTGGTGCCTCAGAAGAAGTTATTAGGGCGATGGAGGAAAAGCTAGAAATGCAGAAGAAAATGTTACAAGAAGCATCACACATGGAAAAAGAGAAAAGAGATAAAATTCAGAAAAAACTTCTTCAAAGAATGAAAGAAATTGAAGAGGAAAAGACAAAGCAAGGAGAATACACTAATCGACTAAATGAACTGAATAAGTACCTTGTTGGAGGAGGGCAGGAATTAATGAAGCGGACTAAAAAAAATGAAGAAGAAATTCAAATGATCAAAGAGAGACTTAAGCAGCGAGAAGAGAGAATGAAGAACCTTGAAAAAGATTACTTAGAGAAAAGAAATCAAAAACGAATTATGAATGAGCAAGTTAAAGATATCAAAGACAAAGCTGGCATTGTTTCAAGACAATATTCTGAAAGTGTTCAGCAATATCAGAATCTTCAATTAAAGCTTCCCGAAGTCCAAAGAACTATACAAGAAGACCGTGAGCAATTAGCCAATGAGGTTGATTCTCTCACAAAACAAATCGAAACATTTAATATTATTATTGAGAATTTTATACCCCCAAATGAAGTTGAGAACATGAGAAACAACCTAATATATAATGAGGAATCAGGCCAGTGGTGTGCAAGGCCAATGGAGAAAAAGCTTGTTTTGAAAAAAGTTACTAGCATATCAAGACCAAAATCAGCAACAAATCAATTTAGACCCTCAACAGCATACCCACAAAGAAATTATTCTCCATTGGACGAGATTCCTTTGCTTCATATTAAGCCACCTCCGATTGAGTCTCGGCTTAAAGAGGGTCCTCCAATAATGGATATGTCAAGTCTTGAAAAAGAAATCGAAAAAATGTTTGAGGAAGATGCACTCGACCTTGAAGTTACATGTTTAGGGGAATAATTTTTACTAAAATGCTCATGATGTTATTTAAACCTGGTGAGATCGTCGTTTAAGCATCTCCATTGTGCCACGAGAAATATCAGAGAAAGCATGATTCCAAAACCCCCTTTTCTGACCTTTTTTACCAGTTCCATAATGCTGGAGCATCCCACACATAACTAAGAGAGGACATGGCCATATAACAGCAAAAAATACTGAGGCTGTTCGATAGGGTGAAACAAAGACTTCAAGGAAGTGCATCATCCATAAGAAATGTGCAAACAGAGTAATAAAAAATCCCCAAACCACCCCTTTGTTCATGAATGAAAACTCTTGTTTGGTGTTATATGTTATATAAACCCAATACAATGCATTAATGAGCGCAACTATGGTATAAAACATAGGATAGCTTGTGAAAACGAGAAAAACCGCTATTATTGCAGATAAAATACTAAACAAATGAACAATTCGATAATACTTCTTGGTTTTTGTTTCCAAAAAGCCAGAAATATAGAACAAAAATACGAAAAAAAGAATTAAAATTATTGATATCGAGATCAAAGACTGAAAACCTATTATTAAGGAACCTACAGGAGATACCATAAAGTGTTGAGAGAATTCGATTTACTACCAAAAATCCTTCAGCTGAAAAAGGTTGATTTGGAAATCATTTGAGATAGGGAGCAATAATTGTATTGAAGGATGATGAATCAGGAATAAAACTATCTGTTGGATGAATGAAGAAATCGCTTTTCATTGGTTTGATTTGAGCTGGATTCTGTTGAATGGCTGTGGGATCACTATCTTTCTTTCCGATTTGCTGGCTCTTATTTAATGGATTCTTTTGATATTCTTCAACAGAGTCTCTAAAGAAGGAGATATTTCTTATTTCAATCTTTAAATCCGTATTTTTTTCATCAGAAAGAACCTCTGCACTCATCTTATAAATCTGCGTGAGCCAGTCTTCAAAAGGAAAAACTTTAATTCTTTTTAGAAACTCATATAAAGTTCTCTGAGTGACGCAACCATATAATCCTTCGTCCAATAAAAACATTGGCGGAAATGATGATATACTGGATGATGAGTCAAAACTGAATGATTTAATGTAATCATTGTCAATATTGATATAATTTATTTCATCTACTTTTAGAGCAATATCATTTAATTGTAAATGCAAATATTGTATTTTTTCTAAAAACATTGCAGCATAAACACAATCTTTATGTTCAACAGCCGCATCAATGATTGGTTGTATAGTGGAAGCATTAATACCATCCGATTGGCTTTTTAGTAACTCAACGCATATCATAAAAACAGCATTTGTTTGAATATTGATGGTATTTTGATCAAACTTTTGTAATAATTTACCAAAACACTTAATAATGGTATGGACTGTTTCCATTTTTATTCTGGAAAAATCTAATTCGGAATCACTATATTGCGGAGAGCGATTCACTACTGAAGAAACAATGTGAATAAAGGATCGCCAATCAGAATATGATGATAAAGCTATTTTGGCCAAATTTTTAACTTCACAAATCTTGATTAATGAGAGAAACAAATCTTGAGTCTCGGCATCACTCTTTGATCCAGAAATCAAATCAATAATCCCAATAAAACCTGGATCGGGCTCATACAAATTCAATTGAGTAATGGTATCCAATTTTGATGTTTCGGCTATCATTACTTTTAGTGAAGCATTTATCACAGGAACGGTGTTATTTGCAATTCTAATCATATCATATGATACCCAAAAAGCTTCAATAAAAGAAGTACTAGATTTGATAACAGCTCTATGAAGAAGTTCTAATAAGCATTGTATATAGCTTAAAATAATGGCATAATTAGGATCTTCACTAGATACAAATATTTTGAAGACCCATATTTGTTTAATTGTCCTTTTGTGCTTCTTATCAATAAGACATTGATTGATATAATTAAGAACCCTTATAACTATTCGAATAATCTCTGATTCGTCCTTAATTTCATATGCATCTAAGAAGAGTTTAATGGCTCGGGTGGCCAATTCCAAGTTACCACAAACAAGACCCCAAGCAAGACAATTACGATAAGAAAACTCATCATTTTCAGCTTTTAATATTTCAAAAGTTATATTTGGATCTGAAAAAAACTTTGGAAAAACAATTCCTAATAATTTTTTAGGTAATTCTTGAAATACTTTATCATTAATTTGATAGAAAACGATTATTTGTGATAAATAGCATTTCAAACATTGAACATTTTCTTTGGCAATAATAATTAATACATTAATAATGTTATATAAAAAATCATTGTAGCTATAGATCTCGTCTTCATCTTTTATTTCTTTAAAATAATCATTAGCATTAAATACTAAATCAAGTTGACCATATGAAAACTCTGTAAAAAATGAATAAGAATAAGACAAGCAATTGAATAAGTATGATAAAACAACATCTTGCTTCAAATAAAACAAAAACAAAATATAAATAATTGTTTTCTCATCATTCTTTTCCCCTGTTGTAGGAAAACATAATAACAGAAAAATTAAAAATAACTCAACAAACTCTTTGCTTTTTCCGGGAATGAATGTAACAATAGACCTAATTATATCTAAGGCATTCTCAGTATTTTCGAGTTTAAATAATGAAAAAATAAATTCTTTTGCTGTAAGTGATCTAAAGGCTTCAAAAGTCCCATCCAAAAAAGGGTTTGGTGGGGTGAAACACATTCTATTAAGCCAATATACTAATAAATCACCAATTCGAGAGTCATGTTTCAATAAACCTAGAAACTCAAACACTACCTGCTCTGAGCAGAATGAAAAACCATCAGCAATCAGTTTCGATAATTCTTTGGCTGGTTCAAAAGTCACATCATGCAATTTGGTTTGAGTAAGGAAGGAATATTTTTCAAAAAACATAATTACACGAGACACCAAATTCGAATTGGTATACATTATCGATAAACCAAGGCATATTGATTTTAGTATTATAAAAGAAGAGTATCTGGTATCATTATCATTATCGCTATTAATGAGGTGATAAAAAGAAAAGGAAATAAGAGACCCTGCATTCAAAGTAATGCTTTTGGTTATACTATCAAATCCAATTAATTCTGATGAATTATTTTCAAGATGCCGCAAAAACTCAATGCCATTAACATTTTCAAAAATACCAGCCAATCCATGAAAATACAGCAAATTCTTAGGATTCCTAATTCCAGAGACAATATTTGCCATTGTTAATGATGTAGTTCGGCGAAGCAATTTCGAAAGTAATTTGGATGATGGATGTTTTGTTATATATGTTTTCACAAAATCATAGTTTTCATCTATTGTAAACAATTGCATAAATGTTTCAAGTAAAGGATCAAACTTCATTCTTAAGTTGTCACAAACAGAAATTTTTCCCAAGAAAACAAACCAAGGAGAAGGATTCACTTTGATTTTTGGATTTTCAACAATTGGTATGATTGGAAAGTATCCTTTGGATTTTTCAGAGTCAATTTCAAGCAATTTATTAAAAATTATCTGGGAAAAATCAAGGAAAGGAACGAGAACCCGTAAGTTTGATTCACTGAAATCCACTTCATATTTATCATCCTTATCCGATGTTGTAACAAAAACCTTGAAGAGGGATAAACACCTGTTCAATAAATCAAATATTGATGTTATAGAAGAACCATCCAAAATAATAGACTTGTTTCGAAGCTGTATTTGCAAAGCAAAAAGAATTGGTTGCAATATTTCTTGTTGAAGCAGGTATTGTGATACAGAATTAACTAACAACACAGAATTCATATTGGAAAACAAAGCACAAAAAGATGAGCTATCATCTTTGGGAATAGCTCGAATATTGAGCATCAATCTATCAATATCTGATGATACCTGTTGAAATGAACCCAAAAATATTGTTGAATATACAATAAAACCTGGCAAATCGAAACTTTTAGTGTTTTGCGACATTTCTCCAACTAATTTAATAAAAGTATCTGTAATTTTCTCCGAGGTTGCTTCAGCCAGTGACCTGGAAAATGAACCCAAGAAAAAACCATATAAAACCTCATTATTACTCGATACAATGTGGGAAATTTTAATTGATGAATTTTTTCGAATCTCTTCAGATTCTACAAAACTCAAATATTGCATTTTGGTTATAGTTAAAATATGTGTGCTTGCTGAGTACAAGTGCGAAGATAGTACACATATTGAAGGATATTCAATATGAAGAGTATCCATGAGATTCCAAGCCTCAGATCTAATTTCTGATGATGATGTACAAAAAGAAACAATAATAATTTGTTGAATAAATTCAAATAATGAAGTTATTGGTGGGAATTGAGCAAATTTTAGAGATAATACCAACTTTGTTAAAAAAGAAAGACTCACAAACAGGTTATATGGCGTAATTATTGATTTAGGTATCATAAAATCAACTATACTGTTAATAACCCCTTCAATACCAAGATTCTCATATAAATCGACTACTGCATTTGAAATATAAACCTGGACAGCAGCTGAAAGCACGGCATTTTTCGAATATAAATAATAAAAAATTGTGGGAATAAGAGAAATATCTGGAGGATTCATTGACACTATATACATTGCATATGCTTCGTCTGGAATTATGTCAGAGCCATTATATATGGATAGTTTTGTTGGCTGAATTGGAATTGGTTTCTTAGTTTTGATCCATGAACTAATAATATGGTCAGAATTGTCTTTTTGTATATAAGGAGTTGGAAGGAAACAGGAAGCAAAATCGTAACATGAATCAGTTATTTTGCTTTTTGGACAAAAACTATCATATAATTGGCCAACTTTGTATAATGGAGGACCATGAAGAGATTTTTCACAATTAGATTTAATAATATCATATGCAATATCTTTAAAAAACTTAATCGAATTAGAATCTTCTTCAAAAATTGGATTTCTATATTTTAAGAAAACCTTATACCCAACATGAATTAGTAAAGATTTGAAATTCGCATTTTTCTTTGAATATATCTCCAAAAAATACTCAGATGATTTATCATGAATCGAAAACAAAAAATTGATCAATTCTTTCTCAAAATTTGAACACAAAAGAAAATGTGAAGATACAATATTATAAACTTTTTCGATTATTACCCTATCAGATGATTGACTTGTTTGAATAAATGCAGCCAATTCCGATAGAATTGACCCTGTTAATAGATTATTTTGGATTTCAGTATCTATTGTGGTTAAATATTGGGAAATATCTGATTTAATCAAGTATCCCATAATGCTTCCGCGAAACACAGGGTGTGAGACATTTTGGTGGTTTCTAGGAATCACTTTTTTAAGGCCATCCATAATTATTTTTGTTTTATTAACAGGATTACTAATAGTAAATATATTCCTAATCAAATTCAGAGAAAATTCAGCACCATTTTTATAATATTTTTCTGATAATGATTTCCAAATAAACCCATCGCATCGATTGAACATTGTAACCCTAAAAATTACGTCATTCAAATAGTTTTCATCGAAATCACCGTTAATCTCACATTTGGCGAGAAGGCACAACTTAATATTAAGTATTTTCCGATAATTGGGATTTTTTCTCGAATTATTTTTTGAATCAGTGACTTCATTACATAAATCAACACAGAGTTCTGTAATTCGCTCGCAATTTTGATGAGATAGATATTGGAAAACATATGACCATTTCTTTGCAGCGATAATCCGATATTGTGCTTCAGTTTCGTTCAAACTATTATCAGTCATATATGCATATAAGCCATCCACAATTGTTCTTATATCTTTAGCATCTTTTAAAGAACTTTCAAGAAATACACCTTTGCAAATGTCAATAAAAAGTCTTAAAAGCGCGACTTTTTTTACATCATTCTCATTTATTTCAAGATCTCCGAAAAAAATGGCATTTGGCTTTCTTTCGAAATATTGCTTTGAAGCAAAACTTGGAAAAGCGCTGTTAATCTTATCTAACGATTGATCGCAATTAAAAGACCCAATTATATTAATTTTTCTCATTATAGCTTCAATTCTAGAGGGTTTGCTAAAATAACTCTCTAAAAAAGAATCTTGTAAATTCTCACCAGTTCTCGAAAATTCTGATAGTAAATCCTTAAAGCAATCCTTTAGTAATATAGCTATAGATTGAATCCCAGAATAAAACATATCTACGAATTCGTCTTTATTCTCTTTCATTAAAACTGAGGGGAAAAAATGGGCAAAATTTAATAAAATGCCTCAAAGGTGGAAAATTCTAACTCATTGGTTGTTGGGAGCATTTTCATATGAGAAACATGAGAAATAGTGAAGGATTCCAATGTTGATCAAAATAATGTTTTTGTGATGTTTATCATAAATTTTAAAGATGGAACCAGAAGAGGACTTCCTCACATGGAAGTATTTCCTTGTTTCCACCATTTCCGAGAAAGGAGACTTTGAGGCTCTACTTGATTCCTTTTGTAGGCTTTTGGAAGATTATTTACGGGATGGTAGTTTGAAAGGAGATTTATCCAGTTTCAACGATGTTTTTATTAATGAAACGGTTATAATGGTATCGAAATCAATCTTAAACTCTAACAGATATACATATAATAGTTCAAATACGAAAACGGACTCGGCTTTATTATTAGTTTTCAAGCTCGTTTTTTTAGCATTCTGGAGTAATAACGCCCAGCTATTTAATTCTGTTCTTGAATTGCTTGATAGATCATACCCTTATTTGAGTTCTTACAATTCTTATGATGACTTTGCAGAAAAAATTGTAAGTGAATTGATGAGTTCCAAAGAATTTGATAAACTATATCTAAAATTTGAAGATGAAGAGCAAAAGATTACTTTGGATGACTTCTTTTTCATCTTTAGCCTATTTTTGAAACTTGATAAATTATCTCACAAACATTTAGTTTTTGGAAATTTAACATCAATAATTAATTCCGCCCTAAAATATATAACATCGAAATTTGATCCCTCATCAAGAGAAATTGACACAGCCAAACTTAAGAATATGATTAAGTCTCTTTTTGATATATTCAGGTTCTCTAACAATATCGATGATACTATCTTTGATGATCTAATGGTTTTTGCTGAGAAATGTATGATTGCTCAGTATCTTGAAAATAACTTAATAGGGGCATATATTTTGTCAGAATCTGAAGGATCCTATTATGCTCCCAAAGCTGCTTTTCGTAGATGGTCACAAACGACTAATCTTGCTGATTCATTGTTTACCAGAGATTTGCATCCTACACTCCTTGACCAATTGAAGTCTGTATTAAAAGAGATTATTCGATCAGACCATTTGCAAGCAATATGGAAAGCTATATCTGGATCGCATTCATCTCAGAAGAAATCCCTATTATCAATTGCTTCTAGTATTTTTAAGTCTTTAATGGAAAATGAGGCGAAGGATTTCATTTTGACGTCGGTTAAAGAGCAGACACCATCAGATTCGGTTTCATTTCTTGTAAATGCATTAGAATCTGCTCAATCATCATCTGTATTTGACTTTATGCTCCGAACAATTTTCCAGATTATCGAAAGCCATGATGTTGCACCCACCCCATTAGAAGACATGATTACGTATTACACAAAAGATTCCACTTATGTAGTTCTTTATTCTCATGTTATCTGTTTATTGGCTAAGAGACCCTCACTATCATCAGTATTGAGGAAAATTATTAAAAATAGCCGAAATATTATCGATAACACTTTTCCTCAGGTCATTTTGGATCAAATTTCGTTGGGTTTGGAAAAAAGCATTGGGTTGGGTTTGATTATTGACTATTGCTACAAGTTTCAAGTCGGGGTTCCTGTCAGTTTGTTTTATCATGTCTCTCAAGAAGGAATCGATGATATCACATGGGAATTTTTAGATGGTTTGATACAAAAAATTGGTGTAATGGCAATCAATGATGAAATATGTTCCCGGATAAATGAATGCTTAGATAATTATGATTTTATCTTGTCTTCAATGTCATTTGCTAAGTTTATAAGATCTTATATGTTAATTGTTAACTATAAAAAAGATAAAATCAAAGCAAAGTACTATGAAAACATTCAGGCAAAATGTAAAACAATTCCTCAGCAGTTTAAGGTTGAAATATTTCCTCTTGACTTATTTGATCTTGTAGTTAATGTATTCTGTCAATCCAAGAATGAGTGTGTTTCTCAGGAATTGATGAAGCTGTTTAATGAGATATTTTCTGAAAGCAAAAAATCCTGTTATACCTCAATGACCACATCAATCTTGGCCATTTTCAATGAACAATTTGGACATTCTCTTGTTACTGCATCCCGAATGATTGAATTAGTGTTTTCTTTTGTGACTCTTACTCAGAAATCAAACTATATTGATTATGTAATCGAATCCCACAAATCCAAATCGAATCCTTATTCAATTCGGATTTTTGTTGAAACTGAATCTTCGAAATTCGAAATGAATGTGTGTCGGCAAGACACCCCAGAATCATTGAGGTTTCGAATTGCTAACAAACTTGGTGTCAGTGAGTATTCAATTCAAATGCACCTTGGAAATGATGATTTAATCAGACATAGATATTTAAGTGAATCTAGTATTAATGAAGGTTCAGTGATTAATGTAACAAAGTCTTCATATTATAACAGTTCTAATGAGATTCATGTGTTTCCATGTTCACTATTAGCACAAAAAGGGTTCCCCTCCATTGTTTTATCTCAAAGTCAGAAATATGATGATTTTTCTTTACTTAGAAGGATTAAATCTCTGATAAATTCATTACCGGATGATGAGAATGTACTTGGGATTCTTAATGATATTCCTCAATATTTAGAAAGAATGCAACAAAATGAGTTGACATTTGTTTATATGTCAGAAATACTATATAAGTCACTGAATGAATCTTTGATAAGGGAGCTTTCAAATAATTCTTTTTCTTCGATACTATCTTCCTTTATTGTTACTCATAAAAGTCTTAGGATAGGTATGTCATCATTACTTTTACTACTTAATGAAGTTTTTTCGCCAGATAAAATGAATGATTTCCCAAACCTTATTCCTGTATTATTAAGAGTTATCACCGAAAAATCTAAACGAAAGAAATCATCAAGTTACTCATTTGTTTTGCTTAAAAAATTATTGATTCATGATCAAGATATTTCCAGAAATACCATTAGAGAAAACTCAATCCTTTTTGAAGAAGTGATTCAATCACTAACGCCAAATTGTTTGTATGATTTTAAATCTTTAATAAGATATTTGGATACAATGTGGGTGTTTAATCTTTGTATAGTTCATCTTGATAACCCTTCTGCAGTTGATGCACCTTTTATTGAAGTTTTTGCGTTTCTGATTTCTCAATATCAAAGTCTTTTTGATGTGAAAATAATTATCAAGAAATGCTTGGATCTTCTTCCCTTAACTAGTGGAAACACTTTTTCGGCTTTATGTCAAGTTCTTCAGTCAATATTTTCCACTGATTTTGTTCTTAAAGAATCATACAAAGATATCGCAGAAGTTTTACTGCCTATTGTTTTTGAGTCTGATTCTAATGATGTTCTTAATGCAGGATTCAACTTGGTATCTCTTTTCCCTCATTCGAATCAGTTTAAACAAAAAATTATTGAAATATATTCTGTGAGTACTGAAAGGTGGGGATACAAACCATTAGATAACTCAAAAAGCACTATCGGAATGTGTGGACTTCGAAATCTTGGTGCAACATGTTATATGAATAGTGTATTCCAACAATTATTTAACACCCAACCATTTTTATATTTACTTCTCACAGCTCGATTTGAAAATGAAGCTCATCAAAAATTACAATATCTTTTTTCTGAAATGCTGTTATCAAAACGGAAGTTTTGCAACACTCAAGGATTTTGTTTAACATGGAAAGGATGGGGGAAAAAAATAATAAACCCAAGGGACCAACAAGATGCATCCGAGTTTTTGCAAATGGTGCTAGACCAGTTGCCTTCATCTTTACACCACATTTTTAAAGGACAATATCAAAGCGTTATTGAGGGTGTGACTGAAGAGTATCAATCTTTCACCAATGAAGATTTTTATACTGTATGCCTTGATATTAAAGGTCTCAAGAGTATTAATGAAAGTTTTGATTCATTTATGCAGAGCGAGAATTTTTCTGGTGATAGACAATACATGGCAGAAACATTAGGTCATAAAATTGATGCCAAAAAATTTACTAGGATTTTGAAAGCTCCAATGGTTCTTGTTATCCAGCTTAAACGCTTTGAGTATGATTTGACAACATTTGAAAGAATTAAAATTAATGATAGATTTGAGTTTCCAAATCAAATTGATATAAGCCCTTATATGGTTGAACATGGATCTCCGATGCTTTACAAATTAACTGGTGTTATTCTTCATAGTGGAAATGGACAAGGTGGACATTATATTTCTTATGTTTTGCAAAATGGCAAATGGGTTTGTTATAATGATGCTGAGATCTCAGAAATACCTGACTCGCAATTTGAATCTGATACATTTGGTGGAAAAGATGCCTTTGATGAGTTTAATAGTGGGTCTTCGGCTAATTTATTATTCTATACCAGAATTGGTGGATTCATTGAAGAACAAAGTAAGAAGATATATTTCCAAGAGAAAATGGATTTGATTCCCTATTTACCAAAAGAGACAGTATCACAAATTAATAGTGATAATTCAATGTTCATGAGACTCCAGGCACTATTTAGTGAAGCATCGTATCAATTTGCCATTAATATCATGTTTCCGGAGCTTTTACCTGTATTTTTCTTTAATGTGTTTTGTCATTCGTCAATAACTGAAAAAACTGATATAGTTCAAACCACATTTTTATCATATCTTCATAACGATGAATATATTCATCCATTTGTTGAATACATCAATTTGCATTTTGATTCAGTACAACAAATATTTAATGATTGTAGTATTCCAGAAATTGTTTCAGTTTTTCAAAATGTAATGAGTTATGTGGTTGAACAAGGTGATATAGAGGATTCCTATAACTTTGTGATAAAGTTATTTGAGATTCTTAAAAAATTGATTACCGTATGGAGACAAATTCCAATGTGTTCTTGTATTATTTATCATTTCATCAAAAAGAATCCCAAGTTTTCTATCCAAAAAGGGCTTGATAATTCTATTTTAAATGTTCTGAATTTGATTTATGGATCCCAGAGATCTTCAATGTACTTGCAAAATGTTAATCTATCATTTTTAGTTCAATCACTCCAGAGCATGTCTGAAAATGCTTGTTCATTAGATCTTTCTTATATCTTATCACAATCTCAAAGCATAATGGCTTCCTCAGAACATTCATTCATATTTATAGAATATATGAGGTTATTAACTGATAAGAAAATTATTGATTTTGTTTCATTTCTATCTATTGTTTTGAATTCCAGAAAAGAATCTGATAAGGATACTGCCACCGAGTTAGTAGCATCATCACTTATGAAAGCCCAAGACTCGGATCAGATTAATAACATATTTGATGTTATCCAATCCAAGAAGTTTTCGCTTTTAGAGATAGCAAGACTTATATATTCATATTTAAGATCAGACGAAGCTAACACCCGAAAATGCTTAATTAGGTTTCATAAAGAGATTCTACTCAAATTACTTACAACAAAAGAAAACCAAACGAATATTATTGCTGAACATATTGTCTATCGTCTTTTCAAGTATTTACCCAAGTCTAAGGATGTACCTAAGAAAAATATTATGACACCAAATACAATGTCTAGCCGAAAATCATGTGAAAAGAAATCTGAATTTTATGCTTGTGATTTTAATGATGCTTTAGATATTCAGAATTGCATAGTTAATTATCTTTCCGGCTTTCAAAGCAAGATTGCTCTTTTCTATCAAGATAATCGTCAGAAAAACTTTATATATGAGCAAGATTATATATATGCTTCCATATTGAGAGTTATCCTGTTCTTTATAACTTATTCAAATTCGTATTCTCAGGAGCTTTTATCCCAAATATCTATGATATATGAGTTTTTTTCAAATGAGATCATTACAAATGACAAGCATAGAACAATTTGTTTAACAATTATATTTGCTTTTCCCCCTTCTTATGTGAGTAATCAGGTATTAAATCTCTTTAATCACACATTTATGAATCATAGTTATAAAGAGTATTATACTTTAAATGATTTCCTACCATTTATTCCTCAGCTTAAGTTTTTATCATCATCTGATTTTGATCAATTGATTTCAAGTGAATATATGAAAAAACTTATTAAACATATTATATCAATATATAACGAGGAATCAATTAACAAAGTGCGGCAATTTTTTGAAATAGCTTTCCAATTTGACACACCGGAAGTGTATGTTTTTACTCAAGAATTTATTGAAAATTTTGTTAAAAATACTGGAAACAATCAAAGAAATCCAAATGAACTCTTTTATTATATAATTGATCATTCATTCAACAATCTGAATCCAGGTTTGATTTCTAAGATTTTAACTGTTATTCTTCAATGGTTTAATAATTTAAAGGGTTTTCATCAAAGTTATAGAGATCAGTCTTTTTGCGAAATTAAGTATCCATACATAGTAATTAGGAGGATCATCAATACTCCATCTGTTTTCCCCCATATCAACTGGAATTCTAACAGTCAATATATCCATGGAGTTATTTATCCATTGTCATTAAAAATTTCGAAAGATTATACTTCTGCTCTATTTGACTTAACTAAAGAAATGATCTCCCAAAGAGAAACAAATAGAATATGTAAAGAAATAATGAAAATTATTTCTAGTATGCAATTACAGAACAGCTCTTCGATTGATAATTTATCCATTATTATGTATCAATGTTATTCTATTCTTAACACAGCGAAATACTCAACAAAGTTTTTTAATTTCTTCAAACAATATAACTATGGTTGTTCGCAGCTTTACTACTATATTTATTGTGAATGTATTGGTAATGAAGCTTATGTTCAAGGTTTTATCCAAAAATGCATAAAATATATGAATATTTCAAGTCAATGGGCATGTCCGCTTGTTTTGAAAGTCCTCAATCAAATTGATCAAGAAACACAAACAGTTATAATACAACCTGTTTTAAAGAGTAGAAAGCATCATTCTCAAGAATGGAAACAATTCTTTCAATCAAAGTTTAAAGATCTTTAAAAAATCATAATTTTGATTTTTTTTGGTAGAATCCATTAACTTTTTCTAAAATTTCTTTCCAATTGTGAGAAGTATGCAAACTCCTCCTTATCCATTGTGGAATTAATTCTTGAAATGATGAATAACGTGAATCAAACAAGATGGCTACAGCAAAATCGTTAATATGCCTGAAAGATCGACCTATTGATTGATTCACAATTCGCATACATGTAGCTTTATAAAACTCTTTCCCACTCATCGATGACTCCCCTTTGGATTTCATTTCGTCAAAGAATGACATCCTTTGAGAGAGAATTGGGTCTCTGGAATCAGCAAACGGCATTCCAACTATCATGACCAATCTGCAATAGCCATTAGCAAAATTAATTCCTTCACTAAGCTTCCCATTCATTACTGCAAAAAGAATAGCTCCTGTGAAGGATCCACTTTTATGGTCAATAAAAGATTTGTATTGGTCCATTGTTTTCTGGAGGGCAGAATTTTTTGGCTCCATTAGTAAAAACTTGGTGACTTCTATTTGAGTGCAAATCTCTAACCCTTTCAAATGATTATAAACACTGTTCATATAGTCAAATGATGGGAAAAAAACTATAATTCCATCAGGCACTACTTTTGCTAAATCATGGATAGCAAAGCAAATTTCATCAAATAAAGTATTGTCACATCGATTAGTGTGAGTAAAACTTAACAAATGAGAACTTGGTCCATTTTCAACACATAAAGCGAGACAATTTTCTTTTGGGATGACATGATCATTCACATGATACATTATTCTATTCCTTTCATGAGGGAAAACTAACTGGGTGATCACATCATCAAATGGTTGAAGGGTTCCTCCGATAAGATTGATGCTCTTTGCAGAAAGAATCTCTCCAAATACTGAAGATGGATTTAAAAGCATATATGTTAGTTCGCCTTTTTCCATGTTAAGTAAAACCCGGCCAAAAGAATCTTGATTCCCCATTAGGTCAACAAATGAGAAAAATGATCTTACAGAATTGGATGAAAACACTATTTTTTCCTCAGGCTCTCGATAGGTTAATCGATGGGAAATTTGGTTTTCATTCACCCAATCGATTAATGCAAAAGTGTTAATAGAATTAATTCCACAAATCTCTTGGAATTCATTCATCATCATAATCTCCTTTCTAGAAGCTTTATGTTCTTTTGAATTACCAGACAATACATTTTTAATTTGCAAACAAATGGAGATAATTGGTTGTAGGTTCTTAATCTGTTCTTTAATCCTATCATTTGCTTGAGGCTCTGATGGATTTTTTTTATTTTGATCTTTATCAGCAAGTATTTCTTCTCTTTTGGAAATGGAAGCCCTTAATTTCACAATAAGATTAAACACACAATCTATTTGATTCCTATCTAATGTAACAGTGTACATTGAATTCAAAGCATCAATTAAGTTATGAGCTTCATCAACAATGATATAAGAATTCTTAATATCCAATTTCAATGTATCTCTAGTTTGTGCTTGAAACAATGATTGATATGGTAATAAAACTATATCTGATTGTTTGATTGCTCCTCTGCTAGCAAAATAAGGACAACAAAAGTGATCTCTTCCATATGAGCATAGGTCTTCGATATCTAAGGCGTTTTCATTCAAATGAAATGAAAACTTCTTGATTAATCCCTTGTTGTAGAACTCACATGATTTTTTACACACATTATTAAGCTCTGCTGGTGATAATTGTTCATATTTGCTGTTGATACACAAGTGCCTCCTTGAGGCCAAAGACACAATAGATAGTTTTCGGTTCTTAATATCGAATTTTTCTCTGAGAAACATTGGCCTTTTTAATTCCTTTACCAATTCCTTAATCTGGCTATGCGTACGAGTGCAAATCATCAATTTCGATCTTTTATTCACAGATTCTTCGAGCAAATCATCATCACTAGACGATTCATCAAGCATTTTTGGTTTGTATGGGGCAATTCCGCTGTTTTTCCACTCCAAATAGCTGAGAGAAGATGCTAATACTGACATCGACTTCCCAGTGCCTGTGGGGCTCTCAAAGAGGCCAATTCGCCCTCCATCAAGGCTTGTAAGCATATCTCGCATAAAATCAACTTGGATATCATACGGCTTTGTATCCCCAAACCTCCTAATCGAGGTTTCTAATACCCTGTCCATACCGCCAAAATACCCTTTACATCATAAAATGAAGACTAACCACTCAAAAACTATCACTTGACCCTCCCAAAAAGTCGACTTCTTTTCAATATATTGGCCGTTATTTTGTGAAAGGTGACATGTTTGTGACATGAAAGTTATCAAAAAAATTAGTTTTTGATAAGAAAATTCAAATTTTATATGGCCGTCGGTTATGGCTCAATTTTTCAAGTCAGTTTCATTTATTCTAATGGTTCTTACTAATGAGCAAATCCTCGAGATGATAGATAGAGGCAATATGGGCCTCTACACCGAAAATGGTGGTGTTGAGGGCTTTGCTAGAGAATTAAATGTTCAGTTGGAAGTTGGTATTGCTGATTCTGAAGCAGCTGATAACTACGCCGAGCGTATTGAAAAGTATGGTCGAAACGTACTTCCTGATCCTCCACAAGAGAGTTGGTGGTCAATGTTCTGTGATACGTTTGAAGATTTGATGCTTAAGATTTTGCTTTTCGCTGCTTTCCTTTCTATTATTCTTGAAGCAATTTTTGCTGAAGGATTTCATTTTGAAGATTATATTGAAACAATTTCTATTTTCATTGCCGTTTTACTTGTTGCTTCAGTTCAAGCTACTACAAATTACTCGCAACAACAGTCTTTTCTTGAGATTAATAAGTTAAAGAATAGCTACGCATGTACTGTGTTCCGTGGTGGCCACGAAATCCAAATTTTATCTACTGAGGTTTTGAAAGGTGATATTTTATGCCTGAAGAGTGGAGATGCTATTGCTGCTGATTCTTTGTACATTAGTGGTCAAGATCTTAAGGTTAACAATTCTGCTCAAACTGGTGAATCTGATGCAATTGCTGTTCATCCACAAATGCCTTTCATTATTGGTGGTACTGCTGTTGAAAGTGGATTTGGTCGTGCTTTGGTTGTTGCTATTGGTGAGTTTACTCGTTCTGGTAGTATGATGAAGAAGATTCAAGATCTCGAACAACAAGAAAACCAATCCCCACTTGAAGCCAAGCTTGATAACGTTGCTATTTTGTTGACATATATCGGTCTTCTTGGTGCTGTTTTAACATTTTTGGTACTTCTCGTTTTCTGGGCTATTGATGCTACTGATAAGAATTGGGAAAAGGATAAGGGTAAGCTTTTGAATGATTTGGTTGATAAATTTATGACTGCTGTTACAATCTTCATTTGTGCTGTTCCAGAAGGTCTTCCTCTTGCTGTTACATTATCTCTTGGTTTTTCAATGAAGAAGATGATGGATGATCAAAACTTTGTTCGTCATTTAAGTGCTTGTGAGACAATGGGTGGTGCTACTGCTATTTGCTCAGATAAAACAGGAACCCTTACAATGAACCAAATGACTGTTACTAAGTTTTACATGGTTAACAGGGTACAAGATTCGAATCCAGAGCTCAATGATGCTATCAAGGATCTTATTTCTGAATCAATTGCCCTTAACTCAACTGCTTTCTTGACTACAACTACAGAGAAGAAGAAGGTTGGAGAAGAAATTAAGGATATCACCACACAAAAGTTTGTTGGTTCTTCATCAGAATGTGCTCTTTTAAAGATGATGGAGTCATGGGGAAAGGATTATGAAGCCATCAGAAAGCAATCCAACGTTGTTCATGTTCATGAGTTTAATTCAAAGAGGAAGAAGATGTCAACAATTGTTCAAATTAAGGACAGTTTCCGTGCATACGCTAAGGGAGGTCCAGATTTCTGTTTACCAATTTGTACTCATTACTTAACTCCTGATGGAAACAGAGAAGAACTTACAAATGAAGTTCGTGATCAGATCTTAAACCAAATCACAGAATTCGCTAGAGGATCACTTCGTACAATGCTTCTTGGTTACAGAGAACTTGAAGGAAGTCAATTCGAAGAATCATGGAAGGATCCAGCAAACATCGAAAAAGATATTACCATTATTGCAATTGTTGGTATCAAGGATCCTCTTCGTCCAGAAGTTATTAAAGCCGTTGAAAAATGCAGAACTGCTGGTGTTGTTGTTAGAATGGTTACTGGTGATTTCATTGAAACTGCTAAAGCTATAGCTACTGAATGTGGTATTCTTGATGAATCAAAGGGAGAAATTGCTATTGAAGGTCAAAACTTCTTCAAGCTCGACAAATTACAATTATTAGAAACTGTTCCAAATCTCAGAGTTATGGCACGTTCATCTCCAATGGATAAGCTTAGACTTGTTTCCTTCTTAATGGAATGTGGTGAAGTCGTTGCCGTTACAGGTGATGGATCAAATGATTCCCCAGCTCTCAAGCAAGCTGATGTTGGTTTGTCAATGGGTCTTTGTGGAACAGAACTTGCTAAAATGGCTTCGGATATCGTTATTCTTGATGATAACTTCAATTCAATTGTTACCGCACTTAAGTGGGGACGTTGTGTTTATGATAATGTTCGTGGGTTCCTTCAATTCCAATTGACTGTCAACTTCACAGCCATGCTTGTTGCTTTCATTGGTTCAATTATTCTTCATGATTCTCCTTTGAAGACAATTCAACTTCTTTGGGTTAACTTGATTATGGACTCATTTGGTGCTCTTGCTCTTGCTACTCGCGGGCCATTAGATTCATTACTTAGCCGTCCACCATATGGTCGTGGAGATAGTCTTCTTTCCAATGTTCTTATCCGTAATATTACAGGCCATTGCATTTATCAAATTATTGTTTTGTTATTGATATTATTCGGATTTGAAAGTATTTTCGGCTTTGATAAGAGTTTAGATACTGATACTGGAAAACGTCAGGTATCATCATTGGTTTTCAACACCTTTGTTTATATGCAAGTTTTTAATCTTATTAACGCCAGAATTGCTGGTCAAGATCAATCTGTAATGGAAGGTCTCTTCACAAATAATTATTTCATTGGCATCTTTTTGGGAATTGCTATCTTCCAGGTTCTTATTACTGAAACATTTGGAAAAGCTTTCCATGTTATTGGTCTTCCACTTTCCCAATGGTTGCTTTCTCTTGGATTTGCACTTGGTGTTTTGATTGTTGGTGCATTCTTAAGAATGATTCCACTTGAAGATCATACATCAGACAAATTGAATGCTCTTAGAAAGCTTCGTACTAGCCAAGTGAGAAGATTATATGAAGGAATGCCATTCGATGACCAATTCAAGAGAAGAATTGACAACGATGGTGATGTTATTATTGAAGGCCAAGAACAGAAAGTACCTCTATCCCTAATATTAAAGCCAAAGGCTCCTCCAGTTGTTGTTCAAGTTGAAGAACCAACACAGGCCAAAGTAGAAGAAAAGGTTGACGGAGAGAAGAAAGATGTTCCAGAAACACCCAAAGTTGAAACCAAGGCTGAAGAAGAAGAAGAAGTTCAAGAAATTTCACCTGAAGATCTCGCCAAAATCGAGAAACCAGTAACAGTAGAATCAAAGGACTTTGTTGTATCTGTTGAAGAAGAGAAGGTCACAATCAAACAAACAGAACCCGAAGCTCCAAAACCTGTTGAAGCTCCAGCTGAACCACCTGCTCCAATCCCAGAGCCTGTTGAAGCCCCATCTCCAGAACCTGTTGAAGCTCCAGCTGAGCCACCTGCTCCAATCCCAGAACCTGTTGAAGCTCCAGCTGAGCCACCCGCTCCAGTCCCAGAACCTGTTGAGGCCCCTAAAGCCAATGAGGCATCTTCTACTTCTGATGTTTCTTCTGATTCGGAATCTAAAGATGAATGAAATAAAAGCTAAATGGTATAACATTTTATTGTGTAGTTTTTGCTTTTTTGTTATACTTGAATCCCATGAAAGCAACATCAGCTATATCATTCTTTTCTGTTTCAATTTCATCATCTGATCTAGGCTCAAAATCATCAAAATTGCTTGTATCGGTTTCACTTCCGCAAATTGGAATGCATGGACTGACACTCGTTCCAATTCTCTCCCAGTTTATTCCATCGAAAAAGGGGTGATTCATTATCTCATCAAAACCATAGCGATCTTTCTGATCGCATAGTAAATGGCTCATTAGATCTATTGCAGCTTGAGAAACTTGTGGTTCGTTTGGGAAAAAGAGAGTTTCATTCCATCTTACAATTCTAATCCCCGTTTTGTATGGAGTTTCAGATAAAAATGGCGGCGCTCCAAACACCATTTCAAACATAATTGCGCCAAGTGACCAAAAATCTACTTTGATATTATAAGGTTGCTTGAGCAGCACTTCAGGGGCAATATAATCTGGAGTGCCCACTGTGGAACATACTTGTTCCCTTCTCTTTTTATTCCAAACATGATTGGGTAATGAAGAATTCAGTGAATTACCATTGTTGCGCAAAAGATCTGTTAATTCATCTATAAGATTAACTAAAGGATCAGAGTACCTATCAGTTTTTGTTGAAAGACCAAAATCAGTTAACCTGATATGCCCAGATCTCGTTAGAAGTAAATTATCTGGCTTTATATCCCGATGTATAAACCCAGTCATATGCACATGGTGGATTGCTAATAATGTCTCAGCTATTATGAACCTAGTCTCGTCTTCAGTAAGAATGCCCCGTTTAATGAGCAATGTCATTAGATCACCACCAGGAAGGAATTCCATCACCAAATACAGATTCTTTGGATCGTGAAAAGAGTAAATAAGTTGTACAGACCAAGGATTGTTGCTCTGGGTCAAAAAATCGCGTTCAGCAAGAGTGTTCAAAATCTGATTCTTCTTAATCAACTCGGATTTACGCAATATTTTCATTGCATAAATATTCGAATCTTCCTTGTCCCTAACAAGATATACATCACCATATGCACCTTTTCCGATAAGCTTTAATTTCTCAAATTGCTCACTTCTTAAAACTTTCCGCTTATTCCTCAAAAGAGCAGCTTCGGATGCCGTGAACTCGGACTTGAGTTGGAGATGATTGCTCTCTGGCTCACTCGCCATCCTTTCCTGAAAAGCCTGATGCCTATTCCGTATCGCTTTGTTATCGCTGAAAAGTGTGGTAAAGTGCTGCTCAAAAAAATGCTTAGTGATCTGGGACTTAAGCTCAGTAGATCGCGATGGTTTACATACACCCTCCTTGGGGGGCTCTGTAGGATTTATGCTCATTTAATCTTCTGAAAAGTGGCTTCAATTTCAAAGAAAAATTTATTTGAGCGAAATTATCGTTGGAGATTCAAATATGCGTTTATAGTATTGAAATGGAAAGGTTAAATGAGTTTTCGCATATTAATGCATTGTTCAATCGTGCACTTGCATCGTCTTCATTGCGGGAGAAGCAATTTGTATTGAATGATGTAAAAAACTCTTCATATGAGCTTGTTTGCTTGCTTGAAGAGGTCACCCGGGAAAACGAGCGAAAATGTAGTATTCTATCTGGAATAAACAAAGAAACAGATGAGATTAAGTGCAAACTGAGAGATACACATGAAGTTGTTAAGACAGCGAATAGATTACTTCTTAAGGGCGATTCAATGGTAAAAAACGAGGCGATTGGCCAGATAATGGGAATTGAGGCTGAGATCAAAAGGATGTTTTTTATTGACCGGCCTGATCCCAATGAAATCAATGAAAAAAGCAGTAATCTCAAGATTTATGACCGAAAAGTGAAAAGCTTAGAGGATCTTGTGTTTTATCTAAGGAAGAAAGTGTCAGAAATTGAAGAAAGCCATGACAAATTTCCGAGTGTGCTTTCTCAATATGGAAGCATTAGCAATCTTTATGATCAGTTCAACCGAGAGAATAGGGAAAACAAATTGCTCAAAAGCTTTGAAAAAACTTATGCAAATGATAAAATAGCTAAGAGAAGATCATTAAACTCCGTGAATATGCAAGTATTGCGGAACTTAACCCTGATTTATCAAAATGAAATCAATGAGGCCCATGATCTAATGGAAATGGTCAATAATGGTATTAGATTTGAAGGAACAGCTTTTGAGTTTATTGGTCAAGAATTCTCTGAGCCTGTTGCTGTGTCACAGGAAGAGAATGACAAAGCAAGGCAGGAGTTTGAGAATGTTTTAAATTCACTCGAAAAGAGCGAAAAATCCCTAATGAATGATTATAATGATCAAGATCAGAGATTTCTTAAGCATTTTGCTGTTGCTAACCATATGTTCTCCAAAATCAAAGGAATTAGAAATCAATACATGCAGCACATTAATGAATGTGAAAAACTGTTTAACATGATAATGCTAATCACGAAAGAAAAGAGATTCTATCATAATCAAGTTTTTTCAATATATCCAAAGATCAGTAGCCTCATTCAACAGATTACAATTTGTGACAATAATTTGTATAAAAACAAAACTATTAGCAAAACTATGATGTGCTTATGTTCATCAATGGGGATTCGTACAAAAATTCTTGAAGATTATCTCAATAAGCAATCTAATAATGAGTTTCAGCAAAAACAAAAGCAACTATCATCAACCTCAACTCATAGATCATCTCGAGCTAAAAAGAAAGATAACGGAACAGGAATTCCCATTTCTATTCCTGTTGCTCCAACTTTCTTTTCTTCAAATTATATGAAGATTGAGTCATCATTTTTCGATTTTCAAATGCTTTTCATTATGCAAGAATTGATAGAAAAAGGGAAAAATCGAAGAACAGCTGAATGGCGCGCTTTATACAAGTCTTTAATTGGTTTGTATGGTTCATTTTTCGCACAATACCAGAAGATAATGAATGAATCATTGAAGAGAATAAGAGAAGCTAATGCTATAATACTTAGTTATCCAAAGAATAGCATTGGTTTGCAATCGGTTTTATCGTCCCTTTGCGAGATGGGAACCCAATATGAGCTGGAAAAAGGAAAAAATCAAACTAGAAAATAATGATATTTAGATAATAATCTATTATTAAAACCCATTCTTTGACAAGCAAGTCATAACATGCCTTGCAAAACTATTCTGAGTAATATAGTCATATCTTTCATTCACAACATTGTTAATTGCATTTTTCTGGTTTTTTGTGCCAAATTCAATGATTCTTTGAATAACATAATTACCAAACTGATCCTTGATTAGTCTTTCTATTCTATCGTTGTCGTATTCATCTCCATCTCCGATGATTTCATTAAAAATCATCATTTTTTGAGCTTCATCAGCTTTTCTAATACACTTTTCTATCACATTAGATGCAAATTTGTGAATAGAAAACTCATAGAAATGCCCTTTGAATAGTTTTACAAGTTCATTTATATGATCAGCATTCCCAGAACTTATTATATTCTGTATAACATAGTTTCCGAATTGATTTGCAGCGAGATGATCAGCATGCTTAAGAATCTGATCAACCAATGGCAATAATGACTCGATTGGTAGTTTCTCAAACAATTGCTGAATAACACGACATCCCCAATTATCGAGGACTAATACCACAACATGGGGGCGAATGATATCAATTATGAGTGGTATTCTCTCTGGTAGGTTTGAAATAAACCGTTGGGCTATATGGTTTCCATTCTGTGATGAACAAAGAGGAACAAATGTTGGCAATAGAGCCATAAAAATCTTATCTATATTCGCTGGAGTGGTGAATTCAATATATTTTTGCAGAACTCTGCAACCATTTGGATGGTTGACAATCCTATTAATATCTTCCAAGAAGAAAGTTAATAAAAACCCTTGTTGTTCTTTGGTTGCATGTTCACACATTTTCTGAATCACAAAGTTGGCAGATGAATCTATTGACAATTCTCCAAGATTTGGGTAGAGTGCATTGAAAATTTCATCTCTTGTAGTGTTATTTCCATCCTGTATCATATTCTGAAGTGTTCTGCATTCCTGTCTATCCCTTGCCATCATCAAATACTGAATAGATTTAGATGACACAATCTTAGATCCACCCATATTAGATGGAACAAAAATATCTTGAATTTGAAGCAATTTCTCTGGATTAAGTTTATCACCTGTTATAGATTCCCACAAACCAACCGATATCAAATGGGAACAAGCATCTTTCGGAATCTGTGGAGCACTTTTGTGTGGTCTATTTGATGGAATGCCACTACCCAAACTCTGGTTCCGTATTCCAAAATCGTCGGTCATTTAAATGGTTTATGACGTAAAAAAACCGCAAAAACGATTAATATGACACTTTACATCCAAAGCTCCAGAGCGATAAAAACCAGGGACGAAATCATTATCACTATTAAAAGGACATAAATGAATGTCCAAAAGCAGTTGGGTCTTGTGTAATTTAGGCTTCCTGTTGGTTCTTGTGGAATAAGGAGGGATTCGACATCGCTAGAGTCATTAGCGGTTTGGGAAATTGTTGTATTGTTGGAAATCTCCGCGATTCGAGTCTGAGCAACAGCTAATCTTGTTCTTATATCTGTTAAATAATCTCTTGATTGTTTTCTTGTTGGTAAATCCCATATATTGGCCTGAGAAGCAATATCTTGAATTAGACTCTCTATTTCACCAACAAGCGAATTTAAATCGTTAATGTTAATTTGAGATTCATTATCACTATCCAAAAAACTTAAAATATTACTATAACAAAACTCTACAGAGTTTTTCAGTTCTTCAAACTCACTCATCCAGTATTTACTAAAACTAAATCCCTCTATGTTTCATACTATGAAAGTAGGCTGGATATTGTTTTCACCAAGCTGCCCGAGTAGTCTGGATTATGATAAGGAGCCTACAATGTATCACTACTACATAGTAATGTAGATGTTTGCAAATTGGTTGATTTGTGATTACATAATGCAATATCTACATATTTAACACGGAAAAATGAAACATTAGGCTATTAGAGAGAATTGCTAAAAAACCTATTAGCAACATTTTTTGGATTTTTGATCAGATTCAAACGCAGATACTACGCTATTTTTGTCGATTTCTCCCCTGTCCATCATTTCGTGAAACATGCATTCTCCAATTTGCTGAAAAAGCTTCAAAATTTCCTTTTTCATTGTTTTAGCACTTGTTTCATAAAACTCCGCATTGATACTATCTGCCATTTGCTTCCCTTTTTCTGCCGATACTTGGCGATCTCTGGATAAATCAGCTTTGTTCCCTAATAAAACAATTTTTGGTGCTTTAGGACAATTATTATTAATAGATTTGCACCAATTATCGACGGAATTGAATGATTCGGCGTTATTAATGGAGTAAACAATAACTGCATAATCAGCATCTCTATAGTACTGAGGTGTAAGCGATCGAAACCTCTCCTGTCCAGCAGTATCCCATATATGGAGTTTTATCTGAAAATTACCGATTAATAGCTTCATTATATAAAAACAAGCTCCAATTGTTGAAGGCTGTTCAGGATTCACTTCCCTGTTTTGAGTAACATTAATAATGCTCGATTTACCAACAGAACTATCCCCAATAAAAACAATTTTCACGCAGGGAACCTGTTCATATATCGATAATGGTAGAGGACACTCATTCATTATAACAATAATATTTATTGTTTCCTATGATTCTCCCAGTAGTGTTGCAGCAATGGAACAGGAGACTTGCGCTTTCTTCCGCAAATATTACAATAGAAGCTGAAATGATCAAAGTTGGTAGAGATGGATTTTGCTTCTTTTTCAATCATTTCAAGTTCATCCCAAAAAGAGGAAGATATTGAGTCTTCAGTCTTTTTGGTCATTAATTTCCTTGCATTTATGGAAATCTTAGGCTTGGTAGGCGATGGTTTAGAATCAGATGGCTCTTGAACAATTATCTTTGGGAATGGCTTCAATGGGAAAGATATCTCAGGTTTAATCTTGATCTTTAAAAACCGGGCTATCTGAATAGATATCCGATTATTTGATGGAAACATCTCAGTTAATAGTATACCAAGAGCAACTGGGTGTTGATCGATAGTATGATTTAGGAGTTCAACTTCGGATCTCTGGGCCGAGTTGCAAATATCGCAGCACAATTTTGGACCAGAAATCAAATTGGAATAAATAATCTTGCTTGAATGGTGTTCAAATATATGCTTAAGATACTGTTGGAAATCGTCAAGATCGCATTTGCATGCTATGCAAGAGAATTTGTTTGCTGGAATGTTTTTTTGGGAATCAAATTCATTTCCTGAATAGTATAAAATATGAGAATATGATCCGAATGGCGGGAGCTTAAGAGAAACCATATGCATCAGGTAAACAGAGAGAAGCTCAGAAAGAAAAACTGCAATGATACTATTATGAGACCCAGATAAATACAAATTATAAGGATTGTGCCTCATTATTCTTGTGTAATAATCATTAAAAATTGGTTTTATATCTAAAGGATAAACAGAATCAAATGGCAATTCAATATGAAGGTTTGTAAATGCTTCAATATCATCTCCATGATATTTGTATATTTGTCCAAATGATTGCAAATAATTAATAATATCTTTGTGAATTGACGTAGTTGATGAAATCCGAATGCACACACATCCCTTAACACTAACAAGCAACAAAATACGATATAAACTATTGTATCTAATAGTTACTCTTGGAGGAATAATCATAGGTCTTAGATATTCTAAAGCTTTTGGATTATCATCGGGAACAAACACACATGGAATAATCATTCCATGAATCACTTCAAAATCAAAGACGTCATAAAATTTTATGTCACTATTAATAAACTCACTAAGCTCGTGCTCATAAGATATATATCCACTAAGTTGAGACATTGTTTTGAAAATGTCTATTGACACTTTTCATAAATGGTTTACATAATGTAATGTACACAATTGATCTGTTGGTCATTGAAAAAACTGTTGTTTGAAACACTAATCATATCACAGAGTTTTAGCTTATTTAGAATTTTGTTTTTTGATTGAAAGTAAAATAGATGTGAATGAACAATGAAAACTGATTTCAAAATTATTAAAATTTATTGAATTTTCGAGAGAAAAAGCCTCTAAAATGGATATTCATTAAATGGTGGATATTCTTCTACTTTGAAAAGATGAAAAAAAAACAATTTTTATGGATGGGAAAGAACGAGTGCAGTATCATTAAGAACCCATTTCTCAGGGATTTCTGATGAGGAAATGCCAAAGGATGTTATGTAATCATTGGATTTACATCGATCTGATGTATGAAAGACAGGGCAAAGAAACTCATTTGGCATTGGAATATAATCAATCCTCGGTATTAGGTGAAGAACAGGGCAGGGATTATATCTGTTTGGAATAATACACTCACTTAAGCAATGTTGTGCCTCATCCCATCGGGCTTTATCGAAAAACAAGCCGTAAACTATTATCCCTTCTCTAGGAACCTCAGATATAAACTCCGGTTTTGTTGAGAGAGGTCTAACCTCAAAGGTTGTTGAAGATGATAAATTTTTGATTTTTGAAGAGTATGACATCAAAGTTGATAAAAGCAATAGTTGTGGAGAAAACAAATACGATAAATTAAATGCATTAGGGGTTCCATTTGTTACCCACCTCTGTATATAATTAACCCGATATGCCAATTCAGTAAACCATTGATCAAATGGCTTTGATGTTATAAATGATATTTCTTCCCAACTAGTTGGGATTTGATTATTAATTATGCTTTCTGCTTCCTTATTTGATTCAATATCACTATTCTCCATTCCTTTATTAATTGAAATCAGCTTTTGTATAGATTTCCTGGCAAATAATATTAAACTATTATATAAACCGACTTCATTGAGTATAAATGAACTAGTAAGACTATCACTCTCATTAAATTCCCCAGTATTAATCTCATGAGGAATCTGATTAAGAAATCCCTCTAAATTGGAAATGAAGATAGAAACATTGTTTCTAATAAAACTTGCTTCTGGTCGTAAAGTAGAAAAGCTTTCGATAATGTCTTGGGATATATCAGCATTATAAAAAAACTTCGAAGCTTCACAGAAACCAATAATATCAAGCTTATCATTTTCGGGGTATTGTTCAATGGTTTGGGTAATCGATTCATTGTTGTTTTGAATAGATGGGTAATGTTTTTCATGATCAAAGAAATAACCATCTGCTAAAACCTTCTGTTGAATAAACTGATTGATAATTACTGATATTGCATTTTTTTGATACATGTGTAATTGATTCCCATATATTGATTCTATCAAAGAATTCCGAATAATAACCCATGGAACTCCATCTTGGCTGTTTAACAAACTGGAAATGAGTTTATAAATGAACATGAAATCGGTGAGGAGTATATGGGGAGTTGATATATAATAATTGGAAACACTATTAAATCTGGATAAAAGCAATGAATGCACAAATGCAGAAGCAAATAGAATCTTTCTAAATATCTTATTAGAAATGTTATCATACTCTCCTATCAGGTTAATAATTGATGAAATGGTAGTTTTCAGATTTGATCCTTCGCCGATGTACGCTTTTATGCAGTGTCTGCAAATACTTGGAGATATTTCGATATTAGAGTTTGTAGATAAAAATATTCTGAACTGAGGATGAACTTTTGTTAATCCTTTAACCATTTCGACTAATAATGTTTCAATAAAAGAGTTGAAGAGCCCAGGGAAATCACAATTCTGGATGAAAACCCATTGTCCATGGACTTTGGCATTGTTAATCAATTCAATTGCATATTTTGATCTCATTTCTGTCAATGATATAACAACAAGCCTATCATAAGATTTTTGATTTGTCGAATATTTTTCCAAAAACAACCTCGGATCATCTTGTTCAAACACAATTAAAACAGGAAGATCATTATTTGGTATTTTTGATAAAAATCCCATATCATAAACAGGGTGCTTCAAAAAGTTGATACCCAATGATTTTTTGATGATCATTTCAACAAAGAAGATAACTTTTGATGTACACAAAAACTTGGATATCATAAATAAATGATATCCTGACATTGATCCATATGGCTCTGGAATGATATAGGAGACGCTTTCAATAAAGGCTTTCCATTGTGAATATGTTTGAGATAAACTGTCCGATATTCCTTGGAATTCAGGTAATATTTGGCTTAGATATACAGAGGATGACCATACTTTGATTGGCACATTTGGTGGAACTGATGATCCATCTAGTGAAATACAATTTGGCATTATATATAAATTTTCAAAGAGTCTTTGTTCAATTAGTCCATCATTGTAGTCTTTAATTGCGGAAAAAACAAACCCAAGTTGTATAATGTTATCTCGAGGCAGACCATTAGCAAATATACAAAACAGACTATAAATAATCCGTTCTTCATTCATAGGATCGATGGAATAAGTTGCATCTTCTGAAGGAGTAAGAAAAGAGCACAAAAGTCGAAGAAACATTGGATAGGAAAACTGATTATAAAATTTGGTTCTCTGTATCATTTGCAAAGCATAAAAAAGTTTAGATGATTTCGAGGCAAAAGATGTTATAAAACCATAATAAGAAAGGTATTTGGTTAAAGAATCAGAGAAATCTGTTATATTTTGAGTTGATTGTTGAATACTTTGGGTGATATTATTAAACTGTGTTATCAATTGATCATCATCAAGAAATCCATTTGGAACAGAACAAAAAGACTCAATAAGTTTGATTGAGAGTTCTTTGTGCTGTTTTGTTTCAATATAAAGACTATTCCGAGCAGATACTTTCAATTTTTGGACTTCTGGATACAAATAATCACATAAATCACATAAAAGGATATTTTCAATTGATTGTCTATCTAAAGAGAAATCAAGGGTGCAAAAACAATTGAACTCCTCAATTCCCGGAGATTTAATATCCATCCTCGATATAAAAACTATTTTGAATGTGCTCTCATATTCTATCCATTTGTCAGCTATAAGCATCGAGATTTTTCCATTAGATTCTTTAATATAAGGATTCACGATGAATTGTATAGCTTTTATGTTTGAAATATCAAAATCTTCGATAATTATTGATAATCCCAAACGCATGCAGCTTTCAATCGATTGAACGAAATTTGGATCATCCATCTTTATTATCTTTGCTCCTAAATGAGATTGGAGAAAATGAGATGCAACAGAATGCGGATCAATAATCAATGGCCATTGACATGAATACTCAAGAATAATAAAATTCTCTATTAAATACTCGTCGTCAGGAAAACCAAGTTTAAGTAAATTCAATACAGAAACCTCATTATCATAGTAATCTCTTAAATGAAAAACCTGAGAATGAAAAATCCCATACTTGCCAAGTATTTGAATCATCTCAGTCAATAATGATTTTCGATCATCACGAGATAACATGCCGAAATTTGTTACAATCATTGATGCAAGGATGGTATCTCCAATCAAAGAGTTTTGCTTTGGTCCTATTTCTGATAAAATTGATTCCCAGATCTCTTTTTGTTTTTCTAAAGAATTAACAAGAGATTGAGCATTTCGAAGCCTTGTTTCACACTGTTCAAGCCTTAGCTGCATTTCGCTGTTAACAGATTTGTTCTCATCATAACTTTGTTGAAGAGACACCAATTTATCATTAATTGCCTTGAGTTCATCTTTGCGTGATCTAACTCTTTCTTCAATACTTTTTATTAGTTGTCTTGTATCAGATAATTGGTTTAGTTTGGGCAATATTTTTTGGTGCTCTGTTGAGTATTTTTCAATTGATGCAACCCATTTAAACAAATATGCGATACTTTCATTAATCCCGAGTAATTTTTTGAACTCGAATTTGGGGTCCCCTGCCATATTACGGATTCTATTCAAAATGTAATCTGATATTGGCTGGTCATGAACACTTAAAAGTTGATTCAAAAAATCTGGCTGAGATAAAAGCTGCTTCGAGGTGATCCAATCTGTAGTTCTACCAAAAAGGAGACAAATAATTTCCATGATATCAACTGCAGATGGATGAGGATTGACGGTAGTTCTTAATATTGCCATATCAGATTTCCTAGATTTTAAATCTTCTATTGCAGAAATTGCTACTTGTAATAGTGGGAAAATCCTATCAAGTTCAAATTGGGTATCACTTGTTAGTTTTGAAGCATCATCTTTTGCTCTTTTAAGGACTTCTTCATCGCTAGAAAGCACTCGATGAATCTCGGCAACTTTTTGTCTTTCAAAATTCAGCACTTCAAGTGAATCTTTGGATATTTTTGAAGTATCTGACAATTGTGGTCTATATTGCTGGAGTTCTTCACTCATTAGACTCATTTTTTCAGATGTGAGTTTAAATTTGTTTGAACACTGCTCTAAGGAAGACAATAAATTACTAAACTTGGAATATTTTTGAATGAAAATGGATGAAAACACAGTTATGGCCTTCACAATATCTGAAATACTAAACAATGTCGAATTCTCTTCTAATGAGTTTTTGTGCAAATGATTATTCATTAAAGATGAAACCTTAATAAAGGTATCAGATATGGAACTGATTGATGACTCAATAATATTACAACTAATTCTATTAAGTAATTCAGTGCATATGCTATTTAAGCTTTCTTGCTTTGCTGATTCGATTTTGATCACATAAAAAACATCAATGATATCGGGTAAATAATACAACTGAGAACTATGAATAGTATTGGAATCAAGAGTTATTACTAAATGGAGATTCTTTTTAACATTTGAATAGAATTTGTTGCATAGAGACTCATATGCAAGTGATTCACCTGCTTTTCTCATGGGGATAACCAATTCATTAAGTATGGTATCGAACTCATCACTATCAAAAACGAAAGGTACCTCTCCTGTCAATAAGAGACTATATATATCATATAATACTCTTGGGTCTTTGATATGAGAATTATTAAGCATCAATACAATGGGCTTGTTTGAAACCCCAGCTGTTTTGATCACATATTGTAAATCAGATCTCAATTTGGTTGTATAATAATTATCTTGATTAATGGGTTCATACAGTTCTTTTTGAAGAGAATAACATGCAAATTTGACTATAGTTCTTTTTCCTACAGATTTATCACCGAAAAGAATTATATGCCCAGAGGGTTTCCTTAGAATTCTGGAAAGTTTAATAAGCCCTTCAGCAAACTCTTTATGGATGAAAAGCTGAGTACGGAAAGAGCCTTGATACTGATAAAATGGTTGCAAAACAGCAGCTAATGGGGCTTCAGAATATTCTTTAATGCTATCATTCTTTGTTAACAAATCAGACCAAACAAAATCATCCATTGAGGTACTATATACATGGTCTTTAACCCTGTTCTTCGCCCGAATGACATCAGAAAAAATATTTGAGTATTTCTGCCGATCCATATCATCAATAAGTCTATCATAAAAAACTCTATGAATCTCAAATGACCATATCTTAATGATTTGATTTTGGTCAAAGAAATGTTTTGGAGATATCAAACTAAAAACAGAAAAAACTTGAACCAAAGAGTGAAGATTGAAAATATATAAATGCCTTGAGGCAGAGAAAATGAGCTCTTGTTTCAGCCTACTAAGTAGTAATATAGATGATTGAACAATATCATCCATCACTTGCGCAATTTTGTCACCGCATCCATTTATGTATTGCCCAATTATCCCAAATAAAATTTTTGATGATGCAAAATCATTAATTTGGGGAAGAGCAATTGTCACAAATTGTCGCATTAGCCGATTTGGAAGATAAGTGGTACTCTGTCCTGTTAATAAAAGAGAAACGTTTTCGATAGAATTCCAAGAATAAGATTTACAATTGAAATAACCCTTTTTTGATAAGAATCCCCTTAAAAAGTCTGTCGATGAAATGGAATTAAGAATACCAATACAGTTAGGATTTAGGCCATCCACAACTAAAACTCCAGTTTTACCAGATTGCGGGACCATAATATTGGTTTTCCTTGGAACCAATTTTGATTCTAAAAACAATTGCAGCTGATATGATGTTGATAGAGAGCAATAAGGATGATTGTATACTTCATATTTATCACTTTCAAATATTAAATCCTTTATGATGGTGGACTTCCCCGAACCATTTTCCCCAATAATAAAAACTGCCTTGTTAATATTGAGTAAATTACGAGCAAAACCAGTAACCCTAACAACATCTGTTGTGTAAATGATGTTGTTTTTGCTTTCATTATTAACCCTCTCTGACCATGGAATAAAGGAATCTAGATTTGAAGACAAACAATAATCAAATAGGAGTTTTCTTTGAGGATATGTTGTTTTTCTTTCAAAAATTTCCCGCATTATTATGTCAAAATCCCCTTTTGCTGATTCTTTCAGCAGTGCACCAATTGACCAACATAAGCAAAATGAAAACAAATGATAAATACGTTTGCATAAAAGTTCATTATTACATTCAAATAGATTGTGATTCTGATAAAATATTGAATCAAAAAAGCTACAAAACGATGTGATTATCATTATTTCATTAAATCTGATCACATCAAGTTGATTCCCTTCAATCATTCGGATTATATTGCCAAATGCTGATACAAACAACTCATCCAAGATTAACATTATAGCTTTATCTTTTGAACTGATCCACTTTTTGGAATAATACTCCCATTTGATTGAGCCTTCGGGGAAAAAAACGATACTACTTTGAGAGATTATTGATGGTGAAGCCTTGCTGATATCATCTGTTTCGAAAAATAAGGTTATCTTACTAGTTATATTAACCAAATCATAATTAGGCAAAATATATTTCCCTTTTTTATAAAGGATTGATTCAATTGCACTTGCATTAAAATCATTTATTGCTCCATCAAACACTATCCATTCTCTTTCATTTGCTTTTGGTTCTTTACTAAGGATATCACCAATTAAACCTTTTTGTTCATTAATTTTTTCAGATTTGGATGAACCATATAAAACATGATGAGGAATCGAATGCTGGTAAAGGTAGTGTATGTTACATTTTGTTCCAAATTCAAGAAAAACTCTACCAATTGATTTAAGAATCTCAGTTTTACCTGTTCCTGATGATCCCAATAAAACAACTCCAGCAAACGATAAGCATTTGGTGTATAGATTTGAAGCCAATGACATTATTCCTTCATCGATTACCAGTCCATTTCTGAGAAAATCATTTTCAAAGCATTTCAAAATACTACTATCACACAAGAGTGGTTCATAATTGATGATCGAACATAAAATATCAATTTTAGGATCAATTCTCCTAATCTTGCGAATAAATACCTGATCGATTGAGTATTCAATTAGTTTCTCTTCGGTCCATTCAGGGTTTTGATTCCTAAATGTATTGGCGCCATGAATTATTTGTATGATGTTGTTAATTCCAGTGGTATTTTTAATTAAAACAGACGATTCTCTATACTTCTCAAGAACAAGATTGATACTTTTAGCCAAAGTTCTACAGTTAGAAAAACCATTCTGTAATAAAAGAATTTCAGCAATCTCAAAAAATGAAGGTGTATCAATTGTAATTGAACGAAATTGGTTCAAAAAACTTGGAGGAACAGTTCGGGTCCTTTCTACAAATTCTGTCGATGTTAAAAACATTGCTACTCTAGGGTTAAGGTTGATTGTTCTTCCAATAACATCTATGTGTGTCTGCCCTGCTGCAATAGCTTTTCTGATCCCAAATATGTGATCACTTGTTATTGACATTATTTCATAACTAGTACCAAAAAACGAATTAAAGCAAATCCATGCACCCGTTGCACAAGCCCCCAGCATTATTCTTTCGACTAAACCCAGGGAAATTTGATGATGCCCATAATATTGTATTAAAATACTCCCAAATGATCTAGAATAGTCTTCAATTATTGATGATTTTCCTGAACCTCCAGGACCAACAAGGCGAATTCCATATAAAAGGTGAAGCGAATCGGACATTAGCGCGAATTTGGTATTAATGTCGGGTGTGATTATTAACTTTGTAGATGGACCATAATACTCATATCCGAAAGAAAACGAAAACATAGAATGATGAACAATAACACGATATGTATCATCATCCCATGAGTATCTAATTTGTTTGATCCATTCATAATTATTTGATTGAATCAAATTTGTTTGGATAATCGATGAAATAGTATTTCGATAGTACCACAATATAGTTATTATGTTTCTGCACGAAATCTGATATACGCTGTTGGATGATTTGTTAATGATTTCCAACAATTTATTATTTTGGTCATCGATCAAATCAAATACTTTTTTAAATGCTGTTTTGTCGGAGGATTCAGACAAAAGTTCTTCTATTAAATATGAAAGGTGAACCTGAAGAATGATTGACACAACTTGTGAAGGATGGCTAATAACCCATGATGAGAAACCAACGTTATCATATTCTTCATATGCTTGTCTCATTGATCTGTGATAAGTTGTTCGAATTGACTTTTCAAAACTAGCCATCCATGATTCAATTGACCCAACGGCTTGGCATTTCAATAATTCTAACTGTTCTCCTTCAATGCTTGATATACTCCCAATTTCTTGTCCAGTTTTTGAGAAATTCATTTTATATACTCCACTGAAAAGAATAGATAAATATGGTTGTATTTGTATTAGATTCCTCGATTCGGAATATAGTGACAAAAGCTGATTATTAGATAAAAAAAAGAATCGAGGGAAAACAGCTCGCTTGTTATTCAAATAATTCATCAGGGACTTTTCTAATTTTTCTGTTGTAGAAACATACACTTCAAACTGTGACGAAACTTTTTGACTCGTTAATAGTTTATAAACTTTTGGTGTAAGCTGAACGTGCTGAATCCAGTTTTTATAATCTTTTTCAAGAGATGACAACTCCTTCATTTCAGAGTTTAGTTCTCTTTGGATATCACTCGAAAAAAATATCTTAATTAACGAGCAAAAACTCGTCTGGAACTGAGATATCATAGTAACACACTTAAATATAAGATTAATCAACTTACTAATATCATCAACTTGTGATTTAATTGCACCAACGAAACTGGATCGCTTGATCACAGATAATTCTATGTAAGACTCTTCCAATTTATCCAATAAAGAATCTATTGAATCAATAACGTATAAATCTTTGATTTCTTTGTGCAATACAATGGTAAATGTGATATCACTCCAGGATAACTCAATTTGATGCAAATTAGAAAGGAGTTCTGCTTCATTTGAGGCATCTGAAGAAACAGATCTGATTTGATTAACATACTCAACAATACTATGATCAAATAAAAACTGAAGTGAATAATTTTGATCTGCAAAATTAAGACCCGTAATATCTTTAATCTTATTCCAGTGATGAATCAGAAGTGCTTTGTTGAGCAATGATTCGATTGCTGGTAATATTGCCACATAGTTTGAAACTGATCGTGAAAACTCTGTAACCAATGGATGCTCGGGTAGTCCAATTTGAAGTTGTTGAGCAACTTCAGAAAACCCTTGCAATTCTATGGTTAGATTACTGATATCAATTTTGGTAAATGGTAATGGATTCATTTTATTTGTCATCATATTCCATTTCTTGTTTGATGTCCATAACAATAGTTTTAACTTCAAATCATTCGAAACTTCATCCATTTCTTCTATTGAAGAAGCTTTACCAATCATTATTTTTTGGAAATGTTGGATTTGCTCAACTCGAATTTTAATTTTTTGCATTTCATCATCCTTTTGGAGAAGATATGCTATTACAGTATCAGGATCGGAATACTGTGACATAATCTCATTTGTTTTCGAAGAATAATGCAAAGATAATATATCTGATCGTACATTTTTAACCAATTGTGATAAAGATGGGGTCCATTTTTTAATTCTAATGTCTTCTTCATCTTTCATAGACACAATCAATTTGTCAAGCTGAGCAATGATTGATCCAAGAGAACGATACTCTCCCATATAATCATCAGTAAAAGATATACTCGAAGAGCTCATTAGAGTTACTAATTCACTAATGTTTTGATAATCCAATCTAATCTTTTCAATTTCTTGTGAAAGCTTTCGACGGAGTTCAAGTTGGTTAACAAAATCGGTTATGTCTGGAGGGTCTTTATGCAAATGAAGCAATGCTTCAGAAACAATAAGTGTCAAATGATCAACCCTATTTTTTGTGATGAGAGGAATTTTTTCTTTGACTTCTTTCAAACATTTCACAGGCGATGGCTTTATAGTTTCAGCAAATGGTCCTAGGACAACAAGCAAAATATTAACTTGCTTTGTGTGAGGTATCGAATCCATATCTTTTATCTCTTTAGAAAACTTTTTAATCGTTTTGGAAAAAAATGATGCATCTGGATCGCCTTCAATTAGCTTTTCAATATTAAACTGTTTGGTATTTTTGTAATATGACTCTAAAAATGGTTTATATAAATTTATCTCTTCTGAAGCTTGTTTATATGCTTCTATTATTCTATTTTTGATTGTAATATAAATATTTTGATATTCAGAATCATTCTTAATTATTTCTTGGAGAGGTACAACATCACATGGCCATTTAATTGATTGCGAGTATTGCTTCAAAGATTGGCAGGTGCTGAATAACTCTTTGGAGCACATATGTAATACATTATCTTGCCAAATAGATGTGATTGAATAAATCATTTCTTCGGCCGATGGGCTCAATGATAATGTATCATTAGCAATAATTACGGTGGTGGATAATCGAGTCACATCTCCTCCAGTGGAAGACAACCTTGGAACACAGAAATCAGCTAACTGCTGAACACTTTTTAATATTGCTTGAAATAGCTCTCTGATTAAAATGTAATCACATAGCCGTAAAAAACGGGATAAACGCTTGTTGCAAAAGCTTTGGGTGGCCAATTGTGTGTATACCATCATTTCACTCAAGCCAACCTTTTTCTGTGGTTTTTTCTTTTCCACTTGGTATTCATCTGGTTTGGTTTCGATGTTAGCCTGTCGTTGATTCTCTCTTACTGAGGTGCCAGCTCTTTCATATGTTATATCGCATGCTTGAGTAATTGCTTTTTGAGAATCAAGTAAGAACTTATCGATTGTAATTTGAGCTTCTTTGGAATGAATAAGCTGTTTTTCAATAAATTCTTTGAGTGTGAGAGTCTGAGCAAACTTCACATCAACGAGAGGTAAATCAATAATGTGTTGACAATGTTGTTGAAAAACAAGTAATGAGTGTCTTAAAACTTCTTCCCCGTTGAAGAAAGTATCCGAAACAATATTTTTTGACTTTTGAATAATTGCTCGTCGTGTTATGCTTTGAAGTAATGAAAATGATCTCCATTTTTCATATTTAACAAAAAACTCACTATTCTTCAATTCCAAGTATCTTGAGCACTCCAAAATCCATTTTTCAAGGGGACAGAATTCGGATTTGGAATTCCTGTATGTAGTTATCCCATCTGTACTTAATGTGTAATAATGAGACCTATCAACACTGCTTGGAGGAACTAATCTTAAAAAATAATAATTTGGGGGATCAGTATTTGTTGCAGGGGAAGAATGAAAATATAAAAATTCTTCTTGCAAAGATTTTTGTTGAATCACACGAATGTAATGAAATATCAAATATGGGTCTTGCCATAAATCATCAGGAATTATTGATGAGAAAAGCCTGCTTGTTTTGAAAGTCTCAAGACTATCCAAATCCTGAGACAGATAATTAGACATTTTTAAGCGGAATATTGGATATTTCGTAACATCAAACTCGGGGTGGGGAGATTGCAAACAGCTTTTGCTTTTTGATCCGGATTTTGAAGGGCTGCACACTGGTATAAACGATTGTGGAAGTGTTCTCATTGTTGCTTTGGACATTGGACGAGATTGAAAAAGTGATGTTGAGGCTTTTGAAGGGCTTCCTGTATTTGTACCTTCTTCATGAAATTCATCATGAAAGCTCAAAGGATTAGTTCCAAAATCTGTTTGAAGTGTTAAAAATGTTGGTGAACCGGTATTTAGCATAATTGGAGGAACAGATTGATTAGAATGATCATTATGAAATGAGCTTGCGGGACCAAGTTGCTTGGGGTGTTTTGGTTTCAATAGTTTGACACCTTTAGATTTCCCTTTTTGTTGATATAGGCGGCTTATTAATTTCTCTTTTTCGCTCATTTTCTTATATATATAAAAATTTAAATGGTTGTAAAATAATTTACAAAACGGATAATTTACAAAAAAAAACAATTCACTTTGAGGGCCTTGGCAGAATACCTACATTTATGAGGGAATTAATATCAGTTTTGTTATCTACCTCTTTGGCGAAATCTCTTGATATTTGAGGATCACATCCCCAGTATCTTGTCATCATTGCTGCCTGGAATGGATCGATGGCAGACTTTGCCCCTAGCACCTTCTTCAAAAAACCACCATGTGATATATACTCTTGTACATTAATGCTACGGAAGTTCTTAGTTTGCACAGATTGTCTGAGGTTCTTCCACTTAGCATCGACTTCTTCAAGCCCTTCGAACTCTTTTTTGTTCTGAAGAACTTTCATTTCATTCTCTATAACATTTCTCAACAATCCATTCTCCTTTTGAGCCATTGACAAAACATGATCAATGTTATCGGATTTCACTAATCTCTGATCAAATTTCAAAAAAGGACTCTCTTCTCTATGCAAGTATCTATATGCATTTTTAAGTCTAGGGGATTTCTCGAGTAATTGGGTAAAAACTGAAGAAAGCAAAGACTCTTCAACTAATGAAAACGCAGCATATAATAGCTCAAGGTCGCCCATTCTTAAAGCTGCATCCAAAAATGCTTCTTTTACTGGTAGTTCCGCAAATGAATACCTATTAAAAGCTCTATCTTCTAGAAAAGCATGGAGCAATTCCTCCCCAATTTCTTCTGGAGACAATTTTTGAGAAATAAAAGGGAAGGACCTACTAAGCGCATCAATCTCGCTCTTTGTTTGTTCTATCCTATTCCTCAAAACTTCGGTCATTATCGAAAACTGTTTTGTAAAATGGGTATTTGGAGGAGGCGTGTTGTGCAAATAGAAGCATGCATTAGAGTTACATATGTGGTATTGGTATCCTTTTTCGTCGTTTTTTTCTATTTCTTCTCCAGAAGCGTTCAGATAGAGCAAATCAACAGGTTTCTAATTGAATGTAAAACAAATGCGACACATTGCAAGGAAAAATATGAAAAAAACTATTGTGAGGAGAAAAAGCACTCTATTCTGTTCGAAAAGTGTTCTTATTGGAAAAAATGTATGAATTATGAGCCAAAATGGTCGATCACTTTGTCGGTTTTCGCTTATATCGGAGAATTGGTGGAGATTTTCGTTGCCAATTTATCAAACAAGGCTGTTGCAGTGATATATGGTACTATGATAATGGTTATTATTTTGAACGGGAAAGTTGTTACAGAATAATTTATTGAAATCTATTTTTTCAGAAAGATATTTTTATTTTATTGAAATGATCAACATGTGCGAGGAATTCACAGGAAACATTGCATCTCTCTCGCTTTTATTAGTAAAAAAGAAAAGCCTTTGTGTTGCCTTCATGTGGAAAAACGACTGCATGGTTTGCAAAAAAATGCATCAGGCAATCCCATCGATCATTGTTTCAAACCCGGATATTAATTTCATTAGCATAGAGTATTCCAATAATTTGTCCCTTTTCAAGGAGCTGGGCATTACCTGCGTGCCCTCAATCCTGTTCTTCAGAGGTTTTGACTCATTGAAACCCAAAGAAGTTGATAGACTCACTGGATTCAATATTGAATCAATCAAGCGTAAAATTACCCAACATGTGTAAATTTTCTTCAAAAATTTTTTTCGAAAAAAGAATTTCTGAAAAATAGCGGCTTGGTCATATCATTTCATTTTTTAAAATGTCAACTGAGAATCCTTCAGTAGATCAGAATTTATATAGTCGACAATTATATGTTCTTGGTGAAGATGCCATGAAAAAAATTACATCGACATCTGTAATGATATCCGGAATGGGTGGTGTTGGTGTTGAAATTGCCAAAAATATTATTTTAGCCGGTATTAAAAATGTTACAATTCACGATACCAGGAATGTTGCAATGGGTGATATTGCTGCTCAATTTTATTTAAATGAGGAATTAATTGGGAAGAACAGGGCACTTGCTTGTTTTGAACAACTTAGTGGTTTGAATTCATATGTTTCTGTTTCCACTAACACTCAAGAACTTACAAATGAAAATATTTCTAGATTTAATTGTTTGGTTTTGACTGATTGGAGAAAACACGAAGATATTCAAAATATTTCTCAAATATGTCACGAAAATGGTGTTAAACTAATTATATGTGATGTGAGGGGCGTATTCGGTTATATATTTAATGATTTTGGCAAAGGATTTACTGTAACAGATCCAACTGGTGAAAGACCCTCCAGATTCTTGATTTCAATGGTTACTAATGCTGAAAATGGTGTTGTTACATGCGCAGAAGATGATCCTCATAACCTTTCTGATGGAGATCATGTTAAGTTTGAAGAGGTTGAAGGAATGGTCGAGATTAATGATAAGGAATTTGAAATTAGAGTTATTGATCGAAGGCATTTTTCAATCGGAGATACTAGAGGTTTTGGTAAGTATACTTCTGTTCATAGAAGTGGATATGGTAATCAAGTTATTGTTCCAAAGACAATGACTTTCGAGTCTTTAAAGGATTCCTTATATAAAGTTGGAGAAAAAACTATAATGTTTGATATGTGTTCATTTGGGAGAGATCAACAAGTTATTTTGGCCTTCATGGCACATTCTGTTGCAATGAAAGATTCTCCAAAGGTCGAATTTGCTGATCTAATTAAAGCCGCAAAGTCAATTAATAGTCACTATAAAATTGTTGAAGAAATTGATAATGGAGTTATTGAGATGTTTGCTCATCAATCAGAATGTGTTATCGGTCCACTTTGCGCAGTTTTTGGTGGAATTGCAGGACAAGAAGTTCTTAAGGCTGTTTCTAACAAATTTACTCCGATTCAACAATTCTTTTCTATTGGTTATATGGAATCTGTTCCAAAGTCAATTACAACAACACTTAAGAATGATAGATATGATCCATATCGTATTGTTTTTGGCGATGAGCAACAAAGGGCCATGCAACAACTTAGGTATTTCATGCTTGGTGCTGGAGCTCTTGGATGTGAAATTTTAAAGAACTGGGCCATGATGGGTGTCGCAACTGAAGGAGATGGTCGTATCTTTGTCACTGATATGGATTCAATTGAAAGATCAAATCTTAATAGACAGTTTTTATTCAGAGATAAGGATATTGGAAAAATGAAGTCTAGCTGTGCAGCTGAAGCAACTAGGGTAATGAACCCTGCTATTCATATCGAATCCCATACCAATCGTGTAGGGCCCGAATCTGCTGCAACCTATCATGATAAGTTTTATATGTCTTTGAGCGGTGTGTGCAATGCTTTGGATAATGTAGCTACTCGCTTATTCTCAGATCAGCAATGCGTTTTTTACAATAAACCTCTCCTCGAGAGTGGAACTCTTGGACCTAAAGCACACTATCAAATGATTATTCCAAAAATGACTGAATCATACGCTTCAATGGCAGATCCACCAGAAAAGGATATTCCTCAATGTACACTTCATAATTTCCCTTCCAACATCGACCATTGCTGTATGTGGGCTAGAGATATTTTCTCTGGAATCTTTGAACAGGTTCCTGATGCAATTAATAAGTTCCTGAAAGATCCGAATTACATTGAATCTATGAAAGTTTCTGATCCTGGTGCTGTTCTTCCAACACTTCGTAATATTAATGAGTTTTTAGTTGTTAACAGGATCAAATCATATGAGGACTGTGCTAGATGGGCTCGCTCCAAGTTTGAGGAACTTTACACTGGAAGGATTAAATTGCTTCTTAGCCAATTCCCTCCAGATGCCCTAACAGACACTGGAATTCCATTCTGGACAGGAAACAAGAGAGCACCAACTCCACTTGTTTTTAATCCTCAAGATCCCCTTCATGCTGATTTTGTTCGTTCAGCATCAAACATTTTAGCCAGGATCTTCCATATTCGTGAAGAAGGTGATCCTGTTGAATTAGCAGCAAACGCATCAATTCCTGAATGGAAATCAAACGAAGTTATTAAAATCAATGATGAAAAGAAACCTTCAACTTCTGCTACACTCACAGATTCAGATGCTGAAGAAATCAATGGACTTCTATTGAATATCAATACCGTTAAAACGGAGTTTAAACTTGTTACCCCTGAAGAATTTGAGAAGGATAACGATGCTAATGGTCACATTGATTTTGTCAGCTCAGCAGCCAACTTAAGAGCTACAAACTATCAAATAGCTAATGCCTCCAAACTTGATGTAAAACGAATCGCTGGAAAGATTATCCCTGCAATTGCCACCACAACTGCTATGATTTGTGGTTTTGTTTGCCTTGAAATGTACAAAGTACACTCCATTGTCAGTGTTCCACTCTCCAATTTCCGTTCTGGCTTCATCAATCTAGCCATTAACCTTTATGCGATATCAGAACCTCAAGCATGCCCTGAAACTGTATGCCCAGCAAATAATCAAAAAATGACCCTTTGGGACTCATGGATAATTGAAGGAGATCTTACCACAGGACAATTTGTTGACCAAGTGAAGAAGAAGTATAATGCCACTGTAGATATGATTACAATTGGTAAGTTCCTATTATACATGTCAGTAATGCCCGAAAACAAGAGAAGAGCTAGGCTTCAAACAAAGATTTCTGAAATATTAACAAATGAAGCCAACTATGCTCCATTAACAGATGATCAGATGTTTATTAGTGTAACAGCTCTGTGCATTAACGATGATGGTGATGATATTAACACTCCCCCAATCGTCTTACGCATTAAATAAATTTGCCACAAATATTGAGATAATATCTCAATTATTCTTTAATTCTTATCAGTTCATTCAAAAATTGATAGGATTGAATGGCATTAAATTCAATTCAATTCATGGTTCTGATTGAGCACGAAATTGGCCTAAATTTACAGGAGATCATTAATATTAGCAATCAAGTTATAAGTAAACTGAATGAAATCGGATGCCAGATTTCTTTTTGTTGCAATAATGAAATTGCAGATTTGTTTCCAAATATAAACTCTGTTTACGAGTGTTTTCAAGTGATGGCAGTCCTGGATGATGTAAATGATTACATACTGGTTGCCAAGGAAGAAGAAGATCCTCCACAGAAATATAATAACAGTTATTACATGGAATTTCTTCAAAGGTTCCCAACTTGAGAATAAACATGACGCTTTTTTAGTTTAGAAATCCAAATCTTTCCTCCGCTTCTTGGATTATCTGATCATATGCAACACCAAAAAACCTTACTGTTTTCAGGCAATAAAGGGAAATTCCCATTTCTACATTACTGTCTTTAAGGATTTTGACGAATTGGCCGCTTTTTTCGAATATTTCAACATTCTTTGGATTAGTACAACAATTTGGCGCTATTTCTAGAATTTGGCCAATATTTGGATATTCTATAGTGTTTTGTATTAAATGAACTATGAAATTGGCGCAAATTTCGCAGTTTTCAATACCTTTGATTAGATCTGGTATGAAAGGCAATACTACTTCAACAGATTCAACCTCCATGAGCTCTGAGACTAAGAAAATCCTGTCTTCAGATGAAATACTAGGAATTTTCGTTGAAAGCTTCACGCAGAAAAGCAAAGACTCTGAATCATATACTAAGTGTTGTAGAATGTGTTGAGAAATGAACTCTGTTCGAAAGCTGGAACTCGAGCACATGTGTTTTACAGCTCTAAGAAGCTGTTGCCTGAGCTGATTCTCTTTTTCGTATGAATCATCGAGAAAGAATGGAATAACTATATCAATGAAACTGGGTTGAAGTCTGTCGCAGAACTCGGTGCATTTAGTCACATTTCTTAAGGCTCCGGCTGAAAACAATCTTGCTTCAATGCTCTTGGTCTGTAAAAGAGACAATAGTACGCTATCTAGCTTCTCTTCGACAAAAAAATCGAAGTTGGATGGATCAGCACTAAGCTTGAAGAAAATTCGAGAAATTGGTTCGATCAACTGCGATGATGGATCCTTTGCAAAATACATTAGAATACGACAAACTATCACCCTTAATAAAAAATCATCAACCTCAATTAGGACAAAAAGTCGTTCTTGTAAGTTCCCAATGATTGTATCGGTAATAATATTCTGACAAAAAGACTCTGGCCATGAAGCTACAGTACTTAAAATCCTATCTAATATAGGAGATAGAGTAAATGCCAGGGAATTATCAATGTTTTGTGGAATTCGGTTATATAATTCTTGAATTTCTATCAAATCAGTATCATAAACACGTTTCTCACTCTTTTTTATAGATTTATTTTCTTTTCTTTCGGTCTTTGTTGGAGAAAAAATATTCCTATTCAATTCATAATCACCATTTAGTTTCGCAGCCTTCTCGGTTTGAGTTAAGTTAAATACTCCTCTTCTTGGTGTCTTTGCAGTGTTCCCACGAGAAACAGGTACTGCAATATTGGGCTTTGGGCTCTTGTTTTTCATGGAAAAAAATACTAATAAAAGAACTATTTAATCCATTCTACTTGGGATAGATCTATTCCTGATTGCTTGATTTCCCATAATGGGCTCAAATCACGTAATTCTTTCACAGAGACTTCAAGGAGACTAACAAATCTGTCTATCTCTTCTTTTGTGGTAAACTTTGAAATACCAATACGTAATGAAGTATGTGCTAATTCATCAGAGACTCCAACGCCTTTCAATACATAGCTAGGCTCTAATGATTCGGATGTGCATGCACTTCCGGAACTTACAGCGAAGTTAGGAAGCTTGGCCATTAAACTTTCGCCTTCAACGCTGTCGAATGATATGTTAATGCATCCAAAGTATCTTTCAGTTAAGCTGCCATTTACAACTACTTCTGGAATCCTCTTTGTGACTTGTTCAATAAGGTACTTACCTAGGTTATCAATATATGGTGAGTACCATTTCATTTCATTCTTCGCAATTTCTGCTGCCTTACCAAGTCCTGCTATTAGAGGAACAGCCAATGTTCCACTTCTCATTCCTCTTTCTTGTCCACCTCCAGATAAAATTGGATCAAGTCTAATTCTAGGTCTGTTTGATATATAAAGGGCGCCAATTCCTTTGGGACCATGTATTTTATGAGCAGATATTGACATAAGATTGACTCCAGATTTTTTAACATCAATAGGAATCTTACCAAATGCTTGAGCTGCATCAGTATGGAACCAAACACCTTTCTTTTGGCAAATAGTGGATAATTCGGAAATAGGGTTAATTGAACCAATTTCATTATTCACAGTCATGATAGAAACAAGCCCTGTGTCCTTTCGAATAGCTTTTTCGAGATCTTCTGGCCTTACTCTGCCATCTTTAGCTACTGGCAAGAATGTTGCATCAAAACCATCAATCTGCAAAGCTCTTGCGCTTTCTAAAACGCACTTATGCTCAATAGCAGAAACAATCACATGTTTTTTGTTTTGTGACTTCAGATAATTCATTGCACCTTTGATTGCTAAATTGTTAGATTCGGTTGCACCAGAAGTGAATATTATATCCTTTGAGTTGCAATTAATCAAATCTGCAACAGATTTTCTAGCTTTCTCAACAACATCTTTGGCTTCTAAACCAAAACCGTGCTGCTTCGAATGAGCATTTCCTTGTGAAAATGTTTCATAGGGAATCATAGTGTCCAAAACTCTGGGATCGATAAAAGAGGAAGCCTGAGTATCAAGATAGCTTCCTTGGAAAAACTGGCGGCGCAATGACGAAATCATCATTGGATTTTGTGATTTTGGGAAAATAATCGGTGGCCAACGATGAGTAATCGGCGTCAAAAAACTGACATTAATAAACAACACAATTTACTTAATTGAGTAAAGCTTTCCATTTTTCGAGGTTACATTCAACTGTTTGGAGGCATTTGTTGCTACCTTTGAATAGTTTGGTGAGAATTCTAAAGAGTGGAATACAGAAGAAATTGTAAAACCCAACCTGTGTTAAAGGTTTGGCAAATCTCTCTCTATTATTTGTGGTTGTGGTATTGTTATCATTCTTGGAAAACTCCTCATATAGAATATTGCACCACTTTTCGGCTATTTGGAATGGACGAGATACATTGGATATGTCAGCGGTTTTCAAAAGAATTTGAAGCGCATTCAGGCGATCATTGGGATTAGCAAAACTAAATGTATTATTATCCAATTTCTCTGTTGTTGATGCAATAATCTTGAAATGATTTGCCATATCTGTTGCAAGAATAGTTTTGATAATCAAACTCCAAATTGCTTTCAATTCTGTTTGTGGCAGGTTTTTAAACAAATTATTGTCATCTTTTGTAATTACTTGTATTGCTACTGAACAATGATGTGATTCCATTACGCTCTGGTCTTCATATAGTATACTTAATGGGGTTTCTGTCTTAGCATTACACATATTGGAAAACCCTTCGTGATTAGCATCATGGCAAATTGAAGCGATAATCAATGCAGCAATCTCTAATGGGGAAAAAACCTTCTCTAATGAAAACTCAGATATTAAAAAAGATAGATACTGAGTAACATCGCAACAGTGAATCCAATTATGGTAGGGAACGTCATTATAAGTTTGTCTAATATCATATAAAAATTTGAACAAAATCTCATTGGAAGTATTAAGCGTCTCTAATATTCGATGATGGTTAAAAATATGAAAATGAAGCTTAAATAACTCAATTTCTTTCCAATCAAACGGAAAGAACTCAAGACTACCAGCCAATTTAAATTGGGTTTGATCAAGTTTGAGTTTGACTGGTATCATCTTTTTTGCTTTTTCATCTTCAGAAAAATACTTATTTAATTCGTTATCTATGAATGATGAGTTGTTTTGCTTAAGTCGACTATTCTCAAATACTAATGAGGCAAAAGCAGCTAATGATTTCAAAAGTTTAACATCTTTTTCAAAAAAATCCGAATTAATCTTATTAATTACTTCCACAACCCCCAAAACTTGATTACTTGCTGAAAGAATTGGAACAGCGCAAATATTGGATGTTTTAAATCCTGATGTTTGATCTGCGTTGGGATTAAATCTGGGATCTTTATAAGGATCATTACATACAATTCCTTCTTTAGATGTTACACATGAACCAATGATACCTTGATTAACTGGGAAACTTGCTTCGAATTGGCCTCCATCAACAATATATGACTGGAGTAATGAATTGTCTTCATCATAAATGAACAAAGCTGCTCTCCTAGCTCCAAGGGCGTGTCTAGCATTTCGAATTAAAGTATGCATTAAACGCTTAATATCTTCTGTTTGATTGATTGACAACGAAACAGCAAAGAAAGACTTAAGTTGCGACGACATGTCCTGGGATTCATTATAAAGACGCGCATTCTCTAATGATATACCACAAAAAACATTGAAAATTTGAATAAGGTTTGTGTCCCATTTGGAAAACTCTTTGTTTCCAGCTTTGTTAATCATCTCTGTCACACCAATAATAGCACCTCGATTATTAAAAATTGGTACAGATAAAATGGTTCGTGTCCTATAGCCGGTTTCAAGATCTGTTGAAGGATCGAAACTGGGTTCTTGGTAAGCATCTGTAATGTTAAGTGCCTTTGCTTCTGTTACAGTTTTTCCTACTACACCTTTGTTTATTGGGATTTCAATTCTAGTTTTAAGACCTCTATGAAATGAAGTGGTCAAATACTCTCCATTTGGAGAAACCAAAAACAAAGAACATCTGTCGGCTTTGGTGAGATATCTCCCTTTTTCCATAATAATTTCGGTCAGTCTATCAGAATTTAATTGTCCTGAAAGGATTTCGGCGACTTCAAGAAGAGCAGCTAATCCTTCTCTCTCATAAGAACTCCTTTCAAGATCAGTTTTAATTTTAGAGACATCAAGAGCATTTGAAAGGCTTAAAGCCAGAAAAGGGGTTATCTTTTTCATTATCTCTTCGTTGCTATAACAAAATACTGGAGAATCAATTGGCCCCCTGATTACAGTGGAAAAAATCATTTGTGTTCGATACTCAGAAGTTGGTATAATGATATGTGGTAGACTTTCATAATCTGCATCTATTGACGGATTAAAGTATTCATTATCTTTTATTGATTGGCAATTCAAATAAATTTCTTTTTCTAAACAATGACCAACTACACCAGAACTGGCAGGATCTATCTCAATGATGCAATTATTAAAATATCTACACATCTTTTTCCTGACACGATCATATGACCAAATTTCAAAGTGTTTAAATCTGAAAAATGATTTGATACGAGTTGATAAGTATGGAATAATATTATCAATCGCTTGGAGAGACATCATCTCAAGAATATATGGCTCAGATACAGATACATTATCAATCCATCTACTAAACACATGATATTTCCTCATAAACATTTCAATAAACATTTTTGAACTGTCATCAAAAACCATTTTATTGTTGAAAAAGCATATTTGAACAATATACAATGTTTTGGCACGAAAATCTCGAAGAGGGAAGGAAATGATAGACGAATTCTTGTTAAAATGATGAGATTCTGCATAATTAACGTAATTTTCGATATTTCCTATATTTTGGGAAAAAAAAACAGCACCTGACTGATAAACTTGCCCTGCAATTGATGCATCATAGGTAGAAAACGTTTTTATCTTATCTGAATATAACCCTGATAATGAATCAATATTGGCCCATATAACTACATCATCAGCCGCATAATGAGACTGACACATATTAACAATTGCTTCATAAAGTGATGTATCATAAACATCCTCAAAAAATCTATCGATTTCAAGATCAAAATACATATATTGGTTTTTTTCGTGTTCGTTAGGCGGTTTATCAACAACAGGAGGAGATTTGACTAGGTTTTTTAAAGGAGCTTTTTTCAAAATTGACTGGGGTTTCACTACCATTTTTTGTTCAACACTCTGATAACTCGGAGTAGAAACAAAATGATGAATTTTTTCAAAAGGAGTCGTTGTCTTAAAGGATAGACTTTTAGGATTCTTCATTTAAATTTAAAACGAATCTAAAAACATTCAATTTTTTTGTAAAGTATTTGAAGGCACTTTGTGGGTTCGGCAGACCCTGAAAACTGGGAAATGAGTAGTTTGATTGATTCACGAATAGCCTCTTGTTCTTCCCACATCAGGGTCAGATCTAGATTTTCGAGCATTCTTTTTTCTTTGATCAATGTTGTAATGAGTTTCCTTTCTGATGTTGATGGCAATCCAAGAAATATTGATTCGATCAATATATCAAGCTTCTCATTAATGTACCCATGAACAACACCAAAACATCGGGATAACTTCAGAGTGTCTTCGATTCTTGTTGATTCGTTTGGAAGCATCTTTTCATATTTTTTAAACCCTCGGGGCTGAGTAAATTGGACAAGGAGGGCGGATGAAGGGGCCCGTGCATTAATTTCAAACAATGCATCTTCAATTGGAAATTCATACTGTTTGCCATTCCATTCTGTTATTCTTATTGATGCATGTTTTAAAGCTAGAGGGAATAATGCTCTCAAAAAGAACCCTTTTGGAATGACATATGCTGGAACTGAGCTGAACACTGTAGATATGTATACTACCCACCAAGGTGTATCCTCAATAGCACCAAAAATTGGCTTTCTTATTGAAACTGATACCCCTTGCAAGCAAATAAAGCATGCAAAGTGGCGGGAAAAATACAGCTGATCAATTGGATCTTTGGGCAAAAACTGAACATCGGGTGTGAGTTCTGTGAGATCGGAGAGTAAATCTGAATCATTCAAACAATCATCTGATGCTATTATGCCGATTCCTGTACATAAAACATCATATTTATCGATGCATCCAATTCTATAAAGGAATGATACATATGCAAATACATCTTCTTGTTCGATTCCTAAATCTTCTCCAATTTTCTTAAACGGAGACATCTGTACGAGATATCGCAAAATCATAAAGCATTTGCTTTCAAATGTATCAAAATTCAACGAGTGCCCAAGTAAACAGTCAATATTACTTAAAACGAAAGAATCATCGGGATCTATATTTGGGTAAAAAAAGATTCTGTTAGATATATATAAATCTGTCGAGGATTTCTCATCAATCTCGCACGAATTCATCCTCTTATTTTGGGATAGGCATATTTTTGAGTAAATATCATTATTCATATCAGATTCATTGTTGGAAAAAATCCCCTGAACCATCCATCCTTTTTGGTAAACAATAATGTCTGGAATTGTTGGAAAAAGCGCACCAACTTGGCTTTCCTTCGATTTAAATATAGAATAAAACTTAGAACTCTGTGTCTGGCTCAAGATGTGAACGTAAGTCTGAGAATTCAATCCCAAAGTCATAGATATATCAGACCATGTGAGAGGTGGAATAGAAGAGACAGATTTTCCGCTCACAATACACTTTATAACCATATTTCGGTAATAATTAAATGGCGAAACATAACAATCTTGTGACAAAAATGGACCAAGGTGATAAGGATATACTAATTTATTCTCAATACCATAATTATACATATTTTGGTAATACTTTGAGTGGCTAAGCTTAAGCATCATGTTATGGGGCATTTGGTTCTTAATAAGATAATCTAATACACATTTAATATATTCTTCTTTATCTACAAATAATGATTTTGATGTTTGGGATAATTCTTCCCATTGTTGATTATTGTTTAACACAGTGTCTTTCATTAAAACTACAAACCTCCTACCACTTCTTCGATTTTCTGGAAACTCAGAAGCAAATCCCTTATTTCATCAGGGGGAGTAGCGTTGGAAATCCTCATATTTCCAAATTCTTCAGTAATGAAACCATCTATATTATGTAGAAGATCTCTATAATGAAATGAAGCAAGGGAAATGTCAGACACAAGTAAGGAATTAAATATATTGTTATGATATTCCAAAAGAACATCAGAAGACTCAGGGATCGCTCGAATATAATTCGGGATTGAAGTAATAATCCTTCCTACAAGAAAAGAGACTATTTCCAAAACAGATGCATTCCATTCAAAGTACAATTGAGCAAAATTCTTCACTGTATTCTTCTTCATGATGGGATAGATAAATGAATCTTTAGACAAAACAAATGAGAGGAGCGATTCAAAGTCAATTATATCTTTGCTCTTCTTTCCCATGGCAGTCATTCTTGTCAACAATGCCTTCCAATGCTGTTTTGATTGTGACGAACTAATCTCAGGAAGAAGAAGACCGAGAAATATGCAAAAGCTTTTCTGAGGTATTCTGGATAAATCAGAACAATCAGACAAATAGAGAGTATTCTTAACAATCGACCATAGATGTTCCCTACATTTACAAAACTCTTTAATACAAATGTCTAAAAACATCCAAAAGTCAATCGATTTGCCATGACTAATGTTAAACTCAGGGCAAATCTCCCAAAATGGGAACAGACTCTTATATATTGTTTGTGCTTTCTCTATTGGAAAAAGAAGCTGCGTATTTTCAGGGTTTAATGATTCGGTAGAAATTATTTCAGAAAGATCAGGAGATGAATAACAAACAGAAAACTCGAGAAGGGTTTGAAAGAACCTGAATTCTTGGAAATCATAATCATTTCTAATAAACATATTGAACAGATGAATAGCTTTGTCCGAATTATCAAGAATATGAGCTGATTGAATTAAAGAGGACTTGATCTGAGATACTAAAAATGAAGTCTGGTAATGCCGCATGATAAAATGATGAACAACTTGGTCGAATGATGAAAATGGATTATTAGAATCTTCATATGATAAACCATTTAAGAAAATCGAACATATTTTGGGGAAGACCCAAAAGAACTTTTTGTATTCTCCTTGATTTGAATCAGGTAGTAAGTCGGGTGCCTGTATTGATGTTTTAATCATAAAACCAAATGTTCTTTGCCTGATTGAGCTGTTCTCTCCATCAGAAGAACTTTGTTTGAGTATAGGTATATTGACCATACTATTAACACTAGAAAATGTACGAGAACTCCGAGACCTTATAAGAAGTTGTTTGTTAGAATCATCAGATCTCTCAAGTGGAGGTGTATTGGTACCTATGTCAAAACACTCTGGCTTAAAAACACCGTTCTCTTCATTGAGTAAAGCCCCTTTTTCGGCATTAAGCTTTAAATGATTATTTTCTTCATTTAGTTTAGTTACTTGGCATCTTAATTCGGTAATTTCGGATTTTAAAGAGTCTATTTCAAGTCCCATACTATTTATCTCGGTTTCGTATCGATCTTTTGATTGTCTTTCGAGTTGAATCTCTTTCTGAAGACCTATAAAAAACTCTTTTGAAGCCTGATTCCTTTCTTCATGAAGATCTAACTCGGATAATACTGCATCAATGTGCTGATCTTTGTTTTCAATCACAGCATGTAGCTTCTTAATCTCTTCTTGAAATGAATACATAAGTTGTGGGAATCTTTCAAAAAGAAGAACATAAAATGACTTCAACTTCGCAAATATTGCAGCATAGTCCATAGAAAACTCCTTGATATGAAGAGTTGCTTCGTTCCAAATCATGTTGTAAATATCAAGCTGGCGAGAAAGAATAGAATACTTACCATTAGGACTACATTCAGCATAATTTTCGCTGTCTATCTCATTAAGCTGAATATTAAGCTTTTCTAGGAGTAATGAGGCTCTTTCGCTCAAAGACTTTGAAGAAAGTATATTTTGAAGATGTGCATAATCAGAAAATGATCGAATTGGATTCGCTCCTTTAAACCCCACAGTATTAGGAGATCCAATTTCGCTAGATCCATTGGGTAATTTGATGATGGGTTCTTTTTCTTTAGATTCTGGCACCTTCCTAACGGAACTAGGACCCTTTCTATCTCTAATACCCTTTATTAGTATCGAAGGAACGCTCTCATTAGTAGTTTTTTTCTTATCTTTCATTCCAGGTGATTTACAAGAATCGTTAGTACCAAAATGAAGAGTAAAGACAGCATTAATAGAGCTGATAAACTACCTAAAGAAGATAATAGCAAAAATAGTATTATTATTAATAAAAAAGATGGGGGAAATGGAGATCATGGGGTGTTTAATTCTCATAATATTGAGACCAGATCTTCACTGTATGATTTATATGTGTCTGGATCGATTCCAGATGATCCTATTTTACAAAATCAAAACCCAGCATTGATGGCATTTCGTAATAGAAATGTTAAAGGAACAAGGCCGGTATTGTATTCTCCAATTGCGAGTATAAAGAAGCCAAATGTAATTCCTGGGTCTTCAATGTTTCCAAAAAGGCCTTTGAGTGAGTCTAATCACGAAGTTCCGGCACTATCGTGTGTTAAACATCAAATCGAGTTAGAAAAGAAAACAATTGATTTTAAAGAAGATCCGATCGCCTATTTTTCTAAGAGAAAAGATGGTAGGGGGCATCTATTTATATATATGGTGTATTCTCATCAAAAAAAAGATCCAATGTTCTCACCCTACTCACTCACAAAGGTTCCATCAGCAGAAACTGGTACTGAATTTTTTACTATGTCTGCTTCTGGTGTTACACATGTTCTTCCAGATGGATCTACAGATACTTACACACTTGATGAGTGGTCAAGGGAAGATTCAATATACCAGAGTCTAAGAAAACTTAGAGTTTTTCAACAATACAATTTGTGGAAACCAATTAGAATATGGAGAAATTACTTGATCAATCAGAGATTTCATAAATTAGTATCCGGTGTAACTTGTCATCCATTCTTTAGAAATCGGCTCTTCTTTACCGAATCTTTATCTGTGTATTTTTCTCAGGAAGATCCCATTCAGTTTTTGAGAGATCATCTTTTGTGCTTCAATGTTTCTCGAAAGTATCAAATTAAGCAATTTGAAGAAAAAAATCAAGAAAACAAAAAAATTCTGAAAAAGAAATATGTTGCATTCTTGAGCAAAACAACTCAATCAATTATTGAATTATATAATAAGGTTTCTAATCCAATTCGCGTACAGGTTCATGATAGCGACTTCCCTGAAGTTCAAAGAAGGAATCCAAATGTTGAGCAGTTAGTTGGGCTTGAAAAAAAGAAAGCACTTACTAGAGCAAATAATACAATAAGTGTTAATGAAGAGATTTCTTCAATAGGAAAACTTATTCGAATGGTTGATTACATTTTGTTAGAGGCACTATCAAGAGGTTGTGAGGAGTGTTGGAATGCAGCTGAGAATACCATTGCTCAAGAGGGATCTTCTGTGTTTCAAGTTGAAGTGAAATTTGCTAATGATGGTTCGGTTTTATTTGAGCCCCCTTTGAATATTTTGGAGGAAAAAATTTCTCAAAGTCTATGGAAATCTTTGGAGATATTATCTAATCTTCCTAGAGTTTTTAATGATCCAAACCTTAAAGCATTGGTTATCAATTCTGGATACAAATTATTCTCAAAGAAAGATCTTCCAAGCATCAATCATTTTACAAATGTAAGTCAAATCTTGAAGCCAATTGAAAAGAAGATTATTCACACAATTCGAGCATCTTTCAATGATGCTAATATTTTTGCCCAATCGTACTCTATATACTATCCGATTTATGAAATCGGTATGTCTTGGAACGTTTCGAAATATTTAATCACCCGATCTGGAAAACCTTTTGTGGGAAATTTCTCAAATAGAAAGCGAGATGAATCGGATGATATGTTTTTACTAAACTCTGACCAAGAACCAATTCTAGATATCAATACTGTTATGAAAGATATTGAGAGGTTTCAGGTTTACGAACAAAATGTATCGAATTTAAGACCCGGAGTTGTTAAAGGGGCGTTACATATTGATTCTAAGGATTTAAGATCTTTTTTAACTCCAATACCAACAAGGGCACTTTTAGAAATTCAAGATCTTATCAAAAATCTAACAGAAAACAAAATTGTGTCTTTAACAAATACTCTTAAGTTTTATGGGAAAAACCTTAAACAAGAACCACAAACTCTTGATAGTTTTGTATCCCTTTGTGACATTATTCAGAGAGCGAATGCTATCTCCTCCGCAATACAATCCGAGATATTATTTATTGATCAATCGAATAATGTTCTTGATCATTTTGGTTATCAGCATAATAGAAATCCTCTCCATTCAGCGTATTCTGTTTTCTTGTCTGATAAAGAAATAGCTTTGTCTATAAGGAATCAGCATTACGATTCTTTTGTTAAGAATCTTAAAGATACAATTAAAGAAATCGAAGAGAAGCTTAATCACTACTATAATAAAACCTCCTCCATTCCGGCTATGATTTCCGAAATAGACACCGATAAAATGATACCACAAGCTGAAAAATTATTGCAGAAGGTCTCTGTGTTGGATTCACAAGTTAAAATGGTGATAAAATATCAAGATTCTATTGGGGTCGAAATGAATCGTTTTGCATTCTTCTCTAACGTACAAAATGCAGCTGAATTCGCTCTTGATTTATATTTAGGTATTGGTTCATGGAATAAATTGCATGAACAAATAACTAAAGTTCCTTTTTCCGAAGTAGATATGCCGATGTTCAAAGCAGATATTTTATCTTTGAGTGATTCAATAACTCGACTCCAAAATAATCAAAAAGTTTCTAACTGTCCCGTTCTTGGAGATCTATCAATGAAAATGCATGAGATTTCTCCATTCATCAATGAATTAGAAAAACTTTCCCATGGAAGAATGCAGGCAAGGCATTGGAATACCTTGTTTGAAGAGTGTTTACAACAAGTTTCTTATTCTAATTCTTTAACTATCGAAGGTTTATTGAAATTGCATATTCTAGAGAACAAGGAGAAAATTGAGCGAATTACCCAAATGTCTCATGGAGAGTATCAACTAGAAACGCAGTTTTATTCCATCGCAAACTTTTGGAACAAAATTCAACTTCCAATTACTGAAACTAACGGAACCATTAATGAGGATAATCTCTTGCTTGGATCAACGGAGAAACTCATAAATGAAATCAATAGTGCTCTTATTAGCTTAACACAAATGCTAACTTATCCATATGTTCAAGGTATAAAAGATACAGTTTCTTCTTTGATATCAACCCTTGATAATATTAGCCAAATTCTTGAATCATGGGGTTTATTTCAAAGTAACTGGATCATATTATCTGTAATATTTTCTCATGAACAAACTAAATCACTGCTTCCACAACAAGCAAATAGATATGCAGGTGTTCAAAGAAAATGGAGTACAATTGCTAGGCATACTATTAAGGATAGCCGACTGTTTAGTGTTTGTCAATTTCCTTCACTATTGGAAGCATTGAAAGAAAATAACTCTGCAATGGAGACTATTGTTTCATCACTTGGTAAACTTCTTGATGCGAAGAGGAGTGTAATTCCCCGTCTCTACTTTTTGTCGAATGATGATGTTTTGAGTTTAATTTCTACAACAAAATATGGGATTTTTAATAGAACTGCAATTAAAATCTTTATGGGGGTGAATTCATTTGATTCTCGGATCGATGGAGAGAATTCCAAATTGTTGCTCAATGAAGATACACCTTTTAATAGTATTATTGTTGATGGATTAATTGGTGATAATGGTATTCCATTGAAATTTATCTCATCTGTCATTTGTGATGGATCTATTGATTCATGCCTTGATCGAATCATTAATCAAATGCTTCTTACTGTTAGAACTGCAATTAAGGAGGAACTCGAATCATTTGAACAAATTAGATTCACCAGCTGGATCACAAGAAGACCATTATCTGTATTGCTACCCGCCCTTAGAATTGTGTTTACCCGAGAGATAGACAACTACGTGAAAAATTTTGAGAAAAACTCCAATTATTCTGATATCATGAAAAAGAGGATAGACCAATTAATTGACCTTATGAGAAATTCTACTGATATTTCGTTGAAGTATCAAGCATCAATGATTATGTTATTAGTACTATCATATAAAGATAGGTTTTCTTACCTTGTTGAGAAACAACAAATGCAAAATATAGATTTTATATGGAATCAAATGCTACGTTTTAAGTATACCTCAAATTTGGAATCAATTATCATTGAATCAAGTAATTACTCATGGGTTTATGGGAATGAGTTTTGGGGGAAAATACCGGCTCATGTGTTTTCTCAAAGCACAGAAGAAGCATATCACAGTATTTTACATATTACAAATGAAATTGGGATGCCCCTGGTTACATCTTCTTCAACATCTGGGAAGAGGCAATTTATATTACAATTATCAAGTGATTTCGGCCGTTTTTCATATGTATGGAGGCCATTTTTAGAGTCATGTGAGTTTTTTTTGTGTCGAGTTTTAATTGGAACTTCATCATCAGCATCATGGTGTGTTTTTTCTCATATTGAAACCTTATCATACAAAATTCTCTCATATTTATTTGATAATACAAGAAATTTCTATTCATTAATTTTTAACAATGTTAGCCGTATTACAATTAGTTCAAAAACTGTTGAGTTAAAACCCGAAAGCAGAATATTTTTTACTGCGTCTCCTGAGTTTCATATGTCACACAGTATTCCGCCTCAAATGAAGTCATATATTAGATCAATTTCTATTTCTTCTCCAAACTATATAAGTGTCATAGAAGCTAAACTAATATCTTTAGGCTTTGTAAACTTTTCCAAAATATCCAAAAAACTAATTTTATTTGTTGAAACAATGAATTCTTTACTAATTGGTACATCATTTAAGAGATCATCACTTCATTCAATGTTTATTATTGTTCTTTATGCTAACAAGTTTTTAGTAGATATAAAGGATGAAATGATATCTATAATCCTAGGTTGCTATAGATTTTTTTCGGTTTCAAATGATTCTGAAATGAACAACAACTTATTGGCAACAATAGAGTCATCATTTTCAATGAACCAATCGATTGAAGAGCTTCTTAAGCAATATGAGACTGTTCATCGAAACCAAAAATTATGCAAACTTCGAAATTATATTAGATCAGAATGCGAATTATTGAAAGGCTTAATACCAGTTGATTATATATATGATCAAGCAACACACTTTTTAGATCTTTTAATGAATTTTAAATGTGTCATAATAGCTGGACCAGCTTCTAGTGGAAAATCAACAATCGTTAGAGTTATTGAAAAAGCAATAGAAAAAGCAATTAGTTCTGGGGAGGAGATTGGTTTATCTCCGTTGCATATGCTTGATTGTTTTTTTAAATCAGATAAACCTGAAAGGGTTTTTGGGCATGTGTATGATGATCTCACTTTTGGTCCCACATGGTCATATGGCTTGATTCAATCCCAATTGTATTCTCTTCATAATAAGAATCAAAACCATTTAAATATTCTGAGATTTGATGGTCCATTTGTTCGAGAATTCGCAATCTTTTTGGAAAATTTTATAGGGTATTCTTACGGGGATTCTTTTGTTTTATCATCACAGGATTGTTATCTTAATTATGATAGGTTTAAAGTAATTCTCGAAACAACAGAAGTATCTCAACTTACTCCGGCTTTAATGGCAAATTGTGGAATAGTATTTATGCAAAATGCTCAAAATATTCGAGGAATCAAATTTGAGTATAATTCCTGTGAACTTTGTGATCCATTATTAGTATTATCACACGCAATTATTAGCAATCAGATTTCTTCGATTTTTCAGGATTCTGTGAAAGAGATTTTTTGTGAGTATGCCCCTCAAGTTGTTAAAAGAGTCTATCACACAAATAATCATGTTTGTTTTTCTGAGAATAGGAATTCTCATCATAATTCTGAAGAAATCATTTCCAGCTTTCTTCCATCACTATGCATCAAACTGTCATATTTAATGATGAAACAATCAAATTCTGATTTAATGAACCACGATATTGTTAAAACTGCCTTGTCTCTTTCATTCGTTCGAGTTTATGGTTCAATTATGGAAGAGGCTGAAAGGCAGCAATTTGATCAATGGATTAGAACCCTCATGAAAATTGAATTGCCAAACGATTGGGTTGGATATGGTGTCCCTGATTCATTTTGGAATACATTCCCAAGGCCATCACTTATATCGATGAAATTGAATAGAAACAAAATCGAACCGCTAAATTTCCAAATCCTTGATGAGAAACCATATTATCAACTTAGAAGTGAAAACCGAATGCCTATATTTATCTCCGATGTGTTTGTAGTTCATTCTCAAGTATTATCACCTCTCGATACTTCAATGATGTATCTTCAATCAAAACAGAATTTTATTTTACATGGTAGTTCAGATTCTGGAAAAACTTCATTTCTTAATATTTTATTCTCATCTAATGAAAGCTTTTCTCCAATTTATATTAATGCTGCTGATTGTCAAACAGGTGAGTCCGTTTTGCAGTTTTTGTCAACACATTCTCCTTTCTTCTCTAAAACACAAGCAATTTTTCAACAAAAAACACATGTCATTGTTTTTGAGAATGTGTCTACGAGGCATGTTCATTTGCTTGAGTTTATTCGAATGATAGTTTCATCTTCCCATTTTACAGGATTTTCTTCTACTGACCCAAAAGTTCATGATCTTTTTGATTTTACCCCTTTTCAAATCATAATTACGACTCGGAACTATTCCCTCTTGTCTCCAAGGTTTTTATCCAGGTTTTCTCCTGTTTATCTTGACCCGATCAGCACAAATAATGCACATTTTATAACCAAAAAAATTTTGTCTGAATATTCTTATTCTGACTCGCAATGTGCAAAATTGATTAGGTTTTCTTCATCCATAATTAATCAGTTCTCATTTAGATTTACCAACTTAGTTTTAATGAAAAGTATTTTTACAGTGTGTCATTTAGAGGATAAAAATGATACACAGATGTGTTTAAAGGCAATAATTGCTGATTTGTTTATGCTTGGATTGCATTCAATTAGTTTGACTGAAATAACAGAAAAAATGGGGTTCATTTTGAAGACAACCCTTAAAAGTGAATCTGAAAAAAGAGTTATTCAAGAATTATTATTGTTTAAATCTTTAGATACTCCATTATATGAATTGAGCAAAGATATAAAGTCATTTAGCGTTTCTCTTAAGCAATTTGAATACAATGATTTGGAAGAAGAGCTAAATAATAGTTTATCTCAATACAATGCTAACTCATCGGAAAAAATATATCTTAGATTTCCTAAACCTATTATTAATGAGTATTCATTGTTGTATCGGTGTTTAACATGCCCTGGCGTTAATGTTCTTCTTCGAGGTGATAATTCCACTGGAAAATATTCGATGTCAAGATTGATAGCATATGTGAATGAGTATGATTTTGTAAATATTGCTCCGCCAACTGCTGAAGAACAGTTGGTAAAATATGATAGAATGGCATCATTGTTTTCAGTTTTTCGAGATGTTGTCACAAATGCTGTTTTGCACCAAAAACGAACACTTTTTTTCATAAGAGCAACAGAATCAACATTTGATGAGTGTCATTTGTTGGCAGATTTCCTTTTAGATAGGGATTTTGCTCCATTTTTCCAAAAGAACCAATTAGAAGACCTATATATGAGGTTTTCAAATCTTCATAACTTAAACTTTGAACAACGGCTTCATTCCATGAAGTTGATTAAAAACATAATCCGAACGAATGTACACGCAGTTATATCTATTCCTAATGGTTTCAAATTTGTGAGAAAATCTGGTATGTTTGTGTCCATGTATATCAATCATGATATGAAGGATGTTTATATGGCATATGCCCAAAGTTCATTTGAATCACCAGCTCCCAAGAAATTAATTGGAACTCAGTCTTTACAACTATCTAAATTTATGATTACCATTGTAGATTATGTGAAGAAAATGATGCCTTATATGCATCCGAACATTATGTTTGATTTTATAGATTCTGTTTCGCATTTTTCTGCAACTTTTTATCAAGATGTTTTCTACAAAAATGAAAATATTCAATCGGCTCTGTCCTTTATCCAAAGGCTCGAGATAGAATCAAGATCGATTGATAAAAAACTGGATTCATTGGCCCCAACATTGCAAAGGCTCCAAGTTGATTCGGATTCACTCCATGCATCATATTCTACCAGAAAAGATGCAATAGATAACAGACAAACTAAATTAATTGAAGAAAGGAAAAACAAAATATCCGAAGTAGATGAACTCAAGAATGAAGTTAATATGCTTAAAACTCAGATTGATGGATTGGCTACCAAACTCGTTTCAAGTCGAAAAGCCGTTGAAGGTCTTAAAGATAATGATATCGAAACTATTCGTATTTCTGCAGCTGATCCTCTGCCATCCCTTCGCCTTTTGGTTGAAGTATTCTGTATTTTTCTAGATTTCGCTCCCTCTTATGAAAGAAGTGGTCAAAAACTATTAATGGACCCGAGATTTATATTGGTTTTAACATCTCGAATTGGAAATGATTCGATATCCCCCCAAATTTTAAACAGTGTGAATCCATATTTTAAACAAGAGGCACTTAATCCTTCAGAATTAGAAGCAATTGCTCCTGCTTTGAGTGTATTGTATGAATGGATTTACACTGTATGTTTAAATGCAACATTATCTGACCAATTATCAAAACAACAGTTACTTTTAGAAGAAAAAGAGAGGCTTCTCAGTTTGTATATTGATGAAATGGAAATTGAGATTCAATCTATTCATCAAGTCAATCTTTCTCTTGAAAATGAACTAAAAAATCTTCAATCTTCGATAACATCGAGACAACAAATGGAAAAAGACTATAAGGTTGTTGATTCGCGAAAAAAAGTTGTTGATTCGATTTTTAAAGATATTGATCATTTCACAGAAAAATGGCAGCTTATTATCAAAGATTTTGTTATTGTGAAAGAGAAGCTTATAGGGGATGCAATATTATTTGGGTTTTATTTGGTTTTTGGAGGCATTATTTCATCCTCGTCAAGATTTGAGGTTTTATCACAAATGAAAAATATGATAAAAGATGCTGGATTTGATATTAATGATATTGAGCCTTATGATTTTATTTCGGAAAAATTCATTCTAATCAAACCTGATCATTACTATGGTAGATTTGATACCCCAAAATCTCAATTTTTCTGTATTGATGTTCATCATGTTCTTGCAACAATTAGAACTCCATTATTAGTTGATCCGGATGGATTAGCAACAACTCAGCTACTTCAACTGTTGGGAAATTCTGTTTCATGTTCATTATTCTCAAGTATACTTGAAATTACTGCTGCGCAGTGTATTTCAGAAGGAAAAACCCTGATTGTTAACGATGTAGTATTTTTACATCCAATTATTTCTGTTTTGCTACCTCTTGATCAAGTACCTCAGGATCATCTAATCGGTAAAGAGATCAGAATTGGCGGTAAAGTTGTCATTTGGGATACTGAGTTTAAACTGATATTAATTACTCCAATTTGTGATTTCGAACGTCTTCCTCGAAATCTTTTATCAAGAGTTTCAGTAATTAATGCATCCGATTCGTCATATCAGGCTATTAAAGTGAATATTCGGTATCTCTTCATGAGTTATTTCCATCAAGATCTTGTGAATAAAGCAATGAGTGTTAAAAAATCCGAAATTACTACTCAGGTTGATTTATTAAAGCATGAAAGAGATATGTTAGATCTAATATCAGATATTGTTGCAACACAGATGGCAAATCCTAACTATGACTATTTATCTGATCAAGAAACAATTGATTCTTTATTGAAATCGAAAGAAAATTACTTTGCTTGCATTCATTCTAGCAATGACTACAATGTGATTAGGGAGGAATTCAACCAATCCTTGAAGTTTTATAAGCAATATATCAATTTATGTTCAGTTTTTTGGGTAGCTGCATCAAGAATCCTTCCAAAAATTACCAAATCTGCAATTTTTTCATTTTCCAGTTATTTCAAGCAAATTGGACTTATTTTTACTAACGAAGGATTTCATCAAAGTGGGCTTACTGCAGAACAATTGGTTATTATGAAGAACTCAATTATTAGCACATCCTTGCAGTTTTTCTTACCAGCATTTAGTTTAAGAGAGTCTTTGTTCTTTTTATTTGTATCAGGCTTTCTTATTAAGAAGCATAATGATAAAATAACCCAAAAAGATATTAATGCAGTGTTTGATCATATATGTCATGAGTATGATCAAAATATTGATTTTAATGATTTATCATTAAATGATTCTTCTTCGGATTCTTTTGAGCAGCTTAAGTATTCGAATGTTGCATCAGTGTTTCACAAGATAATCGGATTTATAATGGAAGTATTTGGACATGATTATGTATCATTGATTCCATTTTTCAATACTGATTCTGTTATAAGCAATAATTCTACTATACCTTCCATCGTCTTATCTACTCCTTATCATGATCCATCTGCCTTATTGTATAATTACATACATCAAAGGGTTAAAACCGAAAACCTTGATGCGATATCTCTTGTAGATGACTTGGATTTGCTAAAAAATGCCAAGAAAGTGCTAACTACAGCAATGTCCCGAGGTAACTGGGTACTATTGCATATTTCCAGGCCAGCTTTTGCAATTACTTCTATCCTTTCTGATATTTTCCACTTTATGACCACATCTTCTATCAGTTCTAGTTTTAGATTGATAATAATTACTACATCTTCTGATTATCTTGCACCTTCAATTATTCTCAAATCTAAGAGATCTTACTTCCATTCTTTCCCATCGATTCGTTTGACAATGCAACAATTATTAAGTCATCATTTAAGTCTAATCTATTCATCAAAAAGTAGTATCAACATGATCCGGCTTTCATATGCCTTAGCAATGTCTGTTTCTGTCAACTTTTTCCACCGACATATAAAACCAATGGGATATTCTTCATTATTAAATAATTTTGAATCTTCTATGACCTCGGCATTGCAAAAGCTATTGGTTTTATTAAGTGTATGTGGTAATAATGTTTCAATTGAATCTGTGAGGTCAATTCTTGCAAAAACAATGTATGCTGGGATTACTGATGTGGATGATTATCAAATTGCCTTGGAGATTAATAAGGATACTGTTCCGAATAATGTTCTATCTGAATGGTTCTCGTTAATTCCTGATTCAACAATGTGGGCTTATCCATATGATGTTCCCTTATCATCATTTATGTCATTTATCCAAAGGATTCCTCTATTTCCCAAAATTGATGTACTTAATGTCAGTTCAAAGCATGTCAATCATTTACTCAACTGGAGTTACACAAGATGGGTATCTCATCCTTTTATTGTTTATAATAAGAAACTTCAAATTCACACGAATATTATGAACAAAATACATGATATTCTTATCAACATTCCACAAATGATCAGAACTCAAACTGAATCAAAATTCCTAGGATTAATCGGTGATTTTTTATTGAAAGAAACAAACCATTTAAATGGCATTTGCAAATCAATAATTGGCTCGTTGAATGTTCTTGAAAACCAAATTAAAGAGGAAATATCGATAGATAATATATTCTATGATATTCAAAAAGATACGGTACCATTGTCATGGAAAGTATCATCATTGGTGCAGTCTTATTCCAAAATATCAAGTTTAACATCGTTTTTAGTTCAGTGTCATAAGCAAATGATAGAATGGCTTACAAACGGGTTCAATAATATCATTAGCGCCCCTCATATATTTTTCGTTAAAGATCTTATTAGTGCGTTCTCTGTGAATGAGTGCATCAGACAATCGAAAACCTTATCTGAAGTCTCTTTAACATTCATAATCTCAGACATCCCACCACCTCAGCCTTCAATATGCCTCAAGAATGTATATGTTTTTATGGCATCTATTAACAATGGTATCATATCTCCGCCTTCAAAATCTAGAACCAACCCATTTACCAAATTAAATGGGCTTTATTGTATAATTACTCCTTCTCAGCAGAGAAAAACTAACACTGTATCAATCTCAATGTACACTGAAGCACAGATCTACCAGGATGAGATCCTCCCCGTTTTAGAAGAGTGTAGATCATCCAACTGGATATGCAACGCAGATTTCGAAAAATCCGATGAAGAATACTCCTTCATCCTTAACAGAGCTTCTCTCTTCTGCAGAATACCTGAACAATTTTCTTAAACTGTATTTCATTTTTATGGCTAGTGCCCAAATTGCCTGGAGCCAGAGACAAAAAAAACTAGACTACATTGGTGATATTACCCGTGAAGAGCTTTCAAAGCATAATAAAGTTGAAGATTGCTGGGTTTCTTTCCAAGGTTTTGTTTATAATATGTCAAGTTATCTTGAAATGCATCCTGGCGGCGTTGAACGCATTATGAATTGCGCTGGTGGTGATATGACAGAAGATTACATGAATAGGCATCGATGGGTGTCGCCAAATCTATTTGAAAAATTGAAGATTGGAAAATTAGTAAATTAATTCAGGAAAAGAATAGTTTTTTAACATTATTGGCTTTCAGTGTATAAATGAATACTATTTCCATCTTGAAGAGTGATGAACGAGTTCTTCTGTGGATGGAACAGTATCTGAGTGACTGGTTTCATCTTGTTACCAGTGAAAAGCGTGGATATTTGTGTATTAACATCATAAAGAGACTTGTTTTCGAAGTTCATCAATGAAAGCCCTTTAGAAGATCCAACGCCAATTAATGATGATGATGGATGAGCTGAGAAGCTTAAAGGATTACCATCGTGGAAGCTGCTTGACATTGTTCTCAATGGCATAGGGTTACGGATATCACACAATGATACAGAAAAATCATTATGGCATAAATAATACTGATATGCGTCGCATTCATTTGAATATGCATCATATAATGGTTTTTGTGGAGTCATTAGTAATGGGGTTTTTCCTTTTTCCCTAATATCATGGATTTCGAATTGATTTGAGCAAATCATAATTAAATCATGGTGCCTTTTTAGGAAATGTGCAGATACTAATTGCCCAGAATTCGGAGTAATTGGATAAAGTCTCTTTTCGGACACCAAATCGAAGGTACTTACTATGTCTGATTCATCCTTCAGAATATAAAGCATTTTCTGATCATATTGGGTTGTTTCAAAGTAAAAATTCGATGGCTTGTTCAGATTTGGAATTGTTGAAAATGCTGTGACCATTTTGATTTCATTATCTCGTTTTTGCATCGTAAAAACTCGACCCAACGCATCAGAAACCAAAACTAGATCAAAATTATGCGTGCTCATTACATCTACATGTGTTAAATACACACTTGAAAGTTTAAGAGTCTGAGGCTTGGTTAATACTGGAGATTTTAGAAATGATATTTGCCCTAGAGAATTACCATAAACAATTTCTTCCTGAGATGTCCATGCAAGATTTGAAGAAACTTGAGAATTTTCAATTTCAAAAGTTGTTGTCCTTTTCATATTAATATTGGAGATAGTTAAATATGATCGATAAGTAGTTTCGGATTTGGTTAATTTTGGCTCTTCGATCGATAATTTGGGGTTTTCTGCTATATGTGATATTGGCCCAAGAATTGTCTGTGCGAAATACTCAAAAACAAATGAATCTGGAGGCATTTCAGCATTTGGAGATCTTTCTGTTAAGAGTCTTTTCAACTTTTTGGAAAGTTCGTTTACAACAGGATAGGGATCTGAAACTAATGAGTTTGAATATTGAAACAGATAAGAAAAAATAGTTGATTGATTGCTTTTTGAATTGTAAATAGTAAAAAAATAGTGCAAAACATCTAGTACAATAAGCCGAACATTTGGATTCATATCATTTGTTCCTTTGCATATTTGTTGGAGAATTTCAATATCATAATTATCTCCAATATAAGGAATAAGAGAATAGTTTGCTGCAACTCTAACAGATGGTGATTTATCATTCAGATTTTTTAAGATAATCTCTACATTATTTGTTCTTTCGAATGCCATCCTTTTATCATTTAAATCAGCTAATGAGAATCCAATTGATGACAAAAGCAAAAGAGCCCATGCCTTAATATCGGGGTTGTCGTATTGAAAAGCTTTTCTTATATACTCACGATAATTTGTCTCTAATACTTTTTTGATATTAATAGGATGATTCTTAACATAAAACGTGACGAAAACCAAAGAAAGCAAAGCAATATTGCTATTCTCAATCATTGGTAGAATTTTTTCATATATGTAACTAGAATCAAGGAACGAAAAATTATCCCTTGCACTTGGTGCATAGCAAAATGATTTCACAATACATATCAATAAATATGGATCAGTTGGATCATTCTTGAATAAATCAACAAGAGGATCTATTAAGGGAAATAACCATCCAACAGATACAGCTGTTAATCCTCGATCCATAAAGTGAGAAAAGAAACGACAACCATCGTGAGCATATTCAGGAGCTGTTAGTATCATATGTAGAGCAGAAACATATGGATAAAAATACTGTATATCTGCATCTGAATCGAGTAGTAGATTCATTGTTGTAATATTGTACTTCATAAAATCAACCCTTGGATCACCAGCAGATGGATCCCTAATGCTAAGCATTACAGAATCTAAAAACAACTCAATATAATGCCATTCGGGATCTTTCCGAAAATCTGGGATTTGGGGAATCGACATTGGATGAACATCAAAAAAATCAAGCACCTTTTGAGATAAAACATACCCCATTACTGCTTCAGCAACAAAATGATCATTTCTAAATAGTTGAACGAAATTTGGAGGAGAAAGCTTCCTACATACCATTGCCTCTATTGAACACCTTAAAAATTGATAAACAGATTGTATTAAAGATTCATCAACGTTGTTCAATTCTTCAATTGACAATATCTGCAAAGGTCCAGATGAAAAACAAAAATAGTGACAAGAATGCCATAAAATAGCCATTTTTGCAGGAGACATAATACATGACGAAAATAAATCGTTCGGAAGGTCGGAAGACCTAGGCATCTTTTCATTTGGGCTGCACGAAAAAAATGCGAAAAAATCATTAGAATCCCCTCGATATACATATTGATCATATAGTATTTCATTGTACTTATCAAACAGCCTCCCTGCATAATCACAGTCGATGATATGAATACCACATTCATATGTTTGCTGAATAATGCTTGCACATGGTATACTATTTATAAATAAATCCGATGGATCTGCTCCATTTATAGATATTCTTGAGTTATCAGCAAAAAAATGCAGGCAATTCCTGAGGTCCGGTTGTTGATTTATGGCATCAACGCTTTTGGTGATATCAGATGCCGCAATATTTAAATAAACACAAACTTGGAGATCTGAAACTCGATAGAATTTAGAAATATTTGTCTGAACTTGCCTAACAATATCATCACTTGTGCCAGCCTGAATTTTTTTCCAAAAATAGGTCGGAGAATCATCACTCCCTAAAGAATATGTTGGGATGTTAACAAAAACGAGATCCAGAACAGTTTGTGTCTTTGATGCCTTTAATGTACTCCCTGGTCGATATTCAGTTGGAGAAGAGCAAACATTTAAAACAGTATGTGTCCAATCAGAAAAAAGATCCTGTGGAACAGTCTCATCATCAAGAATAATCCTCTCTGTTAACACATCTTTATCTTGCATAATAGCAACTAATCACTAGATTGTTAATTGCAAATCTAAATAGTTTTATTATAATATGTTGTCTTCATTTATTTGCTTGAATAATAAATGAGAATTTTATGTTATTTAGCATTATGACCTAGCAATATTTTGGGTTTTTATTATATTATTTTTGCAATATTCACCATTGGTACTCTGATTATTCCTTTTTCTGCCATTTCCTTTAATAGATAATTATTTGTTACATTATTGCGTTTTCTTCTCTTTTCTCTTGCCTCTGGATTTTTCTATTAGATTCTTCCAAATTTCTATTTAAATTACTTACTTACCACTGTTTGATCAGTTGATTAATTCACTATCCTGTCTCTTCTCGAACTTCAGGATTTTCTTCTCGTTTTCTTGAGTTTTCCATATATTTTTCACACCATTTTTCCTTCAGAACCTTTGAATCATTTTTTCATTTATATCAGCTTTTTGATAATCAGATAATCAACAACACTAAGATGACCTCTTTGAGCAGCATAGTGAAGAGGAGTCCTATCAAATATAAAAACTCAACATTTGTATTTTTTGCATTTATATCAGCTTTTTGATTAATTAGATATTCAACAACACTAAGATGACCATTTCTAGCAGCATAATGAAGAGGAGTCTCATTAAATATAAAAACTCAACACTATTATTTTTTGCATTTATATCAGCTTTTTGATTAACTAGATATTCAACAACACTAAGATTACCATTTTGAGCAGCATAATGAAGAGGAGTCCAATTAAATATAAAAACTCAACATTTGTATTTTTTGCATTTATATCAGCTTTTTGATTAACTAGATATTCAACAACACTAAGATGACCATTTTGAGCAGCATAATGAAGAGGAGTCTCATTAAATATAAAAACTCAACACTTGTATTTTTTGCATTTATATCAGCTTTTTGATTAACTAGATATTCAACAACACTAAGATGACCATTAGCAGCAGCATAATGAAGAGGAGTCCAATTAAATATAAAAACTCAACATCACTATTTTTTGCATTTATATCAGCTTTTTGATTAACTAGATATTCAACAACACTAAGATGACCATTTTGAGCAGCTCTATGAAGAGGAGTCTCATTAAATAGTAAAACTCAACATCATTGTTTTTTGCATTTATATCAGTTTTTTGATTAACTAGATATTCAACAACACTAAGATGACCATTTTGAGCAGCATAATGAAGAGGAGTCTCATTAAATATAAAAACTCATCACTATTATTTTTTGCATTTATATCAGCTGTTTGATTAACTAGATATTCAACAACACTAAGATGACCATTATCAGCAGCATAATGAAGAGGAGTCTCATTAAATATAAAAACTCATCACTATTATTTTTTGCATTTATATCAGCTGTTTGATTAACTAGATATTCAACAACACTAAGATGACCTTTTTGAGCAGCATAATGAAGAGGAGTCCAATCAAATATAAAAACTCAACACTTGTATTTTTTGCATTTATATCAGCTTTTCGATTAACTAGATATTCAACAACACTAAGATGATCATTAGAAGCAGCTAAATGAAGAGGAGTCATTTTCTCTTTCCCATTTGCATTTATATCAGCTTTTTGATTAACTAGATATTCAACAACACTAAGATGACCATATCTAGCAGCATAATGAAGAGGAGTCAAATTAAATATATTAACTCAACATACTTATCTTTTGCATTTATATCAACTTTTTGATTAACTAGATATTCAACAACACTAAGATGATCATTAGAAGCAGCATAATGAAGAGGAGTCAAATTAAATATATTAACTCAACATACTTATCTTTTGCATTAATATCAGCTTTTTGATTAACTAGATATTCTACAACACTAAAATGACCATATTCAGCAGCTAAATGAAGAGGAGTCATATTAAATATAAAAACTCAACATCTATTGTTTTTGCATTTATATCAACTTTTTGATTAACTAGATATTCAACAACACTAAGATGTCCATATTGAGCAGCAAAATGAAGAGGAGTCATATTTAATATTAAAACTCAACATCTATTGTTTTTGCATTTATATCAGCTCCATTTTCAATCATGAAAACTATCAATGGTAGGTGGAAAAATTCAGATGCTTTACGAACAAGATTTGGTGTCACAAATTGTGGTCCTTGACATAAATGGAAGAGATTAAAACAACCACCACAGACAACCATAGATAATACATTAGCATTGATCTCAAATCCTTTCATTAATAGATGCTTAAAGCACTTTATAGATCCAAAAAATCCAGCAAAAGATAACAAATCGAAATATTGTGGTATAAAACTCCACTCAAAAGGACTCCAGCTTGGTTTTTGGTTTAAATTATCGAAAACAGCTAAATCATCAATCACTTCATACTTAAGACAATACTCAATACTTGATTGAAGAAAACCATATTCGATCAGTTGATCTATATCATTTTCATTCTCAAAGAATGATTTTTTAAAATTATCAGGTTTTGACTTACTTTTAATAAAACTATCAAAATTTTTGATCTCTTTCCGAAAATAATAACACAGCAAGAAAGTATCTCTATTCTTTAAAAAGGGTTCGATTTCTTCAAATACTAAAACACCTCTCTTGTACATTTGATAAATCAAAACTGGACATTTATTAGATTTTTCTAATAGTTTTCGCTGGAAATCGGACAATTTGCAATAATCAATAGATAATCTAACTGCTTTTTCAAGTTGATGAGGCCGAATTTTTGGCAACATTACAATTCGATTAACACAAAACTCCATATCATCAATAACAATTTCATTCCCGCTTCCAAAAAGAAAATCCTCAAATAAAATCTTCTCATCCATATTAAGTACCGTAAAAAGAGGGGAAAGTCCAAATATGAGGAAAACTCGATGTCACTTTTAATTGGTTTTTTGCCAAAGATTCGTCAATATCATGATGATTCTTAGAGATAAAAATTATATATTCTTAGCATATAAGTTTATAAAAACGGCGAATATAAAAATAAAAGAATTTTTAATTTATTTAAATATTTCTCGAAATGGTAATTCAAGAATAATAAATCTTGATATTTTTCATTTTTTTTGGTGTTCCAGATATTATGCACCATATAGATATCATTAATTCATTCAAAAAATTTCCCAAGCGAGCAAATACTCTGTTCTTAATAATAATCAGATATTGAAAATTGCTTCTTCTCTGCTTTGTTCAAATCGATTGATGTAAATGCACCATTATGAACTTGTATTTTAAATACAGATCTTTCTAAGGATAATGGTGTGTTTTCTGGGGAATTTGATTGATAGTATGAATTCTAAAACCTTTATGATTTCCTTGTGATTTTATGGTATTTTTTGTCTTGTTTAAGTTATTAGTGTTTTTTCATCGCTTCAAACAAACACATATCATTTGGTTGAGTTAAATGACTGGAATGATGAAGAAGTGGTTATTTATCATATTGGGGATTTCATTGAATATTTCAGAAATCCTATTATCAAAGTGGTTTTTGAAGGAAAATATTGACACTTGTTTCATGCTTTTCTTATTATTTATTCCCTAAAAACCCACTTTTTCCTCTATTTACAGTACTCTATATTATGAAATTAAAACTCCATTTAGTTATCCTGCTTGAAGATGGGTTTTTGTTCCATTTATTCATTTAAAAGCAATGAGAAAGGTTCTTAAGAGAACTCATCGCAGACAGAAACCACCAAGTCATGTGAGGATTCTTTTTGATTAAAAACGAGTGAGATAAATATAAAATTCCCCCATTTTCTTTAATTCTTGATGTACTTGGTGAATAATGGTATGATTAAACAGGGATGTGGCTTGACTAATCAGATCATCAATGATATCTGGGCAATCCCAGTCTTCAAAAAGAGTAATAAGAATTGGATTCTATTGATCTGAAACACTCCGATCACAAATTTTAGCTTATGCTGTGAACTGTGTGGATATTGTTTTGAATGGGTTTCAGGTATAACATTAACATTATTTAAGATGATAACCAAGATTTTGGATAAAAAAATAACCATTTTTTTCATGTTACTGAAAGGAGTATTGCCTTAATAAACTGGAATAACCAATCAAGTTTCCCAAAATACCTATTATTATTTGAATATGTAAAAAGGCTTTTTAACCAATATTACCCATTTCTAATCACCTCAAATAGACAATGACCATATATTTGTGATAATTTCATTTATTGTGATGATGAGAAGAAGAAACTACATCTCCAATGTAAATGCTGCCGAAAGAAGCAGAAAAATGACGTGTTTTATGGCACCAATACCCAAGCATACAAGGGATTCGGAGATTCTGGAATTCTTTCGGAATTATAATCCCATAGACTGCAAAAAAATTATCAAAAGTGAAACAAATATTTTTACTTTTATAAGGTTCTCAAGCTATAATGATTGCGAGAGAGCATATAACGAACTTAATGGGAAAGTATTCAAAGGAAATACTGTTGTTGTTAACTGTTCCTATAATGATTTTGAAACAGGAGTAAGAATGGGAGATAGTTTTCAAAGAAGGCAGTGGGATAATTATGATGATAACCCTTGGTTTTATTAATAAATCAACAGTTTTTCCAATGATTTCATGGTATGGCTGACATATGTTTGTTCTCAAGGTAATCATAATTATCTAGAATTCTCATATGTATATTATACCAAAGAAACTAGTGATGTCAACTAAGGGATTGATAATATGTATAAGGATAACTAATAGAGGGACAAGAAGGGCATATTGTTTCGTGGTTATGATACTTTCTTAGGTACAGGTTGTGTAACACCTTCATTCTGTTTTTCTTGAAAAGAATTCCGAATTAAACATCTTTGTTGGAAAACAATACACAATATTCAACCTTAAATAATACCGAAGAACATCCAAAAACTCACTGTGTGATCATGTAAACTTTGTAAAAAAGCCAAATAAAAAATTTTTCGGTGAATCTCTCGTAGGAAGATAGTTCCAGTAGTATCTCTAGGTTTAATAACTATCTTTAAAGAAAGGGGAAAACTGGAAAAAATAACCGTCAAGTTGTTTTAGAAAAGAAATGATAAATCGCACAAGTCAAGTTGGATTCATCCGTGATCGAACAACCCAATTTCGTAATTTTCGCAATTTAACTAACAACGGTAAACCGGGTGGAATGAATATTGAGACTAATTTAATTGGGGCTGCTGCGATGGGTGAAGCAAGGATGAGAGGTGATGTTTCTGTGATACAAGAAGCTAATAGTATTGATTCTATGTTTAATTCTATTGAAAACGATATAAAAACACTCACAGATATGCATAAAGCAAGACTAAGGGCTAGTTTTAATGATAACAAGACACAAGATGCCCAAATCGAGGCTAAAACCCAAGCTATAGCCAGTCAAATTGCTTCTGTTCGCGATATGATTAGAAATCCGATTAATGCAAGAACTGCTGCCGCAAGGACCATTGAAGAGAACATGAGAAAGGGATTCGCGTCTAAACTTCGTGATGTGACACTTCACTTCAGAGAAATACAAGGTTCGTTTATTCAGAGCATTAGAAAGCAGAATGATAAATTATCTACAGATAAAGGAGAAGATGATGAGTTGATGTTAGATGATTTAGATCCAGGATTTACAGGAGATCAAACATCCATCATAATGGCGAATGATTTGATGCTTAGACAAAGAAATCAAGAACTACAGGGAATGGTGCAAATGATGAACCAATTGAACCAGCTCTTTTCTGATCTTGGTACTCTGATTATCGAACAGGGTACTGTGCTTGATAGGATTGATGGAATTATCGAAAAATCTATAGATGAAATAAGATCAGGAAATTCCGAGCTTGAAAAAGCCAATAAGGATCAACAATCAAAATGCTTTTACTATTATATATCCATTGTACTTATTTTAATCTTGCTCTTTGGTACAATCATCATCCTGAGGAAAGGAAAGTCAAAATCATCATAAAAGACCGCTATTTATACTTTTCACTGAAATAAGCTTTGCTTTGGGACACATTTGGTGCAATTGTTTCGTGGCCTTCTTGCCATTGGGCAGGACACACATTCCCATGTTCGCGAGCAAATTTAAATGCTTTGACCAATCTCAGAACTTCTTCAACACTCCTGGCTTGATAAGGCATATTCATTGAAATATGCTTGATAATTCCATCAGGATCAACTATCATTGTGGCTCTTAATAGGTGCCCCTCATGTTCCATGAAAAACCCTAACTTTCGACCTATATTACCTGAAATATCAGAACCAAGAGGAAAAACACAATTTCCAATCCCTCCTTCATTTCTTGGTGTGTTAGCCCAGACATTAAGGGCATGTTGATTCTCTGATGATAGCGAAATTACATCTGCACCAACATCAATAAACCGATTAATATTTTGCCCAAAAGCAATAATCTCACTTGGAGATATTTTAGTATGGCAAAATGGAAAAGTTACAATAACTAAGAACCTCCCTCGGAAATCGTCAGTATTTTTCTCAATTGTTTCACCATCCGGAGTGTAACAAATAAAGCGCATGCTAGGGAGTTTATCGCCTATTTTTAGCACAGATTCTGGCTCTTCATTACAGCATTCTTCATAAGAAAACTCTTCCATTTTTATGTCTCTTCGTCACTTTTTTCGTCTTCCAGGTCCATTTCTACTACAAGACCTGAGTTCATCCTTAGTTCTTTGAAGCTTAGAGTGAGGACCTCATTGAAAGAAACAATTTGCCTTTTGATATAGTGGGTGTTACTTTCGAAAGATGCACATATTTCAGATGCCTGTGTTGCTGAGTTGAGGCAAATTTTTAACGATGAAGCTTTCCTGAGATAATTTCCACCATTTTTCGACAGAATCGGCTTTGTGAATCCTATAAATTCTCTTAATGTTGATTCAATTGTTTGATAATCAGATTTTATTTTTATAATCCCAGAAGTTTGATCAGAAACGCTTGCTTCTTTAAGCGAATCGATTTCTTTCTCTATAGAAACTAAAAATAGTTGTATTCTATCGGATTTTTGCTTTAAATCATGCCAAATCTTTGCTGATGTTGGAAACTGAGAACAAAATGCTAAAAAACTCGACTTTAAATCATTTATCTTAGATAAAAAATCGATTAATGCATGAGAAATCCCATTATTGACAATATCATTAACAATATTAATCACATCCAACCATTCTTTAATCAAACTCTTTCCTACCTTCTCTAAATAGTTGGATTTCTCACTCCTATCACCAGAACCTAAATAAACACCACTAACACCCAAAAATTTCCCAAAAACACTCCTAAATCTCAAAAATACCCCATTTCTCTCTAACTGCTTCTCTTTAGCACTATTATTCGATATGTAAAAATGTAACTCTCTCTCAAACACTTCATAGAACAATTTGAGCCTCCCATTGTTCGAACCAAATCGTGCTGTTAAGGGTCTTACAATTATTTTTTACATAAGTGGTTTTTATCAAAATCGAAAACTGTAGAATTATTTTATTTTTCAATGAAGTTTTGAAAAGAATGTGAATAAATAGTGAATTATTGACAAAAAAACAGTATTTTTCTAATGATGTTACGAAGAGTTATTATGGCCAATATGCTAAGAAGTTCATATAGTGAATTTTTCCCTGAGTATTGCTATTCTAGGTTTAATGAACCTTACCCTGGATATGTTGTATCAAATTGTCAGTTTACCAGCTTTGTAACAGCTGGTACAAACGGAGGTGCGATATTTTTTCAAGATAAATATATGAATTTGCTTGTAGAGGATTGTACTGCTAGAGGTTGCTATTGTACGCTTAGCGGAGGGTTTTTGTATTTTTCCAGTGCAACAGGAGCATGTGTTGTGAATAGAGTTTGTGCTTCGAATTGCACACATGGTGTGCACTATTCTTATCACGGGCAGTTTACTTATGTTTTTACTTCTGCTGTAAGGTTGAATAATCTCCTAATGTCTTCTTTCATTCAAACAACACCTTTTGTGTCATCATATACAACATCCTATCTTCAAAATGGAAACCAAACCGTAAAGAGCTATAACTCTTCTGATGCAAATGTTTATCAATCATCATCATTTAATTCAGTCTCTGCTCAATCCCTATTGGCTGCCTTCATTACAGCAGTTAATAACCGAAATTCTCACGCTCATGTTGTTTTGATTAATTCAGGTAATTCGGTGTCAAAACTATTATACTCTAATTTCTTCAATAATACCGTATCAGCAGCTCAAGCAATTATCTATAAAGACGCTCCACAGACAAATATGGAGAATTGTATTTTCGTATTAAACAATGGTCCATTACTATCAGGTTATCTTATCGTAACCAATTGTTTCATCAACCACACAGGAACTCTCACCTTTAACACAGTTGTAACAATCATTGGTGAGAACCCTGCAAGTGCCACATTGGGATTAGCTCATTTTGCAACAGCATTTTGTGTAACACCAGATGAGATAATCACCAATCCACCAGTATTCCAAGAGCTCAGTCCATGTCAGACAATTCCTGTTCCTCCAACTCCAGCAAGGACAATTCCATCATGCCAAGTTGAAAATACAGAAGCTAATCCATCTCTCACACTATCTTCGATAATCCAATTCTCTTTGGTGTCCATAATCAATGCGGTGTATCAAGAATAAAAGAAATCTTCATTTTCTACCTGATTTTTCAGATGTTTATGGAATTCGTTCAAAATCTGAATGAGCGCCAAACCTTACTGGGAAATGAGCCGAGTCGAAATTGCTAATTTGGGGCGATTTGATTGGTTTTATAAGAACCAAAAGACCAGGGCTACAACAAGCGAGTCTAAACCTCAAAATGAAAAACGAATTGGCTCATCAATCAAACCCCAGAGAAAACCGGAACGAAATAATCCATTAGATGTTATTGAGCATGTTGGATATAAACCAAGCGAGTACAAAGCTATTCCTCCTCCTGTTCCTTTGAGGGGATTAACGGCTCCAGCTGAACACGGTAAACGGGACATTTTTAAAGACCTGCATACTCCTATTCAGGTAACCAAAAAGTTTATGGGAGCGCCTGTTTTATCTGTTCCGATTAGGGGAAAGCCCGAATCGCAAATAGCTAAGACTGTTGTTCATAAAAGGGCACTAAATCAACCCATTCATGATGTGCTATTTGATGAGTCAGTGGATCAGAAAGAAATTATTGATCCGTGGGGATTCACTCCCCAAGAGAAGGTCGATGTGCCCGAGACTGTGTTTAAAGGTATCAAGCTTAGAGTGTCGAGAATGAAGAGCGAATAAATGTTTAGTATTTTTATGGATAAGAAACTTATTGAAGAAATTCGAGGTGAAATGGGATTAGAATCCCTGTTGCTGATAACTAATGAAGGTGACTATTCCCTTGAAAGCGCGATTGGAATAATCGAACAGGCTTCCAGATTGTTGAAGATTAGGAAGAAGTTGCACAAAGCCATAGTTGTTTTTTTTGCAAATAGATTTGCTGATCTTTCTAAGTTTATAAGTGACTATGAGTTATATGCGAGGGCTGCTAAGCATTTTGCAGTTAATTCGGATATTTCTGGTTTGAACGTTGAAAACATTCTTTCGAATCAAGAAATTGTTGCAATCAATTTATCAATTCAGATTGGATTAGGAGATGTTATTGTGGACCCCGTATTTTTTGATGCGTGTGATCTTCAAATTTCAGCTTCATCAGTGAGTAAGTCTTTAAGTGAGATTGCATCTAATTCAGTTAGTAGGTTTGCACCAAATTTATCCAAGCTTGTTGGAAAAGAGATCGCTGCATTATTATTGTCTTTCGCAGGAGGAATACAAGAATTAGCACAGAGCCCTCCGTGCAATATTAAAACTTTTGGAGCAAAAAAAATAGGTCTCCTAGGTTTTTCCTCAAGAAGCACCGGAAATCATCAAGGGGTTTTATACCACTCTGAGATTGTTAGAACTACCTCCCCTGAATTTCGTGATTCTGTTTTTAGGGATTTGGCTAATAAATCGGCTCTATGTGCAAGATTAGATATGCTTTCCAGTCATCCTGATGGATCATATGGAGAAAAGTTACTCAGTGATTTGTCTACAAAACTGGATAAGAAACAAAACAACAAAGCCCCGAAGTACATTAAACCAATTCCGATCCCGGGCTTAGAAAAAAATGATAAAAGAGGAGGGAGAAAAAGCAGGGCTATGAAAAAGAAATTTGGTATGCCAGTTGAGCTTAAGCTTAGACAAAGGGTTGCTCTTGGTATTGATGGGCAGTATGATGAAAGTGGGACTCAGTTCGGAATGTCAGCACTTGAGAATATAACCAAAGTTCAGTATTCCAAAGACAGTGCTTTCGATGCTAAAATTGACAAAAAAATGAAAGCTTTAGATAAGGCATTTAAACAATGAGATGCTGTATGGTAAGTGTTTCATGTTAACTACTTTATTCCAAGAAAACATAAAGAATCCTTAAACATTAATAGATTAAATTATAAACCCTACTCTATTAGAATAAATTCAGAATTTGATATGGGCTCTCATTGTGTTTCTATAAATTATTCTGTGAATGGCTTAAGCTGGAAAAATAATGAATGATTTAAAACTAATTACTCTTCGTTAGAGTATACCAAACTTGATTTTTGTTAAAGAGATTGAATTTCCAAGATGATAGAAACTTGATTCGAAAAAGTTAGTTTTATCATTTTAATAAAAAGCAATACTCAATTCTAAATATTGACTGGAATAAGTGATGATCTATTTATTAATTACTATAACAAATGGATATTGTCTTGATTGAAGAATTTTCATTGTTCTTTTTTCCATTAATTCCTTAATTAACATAGACAAATTCACTTTCGATGGAGTAATTGTTTTCAATGATAGATATTTCACAATACTCTGAGTTTAAAAATGTTTCTCAACAATATAACCCAGTATTATTAATCGAATAGTTACTGAATGAAGTTCAAATACCCATTGAATTCTCAGTCAAGATCAAACCAATTACAATATTCTGGAAATAATGGTTTCATTATCAGACACTTATTCAATAATCATTAGATTTAATACACTTCATTATCATATTCATGTTTAAATGAGACTTAATCACAATATGGGCTAAAAAGATAAAGAATCAAAGTACAAACAAAAGGAAATTTTTTCCTAATGATTTTGTGTTTTTATATTGTGATCATCCAATCCAGGATTGATAGTATTCTAGCAATAGATATACTATCCAGTGATATTAGAGTACTAGTTAATCAAATTGGAGGAAATCATGAAAATGAAATTGTTTTTTCATATCCATATGTATGCGAGGTTATTCCCACCCAGGAGTATAATGATCCTTTAAAAAATATTCATTTTGAAGATTTTACGCTAAACTGGATTGAAAGTGTTCAAAATTATCCAGGAACATCATATATGCATTTAGACTTTTTTTTAGGGAAAGTATCGACTCCAGATTTATTGAGTTGCATTCAAAGAAGATATAAAGGGATTATGTTTAGCAAAGGAATTGGGAATAAAATTATGCTCTGTCAGTACTATCCAGAGTCGGTTTTTGTTTCCTTGTTCCGCAGAATTATTGAGGACATAATTGGAAAAGGATATCATCCTGTTGATTTAAGAGTCTCTATTCCTCAGTTTTGGTCTCAAAATCAAAAAAAAAGTCTTTGGTTCGTTCTTAAACAGCTAAACACAAGTTTTGTTCTTGTTAATTCTTCATCAACAATATGCGCATATTTGTTCCAAAAGAATAAGTTCATATTTGAACATAGTGAATCAAAGATACTATTTATCGAAATTTGTGATTCTTTTTCTCAAGTATTTGTAACCAAATATGTTGATGGAAGCTCTGTTAAAAAAAATGCAAAACAGATCTTTTATGCTTGGAATGATACTGTAGGATTGTATGATATTGATTTATGTGTTAAAACCTTACTCACTAAACACATAAAAAATATTTCTTCGCCTCATGTTGAAAAAGTATTGTACCAGGAGGCATCGAAAATCAGGGAAGGATTATCTCATTCCTCTGTTGTTACGGGGATAATTATGGGCCAATCATACCAAATATCTCGAAATGATGTTAGGAAATGTGTTTCAATAATATTATCTTCAATAGATTATATGTTAATGAGTGCAATAAGATCGATCAATTTAGATAGCATCGACCGGGTTTATATTTTTGGCCCAGGATCGCAATTTTTTGCTATTAGTGAACTCATTAGTTCTATTTTCCCAGAGAACAAAATTGAGTATATTCCTGAGAATGAAATGATCAATTTGATTGGAACTCAATATTTATCAAATTTAGTATTTGACAATATTAATGTCAATAATTTTTTCTTAGTTGTGAATGGCATCAATGTATCTATACACCAAGATTATTTGTCTAGTGATGGATGGGCATCATTAGTTTATAGTTCCAGTCATTTACCTATAGGTATCGATCGAATTATTAAGAATGTTACGGTTGATTTTAGTACAAGATTGGTGTATAAGTGGAACAATGTGTTTTCTTTTAAAAATCATCTTAACAAATCTAGTTCAAAGTGGAAACAAGTTGTAAGATCTCAAGCAAATCTGCTGAACAAAAAAGCCGAGATTTCCAAAAATACTGAATTGACATATACGTTTCTAGTCCATGAGCTTAACCTTGTTTACTCATATTTAGAAGAGAATCATGATGAAAATTCTTTTGGATTAATGAAAAATCTCGCAGATATTTCCAAAAAAGCCAAAAAGGCTTTAAAAAATAACAGATATGGAGATTTATTATCAGTGAGAGAGATTTTCTATTTTTTGACCAATAACATCATGTCTCATATACAAAACAAAAAGCTAACACCAATTGTTTTTAATGAGCTTCAAAGAGAATGCTCATATTTCAAAAGCATCATTATTGATAAATTTAGAGAAACCAAAACACACCACAATTCATCTTCTATGATTAGGACTCTTGCAGAGGTTGTTATTTGGACAAGAATGAAAAAGGAAAAAATTGAGAAGAATAAGAATTCTACATATCCAACAGTATTCTGGACTCAAATAAAAAGGCAGATTGACAGACTCAAAGAATTCAATTAATACCGATAATTTTATTTGTTTCACAGTTCGATAATCAAATCTGTTAAGTATTTTTATAAATTTCTTCTCAATTTCATTACCCAGTCAATCAATTCTATTAGAACTGTTGGCTTTATTTCTTTCAAATATATTCAATAGATAAAGTACATTTTTGTCTTCACATTGAAAAATGAACCATTCAATGGATTTGCTTTATCTCATTCAGAAATAAAATATATACTAAAAATTACATACATACGCATAAAGAAGAGGGATAGATTATTTGAAATTTGAGAATATATACAACTTAGAAATTATTTATCATGAGTGTTGTTCGAAGCATTGACATTAGTCAGCAGTGCCTTTTACCAAGTATCTTTGAGTTACCATTTCCAGCTGGAGATACCAGTTTCTTCCATCAAATGGATAAAATGCTGAATACAAGTTGTGATGAAATAAAATCAATGGAAAGCATCGGAAATATGACAAAGGGAACCTGGACTGGCGAGGAAGATGAACAGCTCAGAAAAGCCGTTTTAGATCAGAAGCCAATTGTATGGGATATAGTTGCTGAAATGGTACCTGGAAGAACCGCTATTCAATGCAAAGAAAGGTGGCTTTATAGGCTTCATCCCGAAATCAAGAAAACTCGATTTGAACAATGGGAAGATGATCTCATTGTTCAAGAAAGGAGTAGATATGGAAACCACTGGACTTTGATAGCAAACAAATTACCAGGAAGGACTTCTTGTGCTGTTAAGAATAGATGGTATTCTGTTTTGAGGAACAGGTACCCTTCTTATGATGATTGACAGATTCTTAAATTTGGGTGTTTTTTTCAATGATTTTCGCTTTTTTTTCCATTTTGGGTCATAGTTATACATATTTATTTTTTCCTGGATCTCCTCCTCATATATTTGCAAAGAAACTTGAGAAAAACGACTGTGTTTTGATTGATATTCTTAATAGTGATTATTTCATTACTTTTTCGAGTGTTAACATGGTTTCTATCTCAAAATATATCTCCGATGTTCATTTTACTAAGTTCACTCTTATGCATGAGACAATTGAAAGTGATTTTTCCAGATTTGACTGGATTCAGAGTATCCCAACGAGATATGTTTTCAATATGCTCGAAGATGGCTTTATTTATATAACAACAGGTTCTTTGGATACTTTTAAGTGTGATCAAATGCTTTTGATATCCAATCCCAGTTTTTCCTCAAGTTTTTCTCACAACTCTTCATTTATTTTTGAACTTCCAATCACGCAAAAGCGGTGTTATTTTATCGCTACTCCTGGAATTCAAATAATAGATGCGTTTATGGGGGATTGTGACATATGCCCAACATTCGATTTGTATGCTGGAACAAAGAAGGTTTTAAGTTCTGTAACGCGTAATCTACATATATCCCTTGTGAACCAGTATTACGACACGCCTACTTTTATTGTCATTTCTCCTAATCCAAAAGGACCAACAGATGTACAAGACATTGAGTTTAATACCAGCACTAATATCTCTTTTCCCATACACAGTATTCAATGTGGTTTTATACTCCGTAAGGACAATTCCCCTGATTCGCCCACAGATTTTCCAGAACATATTGCTGATACATATGCATTTGTTGCCAGTTGTTTTCTCATTGTTCTCATCTTCATTACCTCTTTTTATATGTCATTTAAAGAAGAGCAAAAAAATCTTGAAGCTCAAAAAATATCAGATGCGCACCTGATATCTGAAGCTAATGCAGAGCGAGAAGTTCAATACACAATATATGTAATGAAAAAGAAACTCCAAAAGGAAAATGAGTATTCTTGATATTTTATTATTGTTGAGTCTAAACACCAAATTGTTGGATCTTTGCCTTGATCTGAGGAAGATCAACACCAGTTATCGAAGCTAGCTCTTGGACTTGGTTTCCCTGACTAGCTTTAAAGTATTTTACATGAGGAATTGAGCAAACGCCATAATGACTAACCAAATCTTGCGCTTCATCAGTGTTTGTTTTGAGAAAACTTACCTTTGGAAACTCTGCTGCTAGATTTGGTAACATATCACCAAGGTGGCGACAAGGTGGGCACCATGGGGCTAGGAAAACTACAACTACAAGTCCGCTCGCAGATGAAACCGTTTGACATAAATCTTCATAGCTACCATTAAATGAGTTTAAATTAACAGGATGATCTGCCATTTGAACCTTTTACCCTTTTACCCCATATTTTACAAAAGTAAACATGTTTATTCATTCAACAATTGTTGACATGGTGATAATTGGAGCAATAATAGTCTTTTTCTGGACAAGGTGATGAGAAGATTTTTGCCTATTAGCCCCAATCGATAAACTTGGTTTTGATACTCTCACTATCTTAGACTCTTTTTCTTGATTTGTGAGGTTTACCAAGGAGGAGCTTCTGAACAATAAAGGTGAGTAAATACCTTCTTCAGAACGCTGTGAACTCCTTGATGATGCTTCAGAAAGTTCTTCTAAAGACATTGGTTGTGATGTTGGTAGGACCAACCGATCTGGTAAAGATCTTCCTTGTGGAAGAACTTTGGCTAGCTTAAGCCAAGGATGATTTGCAATTTCATCCAAGCTAATCCTTTTTGATACTTCAACAGTTAGCATTCTTGATATAAGATCTTTGCAGTCAGCAGAAACGAACGATGGGATGGAAAACTGTCCCTTCAGTATTTGTCGGAGCATGATTGATGTGTTTGATATATTCCATGGATGCTCACCGGTAACCATAGCGAATAATATGACTCCCAATGACCAAACATCGCTAATCCTTCCATCGTATTGAATACGGCACAAGCATTCAGGAGAGCAATAGCATGGTGACCCACAGAACGTTTTCATAAGTTTTCCTTGTGACAAATACCCACAAAGTCCAAAATCTGAGACTTTGATATTAGGGAATTTTTCTATTAATATATTCTCTGGCTTGAGATCTCTGTGAGCAACACCAAATGAATGGCAATGTCCTAAAGCGGCGACTATCTGGCGCATTATTAAGGCGGCAATTGGTTCTGCAACTTTTTCATGATCAACAATGTAATCAAACAACTCCCCCCCTGGGCAATAATCCAATACTAAGTAAAAATTCTCAGAATCCCATGCAAAATCATTAAGCGAAACAATATTTTCATGTCTTATAAAAGCCATCGCATTAATCTCTCTTTGGAATCGATCATGGTCGCCATCTTCTTCAAGACTGTTTTTTGGAATAACTTTAATAGCAACAACTTTACCATCATTGCTATTTGTAGCCTTATATACACTGCCAAATGACCCGGATCCAATCTTGTCACTAAACACATATTGGTTAATCCTTGATGGTGCTGTCATAATACAATATGACCTATTGAATTATGACTTTTCAATAAGAAGCCACAATTCAATTAGAAATTTCAAAACAAAAGCTCCAAATTTCTATTAACTAACGACCAATTTTTGTGTTACATAATTTCGGAACCTATTCAAAAGAACATCTATCAAAACTAACTGAAAAATATAAAGAAATAATTAAAAAATTCAATTAATTATCATTATGATCTATTGTCTCAATTGATATTGAATATTTCTTTGTCAAATGTCTCTCAAAATCAATGATTTGTTGTGAGAATCCTGACGGATCGGGTAAATTTAATTTCAAACAAGATTCAAAGACTATTTGTAAAACTCTGTGATAGCTTTGATAGAAAAGTACCCCATCAAATGTAAACTTAGCTTCAAGAAGTTGAAAAACCTCATGCCTTATTTCGTTAACCATAATTTTTGCTTCATCATTCTTTATCTTTTGAATCGAAGAAATCATTCTTGTTAAAAAAGCAGAGAACTGACCCCATCTTGTTAACACAAGTGAGTAAAGAGGAGAGTAATGAGCAAATGACTCACAAGAAATTGTTGAATTATTATAATTAATTGGTAGAATGGGTCCATTAGACTTGAATATTGAGGAAAACTGCTCATGAATCATATCTTTTCTGATCAAATTATGAACTAAGCTACTTCTGTATAAAGAATCAATCATGTTTGGATCAATATTAACAATTAAAGAGCGGCAAAATACATGGAACCTCTTGAGAGTCATTCTTGGGATTGGTCTATAAAAAGCTAACATTCTCCTAAACCTTCTAATCTTCTCATCATGCTGCTCTCCAATGGCTAATTCAAGAATCCTATTCATGGGGATTGTTGCCACTTCATCTTCATTTCCTCGAGATTGATCAGAACATGAGCATCCCCTAATTATCAGATCCTGAACGAGTTCAGGTTCAGTATTTGGGAAATGATATTTAAAGAAATCTGCAACTTGGGTTTTTGTTAAATATGTTTCAGTTAAATATTCTTTAAGCTCCAAGTTGTCTGTTGCAATCGATATTGATCTTTCTAATATCCAGGCTCTACAGCTTAAGAAAAACGAAAGCTGCTCACAGGTCCAATTTTCATCCAAAAAGTGAACAAACATTGATATTTCAAGATATCTTTGTATGTGAAAATGGGAAGATATGAAAATATCCCAACAACCTTTTTGGATTAAATCATCTTTACCGAACTGACGAAAAGCCCATATGAGTAAATATTCTGGAAGTTGAAACGCACCCATTCCTTTTCTAAGATTTGTTCTATCATCAATAGTTTTTTCATCATATATGCTCCTAATAGAGTGGATTAGCCAATCAATTGGTTTGGGGGGCCTTGAAGATTCGTCGGTTTTTAATAGTGTAGCTAGTCTCGATTGCTTCAAAAACGGAAGCAATGATTTTGGAGAAAATTTGAACTTTTCAACTACTTTTTCTTCAATAATTGATGGGTTATTATTACTTGTTGATTCATTGATAGCCTCGATTGCATCAGTCTGTGATTCATTATGGATTCTTGATTTCCATGAAACAGCTTTATTCATTACCCTTTCAATAATCCATTCAGAAAAAAGTCTCGATTGATCAATTGATGATCTATTAATCAAAAAATCTCCTTGGTTAGCGCCCGAGATCGATTCAACGCAATAATCAAATATACCATTATTTTTCAGTATTGCTTTCCTCACTTTCATCAAATCATCAAATTGAGTAATAACAATTGGTTCCCCTTTTGTATCTAACACTCTTTGTGCAACAATCATATCGCTTTTAATTTGTTTAAACTGCTCTTGTCCAGTGATCCCATCTTTATTCTGCGTTTCTTCAGTTAAAACTTCTTTTGGTTCTCTTTTTGGAAGTCTGTTCACCTGAATACCTGTACTAAACCTACCGAGATATGTGTTATCTCTCAAAGGAGTGGATTTAAGCTTGTTTAATAAAGCTTTCCTATCATTAATAATAGATTTAAACCCGTCAATCTGTTTTTCAAAAACACCCAAGCTTTGTTCAATTCCATTCAAATCAGTCGTTGATTGTTGAAGCTCTTCGGACCTCTCTTTAATTTCTTTTGCAAGAGTGTCAACTAATTCGTTCAATTTGAGCTTTTGTTTCCTCTTTTCTTCAAGTTGGTTCTCAATGTCAAGAAGTTTCTGCTGATTGGTTTGTGAACTTCGAGACATTGCAGATTTATCATTTATAATATCCCTTAATTGAGTTTCTGCAGTTATTAATTTTTGTCTATACTCAGCAATCTGTTGTTTCAGTGCTTCAATTGACTTGCGGTATTTTTCAACATTTGATAATGATATATCATATTCTTTTTGAAGTGAGATTTTTTCTCGTATGGATTTTTCCAAAGCTTCAGATGAGATAAGATATGCTTCCTCAAATGTGTTCCTAATTTCTGGTAATTGACTAGAAACTTGTTGATAGTATGAAGATAATTTGGTAATAAGTTCACTTCTCTCTGGATACTCATTATCACTTATATTCAAAAAAGAATTTAAAACACTCAGATGAGCATTAATTCCAGAATCCAAATCGGATGTTGCCTCTTCAATCTCACTTGAAGAATTTCTAGAATTCTTTTGAGCCTCTTGTATCATGTTTTCCAATTCTTTGATAAGATTCAAAGCACTCATTCTCCTTTTCGCAATCCATGGTTTGCCATTTGAAGCATACATTTCAACCAAAGATGAATCTTGTATTTCATCTTTTGGTCTATTTCTAGAAAAAGTTTTCCTATGGGTTAGATCATAAGATGTTTTTAGTCCATTGAATAAAGTTCTATTCTCTAAAACAGTCTTTGGGCGAAATTTATTTCTAGATATCGTTGATTCGAGAGGTAATTTCTGCCTATTCTTTTTATTTAATATAGATTCTTCTATAGATTGAATCTCAACAGATAAAGGAGTGGTAGAAATGACTTTGGTACTATCCATATTAACGTTTAATAAATACAAGCTAATAGTGTGTTTATAAAATTGGTAAAAGCAACAAGTAGGAGTAAAAAAGCAACATTGGGGCAAATACTAATTGAGGAGAAACTTTTGCTTCGAAGAGAGGCAATATGTACCTGGTTGCAGAGTATGATGACCAAAACAAAAACGGTAGTGATACAATAACCATTGGAATTACTGAAAAACCAAATATAAATTGAATGAGGATAAATGGGATCAGGGGAAGGGTGCAATAAGACAGAGCGGTAAATAAGTGCATTGATGAGAGTCCAGATGACATGTAGTAAAACACAAAGTATTCGAGTAAAAACCCAAATATTCCAATAGCATATACCATACCAAATCTCACTTTCTTAAGGAAGAGCAAGAAGAAAGCAAAAACGAAAAAGAAAAGGACTCCAATTATAAAGTTATTATCTATTGGCTTTGATCGGCTGGTGGGCCACAAAATGGTAATTAAATTAGTTCTAACATCAGTTGGATGAATCCCTAACTCCTCAAACAAAGAAGGTTCTCCTGGAAACCCGCCATGCCAAATGGAAGCGTAATCTCCGAGAGAAACATCGGGAGTTATAGGTGCAATAGGTTCATTAGAATAAGACATACTTCCAGCAAGTTTTTCATTTGGATTTGATGGTACAAATTGCAATTCTTCAATCATAGAATTTGGTCGAAACCGATTTACGATAAAATAAATCTGGCACTTTTAATTAACTAGGACAAAAAACCAAATTTTGTTGGAAAGTTGCTTGGGGTTAAAAAATAATGTTTCAATGTTCTCAAGATATGCAAAACATGTTCCAACAATAGTGTGGTTTTGTCCTTGAAGTCCAGGTATAACAGTGGAACTTATAATTCCACAATCAGCAGAAATTGCCCTATCAGAATAACAGTTACTAATCTGAAAACCCGCTGCAGGTGTCATTGAAGGATTCTTTTTTGCTACCACACCTACATATTCAACAAAATAAGAATGTTTTAGAGTTATACCATATCCCCAATAGTAGACAAGCATTGTTGCTTTAATTTTGACGAATGAACAACCAGAAATTTCACCACTAGTTTTTGCAGATGGATGAATAACATCCCTTGACGTAATATTATGAAAATTGGAATACTTAACGGAATATTGAGGAGGATGACTGCCAGCATGACCAACACTACCGTAATTATTGGTTACATTCCAATAGTGATAGTAGCAATACCCATAAGCTTTGACTGAAACTGTATAACAATTTGAGCATGATAGATAATAACAAGAATTGTAATTTACATCATTATTAAGATAGCTGTAATAAGAAACACCGCTTTTTTGGCAATTACAAATACATATCCTGCTACTTACCTGTTTTGACACAGTAAGATAATATGCATCATATGTCGTTAAACTGCTACAATTATAGAAACCCACATCACTCATTTCAAAAACAACGCTTGACTTACAATAAACTGCCCCTTGATTGTAACAATTAATGAATAATGTATTTGAAATTTTAACTGACTTTGAATAAGTAGTGTACACATTAATAATCACATTATAATCTGTGTTTATATATATACAACCATCAAGAAGCTTTTTAAATGACGATTTAATCAATTCTAAATCACAATTCTTAATAGAAAAGAAGAACGGAGAAAATGCTTCATAATATCTACACCTTTCAATACGAATCCAGCTATTAACATGCATCGGAGACATGCTGACAGACTTCTGCAAAGCCAAGAAACTCAAAGAAAGATTCATAAAATTTATGGAGACAATAAACAAGAAACCCCTAATAGACCAGCTGAAAACTAGGATATCTATCATAAAAAACGAGGTACATGATCATGTTTTTTGTTATTTATTAAAGTGCATGCTTGATTTTAGTGATGATCACAAAGAGTTGGTTGACCAGATTGGATGCTTTTGGCATCCCGATGGATCTTCATTCTTTCACAATACATCTACAATGGCAAATGTTATGGGACTTAAAAACAATTCGATTAATAAGAGTTTTGTGACATTTAATTTCAATATTGAAAAAGATCCTCAAAGTAAGTTATCAACAATGGGATTTGGAGAAAAATGGCATTATAGGAAGAATTCTCGTGGCCAATTCTTCAAAGGAATGACAGAAGCTGATATTTTATTGATATGTGAAAAGACAGCAGCAAAGCCATCATATTCTGAGGAAATAGATTTGTATCTCGAGAATAAATCCAAAAAGCTCGAAGTTTTGGCTTTAATGGAAAAGTCAATGTTTCCGCAAGAAATTGCAATGAACATTGTAACACAGGCATTTAGTGAATGGAAGCAAATTGTTAAGAATAATTCTGATCCCATATCAACAAATCATTTTTTAGTCCAAATTATATCAATAGGAAAGCATCAAAAAGAAATTCTTTCGTTTTCTAATTATCTTAACAATATTATCACTAGTATTTTCCAAAACAACTCAATGACTTCACAAAGCATTCTTAATATTGGATTTGTGGATTACCTTCGGCTCTTTCTTCGATTTGGAGGAGCCATATCATCAATCAAGAACATACTGTCACTTCAAGCAGAGAATAATGAGTGTTATTCCTGGTTTATACCGTCTCATGAAAGGAGTTTAGCAAAACAAGTATTGCAATCGTCAGATATTAATGCCATAATTAGGTTTTCTTCAACAAATCCTTGTGATTTTTCTTATAATCTTAAATCAGGAGAACACGGTATAATAAAATTCCATTGTCTTAAGACTGAAGAACAATATGAATACAATGAGAGTTTTTATTCTGATTTGCCAATGATTCACCGAATGATTACTCCAGATAATAACGAACAGATCTTTGATAGTGGGGGTAGTGTATCTCAAACGAGTTTGTTTGATCTTGATTTCAGTTTATAAACAATCATCTGGTATTTTAATTCCGAATTTTTGATTACAAAATCCCAAAATCACATATAATATTTCCATGTTATTCTCATCGCTCGAGTGCCTCATTATCATTGTTTTTATTATTTCTGTGAATTCTGGCGTCGACAATTTTTTATGTTCGACATAAACATGGATTAGGGTGAAAATATTTTGAAATATGTTAATAATCTCTTTTCTATCAATTTGTTCGTTGCCAGGAATACAACAAAGTATGTTTTGGCAACATTTTATTATTAAATGGAAATAATGATCAAGACTTGATCCGTATCCTTGTTCATTTAGAACTATTAAAAGTTGAGAATACTCAATTATTATACTTAAACTTGAATGATATGACAAAAATTCTGTCGACTTTTCAATTAGAGAGTGTGTCCATTGAGAAATATCGACAAACATACTTAATAAAGCAATTGCAAAAATGCCTTCGAATTGATGAGCATCATCTTTCATACCCAAAAATATTATTGCTTTCTCTAAAAGAAATGAAACATCATAATTCAAAACATTTGGTTCAAGAACATATAGCAAACTCAAAACTACCAGTGATTTTGGGATCATCATGTCAGTGAAGTCCATAATAAATGAAAGATAAGGCGCAAATAATTCATTAATTTCATTTTTCATTTGTAAATGTCGTTGTTGGGAATGTAACAAAATACTTTTTATTGCCCCAATACAGTAATCAATAACCTCATGATCATGGTTATTCCTCAACTCAAAATCAATGAATGATAATAAAAAGGCCAATGCTTTTATGCAAACATCATTAGGAACATTATGAAAGCCAAAACATCCAAAACATTCTAGTGTATATAAAACAGAAGAATTATGAGATAAAATTGATATCATTTCTTCAAGATTCATTTCAAGAAAGTCAAAATGAACAAACTGTGGCAGTCTTGATACTTGAAAAACTGCAAATAATACTTCTTTTGCAATCGCAGGATCGATTTGAACAAGGAGAAATAAATCTGGAAATAGAGAAGCATAGTAATCACATTCTTTAGGATATTTAGAAATAAGTATCTTTAGGCATTCGATTGAATAGTATTTAACTCTAAGCGAATCATTTTGAATTCCATTTTTAATAATATCATTAATATAATCAAGTTCTTCCGAACAATCTGCGTTTTCTAAATACATCATAATGCATTTTAACTGGACTTCTTTAATATTTTCATGTGTTTGCAAAGATGCTTGGCCAATATATTCATTCAAAACTTCGAGGCCTTCTATCGGATATTTCTGGCAAAAACATCTAATTGCTGAAAAAGATGAATTAAATGGCTCCCATTCAAGAATTTGATTAACTTCTTTGGTATCAATACTCTCCATTAAAAAAAACAACGATTCAATGATCATATTGACACCATTACCATTGAAAAAGTCTTCCTCTGATTTAAAGAATATAATTTCCCATAAATAAGATACAGATAAAAGCACATCTCTATTTTTGCATTCAGTTAAATCTTTATATGAATGAGTTATAATACTTTCAGACAATATTTCATATATATAAAAATCTATTTCAATCAGAGAAGTCAGAAAAGAATATATCTTGTCTTTTAAAAACGCATTATCAATCTTCCCAAGTATATTATTAATGATACTTACCATATGATCAGAGTTCTGAATCTCCTTAGTTACTAAACTTGGGCAATTGCTTAATAAAAGAATCATTTGACCTACAATCCTATCATTATCATTATAATGTTCAATGAGAACACTCATTGACATAAATAGCCTCAATTGCAACTCGTATTCGATTTCAAACTTCGAAATTATATGCAAAAGACACTCAGATGCTGATAAAATGACTTCAGGTTGATTTTTTTGATTTAGAAGAAGAACTAAATCTGGTATTATTCCGAGTGCTGGAAACCTATAAAGTTGCGTATCACATATCATCGAGAATAAATGAGTGGCTGCTTTTCTAACAGGATCATATGTATGTGAAAAAAATCCTTTCAACATACATAAAAGTTCATCAATAATCTGATTAGATAGGCTGGTCTCAAAAAATATTGTACCGTGAAGCTTTTTTGTGGTTGAAACAAAGCAACATTTTAAAGTAACAAAGCAAAAGAACAAAAGAGAATCACTAGCTTCACCATTCCAAATGGCTTGAGAAATCTCATTTATAACATGAAGAGGTTGTATTTCAGTTAAATATGCAATCTTTTCTTTTGATTCATCAAATGATAAACATTGATGATCATTGGATTCAACTAAAAGTTGTAGAATTTCTCTCATTAATGTCACTATTTATTAAGGGGAAAACAAAGCCATTTGCAGAAAGACAATCGGAAATGAGTATTGTCTATTGTTTTGGCCTGTAAAACAAAGATCAAGGGTCTTTTCTCTCCAACATTGCATTGATGCAATTTGGAGTGGATGCAAATTGATTAGGCTACCATTTATCTCATTAGATAAAACAATTTTTGGATCAGCTGGATCAGGATGATGATCAAAAATGCAATCTATTAAAAATATGGTGGATTCTCCATAATAAACTCCAATCCATGATGTGGTTTTGGTATTACAAATAATTACGCATTCGCAAAACCTAAAGTATGTGGTAGTTTGATAAAAATCAAACCATCTATTTCCACTGAGAGTATTATTGTAAATATTGATATGATGAATTGTTGTAGTGGTGGATGTTGATAATTGTATTAAAGAGGCACCTATGTTATTTGATACACTGATATATCCTCCAACTTCTCCTTCTGCAGAGTTTAGTATACAAAGGCCCACTCGATGAGCTCTTGAAAGAGAATTTGAAACATTATTATAATAAGTAGAAAGTTTTGTTCTTCCTCCATAGTAGATACTATGTGAGGAATTTAAAAAAAGTTGTGTTGTATAATTAATTGTGGAAAAGGGAATATTATTAAAGTGCGCTGCAACACCAAAAAACGTTTGCAGCGATGAGCAATTCTCAAAGCATACATTTAATAATGTTACATTGTAGGCTTTCTCTGCATGAACACAATTAAGGTTTGCTTGTGAATGAATTCTCACGAAAGATGTTCCTTTAATCATTAATTCTGCACTTGCATCATTAATGTTAAGTATTTGAAAAGAACTAGGAGGGAAATCTTTGAATATGGTATTGGAAATGAGATAAAGAACCCTAATTGTAGGAACTGAGCTAATAATTTGATGTGAATTAAAATTAAGCATCGTTTTAGAACCAATGTACCTTGAGAAAACAGAATTACGAATTCGCAAATCAGATGACCTTATATGCCTGATTAAAGGGCATGAAAAAAAGCTCAAAAACATACCATCAAAAGTTATTATGCTCTTTTTATAATGGCTCATTGATACGAAAGGGCTATCAGACAAATATCTTGATAAAGAAAGATGAAAAAAACTGTGATTCATTTTCAAATAAATTCTACATTGATTTTTTGGTTGTTTTTTAATCTTTAACCCTCTATGATTTGATTTGCGTTATTTAATGATTACTAGGTTAAAGAAGATGATGATTAAGATGGGGGAAAATTACCCTTAAAAATGGAGGAACACTTGAACCACATTATCAGTGTTCTTGATTTGTCATTGTTGATTAGTGAAGAGAATAAAGAATACGTTGAGGCCGAAATCTCGGGATTCATTAATGATAGTAATAACATTTTTTCATTTATTGAATTGATTGAGAATTCTGAAAGGGATACTATTAGACAGGCTGGTGCCGTGTATTTAAAGCAAACAGTAATGAAATGTTGGGAATCAATGGATGAAAGTATGAAAATGAAAGCTTGTCAGAGGATTATTGAAGTAATTCAAGAGGAAATACCTTTGGGTGTTTTACATGTTGTTATTGGAACAATAATTCTGGTTTTTGGGTATTTGAATGGAGAATGGAATGATTTATTGTCTATTGTGATTAAATTTTGTGAATCCAACACTAAATTTGAGGAAGCAATGATGATTCTAGAATCAATATATCCAATATTTTCCAATGAGAAAAAGAATGAGATGAAAGAAAGTCTTATACTGTTTTGCAGTCAGTCTTTATCAATGAAAATGTCACTGAAAGTATTTGGTGTGGGTCTTTTTGCAAGTATTGTTAATAATAATCCTCAAGATATTAAAAATGGTAATTATGGGTTTATTAATAGCCAAATTATTGATTTGGCGGCTCAATCGAAGGAAAGCCCTGAACATATATCAGCCATTTGGTCCGGAATTGGTGTTTTAATTACTAATCGCATTTTTAATGAAGATGAGCTATCATCAGTTTTTAATTTTTCTTTTAACATTTCAATGGATGAGTCGCTAGATTGTAAAGACAGATCGCATCCATTGAATGCATTAGTGCCTGTAATTGGAGATTTTCCAGAATCTGCTCCAAAAATATTTTCCACTTGCCTTAATATTTGTGCTCAAGTAATTAAAGAAGATGAAAAGCTTCCAAAAGACATGCTTGCAGAGTTTAATGATGCTCTCAAGTTCTTTACTCACTCTGATATTTATCCAATTGTACTTTCTATACTTTCTGAGAACCTAGAATCCGATTCTCAAGAACATCAAATTTCTGCTTTAATGGTTTTTAGGATTATATTGGAAGCTGCTCCTGAGTGTGCATACAAAGATATTTCCCAAATAATTTCTTTTTTAATTGGAGCATTACAATCAGAGAATCCATTGCTTCAAGAAGCAAGTTGTTCAGTGATATCCACGTTTGATGATTCTTTTATGGGTCTTAACATGTACTCGAACCAAATTTTCCCAAATTTGTATCCATTGTTTATTCATTCTAGACCAGAATTAAGATTGATGGCATATAAAGCTGCAGAGTCAATACTTGGGAAAACTGATTCTTACATCGATGGTATGTTTTTATCGATGATGAGCTTTGTAGATCAAATTCCAGACAATGATGATGATTGGATTGGATTTCTCACTGTTTTAGCATATTCCATAACTTTGTCTGAAGAGTTTGATGATGAGAGTTTTGATTTAGCCATTGAAGTATTGACAAGCGTTGCCGAAAAAGGTGAATTATATCGTCTTTCGGCATCATTGGATGTAGCACTGGCACTAATTAGGAACGATGATTCACAAGCACCTAGTATATTAGAAATTGTATTACCTGGAATTCATACTTGCTTTGAATCAGGTAATAAGAATTTAGTCTTTGAATCTGCCTCTTTCCTTGGTAATATTGCTCCACTTTTAAGAGAAATTGGAAATGACTTTTTAACCACATATATTCCTCTATTAAATGATTTGTGTGTTAATCATCCATCTTCATTTGTAAAATCTGGTGTTATTGAAGCTTTATCCAAAATTGCCCGATATGTCCCATCATTGAAAGATTCTATTCTTCCTGTTTTGATTGATCAGCTTGTTTTGGGGTTAAAAAGTGACAAAGATCTCGTTTTAGTTGCTTCGGAGCTGGGAATTAGGCTTATGAAGAAGAATCTTGACACTGATATCCAAAAAACTGTTTTTGATGAAGTACTTCTTCGAATAGACTCTCCTTCTAGTGATGAAGATATTATTGGTGACAGCTTTTTGACTTTATCTAAGATTCTTAAGTATGTTTCTCAGGACAATCAACCAGCTTTTCTTGAAAAATCAGTAGCGGTATTCCACTCGTTAGTCAATTGCACAATTCCATTCATGAAAAATAGTGAGATTGCTCTTTCACCTATGTTTCCTCATGTTTCACAGCCAATTTCTCACTTCTTAGCATGCCTTCTTCGTTTTAAGACAGATGTAGCAGATGATATTTGCCACTATTTGCTTAAATGGCTAGATCAGGGTTCTGACTTCGAATCATATGATATTACTGGTGCTTTCATCGAAGCAATTAAAACTGGAATAATATCTTCAGAAACGACATCCCTAATTTTGTCATCTGTTGCAAAATCAATGGAAACAACCACAGAGCCTTCTAATCAACAAAATATTGTATACTTCCTTAATGTTTTAATACAATGCTATCCTGATATGATAGATAATGTTATTTCTCTCTTACCAATTATTGAAAAGTGGTTCAGAGAAGGAAAGGAAAATGTATTTGGATACCAAGAGACTCTTTCTAATATTGCCTCCTTGTTCCTTGAAATGTCCAAGAGGTATCCAGACTTTCCAATTGATTATGTTAATTCTGCATTAATGTATTTCCCTCCGGCCGATAATCTCGAGACTATGCCGATGATTTCCTCTATTCTCGAAATTTCAAGACGATCTCTCCCCAACAATGTGAAAAAGGCAATTGCTTTGGCAATCGGTCGATTTATTGTATGGGATGACACAAGCCTTGAAAAGGCTAGAGTCACTGAACCGGCCAAAGAATCCCTTATTGACATTTTCCGTGAGTTTGTATCACATGATAAGTCCATATTAAAGACTCTATCCCAGCAATTCTCCAAACAAAGAGCAAAATATAGGAAACTAGAAGCAGTAATATAAATAAAGAATAGATTTATTGAAAAACAAAATCCCTGTACTTATTCACTGCAAAATTATATGCTGATTCATCAATCCCATTCAAAAATCTCACAATTCTCCCGGAAATTGAAACTGAAGGTACCCCCTGCTGTTAAAAATAAAAAATACCATATTCACAATACCCAAAATCTGTAAGTATTGCCCGTTTGATATCCCATTCATCTGTTCCTCACTTAACGAGCACTCAATCTGATTCTTATTACTTTCCAAAACAACAGTTTGATGAATTTGATCAACCCGAGCAACAGAACCCATAACGCGAACGTATTTCTTCCCATATCCGCCCTTCAGAACATCCCCAATACTCATATAAACAAAGGTATTCCTTTCCATCCCCTAAACACAATACAAATAATCGATTTTATAAAACGATCAAAATATTCACAATTTACAAAGAATAAAAGTTCACAAATCAATAAACAGTGCTTTGAAAAAATCAATTCTGCTTTGAAAATTTTAGGACAACTTCGTTATATTATGAAACAACCAAACGAAGATGTTTTAACCCTTGTGAATACTCGAAGCCATTTTAAGTCTGTTTTAGATTCATCATGGATAAGTGATACGAATGATGCTTTGATGATATACTTTGCCAAAGTTCATACGAGTTATGGAATTGGACCTGTTTTAGGATGGATATTTTTTTTGGTCATTATGATTCAAATGTGCGTTCCGGCTTTCTTTGTTGTTGTTGATGAATTGTGGAAGGACCAATCTGTGATTTTTTCCATATTGAAAATATTAATGGGCTTATCTATTGGACCATACACAAATAGCGATGATAAAAGGGTTTCCTTTTCGTCCATTTTGATTTCGGCGAATATGATTATGATTATTTTCATTATGATAAGGAGTCATTTTTTTACCAAAAAGCGCAACCAGTCGAAAGCAGAGAGTATTGTATCACTGATTATCTATAAATACGGGCTAATTGCTATTTTGCCGATGATGTGCTCAGGAATTCCAAACGCATATTATAATATTTTTAAAGGTCAGTCAACTTTGGGATCATGGCATGTAGCTGTTTTTGGGCCTATAATGCTAAGTATTACTTTATATATATTCAAGTTTTTTGTATCTCCAAGAGTTATTCTCGAAGATGCACCCTTACATGAATGGCTGCCAAGATTTCTTCCATTAGCAGCAATGGTTTTATGTGCAAATTCTATGCTCTCTGTATGTGTTCAGTTTTCATCACTTAATGTACGGTTGGTTTTATGCACATTGATCATGCTAGTTATTGCAGGAGCCTCTCCCATTTCCTATATGTTATCCGCAACAGTTAATAGATCTTCAAGCATTATAATTGTCGGATTTGGTTTTGGAGGCGCAGCAGTTGCATTATTCCAGATCGTTAACCTTTTAGTTCTCAAAATTGATTCTGATGCAACATTTTTGTTGTATATAATCTTGAGCATATTGTTTACCATGTTGTTTTCATCCATGAATTCTAAATGGGTTTTAGAGTCTTTGATGTTCCTCGATGAGTGTTTTGAAAACAGTAGCCAATTTCGTGATTTAATGGATAATGAATATTCTGGTCCAATGGATTTCTTAAGGAAAATACGAATAGTTGTTGAATACTGGCATCCAATGCTTTTAAAGTGGGATATGTTTGAATATGCTGTAGAAAAATGGCCAACAAATGTTAATTTGCTTATTGTGTATGGAAGACTCTTGTCATTTTTCCCATTCAAAACGGACAGAATGCTATATGTTGCTCAATTGCTCTCTAATATCCCTAATAGCTTAAGTGGTCTTTCATTTATTAATCAGTTTCAGATGATTGCTCGATCAAGATCCACAGGCTTAACACCAAAAGTTAATGAAATCATAAAAGAAGTTAATATCAAAATCGATCTTTTGACAATGTATGCCCAAAGATTTTGGGAAAATATTCTTGTAAAAGACACCACCACATTTTGGGATGAATCTCAAACAATTTCTAGTCAAATAGATCATCTTGAATCTACAATCAAACAACTTTTAGTAGAATATTATCATAATATTCCTATATATAATTTATATCGTACTTTTTTAAGAGATGTAAGGCATGATAAAGGAAGATCTGATATTGTATTTCAAGAAATGCAAAGACTAAAGCAAAGTCAATCATGGATTACTGGACAGGCTGTATCAGCTGCTTTAAGAGTATATCCAATGTTCTTTAATGTTGTATCAGAACAAGATGAGATTCAACATGAAGAACACGCAGAAGAAGAAGAGGAAAAAGAGCTTGACCAAGATCAAGCATTACTGGAGTTTTTCACATTCGAAACCATTAAAACCTCTCCTGCAGGATCGATTTTTGTTGGAGTATTCTTTATTCTTGTAATGACAATTGTTGTTTTGTTGATATATTTCATGTTCATTAATGAAGTTAATTCCGATGTTTTGAGTGATCAAGAAACTACTATTAATTGTATTCATGACATAGCAAAACTATATTATGAAATGGCTCACTTGTCGAATCTAATAAATATTGCTCCTGCACTTTGGTCAAACGTTCTTCCTGTCAATAGCACAATAATGGAAAAGATTTCTAAAACTTTGTGGAATAATAACCTTATTAGTCAATGGAATCTAACAACAAGTGATATTGTAACATCAGCAGAAAGAACACAGAGATCCTTAGAGGATTTGTCGATATCTATTATGGCATTAGATCAAACAAGTAATGAATCTATTGCTCTTTATCATCACTTTTTTACCAATAAGATATATTTAGATCAGTCTTTTCAAAGTGTATTAATACAAATGATTATTGATTCTAATCAAATGTCCCAGATCAGTAATGGTACTCAGTTATATAATAGTAACCTAATGATTGGTTTTAATAATGCATATGATAATCTTCAGAATTTTATATTTGATGGCTTTTCACAAGCAATTCAAATAGCAAGTACTGGATCACCAGATGGATTTAAAAAGTTTAACGAAACAATGGTCTTATGCATTTTAATGTCCTTGTTTTTAGTAACTCTGCCATTTATGTTACAACTTTTCCAGCTTATGATTCAGAAAAATGCCATCTCTGATAGTTTTACCAGGTTTCCAAATCATGAAGTTAGGAGAATTATGAAAGGACTTGGCATGTCTAGTGTTAAAAATGAACAAGATAGTGCAAAAATCAGTGCCTTTTCTTCTTTATCGGATTCTCTTCGTTCTTCACTTCAACAGAATTTGATATTTTTCGCATCTTTTCTTCCATTAATTGTTACCTGTTTCTGGTTGTATTTTTCAATTCAAGATTTTTTGGCTAAATCATCTGAGAGAGCAAATAGTCTGTATTATTTCCAATCTCCTCCAATTTTTATTAAGAATGCTTTTTCTTCAATGGCAAGGCTCCTATGTTATGACCATATGGGTTCTTCCAATCCGTTAACCAGGATTGGATTACTTCAACAATGCTTATTCCATATATCGAGGGCTTCACAATATCTAAGGAATGGCTATACTGTTGATTCAAAACTTTTTGCTACATATTACGATATCATGAACACTTTCGATCCATATACCGATTTGTTGAATAACTCCATGAATAATGATACATTTACTTTATCCATGTTTGACAGAATTGTATTAAAAGATATTCCATCATCAATCGAATTAATTGAAACTCAAGCTTACATATCTTCTTCGAACGTGATTGGAAGAAAGCTTGATCCATTTAGTGATTTTATTCTTGCTAGCTCATATTATCTGACTGTGTATGCTCCAGAGTATAGAGACTATATGTTTTTGAATGTTGCTCAACAAGGAGCTCTGGCAAAATTGAAGAGTCTCCAGCAAATTGCATCAATTTTTGAAATTGTAATTACATTTTGGCAGATATTTGTTGCATTATATGCCGTTCTATTTCTTTATAGTGAACACGGGATATTAAGGTCAGCATTGAACTTCTACAATCATGTTTCTCCTAATATTTTAAATATGAATTCTGCTGCAATGTCGATAATTCTACATGGTAAAATACTGATAAATGAAAAGAAAGCTGGATTTGCAGGATCGGAAAAATTGTTATCACAGATTGAACAAGGTGTTGTTGTTCTTGATGTTACGAATACAATTGTTGATTATAATACATATTTTGTGGATATTGTTGAGTGCAATGATGATATTCATGGAAAACCTTTTGCTAATTTGTTTACCCCATATCTAGGAGATAATGGCTTCCCAACCTTACTTGAAGATATTGCTCTTGCAATTATTGGTGAAAAGCCTCTTTCTATATCTAAAACAATATCTGTTTTGGTTGCTGGAGATCAGAAGAAGAATTTCCAAATTGATGTTGTTTTCCTGACAGCTGATGGGCCTGCTTCTCAAGCTGATATTGGTAGCATTATTAATGTAGCATTACTTATTGAAGACCTCACTCCCCTTGTTATTCGACGTGAATTACTTGCAAAAGAAAACGAGAGAATATATCATATGTTATCAAAGGTAATGCCTTCATCAGTTGTTCAACCTCTTCAAGAAGGATCAACATCAATATCAATGATTGCTCAGTCAGCCACAATGGTAGCTGTCAGAACATGGTCTCCTGATCACATGGATCCGAGAACAGATGAGAATTTCAAATTCTTGGATACACTTTTTGGCTGTTTTGATCAAGATATGCTTGATTTTCCAAACTTATGCAAAGCCAGGACATTCGCTCACACTTATACATATATCGGAGGACTCTTTGCTAAAGTGAATAAACCAGAGAAACATGCAATTGAAGCCGTTCAGTTTGCCGTTTCAATTGTCAAAAAGATCCCCGAATATGAACAAAAAACTGGCAAAAAACTAACCCTGACAATTGGAATTCACACAGGAGGACCAGTAATTGCAGGTGTTATGAGTCTCACCAGACCTCAGTTCCAAGTAATAGGTCCCATTTGTTCAATGGTTAATCAAATGAAAGCAACTGCTCCCGGAGGACAAATTCAGATATCAAGACCAGTTTATGAACTAATATTTGCTGCTGGATTTAATGTTGTTGAGAGGGGGGAGATTAAGATCAAAGGAGGCTCAATGGTTTCTACCTACATTGTCAACCCATAGAAATGTTAATATAAAAGGTTTTTAATTCTAAACGTATACAAGTATTTAATGAATATTCCAGGGTTTGTAGAAGATAAGGTTCTCGGCAAAGGATCATATGGTACTGTATATAAAGCAAAGAGGGTTTCTGATCAGCTTATCTATGCTGTTAAGGTTGTCAATACCGCAGGGATGGATAGAGAAACACTTGAGGATTCTGTTAATGAAATAAGGCTTATGGCATCGTTTAAATCTCCTTTTCTGATAGGATTTCATGAGGCATTTTGTTGTGATCAAAAACTTTGTGTTGTCACAGAGTACGCTAGATTAGGGGATCTCACACATACCATAGAGAGGAGAAAGAGGCAAAAGAGGCAGTTTTTGGAAAATGATATATGGAGATATTTGATACAGATACTTGAAGGACTGAAAGTTATGCATGAGTCTGGGGTTATTCACAGAGATATTAAGAGTGCTAATCTATTATTATGTGGACCTGATTTAATCAAAATTGGAGATCTTGGTATATCTACGGTGCTTAGAACGAGAAAATTAGCCAAAACCCAAATTGGAACTCCACTATATCTTGCACCAGAAGTGTGGAAGAGACAACCTTATGATGAAAAGTGTGATATGTGGAGCCTTGGTGTTGTTATATATGAGATGATGACATTTGCGTTTCCTTTTGTGGGTAAAACCACAGAAGATCTCGGGAGAAGAATAGTTGGAGGTAGATATGCACAAATGTATACATCATACTCATCTGACCTCCAGAATATAGTTAAGAGTCTTCTCCAAGTGAACCCAGAAGCAAGACCTTCAGCTAAGCAATTGTTGAATTCATGGAGTGTTAAGAACAGAATGTCTCTTCTCAATGTAGACATTGAAGAGAGAGATGAACCCAGTAGACTATTATCTACAATTAAGGTGCCCAGGAATATGAGATGCCTTGCGTTACCTGCTCCAAACTACTGTAATCGGAATAGCATGGTTAAACCACTAGGAGAGAGGCTCCATTGCAAGGGAGGAGCAGTAAGGGCACAAATTGAGAATCTCTCTACAAGAGAGTTGCAAGTTGTTTCAGACTTAGACTGGTGGAGCCCTAATAAAATCAAATCAAAGTCGAGCCTTGAAGATAAAATAGAGTACAACCAAGGGCCATTAAGCGAAAGAGGGGGATATAATCCTTCAATTCTTGGCTTAAGGAAGCCAATGGCTCCAATAGTTCAGCCTGTTATTGACAAAAACCCGAGGCATAAAATGTTTGTACAATATCAAGAACCAAGGGCTCTCCCTCCTCTATATGCTGCTGAAAGGCCAAATCCAAGAAGATTCTTCTAATTGTTATAAACCTGGGTTTTTAAAAAATGGTAACTGTTGCAACCCTTATTGAGCAACAAGAATTAATTAAGCAGATGGATGAACATTTTCGAACAGTCACACTAGAGATAGAAAAACAAGTTCAAGAAGTTGAAATTGAAGTGTTAAAACTTCAGAATGGCTCGAAAGATAATATGTCCAAGACTTCTGTTATTTCGGCTCCAAAAACACCGAAAATCGGTAATAAATGAATAAACATTTTATTTGAATCAAGGAAGAATTTTTCCTACGAAGAGGAAGTGAATTTCGATATTATGTTCTGGTATCAAGAACAACCACTGAGATTCTGTTGTTTTTGCAGAGGAAGGAGTAAAACTGAACTCAAAAACATATCTTTTCCCGCTAGATATCAAAGCTTGTGGAATAATGCACTGAATCTGTTTCTCCTGGCTGACCTGTTTCCAGAATACTTCATATGGCGCTGATGTTGGGTTAATTATTTCGAATTTCTTCAGAGATTTTACACCAATTTTCTTGGAAAATACTTCAATAACACTAATGTTTTCCGGAAGTGGGTTCTGATATGAAGGGTGACGACGACCTGATGAAATATAGTCGCTCATTTCGACATTAAAATGACACAAAGGTCTCCTAGAGATCCCATTGATTGATATTTCTGGTTCGGTTCCAGGAGGTATATTAGATATCTTACATTTAAACAAAGCAGAGAAATCGTCGACTTCTTCTGGAGAGAACTTGACTTTAAACACAGTGAACTGCCCAGGTTCAATGAATCCACTATATGGGAGGATTGAAAATGGACAAGGTCTGTTTTGGCAATAGTTAGTTCTTAATGATTCGCAATTTGAGATTTCCCATGAATAATCAAACCTAATGGTGGATAAATTGAACATTTTCACATCAGTCGTTCTTGATTGATACATCATTGTTGGAGAAAATGAGATAGATGTTGCCTCTAATTGATACTTAATTAAATCGGATGTGGCTGTAAGCCTTAAAAGCAAATCCTTTGGTTTGTTAGCTATTGTTTTGAAATCGGGCTCGCAATGTTCATTGTTCATATCATCCCAATCTTCAATAAAGGGTGGCAATTCTATTCGATTCCACTGGCAAGGAATACGTATACCTGTATGTTTAGATGGCTTTTCCGAAAGAAACACGACTTTAATTGACTTTTGGTTTCCAGATTTAATATGTCCCACTCTCGGGTAAAAGGTAAAATCATGTGGTGGAGACCACGAAAACCTAATATCGTTTTGTGAAGCATTTTTCATGATGAAAGTTTGCTCAGATGGGAACCCTACTACAGAATTTCGGAACAATACATCAACGTCTTCCTCATTAGAACCTTCAAAAACAATTTCTTCCATGTACCCCTCTCCATTAAATGAAAACGCAAATGAAGACTTGGGATTACCAACAACAGTCACATTAATATCGTATGTTGATCTGATTGCTTTTGTGGGAGTATATGTTGTCATTAATGTAATCGTTCGGCTTGGTTCTAATACTTGTTCTGTATCAAGAAAATTATAATTAATAGAAAACTCAGAAGAAGGTTTTGCAGATACAACAAATTTAGCAGGAATTGGACCTTCGTTTTTGAAAGAAACTGCCTTTTCTCTAGATTTTCCAAACAATACTCGTCCAAAACCATATACCATTGTACCTTTTGAAGCAATAATTGGTGATATGATTGGTAGAGATCCGTTACCTTCGAGTGCAAACTTGAATGATTTCGTTTCAGGATCAATTCCTCCTCGAACATTAATTTCACATAATCCAACAAAAGACTCACATATCATTGGGCTAAATGTGATAAAAATAGGAATCTCGGAATTAGGAGGAATATCTGATACTTTTGGCATGATATCAAATGGAAAACTGGCTTGGCCTGCTTTGGTTTTGGGCTTTATACTGATATCAGTTGTGATTGGAATTGGATTTGGATTCGAAATGAATATTGTAACTTGGGATTTATCAGATAATAAAACAGGTGAGAAATGAAGGATGTGGTCATCTTCAAGGAAAGAGTTAATGTTGTGCTTTTGAAGATCACTCCTAAGACATAAATGTACATTTCTGAAAATTCTATCATAATCATGGATAGAAATTCCAGGGATTAGTATCCTCGACTTGATATCAATATCTTTATCTTCAAAGTATTCCGGATTTTCAGGATCCACCATTCTTACGGTGGCAATAATATTCGCGTCAAGAGATATTGAAGATTGAAGTTCAGTAATAATGGCAACATTTGATTTGGGTGGAATTAAACCATTTGACGGGCATATAAGGTAGGGCCCAATTTGCATCGACGCAGCGTTCCCTTTTTTTGGTTTATTCTTGGGAGTAGATGGTACTTTTTTGCCTTTCGATGAGATATTGACAATGTTATCATTTTCAGATCTGGAAATAATAGAATACTCCATTGGGAAGGCGCCAGTGTTGTGAATAATAAACTGTTCGGTTTTCATTGCATTAATTGGAATCACTCCAAAATCAACAATTAAAGGCTCAATAGAATAAGAATTCATTAGGACTTCTGCTGAAATAGGAATAGGATATGCATGAATAATTCCTCCATTGACAGGATCAATTAGCCTTAAACTTAAGAGTTTATCACTGTCTATGGTCATAGTTTTGGTTGAAGAAAACTGAACAACAATACTGAGAGTCTTATCTCCAGGTGATATAATACCATTTGTTGGGGATACCTTTAAAAGATTCACAGCTTGCCTTCCATGAAGATCAAACTCATATTGAATTGGATACTTACCTTTATTCTTTATAGTGCACGATATATTTTTAACTGAACCAACTTTAACAAGCCCAAATATCAGCGAATTATTCTTCATTGGAGTTAAAAACTCATAAGATGTGTCATATCCTTCAGCTAAAACATTAATAATACTACTAGAAAAGAGTTTGGCCTTATTGGAATCATATATATCAATTTGAAATGGTTTCTTGATTGAAAAAGTTTTATTAGGTGAAAACTTAACGATTAGCTCATGTGATCCACCTTTCATAAGAGCTCCTTCATTTGATGAAAAAGAAAAAGAAGAACCTAAATGAGATGTATTCTTAAGGACAAAAGATACTGGAATTTTGCCATTGTTTTTTAAAACAACTGGAATCTCTTTAGATGACTTAATTGAGCACTTCTCGAAATCAATAATAGATGTAGAAATCTCAACAGAAGGTGCAACACATTCTGCTAAAAACAAAAAAGATAAAGGATCTGGGTTATCCTTAATTGTTATGCATATAATGGATTTGATTGTATCAATGTTTGATGGTAGCAACGATATTGTCAATAAACCTGTATCTCCAGGTTTGATTACTTGAATAGAATTCTCAATGAACCATGTATTTCTGTAGTTACTCTCATTGATTGATGCTGATATTTCAATATTAAATGATGATGTATTTCTAAGTTGGAGGTTAGCTTTATATGGGAAAACCATTCCTTTTGAATATTTATCCTTGGATAATAATACATACCCAAAGTGAAATGCATTAATTGATGAAACCCATGAGTATTGAATGGATGGTGTCAACTTATTTACAACAGATGAAAATATGGATTTGATATTACGATCAATATCTGGATAACAGCATTTCCCACTCACTTCTAGTTCAAATATTTCTTGAGGAGAAGAAGGAATTCCAAATGAGAATTTGTCTGAATAGTCTCCAATTCGATTTGATGAGAATACAATATCAAACACTTTATAGCTATTTGCGTCAATATTCCACCTTGGAGTAAACAATGATAAATCCAAATCCTCAATAATGGTGGAATGAACAGGAGAATCGGATCTCGTTTTAGTTTTTCTGCTACTTCTACCTCCTTTTGATCTACTACTTTCAACCACAATTTGTTCATTATAAACATCTTCTGTGTAAATGGAAAAAAGTTCAGAACGTGAATCAGATAGGCTTGGTAATGATATATCACTTCTAATACCGCTATATGGCTTGGGAATATCAATAGAGTAAACTTTCTCCATTAAAATATTCAATGATGGGATAAATGCTCTTAAAACTGACTCTACCTCCAATAAATCAAGGTTGGAACGTAGAAAGATTGAATTACAATCATGAAAAGCTTTTGAGCTATCAATCTTCTGGTCTAATGGCTTTGGATTTATAACATTAAATGTTGACTCGGCCTTTTTGACTTTTTGAACAAGTGAACCTAGAGTAAAAAGGAAACTGTATACTTCTTGCTGTATTGGATCAGAAAAAGGACCTTTGCCTTTAGATTTCTTTGGTAACTTTTTGTCATCACTAATCTTTCTATCCTCTTTAATTTTTTCGTTTCCTTTGATTACTTTAATACTATTCTTGATAATAACATCATTTTCCTTGGTGTTCAAGCCTTTAGAAGAATGTGCCTTTGATTTTGATCTTCGAGAAGAAAGCTTAGGATTCAATGACACTTCTTCAGCATCGACAATTTTTTTAATAACACTTTCTCGTGATGCTTTCCTTCTTTTATCAATTATTTCTCTTTGTTCTTCGCTGAGCGAAAGGTATTGCTCTTCAGACATATTCGATATATGCTTCTTTTTTTCTGCCTTTTCTTTATCCTTTTCCATTCTATCTTTTTCTTCTGATAATGATTCTCGATAATGAATTTGCTCATCAGTAGCAGATACAGCGACAAAAAAAACATAATGACCATCTAAGCTTGATAATACATATGATAATGCTTGTTCAAAAGCAAAAGACTTCTGGTGGGCAATCAAATAAAAAGGATTCTTAGTAATCTCGTCAATAATAACTTTTTGTTTCAAAGAATGAGAAAGAAAAGCAATTACTTCATCATTGTCTTCAAAACAATCTAATCCATCAATCAGCACTCCTTTATAATTAGATGGCTCAGATATTATTGATGACAAATGGCTTAAATAATCAAATTCTGTCGATTCAGAATTCCCAATTAAATCCCTCCAAATTTCTTTCAGGTTTAAAATACAAGCATTTCCCAAGTATTGGGATAATATTTCAGCCACTTTGGTCTTTCCACTTAAATGAGGTCCGTGAACAATGATACAAAACCTAAATTCGCCCCTTTCTTCCAAAATTGGTCTAACATCTTTCGATAAAAACCCTGGAGATGATGGTTCAACACTTAATGATTTCATTTTATTCCTGATAAAATTTTGAAGGTCTTGTTGTTGACAAAAAACTTCAATAGGATAATTGCTATTGTTCAACATTTTCACAGATAAACTACTATTCTGGGAAAAAGGTTGAATTGGAGGTAAAACCGGCGATGGTGGATCAAATGAAACCTTAAGTCGGATTCCTGATCCAGAGATATTAATCATCAACGGATTTGGGCATTTTTCAAAAAAGATTTGTATTTGATTCTCATAGCGCCTTTCCATTCTGGGCAAAAACATTACCCCAAAGTTTTGATATGAAGATTTATCAATAACACCAGCTATTGGATCAACTTGAAAAGAGTCCTTATGCTTACCAATAATAGAAATATGGTATTTATAAGGACTGATGTTCGTATTCTGTATTTGAAATGATAGAGAAAGAAATTGGCCTAGTATTACAGAAGAAAACTCAATAGACGAATGTGATATTATGAACTTTGGGAAGCTAACTCTTGCTGATATGATAACATCAAAACGAAACATCTTATTAAGGAAAAACTGGATACTTAATCCGACTTCACCTTCTGTGATAGGACTCAATTTGCTTGGATCGAAAATAAAATCAAGAGTGTGGTTAATCTGATCTTCGTTTTTCGTGTCTGTGTGAAGAATAGAAAACCCTGTATTCTGCAATATAGAATCGTTACATTCGATGACAAAGTCATAATTAGAATTAAAAGAAAAACTTTTCTTGACTATATCAGACAATACTAACTCTTCGAAATCAAGTCGATAAACACAAATCAAAAAATATTCCTTTTTTGATAACTTTCGAGATTTCGAGTACATATCCCCAAGAAAACTAAAGGATTCATTAAATTGTTGTCTCCTAATTTCGAAAAACTTGTCATCATCATAAACTTCATTCTCAGAAAATGCTTCAAACACAGGATCAAGATGATCCCTTGGGATTGATAGTCTCAATTGGGGGATTGAAAAATCAATTGAATATGGGATATCAAAATCATGAATTGTCTGAACCCTTACACGTATTAAACCTTTGGTGATTATAGATTTGGTGCCTCTAGCTTTAAAAACCACTCCTAGAGAAGAATGCGGCCCAATTATGCTTCTATCTGAAATTATTTCAAATATAACATCAGGGGATGGATCAACAATTATGATTTTATAATCAATACTAACATTTGACTCATTGAGTATTGAAAAAGTTTTTGTATATTCAAAAGGGAGCAATACCCTCGAATGGTCAAAAATAGAAGGACTCACTGAAAATTGAATATGAGATACAATGCCATGCAATTTGAGCTCATAATCAGGCCCTCCAGATACATGGCATATTGAATTGGTTATCGTTTCAATGCAAGAGCCATCAAAGGAAGAAATACATCCACTAAAAGCGGCATGAACAGTCGCTTGACTATTTGGAAGCAGCTCGCCTTGAAGAGGATATATATCGAATAATGATTTGGAAAATGAATCCTCATTCATTATTTGCCATGCCCACTTCACATGTAGATCTCCCATATTTTTCATTAGAATTGGTAGTATTTTTTCCGTGTTTATATGCACTGAACCGAAATCAACAATCCCATTAGGTGAAAACTCCAAATTAGGAAATTTGAATTCTGCTTGAAGATCTATATAAAATGATCTAGAACACTTAATCACACGTAATCGCATTCTCTTTTTGATGATTTCTGAGATAAAATCCTTCTTATTCTTAGCATCGAAACATATTAACAATTCTTTTGACATTCCTTTTTTTAAAGCAAAACTTAAACAATCTACTCTAAAAGGTGGTGATACTTCAATTGCTATTTCTAAGTCAACCAATGAATCATTAGTAACAACTATTTCTTGGTACTGTTCTGGTAAAAGCTTTGGAGATGGATAGCAATGATTACTTTTCTTATAGTCGATTTCTTCATTTATATAATCATGAACATGCTCAAAACAAAGGAATGATTTGGAAAAATGAAGCTTGGGTTGAACAAACTTTGCTGTAATCAAAGGTTGTCCAATTACAACTCTTTTCCCACCAATATTCCCATGACAATGAAATCTTATTTGAGCATTGCATGGTTTCTTCGACAGTATGGAAAAGAAAACACAAATACAATTGTTCACATCTATATTCGTCTGTGAAGGGCTGAACGAAAATGAAAAATCTTCGGGATCTGCCCCTTCGATAATGGTTTTCTGAATTGAAAATGATAACGATGATGTATAAATACCCATATTTTGGAGAGAAAAGCTATATTCAAAAGGTTTTTCTGCTAAAATATATCCAAAATCAATCGATTCAAGTGATATTGAAGGAACAATTGGTGATCCCTTTCCAGAAGCGCTTATGGGAATAACATGTGTGGTCACGTATTCAAAATTAAATGTTAACTCCCCTTTGAAAGATGATGGGTCTGGTAAACAAGCTTGAACTGTATAATCAATAGTTTGATTTGGCTCAATTATGCCACTATCAGATATGGTGGAGAAAACATTATTCGGAGAAGATATTTCCCGAGTAAAAACTGCCGGAATAGGAGATGTATTTGTAAGTTTGATGATTTTAGATGCTCTATCGAGTACATTAATTGAACCAAAATCTATTCTTCCATTTGAATAATGAATGATTGGTCCTATTACTGTGCCCTTGATGGTTATTGGGATCATTTTATCGCTCCCCAAGATCCGGAAAAATGGTTTAAATAAGAAATCACCTAACTGCTTTGTTATCACTTCGAAATCAAACTTCATCCTCTGATTAGCTTCAATCACACCGCTTTGATCGCAAAGCCTAATATCAGCATGAAGTTTGGATGCATCGTTGGGCAGAACAAACTCAAATGATGCTGCCAAACTTTCAGTGTTAGTAAAATTGAGTGAAGATCTAACACATTGACCAATAAAAACAACACCTAAATCAATAATAGTATTGTCAATGCAAATTGATGGAACAATGATATCGGCTTTAACAGGGATCTCAATTATCTTACTTCCGACTTTAGAAATATCGATACAAAAACTCGTATTAATAGAATGAGGTTCAAATGGAACTAATTCTATGCTTATTTTTTTGGAACAATATGGATCAATAGTATCCACTGCGGGATCAAAGAAAAACTCTTTTTGTGCATAATGCCCATCTTTTGGCACTCTAACCTGATACTCAAAAGGAATACTGGACTTATTATGCAATAGAAACCATTTCTTATTCACAGCACCACAACTTATTTGGCCAAAATTAATAGTTTTCGGTTCTATATCTACTTGAGGTCCTTCGACATGCCCATATAAATTGATCTGTGGAAAACCTCTATCAGATCCCATAATCGAATATGTGAATGTTTCATTAAATTGACAAACTTGGTTTGCAATAAAAGTAATTCTAATTGGATGGGAACTACCAGGTGGTATTGATAGCACGGAGGGGGCAAACATAAACTTAATCCCATTGGTAGATTTCTCTTGGAGTGAAAGCTCAGCAGGAATGCTTCCGGTATTTTGGAGTATTATCTCATACTCAAGAACTTGTTCTAAGAATACGTAACCAATGTTGATAGAATTCACATTAAACTTCGCAGATGCTGGTATGCCCACTCCTTTAAGTGTCAATGGTATTGGAACACAATTTTCACCACAAATACAAGAAAACTTCTTTTCATATATTTTAGATTTCTTTGGAGTAAAAGTAGCCACAACTTGTAAAAACCTATCAGGCCAAATTGTTCCACTGCTTGGTGATATAAAAAAAATGCACTCTTCATCAGCTATATTTCGTAAATTGGGAATATCTTGTTTTTTGATTTGGTTATTGATCCCACTATTGGAAGAAATTCTAGAAAAATCATTCTCAAAACGAAATTCTATAGATTCTTTGCTATCATTATGTACTTTAAACGTGAATTTACACTCTAAAGACACAAAAGTATTTGGAAAATAAATGATTGAAGGTTCAATCCAAATACCCTTTTTCATGATCAATTCTTAAACGATCCTCGATTTTTTTGAATTCAAAATTTGATATAAAACAATTTTATTCATTATTGACCTCCATTAGTGCATTTAGAGCTAAAAATGGTGTAGGGTCTTCCTTCTTTGTCTTTTTGATGTACAATAAGATAAAATATAGAAGAGAAATGGAAAATAGGGTTAGTGAAATTACAAAAAACAAGGTGGCTGTTGATAGTTTGTTTGATGTTGAAGGAGTTGGTTGGGTTATTTCAGTAGAGTTTGCATAATCAAAACATAAACAGAATGATTTGTATTCAAATTTAACATAGGGAATAAACATTCTACTATCTGTTCTTACATTTGAATCGCCATACTGAATCATTCCGCGAATATCACTCAGCTCCTCATAACCAATAAACTCCATTACTTTCAGAGAATAGGAAAATGATGAACTATACATATCTGGGTTTGATACATTAGCTATAGCCACTAAATTCAGATTTTTTGGAAAATTTGCATAACCATTTTGATTTATCAACGAAATATAGGGCCTTTGGTGAGGAACAGTAATTGGATATTGAAGGGTTAGCTCTTGAAGATCACAGTCTAAAAATGTGACATACGTATTTGTTGGAACTAATGTTTGGCTTTGTATTGATAATTGACTTATTGTTGGTTCGGTATTTGGAAGTAAAACAAGATGTTCTGCCAAAAAAGACTCCTGAGCATTATCTATTTCATCGCATGTAAATCTGATATTGGCATTGCCAATTATTATCGATGAAAACACAATTGTAAGATTCTTTTCATTAATCCGAATTATTGATGATGATTCCGAGAACTCATGAGAACAAATCCTTACTGATGAAGAAAATGAATGTTTAACCATATTGATTAGATAAATCTCGTTTGCATTATCTGCAGTCACTGGTATCATTGTTCCGTAGAATTTAATACAAATCAATTCACCATTAATAATTTGCAAGGATGAATAATCAAATCTTTTCTCATTCCAATTTTGAGTAACAATAACAGTTAAGTAATGCGGATTATCAGTATAAAGCCTTCGAGAATTAATTATCAATGGTTTTGGACTATGAGTCTGAACACTTTGTGAAATGCTCAGTGTTGAAGTTGACAAAACAAAAAATATGTATTTTGGTGACAAACTAGTGGCTCTAATAAGATTAATCTCTCCGGTTTCAGTACTAAAAGTCCATCCATCATCAATGTACTCAATAAAAATTAAACCAGATCCCAGGGCAACATTAATCACTTTGACATCATTTTTTGGAAATGAATCTAGAACATCAATAGAAACTTCAAGGTTTTGAACACGTGAATATGAATAAAAGCTACGAGACTGTATTGATAGTTTGACGCCTCTTGAAAGGTTAAGATAATCAAAATCAATAGACACATAACTTGATGTATTAACAAAGTCAATGCTTATATTCTCAAGTGTTAAACTCTTCATTCGAAACTTGGTATTAAATGAAAAACCGACATTGACATGGGCAATTCTCCCGATAAGAGTTGGATCAGAAATCATTGAAACACCAATTGGATAGTCCAGAGAATCGAAATTAAAATAATCATTGTATGGAATGGAATCAATGAAAGCTATTCTTATTTCTTTAGTCAATGGTGATAAATAAGTATTAATAATTGATATATTTGTTGAGGATATTTGTATTGAATCTGGATCTAGGCACTTTCTAGTAGCTGAATTTACATAGCAAAATTTTGGATATATAAGTTTTGGACTCCCAACAACCTTAAATCCATAACATGTTTCATTCCAAGTTCGATAGCATTGAAAATCAAGAACAGAAGCATCTTTGCAAAATCCGATTGGACCTGTTGTAGAAATATCATTATTAGTGAATTCGCAATCTAAAAATGGAGAGCATATTATACTTGTAGTTTTGTTGATTATTGGCGTTATCATTTCATCAGAAACGCTCATATATTTTGAAGAAAATGATACAAAATTCAAGCTGTTTAAAACTGGTGTCATTATCCTCAAACCATAATGACTATCAAATCCGTAAACATAATTAATGATTGTGGTTGGGCTGATTGACAAACTATCCATATTAAAATTACTGTTTTCAATAAGTATCATATCTTTAACAGAATATGTAGCTTTATACAATTGATGTGTTGATGTCTGGTTTTTTAAAATCATAGTACCAGCACTAACACTATAACGCTTCGATGGGAAAACATTTGTATAACCATTAATCAAAAAATACCTATTAACATCAAGAAGAGTGTTATTATGTTCAAAATTGTAATAGATCTCAATAGGATTCATAAGAATGATTGAACTAATGTTATGAACTTGACAACAAAAGTTAATTATTGAGTGAGAAACTATTGTTATAAAAGCTCGACTAAACTGAGATAATAGTGTTAAAATACCTCTTTCCAACATTTCGATTTGGATTGAATAGTTGTTTTTTACATGCTGGGGTAAAGGCTCAAGTAATTCTAAAACTGCTCCATTACTTACAGAAAATTTTATGGAAGAAAGAAAAGGATGCAATACATGAGATATCATATCAACTTTTAACACCACTCCGGAATAGCTATGAGTTACATCGAGAAGAAACACATCATCAATCTCCCCTTGGATAATAACTGTAGCCTCAACATCAACAAATTGAATCTCTATATGATTTGAGATTGTAAAAGTTACATCTTTACATATTGAATGAAGGAAAACGCTATGCGAAGCAGAATTTATGATCCGAATTGCAATATTTCGAGTTGGCAGATAATCCGGCAAAGATGAATCCAAATTCATATTTTGGACAATAATCAAATCAAATCCGCACAAGGAATAAAAATCTGAATTGATTTCATATGCTTTAATATAATGTGTTGTTGTGATAATAAAAGATGCTTGTCTCATAAAAAGGGTCGAAAAATGATAGTAGTGCAACCCTGTTGGGTCTATAAGCTCTCCTTGTGGAATTATAAACAAATTATTAAATGATAAAGACTCTAATATTTTGCTTTTTGAAAGATTAACAACAATCAAAGATTCTTCAGTTCCAAAAAAGAAAACAGACCTTTTTCCAAAATTTTCAATATTAAAAAAAAATGGACAAGAAGCATTATTGACAATATCTAGGTAAATCACTTCATCTGGATAAGGATAAGGAGAATTAAAAAAATCCGTAGAATTAAGCTTGATATAATCATCATTTTCACATTCAATTGGATTTCCTGGTGATATAATGCAAAATCCTCGAGAATTATCCAATGATTCTATAAAAAAACTCAAAAAAAAAATCATGGAAAGAATAAGAGCTTTTTGGGAAAAATTAAAAACTGAGAGATCTTTGTTAATGGCTATCAATGCAAACTTGAGCAATAATCGAAATATTATGATTTAAATGATTTTTTTACATTTAATTCTGTGATTAAATTCGAATGAAAGACCATGAAATCCTTAGCTTTGAGACAAGAAACCATATAATGATGCATCTTGTGGCCAAATGAAACAAAAAAATGTATAAAAGCGGATCATGGATCCTATCCCTTATGTGGACAAGGAGCTGAATTTTTTTTTCTCATGCAACATAGATAAGAAAACTTACAATTTTTTGAACTTCAGTACATTCTTTTTTGTTTAACACGATATTCAACAAAACTAAGATGGCCATTTATAGCAGTTTAATGAAGAGGAGTCTGATTGAGCAGTATTTCTAGGAAAAACTCATTTATTAGGTTTTGTAACAATTCCAGTTATCTTTTTAAATAAATTATTAATCGTTATGTAAATTCGTGATAGTAAAAGAAACAATCAAAGTGGATTTTTGTAACCTTATGATTTAATCAGAACATCCTTAATACAATAAAAAAAGCATCATATTATGTGGTAAATTTAATACGAGTGTTTTTTTGTCACTTCATTCCTCAAATAATGTGAGCAACTTTATCGCGAGTATTCATAATTAATAGATGAACCAAAACATTTTTTGCTTATTATGTTGCTCATTCACTTCATTTTGAAGCTCAATATCGATTTTTTTCGTTAAATAGAAATAAGCTTCAAGGTTTGTCATTGATTGAAAGAGTAGAGCTATATAATATTGGTACGAATGGTGGACATATTTCCGGTCTTTTAAACCTTGGTTTTTGTTATATTGATGAATGAATACATTTATACAACTTTTCCTTCTTCTTTTTATCCCCTGGTCAGAGTACGATAAATCGTTATAATTAATGTGTGGATTCTTTTCAAAATCAAAGTCGGAAAGAATTCGAATCAGTGATCTGTCAGTGTTAGTGTGACAAATAAAAAGGTGTTTGGACGTTTTGATGGTATTTTATAGATTTGCCATTTTTTCTAACAATATTTCTAATGAAAGTATTTTCAATGATTGTTCAACATCTAGCAATCCAAAATGCTATTCATCAATCTCATTTATTCATGAGGAATAGTTTTAGTTCCGTTTTTGGTTTCCAGAATGATTATAATGTTTCTTATCAGAAGGTTACAATGCCATACTCAAAAGGAATATATATTGGTAATACTGTATATGAAAATTTTAAGGCATCATGTCCAATATATTTAAGCCTGACTTTTAATCCTATTTTCTTAGTTGTTGAAAAGTCTTCTTTTGCACATTGTGAAAATGGAGATTTAGGAGGTGCAATATATTTCAAGAATTATGGAGGAGGAATCATACTTGACAAAATATGTGCATACTGTTGTTTTTGTTATGGATTGTCAATAAACGCAGGTCAAGTTGCTCGTATTCATCTTTTTTCTAATGAACAAGTGAGAATTAATACAACATCAATTACAAAATGCCCTTCAAGTTATTTAGACAAGGATACAAGAGAACCAATATCCATATTTTTTGGTGATTTGATTGTTAACCAAGCCAATTTTTCTAAAAACTATTTGAAATATACATCCGCAATGTATACCTGGAATCTTCAGGGTTGTTTGATGAGTTTTTCGAGCTTTAAAGAAGGATTCGCATCAATTTCCATATTGCTTAGACTAACATCTGCATTATCATCTAATATTCATTGGATAAAGAAGGTCAATTTCGTTTTAAATCAATCGCCTGGCACAGGATCTGCAATTATATCAAGTGGAAATGTACAAACAAATATATCTGAATGCATTTTTATCGATAATTATGGGGCTTTGTTTACATGCACAGATCCCCTAACTTCAATGACAATACATAACAATTATTTTAAATTGATTCCTCAATTTCCGATTTTTCAAGCTACTGTAAATGTTCGGACAAGCAACAATGTTCAAACTTCAGTATATACACAAACTATTCCATATGCCCATTTCTTTACTTATTACTGTGATGTTGAGTATCAACAATTAAATGTTGAAGAAACAATTTGCCCTGCCATTCCTCCAAGTCCAACAGCATGTGATGGTGAGTTGCCAGATGAGTCTAATCTATTCTCAGTGATCAAATTTGTGATTCCATTTATTCACTTCATATACCACATTTAGTAAACCAATGATTTATCAAAATCTTATAAATATCAGTGATCTGTCAGTGTTAGTGTGACAAATAAAAAGGTGTTTTGACGTTTTGATGGTATTTTATAGATTTGCCATTTTTTCTAACAATATTTCTAATGAAAGTATTTTCAATGATTGTTCAACATCTAGCAATCCAAAATGCTATTCATCAATCTCATTTATTCATGAGGAATAGTTTTATTGACTTTTTTCCCTTTCAACCTGAGAGATCTGTTGAATCCCAAACAGTGACACGGGCTTACCATCAGGGTGTTCATATTCATAATGTTGTCTTTGATGAATTTCGGTCTTCTTCTGCTGTTTATTATAGCCTAATATCTCTTCCTGTGTATTTATACATTGAAAAAACATCTTTTGCAAATTGTGAAAATGGAGATGAGGGAGGAGCAATTTATTATAATGGAAATTCAGGAGGATGTGCATTGAGTTCTGTATGTGGGTATAATTGCTATTCTGACGATATTGATGGCCAACTATGTTATATATCCACAAAAGAACTCGAAAATGATAAAATAATATTGAATTTGACCTCGGCAACAAGGTGCTCTCCTCCTTTCATCAATGGCTTTAGGTGTTCATCTATTTATCTAAAGAATGGAAATGTAACAATAAGAAATTTAAATAGCACAAACAATTATCTTTCATATACTTCAGGATTGCAATTAAGGAATGCAAAACAGTCATCAATTCAATTCGCAAACTTTGTTGATAATGTTGTGTCATACTATGCAGTAATTGCTCTGATCCATTTAGAAACCTGTCTTCATATTGATTGGATAAGAAGCATTAATATGATCAGAAATAATAGTCCAGATCCCAATGGAGGAATAATACATGGGGAAATTGCCAATATTAATACTACAAATTCAATTTTTTTAGACAACTTTGGAACTTTATTCTTTGGAAAAAGTGGACATATCACAGTGAATAATTGTTTTCTTAAACATGGAACCATTTTCCCAATCTTCAACACAACAAGATCCACTACATCAAGCGTAATAACTACTGATATCTATACTCAAACATTGCAAATAGAAAGATTCGCCACATATTACTGTATTCTTGATTTCATTCTCCCTGTTCAAACCCCATGTATGACAATCCCCTTACCCCCAACAGGTTGTCCCACAGCTCATTCTCCGAGTGCTTCTGGATTATCCCTTCTAAATTCATTCAAATTCCTCCTCTCATCATTTCTTTCCTCATCATATATTTAGCAGAGATAAAACCTAATTTCATGGGTACCATAAAAAAAACCATCATTAACACATTTTTTATTGCCTTTTCCGACTCTTTTTACGTAGTATCCTTTATATACCTATTAAAATTAATGCTAAAGTACTCAACAGTAATTTATCAATTGGTATCATTTAGTTTTTTCACGTTGGCATTATTCTGTATATTTTTATGGTCCTGGTGCTGGGTAGTAGTATCTATGAAAGATCATGGGCGAATTGATAAAGATTTACAGAGGAGGGGGATATATGATCAGATTGAGACTGGTTTGATTCCTTATTATCTTTCATCTCTTCCATTATGCGAACATTGCAAGATTCCCCAACCGCATGGTTCATACCATTGTGAAGAATGTCAAGTTTGCTATTTGCAACATCATCATCATTGTTCATTTTTTGGTTTTTGCGTTGCACATAGAAATATTAAGGCATTTTTATTGTCTCTCATATACCAAGTTGCATTGAGTTTTATGCTCTTGATAGTATCAATGATTTATCTTGTTCAAGTATACCGATTTGATAGTATTGCATTTTTCATTGCTTCATCTAGCATCCTTATATGCTCGTTATCATTTCTTTCGTCTGTTTTATTGATTAGATCTTATGAAGACACAAATGAGACAGGATTATTTCACAAACAAGAGTATTTGTTATCATCAAGTAGTACTGAGATATCCCAAATAAAAGAAATACTTCTTTTAGTCGAAAAATTCCTTCCAATTGATGATGCAGATGAGATATTAGCATGGCCTGATGTTTATTGGCCTTTAGAACTTGATTTCTTCTAGATTTTATGGAGTGCTCAAATGGAACAACAATGATGAAGGAGCGAATATCCTATGATACTAATGATATTATTATAAAATGTACTATATTTAGACTTTTATATTCGAAATATAGTGGTGGTGCTGTTTATGCGTGCCATATTCGAGGACAGATTTCATATTGTCAGTTTTTAAACTGCTCCTCAGATAGTTATGGTGGTGCGATTGATTTCAACGGAATTTCCATGCTTATCAAATATTCGAGTGGAGAAAAATGCGTTTCTGGCAAGTTTGGTCAATTTGCGTCAATTCGTACTATAGACAAAAACAAATCTTCGTTGACAAATTGCAATATATTTGATTGTGGACAGGATAAAAATGGAAATCAGTTTACTTTGGCGCATTATGGGGGAGAGGTTGATGATTTCGACATAAACATAACAAACAACTGGGTTTATGGAACAGCTTCCGCAATCATGAGCGATTATGCAGCATATTCAATATATATCAGAGTTGTAGCAATCAACAACACCTCAGATGATATCGTTACTTTTGGATTTTGGGGAGGATTCAAAGCTCTTTTTAGGCGATGCATATTAAAAGGAAATATACAATACGATTCACGCATGGGTATAGTATCATTAATTGACAATACATACTGTTTATTCGAAAAGTGCTTGTTTTCTGGAAACTCAAATCCGCTCTTCGCTGCATATGAAGGATCAATAATAATAGGAAAAGGGTGCCAAATCGATGTTGTAAGTTACACTTTTCGTAAACCCGAGTTCCCTGTTTAGGCCAAATAAACTTAATGTAAATTAACCGTTTTCATAATGAAAAACATACTTTCCTTTAAAAGAATAGGGGCTCCGTCATTATCTTTTTTGTCTCTTATATTTTTGCTTAAAATGAGCAATTTTATGAAAATACAGTCAGATAAAACGAATATATTTGTTAAAATCGGTGATATTTGTATAATTCTTGCTTTCTTGCTTTATTTATCAATTTGGGTTCGGAATTTTTTTGTGGAATCAAAATACAAGCTAACAAGAGATCGCTGGCATACCGTTTTCCCAACCCAAGTGTTCTTAATCGTGTTTCTTGTGTTTCTTTCATACCCAATGATGTGTATTGGTGTATGGAATGATTTTGGAGTGGTAGGAGTATCAATAACTACAATATCCTACATGTTCATCAACCAGGTGTTTGATTTGTTTTTATAATAAAAGGGTAATTTTTTCCCAATATATATGGAAGATTCGGCATATTGCCACAAGATCAACGAGCATTTTTTGAACCGTTGTTTTGCGATAGACAACTCTTCTTTTGTCAGGGGGATTGTTGAACAAGTTTTTTATTATTTCTCTCCAAAGATTATTATGGGTTGTATTGTGATATTGCAGCTTGTAATTCCTCATATATTTTCAAAAGCTACAAAAAGCCACCACGATAAAGCTCTGCGTCTTTACAACATTATTAGTTTTTCTTTAATGTCGCTGTTTCATCGGATTACATACACATTTACATTGGTTCCTTGGGTGAGGTATTTCATAAACCAGCCAGGCCCGTGTTCAAGTGCATTTCTTCGCGTTCCATCATATAATTTCCCATATTCTTATTCTGTTTCAAGTGTGATTTTTGGAATGGCTATTCTTGATTTTTCTTCATTTAAGCCTAGTTTTTTAGTTCCTTTGAGTCTGTTGCTGATTTTTGTTCCTTCTACTGCATATGTGCTTGTCGGTTGGGTTTCAATAGGCCAAGTGGTATCATCATCAATGCTTGCAGTGTTTTTACACTATTTCACTATTCTCACAAATAATATGGTTACAATTATCGAAATATTAGTGCTTTTAGTTGCCAACATTGCCACATTATTCATCTCTATTCCCCAAGATATGAATACTGAACGGAATTCTTCCTATCATATGATTCATGGGTTAGGGGCCCTTTTTTATGATCTCTACCTTATCATTCAGTTTTTAAGTAATAACGAATGGACTTTCATAGATGTATCAAGAGATTCTGTTAAGATTTCCATGAATAATGAGAATGTTAAGCATGGGTCTCTCAGACAAACCCTAGTCGAGATGGAAGAAAGCGCTTCTTTCGATGAAAGAATGGCTTCTGATAAAAAGCATGGATTCATCGCATTCATGATATTACTACTTATAGATGGATTGAACTATATGTCTCGAGGTCTTTAATACTGTACACTAAACAATAAGATTTGTCAGATCTGTTTTGAAGAGCACAAATTCCGTATCTCAGCTTGTTCTGGCTTATCCTCCTTTAAAACCCATCTGTTCACATTTTTTAACAGTTGGTGTTCCAGTGAAAGAGATAAATGTTGAGGATGAGAAGCAGATCAAGTTAGGGATTAAAAAAATTCAAGAATATGTCCAAGATTTCAGATCTAAATGTAAAAAAATTCACGATGAACATAGGTGGGAAATTCTTCCCTTTGAGTTTATATATCTATCTCCGCAAATCAGGTTTTTACTCGATTATCGAATTCGGATGCTGATTGAGTCTCAAATAATGAGGAAAAATATTTTTGGTTACCTACATGAGATATCACAAGAAATAATGGGATTTATGGTATTTAGTATGGACAACAAAATGGTGGTCACAATGAATTTTACTTTGTTTGACCAGTATATTGAGAAATATCTATCTCAACAAGATGAATTGAGAGTTTTTAACAGAAAAATGGAATCAATTAATACAGCTATGCAGCACTACATTGAGATCATCATGCGTCCCTCAATTATCTCTCTTTCATCATTGAAATTCGAATTAGAAAAAGCATCATTACTTATTAAAAGTAACTATGATATCCCTCCTTTCAATGCTTTCGATACAGGACTCATTTCATATATTAGTTCTAACAAGCTTGATGAATCAATAGATAGAATAATAAAGGAATGTTTGCAAAGCGATCCCTTGAATAGAGATACAACGCAGTTATTGAGATTCATCATTGGTTTATCAAAGTCATTCGAGATTTCTACACAGTCCACTCTATTTGTTTTAAGTGCCTCAGTCACAAGGTATTTTTTCAATAATCTTTACATCAAGTCCAGTGTATTGTTTTACAATATTGAAGAATCATTGGTATTTGCTCAAAAATGTCAACAGATTTCTAGGCTTACCCCAAAACTGCTTGAAATACCTGAAGGTTTATTGGCCGATGCTGATATGAACCTACCTCTATCTGTTTTGTTTCTTAATAATTTGCTATTGCACGAAATTGCTTGTGAATTGGAATCGATACAATTTCAAATAGCTCCAATAGACATACTAGTTATCATTGTGAAATCTCTTAAGAACCTGGAATTAGTCGTTAAATATAATCAAATTCAGCTTCACCCTGATGGAATTCCGAATGGAGAGCCCAAAAGATGGGAACTTATGTCTTTTGATGATTGTTTCTCATTGTTTTTCTCAGTATTTGTTATGAATCCACCATCGAATGCATCATCAATATCCACCATGCTTGATTCATTTCAGAATCTGGATCTATCAATGTCCCTTCAGTTCGCACGTACGATCCTAATAACCACCGTACAACAGGTTGGTACGTTTAATATTGAGAAATCTTCATTTTTTTGATCGCGTAAAGTGATTCACAGTAAATATGTTGGTTTTGTTAGCTGTGTTTGCTTATTCTAGTGATTATAAGGTATGTATATACGATACCAAGTCCGAAAGTTGCCCATCTGTTGTGGAAGCAGGTTTTCGTATTCAAATGCATGATATTCCAACAAAGTTTGGTCCAGCATTGATTCCAAACCCTGTTGATATTCATATATATATTGTTGATTCAATGGTTGATGGTAGTGTATTGGACTTCAGCTCCTTAAATAGCAAAGAAATGGACATTACATTAATTGGTGTAGATGGCCAAAAATCCATAATTTTGAACATTGAAAAAATGAATGAGTCTGTAAAAACCATTGACGTTCAAAATATCATTATCAAATCCAGCGATCCTTCCATGACCAAATTTGTAACAACAACTTTGCATGCCGAGAATGTGATCTTCAGCGGGATTTCTCAGATTGATGTTGATCATGTGGATTCTGAGTTAAGTTCTCTTATTGGTATAAGTGATATTTGGTTTAATGAGGCTATTCTTTCTGGAAGCCTTGCAGGTTTGCCCAATTCATGGGGAATCAGATTGTGGAGCGAAGCAGATACTCAAATTATATTGAACGATTTTGATAATAATACAGAGATATGTCTATTGGGCAATGAATTACACTTTTCAAACATTGGATCATTTCATAGTTTTCGATTATACCTCAACTATTATTTGAAGAATTTGGTAAAAATTGTACATAGCAAAAACGATAATATTCTTAGTCTTTCCTCACTTGCTAGGGGACCACATCTGTTTAATCCACTTCTTGAAGTGACCCTATGCAATAATTCGATACTTGCATTTCCACCTTCTTTCTGGCCCGTTTTTAAAGAAGCTGTAATAACTATTAACCGAATTGGAGAATCAAAGATTATTATATCTGAGCAAAAAGTTCCAATTAAGATCACAGAGTCTCATTCACCTTTAACCATCATTCCGCAAAGTGAACTTTCTGGAATATATGGATCTTTGTCTGTTTCATCTAATGAAATTACAATTGAAGCACCGGACAATCTAATCAATAGGACTTTCATTATTGAGAATTTGTTTACTAAAAAAGGTATCAATATGAAAGCAAATGGTGAAAAGCTTGAAGTATTTATCGGGTCATTTTCTTCAGAACATGGAGATGATCATCATTTAGAAGGAACTGCTCACTATCGCTTTAAAGTTTATCCAGAAGCGTTGTGTACATTCCACATTTCTAACATGAACATACACCAACCAAAGGCTTTTGAAATGGCTCATTTATTGACATCATCATCTACAATTTTTGTTGATAATCATCTTTTCATTGCCCAGTCTATGCTAGTTATACGTCCTCGTTATATTGACGAAGCAACAGACCCAGAAATCGAATCACATATTGGCGAGAGTTTACCTCTCTTCTGTTCAAAAGCTCAATTTGGAAATAATATAAAAATTGATTACAAAGGAATAAGTCCAAGTAGAGGATTCTCTTTAGGAAATGAGATTTATGAACCTACAATTGGGCATGTTGGAGAGTATAACTGTTTACAAATCACCATGACCAAAAACATTAGCAATGTTGGATATCAATTCTGTATTAATCCCCATTCTTTACCCAAAAAATGTAAAGAAGGATTTATTGAACTGAATAGTTTAGATGATTTCAATTCATGGAATCAATACTTATCATCACCCGCAGAACAAATTGAATTTGAGATTTATGATACTATTGAAGGTTCCGTATTCAACTTTTCTAAGTATACTAAAGAGAAGGTGACACTATCAATTACTAATAGGAATGAAACTATGAAGGAAATTTGGTTTTCCTCTGATGTTCTTGTTTCAAATGTGAGGAGTATATCTCTTAATAATGTTAAGGTTTTTGTGGAACCACAATGGACAGGGTACATTAATTCAAACCTATATCTCAAGAATGTTATGTGGGATGTTAGTGTAGCCGAAAAAATGAAAGTGGCATATTGGATGAGTATAAGTGCAGACGAGTTTTCTTATCGCCAGCTTCCTGTTTTATATCCCAAAGAACTAACACTCAATGGAGTTTCTCATGATTATGCACTTTTATCTAATGGATCCGTCACATTAAACTCTTCAACAGGTAACACTTTGAAGATTCCTATCCATTCAAAGTATCCAAAGCTATTTCTAACTTTAACAAGTGATATGTATATCACGAAAGACTTTTATGCTAACGAAATAAGTTCAATGCAATTAGAATCATCAGGGAACTATTTTATTACTCTAGATGGTAACTGGCCCATTGGATATTCTGGTATTGTTCTTGATACATTTTCTGCCGGTAGCATAAAATCAACAAATGGCGTTTTCCCAATTGAAATAGTAGCATCAACAGATTATACAGTTGATTCATCTGTATCAAATATTGAGTTCGTTGGGTCCATTACAATGGACGCTTCTGTGCACTTTATCAATGAAAACACCCAAGCATATTACAAATATGCTTCATTCGGAAAGTATACTGATATCAGTATGGCTGAAAATTCCATGATTAAGTGTTCTGTATGTTATATCTCAGATGTAAATCGCAAGCATGCTGTAAAGAGCCTCCAACTCATTGACTTCTTAGGAGTCGAGTCCGGAACTTATTTTGTTGCAAACCATTTCACATTCTATTCAGATCAAACATCTGTTATTTCAATTACATTCAGGTTTGGTTCAATTCCATACCTACGGCTAGATAGAAAATATGGAGAGACTTATTCTCCTCGGATTTTGAAGATTCAACATAAAAGAGAAATAAATGATGAAAAGACTCTCTTGCAAAACAAGGATTCTTATATCAATCATGAATTCCCAATGATTTGCGGCTATAACTTGGGATGCAATAATTGGAATTACTACTCTGAGAGTGGGCTAAGGCAGGTAAAATTCGATTTTTCATGCAAGCAGCACAATACCGAAACAAATTTCACATGCATGAATCTCAAGGTTATATTCACTGACACTCCACTTCCTCCAACCCAATCACCAAATCCAACAGCAAATCAAGATGGTAACAAATATTCTGCTTTGAAAACAGGAGTTATTGTTTTATTAATAGTAGGTATTATTTTAATTGCGGTTTACGAAATAAGGCTTAGGAATCTCTCAAACATTGCAGGAAATGATGATCCTCTGTTACTTTCTGATGATTCCATAACGAAACTGTCAGTTCAATAAAACACGATTTCTAATCTTCTGTTCTATGAATGTGTCTTCTTCCTCTAGATGGATATGATGGCATCTTTGGTTTAAACAATGGTTTTTCCTCAAACAATGATGAAATGTTTTGAATCACGCTGTTAACATGATCAAAATACTCATTTGGATTGAAAGACAAGCCAAAGTATACAACAAGTTTGATTGGAGGCAAGAAATGAAAAACAAACACATGAGGGAATTCATTTGCTTGAATATAACTATTGTCTCCAAGTGAATCAGAAGCCTCAAGTGCGGCAAACCATGATAAAACGAATTGATCAGGGGCTTCTTTTGATGCACCAAGTGAGTAAATAACTCTGTTATCCATAGAGATAAATGTTAAATAGGAAACAGAAGGAATGAGAAGAGGGTTTAGTTCAACCAAAATTAATTCTAAAGTGTCATGTGAAATCAAAGAGAAAAATGATACTTGCTCTTCAAGGGGCATTTCTTTAGTAATTCTTTTTTGATTAGTAAAACTCCTAAAGATTCGAGAAACCTCAACAACAAAAATACTATTAATTGATAAAAGAGCTTTTCTTGAGCGACACGATATAATAGAAAAGAAAAAATAATACCCATCAAAGTAAACATCAATATGGTTATTCGCTATAACAATCGAATACAATAATCCGGAACAATCACGAGTTAAGGGCTCCAAAATCGATAAAATTCCCCTAAAACTTGCTTCATCATCAATGTCAGTATTATCTTTATTGGATTTTTGAAGAATTTGTGAACCATTTTTAGAGAAAATTATAATTTGGTGATCCATTAAATATGTTCCAATATGAGAAAAAGATTAACTTTAACCATTAAAAATAGGAAATTAGCAAATTTTAATGGGTGTTCAGCTCTCGGCAAATTATTCTTCAATAGAGCAGATTTTTACGATTGGTTTGTGGAAAGTGCATTCTGCTCAAAGAAAAACCACAGGAGAAAAGGTTTCGCTTTGGATGCTTGATCAAGAGAAACTGAGTATTAAATATAAAAATAAGAATGAAAAAGAAGCATTTTTGGATCATGAATTGCTATCAATCATCAATATGAAGAAATTAAGGCATCCTCACATTTTGAAACTTTTAGAAGTCAATGATAAAAAGCCAGATTTGGCATTTGCTGCCGAACCTGTTTCTTTTGTTTTATCATCCCAGATAGAAAGGATGCATACCATGGATATATCTTATATTTCATTGCAAGTGGCTGAGGTTATGCAGTTTTTAAACCAAGATGCAAGACTACTGCACTTGAATCTCTGCTCAGAAAATGTATTAATGTCTGAAGATCTTTCGGTCAAGCTATTTGGATTTCATTATTGTTTTCAGATAACTTCAAATAATGCTGGTTTGATTCCAATTCCCAGTTTTCAAGTTCAATTCGTGAATTACTATTGTAAGCCACCTGAGTTCATTTCAGGGAAAGGATTATCTGCAGCATCTGATATATTTGTTTTTGGATTGTTTTTATATGAAATGGTCACTGGAACCAGGTTGATTAAGATCGAGAATAGCTCTGAGATTATGGGTTCTATTCCTACCTTGATAAGTAATCTTTATTCAATCAATCCTGTCTTTAAAGATATGATTCTGGGGTGTTTAGTAATGGATCCATCCATGAGAACATCATTTTCATCAATATTATCTGATCAATGTTATCAGACTATGCAAATGAGGTCTTTGAAGTATATTGATTTGATATTAACAAAGAATCCAGCTGATAAATTTACATTTTATAAAGGCTTAAGCCAAAAAATCAGCGATTTTTCACCTAAGATTCAGCAGATGAAAATCTTGCCCACACTCTTAGTTGATTGTAATTCAGATGTTAGATTTGCTCCCGTAGTTCTAGGTTCAATTCTTACAATATGTCAGTCTTTTGACAATGACCAGTTTCTGGCTGTCTGGAATAAAATAGTTCATTTAACTACGATACAAGAACCTCCAGAGGTTCTCATTGCTTTTATACAGAATTCCAAAGTTATTTTAGAGAAGATTGACCGCCACCATCACAAAGATTATGTGTTTCCGATTCTTATATCATGTCTCCAATCACAGAATCCAATTATTCTTAAAGAAGGTCTTCAAAATGTTCAATTATATTTGAGTGAAATGAATGAAAATTATATTAGGAGTATAGTAATTCCAAGATTGCTTGATATAGGTTGCTCATCGACTGATGATGTAATTGTGTCAAAAGCTATACAGTCTATTGCTCAAGCTGTGCCAAAAATGGGAGCAGATTCATTTACCTCCGAAATGCTACCAAAAATCAGTTTGATTTGGTCAAAAAATCACAATAAATCCACAGCACCTGCAATTTGTGAAATCTTGGAAAAACTAAATGCTACAAATGATATCATTGTTGGTAAAGCTGTACCTATTGCTGCTGAAATTGCGGCCAGCCATTCAATAACAAAAGATACAAGAGAAAGGATATGTAACTGGATAATCAAGTCTGTTACAAAGCTCAGGGATGCCACTGATAGGCAGTCAGAGTTCAATCCCCTTGGCAATACTGACAATAATTCTACAAATGCTGATCAAAAGATTGAAAACGACAATCCTTTTGCTGATCCAATTCCAAAAAAGAGCATACCAGCACCTATTAAAGAACCCCCTGTCATGAAGCAAAAAGTTATTGATGATTTTAGTCTCGACTTAGTAAATTCAACACCCCCGACAAAATCTAACCCACAAATCAATGATGAATTCTCATTTCATGGATATGAGGCAACTAGCAGAAATACATTTAATAGTGGGTTTGATAACTTTGCTACCAAGCCCGTTGTTTCCAATATTGGTGATACAAGTGTTTTTAGGGGCAGTCCTTTCAATAGTACGGTTAGTAATAATGAGTTTGACTCATTTCCAGGAATTGGTACACCAAAACCTGCTCCTCTAATGACAAACAAATCAAATGAGTTCAGCTCTTTTTCTAATCCTAATGTAAAAGCAGATATAGGACCATTAAATCAAAAGTCTTTTGATTCCATACCACAACCCGTGAATAGAAGTGATACATCCGTATTTAGAAACAATGGAATTGATAACGTTGGTTTTAGTAACCCCAACATGTGTAGAACAGGGATGAATCAACAGTTTAATAACGATAACACTCAAATACCACTCCCAAATAGAGGATCAAATGATCAAAGTGGTTTCAAACCTCAGCCCAAAAAAGCACCCAACTCGGGAGATTACCTAGATTTCTTCTGATTTATGTAAAAAAGGGTTTACTTGTTTGAGTAATAGTGCAAGATATTCTCTAATGTTGGCACTTTTGAAGGAGGAGAACGAACAATATCATGGTTAAATGAAGATCCAACGAACAAATATCTAACAATACATGCTTTTTCATCCCCAAGGGTATATGCCCAACCATGGCACTTTAGAGAAGACACTTTCGCAACTTCGCATAAAGAAATGATTGAGTAATTGTCTCCAAGTTCAGAATTAACATATGCACGAGATAGTTGTGGAGAATACCCCCATGATGTGGATGCTTCGGGAGCAAAATAAATTCCTGGACCCAAAGCAGCTCCATGAGCTTGTTGAGGCTGACCACTATAATTCTTAAGCCCATTATGAAAAATAGAATGCCACCTATCTCCTAGAGATCCATGCCAAAGATACATTGATCCATGTTGCCTCTTTAATTTTTGAAATTGAATCTCTTGGACTGGAGATGATGTTAATGCATAGAATTGATGACAAGACTTAAACTCAGGTAGTTTAAGTTGATCAGGAATATAAATAAACTGATTTGGATTACAAAGAATAATCCATTTCAAAATAGCATATCCATTCTGTCCTAGCAACCTTTGTAAGTCAGAGTCACTTGATGTGTTAGAGATCATAGATGAAACCTTGGGTAATCGATTAAGGAAATTACTAACATGTGGAACAAGATCTGGGGGTGGATTAGGTGTGCAAAACTTAGTATTATATGAAGATGCGAATATGGAAATCAAAAAACTGGCTGCCATCGGATCCCTGCGAAGTTCCTGATATAAACTATTACCAATTCCAATTTCGGTAAGACTAAATTTACACATAGATTTGGCACATGCTGTTGGTTTAATGCATTGAGTCTGAAGAGGTTCGCCACAAATACAACAATGATCACCAAGATTGTAAAATGCCTCAATAATATCCAGAATTAGATACCCTAATGGAAACTCAGAGTAATGAAAGGGAACCTGGGATCTATCGGATTTTCCAATCTTCAACAAATCAATAGCTTTTAGAACATTATTTTTAGAATTAATCAGAGCTTTTTCAGCATCTTCTTCCCTAAATCCTTGTCGTAATAAATCTTGGAGTTTTTGGGGATCGCAAAGCCCTCCTTTAATAAAAACCATATTCATACATTTATATTCATTCATGGGCCTATAGCTTTTGGAAAAAAATGTCTTAATAGCATTTTTGACAAGAGGCATACCGATAAAATTACTACCTAAAAGAGGGTTCGAAACATTATGAATAACTGCAGGAAGTTTCCAAATTTCAGTAGGATTAAGAGAAATATCAATATTTAAGAGAATTTCAGAATCAATAAATCCATAAACAGCATTCATAGCAATAGGTAAATATGATATAGGCAATGAAAAACTAATTGTGGTTCCTTTTGTAGTTATCATGGAATCAGGGAAATAACCCTGAAAAAATGTAGAATTTGATGATATTTCGGAAATATACATCATATTATCAATAACAGGGGCATAATCGTCGTTGTCAGATTCATCAATAAATATAATTTCCTCGTCACTCATTGTTTATGTTGATGAAGGGAAATATATTACCCATTTAAAGACGTTTAGAATTAAAATGGAAATCGTCGCTGATGTAGAAGCAATGGGTCGTGTTGTAGATACACACCGCCTTATAGTTGATGAAGAAATCGGAAATCTTATAAGAGAGATGAATTTGAGGATAGCAAAGCTCCAACAGAAGCTTTATACACCAAAAATTACCCAGCTTGAGAGAAAAATAGAGGAGCAGAAGGTAAGCAACATTACAATGGAGCAGCGCACTGGTCAGACAGATGAAAAAATGCAAAGATTGAATACCCTCGTCGATAGGATTGTTGATCATATTGCATTAATGAAAATGAGAGATAGAGTAGCAAATCAAAAATCAAGAGTATTTCATGCATGGAGAGATATGGCTACTAGTAGGAAGGTTATGGAAGGTTTTATGGTCAGAGTTTATCTAGATGAACCAATGAAAAGGATTCTTTTTAAAAGATGGGCTAGGAAAATGAGAAAAGCAAGGAGAATCAGACAGAAGCGTGAACTAAAAAGGAATTGTGATCGAGATATCAGAATGAAAGAAACAGAATCTTCACAGAGAATAGCAGCACTTCAATCTGAGCTTGTAGCTGTGAAAGAATTACTGGTTGTGTATGAGCAACAGCACAGTGATATGCAACAAAAACTTAGAAGAGCATTCATGAGAGGTGTTGTCAATCTCAATCTTGAAGCAGTAGATGTTTTTGGTGACATACCAAGTACAGATATACCTCAAATTCCCCTAGCATCAAAGACAATTAAGAGCAAAAAAAGGGTCCAAGGTATACAAGAGGATGAGGATTCTTTCTTTGTTGAACCAGCACCGCGGATCTCAGTCATTAGGCACAAGTAAAACACTATTAGTATTTGTTTAGCTTTCTGTGATGCTCTCCCCTAAAAAAGGCATCATTGATACCTTATGTTCCATAATAGAGTTAATCCTGGAATACTTTTCTTCTTCTGTTTCGATATATTGCCCTTTCTCAATCAATACATTTGTATCGTCTAAAATACGATCTTCAAGTTCAATTATTTCCGTAAATAGAACAGATCCCCAATTTTTCCCAATTGTGTCAGTGCATATTCTTAAAATATCTACTTGATACTTGGAAATCAAATCTTTAAGAATCAAAGATACTCTAGATTCCTTACTTTTTTGCAAAAATGCTAGAAATTCTGATGAGTACTTGATTTTGTTATCAATATCCTCTATTTGGTCGTCTATTGAGGAAATCTTATTCTCAAAAGACTCGCTAAATACTAACCCGCTCAAATCTTCCATGATAGAATGTTGATCGGAGATGATTTGTTTGGATCTCTTATTTTTGTCGATTTCGTTTTTAAAATTGCTGACCATCTCATTGAGAGAATTCATGAAATCTCCATCCATATTAATGAAAAAATAGCAATAACAAACAGTTTAATGAACATTCAAATCCTCAATATGACTCCTGCTTTCTTCGCGACTTTGATCCCCAAAATGTTGGCAACACTTGTGTTGCTGGAGCTGAAAGGGGGATCAGAGACACATGATCTGCCTTTTGTTCTCTGTAAAACTCGGTGGTTTTGTCCAATTGACCCATAACGCCATTTATGAACTTTCTTCTGGATTCCAATCTGTTTGTTTCAAGATCTAACAATCTGGCATACTCCCTGACAAGGGAGTCATCAAAACGAAATTCTGTTTCACCTTCAACACTCAATTTGTTAATCTTGTTTTTGTCTGTGTATCTCAATACCATGATCTGATCACCATCTTTAATGTTATAAAACATGAATGAAAATGTCGGAGAAAGTATGTGTCCCTTGTAATACAAAAATCTTCCTTGTGATCCTTCAACATGATCATTTAGCACTCTCAGCAAATCAGTGGCCCTAACATCAACATTTTTAACAGGGTGTTTGCTATCCATGATGGTCAGCCTTATAAAGTCGGACATGTCCTAAGAATTTATGATTGGAGGTTTCTCACAAAGAAAAACAATCTTTGGTCTTATGAATTTATGTTTCTGAGAAAAACCACCCGCCATTTATCAAAAATTTAATTTTTGATAAAAAAAGAATAAATTGGTTTATTAATAAGACGATCGTTCTCTACAAGAGAAATTTTGCTTCAGTTTGACAGGCAGATTTATCGGAGGAGGTTGATAAGTAAAGCAGTCTTATCAAAAATGGTTTTTCAATTAACGTTATTTAAAGTATTATAAAAAATATTCAATTTGATAAGAATTATATCAAAAAGATGATATTATTTAATAAGCTATTAAAATTGAAAATCGTTATTCATTTATTGGTCACATTAAATGATAGCAATAATACTAATCGTCATAACCAATCAAAGCCCTGCAAAAACTGCACCTCCCAGGACACCAGCCATCACAGTGGATGTTTCTCCCTTAGAAACCATGGAAATGACACCCGAAGGCTCTCCTTTGGAAACAATAAGCTTAACTTTTGAGGAAACTCCGATTGAAACCATTCAGCAATCTCCCGATCTCACAGTTCCCAAATCTATAGAACCGACTTTAGAAGAAACTGTTTCTCAAACCCCTCAGATCACCCCTGATAATACTCCATTTGAAACACCTCAAAACACTCTTGATAATACTCCAGTTGAAACACCTCAAAACACTCTTGATAATACTCCAGTTGAAACACCTCAAAACACTCTTGATAATACTCCATTTGAAACACCTCAAAACACTCTTGATAATACTCCAGTTGAAACACCTCAAAACACTCTTGATAATACTCCAGTTGAAACACCTCAAAACACTCTTGATAATACTCCAGTTGAAACACCTCAAAACACTCTTGATAATACTCCAGTTGAAACACCTCAAAACACTCTTGATAATACTCCAGTTGAAACACCTCAAAACACTCTTGATAATACTCCAGTTGAAACAC
>Ga0209639_1000041_pt1 | contig 207040 bp, 192 predicted proteins | sample EPASupsiteHSE605_FD_187268 | JGI IMG/M metagenome (GOLD analysis project Ga0209639, IMG submission 187268) | Bioremediated contaminated groundwater from EPA Superfund site, New Mexico - Sample HSE6-05 (SPAdes) (version 2) | ecosystem: Environmental > Aquatic > Deep subsurface > Groundwater >... | reverse complement strand
ATCTTCATTAATGTCGGATTTCTCTTTATGTTGGGCTTTTGAACTCCCCATTCCTTGTTCTAATGTTTTCAAACTTGTGCCACATTTTTCACAAAAGTTTGCATTCCCAACATTTTTCCAACCGCATTCTGGACAAAATTTAGAGATAATTTTAATCTTTTCTCCACACGATTCACAGAAAATGGAATCTTCTTTATTGCCTGCTCCGCATTTTGGACATTGAATCAAGTTTTCACCAATGATTTTGGATTAAAATTTTATAGAATTATAAATTACTCTTAATGGAATTACTCTTAATGGAATTATGATTACTCCATTTTCTGTAAAACCATTATTAATTATTTTGTGTTTCTAAAATTGACGCAACAAAGCTTATTTTGTCTTTAAGATAATAATAAAGTAGGGGATGAAAATGGCTGATTGGCTCTCTCAATTTAAATATAGTCCCATAAAACCACTTTTCGATTCAGGGAATGACACAATCATTTATTTGCTAAAAGGGATTTATTAGAAGAGGAAATCCAGTCGCGGGGAATGCGAGGATAAACGCACACAAAACATTGAAATAAGAAAATACCTTTAAGAAACCGAGGAAACATTGGGGAAGAAATAAATGTAAACTGAAGCGGAAATGGGGGAAGTATATGAAGAACGATTATCACATCAACCTTGAAAAATATTCTTTGGATAAATTTAAAAAAGACCTAGAAGAATCCAAGCTGATTCCCAGTAGAAAAATATTAAAAGAGGATATTAGTAACAGATTTAGAGTTTTAAAGGATAATGATATTATTAATCTTCAAGATCTTGTAAATGTGTTAAAAACTCCTAAAAAAGCCAAAGAATTTGCTGAAAAATCAGGTTTGCCTGAGGATTATGTTTTAATCTTAAGGAGAGAAGTTAATAGTTACACCCCTAACCCGGTTAATCTGGATAAATTTCCAGGACTTAATGCCGACACCATTACTAAATTGAATGATGCAGGGATTAAAAACACCGCTCATTTATTTAAAAAAATTAAAACTCCTGAAGATCGTAGAACTTTAGCTGCTGAACTGGAAATACCTCCAAAAGAAATACTTGAGTTGACCAAGTTAACTGATCTGGTGAGGATCAAATGGGTTGGACCAGTCTTTGCCAGGATTTTCCTGGACTCTGGAACTGATACTGCTCTTAAAATATCTCAAGCAGATGCTAAACCCCTTTACAAGAATTTAGTGAAAATTAACCAGGAAAAGAGTTATACAAAAGGTAACTTCATTGAAAGTGACGTTGAATTATGTATTAAAGTTGCTGGCATGGTGCCTAAAGTAATTCAATTTTAATATCTACAGATAAGGGCAAGATTTATTTATTTATTTTTTTTTGACGAATTCCTAAATCTTTATATAGAACTTTAACCCAACTTACTTCGATAGTTATCGAATTATAAAATCATGTGGAGAATTCAATGGACACTAAAAAAATGGCAAAAGTTTTCAAAGCCCTTTCAAATCCTAACCGCCTAGAATTATATTTACAAATTGTTGAAAAACAAGAAAACTGTTATAAGGCCAATTGTGACTGTTTAATCAGTGATATTGCTAAATCATTAAATATTGGTGCTCCTACCATTTCCCACCACCTTAAAGAATTATCAAACGCGGAATTAATCTTTACTGAAAGAAAAGGCAAATATTTAGTGGCAAGAGTTAATGATGAAATGGTTAATGAAGTTAATGAACTTTTAAAGCTCCATCAAAAATAATATTTTTTAAAAAACATAATTCGAAAGTTGTCAAATTAATAAATTATCATTGACTAAAAAGAGGAAGTAAAATGAAAACTGCAATAATTTATAAATCCGTACACCGGGGTAACACTAAAAAAATAGCTGAAGTAATGGCTGAAGCTCTTGAAGCAGATTTATTTGATTTAAAAGATGCCAATAAGGATGTTATTAATGATTATGAGTTAATTGGATTCGGTTCTGGAATATATTATTATAGACCCCATAAAAAGCTAAGAAAGTTTGTTGAAGAACTTGATAATGTAGTAAATAAATATGCATTTCATTTTTCAACCAGCGGTGATGGAAGATACTATGACTGGTTGGAGAAAAAATTAACTAGTAAAGGTTTTGATGTGATGGGAGAATTCCATTGTAAAGGATATTATGCATACTCAATTAAAGGAATAATCAGCCGCAAGGGTTTAAATAAAGGAAGACCAAATGAGGAAGACTTTAATGCTGCAAGAAAATTTGCAGAGAGTTTAAAATTAAAAATGTGAATTATCAATGATTAAAAAGAGGAGAAATAATGAAAATCGCGATAATTTACAAATCAATACATCATGGAAACACCAAGAAAATTGCTGAAGTAATGGCTGAAGCTCTTGAAGCAGATTTATTTGATTTAAAAGAGGTTAATAAAGATATTATCCGTGAATATGATCTGATTGGCTTTGGTTCTGGAAAATATTTCATGAGACCTCATAAAAAATTAAGAAAGTTTGTTGAGGATTTAGATGATATGGATGGCAAAGATGCTTTTGTGTTCTCAACCAGTGGCGATGGTAAACCCATGGGATGGTTAGAAAAGAAGTTATCCAAGAAGGGTTTTCGGATCATGGGCGAGTTTTACTGCAGAGGTTTTGATACTTACGCATTAGCCCGGATTATTTATCGGGGTGGTTTGAATAAAGGGAGACCCGATGAAGAAGACCTTAAAAATGCTCGAAAATTTGCCATTGAAATAAAGAAAAATTAATTAGTTGATAGAAAAGGAAAACAAGACATTTTGTTTAAATTTCTGAAATTAAAGTTCAGAAACCATTTCTGCAAACTCGGTATCAGTCCAGGCCCTGAGAGTGTTAATTGTAATATATCGTGCTTGGTATGCTTTAAGGAGATATTTAACCATACTTTCTTCATCAGGCATGTCAATGATGGCAATGAAATCATATTCCCCCATGGTGAAGAAAAAGTCTATACTCCCATTGAGTTCTCCAATTATCTTTTTGGTGAGTTCAACTCTTTCTGGAATTTCTAAAAAAGTTTCACGTGCCTGATCTGTCCAATTTCCTAAAAGAACGTATTTTTGCATGTTTTCACCTAAAAATTAAATTAAATTTTATTAATAAGAGACAAATAGGTGGGTATATTATTAATTGAGTGTTTTCTTTAAGCTCCAAGCAAACTCTTCAGCATTTTTAAGGTCTTTGGTGTTAGGCCGACCCTTATTCATCCCACCGAAGAGCTTAAGAAAACTGTTGGTGTTGAAACCCTTACACTGAAATTCATCAACAATTAAGTAGCCTTTGGATTGGAATTTTTCCCGGAGGGTGGCGTGATCGTTGGAGGCCTTGGATTTCCCGGTTATTCCAGCAGTTGAAAAAAGGAATACCCTCTTATTATTCACTTCAGGTAGTCCATCACCAAGTTCTAGTAGAGATTCATGGTGTTTTGCACTGTAAATTCCTGAACCAAAACCTACCAGATCATAATCTGGAAGTACGTCAGGTTTAATTTCCTGTGGAGTCTTTATTTCTGCATCGAGAACTTTCGCAAAGACTTTAGCTATTTTTTCCGTATTATTGTGATGATATGAAAACAAAACTATGAGATTTTTCATTTCTAAAGGATCCTCTTTAAGCTCTTTATTTTCCATTTTTTCCACCTTTCTTTTTATTATGTTATAATTAAGACTAATTTCTTTGGTGTACTCTTAAAGATGAACAATAGTTCAGCAGATTATATTCACATCTATAAATCAACCTACTTCTGTAACAGGAAAAATTTAACAAAGTTGATTATTCCGGTATCAAGAAGACTAAACCCTGCTTGCTCGAAAAGAAACTGCCATTTGTTACTGGAGGTGAGTATTAAAGAGAAAACACTCATAACCGCGAATGTTTGTAGGCTGAACGTCGGAACAATGATTAATATTTTTCTCCCGGGTTTAAGCACACGAAACAGCTCCTCCAAACCTTTAAGTTTTGCTTTGCCTAAATTATTCACCAAAAGCACACTAATGGCAGCATCAAAGGTGTTATCCTCAAATTCAAGATTTAAAACATCTCCTTTTACTATTCGAACTCTTTCAGTTATTCCTGCAATTTTTAGGTTTTCCACAAGCAAGTTTCTACTAGCATTTCCTGGACAAACATGGGTAAAGCCATCACCATAAGAGATTGTGAAACCAAGCCCGGGTTGAGTCCATTTAAGACCAGCAAGCCATATAAAATAACTAATACTGCCCCAAACAGACCCCATACTGATAACCAGCGGGAACAAGTTCTGAGCGATATAATACATAATTAAGGGTTATGCTTACGATTCCAAATTATCAGTGCGCCCAGTATTAGGGACCAGCCTTGTAAGGCCCGTAAAGAACTTCCTAAGGATAAAAGGGAAGCATCAATTTTACTTGCATATTCCTGGCTTAAGGTAATGATTTACCAAAGACTGACAACGCCCAGAATGTATAAGACGTTCTCCAGAAGCCTGAGTCCAACATAAGAAATTGTTAGACCATCCATGTGTTTTTAAGAACGAGATAGATAATAGTAGCAAGCAGGGTGTGATTTTATTTGCAAATTTTCCCCCTCCCCTCTACAGTTATTGCTGGGGCGTGTTCAATGGATTAAAACAATGAACTGAATTTTTGTACCAGTTCTTTTATGTCTTTTCCACGGCCACCTCTCCAGACCACGATCCCGGTTCCCACAATTACTCCCCCTTTGGACTGGCAGAGTTTTTCCATCTGGGATATGGCCTGATTTCCCCCTGTCCGGTGAAAAGGTAAGCCCTTGGTCACGTAGCAGGCGATTCTTTTATCCTGAAGTGATGGGATCTGCTCTAAGTAGGCTTTCATTGCCGGGGCCAGGTTAAAGGCATGCACTGGAGAACCAAATATTAGTGCATCGTATTCCTGTGTGTCCGGTTTATTCTGGAAAGTGATGTTCTTTGGATTTGACTTCACGTCACCGGCGGTTGTTACCCGTTCAACATTCACAGTATGCCCTGCTGTCAGAAGCTTTTCCTGAAGATTTTCTGCAACAGAATACGTGTGTTCAGTCTGAGAATAGACTATTATTCCTATTTTAATAATTTAACCCCCTTTATATGTTTCATAGGGAATTTCCCTATGAATTTTTTTGATTATATAATCTATGTATTAACCGTTTATTATCATTAATCGTACCCAGAAAAACTAAAAAAAATATCCACAAAAAAAGAATATTTGAGGTTCAGTTGTACCTTAATTCATCCTAAATCAGGAAACTTCTTCTGAATCAGTTTCATTATCATCGGATGTATCTTGATTATCTCCAGTTCATAGATGTATCTTTTCCCTCGTAAAGCCGAGAGTATAGCAGCCAAACCAGAGAGGAACACGCCAATGTAGAATGATACCCTCAGCGAGGGCATGAATGCTTCAGCCAGGGTTGATGGGAACCATGACGTTCCAGTGAGGGTGGTCAATGTTGCTGGAGGTATCTGGCTAACCACAGATGAGGGTACACTGCTCAAGATAGTTTCAACCGGGTTGTAACCTAAAAATGCTCAAAATAATGCCCCGGGGAAGCGTTGCGTTATACTCACAATGACAATGGTGAAGAAATCACCCATGCTGGCTGTGAAAGCCGTGCTCATTATGGTAGTCAGCCCTTCCAGAAGCCACTCCCCGCCCCCGGGCAGGTACAAGATTCATTATGGGTGCACTGTTGGGTGAACCAAACATTCCTGTAAACATTAATTGGTTTTTAAGCTACAAAATCTAAAAAACAGTATTAATATAAAAGAGTTACAATTCCCGAACCATTACTGTTCTTTTTTCATTGTTGTAGAAGCCATTTTTCAGATAGAAAGTCTCCGCAGGTATTTTTTTATTGGTTAAAAGAGTAATACGAACGTATCCTTCTTCAATTAATGTTTTAACCAGATAATTCATTGTATCACTGCCAATACCATGCCCCTGCCTCCCCTTTTCCACAAAGAACTCGTCCACAAAGAACTCTTTCCCAGCCCACCAGGATCTCCGGTGCCCTAAACAGGCGGCTACCATTTTGGAGTTATCACGGATTATAAATCCCTCAAAAACAGGATTAGCAACGAGTTCCTTCAAATAATTTCGGGATTGATCAAGGGAAACCCACTCATCGTACCATGGATCACCAGAAAAAACGTTTTTAAATAGTTCTGCACATTCATCCAGATCTTTACCAGAGAATCTCCTGAAATCCAGGGGATTATCCAATTGGAACTGTGTCGAGTTAGTATTTTTAGAATTATCCAATTGGAACTGTGTCGGATTAGGATTTTCAGGATTATCCTGGAAAAAATAATCCCAGTGATTTTTTAAAGATATATTTTCCCTATGTCCATGGAATGTACTGGTGAAATGTTCTTTAATTGAAGTTTTTATAGACATTTAATCACTTCTAAACTAAGTTATGGTGTGTTTTCAAGATCATGAAAAATCACTAAAAAATTTTCCAATAAAAAAAAGGATTTAAAGTGGTGCGTTGGTTAGTATGGTTCCCCAGTTAACCCTTGATCCTACTTCAGGAGTTACCAGTAGATTTTTTTCTATTTTTCCCAGATTGGCCAGGTTGGCTACCACTTCGTGGAAAGAAATAGGGGATTCATCACTCGTTTCCCGTGCCTTTGGCATGGACAAGGCCCGGTATCCATTGTCTTCCAGTAGACTACTTAAATGTGAGGTTATGACTTTTAATTGGCAATTCGTAACATCATAGGGCTGTTTTTTATCCAAAGACAATTCATCAGGGATTAAGTAGGGTAAAGTAACCCCTATGGAGATTGCTCTGGGATATTCTGCTATTAATGACCCGTATTTTTCAACTATGGCATTTTCAATCTGGGATAGATCCACCATGCCTAAAAAGTAATCTTCACACTCGGTTTCAATAACGTTTCTGATTACTTTTTCACACTTCATGGTACTCACCTCGTTAAAAGTTTTTAAACAATTAATGAACTTTTAAACAATTTTTTTACTTAATAAATACATTCAATTGACTATACATTGGTTAATTACAGATTTTGGGAGAATTAACCCATTTAACCATAATTATATCATTATTGGCCACTTTTTGTCTTCATTTTATTTTCTGAATTTGGTAATTTCATTGAATTATCGAGTCATTGATTTCCGGAAGAGTGGAACCGCGATGGCCATGGTAATCACTCCAAAACCAATCAAGATGATCATCTGGAATAACACATCCCCAATACCGGCATTAAGGAGGATTATCTTACGCATTGCATCGGCAGCGTAGGTGAGGGGTATGAACTGGGATATGGTTTGCATGAACCAGGGCATCTGCTGGATGGGGTAGAAGACACCTCCCAGGAAGATCATAGGAAACATCAGGAGGTTCACGATCATGGTTCCCGAGGCCTGGTCACCGGACATGGAAATTGCCAGAATTCCCAGGCCTATGAAGCTGAATATTCCAAGGAGGAGCATGAAGAACGCCAGTAAAAGGCTTCCCTGAACTGTAACGCCAAAGAGAAGCATTGCCAGACCCAATATTATGATACACTGTATGAATCCTCGTGTGCAAAGTGCTGCGGTTTTACCGATTATAACTGATATCTGACTTATTGGTGCGGATAACATTCCATCAAAGGTTCCAAGTTCCTTTTCTTTGGAGATGGCTTCGGGAATACCAGTCATTACACTCATCATCACGATCATGATCATCAAGCCTGGTGCCAGGAAGTTGAAGTAGTTGGTTTCCCCGGGTATGGTGGTTGAAACTTGCGGCACGTAGGGGAATATGATTGCCTGAGGGTTAATCTGTTGATTAGTCTCTTTAGAAAGTTCCAAAATATTGGCCTGGGCTTTCATGTCATTCAAGCCATTTACGGTGCTGGATAAAACCTGCTGGATCTGAGTGGCACTCTGAGGGTTACTGTTATCAATGAATACCGTGAAATCCCCGGATTTCCCGCTACTCAGGTTTTCGGAGAACCCTGGCGGTATGATGAAGGCTCCGTATATTTTTCCCTGGTTGATCTGGGTTTTGGCCTCATCCACACTGGAATAATTCTTGAAATCCATGAAGCTGGTGTTCTGGTTCATTAAATTTAGTTGTGCTATGAATTCATTACTCCCCGGTCCCTGGTCCAGGTTGACCACACCCATGGGCATGTGCTGCTGGGTGTTGCCGCTGGGAAAAATGAAACCAAACATCACCAGGAATATCAAGGGCATGATAATCAGTGATGCCAGTTGCATACGGTTTCTTCGGAATTCCAGCATGTCCTTGGCCATCACATGGTAACTGTCCTTTAAAATCTTCACTAAATCCATGATTTTTCACCTTACCCTCGCTTTAGGTGCTCTTCCATGGCCATGACGGGTAACCACTGGTTTTTCAGTGGCCTGGTCACGCATTTCTTTGCCGGTTACCGCCAGGAACACGTCTTCCAGGGTGGATTCATTGCTGTTGGTTACCGAGGCAATGTTACCCCCTTCATTACGTATGGTATCAATGATCTGGTTCAGGGCATTATCTCCCCGGGCACTTACTTTTAAATTGTAATCATCCTGTTGGGACACTGCAGTGACCATCCCCAGGGACCTGATTTTCTCAATGAGCCATGTGGTCAGATTGTCAATTTTAACACCAAATACCGTGGTATCTCCGTGAGATATTATGTTTTTAAGGTTTTGTGGCGTGTCTAAAGCTGCTATTTTACCATGATCAATTATGGCCACCCGGTCACTGAGGGCCTCGGCTTCGGTCATGGCATGGGTGGTTAGGATAACTGTCATCCCGTTCTTATTGATTTCACGGGTGATGTCCCTTATGGAGAAGGTGGTCTGTGGGTCGAGGCCCAGGGTGGGTTCATCCATGAACAGTATTTCTGGTTCCGGTAAAAGTGCCCTTATTACATTGATCCGCTGCTTCATACCAGTTGAAAATTTACTGATCTGGGTGTTTTTCCATTCCTGCATGTCCACTAGTTCCAGTAATTCATCTATCCGGCCTTCTAATTTCTGTTTAGGCATTTCATAGAGTTTTCCGAAGAATCTGAGATTCTCTGCTGCGGTTAGGCGGTCGTACATGATCATCTTCTCCGCCACCAAGCCAATGTTCTGGCGAACTCGGTCTGATTCTTTAATTAGATCGAATCCTGCAACTCGGGCTGATCCTGATGTGGGATGGGCGAGGGTGCACAGCATTCTTATGGTGGTACTTTTACCTGCACCGTTGGGACCTAAAAATCCAAATATTTCCCCTTCCTCCACGGTCAGTGACAGGTTATCCACTGCTGTGAAATCACCGAACTTTTTAGTGAGATTATTAAGTTCTATGGCGTGTTCAGTCATATTTTCCCTCCAATTCGTCTTTTATTATGTATCATGCCGTCCTTAGCATCATAGGATTCATTTTCGTTTTAGTTAATCCTTGGAACTTTATTTATTCCAATTCCATGCCGAGATAGCCTTCGCTAGCTGAAACTAATACTCAAAATTCACTATAGATTAATGCCCTTAGGAGGTTTTATTTTTAAATATTCTTTAATTATTTTGTTTATTCACTTCAAACATCAATTAAATCTAATTATTCTCCCGGAGCAGGTCACTAAGTGTTTTTAGTCTCTGGCCCAATTCCGCTATCAATTCCCCATGGGGTGCCAGTTTCTCTTCTTTAATATCCTCCAGATAAGAAACATAGCCTTCAATTTCAGTTAATGCTTTGGTAATGGAATATTCTCCACGATCCATTTTTTCATGTGGTTTAAAACGTCCGTAGAGTTTGTTAATGACTTTATTTCCCTTTTCAGTGAGCTCATATTTTCCATCATCACGTTTGGTGAGAAGACCTTCGTTAACCATTTTCTTCAGCATGGGGTATACTGAACCTGGTGAAGGTCTGAGAGGCTTGTGTCCACGGTGTAATTTACAAGATTCGTGATGTGCTTGTATGGCATCCATGATCTCTACACCATTTCCCGGACCATTTTCATCCAGGACATGGAGTATTAATATTCTTAAGCCACCAAATTGTTGCATTTGCTCCATTTTTTCATGGAACTCTTTGTGCAGATTTTTAAAGGCATCCCACATCTTGAATCAAGTCCTCCAGAGATCTAATTTCTTATCCTGATTTATCATATCGTTTGATAGATATAATATCGTTAAATTGATATCATGAAATTATCCATATTTGATTTAGCCGGATTTACTTACTCCCATATGCAACTTATATCAAGTTATCGATATCGACTAATCGATATTAAGAGGATCATTATATAAATAGTTTGTGCTAAAAGAATTGAACTTACCTAAAACTAATCTGCTATATAAAAACTAAGAAGGAATTAAAACTAAGAGGGGGATGAAACGAAGAGGTGTTTTGATCCTATAAACCCGGATAATGACTTAAGGGTTTAACCCCATGCCCAAGAGGTCTTTCAGTTGTAAAATTCCTTAAAATTTTGTTAAAAAGTTCAGGTGATTCCATATTCCAAACATGACCCCTCTTCGGAACTACATATCCTTTTGAATTGGGAAGAACCTTAACCAAATCTCTGGCTGATTCCTTGATAACCTTATAATCTTTTTCACCCAGCATAACCAGCACTGGAACAGTTACTCGCTCCAGACCAGTGGGTAATCGGAAGAAGAGATTCTCATGAAGAATTCTGTGGAGAGAATCCCCATTGATCTGTTGGGTGGATTCTTTGAACTTGTCAAAATAACCCTTGGAAATATTGTAAGTTCTCATATTGGCTTTGATGAAGAATTTGGTGTTTTTTACTGGTTCATAGGCCTTAAAGGTGTAGTTCAGCAGTTTCAGCAAGGTTTCAGTGTGAGGGATAGTGCGGAGGAGAGTTCCGGTGATGAGAGCATGATCAACCACCTCCGGATGGGTGGCCAGTATCTGGACTATGATCTGCGCACCCAGAGACAACCCCACCAGATGGGCTTTCCCATTATGTGCCCTGGTTCGGATGAGTTCAACCACCATCCTTGCAGCACCTTCAATGGTGAATGGCTTTATGTGTGCACTCTGCCCGTGTTCTGGAAGATCGGGAACCAAACAATGGTAATCCTGGAATGATTTTACTTGTTCATCCCATATCCACCCTGCCAGGCCTCCGCCATGGAGGAAGATTATGGTTTCAGGGTTTTTCTGGCCTGTTTCTTTAACCCATAAATTCATTGGAAGATCACCCCAAAAAGTGTTTTAAAAATATGTACTGTTGTGGTTTTTAAAGGATGTATTCCATATTAAAAGCTCCCTTTTTCCACCCTAAAAAGGATAAGCTTTTCTCCTTGAATTTCCTAAAACCAACCCGCTCGTACAATCTCAAAGCACCTTCATTTTTAATGTCGACATCCAGTACTGCTCTCCTGCACCCCTTTTTCCTGGCCAGTTTTATTCCCTCTTCCAGGATGAATGAACCTATTCCCTGACCCCGTGCATTTTCATCCACCGCTATTATAGCGTAGTAGAAGTCATCATCCTCCAGACTAGATAAAAATAGGCTGTCTATTATTTCAATCATAATGAACCTTAAGGAGTCCAGTAAGTTAAAGTTAGCAAAGAGCACCTTTAATTTATGGATATTTCCCATTTTATCTCCAGTACAGTAAACCATTACCCCCACAATTTCCTGATCATCGTTGGTTACCACGTAGATCTGCTGGTATCCCAGGTTGTTATCACCTACCTCCACCAGCTTTCCCAATTTCTCAGAAGCATTCCTCTGGTCACCAAAGAAAAAATCAAATGTTTCAGCATCGGCTTCGTAAATTAGTTCGGATACCTTGAAGGAGTCATGTTTATTTTTATCCATTTTTTGAAGGTGCATTTATCATTTAACCCCTTAAATTTATTTTTTTAGTCCAGAATAAAACTTTTTAAGATTTTTTAGAACAAATACGGTAATAATTGGCGGTTATTAAAATTTGTTGCTCATTATTATCAATATTTACACTTGAAATATACGGCTAAATCATGAATATAGTATGAACAGTAAATCATCCCCAGCCCCAAATCATTAACATTTTTTTCACTTGCAATGTATGGCCAAGTTAAGGTATGAGTATGATCATATGAAACCCACCCCCACCCCCAGGATGAAAAATTATCATCTTTCCCACTTTCTGAGGGTTTAATGACCTATAGGGGATGAATTCATGAGTATTGGATTTAACAAATTATATAGCATGATACATATAAATTAGAAGGTGTATGGAAACCAAAAGAATGGTACTCCTGGACATTGATTACATCACCAGGGGCGATAAAGCAGTGGTAAGACTATTTGGAAGGGAAAAAGCTGATGGAGAAGGGAATTCCATAATCGTGCTGGATGATGGATTCAAGCCCTATATTTACGTGGACCCCCACAATTTGGAACAATGCCGTGAACAGTTAAATGACTTGGATCTTGTGCAGATTGAAAAAGTAAAAATGAAAGACTTGGGGCAGGCTAAAGAATTTTTAAAAGTCACTTTTAACCATCCTCAGGATGTTCCTAAACTTAGAGATAAAATAAGGGATTTGAGCCAGGTTAAAGAAATTAGAGAACATGATATTCCATTTTATCGCAGATACTTAATAGATAAAGGATTATTCCCAATGGCAGAGGTGGAATTAGAAGTGGAACAAGCCTCTCCCGAGATATGTTCCATCCCTGAAGATATCAAAACGTCAGTAATGGCATTAAGCGGGAAAATACAACCAGTTAGTTCTGATTTCCCTGACCTCAAGATCTTAAGTCTGGATATTGAGGTTTACAATCCTAAGGGCATGCCTAATGCTGAAGATGACCCCATTATTATGATCAGCCTCTCCAGTAACCAGGGACTGAGGAGGGTAATTTCCACTGCAGAGTCTCCCCTTGATTTTGTGGAACAAGTGGAAGATGAGCGGGAGATGCTAAAGAGATTTGTGGCCATTGTGGAAGATGAGAATCCAGATATCCTCATTGGTTATAACTCCGATAACTTCGATTTCCCCTACATCCGTGACCGAGCCGCACTTTTGGATGTTCCCCTGAGTCTGGGTACCGATGGTTCCAGTCTTAAATTTATGAAAAGGGGTTTTGCCAATGCCGCCCTGGTGAAGGGAAGAGTTCATGTAGATCTTTATCTTATAATGCGCCGTTACCTTCAACTTGATCGTTACACCCTGGAAAGAGTTTATCTGGAGCTTTTCGGTGAGGAAAAATATGACATCCCCGGGGATGAGATCCACGAGTATTGGGATGATTGTGGTCCCAAACTGGAGAAACTATGCCATTATTCATTGGATGATGCGGTAGCCGTCACCAAGATTGGTGAAAAAATGATACCCCTGACCCTGGAACTTACCCGTATAGTGGGACAACCATTTTTTGATGTGGCCCGTATGGCCACTGGTCAGCAGGTGGAATGGTATCTCATACGTAAAGCAAATGAACAGGGTGAAGTGGTTCCCAACAAGCCTTCCTCCACACAGTACTCAACCCGGAGGGGTAAACGAGCTGCAGGAGGTTATGTGAAAGACCCGGTAAAGGGTTTGCATGAGAACATAGTTTACTTTGATTTCCGGAGCTTGTACCCCAGTATCATCATTTCCAAAAACGTCTCCCCCGACACACTGGTGGATGAATGCAACCCTGAAGATTGCAATATTTCCCCCGAAGGAGGATACATGTTTTTAAAGGAACCTGCGGGATTCGTTCCCTCCATAATCGGTAACATCCTCAGTGAAAGGGTACGTCTTAAGACCATGATGAAGGAATCAGAGGATGATGAGGAGAAAAAAATCCTGAATGTCCAGCAGGAAGCATTGAAAAGACTGGCTAACTCTATGTACGGGGTTTATGGTTACTCCCGTTTCAGGTGGTACCGTTTAGAATGCGCAGATGCCATCACTGCCTGGGGAAGAGATTATATCAAAAAAACCATGGTAAAAGCAGAGAAATTTGGTTTCAAACCCGTTTATGCAGATACTGATGGTTTTTATGCAGTTTATGAGGGAGAAACTACTTAAAAACATTCAAAGACCATGGACATGCCTAGAACATCATAAGGCCAAACACGTGAAACTACTTAAAATTATTTAAACCCCAATCAATCTACTTAGAAAATCATTGTGAAGTCAAATCATGACATCACACCGTTATAATTTAAATTGAATGTTTATTTACTGAAAATATAGGAAGTTGGTGGACGTATGTTCCATATGGCTGGAGAAAAGGAAATTCTGGAGGGTAAGATCACTGATGTGTACTTCAATAGAACCCTTCAAATACTGAAAGAGAAAGGTATTAACCCCTGGGTTAAAGCAGAGTTCGTGGCCAAATCCCTACCTGAAGAATGGCCATGGGCTGTGCTGGCTGGTTTAGAAGAGATTGTCCATCTTTTAAAGGATTTGCCTGTTGAAGTGAGGGCCATGAAGGAGGGTGCGGTTTTCTACCCCTATCAACCAGTTCTGGAGATAGAGGGTTATTATCAGGATTTTTGTATTTATGAGACTGCTATTCTGGGTTTGATGTGCCAGGCTACAGGTATTGCCACCAAAGCTGCCCGCTACAAGAAACTGGCCGGTGATCGTCTGGTTATGAGTTTCGGTGCCCGGAGAATGCATCCAGCCATTGCCCCTATGATTGAAAGAAGTGCCTTTATTGGGGGATGTGATGGTGTTTCAGTCATTAAGGGTGGGGAGATTATTGGGGAAGACCCCCTGGGAACCATTCCCCACGCCCTGATCCTGTGCATAGGCTCCACTGTGGACTCGGTGAAGGCCTTTGATGAAGTGATCGACCCTGATGTTAATCGTGTGGCCCTTATTGACACCTTTAATGATGAAAAATTCGAATGCCTGAATGTGGCAGAAGCCTTGGGTGAAAAGCTTTACGCAGTGCGTTTCGACACCCCTTCCTCCCGGCGGGGAGATTTTCACCATATAATCCGGGAAACCCGGTGGGAACTGGATTTGAGAGGATTTGAAGGGGTTAAATTCTTTGTAAGTGGAGGGATCAGGGAAGAGGAAGTACCCCGTTTGAACCCATTAGTGGATGCCTATGGTATTGGAACTTCCATCAGTAATGCTCCGGTGGTGGATTTCTCCATGGACATTGTGGAAATGGATGGAGAACCCCTGGCTAAAAGGGGTAAATGTTCCGGGGCAAAAAATGTTTTAAGATGTCAGGAATGCCATGAAGATCTCATTTTACCATTTAATAATGAATTTGAAAACTGTTTGTGCGGTGGAAAATACGAAAAACTATTAACTCCCCTGATAGAAAAGGGTGATATTGTTTATGAACTTCCAGAGCCAGGGAAAATAAGGGAATATGTGTTGGAACAGATGAAACATCTTCCAACAGAATGAAAAATCCTCTTGATTTTCCCTGAATATTTCAAAAAGAAAATTTAAGTAAGTATAAAACCCTATCTTTCGGAGAATCGTTGATGAAAAGAGCTTTGATGGTGATTGATGCCCAGGAAGAATATGTTTCCGGGAAACTTCCGGTAACCTATCCGCCTGAGAGTTTGGACAATATAGTGAAGGTTATGGATGCGGCTAATGCCAAAAAGATACCGGTTATCTTGGTGCAGCACACGGGCCAAGATGGTGGTGAAACATTCATTAAGGGAACTTCTGGCTGGGAACTCCTCCAGGAGGTTTCCAAACGACCATACGATTACCTGGTGGAGAAGAATCTTCCGGGAAGTTTCACTGGCACTGATCTGGAGAACTGGCTCCAGGAAAATAAGATTGATACAGTTACCATTGCTGGTTACATGACCCAGATGTGCTGTGACACCACTGCCAGGCAAGCATTCCACCGGGGTTTTAGGGTGGAATTCCTTTCCGATGCCACTGGAACCTTAACCGTGTCCAATTATGCGGGAAATATCACTGGTGAGGAGTTACACCGGGCTATTCTGGTTACCCAGGCAATGCGTTTCAGCAGGGTATTAAACACTGCTGATTGGATTGAAGGATTAGGATGATTAATTTTTAAAAATAATCACTTTTTAATCATCTTCTCCTAAAATAATAATAATAATAATAATAAATTTTTTGGTAATAAAAAATAGAGAATTTAGTAAAGGGTGAGACTAGTAAATTGAAAAGGATGGGGGTTGAAAATGAAGAATGAATGTTATGAAAACTATCCCCTGTGGATGGTCGTTCTGGCAAACGCTTTATCCATTTCCATATACATTATTGGTGCTTTCATACTTTACAGATTGGGAATTATCTTCTCAGCTTTATACTTAGTATTTTGTCTGATTATGGAAATTAGACTGTTAAAAAATTGTTCTAACTGTTATTATTATGGTAAAACTTGCGCTTTTGGTAAGGGTCGTTTATCATCCCATATCTTTGAGAAGGGTGATCCCGGCCTGTTTTATCAGGAGGATGTTTCATGGTATGTGATTCTACCAGACTTTCTGGTTTTTTTATTCCCCATGGTCGGTGGAATTATTCTACTTTTCATTGAATTCAACTGGATAACCCTCTTACTCATCATTGTCATCCTGATTCTTTCTTTAGCTGGTAATGCCCTGATCCGATCTTTAACTTGTAGACACTGCAAGCAGAGGGAACTGGGTTGTTCCGCTGCAGAACTTTTTGAGGGCGAAAAATAGGTGAATATTGTGATCTATGGATTAAGTGAATTGAAAGTAAATCCAATTCCAGTTTTATTGTCATGTGGTAATCCGGCAATTGAATATTACACCAGGCAAGACATTTTAAATGAAAAAGTGGGGCCGGTAAAGGATTTATGGCAGCTTCCAGAGGTTTTAAGAATTCTTCGAAAACAGGGAGTGGGTGGTTCTTGGGAATACCCTGGTAAGATCCGGGAAGACCTGCGTTCCCAGGAGGATTATAACCAGGTGGAAACCTACCGGGTTTTTGGAGAACTAATATGCAAGTATGGATTGAACAAAAGTCACCCCCAAATCCAAAAATCTGCAGAATATTTTTTTAAATGTCAAACCCCAGAGGGGGATTTTAGGGGTATTTACGGCAACCAATATGCCACTACCTACTCACCAGCCATTATGGAACTATTGATAAAAGCAGGCTATGGGGATGATGATCGCACCAAAAAGGGTTTCCAGTGGTTATTTTCCATAAGACAGAAAGATGGAGGTTGGGTTATTCCCTTCCGAACTTCGGGTATGAATATAAAAGAAGCACTACTGGCCAATGAACCAGAATTACCAGACCGATCCCGTCCATTTTCCCACCTAGTAACTGGCATGGTTCTTCGAGCTTTGGCAGCCCATCCTGAATGTCGTGAATCTGACCAGGCCAAAAGGGCAGCAAACCTACTGGCCAGCAGGTTTTTCCTGGCAGATAAATATCCTGACCGAAAGGACAAGAAATACTGGGAAAGAGTTTCATATCCCTTCTGGTTCACCGATATTATCAGTGCCATTGATTCATTATCAATTATTGGAGTAACAAGAGATAATTCATATATAAAAGAAGGATTAGACTTTTTAATCCATAAACAAAATGATGAAGGGCTTTTTGATTTAAGGATTGTAAGGGGAAGTGATAAAGACCTTAAATACTGGATTTGTCTTGCCATCTGTCGACTGTTCAAAAGATATGGTTAATAACTGAAAAATAGATAATTGGCTTTAACTTATAATTGATAGCCCTTGTCTAGGAATTACCCAGGAGATCAAAATGAAACGTAAAAAGGCCCTTTTAGTAATAGACATGTTAAACGACTTTGTACGAGAAGGTGCACCCCTCGAAGTTCCATCTACCAGAACCATTATTCCCAGTATCAAAAAAGAAATTAAAAAAGCCAGATCAGAAGGGTTTCCCATTATTTATATCTGTGATACTCACCACGAGCAGGATAGGGAATTTGAGAAGATGAACTGGCCAGTTCACGCCATCAAGGGTACTGCTGGATCCGAAGTGATTGAAGATTTGGGGCCAAAAGAAGAGGATATTTTTATAGAAAAATCCACTTACTCTGCATTTTACAATACCAATCTGGACAAAATCCTGAAAAAACTGGGAATAGATACATTGCGGATTACTGGTACAGTCACCCATATCTGCATACTTTTCACAGCCGCGGAGGGGGGCATACGGGGCTATGATGTGGAAGTACCATCTAGTTGCGTGGCGGGACTGGATGAATATGATGAAAAGTTCGCTTTCAGACTTATGGAAAACGAATTCGGAGTGAAACTACTCTAATTTAATTTGAGAAATCAATTACTATTAAAATATCTTTATAAAACTAAACCCAATATGACAATTCCCAATCAGATATGATCATTGAAAAATTATTAATAACCATGAGGACTTAAGACTATGGCTGTAATTCGAGACACCATCCAAATTGAAGACGATCACTATGCTCTTTTTGCAAATAAAACAAAGATATCAATAGAAAAAGGCAAAGGAGTGTATGTTTACGGTGAAGATGGTGAAAAATATATAGATTTTACTGCAGGATGGGGAGTAACCAGTATAGGGCATTCCAATCCAGTAATTACCCAAGCCCTTTGTGATCAAAGTAAAAAAATTATGCAGAATCCTAATTCAGGGGCAACATATTCACCAGCACGGTCAAAACTCCTATCCTTAATGCAGGAAATACTCCCTGAAAATTTAACCAGAATATTTTTTTCAAATAGTGGAGCAGAGGCAAATGATGCTGCTATTAAGCTTGCAAGGAAAGCAACTGGGAAGTTAAATATTATATCTGCAGAAAAAAGTTTTCACGGGCGAACGATCAGTACCGTGTCTGCAACAGGCCAAACTATCCATAGACGCCGATTTAATCCCCTAATTCCCAACCATATATTTGTTCCATATAACAACATCCCGGCAATTGAAAAAGTTATAGGGAATGATGTCGCCGCGGTGATAATTGAACCAATACAGGGTGAAGGTGGAATCAACGTGCCAGATCCCGATTATCTTGAAAATTTATCTAATTTATGCAGGGAAAACAATGTTCTTTTGATAGTAGACGAAATTCAGACCGGATTTTACAGAAATGGACCAGTGTTCATGTCAAATAAAGTTAAAGTAGATATTTTGACCATGGCAAAAGGTATCGCAGGAGGTTTTCCCTTTGGAGCATTTGCATTTACTGAAGAAATACAGGATAAACTTGGAATAGGAGACCATGGGGGCACGTATTGCGGGAATCCCCTCGGTTGTGCAGTGGCATATTCTGTTATCAAATATATGCTAGATAATAAAATATGGGAAAATGTTGAATATGTTGGTGAATCCTCAATTTCAGAACTAAAAGAATTGAAAAAAGAATATCCTAATATTATTAAAGATGTAAGAGGAAAAGGCTTATTAATTGCCGTAGAGTTAGCGAATGATAATACCGCAGCCACTATAAACTCTAAATGTTTGGATGATGGGCTTATTTTAAATGTCACTCAGGGTAATATAATCCGGATGTTTCCAGCTTTGAATATATCCAAAGAAGAGATGGAAGAAGGGTTAAATATATTTAAAAATGCTTTAGATGAATTTAAAGATCAATAACATCCTTGGAACATGCCAGACAGGCGTGTTCTGGGAAATTATTTGCTCTCGGGGGATCAGAGGATATGGCCAATATTGTATTTATAGAAACTGGTGCTTTCGATCTGGACTTAATTCAGCCACTGTGGGAGAAGCTGAACAACCATCACCGCAAGCAAAAATCAGATTTCCAGGAGCACTATGAAAATTTCACCTTCTCTGAACGTGCCGAAGTGCTTTTGAAAAAGTCAAATACCGGTGATATGCGTATTGGTCTGGTAAAGGATAAATATTCGGAAAATCTGGTGGCCTACTGCATAACCACCATTTCTGAGGATGGGGAAGGGGAAATTGATTCAATCTACGTTGAAAAAGAATTCCGGGGCCAGGGTTTAGGTGATGAATTAATGAAATGTTCACTGGGATGGCTGGATGAAAATGGTGTGAAGAAGAAAACAGTCCGGGTGTCAGTTGGAAATCAAAAAGCAGTATCTTTTTATGAGCGCTACGGATTCCGTCCACGATCTATAACCCTTGAACATGTTAACAGCCCGGAGTAATGTATCTAAAACATACTTCAGGTACCATTAATTTTTAAATATTCCGGTTGTAATAACCTAAAATAGAAGTAAGCTAATTTGAATAACTCACTCTAAAACAACATACTTTAGAATAAAGTAAATAACCTAAAAATCTATATGGGGGAAGTTCTTGGAAGAAAAAACTCGTGACCAGGTGCTCCGGGAAAAGTTCAGTAAGGGGGCCTCTTCTTACGATCGCCAGCGCAAGCATGTGATTCCCTGCCTGGAAGATCTTTACAGAATAACCTCTGATCTGTCCACAGTTAACCATTCAAGGCCAAAAATACTGGATTTAGGTGCTGGAACCGGCCTTCTTACCAGTTACCTTTACCAAAGATATCCTGCAGGTGATTTCCACCTCCTGGATTTGTCGGAGGAAATGCTGGAAGTGGCCAGATCCCGTTTGAAGGACGAATCCAGCTTCCAGTATATGGTGGGAGATTACTTGAAATATGATTTTAGAGGATTATTTGATATTATAGTTTCTTCTCTTTCCATCCATCACCTTGAACATTCTGATAAGGAATTTCTGTACCGGAAGATTTACCAGCACCTCAATCCAGGGGGTGTTTTTCTAAATGCGGATCAGGTTCTGGGACCGTATCCCGCCAATGAAGAGGAATATCAACGGAAGTGGATGGAAAAGATAGATGTTGGTTCACTTTCTGAATCTGAAAAAGGTATAATATTGGACCGGATGAAACTGGATAACCCTGCCAGCCTACAAGCTAATCTGAAATGGCTTGAAGAAGCGGGTTTTAAGGATGTAGATGTTTATTACAAGTATTATAACTTTGTAGTGTTATATGGTAAGAAATAATACCTAAAGATCTTGTGGGCTAAAGATTAGTGGTAGGAGATGTTTTGATGGAAAAAAATTCAAAACAAAAAATAAATGGAATAATCAAGGAATTAGCCCTTGAAGAAGGGGCTGATTTTTATGGTGTGGCGGATCTTGCGCCGGCAAGGGATTTCATCCAAGATCAGGGAGGGGATGAAGTTGCATCCTATCCCCGGGCCATTTCACTGGGGATAAGGATCATGGACAGTATTGTGGATCAGCTCCCCAATCGCCAGGAACGGGCAGTGGCGGTTAACTATCGCCATCATGGCTATGATATTATCAACCGACGTCTGGATCTTTTAGCATCACGTTTGAGTAGCCTAATCCAGAAGGAGGGGTACCGTGCTTTGCCCATACCCGCATCAGAACGATATGATGACCAGCGTATCTGCGCGGTCCTGTCCCATAAATTAGCAGCTCACCTGGCTGGACAGGGGTGGATTGGTAAAAGTTGCCTCTTGATCACTCCTGAAGTAGGGCCACGTGCACGGTGGACTACCATACTCACTGATGCCCCACTGACCATAACCGGGAAAATGATGGATGAGCATTGTGGGGATTGCACAGAATGTGTGGATATTTGCCCGGTTTCTGCATTCACCGGAACTCCATTCCATCCAGAGGACCCCCGAGAGGTTCGTTACCATGCTGAGAAGTGTGAAAAATACTTGGGCGAAGGCGAAGAATGGGCAGTCTGTGGATTGTGCGTTTACATATGCCCCCATGGGAGAAATAAATAAAAATAGCTAAGTGAGAATTGTTTAATTGAGGATAAGTAGTTTAACAGGAAATAAATGAATCTATAAATAATTTGAGATATTTTCGGATTTGTTCAAAAACCTGCAAAAATAGAATTTATTAAAAGAAAAAAAAATTTAAGAAGTATTTTATAACTTCCGATTATTCTTCTGCGTCCATCATTTCGCCGTAAGTGATTTCTATTTCACAGCCTTTAGGACCGCAACAGAAATGTTGTAAATCGAATTTTACCATCATTTTTTCACCTCGATATAAATATGTCCGATAATATATAAAAGTAACTAATAGTATTTAAAGCTGGTACTGACACATACCATACATACTTACACAAAGTATACCTAGTAACAACATTATATCCTTTAATTAGTTAATTACCCATATAAATAGATACATCCAAATATCAAAATATTATAGTTCTGGTGATCCCCATGTCCCCCCACGGAGAAACTCATGAATACATATGTTCAGTAGAAGCCGCCATTAATGAAATAGGCGGTAAATGGAAATCATTAGTATTATGCTCCTTAAAAGACGGGACACTAAGATTTAGTGAAATCAACAATAAATTACCAGATATAAGCCAACGAATGTTGACAAAAACCCTGCGAGAGTTGGAAAAAGACAGAATAATCAGTAGAAAGGTCTATCCAGAAGTACCCCCCAAGGTTGAATACTCACTGACCCCTAAAGGAGAGTCAGTTCTCCCCATCCTTGATTCCCTGTGTGAATGGGGTAAAAAATATGGTGAAAATGAGGAAAACTGGGAAGAAAATTCCACTAACCTTTAACCCACATCCCCCAACTGGTTCCAAATCGCAACCATTCCATAAGAACTTAATCCATCCATAAGAACTTAATCCATCCATAAGAACTTAATCCATCCATAAGAACTTAATCCATCCATAAGAACTTAATAATTCATAACTAATTTAACCTGCTTTTAAGTGAGAGTGAATAACAAATGGCTATAAACAGCCCGAAAAAGTTAAAAATTAAATTGTTTGACTTTAAAACCAGCAAAAAGTTGATCTTGATTTTTTGTGCCACTATTTTATGGGCTGGTGCACTGATTGCCCATTTTACTCCTGGTTTTGACTACTGGCTGGTGGCCAGTTTCAATTCCCTCCGTGCTAATTACATTTACGCGGATTTTTGGTATTATTACACCAAATATATGCTGTATATAGTCGGATTTCCACTTATTATCTTCTACATAGCATCATTTAAAATCCAAAAATTAAAACCATACCGTTTGGTGTTTTTATTGGCTATTATGACCGCTGCAATTGGAAATCCTATTGTGGACCCCATATTAAAGGATTTAATTGCCATTCCCAGACCCCAGGTGGCCCATCTGGATCTTAACAGTTTATACTATGTAAGCGGGTTTTCTTTTCCTTCTGGACACGCTTTCCAGTCATTTGCAATGACATTACCACTTATAATTTGTTTCTTAACCAATGATGCCACATTTAAGAGAAACTGGAAAAAAATAATTATGGCACTCATTCTACTGATTTATGCTCTGACACTGGCTTTCAGCAGGGTTATCGCTGGAGTGCATTACTTTTCGGACATATTATTTGGAATTGGATTTGCAATAATTTTAATGGTGATTTTGGCCAGCATACTGCAATGGTTACTGACTAAGAACTATCTAAACGTTCAAAATGAGAAATGGTATGCTCTGATATTTTTAACCCTTACCGTAATCAACTATATCTTTATCCGTTAATTATTTCAATAAATACCAAACTATTTTTACTTTACTCGATTGAGATTGGAATAAAAAAACAATTTATAAAAAAAGTTCAATCATTCAAGGTTTGTTTTACCACCGTAGCTGCAAATACTGCGGCTCCAAATCCATTATCAATGTTCACTACTGCTATTCCCGGGGCACAGGATTGTAACATGGAGTTGAGTGCTGCAAAGCCTCCCTCTCCCACCCCATAACCTATAGAGGTGGGCACTCCAATTACTGGAACATCAACCAATCCAGCCACCACTGAAGGTAGTGCTCCTTCCATACCGGCCACTACGAGGATGGCCTTTACATCAGCGTCTAACATTCGCCGTATCTGTGAGAACAATCGGTGAATTCCGGCAACTCCCACATCATAAGAAGTTAGAACTTCACAGCCGGCTTCCTCAGCCACTACACGGGCCTCTTCAGCCACTGGAACATCGGATGTGCCTGCAGTAATGATTCCTATTCTACCTTTTTTTTCTATTTCCCCATCTTTAATGAGCAAAATCCGGGCTTTAGGATTGTATTCTACCTTTACGAATTCATCGTTGAAAGATACTAGTTTTTCTTTAATTTTTAGGTATCGATCCTCTTCCAAACGGGTTACCATCACCCCTCCACGTTTTGCACAGTTATTGATTATTTTAAGAAGTTCAGGATCAGCCTTACCTTCTGCAAAAATAGCCTCTGGAAATCCAGTGCGAAGATCACGAGCAGTGTCTAACTTGGCAAAATCCTCCAATTCAGCTATTTGCATGGTTTTGAGCATTTTTTCGGCTTCTTCCACCGATAATTCACCATTGATTAATTCCTGAAGTATTTTCTTCATACTATCCCTGCCTCATTAAACTTATATATAAAGCTGGAGTATTAAAAGAATTCTATAAACATAAATCTAACCAAACAAAACCATGTTTAGATAATGGAAGTAGTACTAATTAAAAAGTTAATGAGGCGTTGAATTGAAAAAAGCACGTATACTTGTTCAGGGAATTGTGCAAGGAGTTGGATTCAGGCCCAGTGTTTACAGACTGGCCAAAAACCTGAAAATCAATGGATACGTGCGAAATCTGGGTAATGTAGTGGAAATCGTAGTTGAAGGTGAAAAAAACGCTATTAAAACATTTATCAACGATTTAAAGATTAAAAAACCACCAATATCCAAAATTGACAGCCTGGAATTAGAATGGTTGGATGATGATCAAAATGAATTTAATGGTTTCCATATACTGGAAAGCTCCTCCAATTTCTCCGGATCTTCGGTGATCCCTCCTGACGTGGCCACCTGTGACCAGTGCATGGAAGAGGTTATGAAAACTGGTGAACGGCGTTATCGGTACCCATTCACCGCTTGCACTGACTGCGGACCTCGTTTCACAGTTATAAATTCCGTGCCCTACGACCGGGAGCGGACTTCCATGGAAGAATTTCCATTATGCCCGGATTGTTTAGAGGAATACCAGAATCCTGAAGATCGCCGCTACCATGCCGAGGCCACCTGTTGTCCGGTTTGTGGACCTGAAGTTTTCCTTTACCGTGACGAGAGGATTGAATCCGATAATCCTATTAAAGAAGCAGCTCAGCTTCTGGATGAGGGTAATGTGCTGGCAATGAAGGGTATCGGGGGCACCCATCTAGTGGCCAGTACCATTGATGATCTTCCGGTGATTAATCTACGGGAGCGGCTGGGTAGAATGAACCAACCCTTTGCCTGCATGTCTCCTGATGTTCCCACCATACGTAGCTTTGCTGAAGTGGCAGGTTACGAAGAAGAAACATTACTATCGCGAAACCGACCCATTGTTGTCCTTAAAAAGAACATGGATTATTACTTATCCCCCCATGTTGCACCCTATCTCCATAATCTGGGGATTATGCTTCCCTACTCTGCCCTGCATCATCTGCTTTTCTCCTACACCGATACCCCAGCCTATATCATGACCTCCGCAAACATGCCCGGGGAGCCCATGCTCACCCAGAACCAGGAGATAATAGGTAAACTGGAGGGTGTGGCAGATTATTACCTCCTGCACAATCGGGAGATTATTAATCGCTGCGATGATAGTGTGGTTCGTTTCCGGGGTGGTGATCTGGCCTTTATCAGGCGTTCCAGGGGTTATGTCCCTGAACCCTACGATTTTTCCAATTTAAACCAGAACCTAAATGTTCTGGCCCTGGGCCCGGAGATCGACGTGACTTTCTCCCTCCTTAAAGAGGGTAAATGTTATGTATCCCAGCATATTGGGGATACCACCAAGTACGAGACTTTCATCTATCTCCAGGAGGCCGTTGAGCATATGATGGGAATAACCCAGACTGAAGATATTGATGTGGTGACCTGTGATCTTCATCCCCAGTTTTTCACCACTAAACTGGCCTATGAACTTGGGGAAAGGTTCCAGTGTCCAGTTTTGAAGGTGCAACATCACCATGCCCATGCTGCCGCCCTATCCATGGATTGGGGTGTGGACGAGTATATCTGCATTGCTGCTGATGGTGTGGGTTACGGTGAAGATGGAGGTGCCTGGGGAGGGGAGATCCTATACTCTGCAGGAGCAGAGTATGAGAGGATGGCCAGTTTAATGCCCCAAAAAATGCCCGGTGGAGATTTAACCACCCGTTACCCAGCCAGGATGATGATGGCCATGATTTATCCCTACTACAGTGAAGAAGAAGTTAAGGATCTCATGAAAACATACTACCCAGATTACTTCCCCCACGGAGAAAAGGAAGTGGATATTGTAGGCAGCCAGCTCCGGAAAAATTTCAACCTCACCGATACCACCAGTACTGGAAGAGTGCTGGATGCTCTTTCTGCCTGTCTTCGCATCTGTGGAGAGAGGACCTATGAAGGAGAATGTGCCATGAAGCTGGAATCTGCTGCCTACGGTGGTGAAGATACTCTTAGTGTTCCCCTTAAGATCTCGAAAAGGGAGGGGCGTGACATCCTGGATACTTCACGTATACTTTTATCTGTTCTGGAAAAACAAATAGAAGGAGCTCCGCTCAAAGATCTTGCTTATTCTGCCCAGCAATCAATTTCAAAGGGATTAGCCGAGTTAGCGATAAGATCCGCTGAAAAAAAGGGTGTTAGCATCATTGGAGGGTCAGGGGGAGTTTTCTACAATGAAGCCATTAGTATGGGCATAAAAAGAGTTGTGGAGGATGCGGGTTACAGTTTCATCCAGCATAAGAATAGTTGCGCAGGAGATGGTTCTGTTTCACTGGGGCAGGCTGCAGTGGCTGCTTTAAAATGTGAGAAAAAATCTTGATATATTCATTTTACACAGATCAAGGTTTAGACCTGATGAATTTAATTAAGGTTCTTTAAGGTTCTTCATTGGAGAATTCTTCTCCAAACATAACTGGTAAATTAAGGGACCGTACTTTTATAGCTCTTTTTCTTTCGTCCACTTGCCTTAAAAGGAGTTTTGCGTGTTTTTTGGCCTCATCATAGTTTCGGATAAGGTTTTCCAGTTCTGATGAAACATCTTCGCCTATTCGGGCTCTTTCCTCTAATATTTGCAGTTCCTGGAACTCATGACCCGGGGATTTAACACGTATAGTGCCCTGGCTCATGAATATCTGGAATTCCACATCATTGGAAATATCATAATATTTCCGGGGTCTTCCTCTCTCAATTTTTTGGAATGTTGAGCTTAAAAGGCCAGCTTCTTCCATGGCCCTCAGGTGTTCGATGATGGCCTTCTGACCTATTTCCAGTTCCCGTGATATTTGGCTGACAAAACGAGGCTCATCCCTTAATAAGTCAAGTATGTCCCGGCGGGTTTTGCAGCCCATTACATCCAGTAATAATTCTAAATCCATTTTTCATCCACTTTTCTTTATTATGTTTTATAATTGTTGTTGATTTATGATTATATTTATTTATCTAAATCAATCTCAAATTTAAATTATCTTAACTATTTTTGTGTAATAATCCATTTTTAAATTCATTTTTTTACCGAATTAACATTGGAATCTTCAGTTTATGCGTTCCAGATATTAACCCATTACTGAAAAAAAATTTTTATAACTATTGGTTATTATAATGCCTATTTTCAGAAAGGTTTATATAACCTTTGGTTACTATACTTTTATATAACTTTTGGTAAGTATAACCCAGATTTAGAGAAAGGTTTATATAACCATTGGTAACTATAATGGTTAAGTTACTTATCTTCCCATCCCCGAGTAAAGGTGAATGAATGACGGATAAAAAAGATGTTGCCAAGATGAAGGATGAACTGAATGAATTGAAGTCAGAGATCCAGAAAAAAGATGATGAAATCAAGGAGAAGGAAGAGGAAATCACCAGCAAAGATGAAAAAATAGAACAGTATCATGAACAGTTATTAAGACTTCAAGCAGATTTTGATAACTTTAAAAAACGAACTGAAAAAGAATTAAGTGATCAAATTCATTACGCCAATGAAAAACTCATTCTTAAAATATTAGAATCCTATGAAGACCTGGAAAGAGCCCTCAAGTCCGGTGAATCCCATGACCTCCATGAAGGGGTGGAGATGATCTACCAGAACCTCAAAAACATTCTGGAAGGGGAGGGGCTGGAAATAATCCCTGCTGAAGGGGAAAAATTCGACCCATTTCAGCATGAAGCCCTTATGGCCGAATCCCATGAAGACTTTAAGAATGGGGAAGTTATTGAAGAACTCTGTAAAGGTTATAAATTGAATTCTAAGGTTATAAAGTATTCTAAAGTTAAAGTTTGTAAAAAAAATGATTGAATATTAGAATAAGAGGTGTATTTGTATGGCTAAAACAGAAAAAATTATAGGAATTGACTTGGGAACCAGTAACTCTGCTGCGGCAGTACTGGTGGGTGGTAAACCAACCATCATACCCAGTGCAGAGGGAGCTACCCAGTACGGTAAATCATTCCCCAGCTACGTGGCCTTCACTGATGATGGTCAGCGCCTGGTGGGAGAACCCGCCCGAAGACAGGCTGTAACCAATCCTGAAAAAACCATCACCGCCATTAAAAGGCAAATGGGTACCAGTTACAAGGTAGATATCTCAGGTAAACAGTACACACCACAGGAAATCTCAGCTTTCATCCTGCAAAAGATTAAAAAGGATGCTGAAGCGTTTCTAGGGGAGGAAGTGAAAAAGGCAGTTATTACCGTGCCTGCTTACTTCGACGATAACCAGAGAACCGCCACCAAAGACGCAGGAACCATTGCTGGATTGGATGTGGTGCGACTGGTCAACGAACCAACCGCTGCCAGCCTGGCCTACGGTATTGACAAGTCCAGTGATGATGAACTGGAAATCATGGTCTTCGACTTCGGGGGAGGTACCCTTGATGTGACCATCATGGAATTCGGAGGAGGAGTTTTCGAAGTTAGATCCACCAGTGGAGACACCAAACTGGGTGGAACTGACATGGACGCCACAGTCATGAATTACCTGGCAGCGGAGTTCAAAAAAGATACCGGTGTGGACATCATGAACGATGACCAGGCAGTGCAGAGACTAAGGGAAGCTGCTGAAAAGGCTAAAATTGAATTATCCACCACCTTAACCACTGAAATCAACCTACCATTTATAACCGCCACTCAGGATGGTCCAAAACATTTAACCCATACCTTAACCAGGGCTAAACTGGAAGAACTGGTTGATTCCATCATCAAACGCTGCTCCAGCCCAATGGAACAGGCATTATCCGATGCTAAAATGTCAAAAAGTGATGTGGATAAGATCATCCTGGTGGGAGGACCTACCAGGATGCCCATTGTCCAGAAATTCGTGGAAGACTACCTAGGTAAACCAGTAGAACGCGGAATTGACCCTATGGAATGTGTGGCTGTGGGAGCTGCCATTCAGGGAGGAGTACTCGCTGGAGAAATCAAGGACCTGGTTCTTCTGGACGTGACCCCCCTATCTCTAGGTATTGAAACCTTGGGAGGAGTGTTCACCAAATTAATTGAACGGAACACCACCATACCCACCAAAAAGAGCCAAGTGTTCACTACCGCTGCTGACAGCCAGACCTCTGTAGACATACATGTCCTGCAGGGTGAACGATCTGTGGCCACTGGAAACACCACCCTGGGAAGGTTCCAGCTGATTGGAATCCCACCAGCACCAAGGGGAATGCCACAGATCGAGGTAACCTTCGATATAGATGCCAACGGTATTCTCAATGTATCTGCCAAGGACATGGGAACTGGTAAGGAACAGGCCATTACCATCACCGCACCTAACAAGTTATCCGAAGACGAAATTGACCAGAAGATCAGGGAAGCTGAACAGCACGCTGAAGAGGATAAGAAACGTCAAGAAGAAGTAGAAATCCGGAACAACGCTGATTCCATGATCTACACCGCTGAAAAAACCTTGGATGAGCTGGGTGACAAGGTCCAGCCCGATCAGAAAACCAAGATCGAAGGACTGGTCAAAGAACTCCGGGAAGTTATAGGTGGAGATGATCTGGAAGCCATTAAGAACAAAACTGAAGAGCTGACTAAAGTTGTACAGGAAGTTGGAGCTGCTATATACCAGCAAGCCCAGCAAGAACAGGCCCAACAGCAACAGCAAGGTCAAGATGCTCAAGGTCAGGCCGGTCAGGAATCTAAGGATGACGATACCATCGATGCCGACTATGAAGTAAAAAAATAGACCAACAGGGAAGTTATAAAGGGAGTAGGGTGGGATTTTTCTCACCCCCTCATCTACTACCCAACACTTTTATTATATTAATTCCACTAAAATTGAAATACACTTAAAAATAAATATTCCTTGAAATTTACTTAAAAGATATAGAGTTTGATTAGATTTAAATTTGGAAAAAATTAGATTAAATTAGGATTTAATTGAATTGATTTTAAATTTCACACTCATAAAATTCTTCTTAAACTAGATATATTAGATAAAATAATAGATTCAGAGGATTTAAGGAAGATTAGCATGGCAGAGAAGCGCGATTATTACGAAGTCCTGGGAGTGGAGAAAGGAGCCACCAAAAAAGATATTAAAAAGGCCTACCGTAAATTGGCCATGGAATATCACCCTGATGTGAGCGAAGACCCCGAAGCAGGTGAAAAATTCAAAGAAATCAGTGAAGCTTACGCAGTGCTATCTGATGAAGAGAAGAAAAACACCTACGATCAATACGGCCATGCGGGAATGGGAGGATTCAGCCAGGAAGACATATTTAATAATATTAACTTTGAAGATATTTTCCGTGGCTTTGGATTCGGAGGAAGCCGTGGTGGTGGGGGAGCCGGTGGTTTCGAGAGCATATTTGATCTTTTTGGATTTGGAGGAGGTCGTCGTAACGGCCCCCAGCAGGGCGATGATGTGCTTTATGAAATGAAGATCACCCTGGAAGATGCAGCCCATGGTCTGGAAGAGGACATTGAAGTTCCTCATAAAAAAACCTGCCCCCATTGTAATGGATCAAAAGCAGAACCTGGGACGGAAAGCAGGACTTGTGATGTCTGTGGAGGGAGTGGTCAGGTTAGACAGGTGCAAAACACCCCGTTAGGTCAATTTGCCACCATACGCCCTTGTAGCGCATGCAGGGGTGAAGGAAAAATAATAGACAACCCCTGCCATGAATGTCATGGTAAAGGTATTGTAAGACAAAAGAGTACCATCCATGTGAAAATACCTGCCGGAGTGGAAGACGGTTCTCGTCTCAGAGTTCCTGGTGAAGGAGATGTTGGTAAACTTGGCGGACCTCCAGGAGATCTTTACGTTCTCATCAGGGTGAAACCTCACCAGTACTTCCAGAGGGAAGGAGCCAACTTACACTATGAAAAACCAATAAGCTTCGTCCAGGCTACCATGGGGGATAAAGTTGATGTGCCCACCATTGATGGAGAAGTGGAGCTTAAAATCCCCGCTGGAACCCAGACCGGGACATCATTCAGAATAAAAGGTCATGGAATGCCCCATCTAAGATGGAATGGTAAAGGAAACCTTTACGTGAAGATTAAAATTGTCACTCCCCGGAAGCTCAGCCCCCGTCAGAAGGAACTTCTGGAAGAGTTCGCCGAGATCAGTGGTGATGAAATCTACCATGAAGAGAAGGGTTTTTTTGACAAAGTGAAAGATGCCATCAACCACTGACATCTTTTAACCTTCAATTTAATTTTTGATAATTATTTTAATTTAAAAAAAAACTGATTCCCCCCTAATTTCTTGAAGTAAATTTTCTGGCATACATTTCTAACCCCCGTGACCTTCCACTGGAAACCCTATTATTTTTATAAATCCTCAACAGGAAATAAGTAGAAAATGTGAAACTATTTATTTTACATTAGACTATTCTCATTTAATTAAAGGTGACCTCTAAAAAGTTTTAAAGATGTGATCCGGTGAACTTGGAAACAGTGCAAGATGAGAATCAAGACATAGATGTGGAAGAAATAATGGGGAAAATCGAGGGTTATTTTGGTTTCGTACCTAAAATATTCCAGGTTTTATCCGAGAACCCACCGGCCCTAAAGGCATTTTTTGACAAAGTTGAAGTTATAATGGTAGATGAATCCCTTCCACCACTCACCAAGGAATTTGTGTCCATTGGCGCTGCTGCGGCCCTGGGATCACCCCACTGCCTCCGCACCCACCTGGAGGTAGCCAGGGAATTTGGAGCCAGTCCAGGACAACTTCTCCTGGCCATCCTATTGGGCACCACCATCACTGAAACCACCGCACTTTCCAAGTCATTACGAGTCTATGAAGAGTTTGCACAAGAAAAAGATGAAGATGGGGTCCAGGTTTAATTATTTTTTGTTTCCTTTATTCTCAAACTACAAGAAAAAAGGAAACTATTCATAAAAATAATATCTAAAGAGAAATAAGAGTATTATTTATCCCTTTTATTCCTAATTATAAGTACAATAACCGCTAAAATTATTATTACCAGAATTAGATTGTCTATGAATGATAAACTCTCGGATATGGTAAGATAAAAATTTCCAAACTGCCATCCGATGATTCCCAAAATAGATGCCTGAACCAGGGCACCGGAAAAGGTTATTAAAACGTATTTTCGGGGGTTGTATCTTATCATACCGCAGAAAAGGCTGACTGCAATGCTGGGTATCACCGGTATACATCTGGCAGCAAAAAGAAATAGGTTTTCATATTTGCTTTCTTTTACCCTCTTCTCAACATTCTCCAGATCTTCCACGGAAACTCCCATGTATTTTCCAGCTCGTTCCACAAAGGGAGTGCCAATTTTGTAACAAATTCCATAGTATAACAGGGATCCCAGGGTCACTCCCAGGGCAGCAGGAAGGGTTATGTTAAAAAACATCATTTCCAGCGAACCTGCAGATAATACCGTTCCTTTCATTATTATAAAGCTTGATCCTAAAACCACCAAACTAGAGGGTATGGGGGTTACTATCTGTTCCAATATTGATCCAGTAAACACTGCCAAAGCCCCGTGGCTAATAATAAATCCTTCTAAACTGGATAAAGTACTGCTAAACATTTTGGAACCTTAAATTTTTTTTAATCCTAACAGATTCAAACTCTAATCACTGCAAAATGCATGCACCCAATTTTACCTTAAAGACTTAGTGTTTATTTAAAATCAAATCACATATACATATAACTAGTATTAAAAAATGGTTCACCAGATCAGGGGGAGTTATGGGGTTATGATTAAACTCTTAAGTGATAGCTGGCATGTTGAAGATCAGATAAGGCCCTCTAAGGGTAGGAAAATTCACTTAATAATTGACATTGCCACTGATGAACGTGTTCTGGAAGTTCCCCTCTTAAAAAACATTGCCGATCAGGTGATTGGGTTGAAAATTAGGGGTATCAACCTGGGACGTGAATTAACTTTTTTTATCGAAAAAGACCATCTCCTTATTGACTTGGGAGATCTTAAAGCTTGGACTACCACGCCCAACAGGGATGGTCTCTACAAAGCTCGGCTGGATCTGCAATTTACAGTCAAGGACCCGCGGTTTGAATTATCCACATGGGACCTGGGTTATTCCAGTAACCTGGAATTGGACGGATACTTGCTGGATAAGGGATCGGTAACCCTTCCACGAGGTCTGAAACTCAAAGATGATAAAATAGAGACAGAAACCATTTTAAAATGTCCAAATAAAGAACAACCTCAACATGTTTTCTTGAATCCCAGTGCGGATTATATTACCAAAAAAGGAAAGAACAAATACTACGTTTTCGTTGTGGATCCTGAAATCAGGAGAATTATGGAAAAGGATGGATGTGATTCTGCCATCAATATCAGTTACCAGGCCGTTAATGAAAGAATTTACTATATTATTAGTATTATCGGATTTGCACTTCTACTGGTAGCTCTTTTACGGTTCTATGGTATTGTCACCGGAGATCCTAAACTCCAGTTCGATATTCGTTTTTTAGCAGCCAGCGTAGGGTTTCTGGGACTTATCATGGGTTTGGTGAGAGAAGGTTACGAATTACCCCTCAGACGTATGGTATTTTTATCCATCCTATTTCTGGTGGTGGATTTAGGGTTGGAAATTGTTCTGTTAAAGTAATTTCAATTATAATCAAGTTTAAAAAGAAATAATAGTCGAGGCAAGGAGAAAAGATTAAAAAAAATATTATTGACCTGAATAGGAGGTAATAACCTGCTTTTATCCAAAAAGAATCGTGTTTATATTGAAGACCAGATAGTCCCATCCCCGGCCCGCAGGGTGAAAATGGTACTGGATCTGCTCACAGATGATCCCCTGATAAAATTCCCAATGGAACCAGGATTCCTGGAAGATATGGAAATATTTGGAGTGAACCGGGACTGGTTTATCCCCTTCCTGGAAGAAGATGGCCAACTGATAATTAATCTAGGTAATCTGGATCAATGGATTGGAGTGCCAGATGAACGTGGTTTGAAGCATGTTAAACTTGAAATAAAGTTCATCTTGGTAGACCCTGAATTTGAACTGAAAAGATTTAACCGTGGTTATAAAGGGATTATTGATCTTACCGAAGCGGAAGAAATGGAACTGCACATCACACTTCCCCTGGGAATGAAAATGGCCCATTCTAATGAGGGCAATCAAATAATGATTTCCAACAGTGAGGGAAAGAGAATTTACATTTCTGCTTCCAGTGTTCTGGATAAGGATCACCGCCGCAGGTACGATTTTCTGGTAAATGCCCATCATCTTAAATCTATTTCCACTACTGAAAATAGCAATGAATTGGTTAAATTAGATTATGATACGGATAATGAAAGAGAATATTATGTTATAACAGTTATTGGGTTAGGTTTATTCGTATTTGCCATTTTCCGCATGTTTCAGACATTAAATGGGCATGTTGAATTTGATATTCGTTATCTGGCCGCAGCAGTGGCATTTATCAGCCTATACATAACCATGCTGCGGGAAAAATATGAGCTACCCTTCCGTAAAGTCCTGGTTTACACCACTGTATTTATTGGAATTGAACTGATTATGGAACTCATAATGGAATAATCAATATAAGCAGATATAACAAACTATAAACTATAAAAACTTACTATATAACTTATTAAATTAAATTAGCACTGATTATTATTTATTTTTTTATTTTATAGTCCATTCCAGCCATTTTTAAGTTAATATTGGCTACAAGTTGAGGGATCAAAAAATATAATACTAATGGCAAACATAATACATCCTAATTAAATAGGGAGTTTTACCAATATAGGAGGGAAAAAATTGCAGAAAAATTCTTTGGCCATAGTTTTGATAATTCTGGGTTTGATAGTTTTGGCCGTTCCAATGCTGGGATTAGTCCCACTTAGTGTGCTTACAGGTTTAGGAGTAGCATTCCTTGGTATAGGGCTGATATTAGCAGGTCTCAGTGACAGAGAAGTGAGCACTGGCCTGGGGCTCCTGGAAATAATTTTAGGAATCATTGCACTGGTACTGGGCCTTGGATTCATCCTAAATCCCGGTCTTTTCAGCTTCGTAGCAGGATTACTAGTTTACATGGCGGGTTTATTCCTGATCATCGTAGGTATAGTTGCTGTATTTACTAAAGCTGGTGGCAGTCGTTGGAATGGAGTTGTGGCCATAATAATAGGGCTTATATACCTTATATTTGGATACATCATATCAGATCCTATCTGGTTAGGTGTACTTATTGGATTATGGCTACTGTTGACTGGAATTTTGATGTTTTTCCAGAAAGATTGAACTTAAAACTAAATTTTTCCTTATTTTATTTTTTTTTAATATAATGATGTAATAGAAATATCAAAGAAAAGTCTGTTTTTAAATAATTAGAATAATATAATGGCCTGCCGAGAGTAACCCACCTTCTGTTCGTGGCAGCATTCATCTATGCGAGTTACCTCTGCCTCATACAGGATTCATTGGCAGTGTTTACCCTTGCATCCCGTGGATTGGCCGTTTCACCGTTCCCCCTGGTGTCAATCAGACGAATCTTCATGTTCATCCACCAGAAGACGTGTCGTTTCTGCTCCAGAGTCCTGCTTCTCAGCAGATGCCTTATGACATCACGGTTCTGTATGATGGGTGGAGTTTCCTCAGTTTAAACTACAGACATAAATCTGTAGAAACCGGTGGCTGCCCTTCGGCTGGCCATTAAAAAATAAGTAGCGGGGCCTAGATTTGAACTAGGGCTCTCGGGGTTATGAGCCCCGCGGGATCACCAGACTACCCCACCCCGCTGTATACCAGTGTTGGGTCTCCGGAGTATATAAAGGTTTCCCTCAACTATGAAAATATTATTTATTCTCATCCCCTAATCTCATTTAATTGAATTTTATTATGATATTTGAATGAAAAGTTCATAAAAATGTTTAAATCCTTATTTAAAACTGGATAGTTCTTTTAATTCAGTGTTTAAAGAATAACCTACCACTGTTCTTATGGCAACAATCACCGCCAGAACAATAACATCGTTGAGGGTTGGTTGAAGTATGCTTTTGATTAGGTCTGCAGCTATGAAAAATTCCAAAGCTAACACTATTTTAGTAGTGAAATCAAGGCGAATGTCGTTATATTCATAGGATCTTCCCAGGACTTCTCTGGCAATAACCATGATTGCTGCCCGTATTCCCCCATAAAAAACTAAAAAAGCCCCAAAAAGGGCTAAAGAATAAGAAATATAATAAATAATCTCTGAATACATTGAAAATCCTTATTTTTTATCCTTATTTTATGATTTTTCCTCAGGATTCTCTAATTTATCCAGACGTTCCTCGATATTGTCCAGTTTCTTGTTGGTTGATCCACTGTACTCGTTGAAACGTTTTTCTAAGGTTTCAATATCCTGGGAAACCACGTTGAAACGTTTTTCAAGTTCTGAGAGATCCTTTTTGGTGGCCAGATCCCAGTCTTCTATCAACTGGTCGCTCTGTTCATTCAAGAACAGATCAATACGGTGGGATAAATTATCAGTGCTAATGGGAACGCTCACTTTCCCTTTGATTTTTTCACCCATTCCTGAAACCTTTTCACCTACTCCAGAAACCTTCTCACTCACCCCAGAAACATTCAACTTTTCACCCATTCCTGACATGGACCCCTCTCCTGATACTTTATCACCCAGATTATTGGCCCCTCCCTGAACCTTTTCACCTAAATTACTGGCTTCACCATAGACCCTTTCTCCTAAGTTAGTGGCATCTCCTCTAACCCTGCTAAGATTGATCTTACGGTTATCCTGTAGATAGTAATATAATAAAACAACTACTGCTCCTGCTAAAACCAGGATAGCAAATATTTCCAGAGGAGTCATGATTATTTACCCCCTTTTTTTCCCTTTTTGTTTAGTTCTTGTTCTTTTTTCGCAATATCATCCAGGAGTTTCTGGAGTTTTTCATATTCTGCACGAGTTTCCAGCCGGGTGACTCTTTCATTAATTTCACTATGGAGGAAACCTACTTTTTGCATCATTTTTGATGTTTCTCCCCTAATTTCTGAAAGTCTTTCTTGCTGGTCTTTGGGGAGTGGTATCACATTTTCCATTAGTCTTTTGGATTCCAAATCACGCTCAACCAGTTCGATTTTCTTTATTTCTGCCTGTTTTTCAAGGAATATTACATTACTCTGGGCTTCTCTAACCCTTCTCCATTGCAATGCAATAACTATTACTGCGATAAGTGCTATCACCGCAATAATAAGCAAAAAAATATTTTGTGGAATGCTTATAGTGTCTGCCATATGGTATTCCCCCTTATCTATTAATTATTACAGCAAATATATAAATTTAATCTATAAAAGGCCTTTTCCGAGCTAAATTCAGGTATTAAATACTGACACTCTTAAAAACATTTAAATCAACAAGATTTAACCCCTGTCAAACCCATACGTTTAATTTTAGCCCTTAAATACCTAAAACCTTTTATTGACTTCTCATATGAAAAGTACATATAATATATGGGTTTTATATAATTAATGCTTTGTTATTTTAAGTTCCATCTGGAAGTAATGGAACAATACTTGACCCCTAATCAGTGAGGAGTCTGAGAAGAATTATAGGTATTGAATTACAATAAAATAATTAAGACGCGTTAATTATTGGAATTTTAAAATATAAGATTGTTAAATTAATAATACAGTTCTATGTGTGATACCCATGATCGACATGTACCAAAAAGCGGGTAAAATTGTAAAAGATGTTAGAGAACTGGCAGTTGATGAAGTTCATGAAGGAATGGAAGTTTTAAGTCTGATAAACCTCATTGAATCGGAAATTATAAAAAGGGGAGGTTTTCCAGCTTTTCCATGCAACATATCCATAAATGAGGTCACTGCCCATTACACCTCCCCTCCCGGGGATGACACCACCCTTAAAGAAGGAGACTTGGTGAAAATTGACTTAGGAGCCCATGTTGATGGTTTTATTGCTGATTCAGCCATCACCGTAATGATCGGCTCAGGGGAAGGTCCTTACAAATCTGGAGATAAACTTTACACCGCCGAAAAACAAGTAGAAATGATAGAAACAGCCAATCATGCCCTTGAAGTTGCCATAAGTAACATAAGAGCCGGTGCTGAGCTTGGTAAAATTGGTGAAGCTGTAGAGGATTACGTGAAATCCCAGGGTTATTTAACAGTAGCCAATCTAACTGGCCATAGTATGGATCAATGGATTCTGCATTCAGGATTATCCATTCCTAACATTAAGGAAAAAAACCATCATCGAATAGAAGAAGGGGATGTTCTAGCCATAGAACCTTTTATAACAGATGGTATTGGTTTGGTTGGAGACATGAAAGATACTTTTATCTTCAGATTCCTCCGCGACCGACCTCTACGCCTGGCTCCCGCCAGGAAGTTACTTGATATAATAAAAATGAAGTATGCCAGTCTTCCTTTCGCTCAAAGATGGTTGAAAGAAGAACCAGGCATACGTCAACTTAATCCCGCAATGAGGCAACTTATTTCCTCGAGGGCAATCTACCCCTACCATGTTCTTCGTGAGAAAAGTGGTTGCAGAGTAGCTCAAGCCGAGCATACTGTTATTGTAGAAGGAGATGGATGTACGATTATAACCGAATAGGAGAAGTAAGGATAAATAAATAAGGATAAATTTGAGATTATGGTGGATTTTAGAATTCACCAATCAAATCCATCATTATCCCCGCCTTCGAAAGAATCGCAAACATCATCAAATGAATCAATTATAAAATCATTTGTCCATCTGAAACATCCATGTCGAATATATCAATGAAATCATCAAAATCGGACAAATCCTCTTTCTTTCCAAGCACTTCTTCCTCGAAACTAACCATTTAAGGATTATTCTAATAATTTAAAGATTCCAAATAACTTAGGGATTCTTGGGTTTTATAGACTCCCTCTTCTTCTTCATTTTCGTGGAATATCTTAAAGGATTCTTCAAAAAAATAATGAGCATTTTCAACATCATTCTGTTCCTGGTACACTAATCCAATGTGATAAAGTGCTTCAGCCATGTTATGATAATCATCTATCTTTTCGGAGTATTCATAAGCAATTTTGAAATAGGCGAAAGCTTTCTCATAAACTCCCCGTCTGAGACTCATTACACCTTTAGAAATTAATTTAGATGGCTTATTCTTCCTTTCTTTTGAATGAACGTTGTAATATAACATCAACATTCCTGCATATGCTAAAAACATTGCCCCGACAATTAAATAAATCATTTCCATTCAACTCCCCCATTACTTATAACTTAATTCTGTCATTACCCCTCCTAAATTTTTCCCCCTACCCCTAGTATATGTTGCAGCTATGCACTCTAACATCCGAACATTTCTATGTGGGTAAATTATTTAGATCGTTAATATTCTTAGAAAAGATGGAAAATAGTGTAGTTATAACTAAAGTCGACCCCATCTTGTCAGGTCAAGGAAAAATATGATAAAAACTAATGAATATTTTCTTAATGATTTATTACTTTCTTACGATTTAATACAAAAAAATAGTAAAAATAGGGATATTATCCCTATACATTAGCTAATGGGTCTTCTTTTTCACCGCTGCCTTTGAAAGGTACAGGTAGGCCCATGGCCTTCCGTTCATCAATGACTTTCATGGCTTTGGTTTTCTTGTCAGTTGCCAGTTTTTCAAGTAAACCTAAACCTGGTTTCACATCATCCATTGGTTTGGTTTCAATGACTCCAGCTTCAACAGCCTGTTTGAATATGGTATCTCCAGCATCAGTTCTGACGAAGACAGTGGACCAGCCATCTGGTGTTCCCACTGAACCCGTTGATACATCAGCTAGTTCTGCAACGTAGTCAAGGCAGACTTTGCATCCGCTCTGTTCGTATCCGTGGGTTTCTTTGAGTGGTATGCTGAGTAATTCGTCAGCAGTTTGGATCCAGAATTTTCCTTTACCAATATCCATTTTTTCCACTAGGTCGAAGTCAACACCTGCTTTTTCTGAGATGAAAGTTCTCAGAGACTCGTATGGGAAGTTTTCCATACAGAAAATACCCAACATCAGGGCGATTTTGTCTGCTAAGAATCTTACACCGAATGGGTAGGATTGCATTTTCCTTATTCCCATGCTCTGGCAGGGGATGGCTACGGTTCCAACTTTTTCTAGACCGTACTGTCGGACTGCTTTTTTAAGCATCCAAACGTTTGGGGAGAAGGTGTATTTGGTTCCAGCGGCGGCCAGTATCTCATCCGAGGACATGGCTACCATTGGTTCTGGTTTCCACATGACATCGGTTGGTCCGGCTACCACTGCACCGTCGATGAGTTTTTCATCCAGTGCGTAGCAGAATAGACCAGATACTATTCCTCCGTCTTGGGCTATCTTTTGGATCTGTTTGTCAGTTGATCTTGCTGCAACAACTTCTTTGTAGGTTCCTAATACCATTTTTTCACCTCCTATAACCCTAAGTCCTGGTTGATCCTGTCAGCAGGCCACCAGCTTCGTGGGCACTGCACGTAGCAGACACCACATTTAATACAGCGGTCACTGTTTATTTCAGGTCTTCCGTTGGTCATACTCACAGCTCGGGTTTGACAGGCCATTGCACAGGTTCCACATCCAATACATAATGCTTGGTTCACCACTTTCAGCTGCAGGTCGCAACCACATGCTTCAGTGTAACCAGCCATATCCATCATTGGCTGTAAATAATCCATATCATCGTTTAAGACAGCTACTACTGTCTTGGCGATTATTTCTGGTGATGGTGGGCAGCCAGGTATGGCCAGGTCCACTTTTACCAGATCAGCGATGGGTACGAATGATTCGTGGTTTGGCTGTGCTTGTTGTCCTCCTCGGGAGTATCTGGTGAAACAACCAGTTGCTGCGCAGGACCCAAAGGCCACTACTAAGCCTGCTTTTTCACGTACTTCCTTGAGTTCATGTAAACTGTGTTCATCTTGCAGACACACAGATCCTTCAACCAGGGCTATGTCCATTTCAGGCATTTCCCACAGGTCTACCAGGGTTTGTCCGTAAACTATATCCACCATTTCAGTTAGTAAAGGTGCTAGGATGTCGTAGTTCTCGGTTAACGACATTCCATCTCCGGTACATCCACTCAGGTGAATGTATCCTATTCTTGGTTTAGCTTTTTCTTCAGCCACTTTTTCAACCTCCTCTTGTGAAGCGTTCTTGTCAGGTTTTGCCTCCATTCCAAAAAACGATTTGATTCGGGCTAATATTGACATCAACTAACCCCTATTTCTTTTAATATCATTTCAATGGCCTTGGGAATGGCATCTTCCACACTTTTGCTTAACCCCATTTCAACATCGGGGGCAGAGATATGTTCTGGCTTACATCCAATTACCATAACTTCACAGATATCTGCTAAATCATGTAATGGTTCATTAACCGGCCAGGAATGCACGTTTTCGTAGGAACCTTTGGGTATTTCGTCAATACTGAATTTACGGACTGTACCTGGATCTGCATCAAACTGTACTACATCCACCACTATCATCTTCTTCCATTCTTCATGAGGCAGGCTGAAGACAAAATGAGGACCGCCAGTACCAGCATCCAGTATCATCACGTTCTCTGGTAGAGGTTTTTCCTTAGAGTATTCTCCAAGTGCTTTTATTACTTCTGGTCCGAATCCGTCATCCGCAAAAAGGATGTTTCCGCATCCGACCACTATTATCTCTGCACTGTATGGCATGCTTCTCCCTAAATCCTGACCATCTCGTTTTTGAGAATGCTCCTGTCTTCGTCGTCAATTACGATCATGTGAGTCGCACAGGACAGACATGGGTCGTATGCTCGGATAACATGAGGTCCGAATTCATGGTGGAATCCTTCGGTTGCTGGTCCCATAGTGGGTATGTTCCAGGTGGTTGGTACCAGACAGCTGTAGAACTGAGTTTTACCATCGGCAACTTGGGCCATGTGAACGTCCATTCCACGTGGTCCTTCAATAGCACCGACTCCCAGTTTGTTGGTTCCAGTTGCATCAAAATCAGCCATTACAGGTGCTGATGTGTCCAATTCACCTAAAATATCTATGGCTTTGGATAGAGCTGTTTTCATTTCTAATGCTCTGGCTACGTGCTGAGCCACTACACCTTTTTCTTTGAATCCGCCATAAACAGAAGCCCTTGCTCTTGGACCAACTTCCACATTTCTTCCATCATACAGAGGGATGGTTGAGCAAGCCCTCTTGGCTACTTCAGGGTCATCATACCAGCTTTCTGGCATTATTTCTGTGAATCTGTCTAGATCAAAGTTATCCCTGTCACCGTATAATACGTCAGTGGCGAGTGTTGGTGCGTTAGTTACACCTAAACCTTCTGGGAATCCTTTGTCTGCGACTAAACCAATAATTAATTCGACGTGTGCGTCTAATTTTGGTTTGAGTTGTTTTAATCTTGCGTAAAGTCTTTTTCTTGCAACTTCACTTATGTTACTGGCCATTCCACCGATCCTAACATCAGATGGGTGTATACCTTCTCCGGCAACCATGTCCACCACGTACTGGGCAGTTTTTCGAATCTCGGAAACTGATTCAACTGCAGTAGTAAACAGGTTTTCCGGTACAACATCCGGAGCTATCAGGAAATGGTGTATAGCGTGGCTATTTATATCATGGGCAGCAAGGGTAAGTTCTCTTAACTGTCTAGCTGCTTTTGGTATTTCTATACCTAATGAATCATCCATAGCTTCTACTGAAGCCAGGGTGTGAGGTATAGGACATACTCCACAGATCCTTTGCACCATTACTGGGGCAGTTTCTGGAGCTTTCCCTGTCACCATCTTTTCTAAACCTCTAACAGGAGTAATACTAAAGTATCGGCCTTTGGTTACTATTCCTTCATCATCTACTTCCATGACCAACTCTGCGTGTCCTTCCTGTCGTGAGGTTGGCGAGATAACTATCTTTTCGCTCAAATGTATCACCTCTTAGTTTTTATAAGAACATCAATATCTCTAACTTTTAAATAATATTATAAGCTTTTCTTTAAAGATCAAAATGAAAAATATAAATACCATTAGAGACTTAACTATGAACTCATATAATTAAATCAGGAAATTGAAATAAAGGCTAAATGGGGTTCTTTTTATTGGAAGAATGTTATTGGATTTTAAGACGATTAGTGAAGCATAGAATCAAATCTTTCAAAATCTTAATATAAGATTAAATCCTTATATAGAACCAGATGGAAATAAAAGAAAATATAAATTTCTTAACTAAAAACAAAAATTGATTGATAAAATCCAATACCTAATCCATAAAGAGGTGAGCTGATGATAGACTCCAAAATTCTGGTATCCGTGGTCATAGTATTATTGATAGGTGTAGCTGCCGCAGGTTACCAGATATCCAGCCAGACTCCCGGACTATGGCAACCAGTGACACCAACTAACCCTGACACAAGTCAACAATCAAGTTCAGCCACTGGAACTGATTCCGGAAACCAGCAAAGTTCTGCATCCAGTGTTTCAACATCTACCAGCCCTAAAACCAGTGCATCGGGAAGTGAAACTGTTAAAATATCAACTTCCGAGGCTAAAACCATTGCACAAAAATACATTCTTCAAGACGGGGCTACTGCCGGAACCCCTAAACTAATTACATCCAATGGTAAAAAAATTTATTTAGTGCCAGTGATGATGAATGGTAATCAGGTCGGTGAAATCTACATTGATCCCCAGACTGGTGCGAATTTAGGAGGAGCAGGGGGTGCTCCCTGATGGTTAAAATGGTGGAAACTGAAGTAGAATGTTGTAAAATAATATCAGAAGACGTAGAAAATGCAACAGTTATTGAAGGATCTCCTGAACTGGGGCTTATCGGCAATATAGTGGGATGGCTTCTGGTGGAAGAACTTAAAATGGAAGAAATTGGACATATTGAGTCTAAATTTTTCCCCCCTTTAGCAGTTCTCTACCGTGGAGTAGCCATACATCCCTTCCGAATTTATAGCGCCGATGACGTGGTACTATTCCTATCCGACTTTGTGGTTCCACCGAATGTCACCTATGACATGACCAATGTCATTGTGGAATGGATGAAAAAGAATAATAGTAAAGAACTCATCACCCTAAACAGTATTGCTGTCCGTCAAAAATCCAATGGAGTTGCAGCAGCTGCTAACTCTATGGAAGGTTTAAAACGATTAGGAGAGCTTGATCTACCCATACTTCCCTTTGGAAATATAAACGGACTATCTGGAACTCTTCTTACACGTAGCATTGCCAGTGACATTCCGGCCTCATGCCTGTTTGCCGAGGTTCTGAATCAGTATCCTGATCCACGTGCAGCTGCCAGTGTAGTGGATGTTTTAAATAGGATGTTGAACATAGAGGTTAACTCCGAGCCACTTCTGAAAGAAGCCGAAGAAATAGAGTCAAGACTTAAGGAACTGGCTCAGGCTGTTCAAGGCGAAGGAGAATCACCTGCATACAGTTAAATTCATACGGGCCCGTAGCCTAGTTGGATAGGGCGTCGGACTTCTAATCCGAAGGTCCCGGGTTCAAATCCCGGCGGGTCCGTTACTTGTACCCTTTTTTAATTGAATACCCCGATAGGTAGGATATTGTAAAAGTACTGTGAAAAAGAGAATAAAAATAATAATTAATTAGTATTTCTTTAATAATGAATGTGGGCCCGTAGCCTAGCCAGGATAGGGCATCAGACTCCTAATCTGAGGGTCCCGGGTTCAAATCCCGGCGGGTCCGTTTAATTTTTTCTTTTAATTTGTTTCCAATCCCTGAAAGGTTGTTATAATGCGGATTTTAAAACGGAATATCTATTAACAATCTATAAAAGTTCAATATATTAATTAAATAAATTCTTCCTACGGATTACTAATTTATCCACTCCACGAGTTCTATTTTAATAAAATTCTATTTTAATAAAATATTCACCATAAAATGAGAAAATAATAGTAAAAAGGGGAAAAAGGAACTAAAATAAAAAAAATTATTCTCCAGGGTTTCTGTTTAAAACTTCGGTCATTAAACTTACTAAAACGAAACCACCAACAATTGTTCCTAAAATTATCCAAGAATATTCAATAGCTAAACTCATTTATAACACCTCAAATTTCTTTTTCTAATTTTCACAATAATATTATTAATTTAACAAAATGTAATCCAGATTAAACTCGAACTACCTTTAGGTTATGGATAATCACTCGGATTATAAAAACTTTTTCAATTCACTAAGGGGATTAATCACGGGGATCAATTCTAGAAAAATGCGTTTTAATGGTTATAAGAAAGCATCCAAGGTGGAATTTTCATTGAAAACTAATTCCCCATATTTTCCCCCACCACCTACCTTTATTTGGAGGGTTTTATCCCTGAATGCACCTATTCTACGGGCGAGTTCCGGATCCATCTCCACCACTTTATCCATAGGTGCATCGATTAGTACTGAAATTTCATCACCGAAATTTAGAATGAGTTCCTGCCATTTCCTCTGGACAAATTTGGTGGTTACTCCTTTGCTGTAAGTTAAGCTGATGATTTCAGCCAGGGGCATAATATGGATGTACGGGGGCCGGTGTGGAGGATGGTGTGGTTCTTCCCAGGTGGCCAATTCCTCCACCCGGTAGTCAACACCTTTTTTAATGGTACCCCCACAGGGACATTTCATGTTCACCTTCATGGCTTCTTCAGGATGGTACTGCTTGTAGCATTTGGTACAGGCAGTGTGATGATACTTGCCCAGCCTAGGGTCGAAGCCATAGTTTGCAGTGATCTTCTTGTCATCAATTGCCCGGGCCAGGGCAGGGAAGCTTAAATTTTTTACGTCAATTTCATTAAACTCACGCCCCAATCGGTGGGGCCATGGGGAGTGGGCATCGGAGTTGGTGAGGAAGGGTATCTCCTGCAATTCCTCAATGCGATCCGCCATACTGGTATCTGCCGAGAGCCCCAGCTCCACAAAGTGAGGTGTTTCACTGTAACAATCATGTATACTATCATATTCCTTGTAGATGCTGGTCCAGGGTGTGAATGCATGGGAGGGTCCCATTATACAACCGTTTTCAAGGGCCAATTCCTGTATTTCAGCACCGTTCATGCGCACCCTTGGCCTTCCATCGGAATCAAGATTTCCCTTAAGTTTTTTCCGCATTTGGTAGGCTGCATCCAGAGAGGGGAGAACAATAAGGTGGTGAACTCTTTTAGAATCTTCCACTTCCGCCGTTAGAATGAGTTGGGTATCCGGATTTTTGGAAAGTTCCCCTGGAATTTCCTCCTGAAGAAATTCATTGTGCATGTTTTTGGATTCCTTAACCCCATAAACACCTTCAGCAACTTCCTCAGTGGCCCCCTCTATCATGTTAAGCCATCCCTGGTGGAAAGCATCACCCGTGGCAACTAGATGTAATCCTTTAAGACTTCCCTGAGAAGATAATAGTTCGGGAGTCATGTTTTTAGAAGTAGCCATGGAATAACGGCCATGAATATGCAGATCAGCCCTTATGATCATGTTTTGCACCTTTTTTTAAATAAAATATGCTCTTTAAATATAATTTTTTTTAGGAAATATTAAAATAAGGATTTAAAAATAAAAAAAAATAACGATATTCTAGGATTAACCTATATATCGCAGGTCTTCTTCTCCAGGAACGATGTTCATCCTTTCTGCCATTTCTCTTTCCATCTGTTGGGCTTTACTGATCATTTTTCGGGTTTCTTCAGCCCGTTCTTCCAGTTTTGCCACATCTAGATCTATTTTCAATAGTTTCAAGAGTACAGTAAGCACAGCCTTGGATGCATCAGCATCAATAAAGTATCCCGGTGTTTCACCCATTAAGCAAACACCATTCATACCCCTGGAAATTCCCAGACCCAAAATAAGGCCTGATGCACCTATTATTCCACCATCTGCAGATCTTAAGGTTACTTCATGTTCTTTGAGCATTTCAGCCAGTTCATTGTTTGTGGCTGCTCCGAAGACCTTTGGGTTTTCCACAGGTTGACCTGTTCCCAGCCCACCAAGGGTATATATTTCTTTAACACCGTATTTGTCAACGAAATCCAGTATAGATCCACATACATCATATTGACCTTCCGGACTGAGTCCCTGAGTGTTCCCTCCCAGGAAAATGAAGTCTCTTTCATCTTCACCCTGACTTTTGAGGTAGTAAAACTCGTTTTTCATTGGTTCTATCAGCCCATCTTCATCCACGAAAACCTGTGGGGGGAATGATGGGGAGTAAAGTTCTGCGAATTTTTCTGCCCCTAGTTCGTGTATGATGTGTTCTGCAACCAGTTTGCCCACATGACCTATACCAGGTAGGGCTTCAATAAATATGGGATCATTTAGATCCACTTCTTTAATCAGTTCTATGAAGGTTTCCTTCATCTAAAACACTCCTACATAACTAATAAAGGATTCTTATGAATAAGGATTAGGATCATGATATTAATGAGGCTCATCCTGAGTGTAATCATGCCTAAGATTGGCTGATCTGTTTTTTAAGTATTCTTCGGTATTTACCGTATTTGTCCACAGGAGAATAGCGTGGAGGGTATATTACTTCCAAGTCTCCCCCACAGTGCGGGCAGTGATCTTTAAGGGTGTATTCCTTACAGGAACTGCACCGCCTCATTTTCATCTTCATTCTAATTCCCGGTGGAACTCGCCCTCGCCACCAGCCTCTAGAACCGTTGCTATGGCTTCATCTGCAGCTTCTTTAAGAATAGTTTCTGCGGTGATGTAATCCGATGATTTGACCAGTAGTCGGTAACGAGGTGCACCGACACATTGTACGGTTATATTATCCTTATCAATTGCTTTAAGGGCCGTACGTATGATTTCAACCCCATCTGGAGCGTAAGAAGTTAGATCAACGTATCCGGTGATCTGTACTTCTGGAGGAGAGATGTTCTTCTGGGCCACTTTGGTTATGGCGTTTGCCCATAATTCATCCATTCCCCTTTCTATGAGAGAATCTGCTCCTTCTTCAGCGGATATTTCAAATGCACCGTATAGGTCTCCGAATTCATCCATCATAGCATAGCCTACTTCATCATAGGCTGCATCTAGATCCTTGTCTATACTTTTTGCTGCAAATTCCAGGAGTTTTTCTGCTTTTTGTTCAATTTTCCATTGCTGGATCTTACGAGTTCTTTGATCTTCCCTGATCCTTTTCATGGAAACGTCAACATGGCCTTTTTTGGGGTTAACACGGAGCACCCGGGCAACAATCTTCTGATTTTCCCGTACGTAGTCCCGAATGTTTTTCACCCATCCAGCAGATACCTCGGAGATGTGTATAAAAGCTTCTTCTCCAGGGTATTCCTCCAGTTTGGCGAATGCGCCATAATTAAGGACCTTATGCACGGTGGCCACTATTAAGTCACCTTCTTGTGGCCACTTATGCTTCATTCTTACCATTAAAACACCTTAGTCCAGGACTTCGATTATTTGGGCTACAACTTCAGATCTTCCGCCCTTAGATTTTACCAGAGATTTACCGCAGATTATGCACTCCACTTTGGAGGCAGCATGATCGAAAACAACTTGCTGGTTGCCACAGTCTCCACATTTGACTCTTAAAAAGTTACTTTTACTTTTTGACATTTTTTTTCACCTACTGCTGGATGAACTCTACTTTTCCAGAGCGGAATGTTGAGCGTTTTATGTGGGATTTGCTGCACTCTTTGCACTTGTATCTCAAGTCCAGTTTTTTGGTTGGCTTGTTACCTGAAGGTAATGGTCGAGGGTATCCACGGTAACCGCTGGTTACACGTCTGAATTGCCTTTGACCCCATTTTAGTTCGCTGGCTTTTCTTCTTTTTGATTCTAATACTGTGTGAACTGTGTGTTTCTTGCAATTTGGACAGTAAGTTTTCCTTTCTTTAGGAATCTTCATATAATCACCTCTTTGGCTGTAAAAATAAGTCATGTGACCTGTAAAATTGATTAATGGTCCTCGGACTATTATAAAAAGCCTGACTCTATATCTCGCTATTTATATTTCACTGTTTATTTATACCTTTGGATGGACTTACCCTTTTGGTTCTTGATGAGTATTCGGGCATTTGGTTCAGGCATGGTAATGATGTCACCCGGATAAAATGGACCATAAACCTTGCTATCCACCCCCATGATGGAAGGTAATTCATCCAAAATCATTAAAATTTCTGTAGACATTTTATGAAGGCCAGAATTATCTTTCAATAATTCTGGTACATCATTATCCTCAGAATGAACCTGATTTTCTTCAAATTCATTTTTAATATTATCTGGAACATTGGAATTATTCTTTGAATCCACAGATATTTTCTTTCCTGAAGAAACCCCATCTGATTTTTGTGAACCTTCCTTGGCCGGTTCTCTACCGAACTGGCGGTATATTTCATCCTGAATCTCAGGAGGGATTTCATCCACGGCAGGGCTTGTTTCAGCAGATTTCCTAGGTTTTTCAGGAATTAAATGGTCTTTATTGGATTCATCATGATTTAGGGTTTTTTTACTTGCTTTACTCTGTTCATCAATCCCAAGATCAGCCTTGGGTACTTTAATATCATTTTCATGAGTTTTAGTCGCCTTAAGCGAATAAAATGAATCCTTTTTAATATCTTTGGAATAAGATATTAGTGGAGACCTCATTTCTTCCCTGTAAATAGTTAAGGACTGATAAATCTCCCTATAAAGATTTTCTTCCTCAGGAGTAGAGTTTAATGGAATTTTAGGCCTTGTATCTCCTTTAGAGTCTTTAAACAAGTGGTATGAACGCTGCGCATTCATTACTGCACTGTTAGTTATTTTATACTCTCGTCTCTCACAGATTTCAACCACTATTCTCTGGGCATCACGGAGAAGGTATGATTCAAATGAAAATGGATTACTATCTATCCTTTTCATGAGCCTGTTGAAGTAGTTGGAGATTTGCTGGTAGAAATCATCTCCAACCTGAGATAAACTACTTAAACTCCGTTCCTTTTTTTGGATCTCCCTCAAATTCTGGAAAAATTCATCCAACCCTATTCCTCACTTATTCCTCACTCTCTATCCTTGGTGCTAGAAGGAAACTTAGTTCACCCTCATCAGAAGCCATTTTCAGGGCAAGATTAAGAGGCATGTCATTTCCCAGTCGCAGGACAGCAGATTCTGAGAATTTATCGGCTTTTAACATTTCTTTAACTTTTTCCAGGGAAAATATGGATCTTGCAGATTCTTGGATCTTTTCTCCGTGCAAGTACTCAATTTGAGCATCCCCGAACTCTCCCTCTGCTGAAGCTTCAAATTTTTCTTCATTAACATGGAGTGCTATCTTATCAGAAACTATGCCTATGTCTTGAATGGAGTCTTTAAGAAGAGCAAAAGGCACCTCAAATTCTGTGGGGTATTCAAGTTGTGGGGGGCTAGGTGCTTCGTATTCTATGTCAATAAGGCGAATTTTGAATTTCCTGCGGGCTTCACCTTCAAATGATATGATAAGGTTACCTTCATCCACAGTAAGCTCAACCATGTCCTCTGACTTGGCCCTTTTTAAAACTTTCATCAGTTCCTCAGTGTCCACATTGATCTTCATGGGCTCAGCGCACTGGTATTCATCGAATACTCCCTTTTTGAGCTCCAAATGGACAAAAGTAATATGACTACGGTCAAGAGCATCCAGACTTAAGCCCTCTTCATCGGCCTGCATCTGCACTTCATCTACAATAGATGATATGGCATCAAAACTGGTCTTCAAAATATTGGAATCACTTAAAACTGCCTTGAACATGTACATCCTCCTTAATTACTTTTTATCCTTCTCCTCTATATTATCCTTTTGTTTGTCTTTCTTATCTTTTGAGTTATCCTTGGAATGGTGATCTTCAGCCACTTCCAGTTCACTGTGTATGTTTTTTAGGAAACTTCCTTCCAACAGTCGGCTGGCAAAGATACCCGCGATAATCAGAACCCCCACCAATATTAAAAATGCGGAGATAACTGCTCTTTCACCAAATATCACATTATCCGCCACCCTTATTGTAGAGCCTAGTAGGTATATAATTCCAGCTATTATGAAAATCGCACCTATAATCCCTCCACCGATTTGGATGACCTGTTCTTTATTGGATCGGAGCTTTCTGTAAAAATTAAATTTCATGAGTTCCTGACTGAAGTGGAATTCATGGGCCTCAGAATCTTTATTTTTTTCTTTATCCTCCCCTCTATGGGGCTCTTCTTTACGTGGAGACGAAACATTGGCAGAAGATTGGGAAGATTTCGGAGTAATGTCACCACCAGCCAAAAAGTCCCTAAACCGTCGTTTTGGACCTTTATCATCAGATATATCATTTGAACTAGATTTAGTCCCTTTAAACTTCTTAACTTCATCAGATCCAACAGAAGCATCAGATTTATCAGATGATGAGGTTTTTTGAGATACCTGAGATGATTGGTCAATTTCAGAGATTTGCTGGTTTTGACTTCCCTTTTTGGGTTCTCCTTCCAATTTAAACATCTCCAATTCAATGAGATTTAATCGTATTCTCTCCAAGTCTGTCCGCATTTAGTGCATCTCAAAAACCTGGTTTCAGATTCATCGGCCCGCCTGGTTTGTTGTAACCACCAAAATGCCTCCCGATTGCCACATTTAGGACATAATGCCTTGGTGGTGGGCAGGGTTTTAACATCATCCCCAGTTACAATAACATTCTCCTTGGGGGCTACTTTCTCGGAAACCTCATACTCACTTAGAGATTCTTTGGTTATCTTTTTTTGGTAACCGCATGAACATTCAAAACAGTCACCTTTAGGGAACAACACGGTTCCACATTTAGGGCAAAACTCCATTTAAATCCTCCTAATAAGATTTAGCATGTTTGAATTGATTTAATTGATTTAATATTGTCATTTGACATCTTTAATTATGATTAGGTAATTTTATGTTTAGTGATTATCCCTGTATTATAGTGGGAAGTGATTATTATAATTTTAATATCCTAATTTATTTTCCCAATTATTAAATTCTTTTTAAAGCATCTTTTAATATTTTATTATGATCGAAGGCTAAATTCATCCCCATCGCCTCATCCGCAGTGAAACATGCGACTTCTAAAGCATCGGTGTCTGCTTTAAGTTCACCTGCAATTTTACTGGCCAAGAAACATATCGTGATCATGTGCCCCCTTGGATCTCTTGCCGGGTCTGAATAAACTCCCAATAAATCAGTGACCTCTATTATTATCCCAGTTTCTTCCTTAACTTCCCTAATAACTGCTTCCTCAACGGTTTCACCATATTCTACAAACCCACCAGGTAAAGCCCATGAACCTTTATACGGTGGGTTTTTACGCTTAATAAACACTATTTTCCCATCAATGGTATTTATTACCGCATCAACCGTTAGTAAAGGATTTTTAAATCTTTTAATTTATAAGCACTCCCATTTAATTTGTTGAGAACCTATCATACCTGAGAAATAGCATACTAATAAAACCTGCTCCCCTAAATCATGTTTATTATGCATTTCCTTTGGATTCCCCCATGGTTACACCGGCTGCGATAATATGTGCTGCCCGGATGGGCTCTGGTATTGCACTTCGGGTTGCAGAAAGTTTCACGATCCTTCGAGCATCCTCCGGATTGATGCCACACAACTGCATGTAGATGGGCTCCTGACTACCGATACCATCCACTTTATAAATCTCCCCGGCTACAAGAATCTGATTCCAACGTTCTTCCCAATCAGGGAAATTTTTCAAAGCTCTTTTTATACGTGGCAAGTCAGGATATTTACGCATTATAACTATAACCGGTACTCCTGTTTCGTGGAATATCTTCCGGATGTTAACCACGTTAAAACCACCTAAGGTGATGCCATCCAACATCATTACCCCCAGCTGTTCCAAGTGTCTGGAGCCATTAACCATGGAAATTAAAGAGGTAGTGGCATCAGTGCCATCAACCGTTATATATGTGCGGAGAACACCATCCAGCCAGTTTCCTGCCCTGAAAAGAGTTCCGATAACCATGACTTGTTCCCGGCTGTGGGGGACAAATGGGGCATCATCCACTCCCAGAATTCTTATCTCTGGTTTGATGTTTCTGAATTTCTTGATGTTATTCCAGATTTCCAGTTCACTTCTTCTTTTTGGTGGTTTTCTTGGTGGTTTTTTTAGCAGTTTTTTTGGTCTGCTTTTTGGCTTTCTTTCCTTTAGTTTTTCCATCACCATCAGATTCTATAAGCTCTTTAAATTCGTCACATCGTGATTTAAGAGTTTCAGCTGCATTTTTTAGGGATTTTTTAGGATTTTTAGCCTTTATGTAGAGCTTTGGCTCCCCAATAATAGGGTGTTCTATTACGTATGCTGCTGATTCCACATCCTTATCTTCCATAAGGGTTTTTCGCAGTGCATTGCAAAGCGTGTGGGTTTCTCCTGTGATTTCTATCTCTAATTCATTCCGTTTATCAGTTATAATCTTCATTTTATCCCTCGTAATTTGAAGAGATATTTCTGGTCTCTTTTCTACCGCAGTTAGGGCATTTAACTTCTTTTTTACCAATCTTTTTCATGAAGTGCCGGCAGTTGGTACACATGGCCTTTAAAACACCCAGTTCATTTTCAGCAGTGGTGAGATCAGCGTTGTCCACTCCCATCACCTTGGTGACCTGGGCTTGTATAAGATCTCCAATATGGAAATCATCAGTTAGTTTGTCCACGTATCCCTTTCTTGCCTGGGAAATGTGTATTGCTCCCAGGAAAGTGATGGGTAGACTTCTCTTACTGTCTTTAATTCCATCCACATCTACTAGTGCTCTTTGTCCTCGAACTTCTCTTATCTGTCCTAAAACTACATCCCCTTTTTTTAATATTACCGGGGCTTTGGTTTTGGGAATTATGGAAATTTTTTTGTTTTTCTGGTCTATGGTTACTGTTCCCGCCACCAGGGACCTGATTTCACCATGGTCATCATAGGTCCATTCAGACGGGAGAAACTCCTCAGTGACTCCTAAAGCGTCACCAGGAAGAACGAAATCTCCGTTTTTTGCTTTCATCTAATTCACCTCATTTTAAAAACAAGCGTACTTATATCACATGCTTTGCTTTTGATGCTATATTCTATGATTATGATTAAATTAGTAATTTACCTTAATTTATTATATAAAACACTGAAAATATCTTAATGGTGCCAAAACATTAATTAATAAATTTTTAAACGCAAAGACGAATTTATAAACTTGACTGGACTATTAAGTTTGATTGTAGTATGATGATCCTGGTGTTATCATGATCTTATGTTCTAAATTAATGATATCTGAAACAAATCAACACCAGATTTTTGTGATTATTCCAATGAAGCGTGACCTTGAATTATGTGTGAAATTGAATAATTCTGATATGAATAATTATGATAGGAAATTATGGGATTCCTTGATTATGATGCGTATTTAATTATTCTAAAGGTTAATTTATCCCAATATTGGATTTACACTAATCGAAGACTGTGTGAATATAATATATTGATTTTATTGCCGTGGTGAATTGCATTATCTGCACTGGTGGAATTAGTTTATGAAGGTTATGAATTAATAATTATACAATCTTAGTATTTAATCTCATCCATCTGGTAATCTTCCCATTCTCTCATCCCCAGAACAATCTCCAGTTCCTGAGGAGTTAAAAGAGGTTTTTTGTACATTTTAGAATCATCAATTGCTATTCGGGGGCACGCAGTTACTACAAATGCATCTAAGTCCATATATGGCAGTAGACTGGGAGGGTTTATTTCATTCAGAAATATTAGGTAAGCTTCCTTGCCTTCATTATATATCATCTTCTTTAAATCTTTTGCCAGCTCCCATCGGCACTGCCCCTCCTTGGATGATATGAGTATTCCAAATTTTTTAGCCTCTTTAGCCCGGGTTATGCGAGCAAATCTTATTCTTAGAATTCTATCAGTGAATTCATCAATGTCTCTTACCTGGTTAAGGTAGGGATCTGCTATTACCACTGGTTTTTGGGTGGAGAGTTTTATTCCCAAGGGGTGGAAGTTACCACTGCCCAGATAGAGATATGCATCCACTGGTAGATCCTGGACTGATGAAAAATTACAGCCCAATACCTGGCCTTTCAGTGTACCGGCACCATCCTTCATGAGAACTTCCTTTCCATTTTCTTCCAGGAAATGGGCTGCGTCTTCTAAAAGATGCAGATGCTGGGTGGTGGTCACCAGACCAATTTTCTCCTTTCCCTCCAAAAACTCTAGAGCATCTTCCAAAATCCCCATGGACTCCAACTGGTAATGGGCTTCCACAAAAAGAGTGGGTACTTTATAATCAATAGGAAGTGGTGTGTGTCCAAAATGGACCAGTAAGTCCACCATGCCCCCCATCACATTGTCCGATAGATCACATGCCCCATAACAGGGATCACCAGATATTAAAACCATGGCCCCTGTTTCATCTTCTATCTCGCTGGCTAATTCTGTTGCATGAACTTTAAGACCTTCGGGAAATTGTAAACCAACAATTTTAGCATCTTTTTCCCTGATTTTATCCAGTATCTGGTGAATGTTGAATTGATAATTAGTCATGTTACCCTCAAATTAGCCTGGTTCCATCTTATTTTTCATTAAATAATAGATTAAATTTAATTAGGTTCTTTTCTTTTTAGAATATTTCCTATAAATTAGTTTATTTTTAGATTAACCCTTAAATTAACACTTTCTTAACTAAATCCTTTTCAAACTAAATGGTATTACATTGAATCTTGCTGACCTGCAGTGATCTTTTCCACTACAACATTACCCTGAATAACATTGGCCCTCACCAAGGTGTTCACCTTAATTCCAGTTTCGTTCTCCACGAATTCACGGCCATCCCCCTTTTCTATAATAGCCATTACATCCACAATCTCTGTTTCTATACGTTTCAAGGCTTTGATCACTGCAGTCATGGTTCCTCCAGTGCTTACTACGTCATCCACCAGGAAAACACGATCCCCCTTCCTCAGACCGTTGACGTATAATTCACCCTCACTGTATCCAGTTGTCTGGTGAACAGCCATTTCTCCTTCCAATCCATAAGAACGTTTTCTTACCACCACAAATGGGATGTTGGTGAGCAGGGAGATTGCAGTTGCCAGGTGGATGCCCATGGCCTCCACACAGACAATTTTATCCACATCCATGTTTCCAAAGTGAGAAACCGCTTCTGCTACTTCCTGCAGCAGATCAGCTTCAACCAGAGGAACACCATCGGTTATAGGATGTACAAAATAATCATATTCACCTTTTTTCACGACCGGCGCTTCAACAAGACTTTTAACTAGCTTTTCCAGCATTTGATCACCATCAATTAGAAATTCATTAATTTTTAACAGTTATCTTGAAGTTAATAAGACGATAGGATAGATTTTTTAAGAGAATAGGTATTTTAATAATTCTTCTATTCATTTGTTAGGATTTATATTGATTTAATTGTTTAAGGAATTAATAGTTGGGATTAACCCATTAATTAAGGAAAATTGGGGATAATTTATGAGTAGAAAATATTTTGTTTTAGTACATTATAATTAGTACATTATAATATATCATGGCATCATTATTAGTATATACACTTCTATGAAGAATCACGAGGATAAGTACAAGATGTACAGAATCCAAAAATTATTTTATATAACATATATTAAAATTTAGATGAGTAAACAAGTGAATTTAATTATGAAGTTTTAAGAAGTTAAGGAGTAGTCTTACTTAATTTAGGTGTATGAAAAGCAAGCCTACTCCTGAATCAGATAATTATAACCTGCAAATTATTAACCTGAATATTGTAACTGTAACCCTGTAATTTATTTAAATTAAGTATTATAACCTGGTGATGAGATCATGTTAGGTAACTTGGGCAAGAATCTGACCAAAACCATGAAAAAATTGGCCGGAATGACCATTATCGATGAGGAAGTGGTTAAAGAGGTCATTAAAGATATTCAAAGGGCTTTAATCCAGTCTGATGTTAACATTAAATTGGTTCTGAACCTATCCAAAACCATTGAAGATAGGGCCTTGAACGAAGAACCCCCTAAAGGAGTTACCGCCAAGGAACACGTTATTAAAATCGTTTACGATGAACTGGTCCATCTCCTAGGAGATAAAGCAGCTGAAGTTGAAATTGATAAGAAACCATATAAAATACTCTTCGTAGGGCTGCAGGGAAGTGGTAAAACCACCACCATTGGAAAGATGGCCCGATATTTACAGAAGAAAGGTTTCAACCCGGCCATAATCTGTACTGATACCTGGAGACCTGCAGCCTATGAACAGCTACGCCAGCTTACCGAAAGCCTGAACTTATCCATCTATGGAGACCCTGAGAACAAGGATGCCCTTGATCTGGCCAGGAAAGGTTTGAAGGAGTTCAAGAAGCAGGACCTGATAATTGTGGACACTGCCGGGCGCCATAAGGAGGAAAAAGATCTTCTGGATGAGATGGAGCAGATATCTGCAGTGGTAGAACCTGATGAAGTTATGCTGGTCATTGACGGTACTATTGGACAGCAAGCCAGAGAACAGGCCCTTGCTTTTAGCAAAACAACCAAAATTGGATCCATTGTAATCACTAAACTGGATGGGTCCGCAAAGGGAGGAGGTGCCCTGTCAGCAGTGTCAGAGATTGGAGCACCTATCAAGTTCATTGGAACTGGTGAAAGGATAGAGGACTTGGAAGCCTTCGACCCTGAACGTTTCATATCCAGATTACTGGGAATGGGGGACATTAAAAGTCTTATTGAACGTGCTGAGGAAATTGCCGAGGAAGACGTGGACGCTGAAGCCATGGATGCCATGCTCAGCGGTAAATTCACCCTGAAGGATATGTACAGTCAATTTGAGATGATGAATAAGATGGGGCCCATGCAGCAGGTTATGAACCTGTTACCTGGTATGGGGAATAAACTACCCAAAAACGCTTCCCAGGTAACTGAGGAGAAACTGGGCAAGTACAAGATCCTGATGGACTCCATGACTGAAGAGGAACTCACCCATCCAGAAATCATTAAACAGTCCAGGGTTAAAAGAATATCCCGAGGGGCTGGAATGCGTAACGAAGATGTTAAAGAACTTCTGAAATATTATCAAGTTACCAAAAAAGCCATTAAAGGTTTCGGAAAACGTAAGATGAATGGGCCACTGGGTCAGATGATGCGTCAGATGATGCGATGACCTAAACTGTGGACTTACTTTAAGTGGTGTACTGTTTTTAAAGGTATATTAAGTACCATATTTTATGAAATTTCAATGACTAAATGCACATAATTTTAATGCAAATCCACTAAAATCAGATTTATATCAGGACAGATACCATGAATAATGTTAATAAACAGGCCCAGAAAATAATGGAAATCACCAAAGGGAATATTTGCAATCGTTGTTTGGGTAGGAATTTCTATCCCCAACTTCCAGGTAATGATAACCAGGAACGGGGACTCCATGTTAAGAATATTCTGGAAATTGCCACTGCAGTTCCAGATAAGAGTGAAACTTGTTATGTGTGTGGAGATATTTTTCTGAACATTGAAGATATACTGGAAAAAATAATAAACACCATTAACGATTCTAAAGTCGAATTTGAAACATTCTTGGTGGGCTGTCGTCTTCCAAGTGAAATTATGGGAAAAGAGAAAGAAATCCAGGAAGAAATTGGAAATACCAGTGACAGTATCAAGAAAGAGATTAACCGGGAGTTGGGTAAAGAATTAGAACATCGCCTGGATCGGGAAGTGGATTTTGACAACCCCAATCTGGTGATCATGATGGACTTTGCCCGTGACCAGGTGGAGCTTCAGATAAATCCCTTATTCATAGAAGGCCGATACCGTAAACTTTTAAGGGGTATCCCCCAGACACGATGGCCCTGTCGAAAATGCAGGGGTAAAGGATGCGAACGCTGCAATTTTACTGGTAAAATGTACCCTGAATCTGTTGAAGAACTGATGGCCGAAAAAGTTTTAAAGATGACCAAAGGTCAGGAATCTAGATTTCACGGTGCAGGCAGGGAAGACGTGGATGTTAGGATGTTAGGCAGAGGAAGGCCATTTGTACTGGAGATAAAGGAGCCTAAAGTACGTGAATTGAATCTGGAGGAATTAACATCCCAAATAAATCAGCACTGTCATGGTAAAGTGGAAGTTCTTGATTTAAAAAAGGCAAATAAAGATCGTAGAAGTGGTATTAAATCATCCTCAACCGAAACCTACAAAACCTACCGTGCACTGGTAGAACTGGAAGAAGAGGTTGATGAAGGTAAATTGAATGATTTAAATTCACTTTGCATAATCAAACAACGCACTCCTATTCGAGTTTCCCACCGGAGAGCAGATAAGATCCGTACCAGAGAAGTGAAGGAAATTCAAGTTAAACTATTGGATTCAACCCACTTTGAATTGATTGTGAATTGTGAGGGAGGATTGTACATTAAAGAACTTATATCCAGTGATGAAAATAGAACAAAACCCAGTGTGACCTCAATCCTGGGAATATCTGCCAAGTGTGTAGAGTTGGATGTGTTAGAGGTTAACATTTAAATGGATGGAAGGATAGTTTTATAAACTCAGTTACATCATAAATAATTTTAATCGATTTCACGGAGCCAATAACCATTGGAGGATTCATACGAATTTTATCTTAAATTGCAGGTTAAGCTCTATGAAAGATAGTATCATAAAATTAACGATCCATATTAGCGTTGAAGTTCATAAAATATCCAAATATGGCCAATAACCCCATTGGAGTAGAATAAACTTCAAAATGAGGTAATGAAAGTAAATTTAATAACTAAATTTAATAACCCATTTCTGATGTGAAGTGGAGGTTTTGAAAATGACACAGAGATCAAGAGGTTTTAGAAGTAAAACAAGGTACAAGCTTAAAAAGACTTTAAGAACAGGGAGAAGCAATCCCATAACCAAAAAAATACAGACCTTCCAGGAAGACGATCTGGTTCACATAATAATCGACCCCAGCGTTCACAAAGGCCAACCTCACCCACGTTTCCATGGTAAAACTGGTAAAGTGGCTGAAAAAAGAGGCAGAGCTTACATAGTAGCAATTAATGATGGGAATAAAGCTAAAAAACTGATTATTCGACCTGAACACCTGAAAATGCAGGAGTGATGGGAATGATTGGTAAAAGAGTCCTTGAGACCGATCCCATACCTCTGGTGAAAGTCAAACCAATGCTTGAAGAGCGAGAAAAAGTTCACGAACTCAGTTATGAACAGAATCTGGCCCTGGATCATGTCACTAAATTCTCTAAAATATCAGTGGAAAATGCAGAGAAGCTGGTTGGTGAACTGGAAGAGATTATCAAGAAAACCCAGGCTATTAAGATAGCAGATGTCATGCCAGAAGATATGGATGACATGAGACTGATTTTTGCCAAGGAAAGGGGATCTCATAAAAAGGAAGAAATGGAAAATATACTGAAAATTGTGGATAAATACCGGGAAGAAGAGGAATAAACTCTTAAAATCTTTTTCCCCCAATGACAATTTTCATTAAATATTTTTATGGGAGCCTTTGAGCATCGGCTTGAACTTTACATTTTGTTAGTGAACAAATTAATAATAATTATTATCAGGGTGGTTAAATGGAGGATTATGCTATTATTTTGGACTATCTGCCTCTTGGTTATGTTAAAGCAGGATCAACTTCCTTTAAACGTAAACCTGTGGCTCAGGCAATTGGTACAGAAGAATTCACCCTGCTGGAGCTAACACCCAAGGAAAGTGTAAACCTGGATATCCATGAAAAGGTCTACATTGGAGCAGGGAAAAGAGACAAAATTGCCAGGGTCAACCGCAGACTACCCTTCAATAAAATGACGTCAACAGCTAAAATAGAGCTTAACTACGTTATTGAAGAAATTATAAAGACCAAAGAAGATAAATTTATTCAGTTCTTCAATGAAGCAGGCCCCATTTCAACCAGACTGCACCAGATTGAACTTTTACCTGGTGTTGGTAAAAAACACATGTGGGATATCATTGAGGCCCGGAAAGAAGCACCTTTTCAGGACTTTGCCGATGTTAAAAAACGAGTCCCCATGTTATCAGACCCTGTGAAACTCATAGCCAAACGAATTCACCTGGAACTGGAAGCAGCCGAAGATAGGAAGGGTAAAAAGAAATACATCCTCTTTACTAGACCCCCTAAACGAAAGTTCTAAACGAAATATAATATTTTCCTTTTTTAAAGGAAAGAATAAAGGAATAAAGATCAAGGAAATGTTGGCCCAAGAAACCTCCCAACTGTTAAAAAAGCATCAGATAAGGTTAGATAGGAGGAAAGGCCAAAATTACCTTATCAACAACCATATTCTAGGGAAGATCATTGAAAGCGCCAATCTCAATGATTCAGATGTGGTGCTGGAGATCGGAGCTGGTATCGGCACCTTAACCATCCCCCTCGCCAGGAAAGCTGCAAAAGTGGTTGCCTTTGAGCAGGATAAACGGATTGTTCGCCTTCTCCAAGAAAGACTTCAGGAACTGGAAATATCCAATGTGGAACTCCTGGAGGGTGATGCCACCAAAATGGAGTTTCCTGATTTTAACAAAGTGGTTTCCAACCTGCCTTACCAGATATCCTCACCCATAACCTTCAAACTCCTTAAATATGACTTTGATTACGCTATATTAATGTATCAACTGGAATTTGCCCAGAGAATGGTAGCTCAACCGGACACATCCAATTATTCCCGGCTGTCGGTGATGATGAACCTGTGCACCCATACCCAACTTCTTTTCAAGGTTCCTCAAAATGCTTTCCTACCTCCACCTCGAATTTCATCAGCGGTGATCAAGTTAACACCCCAAAAGAATCCCCAGGTTGATGAGTTCTTCATTAAAACTTGCCGTGCATTATTCCAGCATAAAAAAAAGAAATCCGGTAAGGCACTACTGCAATCTTTCCATGAAATATCCAATTTAAACTTGGAAAAGGCAACAATTCGAAATATTATCTCGAAACTGGATAAGCGCCGAACTGATGAAAGGGTTTTTAAGTTGGAAGGGGAAGAGATTTTAATGATGTCCAGGGAACTTAAAGATTTAATTAATAATTTAAGTTTTGGAGATGAACAATGAAAAAAACTGGTGAAGTGGATAATGATGGGAAAAATCCCTTTCAAATATTTCAGGATGAATTTCCGGAATTAGCAGGACGTTTCAATGATTTAGTGGATGCCCAACGTTCCCTTAAAGGAATGGATCCCAAAACCAAGCAGTTAGTTAATATTGCCATCCAAACTGCTAATCGCAACCCCCTGGGAGTGAAAATGCACTCACACATGGCCAAAAAGCAGGGCGCATCTCGAGATGAAATTTTAGGAGCAGTGGTGCTTAATTTGCACCATTCAGGCCTGGCAAATGTGCTTGATTGCCTTCCTTCCGCACTGGAAGGTTTGGAATCTGTGGAAGATTGATAATCTTACCAATATCATTAAGTCTATTCAAACAAATTCAGGAATGAACTATACAATGAATATGCACACATATTAATCCATCCAGGATCTGCCTGACACAAATTTGTATAAAACTGAAATTAAGGGACTTACCATGTTAGATTACAATGGAATTCACTACGAAACCCATCCTGAAGTTTACGAACCTGCAGAAGATACTTTTTTATTTGCAGAAAATCTTCAAGTGGAACGACGAGACCGTGTTCTGGAGATCGGGACTGGGACCGGGATCATTGCCATTATCGTTTCCAGAAAGTGCAGTACAGTGACCGCCACTGATATTAACCCCCAGGCACTGGATTGTGCTGCTAAAAATATCATCACCAATAAGGCTTACAATGTGGAATTAAGAAAGGGTGATCTGTTTGAACCATTGCCCGGTGAGAAATACGATCTGATCCTGTTTAATACACCATATCTCCCCACCTCAGAGGAGGAAAGGGTTGACGATGAACTTGATGCAGCCTGGGATGGTGGTGAAGATGGTCGAAAAGTTATAAACCGATTTTTAGATGATTTGAAGGATCATCTTAAACCTGGGGGGAAGGTTCAACTAGTACAGTCCTCCTTAGCTGATATTGACCAGACCCTTAAAAAATTAAAGGATATGGGCATCAATGCATCAGTCACTGCCCGGGAAAAATGCTTCTTTGAAGAAGTGGTGGTTATAAGCGGCAAATTAACCCCATAACTCCCTATTAAAGTCTTTTTTTGGATTTATCTTTAACTAATCTTTTTTAAATTTAATATCAATTTTAATGCCCATTATTCTCATTTTTAAATGTAATCTGCAAGTGTAAATTTTGGATTTCTGCTTTAAACCCCCAGTTACGCTATGAAAAAAATATTCCCATATTAAAGGAAAAATGATTTAATAGGTTAAAAATGATTTAATAGGATTTCATGTAGAGCGGTCACATAATCAAACCCATACTTTGAAAACAAAATAACAGGGCTGAGGAGTTAAGTACTGGACTTTAACATCTTCAAAAGGAGTTCCCTTTGGAAATGCTGCTAAATGAGTATTGAAGGCATTATCAGGATTTCCTGAGGAATATACATGCATCCAGAGCACTGCAGTACTGTTGGTACCCATGATCCCTTCTACCATGCCATTAATGAGTATTGGGTTTTTTTGGAAAAATTTAGTATTATCTGTTCTATTTTCCGGCCTATCGATCATCCACATTGCTACCGGGTCTTCTATGCTGGTAGGGTCCGTCATTATATAGAAATCTGTGGAATTTAACATATCTTCTGTCACCCCGAAAGGATAACATACCCACCCCGCTTCTCTTTTTTTATAATCCGCCTTTTTATGAGCTTGATTTCCATTCAACAGAGAATGTGGGCATTCATCTCCTAACTGTTTCTGTGGTGACAGCCAGGCTTGATCTCGAGCATTGATAAAAACCATTTCAGTGGTGTTAAGGTAATTGCAAAGAACAGTACGATTTTCCACAAATACTTCGGTGGATGAATCATTGCCACCAATATTTTTTACGTTAATGGGTTTCAGAGACTGATCTACAGGATATATCACCAGAGTGGATTTACAATGGGAAGGAATTACCTTACCCCCCATTAACGTGTCGTAATTCGCTGCAAGACGTTTTACTTTCACCATACTAATTACGTTGGAGTGAATTTTTTTATTTAAGTCCATATCCGATAAGCCCGGTGTAACACCATTTATATCTGGAAATTTCTCCCAATTTTCGGGATTTCCTGGAGTTTTTACGAGCATATCAGCACCAGCCTGTGCAATCCTTTCCAATGAATTTCCATAGGAATAATCTTCTATTTTGGAACTAGCAATGTCCATGGCATCTGCAGAAACCCCTAATATAACCGTTATAATAATCAGAGCCAGCATTAAATCTATAGAAAACACCATCCCATATGTACTTCCTGTGAATTTATCGAAGGACATCTTATCACCGAATATTTCCTAGAAAATGGGCATCCCATACTTCTGCCGGTGGGAATCATCCAAATACAAGTTGAAATACTGATTTCCATCAGTGAAATATAGAATAGGATGGCCCGAATAGGTTCCGTTACCCGTATCATTGAAAATTACGTGATCCACCGAACTGGGAGCAGTGGAGGAGTTATTCAAACATGAAGAAACAGTTGCTGCCGGTATGATGAAGATTTCCATACCGTAATGGGAACAAATACCCTTTCCTTCCAGTCTGCAGAGGAAACACGCCCCATCATTACTTTCATGATAAAAACCATTGTCAATACAGTTTTTCAAATTTATAAGTTCATTGGTGTTCCCATGCATGATGTAAGGATCATATGGACATTTTTTTATAGATAATGGGGAAGTGGCATTTTCATAAGCCCCATAGTTTTTAATCCCCCTGGATTGGAGGTAATTTGCCAGACTAGAACCATAAAATATACGTTCTCCTTTTATAGTGGCACCTCCATGACCCCTGCACTTGACAAAGGGTAAGGGATCATAGATGGGGAATGATCCATTGGTAAGAGAGATATTCTGGGTTAAGTTTACATTATGTTTCAGGGTGCCTTTCTCCACATTGATTATTGATTTGACCTCCACACAAAATGGATCGTAACTGTTATCCACATCCAATATTATACACTCCACCAACATACCCTTATCAGCGTACTTGGAACAGTAATTATTCATACGATTCTGAAATTCTTCTTTAACATCTTTTCTACTGTTTGAAAGGGGAATTCCACTACATACAACTTCTAAAGACTTATTTCTTAGTACTTCCCTCCCTATAAGTGGTAAATTTGTTTCCAGATCGGTGGCAACCCCTACAACATCATGAGAATTTAGGGTAGTTTCCTGAAGGTGCGCTTCATTTGCACTTACATCCACCAAAAACATTACCAGCAAAAATGCCGGTAAAATAAGGAAAAATGAAGACAAACTCATTATATAGCCCTTATTATCCATCATTTTATCCCTTTTTATTTTTTAAGTGCCATTTCTGGCTTTTTTAGTAGAATTTTAATTCGAAATATAACTGTAAATTAATATTTATTATTTAAAAAGTAATACAATATAAAGTTATTCCTAAACAAAAAAATATATGAAACCCCAGCAATAGGATAAATACTAAAAAAGATCATAAAAAAGATGTGGTCTGAATCCGTTATCTCCCGGAATCATAAAACATATAAAAACATCAGTGATTATATAAGGATTTATAGGAATTAGATCAAATTATAAAATCTAAAATAGAATTAACTGAATTTTCAGCTAAACCATAACCAACTTAATCAAAAGCTTAGCGAGGTATTTAAATGAAAGATATTGTAAGAGGCTGGCGTCACATCTCCCAAAGATATAATCTCATCGGATCAAAGTGTTTACAATGTGGTGAAGTATTTTTCCCCATGAGGGTTATCTGCCCTAAATGCAGACGAAAAGGCCAATTAGAACCCATAAAATTCAGTGGAAATGGAAAAATTATGAGTTACTCCGTTATACACACACCCACAGACGAATTTAAAAATATATCTCCCTATGCTGTGGCAATTATTGAACTGGAAGAAGGAGCCAAAATCACCAGTCAAATCGTAGATTGTAACCCCGATGAAATAGAAATAGGGCAAGAAGTAGAGCTAGTATTCCGTAAAATCAGAGAAGAAGGCGATGAAGGAGTGATATCCTATGGTTACAAATTCAAACTCAAACAGTAAGGTAGGGATCGTGTTAGTGGGCCACGGCAGCCGACTACCCTATGGGAAAGATGTTCTTAGCCAATTAGCAGAGATTTACAGGCAAGAAAGTGATCATCCGGTGGAAATTGGATTTATGAACATGAACAAACCATCCATCCCTGCATCCATCAATAAACTGTCCCAAATGGGTGTTAAAAAAATCGTGGTCACCCCAGTGTTCCTGGCACCAGGAGTACACACCACCGAAGACATCCCCCGTATTCTAGGACTGAATAATGGAGATGAAACCCATGATCATGGCCACGAGCATGGACATGGACACAGCCACGACCACGGGGAAACTGAGGAGATCCACTTCCACGGGGAGATAATCTACACCGACCCTCTAGGTCCAGATCCAAAAATCGTATCCATAATAAAAGACCGGGTAAACAATGCCCTCTAAGGATAATGCCCTCTCAAAATTTAAAACAACCCAAATATCTTAAAATTTCAGATATTGGTGAGAAAAAGCTTATTAAACGACTCCTCTCACGGAGTCGTGCTTTCCAACCTAATTCTCCTTTTTTTGATGAATTTTATTTTAAAAGTCTCAGTGACGATGCTGCACTCATTGATTTGGATGATAAATACTTAGTGGTTACTGCTGATCTTCTACTGGAATCCACCCACCTACCGCAGGATATGAGTCCTAAAGAAAAGGGTATGAAGATAGTTACCGTGAATGTCAGTGACCTGGCAGCCATGGGCGCCAAACCCATTGGTTTTATACTGTCTCTGGGATTACCTGGAGACCTTCCCCTGGACGAATTCGACGAAATAATGGATGGCGTGCTCTACTCCTGCCAAAAATACGATATGGGACTTACCGGAGGAGACACCAACCAAGCGGATGAACTAATCCTCAGTGGAACCGGTTTAGGAGTGGTGGATAAAAACAAAGTTTTGATGAAAGACGGTGCCCGCCCAGGGGATGTGGTAGCAGTCACCGGCCCCCTTGGTGTAGCTGCTGCTGGATTTGAATTCCTATTATCACCACCACCTATAAAAGAAGCTATTAAAAAAAATCTCAACCCATCAACTCTAAAATTAATCCAGAAACAAGCCCTTGAACCCCAAGCTCGGCTAAATAAGGGGATAATGCTAGCAGATACTGGTGCAGTGACTTCTACCACAGACATAACCGATGGTCTGGCCAGTGAAGTGGGCGAACTGGTTTCTGCCTCCGAAAATGGAGTGGGAATAACACTTTATGAAACAATGATCCCCATAATCCCAGAGGTGGAAGAAGTGGCACATGCCTTAGACCGGCAACCCATGGACTTTGCCCTTTATTATGGTGAGGACTTTGAACTTCTTTTAACTGTAAAAAAAGATGATTTTAGCCATTTAAAGGACCAGTTTGGACTTCATGAGGTGGGGGTGGTGACCAGTTCCGGGAAGATGGAAATAATAAATAAAGATGGAAAAACAAATTTATTAGAGGCCAAAGGTTACCAGCACTTTAAACCGTGAAGATCTTCAATAATGATAAGATTCTTAAATAAGTGCATACCTTGAATCCAATTATTTTCTAAAAATCATTGCATAATATGGGGGTCTATTCAATGAAGAAAGAAGCCATGCTTTATGAGAAGCTGGATGGAATGTTGAACTGCCAAGTATGTAACCGGAGATGTGTTATCTCTCCAGGAAAGACTGGTTTTTGCGGGATGAGAGAGAATGACCAGGGGATAATGTACAGTCTCAACTATGCCTCTGCATCCTCAGTAGCGGTTGACCCCATTGAAAAAAAACCACTTTTCCATTTTTATCCCGGCAGCCTATCATTCAGTCTGGGAAGTGTTGGCTGCAATTTCCGCTGCCCCTACTGCCAGAACTGGTCCATATCACAGGCCGATCTCCATGAAATCGGGACCCGGAATATTCTACCTGATGAAGCCATCAAGCTGGCCTTGGAAAATAACTGTAAGTCCATTTCCTGGACCTACAACGAACCCACCATGTGGTTTGAATACACCTATGACTCGGCTAAACTGGCCCATGAACATGATTTAAAGACAGTTTACGTTACTAATGGTTACATGAGCCAGGAATCTCTGGATCTCATCTCACCTTACCTTGATGCTGCCAATGTTGATTTGAAGGGGATGTCTGAAAAGTTCTACCAGGAACTGTGCCAGGCCCGTCTGGAACCAGTCCTGGAAAACATCCAAACCATGCATGATCAGGACATTCACATCGAACTAACCAATCTGGTGATACCGGGCTACAATGATTCCGAGGAAGACCTCCGGTCACTGGTGGAATTTGTGGCCGATGTAGATGTACGCATCCCCCTCCATTTCACCCGCTTCTACCCCCATTACCAAATGAATCAAGTGCCCCCTACTCCTGTGAAAACCCTGGAAAAAGCCCATAAAATGGCTTTAGATGCCGGTGTGAAGTACGTTTATGTGGGAAATGTCCCAGGGAGTGATGGTGAGAACACAAGGTGCCCTGAATGCAGTGAACTTCTCATAAGGAGAGATGGTTTTAGTATCGGGGAGAATAATCTGAAAAAGGATAGGAAATGTCCAGAATGTGGGGCAGAAATTGATATTGTATTTTAGTATTTTTTTTCAGGCAATAACTTCTATTTTTAATTTATAAAAAATCTTACCTAATAATTAAGAAAAATGAATTTTAAAACAGGGAATGGACTTAAAAAAATAATTAACTGGAGAAACTGACTCTTTCAAATTTTTCCAGTTTGTCCAGTGGTTTAGTAGCATCCACTCCCACCTTGGTGGTGGTTCCATCTGGTTTGGCACAGGGGTCCAGGGATGATCCACGGGCTCCTGGTACAATCAAAATGTCGTCATCACCCTTAACCCTGGTGGCGATAGCGTATTCCACATCCCCGGCATCAAATATGTCAATGTCCTCATCCACCACTACACAGTGTTTTAGTGAAGGGTGAGCGGCTAGTGCAGCCATTATAACATTTTTACCATCACCCTGAGTCTGTTTCTGGATGGAAACAGCAGCATGTAACCAACAACATCCCCCTTCAGTTAAAGCCACATTTTTAACGGTGGGCAAGGTGTTTTGAACAGCATTGAATATTCTGGGTTCCTGTGGGAGGCCCTGTAGAAGTTTATGCTCGAAACCCGCTGGCATTATGGCGTGATACATTGAATCATGACGGTAATGCATACGTTCCAGTTCAATGACTGGTTCCATTCGCACCACATCATAGGTGTCAGTTAAATCCACGAATGGTCCTTCTTCAGCCCTTTCGTGAGGGAGCATTCGTCCTTCCAGTAGTATCTCGCATTCTGGAACCTTCAGATCCACGGTTTCACATTTGATGAGATTCATTTTTCCATGGTGGAAGTGGTTGGCCACTTCCAGTTCATCAATATTAATGGGCACCGAGGTGGTGGTGGCCAGTAAAGTTGCGGGGTGCATTCCAATGGCAATGGCCAGTTCCAAGGGTTCATCCAGTTTTTCAGCGCGCTGATGATAGGTGTAAAGGTGACGGGGAACTATACGGGCAGTTAATTTATCCTTTTCCAGGAGAAGCATACGGTGGATGGAAGCATTCTGGACACCGGTCTCAGGATCCTTGGCAATGATCACCCCCGATGTGATGTAGGGTCCTCCGTCACGCTGGTAGTAAGTCAATATGGGTATTTCAGTGAGGTCTGCAGGTTTGGAAACATCAAAACAAGCCCCCACACTTTTATAATCATTGACAGGGATGGGATTGTTGATGGCATCCATTATCTTCCGGGTAATTCCTGCCACATCTGTATTTATAGCCCTGGCAATCTTTTCACGGGTGTTGCATATCCCAGATATAACTTTCATATCTGATTCACGAATGTTTTCCAATATGATGGTATCTTTGGGATTTTTTTTCAGAAATTCAGCGGCTTCAAGATTAACTGAAACTTCTTCATCAATTTTAATAATGTTAAAATCATTTTCAAGAGTTTTTAAGAATCCTTTCATAAGTTCACCAACCATTTATTTATATAAAGAAATAATAAATGCCAATAGGAATATTAGGACTACCAAACCCCAGACATAATTCGCTGGGCATGAAAATTTGTTTGTTGAACATTTTACTCCTCTTTCTTCCCGTTTTTTTCCTTTTTTCATAATTCGCACAATATAATTTTTGGCTTATTTAATGAATATATTTATTGATAACATTTAATACTAAATTATAATATCATAAGATAAAAAGGATTAATATTTCCATGTCTAGTCATTTTATAAAAAAAAGGTAAAAATAAAAATTATTATTCAATAAATAGCATAAATCATCTCTTACAATTAATATTACCCTTAAAACGTAATAAATCTTCACGGATATCTCCATCACCTATGCCCAGCATTTCCGCTGCAAGTATAGCTGCATTTCCACCAGAGTCTATGCCCACGGTGGCCACCGGAACACCAGGGGGCATGTTCACCATGGATAACAGGGCATCCATACCCTCCATTTTAATAGCACAAGGCACCCCAATGACTGGTTTTTCAGTATAGGCAACAACTGCACCAGTTACGTGGGCTGAAAGTCCGGATATGGCAATGAATATCTTAGCATCTTTATTTCTTTTCAGGAAATTCTCAAATTTATCCGGGGAACGGACTGGGGACACTACGGAAGAATCATAAGTAATATTGAGTTTATCCAGGAACATGGTGGTCTTCTTGGCCACTTTGATGTCACTGTAACTTCCTGAAATCACCGCTACCTGGGGCGGGCGAATTTCATCCCTCATTTTACCTGGATGGGTGGTAATTTTCTGGATTTTCTCCTCGGGGTCCTTAACGGTTTCTACTTGCTCCAAATCAGGGTTTATCCTGGAATAGTACTGGCCATTCATTTGAAGGAAAAGATTTTCCTCGTCTTTAGCGATCTTTGAATAGAATTCTTTGCGGAAAGAGGATAATCTTTCCCGGATATCAGCATCATCAATGCCTATTATCTGAGCAGCAAGTATGGCTGCGTTTTCACCACGATCGATTCCTACAGTTGCCACTGGCGCGCCTAATGGCATCTGAACTGAGGCAAAAAGTGCATCCAACCCTGCCACCTTAACATCCACTGGCACCCCAATAACCGGTTTATGAGTGATCCCGGCTATTATGCCTGGAAGATGGGCTGATAATCCTGCTATTCCTATAAAAACTTCCACACCATTTTTTGCTGCGGTTAAAACTATGTTTTTCACTTTCTCATGGGTACGATGTGCTGAAGCCACCCGGAGATCGTAATATATTCCCAGTTTTTCCAGAATTGCAGTGGCTTTTTCGGCAATTTTAAAATCAGAAGCACTACCCAGTATGATCATTACCTTTGGTTCCATTATAATCCTCACTTTTTAATATCGGGTACAATTAGAAATCAATACTACCCACTTACACATAATAATATGCCTAAACTGATAATAAAAGTTTTAGTTAAATAGACCAAAATAAAAGGAAAAGTCTTATATAAGCTTATAAGTTAGTTTGGGTAATTAGTTGTATAGAATTTGATGTTCGTTGTATAGAATTAGAGGTGTAATATAAGTGTCTTGGATTATTCTGTTATTTGTCCTGATCATCGCTTCGGTGAAAACCAGGAGTTCAAAAAAACCAATGACCGTTTCGGTCATATTACCAGCTTATAATGAGGAAAAAACTGTTGCCAGTGTTATAAAAACAGTGCAAGCCCTGAATTATGTTGATGAAATAATCGTGGTCAATGATGGTTCCCTAGATGCTACCGAACAGGTGGCAAAAGAGGCAGGGGCCACAGTTATAAGCCACACCAAAAACCGTGGAAAAGGTGCGGCTATAAAAACTGGGTTTAAGAATTCTAAAGGAGATGTGGTAGTGTTTATGGATGCTGATCTCCAGAAACTGGTCCCTAAACAGGTGGATAAAATGATCCAACCCATCCTTAATGGTGAAGCAGATGTTACCAAGACCAAATTCAAAAGAGAAGCCGGTCGAGTGACTGAACTAACTGCTAAACCTCTCTTAAGCTTTTTCTTCCCAGAAATCAGGTTTGAACAACCTCTAAGTGGCCAGTTCGCCGCTAAAAGATCCTTTTTAAATAACATTCAACTGGAGGATGATTACGGTGTGGATGTGGGAATTGTACTGGACGCCGATGTGATGGGAGCGAGGGTTAAAGAAGTGGACATAGGCAATATCAGCCACTCCATGTCCTCCCTCTACGAATTGAACATCGTGGCCACTGAAGTAGTGCGGACCATAGTGGATCGGGCTAACAGCTACGGTAGAATAACCATGATCGACACCCTAGGAAAATCCATCAGGATGGGTGTTCTCGGTCTTTCTTTAACCACCCTTGGATTCTTCTTCGTCTTCTTCATAAGAATCCGTCCTTCATACCTCGCCCTATACATAGGGTTAGCCATAATCATAATCGGGATAATCATAGCCGCATATTACATCATCAAGATCATCAGGGCATCTATTAAAACCATTTTAAGGCCGGATGATAAGTCCCGGAACCTGAAATCATTCTTCTACATGCACTCCCCCCTCGTGGTTTCAGCACTGATCATGTTTGCCGTGCTCTTTACCATGCTGGGCTCGGTGCACGTGGATGAAGGGAAAATATCCATTGAACCCGCTGCTAGAAACGTTATATTCTGGAAGCAACCACTGGAAAACCAAACCATCGATATTCGGGGACCCTACACCGTGGACAGTGCCCTAGAAAATGAGTTTTCCATTATTCGAATACCGCAGGATGCTCTGAATACATTGGAATTGGGCTATGGAGATACGATTATTATTGGGGGACAGAGTTATACCCTGAATCAGACCATTCCTGGTGAGGATAGCATAATGAGGATACCCTACAATGCCCGGACCACCCTGGGAATTAATGTGCGAGATGTTATACGGGATACGGATCTGCGTAATTACTTCAAGGACCTTTATGCCACCAAAAACATCCCCCTAAATACATCCAATATGACTATGGCCGAAGGCCTTATAATTAAAAACACAGCCAGTGATGCTAAAACTCTCAACATCTACCTCAACAATGAGAAAATAGCCACAACTACCGGGATACTTAAGGATGGATCTTATAAAATCTATGTGAATGGTTATCTGTATAAAAGCATCCAGGTGGACAATTATAACTCCCAGAACACGTTCACAGTGACGAAAGGAAATAACGTGGTGAAGATTGAAGTTGCTGGAGATGCCAAGTCCAGTACAGAGTTCCCCACATCCGACAAGGGAATTTTATTCTACTTTAACTTCCCTAGCTGAATACCGGAATGAATTAGCAAATATTTAATACATTCCTTCCTTAATTTATTTTTAGGATCAATATTTCGCCTTTTTTAGATATTTGTAAAATTCCACCAGTATTACAAAATCATAACATTTATATTATAGTTGTGGCATTTATTATTATATTAATATAATATTATATTAAATGAATTAAATAATATATTGGTGGTGGGTTTTTGAACGGGAAGTTTTTACCCCTGATACTAGGATTAACATTCATTATCATCCTTAGCATATCTTCAGCTTCGCTTCCAGCTATCACCAACTCCATGAAAACCATAGGGAACATAGCGAGATATTTTGGATTGGGAAAACAAGTAAGACAAATTTCAGAGATCGCACAAAGATCTAATAAAGTCGTGACCAATGAGGGGGGGTAAAAAATATTTTAACCAAATGGAGTGCAGTAATGGATGGTTTAAGCCCAAATGTGGGTATGAAAATTTTAGAGAATTTTTTGGTTAAACTATTCCCCAGTGCCAAAAATTCAATAAATATTATTTTGAATATCATTTCAGGTGCCCCAATTCATATTTGATCCTTTCGGAACTCTAGATGCAATAATAAACGCGGCTACAGATTTAATAAAGTTGTGTTTACCCACCTTAGAAGATTTGGCTAAAATTTTAATAGCAATTTAATGTGAAATTAATAGAATAGGGGGGGAATCGAATGGGCTTCTCTGATATAGTTGAACAAATGGCCATCAAAAAAGAACAAAGAAGAAATCTTGAAGATCTAAAAAGACTTGTCAACCAACTTGAAGGATATGATCTGGAAGGAATTGATGAATTTCTCAATGAAATAAGAAATTTAAAAGAATTGGATACGTATAAATTGTTAATTGAGGCAGTTATCACTTCAAAACTCAATGGAACGAAACCTCTCACCATTAAGGAAATATCTCACGTTAAGATTTTAAATTTGGCAAAAAGTAATCTTAGAAGTGGAAATTTATTTAAAACGATATTCACTGGATCATTAATCACCCTCAATGATATAGTGTCAATTTATAGCTTTATTGAGTCCGTTTATTATATTAATATCTGCAGGAAACTAAACCAGAATGATTTATTCAATATTCACTTTATTCGATTAGATGAAAGGATTATTTTTGCACTAGATGATTTCGATGAAATTGATTTAAAAAATCTGCCTGAACCATCCCCGGAATATTTTCAAGAACTAAAAAAGGTTAAATGGAACAATAAAAAATCAAAAAACTTTTATAAAAAATTAATGGAATTAATGAGTGAATTAACAAATTTTGCCTTGGATTACCCTGATTTGAATAAGTGGATCAAAGATGTATCTAAATACAGATCAACAGAGGATTTTTTATCCTTACATTAGCAGGTTGCAGTGCTGTTAATAATAATCGTTTAACGATTAAGGAAGAAGACGTGATTATAGCTTACAAAACCTTTTTTAAACTAATCAAGACCGATGTAACGAAATACAAAGCTGATCCCCTAATTTTGCAGGATATGCATGAAGAAAACCCTGATTACACCGATATATTGGTCTGTAAAAACTGTGGAAATTACTATAAACTAGAACCCGGAGAATCACCAGCTAACTTTGAACACTGCCATTGCGGTGGTGAACTTAAACATGTCCAGAATAAAAGAAATTAAAATAATGGATTTGGGAAGATTCAGGGAAATAATTCCAATTAAATCAGTAATAAACCTTCACTGCCTCTTCAATATCATTGTACATTCCCAGTGCAGCTAAAGCACCTATTTTTCCCTGGGAACCGGTAACTTCCACCAGTTCTACACCTACTTCTTCAGCCACTTTTTCTGCTTCTTCCACTGTTAACATGGATTTTTTAGCAGCTTCCCCATAAGACCTGAGCTTTTCCGGGACATTGATACCTTCAAGAACAGCAATTGCGGTTTTATCGGATAATGTTCCTTTTTTAAGGAGTTCAACTACTTTCCGAATTAGTTCATCTTTTTTTCCGGGTTTCACTGCGAATACCAGGGCAATGCCCACGCAGTTCTGGGTTTTGTTGGGATTGTGAGGATATAACTGGACAGTGATATGATCCAAATATTCATATCCCTGTCGGGCCAGTTCTGCACCTACATTATGGGCCAGTGTCCAGGTTGCTCCTTCGTCTTTGGTGTCAGTGTCATCAATACCTATAACCACTTTTTCCATTCTTGGAGTGACCACCGTGGCTCTTCCCACCTTGGATCCTCCCCCTACGTCCTGGAGTTCTACTCTTTTGACTCCGTGAGCCATTCCTCTGCACATGGCTGCGCCCACACCTGCCCCGGCCAATCCCGCATGGATTACTTTAACTTCATCATCATCGACAGAGACTTCTTCTATTCCTGCGGCGTGCAGGCTGGGTTTGAGGGTTAAATTGGATTTTCCAGTCTTAACTAGGAAGGTGTGTCGGTTGCCGTCTCTTTTAGCCTCCAGTACTATGTCACTGCTGTGCTGGTACTGGTAGATCATCCACTGGGATCCACTGATGCAGGGGTGGTATTCCACGATCTCCACCAGGTCGTTATCCACCATGGTGAGGACTTTCTGGTATGGTGCAACCCATGGGTCCTGGAATTTATCCTTTAAGTCACGAGGGGTGAGTATTTCCATGAAGTTTCTCCAAAAAAATATTTGATCCTTTATTGTTGCTTTTAATTAGTTTACATGAAAAATAATAGAAATAATTGGATATAAATTTAATCCAACTATTTGAGCCTTTCGGTCATTTTAACTACGGCTTCAACGGCGCGTTTAGCATATTCAACCCTCTGGTGGGCTTCCAGGCGGGTCATACCAGGGCCAGTGATTCCCAGTCCCACTGGTTTATCGTATTCCAGTGCCAGATCTGCAATTTTACGGGAGGCGTGTTGGACCACAATTTCATCATGGGAGGTGGCTCCTTCAATTACCGCTCCCAGGGTGACCACTGCATCAATGTCATCCTGTTCTAAGAGTTTTTTGATGGCCAATGGCATATCAAAAACTCCGGGGACAGTTATTACCTCTGTTATTTCTGATTCTAAAAATTTAGCGTGTTCTTTAGCTAATTCTAACATCATGTGAGTGATGTCATAATTAAATTCTGCGACTACAGCTCCAATTCGAACTTTTACCATGTCATAACCTCCCTAAAACTTAGCTTAATCCTATATTCAATTTTAAACTTCCCTGGGATTCAATCTTGGTCAATAACCCAGATACCATATTTATATGTTTTATATGTAAGCTATGATAGCAGCGACTGAACTGGTAATCATGATTATTATTATAAAAATGGCTATCCATTGAGGTCTGTTCATTTTATTTCGTCTCCATTAAATAATTTATCCCAGGAAGTTGGAAACTTTTTTAAGAGTTTCACTTAGTATTTCAATTTCTTCTTGAGTATTGTAGTAATGTATTGATGCTCTAACGGTTCCACCTATGTCGTAAGCCCCAATGTGCTTCATTGATAGTATTGCACAGTGGAAACCGCTCCTGACACAGATGGATTTAGTTTCATCCAGTATCTTGGCCAGGTCATGGGGGTTTATATTATCTATATTGAAGGAAACAATACCATAAATATTTTCTGGACTGCCGTAGACTGTGACTTTTTCCAAGTCCTGGATCTCCTGGTACATGATCTGGGTAAGTTTATTGCTGTGTTTTTCTATACTGGGCATGCCAATTCTTTCCAGGTAATCTATGGCTGCTCCCAGGCCTATGAATCCGGCGATATTTTGAGTTCCTCCTTCAAAGCAGGCTGGTGCTTCAGTGAGGTTGAAATCATGATCGGTGACATCGTCCACGGTGCCACCACCAAGGTTGAGGGGTTTCAGTTCTTTTTGTGCATTTTCAGCACAATAGAGGAAACCGGTTCCCACTGGGCCCAGTAATCCTTTGTGCCCAGGGAATGCTACGAAGTCTGCTTTCAACTGCTTCACATCAACTTCCATATGTCCCGCAGATTGAGCAGCATCAACTAGGCACATTACCCCCTTATTCTCTGCGATTTCTGCGATTTCCTCCACTGGTTGTACTGTTCCCAGGGAATTGGAGATATGGGTGATGCTCACCAGCCGGGTTTTACCATCAATCATTTCATTAAATGATTCAGGGTCAATAACTCCCTCTTCATCAGCTTTAACCATCCTTAGTTCCACTCCTTTCCCCTTTAGATTGAGCCAGGGCACCAGGTTGGAGTGGTGTTCAATGTTGGGGACCACAATGTTATCTCCCCTCTCAAATTCCAGGCTACTTGCCACCATATTTATGGCTTCGGTGGTGTTTTTGGTGAAGATAATCTCATTTGGATCTGCTTTTACGAATCTGGCAATTTTATTTCTTGCTTCATCCAGTCTCTGGGTGGCCTTTACTGCCATACGGTAAGCACCTCGACCCGTGTTGGCATTGTAATTGTAGAAATAGTCACTTATGGCTTCCACTACTGGTCGGGGTGTGGGAGTGGTACTGGCCGCATCCAGATAAATAACATCATCCAACAGAGGAATATCCCTTCTAACATCGGCTGTTTTCATAATTTAACCTGATATTTCCTTTAAATTTAGTTATAATTATGATTGGAATAGTATATAAAAATTTAAAAAAGAATCTGTGAAGAAAATTATTTTCCGGTAGGTTGAAACTGGATTGGACAGGAACAGGAAAATTGTAAAAAAGGATAGAATAAGTGTGAACACTTAGAAATAGGTTTTTCACACTTTAGGGTTATCTTATTCTTCCAGTTTCCTTCTGACTTCTGCAGCCATTTCCATGGTGGATGCCTTACCACCCAGATCTCCGGTAACCACTTTGCATTCTGCCAGGACTTCCACCAGTGCATTTTCCAGTTTACGGGCTGCATCGTTTTCATCCAGATAATCCAGCATCATAACTGCCGATAAGATCATGGCGGATGGATTGGCAATTCCTTTACCAGCTAATCTTGGCGCGGACCCATGAACTGGCTCGAATAGTCCCTGATTTTCACCAATATTGGCTGAAGGAATTAAGCCTAATCCCCCCACTAATCCTGCACCTTCATCAGATAGGATGTCTCCGAAGAGGTTGGTGGTTACAATAACGTCGAACATTTCTGGTTTGGTGATGAAGAACATTGCAGTGGCGTCCACGTAACGGTCATCTAGTTCCATGTCCGGATAATCTTCCGCCACTTTGTAAAAGGTTTCCTTGAAAAGTCCATCGGTTTTTTTAAGGACATTAGCCTTGTGAACTGCGGTAACTTTTTCCCTACCTGTTTTCTGGGCGTATTCAAAGGCGAATTTGCATATTCTTTGGGAAGCTTTTCTGGTGATGACCCTGGTGGCGGTGGCTCCCTCTTCAGTTTCCTCTTCCAGGCCGATGTATAGTCCTTCTGTGTTTTCACGGACTATGACAAAGTCCAGGTTATCAAAGAGGCATTTGGTTCCGGGATATGATTTCACTGGCCTTAGGTTCACGTAAAGGTCCAGTTCTTGCCTCATTTTAACGATTACGTCTGCTGCAGATTCTCCAGCTGCCCCGAATAAACAGGCTTGAGATGCTTTAACTATGTCCACTGTTTCCGGGGGTAGAGCTACCCCTGTTTTTTCCATGTACTCGTCTCCAGCATCAGCGAAGGTGTAATCGAAATCAACATCTATTACTTCTAAAACGTGGAGGGTTGCTTCCATTACTTCTTTTCCAATCCCGTCTCCGGGTATAACTGCTATTTTATACATACATACACCTATAAATCTTTTTAGTTCATTTAATCCTTAATTGAAAACCTATAAATCTTTTATTTGATTTTAATCCTTTATCTCAGCCAGATGGTTTTTCAGGTAGCTGATTAGTCCTCCTTCGTTCATGATTCCCATCATGAATTCAGGGAGTGGTTTTATTTCAAATTCTTTAGACCGTTTAACATCCTTTATAACACCTTGGTCAATATCTATCTCGATTTCATCCCCTTCTTCTATGTGTTTAGAGATTCCTTTGGCTTCTATGAGGAGTAAACCGATGTTTATTGAGTTCCTGTAGAATATTCTGGCAAATGATTCTGCTACCACTGCTGATATTCCTGCTCCTTTTATGGCTATTGGTGCGTGTTCACGGGATGATCCGCAGCCAAAGTTTTTTCCGGCCACGATAATGTCACCTTTTCCTACTTTTTTAGCAAAATCAGGATCATGCCCTTCCATAACACAAGCTGCAAGTTCTTCTTCTCCAGTTAAAACCAAGTACCGGCCGGGGACGATTATATCAGTGTCCACGTCATCAGGGAACTTCCAAACCTTTCCTTTGAGTATTTTGTCCATTATTACCACCTTTAGTGTATAGTGATCAATTTTATTGTTCAATTTAAAAACCATTCGAGGTTATGGCCCATTTACTTTCTTGGATCTGTAATTTCACCCTTGATTGCTGATGCTGCGGCTACTGCAGCTGAGCTGAGGTAGACTTCTGCTTCGGGGCTTCCTTGCCTACCCTTGAAGTTTCGGTTGGAGGTGGAGAGACTCGTCTCTCCAGGTCCCAGGAGCCCTACATGGCCGCCCAGGCAGGGTCCACAGCAGGGATTGCATACCAGTGCCCCAGCATCTACAAATATGTTCATGAGCCCTTCATCCAGTGCCTGGCGGTAGATTTCCCGGGAGGCCGGGATTACCAGCATCCTTACATCATGGGATACTTGTTTTCCCTTCAGGATTTCTGCGGCAACTTGCAAGTCATCCAGGCGTCCGTTGGTGCATGATCCCAGGAATACTTGGTCTATTGGTGTTCCATCCACCTCAGTGACTGGTTTTACATTGTCCACATTGTGGGGGCAGGCGATCTGTGGTTCCAAATCATCAACATCGACGTACATTGTGGTGAGTGATTCTGCATCTTCATCTGTCTTGAAAACATCATAAGTTTTGGTGGTGCGCCCTTTGAGGTAGTTTTTGGTTTTTTCATCCACTTCCACCATCCCAGTTTTACCACCCATTTCTATGGCCATGTTACACAGGGCCATACGCTGGGATATTGACATGTTCCTGGTAGTTTCACCTCCGAATTCACAGGCTTGGTAGGTTGCACCGTCTGCTCCTATCTGTCCGATGATATTGAGGACCACGTCCTTGGAGTATACATGTTGTCCTAATTTGCCTTCTATTTCGAATTTTATGGTTTCAGGCACTTTGAACCATAGTTTTCCAGTGGCGAATACCATTGCCATGTCGGTTGATCCGATTCCCGTTGCAAATGCACCTAATGCACCGTGGGTGCAGGTGTGGGAGTCTGTTCCCACGATTACTTCACCAGGAATTACATGTCCTTTTTCGGGGAGCACTTGGTGGCATACTCCTTCTCTAACATCGTAGAAATTGTTTATTCTCTGTTTTTCCACGAATTCCCTCATGAATATGTGGTTCTGTGCTGCTTCCAGGGAGTCTGCTGGTACCTGGTGGTCAAATAGAACCACAATTTTCTCGGGATCCCATACCTTTTCCACTCCAATTTTCTGGAACGATTTTACAGATAAGGGCCCGGTTAGATCATGGGTCATGGCCACGTCTATATTGGCCATAACTATTTCTCCCGCACTTGCTTCGTTTAATCCTGCTGCTTTTGCCAGTATTTTTTCTGCCATGGTCATTGACATGTGCTTTTCCTCCATTTAATATGGTGAACATCCATTGAAGTTGTTTATCAAGGAAATTTTTCCATTCAATGGTTTTAACGATAATTATTATCTATTTCGGGTGATAATCGATTGAAGGGTGATAAATCATGTTAGGACTATAATTTGGAAACTGTGATTTTATTAACAATTTTCACGAAATTTTCAACTTCTTCAGAGTTTAATATCTTTAGAATCTTTTTTATCGTATTTTTATGGACTTGTTTGTGCATTTCCATTATCTGGTTACCTTTTAGAGTTAATTTCAGGAAATAGAATCGTTTATCTTGGTTGGATTGGATTTTGTTTACTATTCCTAGATCAATTAACTGGTTGATGGCTATGGATACCGTTGATTTTTTTACGTCCAGTTTCTTTGCTAGTTCAGAAACGCTTATTCCCTGGTTTTTATCGATTAATTCTATGTAGTAAAGTTGTCTGAGAGTGTATTCTTTTAAATCTCCACTTCGAAGTTGTGTTTGGAATTTTCTCATTAGATCGCTTAGTTTATCCATTGATTCTACCAGTTCAAGCTCCTTATTCATGGGTTATCACCTGTATAGTAAATAGTTTTATCTAACTAACTATTATTTATAGTATTCCCCCAAATTTTCAAAACCAAGGAATACCAACACCTCCTAACCAGCTATTTATTACTTCTCAAAAGCTCGGACTAATCACATTATATATATTAACATAGATCAACTGACAGAAGCCATCTAAGTAATAAGATATATATATAATGTAATACTAACTTGTATATTGAATATGATAGATGATTTAATAATATGACCTGAGAGAGATATTGGTGAGGGAAATAAAATGAGGGAAATGAGCCAAGAGATAAAGGACGAGTACGAGAAAATTAAGGACAAAATCTCATACGAAGAATTCCTACAAAAGATGGAAGAATATAAGAAAGAAAACGCGGATGTAAGCTTTATTGACGATATTAGCATAGCCCATATGGTGGTGGGGGACTATATTACTGAAAAAAATGAGCCCACAGAAGAAGTGAAAGATTTCTGGAAAGTAAATGAATTGGAAAGCGGGACCCAACACATAAACCTTGTGGGGAGGGTAATGAGCATTTCCAATGTTAAGAAATTCACCAGCAAAAAAGGTAGAGAAGGAAAACTGGCAAATCTGATCCTCGCAGACGAAACTGGTAGGATAAGGGTTGTTTTCTGGACTGAAAACATCAAACTAATGGATAAATTCAAGGAAGGCGATGTGGTCCGAATAAATGATGTGGAAGTAAAGCAGGGATTCCGAGAGGACGAAACTCACTTAAACATACAATCATCCCTGGAAAAATTAGATTCAAAAGATTATCCTGATTTACCCCCGTATAATGATAAAATAACTCCTTTAGGTGAAGTTAAAGGAGATATGGAGGTAAATGTTATTGCCCGTATCATCCGGATCCCCCGAATAAGGTCATTTGACAAGAATGGTAGAGATGGTAAAGTAGCCTCTCTGGAACTACAGGACAAGAGTGGCAGCATGCAGTTCACCCTCTGGAATAAAGACACCAACCTCATTGATGACCTGGATCTGAATGAAGGTGATGCCATCCAGATAATGGGAGCCCAAAGTAGAGTACGTAATGGAGAAGTATCTCTAAGCCACTCCTGGATTGGGAGGATAATAAAAGGGGATTTCGACGTTCCAGAATACCATGAGGATATTCTCAAAATTGGGGATGCCCATGAAATGCGAAATGTTACCCTCATCGGCCTGGTTAGCAAAGTTTACGATACCATAACCTTCGAACGAGATGATGGAAGCACAGGCAAAGTGAAATCAATGGAATTGGAGGATGATACCGGAGCTATCAGGGTTACCATGTGGAACGAGGATACTGAACTCGATGTTAAAAAGGGGGATATCCTGAAAATTATTGGCGGCAACATTGAATTTGATGATTATTCCGGAACCAACTATAGGGTAAACACCAACTGGAACACGAAATTCATCATCAACCCTCCAATAGACCAGGAAATGAAAGATGCACTGAATGAAGTTGGTAAATACCTTAAACCAATGAAAATCAGTGATCTTAATAAGATTGAGGATGATGGTGAAGAAGTGGATATCATTGGACGTGTAGTTAATCTCTACGAACCTAACGAGTTTCAACGGGATGATGGCACCACTGGCCAAGTTAGAACTGCAGAAATTGCCGATGACTCGGGAATGGTGCGGGTTTCCCTATGGGATACTAAAGCCGAACATCCACTTAAAGAGGGGGATCCCCTTAAAATTGAGAATGCACGCACCCGCTTAGGAGACTACCAAGTGGATCTCAGTGTTGGTAGAACTTCCCGACTAATTGAACCCACGGAAGAGGAGATAAAAGACTTACCATCTCTAAAAGAAGTGGAATCAATGATCTATCAGAGTAAGAAGATCACTGAGTTGGCAGAAGGAGACCGGGATGTTAGCATATTCGGCCGAATTCTAAGTATGGGAGAACCAACCCAATTCACCAAAAGTGACGGCAGCTCTGGCGTGGTTCGTTCCATGGAAATTGCCGACGACACTGGAGTGGTAAGAGCTTCCCTCTGGGATGATCAGGCCAGTACAGCCTTCAAAGAAGGTGAAGCTGTTAAAATCGAAAATCCCAGAGTTAGTTTGAGGAATGACCGTATAGAACTCAGTGTAGGTAGAACCACCCTCATCAGTAAAACCGGTGAAGAAGAAGCATCGGTGCCCAGTTTGGATGAGATAGAGGGAAAACTGTATCCTCCTAAAAATATTGGAGATATCGAGGAAGGAGATCAGAGCATTAAAGTGACTGGAGAAGTTGTGGATATCAGAGGTAATAAAATACTCTTTGAAATGTGCCCTAACTGTAACAAAAGAGTTAACTGGGTTGACGATGCTTACATCTGCGATATTTGCGGTGAAGAAATCAAAAAACCAAACATGCTGATGATTATCAGCCTCATGTTAGAGGATGATACTGGCACCATAAGCATCACTTTCTTCCGTAAGGCAGCCGAGGAAGTTTTGGGTATGACCACTCCCGAAGCCGAGGAGATCATAGCTACTACAGGAGATGAGGGATCCCTGGAAGAAAAAGTGGGTGACCTGGTGGGTAGACAGATCACGGTGATCGCCGATGCCAGCTTTGACGAATACAACGAGGAAGTACGTTTAAACGCCAAAAAAATGGTGGATGTTAAACTTTAATTACTGGTAATGGCAAAATAAATGTATTGAGGCCCGGATTCAAGAGCATTCATTATGAGGATTTAATCAAATAATAGATAAACAAGTTCAAAAAGGAGATTAAGATGGTGGAACTGGAAGATTTACCTAATGTAGGAGAAAAAACAGCTCAAAAATTAAGAGATGCTGGTTTTGCAGATATGATGCGACTGGCCACAGCCACCGCCAAGGAACTCAGTGTTAAAGCTGAAATTGGTGAAGGAGTTGCGGAAAAGGTCATCGAAGCTGCTCGTAAGGCAGAACAGATTGATTTTGAAACAGCCCTGGATGTGATGGAACGCAGGAAAGATGTGGGCCACATCATCACTGGGAGTACTGGTTTGGATGAGTTGATTGGAGGGGGAATAGAAACTCAGGCCATAACCGAGGTTTTCGGAGAATTTGGATCTGGTAAAAGTCAGATATCACATGAAATCGCTGTTACCGTACAATTACCCCCTGAAAAGGGAGGTTTGTGTGGAGAATGCGTTTTCATTGACACTGAAAACACTTTCCGGCCAGAAAGGATAAAGCAGATAGCTGAAGGATTTAATTTAGATGTAGAGGAAGTTCTAGGTAAGATACATATTGCAAGGGCATTCAACTCCAGCCACCAGATACTCATGGCTGATAAGGTCAACGAACTGATACAAAAAGGTGTGAATATTCGTCTGGTGATTGTTGATTCTCTTACTTCTCATTTCCGTGCAGAATACGTGGGAAGGGAGTCACTGGCTACCCGACAACAAAAGCTGAACCAACACTTACACACGCTGCAGAATATAGCCAACACCTACAATGTGGCAGTTTTTGTAACCAATCAAGTTCAAGCTCGTCCGGATGCCTTTTTCGGAAGTCCCACCAAGGCTATTGGAGGGCACGTACTGGGGCACGCCTCAACCTACCGAATATGGCTTAAGAAGGGATTGGCAGGCAAACGTATCGCCCGTTTAGTGGACAGCCCTCACTTACCAGAGGGTGAATCAGTGTTTAAAGTGGTTACTGAAGGGATTGTTGATTAATTTTCATTAATTCCTTCTTTTCTTTTTTTATTTGAATATAATCCTACTTCATTTGAGTAATACTCAGCCTCAAATGAAAAATTGTTCTACTATATAAACCTTGTTTAAAAATTTTAATAGAAAACTTTATATTTAGATCTGATTACACCCTACATCATAAGATTAGTTAACTATCACAATGTGGAAAAATAGGTGATCTAATTGGCAGATGAAAATAAGCAAGAAGCAACTGAAGAACTAAAAATCGGAGTCTACACATGTCACTGTGGTATCAACATCGGTGGTGTCGTTGATATTGATGCAGTAAAAGAATATGCAGCAACCCTGCCCAACGTAGTAGTATCCGAAGAATACAAATACTTCTGTTCCGACCCTGGACAGGACATGATCCAGAAGGATATTAAAGAAAAAGGCATTAACCGAGTAGTGGTGGCCGCATGTTCACCTCGACTTCACGAACCAACCTTCCGAAGATGTGTTCAGGAAGCAGGACTAAACCAGTTCCTGTTTGAATTTGCAAACCTCCGGGAACACGATTCATGGGTTCACATGGGAGAACCAGAAGAAGCAACTGAAAAAGCCAAAGACTTAGTAAGAATGGCAGTTGCTAAAGCTAGGCTCTTAGAACCACTGGAAGCATCCGTAGTTTCCGTGGACAAACGTTCCCTGGTTATAGGTGGAGGGGTAGCTGGTATCCAATCCGCACTCGACCTGGCTGACATGGGATTCAAAACCTACCTGGTGGAAAAGCAACCTACTATTGGTGGACGAATGGCACAACTGGACAAAACATTCCCTACCCTGGACTGTTCCATGTGTATCCTAGCCCCTAAGACTGTGGACGCTGCAAAACACGAAAACATCGAACTCATCTCCTTTGCTGAAGTGAAAGAAGTTCACGGTTACATTGGTAACTTCCAAGTAGTAATTGAGAAAAAACCACGATATGTTAAAGAAGATGAATGTACTGGTTGCGGAAGCTGTTCCGAAGTATGCCCAATTGAAATGCCCAACTACTTCGACGAAGGAATGGGTATGGTAAAATCAGTATACATACCATTCCCACAGGCAGTACCACTATGTGCTACCATTGACAAGGATTACTGTATTGAATGTAAACTCTGTGACCAGATCTGTGAACGTGGAGCAATTGACCACGACCAGAAACCAGAAAGAATCGAAATTGATGTGGGTACCATCATCGTAGCCACCGGTTACGACCCATACGACCCAACCGAGAAGAAAGAATGGAGCTATGCTGACGCTGAAAACGTGATCACCGGTCTGGAACTGGAAAGACTGATCAACGCATCAGGTCCTACCATGGGTAAAGTTTTAAAACCATCTGACGGTGAAAAACCTAAGAGTGTGGCTTTCATCCAGTGTGTGGGTAGTAGGGATGCTCAGATTGACAAACCATACTGTTCCCGTGTGTGCTGTATGTACGCCATGAAAAACGCACAGCTCATCAAGGACAAAATGCCTGACACCGATGTGGCAATCTACTACATGGATATCCGAGCATTCGGTAAAGGATTCGAAGAGTTCTACCAGAGATCTCAGGAAAAATACGGAATCAAATTCATCCGCGGACGACCAGCCAATGTCCTGGTTAACCCAGACGACACCCTGTCCATCCGTGCAGAAGACAGCCTGCTGGGTAAAGTCACTGAATACGATTACGACATGGTAGTTCTCTCTGTTGGTCTACAGCCTCCGGAAGGAGCTGAAGAACTAAGGCAAACCATCGGTCTATCCAAATCTGCTGACGGATTCCTCATGGAAGCCCACCCCAAACTCCGACCTGTGGACACCCTTACTGACGGTGTTTACCTGGCTGGTGTATCCCAAGGTCCTAAAGATATTCCTGACGCTGTGGCCCAGGCTTCTGGTGCAGCTGCACGAGCAGCAATCCCAATGGTCAAAGGTGAAGTGGAAATCGAACCAATCGTTGCAGTAGTCAACTCCGATGTTTGTGGTGGATGTGAAGTCTGCTTAGAACTATGTCCATTCGGAGCCATTGAAAGGAAAGACGAAAAAGCAACCATCAACGTTGCCCTGTGTAAAGGATGCGGAACCTGTGTAGGTGCCTGCCCATCCGGTGCAATGGACCAGCAGCACTTCCGAACTGGCCAAATCTTCGCCCAGATCGAAGCTGCCTTAGATTCAGGTAAATAAGGGTAAACCCCTTCTTTAACCTTTTTTTATATTTTTATAATACTTTTTTTGAATTATAGTTCATATTCTTGATTCTATCTCATTTACATACTGATTTACACTTGCCAATATCCCTGTCTGTTTTAATGAAACTGATAACCATCCTATCCATAATTTATTATGCAAACCCCACTCATACCTTAAAATGAAGTTAGAGATTTTTTATTATTCTAAAGAGGGTGGTTAATTATGGAATACCAGGAACTGGGTAAAAAATTGAAAAACATTCTTAAACTGGAACGGGAACCTGTGGCTATGAAATGGGTTTCCAGAGAACCGCGAAATATCCCCAAAGAAGAAGAAAAATCTAGATTCTGCACCAAGCTGGACAAAGCCATGAAGGGGGAGATTTTCTATTCAACTGCAGAAGAAGAAGAGTGTATGGGTGGTCTTAAATACACTGGAATGAAAGATCCAGAAGAATTTCCTAAAAACATGCGTAGTGGTTCATTTTTAGTCCCAGCAGGAGTTTATAAGAGCATACCCGCAGTGCAGCGATCCTGGAAGGATAACCTGGCTATTGAACCCAACATATTCAGTGCCATACTATTCGCACCACTTATAGAGGCCGATTTTGAACCCAATGTGATATTCATAGTGGCCAATGCCAGGCAGGGGATGGAAATCCTCCACGCCAATGCCTACGACTCTGGATCACATGGATTAGGGGCTGATTCTGGACCGATCTGCAGTTCAATGGCTTCTATACCATACCTTACCGGTAAAGTCACCTATGGTTTTGGTGATATTGGCTCCAGAAACCATATGGATCTCCAGGATGAAGAGATTATGGTTAGCATTCCGGCCTCGGATCTAGAAAGGATCATCCTAAACCTGGAAGAAATGAAAACAAAAACTTTCTTCCAGAGAGAGTGAATCAAAACAACTGGAAACTAGAAATTTTTTAAAAAATACGCTTTCAACCAGTTGAACTGAGAAGTTGGAAATTTAACTGAGAAGTTGGAAAGTATTTATATTCCCTTAATTTTATAGTTCCCTATACCAAACCCGCTAATACAATGATATCATGATTTGGCTGGGAGGAAAATAATGTCAGATAATGAAAAATACGCTCAGGAAATAAAGGATATTACCAAAAAGCATCATGAATGGATGAAAAACAGTGTGAATCTCATTGCCAGTGAGAACATCACCAGTATTAGTGTCAGAGAGGCCCTGGCCACAGATCTGTCCCACCGGTATGCAGAAGGACTACCCTGTCACCGATTATACGAAGGATGCCAGTACATCGATGAGATTGAGAACATCACCATTGACCTATCCAAAAAACTCTATAATGCTGAACACGCTAATGTACAACCCATATCCGGAGTAGTTGCCAATATGGGATCCTTCTTTGCTTTAGCCAATCATGGGGATGGAATGATGGCCCTTGAAGTTCCAGTAGGCGGCCATATTAGCCATGCCAACGTGAGTGCTGCTGGTATCAGGGGCCTTAAGGTATCACCCCACCCCTTCGATGAAGAAAAGATGAACATCGACGCTGACGCCATGAAAAAGGAAATACTCGCCCTTAAACCGAAAATAGTCCTTTTAGGGGGTAGTTTATTCCTCTTCCCCCACCCTGTGGAGGAAGCCCGGGAAGCAGCCGATGAAGTGGGTGCCAAGGTAATGTACGACGGTGCACACGTACTGGGACTCATTGCCGGAGGACGGTTCCAGGACCCATTAAGGGAAGGAGCCGATTTACTGGTGGGCAGTACCCACAAAACATTCCCCGGCCCACAGGGAGGTATTATCCTCTGTAAGGAAGAATTGAAACAAAAAATAGATGATGCTGTTTTCCCAGGTGTGGTTAGTAACCATCACCTCCACCATCTGGCAGCTCTGGGCATAGCCACTGCAGAAATGGCCGAATTCGGAGAATCCTACGCCAAACAGATCATTGCCAATGCCCAGGCACTGGCACAGAACTTCCATGAACTGGGTTTCAAAGTACTGTGTGAAGACCTGGGCTTCACTGAATCCCATCAGGTGGCCATGGACATGTCCAACATCGGAAAAGCATCCAAGATGGCTAAAGACCTGGAAGCCAATAACATAATCCTAAACAAGAACCTCCTCCCCTGGGATGATGTTAACCGCTCTGATGACCCATCAGGCATACGAGTGGGAACACAGGAGCTAACTCGCCGCGGATTAAAGGAATCACACATGGCAGAAGTGGCCGAACTCATAAAAAAAGTAGTTGTTGACGGTAAAACAGTTAAAGATGAAGCATCTGAATTCATATCATCCTTTGACACTGTACACTACGCTTTCCGTGAGGATCGGGCCTACGATTACATAGAATTTTAAATAAGTGTGGTTGGATTTATCAGGGCAGTGGAATTATCAAATTTTACTGCCCCCAATAAATTCCATTTAGACAGGGATTCCTATTAAGTAATAGATGGTTAAAAAAAGAGGACGGTTTATGAAAATTGCCTGGGCCTTCACCGGAGCAGGGCATCTGCTCAGCGAAAGCGTAGAAACGCTGGAAAAACTTGCAACTGAACACAAGGTAACTGTACTACTTTCTGGTGCTGGTGAAGAAGTTTTAAAAATGTACGGACTCTTCGACCGTGTTAAATCAGTTACCGGAGGATATTACCAGGAACTGATTTTGGAAAAGGATCAGATGTGGAGTTATCCCATATCTGGCCGTTTTTCCCTGGGAAGATACGATTTATTAATTGTATCCCCCACCACATCCAACACCATTGCCAAGCTGGTCCATGGAATCGCTGACAGCCTGGTGACCAATGCCGTTGCCCAATCAGGTAAAGGAAATGTAAAAACCCTGTTGGTCCCAGTTGACCTTGAATCTGGAGATTTGGATACAGTTCTCCCCTCTAAACTGGAACTGGACCTATGTCAGAACTGTAATACCTGTGAGGCTGCAGCAGTATGCCCTCCCGACGCCATCATTCCCGGGGTGGAGATCAACCTCCTTAAATGTCAGGGTTGTGCTGCCTGTCAAACCGCATGCCCCTACACGGCAGTGAGCGGAGGTAGCATTATCACCATCCATATGAGGGAAATTGACATCGAAAACAGCAGAAAACTTCACCGGCTAGAGGGGGTGGAAGTTCTCAAAGACCCATTAGAGATATTAAGCCACCGATAAATCTAATTATTATTTTTTTATTAAGTAATAACCGGTTCTAACCGTTATGCCCCTTATTGACTATTTATTCTACCTTCCAGTCTTAATTCTGAGTATTTTAAAAATAAGCCAAGATACTGTATATTGAAAAATTAATTTTAGGAAATTTCTTATTTTTCCCGGTCTATTTTTTCCAATAATTTGAATAAAATCATTTGAAAATAATAATTAATTAAGGATTACCAACATATCATATCAATGAATCCATTGGTATGGAAGTACAGATTAAGGTTACAACCAGGTGAGGGGGTATGAATTTGGCTGAAGAACATAAAAGAATTGATTTTCTTCTGGAAGAACTTGAAAGCGATGATTGGAAGGTTCGTGAAGATGCTGCCGAACTTTTAGGGGAAGTTGGGGAGCCAAATGCTATTGAACCGTTAATTAAAGCTCTTGAAGATGATGATTGGCATGTAAGGGAAGCTGCAGCTCTTTCCCTGGCAATATTTGAAGATGAAAGATCTGTTGAACCTCTTATTAAACTTATGGATGATAAAAAAGCCAATGTAAGATACGGAGCCGCCATAAGTTTATCCATGGTAGGAGACCAACGTGCAGTGGATGTACTGGAGAAAGCCACTGCCGATGAAAATTCTGTGGTTCGTAAAGTGGCCACTGTAGCCCTAAAAGAGGTTAAAACCCGTTTATAATCGTTGTTGTGCTAATATTTAATCAGGGATGTAGGAAAATGGTAGATGACAAAATACAAAAAGCAGTATGCAACCTTTTAGAAAAATATTCCCAAGCATACCAGGACAAAGACATTGAAGGGATATTGGAACTATTCGTAGACAGTGACGACCTGGTAGTGATTGGAACTGGAGATGATGAGTGGGTTAATGGCATGAACGAGCTTAAATCTGGATTTGAAAGGGATATGGAACAGGCTGATGATATACATGTGAAGTTCAGAGATATTTCGATCTCCTATTCCGGTAATGTGGCCTGGTTATCCGGCCATATGAACATGGAAGCCACAGTAGAGGGTCAGGACATATACCTCCCCGGTCGTTTAACCGCAGTTGTTCTGGAAAAAAATGGAAAATGGCTTTTTGTCAACCTTCACTATTCATTACCCTCTGATCTTCAGGAAGAAGGTAAAGCCTGGCCAGATATTTAAAATAAAAACAGATATGGGAAAAAAGAAAAAATCGAATTATTCTAAAAAATAGGGGAAACCTTAACTGGTGAAGATTACTGGCCTTCTAAAAGATCAAGTATATATGCGGTCATTTCTATTTCTTCCCTGGCCAGATAGTCTTCCATCCTTTTTTGGGAATCTTCAGTACCAAATGGATAGTAACCCTCCTCAAAGTAGACATTCATCAATAATTCATTTTCCTTCACAGTAAGTGGATCCTTCAGTAGTTCCACTAACCGGTTTAAATCATCCCCAGTTAGTCCGGATACCTTGTAAGTTACGTAATACCTTTTTTGACCCTCTGAAAATCCATAATCAATAATTTTCACTTTTAACTGCAAAATACCATCCCCCCATAAATTACATTAATTATTCTATAAATCCCCTCTTCATTTTTTACCATCTATCATGCACTTTCACAGGTGAAATCCAGTTCATCACCGATTTCTGTGTTCGATTCAGCGAGTTTACCCTTTTCAAGTTCAATAACATATCGGGCCGGTGTCACTGGTGTGTAGGTGGTCCAGGGATCAAGGGTGACTGTGTCCACCACTTTTTTATCAGAATCTGCAAATACCACATCTAATGGTATGCGCATGAAGAACATGTGAATTCCAGAAGCTCTTCGGCTCCTATCTGAAGGTAATTTTAAGATAAGTCCCCTTTCTAAATCTTTTACCATCATTAACCCCTTGAAACGGGAGAAAAAACTGTCGGCAACATTGGCATTTCCCAACTTGGTGCCCTTAGTTTTATTTACTATAAACACATAACTCATAAAGATAGATTTAACCTAATCATTATAATAGGTTTTTATAAGGTTTGAGGGATCTTGTATGAGAAATATTATTGTTGAAGAGCTTATTCAAAAACCCATTGAGGAACAAGAGATAGAAATCGTTGAAAGGAAGGGTATCGGCCACCCGGACAGTATAAGTGACGGAATAGCTGAATCAGTTAGCCGTGGTCTATGCAATGCTTACCTTGATCATTTTGGTGGTGTATTGCACCATAACACTGATGAGGTACAGATAACTGCCGGGGAATCCTACCCTGAATTCGGTGGCGGAGATATAATAAAACCCATGGACATTCTCCTCACTGGAAGGGGAGTTCCAGAATATGAAGGCAGGAAAATTGGTATCGACCGGATAGCAATCAAGGCGGCCAAAGATTACCTTAAAGAGACCCTGATCAACCTGGATGTGGAAACCTGTACCGTGGTGGAGTGTAAAATCGGCCATGGTTCCGGAGACCTGGTGGATGTTTTCGGAAGGGAAGGAACCCCTAAATCCAACGATACATCATTCGGAGTTGGTTTTGCACCATTTTCAGAAACAGAAAGGATGGTTATGGCCATTGAAGAACTTTTGAATTCTAAAGAGTTCAAAAAGAAATATCCACAAGTCGGAGAGGATATTAAGGTAATGGGACTCCGTGATCACGATCAGATCACCCTTACCGTGGCTGTGGCCATGATCTCCAAGTACGTGGATGGTGTGGAAACTTACCTGGACACCAAAGAGGCGCTTAACGAGATCATCACTAACCTGGCCAAGGAATACACCTCCCGAGACGTGACCACCTTCATAAACACTGCCGACAATCCTAGTTGCGAATCTGAGGAGGGTTATTATCTTACTGTAACCGGTACCTCCGCAGAGATGGGAGATGATGGTTCTGTAGGCCGGGGAAACCGAGCTAACGGACTTATAACCCCTAACCGGCCAATGTCCATGGAAGCCACTTCAGGTAAAAACCCCATAAACCACGTGGGTAAAATATATAACCTTCTATCGAACCAGATGGCCAATGACATTGTGAAAGAAGTGGAAGGTGTTAACCAAGCCCATATGATGATATTAAGCCAGATTGGATCCCATATCGACCAGCCTAAAGCTGCCAGTGCCCAGCTCATCCTGGAGAAAGGTTACCAGATGAGTGAAGTCAAAAGCGAAGTTCAGGGAGTTATGGACACCTGGCTGGCAGATATCAACAAGATAACTGAGATGTTAATAAAGGGAAAACTCCGAACCTTCTAAAAACCTTTCATTCCCTTTATTTTTCCCCAAATTTTTCCCAATTATTCTTTTATTTTGTATCCCCTTTTTTACCGGCTATTATAATACTGATTTCAATGATCAACGCCGATGTTACAATTATATAAAAGGATATAAAAGGCCGTTAACAAAGTTTGTTATGAGTAGATGATCATGTTTCTGATGATCACTATGTTAAAACTAAGGAATTTGAGTAGATTTACCCAGTTACGAGTGGATTTATCAGTATAATAAACAATTTCAAGGAGAATATTCAGATGGCAATCAAGGAAGCCCCACGATCATACCAGTCCAGTACCATAGAGGAGAAGGTGCAGAAATTCTGGGATGATAAACAAATATATCAGCACACTAAAGATTTAAGGAATGATCAGCCTAATTTTTCATTTTTAGACGGACCACCATATTGTAGTGGTCGAATACACTTGGGAACCGCCTGGAATAAAACAATAAAGGATAGTTTCCTCCGTTTCAAATCAATGTCCGGTTTTAATGTACGCCGGCAGGCAGGATGGGACACCCATGGACTGCCCATTGAACATAAGGTGGAAGGACTCCTGGGACTTAAGAGTAAGAAGGAAATTGAAAACAGGATTGGGATTGAAAACTTTGTGAATAAGTGTAAAGAGTTCGCAGTTGAGAACCAGTCCCTGATGACCAAACAGTTCGAAAAAATGGGTGTCTGGATGGATTGGGATAACCCCTACGTGACATACGATACCCAGTACATGGAAAGTGCATGGTGGACCCTTAAAAAAGCCCATGAAAAGGAACTCCTGGTTAACGATCTGCGGGTTATCACCTGGTGCCCACGCTGCGAAACTGCACTGGCCCTGGCTGAGATAGACTATGAAAACAAGGAAGACCCCTCCATCTACGTAAAATTCCCCCTAAAAGAACAGGAAAACACCTACGTTCTGGTGTGGACTACCACGCCATGGACCTTACCCGCTAACCTGGCAGTCTGTGTGCATCCAGATTATGATTATACCTACGTGAAGGTTGAAAATGATGGCAGAGACGAAGTTTACCTCATGGCCGAAGCCCTGGTGGAAACCACCTTCCCAGAACAGGATTATGAAATAATTAAAGTGGTTAAAGGAAGCGATCTGGAAGGAACTGAATATTTACATCCTCTCCCGGGAGAGATACCATTCCATAAGGATTTCCAGCACCGAATACTCCCCGGAGACCATGTTACCCTCACTGAGGGCACTGGCTGCGTGCACACCGCACCAGGACACGGTCCGGACGACTTTGAGATTGGAAAACGACACGGATTACCCATATTCTGTCCAGTGGACGAGGCAGGGTTATTCACCCCAGATGCAGGCAAATACGAGGGCCAGTTCGTGAAGGATGCCGATCCTTTCATAATCGCCGATCTGGATGCCCATAACCTTTTATTCAAAGAAGGTATCATCGACCACCGTTACGGGTTCTGCTGGAGGTGTAAAACTCCCATCATCTACCTGGCTACCAAACAGTGGTTTTTGAAGATCACCGCAGTTAAGGATCAGATGCTCAGTGAACTGGACAAGGTGGAGTGGGTGCCGTCATGGGCTGGTGAAAGCCGGTTCCGAAACTGGATAGAAAATGCCAGGGACTGGACCATTTCCCGACAGCGTTACTGGGGCATACCCATACCTATCTGGCTCTGTGAGGACTGTGGGAAGATGGAAGTGGTAGGATCCATCAGCGAGCTTCGGGAAAAAATTGTGGAAGGTGAATTAGAGGGGGATTTCATCCACCGACCACACGTGGATGAGATCAAACTGGGCTGTTCCTGTGGTGGGAAAATGCAGCGCACCCCGGATGTTCTGGATGTTTGGATCGATTCGGGAGTTGCAGGATGGGCTGCTCTCCACTACCCTCAGGAGAAGGAGATGTTTGAGGAATGGTATCCTTACCAGTTCATCACTGAAGGCCATGACCAAACCAGAGGATGGTTTTACTCCCAGATGGGCTGTGGAGTAATCGCCCTAGACAGCGTACCCTACCAGAAGGTATTAATGCATGGTTTCACCCTGGACGAAGAGGGTAAAAAGATGAGCAAGTCCCTGGGAAACGTGGTGGAACCGGATGAAGTAATTGAAAAGTACGGGGCTGATGTTCTCCGTTTCTACCTATTGTGGGGGAACAAACCATGGGATGATCTGAAGTTCAACTGGGATGAACTGGGAACTGTGAACAAGATGTTCAACATCCTCTGGAATGTTTACGTCTTCAGCACCACCTACATGGCCCTGGACGAATTCAACCCCACTCTCCATAACAGGGATGATCTGATATTCCGTGATGAGGACCGCTGGATCACCTCCCGGGTGCACTCTGTGGCCCGTGAGGTTACCGAAGCCATGGATAGCCTTCACCTGCACAAGGCCACCCGTAGCCTCAACCACTTCATACTGGAAGATCTGAGCCGCTGGTACGTTCGACTCATCCGGGGACGAACATGGGTAGAAAAAGACGATCCAGATAAACTAGGAGCCTATTACACCCTCTACCATGTGCTTAAAAATATGATAACCATCCTGGCACCCATAGCGCCACACATCACCGAAGAGATTTACCAGAACCTGGTGCGCGGCGTGGAAGAGGATGCACCAGAAAGTGTGCATATGCTGGACTGGTGTCTTGATGAAAAACTTATTGACCAAAAACTGGAAACCAACATGGATATATTGCGGGAGATCATTGAGGCCTGTGCCCGTGCCCGTGATGTGGCCCGTTACAAATTAAGATGGCCAGTCAGGGAAATCATGATCGTCACTGAAGATGGGAAGGTTATCCAGGCTGTTGAGGCACTCTCTGATGTGCTCACCGAACAGGCCAACACCAAGACCGTTAAGACTTCAGAGGAGTTTGAAGGCCTTAAAGTTCTGGCCAGCCCCAACATGAAGACTCTGGGACCTAAACTTCGTGGAGATGTTCCAAAGGTAGCTGCCAAACTGGCCTCAGCTGATGGTGCGGAGATTGTCACTGCCCTGGAGTCTGGTGGGGAGTACCTGGTGGAACTGGATGATAAAACCATCACCCTGGAAGATGGAGATGTGGTGTTTGAAACCGAACTCCCGGATAACGTGGTTAGTGCAGAATTTACAGGTGGAAGTGTCTTTGTGGACACCGAACTCACCCCAGAGATATTATCCGAGGCCATGTCCCGAGAACTCATCAGGAGAGTTCAGGACATGCGTAAGGATCTTGATCTGGACGTGGAAGCCAATATTAATGTAAGTGTGAACTGCAGTCTAACGTTCCAGGAACTGGTGGAACCACACCTTGACTTCATCTCCCACGAAGTAAGAGCACAAAGTCTTGAATTCAAAGAAAAAACTGCAGATTACACTAAAAAATGGAATATTGAAGAGTATGAATTAGTTATAAGTATTATGAAATCCTGATACAATGATTTAATTAAATTTAAATCGTAATGAATGTTTTAAATTAGAATAAAGTCCTTAGGCAAAAAAGAGGGAGAAATATGACTTTAACCAATGATGAGATGGAATACATCAAAGAAGAACTGGGAAGGGAACCCAACCCCCTGGAATATGGTATGCTGGACATAATGTTCTCGGAACATTGCTCCTACAAAAGCAGCCGTCCTATACTGAAATTGTTCCCCACCGAAGGGGAAAAGGTCATAATGGGACCTGGAGACGATGCCGGAATTGTGGAATTAACCGATGAACTAGCCCTGGTTATGGGTATGGAAAGCCACAACCACCCCTCGGCAGTGGAACCCTACGGAGGGGCAGGAACCGGTATCGGAGGCATAATCAGGGACATCATATCCATGGGAGCCATGCCAGTAGCCCTACTGGATTCTCTGCGCTTCGGACCAATGGAAGACCAGCGCTCCCGTTACATCTTCGAATACGTGGTTAAAGGAATCTCAGATTATGGTAACCGGGTGGGAATACCCACCGTTGGTGGAGAAGTGGAATTTGAGGATAACTTCAAATTCAACCCCCTGGTGAACGTGGTCTGCGCAGGAATTGTGCGTAAAGATGAAATTGTAAAAGGAATTGCCCCTAATGTAGGGGATGTTTTTGTACTGATGGGTGGTCGCACTGGAAGGGATGGTATACACGGTGTTACCTTTGCCTCTGAAGAACTCACCTCCTCATCGGAACTGGAAAGTAGACCGGCAGTGCAGGTGGGTGATCCCTTCACTAAGAAACAGGTTATGGAAGCCACCTTTGAGGCTCTGGAGAAAGTTAATGTTCAGGGATTGAAGGATCTGGGTGGAGGCGGACTCACCTGTTGTATTTCTGAAATGGCTGATAAAAGTGGTAACGGTGCTCTGATGGAGTTGACCAAAGTACCACTAAGGGAGGAAGGAATGACTCCCTATGAAATTATGCTCTCAGAGTCACAGGAAAGAATGGTCTTTGTAGTACACCGTCAGGATGTGGATGGCTTACTGCAAATATTCAACAAGCATGAACTGCCCTACGCAGTGATTGGTCAGGTAACTGCCACTGGACGTATGGTGGTCACCCAGGAAGGGGAAGTAGTGGCCGATTTACCAACTGAATTACTGGCTGACCCACCCCTAGTGGAACGTGAAGCCATAAAACCCGAGAAAGACGAGAAATATGTGGAAGTGGAAGATGGGCCCATAGATGAGGCTCTTTTGAATCTGCTTTCCAGTCCCAACTTAGCCAGTAAAAAGTGGGTGTACCGACAGTACGATCATGAGGTGCAGATCCGTACCGTGGTTAAACCCGGGGATGATGCTGCCGTTTTAAGGGTGGATGATGAGAAGGCCTTCACCCTCACCAGTGACTGCAACAGTATCCATTGCTACCTGAACCCTTACCATGGGGGAGCTGGTGCTGTGGCTGAGGCCATACGTAACGTGGTGGCCATGGGATCAGAACCACTGTGCATGGTGGACTGTCTTAACTTCGGGAACCCCGAAAAGCCAGAGGTGTTCTGGCAGTTTAAAGAGTGTGTTCAGGGAATGTCTGACCTGGCCAACCGGTTCCAGTTACCAGTTACCAGTGGAAACGTGAGTTTCTACAATGAAACCGAAGGAGTTACCGTTAACCCCTCACCAGTGGTGAGTGTAGCTGGAGTTATGAACCTTAAGGACATTCGAACCATGGCCTTCAAGAATGAAGGGGATAAAATCCTGATTATCGGAGCCACCAGGGCAGAGATGGATGGATCTGAATATCATAAGACCATTCATGGATTGGTGCAGGGCGAAGCTCCACAGGTTAATATTGAAGAAGAATACGCATCCGCACAGGCCATTCTGGAATTAATCCAAAATGATGAAAATGGACAGGTCACTGCTGTTCACGACTTATCTGCAGGAGGATTAGGTGTTACCCTGGCAGAAATGATAATCAAGGGAGATATGGGTGGCAGTGTAGACTTATCCCGTGTTCCAGGAACTGAAGGACTATCAGTACCTGAAATATTGTTTTCAGAATCCCATGCCCGTTACCTGGTCACTGCAACTGAGGAAACAATAGAAAGAGTTACCAGTACCCTCAATGAAATGAGTGTCCCATTTGCAATTATCGGTACTGTAGGGGGAGATTTGCTCCAAATAGCTAATACCAAGATCGGAGTATCTGAGCTTAAAAATGCTTACCATGGAGTTATAGAAAATTTCATGGCCTGATAAATAAGTATAGAAAGGAAAACAGTAATAAGACACATTAGATACCACAATAGAATATAGAAATGAGGTAATCCCAGAAAGGTTACCAAATAAATTAAAGGTCTGATCCTATGAAGAAAGAACTCTGGAGGCAACTGATACATGCTTCCGGAGTTTTCATCGTTGTCTTGAGCTATTTCATACCCCCACAATTCCTGATTTTCCTCTGTGTGGCCATCCTAATCTTTGTGGTTATGGTGTTCCGATTGGACCATAACCATAACATACCATTTTTTTCTACAATTTTAAGGGTTGCCAAGCGGGACCATGATGAAAGGGGATTTGTTTACTTTTTTATAGGAATTATCATCACCCTCTACTTCTTCCAGTTTAATATGGGCATTGCCAATGCTGCTATTCTAATCCTGCTTTTCGGAGACTCAGCATCCACCCTTATTGGTAAAAGGTTCGGGAAAATAAAATTACCATTCCAATCTCATAAAACCCTGGAAGGGAGTTTAGCCTTTTTAGTAGTGGGTTTCCTGGTTTCCTTAACCCAAGTATCTATTTTACCTGCATTTATCGGGACACTTGTCGGGACACTTACTGAGGCCTACAGCCCCATTGATGATAATGTGCCCATACCCCTGGTCTCGGCACTGGTTATGAGTTTAGTGACCTATTCACTTGGCTAAAAAAAATAATAATTCTTAATCTAAGAATATAGAATTGCGCTTACTGATTAAATTAAATCATCCCCTGAGATTATAATTTCATTTTTATTCCAAACATCTCATTTAATTATTTCATAACCGGATAGCCCTTTCATGGCGGAAGGATCTTACAGTGCCCACGAATATCAGGAAGGACAGGATCAAGGTGGGCAGTAAGTATAGCATGATCTCTGGCTGAACTCTGGGAGACACTGCCAGTTTCACCATTAACACCGTGGGTATGAAGTTGAAAACTCCCTGGAAGATGTCCGATTTCACAAAGAGGGGTATGAATAGTATGAAAGTGGCAAATACCAGTACCAATGTTATAGCCGAGTTAGCCTCCTTGGTACTGTCCACCAGCATTGATATGAGTATTCCCACCCCAATAAAAGCCAATCCCATGAAAAATAATACCACAATTAAAAGAATAGGATTGTATATGGGCACCCTTAATAGATCCAGCACTATTATCCAGGCCACGCTCTGGATGAGTGAAAATAGTAGGATGGGGATTATTTTACCAATTATCACCATGTAACTGGAAAGGGGAGTCATGAGCAGTACTTCAAAGGTTTTCCTCTCCTTTTCCCCTACCACACTATCGGTTACTATATTACTGGCCAGGAAGAAGGGTAAAAGTAGGATAAATGGAACTATGAAACCATATATCACTTCCACAAAATAGGGGCTGTCTAGGGCTAAAGGCACTTGGTTATCCTGATTTACCTTGACTATCTGGAAGTTCACCGGGTTTAGGATGGTGTTTACCTGAGTTTCATTTAGTTCGGCGTCTTTAAGAGATTTATTATTGTTGTATTTATCCGCTGCCTCACCTATCTTGGTGGAAACCACTGAATAGAAAACATTGGATGTATCCACTTGTGCTACCACTTCCCCGGTGGGGGAAAGATCAACTACCGCCACTAATTTCTTCCCGAGCTCCGTTTTAGCCTGATCCGTGCTGCTATAATAGTTTAAAGTTAGTTTCTCCTGTTCCAGATATTGGGAAAGACTGGATCCATTCAAACTCTGCGGTAAACCTATATTGATAGCCGAGGTCACCCCAATCTCATCCAGGAGAGCGGGGTCACTGGCCACAGAAGCTACCGCTACCAGACCTACCGCCCCCATTATTATGAAGACCTGAACCAGCACCACCAGTATGTAGATCTTGTTCTGGAGGATGTCCCTTGATTCTTTCCTGGCCAGGGCCAGTATTTTCCGGATGGTATTGGGAATTTTCATATTTCCTGTTTTTATTTTTAGATTAAGGATTATCTAAATCAATATCACCCATAATTTTTCCATCTCTCATTTCAACAGTTTTATGAGCGTATTCTGCTGCCATTGGGTCGTGGGTGACTATGATAATGCTCATCCCCTCCTGGTTGAGATTGGTTAATAGATCCATGATCATTCTACTGTTGGCAGTATCCAGTTCCCCGGTGGGCTCGTCTGCCAGTATTAACAGTGGATCGTTGGCCAGGGCGCGTGCAATAGCCACTCTTTGCTCTTCACCACCAGATAACTGGGTTGGTAGGCGGTCGTATTTACCTTCCAATCCAACACGGTCCAGAATCTTTCTTGCCTTCTCTTTATCTGGTTTAATCATGGGTAACATTACGTTTTCTTCGGCAGTTAGCTGGGAGAGTAGGTTGAAACGCTGGAAAACGAATCCGATCTTGGTGCGTCTAAGTTTGGCCTGTTTTTTACTGGAAAGTTCTTTGACATTTTTTCCCTGGAGAATAACTTCTCCCCGGGAGGGAAGATCCAGTATGCCTGCCAGGTGGAGTAAGGTTGATTTTCCTGAGCCAGAGGGTCCCATAACTGCCAGAAAGGAACCTTCTTCCAGTTTGAAGTTGACTCCCTGGAGGGCGTTTATTTCCTCGGCACCCATTTTATATGTTTTCCATACTTCTTTAATTTCAAGTATATCAGTCATAACGCAACGCCTCCACTACATTGAGCCTTGAAGCCCTCCAGGCGGGGTAAAAACCTGCTAAAATACTTAGTAGTGTGGCACCACCAACTACTGCTAAAACCAAAGTGGGAGGAAGCATGTATGCAAGAGTAACGTCTTCCATCCCCAGTTGTGGGCCAAAGAAGATTATGGCAAGTTGTAAGAGAATTGCTGCCAGTATAAGGCCGATTAATGCACCGATGAATCCCAGTAGCCCGGCTTCCATTAGTATGCTGCCCAGAACTTCCTGGTTTGTGAATCCTATTGCCTTTAAAACCCCTATTTCACGGGTTCTTTCGGTGACATTCACCAGCATGATGTTCACAATACTTATAACCCCCACTATAAGGCCTATACTGGCTATAGCCCCAATGAAGAGCATTATTCCATTCATCATTTCGTCAATCTGCTTGGTGAAATCGGACTGAGTCATAGCCATGGTTCCCGGTACTTCACTTTCCACATCCTTTTTAGCAGATTCCGGGTCCCCCCGGGCACTGGCAGTTAAACTGGAAACTTTATTCTCGTTTAATGGTAGGGCTTTGTCCACATCTAAAAACACGATGCCCATTCCCATTCCTGTGCTTTGCTGAGTTATCCCAGTTACAGTGAAGTCCTGGTCCTTGATGGTTATTTTACTACCTATTTTATAACCAAACTTATCAACCAGAGACTGGTCAATGACCACACCAGGAGTACCGTTTAGTTTAACCTGATCCCAGTTGGATATTCCCAGCACATACAGTGGAGTTCTGTTCATGTCCGTGGTGAACTGGGTTTCCTCTTTCACATCGTAGATTTGGGACATGTTTTTGATTCTAGACACAGTTTCCGGGTTTAGATAGGAATCTCCACTGGATCCCATGAAGGCTCCTCCCGAACTGTTGTAGATGGACAGGTCCCCCATCATGGTCTCAGTCTGCTCTTTCATGTAAGATGTCATCCCAGTACCAGCACCCATTAGAAGCACCAGGGTGGCCACACCTATTATTATACCCAGCATGGTCAGGGCGCTCCTGAGCTTTCTTCTTTTAAGGTTTTTAAAGGAAAGTTTGTAAATGCTCATTTAATGATCTCCCAATTTATTTTTGTAAAGATAAAACCATCAAATCATATAAACCTATCTTTTTTTAATACGCAGTAATTGTAGTGTGAGTTTAAATGGTCCGGGCCTTGGTCCGAATATTACATCATCCCTACCAAATAACCAGGCCGCAACTGTGAAAAATATTATGCTCAAAATAATCACCGCACTTATGGATATGAAAATTTCAGGTATGGTAATGGTTTCACCGGCAAATAACCTCATAGCAGTGGTCATAGGGGATATATTTGCTGAAAAGCTTTTCCTGGAGATATAGGCCAGGGCAGGGACAATTAAAAATCCTACCACCAGAATATATGCAAAGGTGATTCCGATTCCTGCTTCCTTGTAGTTCTTGGCGTAGGCTGCAATGATAGAGGTCAGGCCCACTATGGGCACAGCAGTGAGCACCACCAGCAGGTAAACCAGTATCACATTGTTTATAGTGAATCCGGCAGCTATGAGCACCACCATCCACATTACCACTTGTAATGCCGATATAACCACCACAGCTAATCCTTTACCCAGGAGTATCTCCCAGGGGCGGATGGGCATGGCCACCAGTATTTCCGCGGTTTTGCGTTCTTTTTCACCCACTACACTGTCAATGATTATGTTTCCAAACAGGAACAGGGGAAGGAACAGGAGTACCACCAGCATTACCTTCCTGATGATCTGCATAGGGAGTGATTCCCCTGTTTTTTCCTCTGTTAATCCAGTTTGTGTTGTGTTTTGAGGATTAGCAGACTTTAAGTAGGATTGGGTTAAAGCGGTGGCAACTGATTTGGTGGTGGTGTTGATCTCATCCTTGATCACACTCCTACGGGGATCAGCATAATCCAAGTAGAGAGTGGTGTCCACAATCTCCCCCTTCTGTATCCGTTCAATGGAGTTGGGCGAAACTGTGTAAAATCCGCTGGTTTCACCTGTTTCAAGGCGAACTAGGGAACTGTTACCATTGGTGGTGTAGATTTTTATTATTTCCGGATTTATGCCCTTTTTGAACAATCCCCCCGGGTCATCCACGTCCAATGTGGCGAAGTCAACCAAAGAAGGGGTTATGGAGAGCCCCTGTTCTGATTCAATGTTGGCGGCAAAGGAGTTGAACATGAAGATCAACATGGCTAGGACTGATAACTGCATGAAGAAGATTAAAATGAATTTCTTACTCTTGAGAGTGTTTTTAAGCTCCCAGCGAGTGATTGTTCCGAAATTCATGTTGATTTTCATATTATTCACCGTTATCTTGTGGAAATATCCCTATTTCGGAATATTCCCGTAATGAGTAATCATTAAATTCTGGATTATTTTGGCATCTGTATAATTTCACTGGGTGGTCTGGATGAATACATCGTCCAGGGTGGGTTCCTTGGTGTTTACGGAAATGGCCTCTGCACCGAAAAGATCGATTATCTGGGATATATCCTCCCGGGAACGCAGGGAAATCAGAAACAGGTTACCTTCCAGGTTCACACTTTCCACTGAGTTAACAGCCAGTAACTGGGCATTATCAATCTTTTGAGGATTATGAACACGGACTTGGAGGATTGTGTCCCCGTGGATCTTTTCCTTCAGATATCCGGGGGTGCCCAGGTCATGGATTTTACCCTGATTCAGGATAGCCACCCGGTCACATAACAGATCAGCCTCATCCATGTAATGAGTGCAGAGGATTACAGTCTTATCTCCTTTAAGTTCCTTGATGAAGTTGCGTATGGCCCTGGAAGTTGCAGGGTCCAGACCCATAGTTGGTTCGTCAAATATAATAACCTCCGGATCATGGATCAATGCCCTGGCAATTCCAATTCTCTGACGCAGCCCCTTGGAGAAGGTGTTGATCCGGTCATCTGCACGGTGGCTCATACCCACCAACTCCAGGAGGTCATCTATCCTCCCATTAATTTCATTTTTAGGGACCCCGTAGAGTTCTCCGAAGTACTTTAGAAGATCTCGTGCCTTGAACCGCTCATAAAGGTTAGGTTCCTCTGGTAAGTAGCCAATCATTGACTTGATTTTGATCTGATCGTGGTGGATGCTGTAACCCCCCACAGTGACCTCACCAGAGCTAGGTTGTAGTATACAGCAGATGATCCTGATAGCAGTGGTTTTACCTGCACCGTTGGGACCAATTAGCCCCAGTAGTTCTCCTTTTTCTATCTCCAGATTGAGATCTTCCAGTGCCCTGATGCGCCCAAAAGACTTGTTTAAAGAGTCTATTTTAATCATTACCTGGTCTGAGTTCAAGTCCACATCTCCCTCACCGGATTTTAAAAAAATAATGTATTATTATAACTTGATTCCAACTTCTTTATTTATTTAACCAAAAAGACCACACCTTTTTCACCAGGGCAATTTTAAACCCATCCTTTTAAAATAATCACCAGACCAATGATTATCATTACAAAGGGAAGAATATGATCACCATAATCTTTAATTTTAGTCCCTAAAACCCTGTTGTTTACCAGTTTAAAACCGAATAAACACCATAGCCCCACCATGATCAAAAAGATGATGGCAGTTAAAAAGACACTCATTAAATTCATACTGGCAAAAAGGGGCATGTAAACTCCTAAATTGTCCCCACCATTGGCAATGGTAACCAGAGCCACCACCATTATCCTTTGACCACCCACATATTTACTTAGGTCTCTCCTTTCCTCAACATCCGTTCCTGATTTTTTAAGGTGGAATAAGCCCCTGATACCAATTATTATGGGAATTATACCCAGTAAGCTAATCCAGTGGGATGGAATGAGAAATTGTGCAAAATAAGCCATTGAACTGGCGGTTAAAAGGAATAAAAATCCTAAATACTGCCCTAATAATATTTCTCTGGTCCTGAACTCTGGATTTGCAAAGAAAGCTGCGAGAATAAACAGATCATCCAGGTTGGTGAATATAAACGCAGATAGTGCAGTTAAAATTATTACAGTTTCCATTTAAATCCTTAAATAAATCATGGTGCCTTAAATATGTCCGGAATGTATTTTAATACATCCCAGATAGTTTTCACTCAAATCCAATATATTCAATGAATATATCCATTCTAATATTCGGTATATATATGGAAGATATGCCAATCTTTAAATACATTTTTATATGTTTCTTTAATTAATTAGTGCCAATCCCAGTATGAAAGGGATTTATAAAAAGAGGATTCTAAAGAATTTCTAAAAAATTTTACATAAAATTATCCAACCTCCCAACTAGTGGATGATGAAAATGTTTTTATCCCAATTTACACCCACCGATGATGCAAAGAAAATCATCACTGATTTCCTGAAAACCAGTGACTTGGAAGTAATTCCATTAGAAAATGCTTACCAAAGAGTTATAGCTCAAGAAATAGTTAGTACTTTAAATTCACCCCCTTTCGACCGTTCGGCCATGGATGGCTATGCAATACGAGCTGAAGATAGTTTCGGTCACTCTGAAACCAATCCATTCCATTTAAATGTGGTAGATCGTATTGGGGCTGGGCAAAAATCAAATTTAAAACTCAGGCCTGGTGAAGCAATTAAAATAGCCACTGGAGCCCCCATTCCTGCAGGTGCCAATGCAGTGGTAATGGAAGAATACACCAACGAAGAAGGGGACAACCTAGAGTTGTTAACATCAGTGACACCCGGTGAAAATGTTTCACCAGCAGGAGAAGACTTTAATAAGGGAGAACTTGTCTTAAAGATGGGGAAACTTCTTGGGCCAGCAGAACTGGCCATCATTGCCTCAGCAGGCTTTGAGCAGGTCAAAGTATTTAAAAAACCTAGAATAGCCGTTCTTATCACCGGTAGTGAATTGGTAATGCCTAAAAATAATCTTGAAGGGGCAGAAGTAATTAATTCTAATCATTTCACCATTAAATCCATGGTAGAAAGCTGTATGGCCATTCCTGAAATGTTCCACTCCATTGACGACGCAGATCTGGTGGAAGAACTCTTTGAAAAACTTTTAGACGAATATGATGCATTGATAACCACCGGCGGTACTGCCATCAGCAAAGGAGATGTGGTGGTGGATGTGGCTGAAAAACTGGGTGATGTCCCCATCCATGGAGTTTCTTTAAGACCGGGAAAACCATTTGGTTATGCACAAATCCAAGGTAAGCCTGTGTTTATGTTGTCTGGTTTCCCAGTGGCAGCCATGGTCCAGTTCGATGTTTTCGTAAGGGAAGCTCTACATAAAATGCAGGGTCTTACTCTGAAACCACTTTTAGTCCACAAAAAGGCAACCAGAAAGATACCCTCTACTCTGGGTAGAACTGATTATATACGGGCCAAGATTGAAGGTCATATGGTCCGTCCTCTGAAGATCAAAGGTTCGGGGATAATAAGATCAATGGTGGAATCTGATTCTTACATTATAATCCCGGAAAACCTGGAAGGAATTGGAGAGGGGGCTGAATGTGAAGTTCTTCCCTATCATTCTCTAAAAGCTTAAAGCATGGAAGTAACTAATCTATTATGAAGGTGATCTGGTTTGGACGTTTTATTATACTACGCTATTTTCTTTGTTTCTATCTATATACTAGCAATCTTGTTTAGAGATAAGTTGAAAGTAGATGTTTATGGGCCCATTCTCATGAGAAGGACTAAAAAAATGAGGGGATGGATAGATTACATTGCCAATTTAAGTCCCAAATTCTGGCGATGGAGTATGAATATTGGTATTCCCATCGCGGTCTTCGGTATGGCTTTCATGGTTTATACCATAATAATATCTCTGGAAGTCATGTTTCAGAAGCCAACTACTGCTCTGCTTTTACCTGGAGTGGATATACCGGGATCTCCCATATTTATCCCCATTTTCGCGGGAATCATAGCATTGATCCTGTTGATGGTGGTTCATGAATTCGGGCACGGTATTCTAGCCAGGGCACAGGGAGTGAGGATAAAATCAATTGGTGTGATTTTACTGGCCATACTACCAGGAGCATTTGTGGAACTAGAGGAAGAAGATGTTGAAAAAGCCAAGAGAGCAGTTAAACTCCGAATATATGCTGCAGGTTCAATGTTCAACCTTGGATTGGCTGCAATTGCATGGGTGGTAGTAATTGTCCTTACATCCTCATTTATACCCTATGCATTCCAGTCCGACGGGCTAAAAATCATAAGTGTCACCCCTAACGGCCCTTCTGAAGGAATACTCCAGGAAGGCATGGTTGTATCTAGTATTAACGGATATTCAGTCAATAATCGAACTTCTTACACTGAATTAATCCTGAATAAAACAAAACCAGGGGATCAAATGACTTATGTCACTGATAAGGGCACATATACAATCACGGCAACTGGTCAGCCTTCAAATCAATCAATAGCTTATCCCGGGACACGTAGTGAAACACATCTTGTGGTTAAACCAGATGTGGCCCAAACTTATGGTGACATAATTCCTTGGTTCCTGTATAACCTCTCTGATGTGTGTTACTGGGTTTACGCCCTGAATTTGATGGTTGGACTGTTTAACCTTCTACCCATGAAGCCCCTTGATGGAGGGCATATTTTTGAGGAACTGCTCCGATACAAAGTACCGGAAAATATTACTGGAAAAATAGTTTCCAGTGTTTCTTGGGCCATGATCGCGATCGTTGCACTCCTAATTATCTATGGAACAATTCCAGGCATAATGCAGATGTTTTAATCCAATTAAACACCTTTATTTTGAAAAATATCAAATTTTTTTAATGGCTAAAATAAGCTCTAATTAAATGTCATTTAATTAAAATTAGCCTGAGAATTAATGCAAAAATTGACTAATTAAAAACTTCATCGCCGACTTCGACATTTTAAGCAGATATCAGAATCCTCGCCTTCATCATCACGATTAGTGGTGAAAAACATTCCACATTTTTTACACTGTACCCTACGGAGACGTGATGGTGGGCGAGCCACTGCAGGATCCTGGCACTGACATTTCACCCCTACTTTTATCTTGCTCTTCCTTTTTTTAGACATTATTACTCCAGTTTAGCCTAAATTCTCTATATTCAGAGTAACGTAAAAACATAATCCCCTTTTAACTTGGAATTTCTGCCATGACCTAAACAAACATTATTCATGAATAAATTATAAATTTATTAATGTAAATTTTTTGGTAAGTTTAGTTAAAAAAGGTGAACAAGTTAATGAAAATCGTCATCATTGGAGGGGGAGCCGGTGGACTGTCCACTGCCTCCAACATAAGAAAACTCGATAAAAAAGCTAAAATAACCGTTATTACCCGGGACGAAAACATTGCCTACTCTCCCTGTGCCATTCCCTACGTTCTCTCTGGCCAGGTGGACCAGTTCCAGGATATCATCATGCACCAGCCTGAAGATTACCTGGAAAGGGATATCAAGGTAATAACCCTTGCAGAGGTATTTGAAGTTTCCACTGCCAAAAACACCATAAAATATAGATTATTAAAGGATGATCTCCACTCTTCCCAGGAGCTAGAATATGATTATCTGGTGATAGCAACTGGTGGAGCACCCTTCACCCCACCCATCGAAGGAACTGGTTTGAAAGGAGTCTTCAAGATCAGAACCATTGATGACGGGGAAACCATTAAAAAATGGGCTGAGAAAAGTCAGAAAGTGGTAGTGGTTGGAGCCGGGCTCATTGGATTGGAAATGGCCTATGGTCTTAAGAAGATGGGTTTGGATGTGACTGTTAATGAGATGTTACCCCAGATCGTTCCCCGATCTCTAGACCCCAGTATGGCCAGTATTGTTCAGAAATATCTGGAATCCAGGGGTATAAAAGTGATCCTGGGAAGGGCTATGGAAAAGATCACCGGCCAAAACCAGGTGGAAGGTGTTGCCTATGAAGATGAAGTTCTCCCTGCAGATATGATCATCATGGCCACCGGTGTTAGGCCTGAAACCAAACTGGCTAAAATGGCCGGATGTGAGCTTGGAAGATGGGCAGTTAAGGTCAATGAACAAATGCAAACCTCAATCCCCAACATATATGCTGTGGGGGATTGTGTGGAAGTTACCGATGCCATCACTGGCCATCCCACCCAGTCACCTTTGGGTTCTACGGCAGTGCGACAGGCTAAGATCGCTGCCCGAAATATTGTGGGCAAGTCTTCTAAATTCAAACCAGTTTTAAATGCCATGGTATCCAAGATTGGGGAGCTTGAATTCGGTTCAGTGGGATTAACCGAATCAACCGCAGTGCACAATGGATTGGAAGTTATATGTGGTAAAAGCAGAGCTTTAACCAAGGCACGTTACTATCCGGGGGCTAAACGGATAGATGTTCTGATGGTATGTGATCTCAATGGCCGAATTGTTGGTTGTCAGATAATTGCCAAAGAAAGGGTAGCCGAACGTGTTGATACCATGGCACTGGCCATTGCCAAAAATGTTACCTGTCAAGAGCTGGCCAGCACTGAATTTTCCTATGCACCACCAGTTTCCATGGTAATTGACCCCATAATCCTGGCTGCAGAAAATGCTTGTGAAAAATTGAAAAATTCCCGGCACTAAAAACATTTCCATCGACCCTGATTTTTTTGTAAATGAATAACTTGTAAAACAGGATATGACTTGTAAAAGAGGGAAAAAATAGCTAAAAGAGCACAGCTAAAAAGTGAAAAATAGTTTGAAGGGTAAGGGGAATGGGCTGCTCCATCCCCATTGAGGCGGTAAAAGTAAATTAAAAAAAGAGGTTGGAGAGGTTTAGAAGTACCTCTCCAGTAGTCCTTTTAACATCCGGGCATGGCGGGCCTCATCCCTGGAACTTTCATCAAAAAAATCATGGGCAGGGTCGATGTCACATTCTTTAGCCTTTTTCGCTGCTGCTTTTTTCTCCTTGTTGGCCATGGTTTCTCCCTCTAGCATCATTTCCAGGTTTTCTTTGAGGGTGGGTTTGATCACTGCATTCATTTCTGCAAAATGGGATGCGTGTTCTGCTTCTTCCCAGGCAATTGTTTTCAGAACTTCCCCCACTTCCGGTAATCCTTCTCTTTGGGCCAGTCGTGCCATGGCCAGGTACATTCCCACTTCCTGAGTTTCCCCACTGAAATTAGCGGCCACCAGTTTCTCCATATCAGTTCCTTTACAGACTCCTATTTCATGTTCGTTTATCAAATCCATACTTTATTCCTCCTTTTTTTAGTTTAAAATTATCTATATCACGATTTAATGCTTGTTTTAACTATTTTAACGTTGCATCCCGTTATGCAGTTTTTATTTCCTGGGCCAGTTTTTTACCGGCTTCGAAACATTTTTCCAGTTCATCAGCATCCGGGACATAGTAAACCTCGTATTCATTGAGTACTTTGAATCCGCATTCAGTTAGATCCCGGGCGAGGGTTTCTGGAGCTCCACCACGACCTCCCATGGATCCAAAGGTTAGGGCTAGTCTTTCCCTTCCGGTTCGGTTGAATCTTAATCCGCGGAGATAGTATATCAGGTCCCCCACACTGGGGTATGGTTCATCATAAATTGTGGGGGCTCCCAGGGCTATGGCTTTACTGTCCAGAATGTCCTTTACTATTTCACTCCTCTCGTCTTCATGGAGGAAGTACATTTTAACATCCACTCCTTCGCTCATAACACCCTCGGCAACTGCATGGGCCATTTTCTGGGTGGACTGGTGCATGGTGTCGTAGATTATGGTGATCTTATCTGGACATTCACCAGTGGCCCAGGCACTGTAGGCTCCGATAACCTTCATGGGATCGGCCCATATCTGACCATGGGATGGGGCGATCATCTTGATCTGCTCCAACAGGCCTAAATCTGTGACTTCCTGGAATTTCTTTAACACCAGTTTGGATAAGGGGGTTATGAGGTTGGCGTAGAATTTCTGTGTTGCGTCCATGAGGATGTTTTCGGGTATTTCGTGATCGTATCTCTGGGAATAGCACAGGTGCTGTCCAAAGGCATCATTGGGGAATAAGATTCCTTCTTCTACCAACAGGGTGAACATACTATCTGGCCAGTGCAGGAGGAATGCATCTAAAAAGGCTAGGGTTTTCCCTCCCAGTTCCAGTGTGTCCCCAGTTCCGACTTCAACGAATTCCGCACCTCCCAGTGAAGGGAAATGTTTTAATAATCCTTTTACTGCTATTTCCGTACAGTAAATTGGTGTTTCAGGGAATTTTCGGTTTAATTCGGGTAAGATTCCACTGTGGTCTTTTTCCACATGGTTCTGGACTATCACGTCAATATGGAGATCTTTACCTTCTTTTTCGAATGCATCTTTCACCCGGGCCATGAGCTCCTGGAAATTTCCCGGATATGCATTGTCAATTAATGCAACCTTTTCATCACCGAATACCAGGTACGCGTTGTAGGTGGTTCCATTTAGAGTGTATCCATGGTATTTTCTTATGTCCCAATCCAGTACTCCTACCCAGTACACGCCTTCACCAATTTTCTCTGACTCTGCCTTCATGATTTCACTTCCAAATTAAATGAAAAAATTTCACTTCACACTACATGTTTTATGTATTAATTTATTCTTACAAACTATGCTAGTTTGGTTCGTGTGTCCCCGAACGTACTGTAGTATACGAACCAACAATATATAAATTTTACTGTTCGGACCAAAACGAACGTGCTTATATACCCGAACTATTTATATAGTAAGTGAGTAGATCACAATAAAGAGATGAATATTCTTTACTTATTCAGGGACCTAAAAAATACTGATTTATTAATAGGAATTAACGGTTAAAAGATAGGATTAACGGTTAAAATAGAGATAAAACAGTCAAAAATCTTGTTTAAAGAACCAGAAGTTATAGAGGTACCATATAATGGTTAATGCCAACACCCCCAGCCGGATCAAAATATTTTCCACTAAAACCGGAGTGAATATTGTTCAAAGCCCCATAAAGGCCCATATTCTCTCTATCCTCAAAGAAGGGGGCCTGAGTGGATCCCAAATCGTTTCTGCCACCAAAAGATCCAAATCCACCATTTCCGCCCACCTGCAGGACCTGGAGGATGCCGGGATAATTGACTGGGTAATAGATCCTGAAGACCGTCGCCGGAAGATTTACTTCATTAACTCCAGATTCCTGGGAGACCTATCATCACCACAGGAACTTGAAGATGATGTGAATGAATTCCTGGAGGAATGCGTTACCAAATCAGATGACCCATTTAAATTCTTCCGTTACATGTTCAGAACTATCAGAGTAGCACTCCTTGATGAAGGGATAAATATAGACCCCATACTTCGCAATGCAGGCTTCAAAGTTGGCAAGACATTCTACAAGAAATTGAAAGGCCAGGACATTAAGGAACTCACAGAGAATCTCATATCATTCTGGGAAACCAATAACTTGGGAAATATTGAAATCCAAAGCATCAAACCACTAATCATACAATCTTACGACTGCTTTGAATGTGAAGATCTCCCCCAGCTTGGGAAACCTGCCTGTGCCTTTGATTCCGGGTTACTGGAAGGTATTTTCTCCAATTATTATGGTCAGGAAGTGGAAGCTGAAGAGACCAAATGCTATGCCCAGGGAGATAACTTTTGCCAGTTCGTGATCAAACCGGTTCCAACCGATGCTCATTAGATCACCTTCGCTTTTCGCATTGGTCCAACTCCGTGAAAAACCATTAACCCGATATTGATTTTACCGGCTAACTAATTTTAAAAAAATAGAAATTTACAAAAAATGATGAAAATGGATTTGAAAAAAAGAATTGAAAATTTAATAAATTTAAAAAAAATGAAAATTTCTTAAAAACAAATTTTAAAACTACTTTTTCAATTGAAACCAGACTCCAGTTAAATCAATTGAATGAACTTTTTAATTGCATCCTCTGATTTTTGAATGTCTCTAACACAACCATAATGTCCCCAGATGGAATCATATCTGAAAAGTTGTGAATCTGGTAGTGCTTCATACATAGGCAACACACAGAAATTGAAATCAACGATCTGATCCTGATTTATGGCAAGCACCAGGGAAGGAACACGAACTTTAGAAATCTTATCCCCTAAATCATGCTCTAAAAGAGCTTTATTTCTCCATACCAGGTCGTTAGCATCCCAATCATGAGCATCCTTCTTCCTCTCCCCAACCCCATCGGAAAATTCACTCCGGGACTGGAAACACACCTCATAATTTCCAGGGGATAGTGACCAGAGAAAACTGAGGTTAGCTGTTTTTTCCATGACTTTAACTGGATTTTCAGAGTAATTTCCATTATCATATCCAGAGTCATCCTGAATTATCTGATTCATAAGATCATAAACTCCGTACATCCGGTTGGAGATTCTGTGACTGGTTCCATTAAGTATCAGGAAATCCATAACATCAGGGTACTCAATCGCCCAGTTAAGGGCCTGGAAACCACCCATGGATGTGCCCATAATACCTTTAAGATGTTTAATTCCCAACCCAATGGTTATGAGCTGATAATGGGCTTTTACCATGTCTTTGATGTTGTAGTGGGGAAAGTCTGTTCCCTGGCCTGATGTGGATGGACTGGATGAACCTGGTGCCCCCAGGGCCGTTGGGCTAATAACATAATAATGATTGGTGTCTATGGCTTTACCCGGACCTATTACACTGGAAAGGTTTTCCACTGAAGTGTAATCCCCACTCCAGCCATGGAGGTAGATAAAGGCATTGGTAATGTTCCCTTCATTGTCCAGTTTTTTAATCCCCTGTGTAGCATATTCCAGTTTCAATTCCGGGACTAGTTCCCCAGATTCAAATTTAAAATCCTTTATTGTGAAATATTCTGGTTTTAACATGAAATCATCCTAATTCATTATCCGGCCATTTGTACGGCTTTATTTGTTATTATTATCCCAATATTATGGTGAAGATTCAAAAAAGGTATTCCTTAATCGTATTTGTGAAAAATTACTTGGTTTCTAACTTTTTGAATTTGATGATGGTGGTGGAAAGGTACTTCCCATTTCGGGCAAAGCCATCGAATATCTCTTCATCTGCCATACCACAGTTTTGAACTGATATAATTTCTTTATCCCGTGGGTCCTGATTTACTATTTCCTCCAGCATAAGGGAGTGGCGGGATGTTTTCATGACCACTGCAGTGTCCGCGTGTTCCAGGATCTCTCCCAGTCTCTGGTCCACCTTGGGCACCACCAGGATTATTTCATCCTTCTCACCCAGAGTGATACCGGCACTGGCTGCACAACCGGTGAAGGAATTAATCCCCGGTATCATCTCCACCGGGTAGCCACGGTCTCCAATTATCCGGGCCACATAAGAAAATGTACTGTAAATTGCGGGATCCCCCAGGGTTATAAATGAAACATCCCGGCCTTCATCTAATTCACTGATAATTAACTCAGCAGCTCCAGCCCAGTAGATTTCAAGAGCTTTTTTATCCTCTATCATGGGAAACAGTGGTTCTATGATACCATATTCGTCACTGCGCCCATCCAGTATTCCTTGAACTATGGATAGTGCCACGCTAGGTTTTTTCGGGGATGATTTAGGTGAACAAATCACCGGGACACTTTCCAGTGTTTTCACTGCCTTAACTGTGAGTAATTCAGGGTCGCCAGGACCCACACCGATACCAATGAGTTTTCCTTTATTCATATTCATGATAACACCGTATTAGAGTAACTTTAGAATAACTAGTTTTCTATTTTATAATCATAATTAATGGTATTAGTCTAGATTATCTCCCAATAGATATAGATATTTTTAATTAACACCGATCTAACTTAGAATAACAATATTAATAAAAGATTTTAAAAAGTTAATATAAAATTATGGTTAATAACCACCCTCAAAAAAAGGTATTATCACCATCACATTTAGATCAAAGCCTTTTAAAGGTATTATCCAGATTAAATTTAAATAAACCCTTAAAAAGTTTATATGAGAAACTATTTTTAATAGAATACTACTCACACGCTGGGAAACTTTATGTATTTATACCATTACCCAAAATATAATTGGTTATGGATATCGGCTTTTTCTGTGACAAGTGCGGAATGATAAAAGACCGCTGCATATGTTCATCTGGAGACATTAGAGATAATATTCGAGTTAAAACACCTAAAATCTCCACATCAAGACTTAACGCTATCAAAAAAGAGTACCCCCATATAGATGATGATATTATTGAAAAATTCCCATTCGCTTCACCCCGTGAAGGTCAGCTGGAAATAATATCCGAAATACGGGACGCCGTAGACGAGGGTTACTCTAACATAATCCTGGAAGCAGGTACCGGAACGGGTAAGTCAGTGGTGGCCACCACCCTGGCCAGATTATACCACCCGGCCTACATACTCACCATGACCAAACAACTCCAGTCCCAGTACGCCGCAGAATTCGATTACCCCATGGTAAAGGGCCGTGGAAACTTCCTGTGTCAGAATGAGAATCTAGAATTCAGCTGTGACCAGGGAACCTGCCAGACCATTCCCAGCACCCAAAAATTCGCCTGTGACTATGGTATCAGTAAATCACCCTTTGATGGGGAGATGCACGCCTTCCAGGATGCCTTTGGATCACCACTTTATTTCCGTTCCAACCAGAGATGCCGTTACTGGGACCAAAAAGCCCAGGCCGCGGAAAGCTCCATAACCTTGATGAACTATGATTACGCCCTCCTGGAACTCAACTACGTGAAACACTTCGGTAAACGGGATCTGATGGTCCTGGATGAAGCCCATAACCTTGAAAACAAACTCATGCAGCGCCTGGAGGTTAACCTTTACAACCGTAGGCTGGAGAGGGAGATTAAAAAGACCATACCCCCCACTATGATGCAACACAGCGAGCCAGGGGAATGGATACTCTTCGTGGAATCACTCTACGAGGACTACCAGGACATTAACCTGAAACAGATTCCCAAAAACCAGGCTGACCGGGTTAACCGGATGAAAATGAACCTGAGTGAACTTACCCGGAACCTGGAGAACAATCCAGATAACTGGGTGGTGGACACCAGTCCCGGGGGAGTTTCCTTCAAACCATTAAGGGTGGACACCTACGCCAATGACCGACTTCTTAACCACGCCGATATAAGGCTGTTCATGAGTGCCACCATCCTGGACCAGGACCTGTTCTGCCAGTGGCTGGGTATTGACCCCGAGGAAACCTATCACCTGGAAATCAAGAGTATCTTCCCCCCATCCTCCCGTCCAGTGCACCTGAAACTGGTGGGTAACATGTCCCATCGTCTCATTAAACGCACCGCCCCCAAGACCATTCCAGTACTGGAGAAGATCATTGAACACCATAAATATGAAAGGGGCCTGATTCACACCCATAACTATAAGTGTCAGCAGTACATCATCAAACACCTCCAAAATCCCCGTTTAATGGGCCATAACTCAAAAAACAGGGAGCATGTTCTGAATCGGTTTGAACACAGTGCTGATCCCCGGGTACTGGTCAGCCCATCCATGAGTGAAGGAGTGGATCTACCCTACGAGAAGTGCCAGTTCCAAGTTATCTATAAAATACCCTTCCCTTACCTTGGGGATCCCCAGATTAACCAGCGGAAGCAACAGGACCCATCATGGTATGCCTATAAAACAATTATGACCCTCCTCCAAGCCTATGGCCGTGGGATGCGTGCTGAGGATGATTACTGTGAAACTTACATTTTAGATGGTAACTTCCGTATGTTACTCCGGAACAAGCTCTACCGGGAACTGGTGCCCAGCTTCTTCAAGGATGCCATACAGAGAGAATAACCCTTATGTTCATAGAATGAGGGGATAGTTTTAATATAAACTTTAAATAAACCATTACCTAGTATATTAATAATTATTGTTAGCTCCCGGGCCAATCCAAGTAATGAGAGGTATAATGAAAATGTCCGAACTTTCCAAGGTGGACATATACAGACAGATCGATGTTCTAAGGCAGAGCTTGCTGGACCTTACCCTGCGTAACCAGCTTTTAAACTTCCGACCCCGTAGCATGACTGTGGAGGTTAAAGAAGGAGAACTAGCCGAGATATACCACCGATTAGTTCTGAAAAAAAGTAAAAGGAAACTTTTACAGTTCATTCCCCGGGAAGAATTGGAAGGAACTTACCAGTCGACTGATTCTACGCACAAAACTGCTTCTTTTAACAAAGATGGGGAAGAAGAATCTCAAACAATTGTAATGGACCAGACCACGAGCAAATCAGCTAGTGAGATTGATAATGAGAATAAAATAGTGGATGGGGTAAATTTAACATCGCCAGCTGTTTCTGATGAACTAATTGAAAAATCTCCAGAGGATGTTCATGACGATTTATCATCAGAGATGGATGCTGAACTTACAATCTCAGATTTCCCGGACACCAATGAAATTAATGAGAGTCTGGCAACTGAAGAATCATCATTACTTTGGGAATCACCATCCTTAGATCAGGAAACCCTGGAAAAGAATAAAGAAATCTTCCTACCCACTGATTTAACTCCATCTGAGCTTCAACGCCGTTTATTTTATATTAACCAGCGTGCCAGGTCAATGATGGAAGAACAGGGATATAACATTCTATATTTGGCCATGGGATTCCTTAAATGGCAGGAAACCAACGGAACACCCGGAGATCGTGACGCACCATTGATACTCATACCTGTGGAACTGGAACGCAGGCGGGTAAAGGGTTCATTTAAACTCCGCTGGACTGGTGAGGATATAATCTCCAACATTTCCCTCCAGGCCAAGTTACTGGATTATGGGGTTGAATTGCCTGATTTCGAAATGGCCCGCACTCCGGAAGGTGTTGATGAATATCTGGACCAGGTAACCGAAGCCATTTCCCACAAAAAAAATTGGGAAGTTCGCCATAAGATATACCTCGGATTTTTCAGTTTCACCAAATTCGTGATGTACAAGGACCTTGACCCTGAAAGCTGGCCTGAGGACATGCCCCTTGAAGAAAATCCCCTGATAAAGGCCATATTCGACCCAACAGAGGAAGAAATTGGCCCAGGATTCCGAGAAGACCAGGTGGATATGAAACTATCTTCAGAGGATGTTTACCATGTGATGGATGCCGATTCATCACAGATCGCAGTTATCGAGGATGTGAAAAATGGTCGTGACCTGGTGGTGGAAGGACCCCCAGGTACTGGTAAATCCCAGACCATAGTGAACCTCATAGCCGAACTCCTGGCACGAGGTAGCACTGTACTCTTCGTAAGTGAGAAAATGGCAGCACTGGAAGTGGTAAAAGGCCGCCTGGACAGTGTGGGCCTGGGAGAATTCTGTCTGGAGTTGCACAGTAAAAAATCCCAGAAAAAAGATGTTCTGGAGAAGCTGGAAAGTGTGCTCCGCAATCCCAAACCTGTTGACCTGCCAATGGATGATGATCTAAACACCATTGAAGAGTTAAAGTCAGATCTTAACGAATATGTTACCCTACTTCATTCCCCCTATGCTAAAATTAAATGGACACCCTACCAGCTTTTCGGGTTTAAAGAGAAAGCACTGCATCACTTTGAGAAAAAAAATGCCAAAATGCCCCGTTTCACTATGGATAACAGTGAAAGTTGTACTTTACGGGAGTGGCAACGGACCATCAACAAGTTCAAGGAACTGGGAGAATTATATAAGCTGGTGAAACCAGTATCCTACAATCCATGGAAATTCACACGACCAGACCCCATACTGCCAGCAGAAGAAGAAGAAATCGAAAACATCCTCGAAGAAACGGTTGAAAAACTTAATGAACTCAATTTAAAGGCCGAAACACTTTCGACCATATCTGGAGTTAATATCCCAGCAACACTGGAGGAAATGGAACACCTCATTGCCGCGGTGGAGATAATCTCCTCCTTCCCCTCACTGGAAAGAGAACTCATCCTTAACACCAAATGGGATTATGACAAACTTCAAGTCTACAATCTTATTAAAAGCCTGGAAGAGTTTAAATCCAAGGCTAAAGGTCTGAGAAGATTTAAAAAAGAAGTGCTAGATGAGGACATACCTTCGCTACTAGTGGCTTTCCAGGAACAGAAACCTAAATTGCTGAAGTTCCTCAGTGGAGATTTTAAAAAGGCTAAAAAACGAATTGGTAAATTATACCAGGGAAAACCACCGGAAAATGATGAGATAATACTTCAGGATCTGGAGGAACTCATAAGCTGCCAGGAACTACGGTTGAAAATAAGGAATCAGGATGAACTGGCCAGATCCCTCTTTGGATCCCACTGGAAAGCCGAGGAAAGTGAAGCAGAAAATCTTCAGGACATATCCGAATGGATACTCAAATTCAGGAAAGCCCTTGAAGAGGGACGTATAACTGAAAAAATTCTTATTATCCTTGATTCGGTAGAACAGTATGAGATTAAACAGATTACCGAGGAAATGCACCAGGACTATGACCAGATCCTCCAGTACATAAATCAACTGGACAGCTTCCTCCACTTTGACCAGGATTCAGCATTAGGGGCTTCTTTAACCAAGAGCCCCCTTGATTATTTACTCTCACAGATTTCTCTCTTGAAAGTGGGACTTTCCGCCCTGCAGAACTGGTCTCGTTTCAGTTCATCCCGGATGGAGTGTCTTCAGACCGTGGGGAAAAATCTGGTGGAACTGATAGATAGGGATGAAATAGAAGCAACTGATATAATACCCTGTTTGGAGGGGAATTTCTCTGATTCACTCCTGCGCAATCTTTTTTTAGAACAGCCTTCCCTTTCCCGTTTTGTGGGTGATGTTCATGAGAAGAAGATCTCGGAATTTAGGGAACTGGACCGTAAAATCATCACCCTAAACCGTTTCCGCATAGCCCAGGAATTACACCAAAACCGTCCCTCCCTCTCCAGCACCGCATCACCACGTTCAGAGTTGGGAGTGCTTAAAAGCGAATTTTCACGAAAACGGGGACACATGCCCATTAGAAAACTATTGTCCGTTTGTGGGGGAATAATACAGACAATTAAACCATGTTTCATGATGAGCCCCCTTTCCATTGCCCAGTACCTGGACCCCTACAGTGTGAAAAATCTGCGCTTTGATTACGTTATCTTCGATGAAGCCAGCCAGGTGAAACCAGAAGATGCCCTTGGTGCGCTTTTAAGGGCTCGATGTGCAGTTATCATGGGTGACACCAGACAATTACCCCCTACCAGCTTTTTCGATATCCTGATTGATGTGGAAAGTGATGATTACGACCTGGCAGTCTTAGCAGACATGGAAAGCATCCTTCACCTCTGCAAACGCAGCTTCCCCTCCAAAATGCTACGCTGGCACTACCGCAGCCGACATGAATCCCTCATTGCAGTCAGTAACCAGGAATTTTATGACAACCACCTCCTGATTTATCCTTCACCCAGCCAGGATTCTGATAAGCTGGGATTGAAACTAGTACATCTTCCTGAAACTGTTTACGATAGGGGAAAAACAGCAACCAATAGAGAAGAGGCCAAAGCAGTTATAAAATCTGTGTTCAACCATTATAAGCAGTATGGAGACACCAAGAGTCTGGGTGTGGGTACCTTCAATGTACGTCAACAACAAGCCATTCTTGAGGAACTGGAGCTGCAACTCAAACTCAATCCTAGTATGGAAAAATACTTTAAAACAAACCAGGAGGAACATTTCTTCGTGAAAAACCTGGAAACAATCCAGGGAGATGAGCGAGATGTTATAATGGTTAGTGTGGGTTATGGATTTGACTCCGAAGGTCTTTTAAGCCATAATTTTGGACCAGTAAACCAGGATGGGGGAGAAAGACGTTTGAACGTTCTCCTGACACGTGCCCGTGAAAAGTGTTTAATATTTTCCAACTTCCGAGGTCGTGACCTGCAATTAAATTCAACTGCACCTTTTGGTCTTCGTGCCCTTAAGGAATTCCTGGAGTATGCTGAGAAGAAAACACTGCGTCAGCATGATATGGTTCAAACCACAGCTGATGATGCCTTTGAAGAAGCTATATTTGAATTCTTATCAGAGCGGGGATATGAAATTCACCGCAGGGTGGGCTGTGCTGGTTTCAGAGTTGATCTGGCTGTAGTGGATCCTGAATATCCTGGACGTTACCTTCTGGGTATTGCCTGTGACGGGCCAATGTATCAGACCAGCAGGGTGGCCCGGGACCGGGACAGACTCCGCCAACAAATTCTAAAAGGATTAGGGTGGCGTTTCTATCGCTTATGGTCTACAGACTGGTACCGAAACCGTGCTGAAGTACAGAAACGGCTCCTGGCGATAATAGAAGAACTTATGGGCGAAGAACGCCCACAAGAAGTTATTCCCCCCGTGGAAGAGTTGGAGATTGTTTCTCCTGTAGAAGGTGAAGAAGGCGGCAGAGTTAGCTCTACCGTGGAAGAAATCAACAATGATAGGGCCAGTGATCTTCCCCTTGTAGAAGACACTATTCATGTTGAAGAAAATGAAACCAGCCCCCCGTTAAGAGAAACTGATGATACTGCTCAAATAGTGGAAGAAACTGGTGAACTCTCTAAATCTATTGGAAAACTTGAAGAAAAAGATTCCACTATCGAAGAACCAGTGAACATATCCCCGGACATAATAGAATCTCCACCAGAAACTACCGAAGTTAAAAAAGAAGCAACTGATGAATTATCAGATTACACCGTTTGTGAAGACACTGGTGTTCCGGTTTCAGGAGAATTCCATAGTCAACCCGTGGGAGACATTGCCCGGGCCTCAATGAAGGTAGTGGAAATAGAAGGCCCCATCCATTATGATGAACTTGTCAGGCGCATTCGAACTTACTGGGGACTAAGCCGAGCCGGGCGACGTGTTCAGGAGGTTATGAAAGAAGCTATTAAACTGGGACTGATGGATGGTCAGATAATCCAGAAAGGCGACTTTTTATACTATAAAGACGCCCCGGTAGTGGTTCGCAGGAGAACCGGTCATCCTCCTGCCAAGATGAACCTTATAAGTCCTGAGGAAATCTCGGCTGCAGTGAGGATCATCCTGGAATCACAGTACGCCACCCAAACCGATGAACTGGTTCGTGAAGTTTCACGACTCTTCGGGGCTAAAGTAACCCGTAGTCCTGCCATAACCCGGATAAAGGGAGTTATCAATGATATGATCCAGAAGGGTGAAATTGAAGAACGACCAGATGGAATGGTTGATTTTGTCAGGGATTAACGTTAATATTTCTAATCAATATATGATAAATTAACCAAAGGGTTTTTCATTATTTTCTGCCTTTTTAACAACTTTTTCAATTCTTCTTTCCCGGGTTTCAACACGTTTAGCATTGGCGATCCAGTAAAGTACTTGTTTTTTTATTGAATCACTGTAGCCTTCATAAGATTCCCTAGCAGGAGGATTATCATTCAATGCATTTATTAAATCATCAGGAACTACTAAGTTATCAATATCATCCAGAAAATTCCATGAACCATCCTTTTTAGCAGATTCCACCTTTTCCAATCCACTGGATTTCATCATCCCCCTTTTTATAAGGTTTCGAACCCTCTGTTTGTTTAACTTGGACCAGGTACTGCCTGGTTTGCGAGGTGTGAAAACTTGCATGTAACGCTCTTCATCCAGGGCATTTACTTTGCTATCAATCCAACCAAAGCTTAGGGCCTCTTCCACTGCTTCCTCGTACTGTATTCCAGTTTGTTTACTGTTCTTTTTATGATAAATCAACCATATCCCCGGGGAAGTTTCATGGTTTTCACTTAGCCACTGCCGCCATTCCTCCCGGTCCCGGACAGTTAAACGTGGCAGTTGATCTAGTGATGATTTAGACATGTAATTAATTTATAGGGGCTGATATTGATATAAATGGTGATACAGTAGATTTGAATTAGCTAACTTTGAAATCATTAGCAAATAGGAGATACTTATAATGGAAGAAAAACCCCGACCCACCCGTTTTACAGAGGTTCTTGGTGAAGATGTGGATATGGCATTCAAAAGACTGGCGTCTGAAGTGTTAAAAGATGGTGCCTTGACCCTTAAAGAGAAAAGTATCATAGGACTGGCGTGTGCAGTGGCAGTTAAATGCGATTCCTGTGCTAAGGCCCATAAAAAACAGGCTCTAAAAGCAGGGGCCGGTGAAAGGGAAATTCTGGAAGCAGCAGCAGTGGCTGGTTTGGTACGTATGGGTTCTGGTTTCAACACCGCTTACGCACTTTTAGATGACCAGGAACCCATTAAGAAAATTCACTTTAAAGCAGGAAGTGAGGATGAAAAGAAGCAGAATAACCAGCCAGAAGAATATAAAACAATACAAAGGAAACCTGACGGATATCTGAATAGCATATACGGGAAAAAAGATCAGGAATAGAACTTAAGAATAATAAACGGACCTGGGGGGATTTGAACCCCCGACCTTGGGATCCGAAGTCCCACGTCATATTCCAGGCTAGACTACAGGCCCTATAAATCACCTATTAAAATAGGCAAGTTAGTTGTTAGGTGCTTTTCACTTATAAAACTATTCTTCTCGGGATAATAAAAAATGATCTCGTATTAAATGAATACTGGAGAAGGAAAAATAAGAGAAAAAAGAGGTTTTATTTCAGATTGTCATGATTTTCAATTCCTTTTAAGTAGATCAGCCCCCTGAAACGTCCACCAAAAAGGATCAGATATGTGTTCAACAACAAAGAAAGCGATAAATATATTAAAATTCCGCTAATAGACCCTGTTGTTAGTTTAAGGTAGGGGCTGGCAAAGGTGATTGTTAAACTCAAAACTTCCACTATTAGCGTGTAAATCACCAGGAAAGAGAGGTAAGTTCCCCATCCTATTTCCTTTATTAAGGAGAATATTTTTTTAAAATCAAAAACAGCGCGAAATTCATCTTCGAATGCCATGTTGGCCAGGGCCAGTATAAATACGATATTAATGATGAACCCCACAATAGCTAAAACCATTATAAAGAAAAGGTTTGTGGCAAAATCTTGAATACCTGAGAAGATTAAAATTAAAATGATGACGTAAGAGGGGATTCCGTATATTATACTCGCACCCACATAGTTCAAACCATCGGATATTAACTTTCCAGAATTATCAAAATCTGGCATTTCATCCACTCCAACAATGGTACTCTGGATTACTCTCAATGAATAACCAAGAGCCATTAATCCGGGAATGATTAGAAAACTCCCCAAATATAGGAGAAAAACTTTTAAGAAATTTTTAATATCTGTAAATGGAAAAACTATGGCATCTTTAAAGATCTGGCTAAAACTCATATTATTCCTCCCCATCTCCACACTATTTTGATTAATTAATTATTACTATTACTTATAAAGTTATTGAATCTAGTGGGAGATATGCTAAAATTAGGAGTAAACAAAATAGGATTTAATAAAAAAAATTATTTTCGGGAATAGTCATTGAAACACGGTATACAGACTATTTCACCATTTTCCACCCGAGCACGGTGTTCAGCTACTGGTTCTCCACATTTAGCACATTGAACTGATTTGAATATCCTCGCTTCCTCTGGAAGCTCCATTTCAACACTTTCCACCTTGAAGAGTTCGGAGGCAGGTGTTTTTAAAATCTTTTCAGTGAATAATTCCTTGGCCTTTAAAAAATTATCCTTCTCTTCAGGGGTGGATCCGGGAGAAGATGCTTTTTTACGCGCTTCGGAAAATTCGGGGGCAATTTCTTCGATGTTGTTCTTGAGTGCAATGCGCACTGCTTTTCCTGATTTCCGGTTAAGAAAGGTGTAAACCTGTTTACCATGGTCCTTGAATATGAGGTTACCCTTCCCCAGGGTGCAGCCAGTTACCACTTGGATGGCGTCCACACTGCAACTGTCATTTTCAACTATGGCCACCAGTTCTTCATCCTCTGAACGGGTTGATACTAATTCAGAGATGGCAATTTCAGCCACCCTGTAACCTATAGCTGATCCAGGACATGAATGGCCATGAAATCGTGTGACTTCAGAAAAAGGAATTATTTCACATTGTTTAACATCTTCCATATAACATCACTCCTGACTGCACTTAGGTGACAGCAGTTAATATCTTTGATCAAATAGTACCTTAGACGAATCTCACCACCGGATATGACCCGTATTAATAATTGAAATTATTTCCAGGCCAACAGTGGGAAAACTTATATCCCAAAAAAAGGAAGGGTTAGCCAAAAAGGGAATTTTAAGGGGTATTAATCCCCTATATCTCCGTATTTTTCATTGGATTATTCTAAATGTGGTCTGTGTCTTCTTTTTCCAGCGAATCTTCCATTTCATACTGAAGCTCTTCTTCATCCAGTGTTTCCCTAAAGATCAAACCGTAGGCCCGGTACATGAATAGATACATAAATGGGTAAACTATAAGGCAGGTTAAAACTAAGCCCACGAATGGTATTAAGGATACTAAAGCTGCCCCCACTGCGATCAGAATGTAAATAACCACCAGAATAATTAACAGCATTATGTAATTCAACCAGCCGATACTCGCTATCCTTCTCTTGATTTCTCCAAATCTAAGTGCTGCCCCTAATTCTCCATAGTAAGCCATGTTTGATATGGCCATTACCATTATGATCCCCACGATGAGCAGAATGACCAATCCGAGGAGCATGATGAGCAAACCTAAAATTTTCGTGGTGGATGATCCTGCAATTATCATGACCGCCCCTGCAATTAAAATTATTATGGGAATTGTTTGGTAGATTAACCCCACTAAGAACATCTTAAGCCCATCAATAAGCATTCCACCCCATTCCTTAAACTCAGGTGGTTCAATTTTCCCCATTATAGTAGTTTTTACTGTTCTAAGTTGATATCCCATCATCAGGATGGAGGCTGCAAGAGCAGGGATGAGGAGAAAATACAATAAACCCGAAGCACTGGCATACAACATTATAATTTCCATTGAAAGCTGGGAAATTAGAACTATTATTCCCAAAATTAACAAACGTTTCCAGTTAGAAACTGGATACTTAAACGCATCACCAATAATTTCACCTATATCCATATTTAATCAACTCCCCTGTGAAATACGAAACAAATACATAATTATAGATTAACGTTTTCAATTGGTTTTTACAGGAATATAAATGTTATTGTCCAGATTAAAAGTAATACACCAGGTTTTTAGTCAGTTAAATGACCAATAAAAAAATAGAAAACTAGTTTTAATGCTGTAAAAATCCGTTTAATATCCATGATTATCCTTAAATTTTTTTATAGCGGAGAATGTAAATTATAAGTCCAACACCCAGCACTCCACTAGCGGCAAACCCTAAAAACCCTAAAATAGGCATTCCCCATATAGTGGGGCCAGTGTTGATCTGGATAATCCATGAGGAGCCCAGGATCAGGGCCGCGATTATTATAGCCACCACCAGCTTGTTACTAGTTCTTTCAATGTCTTCAGAGAGTTCGTCTGTGTATCGGACTTTTATCTCCCCGTTTTCAACCTTGGCCACCAGTCGATTGATGTTTTGAGGTAAATTCTTCACCAGATGCTCCAGTTCAAACATGTTATCCATGAATACGTCTGCCATGTTTTTGGGGTTGAATTTTTGCAGGAGGAGCTTTTTCACCATTGGTTTGAACTGGGCAGTGGCATCAAAATCCCCATCAAGGGAATAGGCCACCTCTTCAATGAGGGATACTGCCCGGGCAATGAGGGTGAATTCCGGTGGAACCCTGGCCTGGTACTTGGTAATCAGGGGCAGAGCCAGTTCACTTAATATATGGCCCAGGTGTATGTCACTCAGACTGGCACCATAGTAACGGTCCAGTATATCCATTATATCCCTTTTAAGGACAGTTCTATCCACCGAGTCATTGATGATGCCCATGTAGATAAGCTGGTTGATAATGGCATCCACCTTGTAATCAATCACCTGGACAAAGAGTTCACCCAAGTCCTGCATGAAATCACGGTCAATGTGTCCCATCATCCCAAAATCAATGTAACATACCACATTATCATCTAAAACATAAAGGTTTCCAGGATGGGGGTCCGCATGGAAAAATCCATCCACCAGTAACTGCTGGAAGTAGGATTTGGCCACCCTCTCCGCTAATAGTTTGTTATCAAAGCCTTCCGGGTTTTCCATCACCTGGCTCATCTTGGTACCCTGGATGAACTCCATGGTTAAAACCAGGGATGTGGAATACTCCGGAAAGATGATTGGAGAACGTATACCCCCATCATCAGCGAAGTTAGCCTGGAAATTCTGGGTGTTCCGGGCTTCCAGACCGTAATCCATCTCTTTATGGATGGATTTATCAAATTCATCCACAATCTCCGGAACATTGAACACCTGAAGGCTGGGAATTTTCTTATGGACCATATCAGCAAGGTGATGCATGATAACTAGGTCTTTTTCCACCATATCCGGAATACCCGGCCGCTGCACCTTAACCGCCACCAGGGTGCCATCGGGTAAAACTGCACGGTGCACTTGGCCAATGGAAGCCGCAGCCAAGTGTTCTTCTTCAAAACTCTGGAATAACTGGTCTAATGGTTTTTCCAGTTCACCCTCCACAATTACCTTCACCGTGCCAAAATCAAAGGGTAAAGTGTCATCCTGGAGTTTAGTGAACTCATCAGCCATCTCGGGCCCCACCAGATCCGCCCGGGTGCTCATCATCTGCCCCAGCTTAACAAAAGTAGGTCCCAGTTCCTCGAAAACCATCCTTAATCGTTCCGGGGCAGTGGAATCCAGATCCAGATCAGAATCGTATTCATATAACAGGTCTCCCCAGCGGGAACCCTTCAGCTCCAGTTCGCCTACCAGGTTATCGAACTGGTACTTGGCCAACAAGTGTACAATCTCTTTCAAACGCTGGTAATCTATTTTTTTACGGGAAAAGGATATCATTTTTATCGCCCATCATTTAATTATTGTTCAAATTTTAATTTTCAATTTTTAATGGATCTGCCAGCACCGCCCCGATAAGTAAACCCATGGAGATAGCCACGAAGGTCAGGGCCACCATTATCAGGTTGGTAATGGATGCTGAATAGTTTTGCCAGGCCAGTGTTGCCAGGCTGATGAATCCCAGAGATCCAGGTACTAAAATCCAGAATGCAGGTATGATAGATACGTAGTAGGGTGTTTTGAGTTTTGAACGTTCCAGATATGTCCCCAATATGGTCATAATGGCTGAGCCTAAAAAAGCGCCGAAAAGTCCCCCCAGGAGGTAGTTTCCGGCTTGGAGTCCCAGAAAAGTGGCAGATAACACTATCAAAACTCCGAACATGTCACGGTTTCTTATGGACATTAAGAGGTACATTCCCAGGGTGAAAACCAGGACTCCGATATAGGGTGCCCACCAGCCAAGTGGAGTGGCCAGATAAGCTACCATGTACTCCCCTGGAGACAAGCCAACAACTTGAAGACCTAATATAACCCCAAACAGGAGGAGCAAAAGTATAACCACCCCCTGGACCAGACGGCTGGCACCAGATATCACATTATTAGCGGCCAGTTCGTACATTCCTGTGGCCAGAACCGCCCCCGGGATGAAGTAGGAAAGAGATGGCACCAGGATGGTTAGTGATCCCTTTACAATTCCCTGTTTCACACCAAAAAAGAAGATCATCGACACCAGGAAAGCAGTTAAAACTGGTAAAATAAGGGTGAGTCTGGGTTTGTCCTCAGAGTATCCTATAATCAAACCCACAATTACCCCTAATGCTCCGCAGAATAGTAACTCATTGGTTGTGGGTAAAAGTAGCATTCCCAAACCAGTGGAGTACAGTGCATATCCCAGGATGTGCCTTATGTAATTATGCTGGCGTTTAACATTTATTATTTCATTTATACGATTTATCCCCTCTTCAGGAGTGATTTCTGCATTTTCCGCCTGGTATATTAACTCGTATAATCTTGACACCTGGTCCAGGGGCAGGAGGCCAGGTTTCTGCCCAGTGACAGCCAGAGCCTTGGAATTCCCATCACTGATCTTGATGAGTACGAAGGTGGGGAAATCAATCACTTCCTGGGCCTTGACACCATAGGCCTGGCAAATATTCTTTAGAATAGCTTCAATGGTCATCACTGCTATTCCTGCTGCAGTCATAGCCCGGGCTATTTCGGTTAGAAATTCAAGTAATTGCGGTGGTAAATCACCCCCATCTGATAGATTGGAAGGATTTATGTGGGATGAATTAGTTTCAGGAACCATATAAAAATAACTCCCCATTGCTATAATAGATAATTATGTTTTAAAGATGATTAAATCTTTGGGAGTCTAGTAGAACTTGCATCCAAGCGAATAATGGAATTGATGGAGTTATGTGGATGATGAATTCCCGGCTCACCACCCCAGTGTAAGAGTTTTTAATGAAAGCGATCAAAAGGTTAGTGGTAAAGGACTGGTTTAATTAAAACCAAATTTTACCCCAAAAAATAACACTTACATTTCAATTAATTTATGAAAAAATTCATTATAAGGGATTATCATGCTGGCTAAACGTATCATACCCTGCCTGGACTGCGACCTCAACGTTCCCCATGGCCGTGTAGTTAAAGGAGTGGAATTTAAACAGATCCGCTATGCTGGAGAACCCGTGGAACTGGCCACCAAATACTATGAGGATGGAGCCGATGAAATCGTGTTCCTGGACATAACCGCATCCCACGAGCGTAGGGAAACCATGGCCGAGGTTATAAAGGCCACTACTGAAAATGTCTTCGTGCCCATCTGCGTGGGTGGGGGTATCAGAAAGCCCCAGGACTATGTGAACATGCTAAAGGCAGGAGCAGATAAGTGCAGTACCAACACTGCAGCAATACACAACCCTGATCTTATCAACGAAGCATCCAAGGTAGTGGGTAGCCAGGCCTGTGTCATTGGTATTGATGCCAAACGTCGTTACGTGGAAGACCCTAAAGAAAACGATGATCATGTTATTATCGAAACACCCCAGGGATACTGCTGGTATGACTGCAGTATCTACGGGGGCAGGGAATTCACTGGAATAGATGCTGTGAAGTGGGCTATGGAATGTCAGGAACGTGGAGCTGGGGAGATTCTTCTAACCAGTATGGATCGGGATGGTACCAAGGATGGTTACGATATTCCCCTGAACAAGACTATGAGCCAGATGCTGGATATTCCCATAATTGCCTCAGGTGGTGGAGGTAATCCAGAGCATATCTATGAAGTCTTTGATAAAGGTGAAGCAGATGCTGCTCTTGCTGCCAGTATCTTCCACTTTGATGAGTACCCGGTGCCTGTGGTGAAGGAGTTCTTGAAGGAAAAGGGTGTTGCGGTTAGGGTTTGAAACCTAACCATAGAAATTTTATATTAAGAAATTAGTTATCACATGCTCTTCCCAAACTGTGGAGTAATAGTAGTATTATAAAATAAATAAAATGAAAATTAAAATGCTCTTCCGAGGATTTAAGATAAATCAGATATAATTTAAGGGTTATGAATCAAACCAAAAGTTATTGACTGTAGACTCAAGAAGAAATTAAATAGGAATCATCTTATAAAACGTTACGTGAACCAATTCATAATACGTAAGTACTTTAACAAGCTTAATCATAAATATGGAGTAAGATTACGTGTGTAATTTATCATTCACCGATTCTGTAACACCAACATGGCAGGGTTTGCCATTAATATCATCAAATCATGCTTTAGACAAAATGATTGGCCTGGGCATGAGATTGTACGATGTTGCTGTATTATTAGAATATGGTAATGAATGCGGTGATAAACGAAAGGATGGTACTTACGAAATCTGTGAAAGGTGGCGTGGCAAGGAAATTAAAATCATTTTAACTCAAGATTACTCAAGATGGGTTGAAGATATGGCTTGGATTATAATCACTATCATTGAAAAACGATGAAAATGAAGAATAAATATACCCCCAAAAAAATCAAAAAAGTACTTCCTTCAGGTAATTCTGTAGAGATAGAAGTATTTAATGAAAATGGGTTAAATACTGTAAATCCTGCAGATACCAATAGATTACTTAATAAAAATGTAATTGAAGCCCCTAGTTTATCTTCTAAAGAATTAATATTGTTGTTATTAGGTGTTGACCCAGACATACCTATTAAAGAAACACTATTTATGAAAGAAGCTTTTCTTATGGAAAAAGAAGGCGCTTCAGAAATTGGATTAAATTTAGAATCTCTTAACTTCTTCCCTCATCATTATGGGCCATACAGTAAAGATTTAGATGATAGTCTCAAGGAACTTGATGGAGATATCATAGATATTCATTTAGAACATGGGAAAAAATTAATTAAACTAAATGAAAGTGGCAAAAAAATTGCAAAAAATTTATTGAAAGGAATGCCTCATGATAAGATAGAAAAGTTGAGATATAAACGTGTTGGTTGGGATCAATATGGAAATCGTGGCATTTTACTAAGAGTTTATCGAGATTATCCTGTTTACACTAGTAAATCTAAAATTAAGGAAGAATTGTTAGGGGAGAAGGAGTAATGTCAGAAATCATTAAAAAAGCTAGAGTGAAACATGGAGGTCGTCTTCAAGGGAGAGTAGTTAAAGTTTCTTCAAAAAAGAAATCTTTTGAAACTCCAACAAAAGCTCCTACATCAACGGAAATTAACGGTAAACGGAATATTAGTTTTGATGGCCCTTTCATGAATCCTGTTTTTGAAATTGCCCAGAGATATTTAAAAATAGAAAATGTTCATAGCTTACATAGAAAAAATGGAGTTTTTAGTAGGAAAATTTCTGAAATTAACGCATATGCTGATAGTTTAGTGGATAGATATTTAGTTAAATATTTCCCCCAAATTCCTAATGGTATAGAACTATCTGACAGAGATATAAGAACTTTAATTGATTTACAACTAGAATCAAATATTAATCTAATTACAATTCCTGAACCTTCTAATGATTGCAGTCCTGAAATATTTCAGAAAAATTTTACTGACTATTGGGAATACATCGCCGAAGTTAAACCAACTGCAACTGCTATGCCCTATCTAAGTTTAAAACAAGACCACGAATTATTTGACAATAAATTAAATATTTTAAAGGAGTATGAACACAGTTTACATACAATAGGCATCAAATTCGCATCTATGAGAGAATATAGGCCTAACTTAATGTCATTAGCAGAATTTAGCGAATATGATTTTTGGGTACATTGTTCTGCAGGAAGAAGAGTTTCAAACTGGCGTGAAGTATCTCCAGGGGGTCAGTTACATGCCCTTCAGAGATATGGTGTATGGGTACATTGTTCTGCAGGAAGAAGAGTTTCAAACTGGCGTGAAGTATCTCCAGGGGGTCAGTTACATGCCCTTCAGAGATATGGTGTAGACACCGTGTCAATAGAAATTCCCATGGGTGGTGGGGCATCAGACAAAGATTACACAACTACTAGATATTTTAATAGAACAGGTGTGACAATCCCCCAAATTATCAAATCTGTTGATTCAGAGGGGAATCTGCAATGTGGCTGCCCCATATGTTCTGGACAGAATCTTGAAGATGTTGCAGGAAATCTTAATAGATTCACTTCTGATAAAAGACCTTTAAGGTCTGTTGTGAGCGATTTTTCTAAAGTTCATGAAGTTTTTGCATCAACAAGTGAATTTGATGTTTCTCGACAAAAAATTAAAGAAGATTCATTAAAAGATTATTTTAACGAAAAAGAAGGCCTTAAAGACCATTTAGACTAAATATTTCATCTTTTAATAAAGATGTTAAAATCATTTTAAGATCGCCTTCTTGACGTTAAAATTTATTTAAGATAATAATTCCTTTTTTATTAATCAAATATGTTCTAGTATGTATAAAAAGCAGCATAACAACTTGTAAATCAAATCCACCCACCAAAATCAGAAGGTTCTACATTGAAAAAACGAAAACACATCTTCCTTGACGACAATGCCAAAATCGGCAGAATGGAAAGGAAAATTAAAAAATACGATAGATACAAGTCTCATCGTGAGAAGACTGCTGAGGAAGACTTCCGTCTGCAGGGGAAACTGGCCATGCTTAGCGTGGTGGCCAGTAACTTTATGATGACCGGTCACAGCCCCACCATGGTCTTGACCAAAAGGGAAGAAGGGGACGAGGTTATGATGCCAGTGGGTGGTGGTCAGAAGGACCGGGCCCGGGAGATAATCTGTAATTCAGATTTCCGTAAACTCTACCGGGGTGGTAAGGGTCGTAAAACCGATCCTCTCATGATCGTAACCGCCATTTGCATGTACGTCATGAGACAGGACAACCCACGAAGGGGAGATATCAGGTATTCCAATGATTTTATTAGGAACGTAGGAGTAACCAAGGACATATATCAACATATAAGCCAAAAACTGGATGTTAATCAAAATTCATAGATTTGATATGTCCAGCTATAAATGATGCAACTCGGGTCCATTATCTTCTAAATGTTCTAAGACTAAAAAAAATCCCCCTAGATTAATCCTTAACCTTTCACTAAATTCAAAAAAGTGTTTAAATGTTTTTATATCCCCTATCATCATTACTATTGTGTAACCTACTTTTAATCTTGTAAAATGTCTAATGCGTCAATTAATAAGTTTGCATCATCTTCTTTTTTAGATACCGAATCATATAGATAAGTTTCGTAGATTAGGGTTGTTATTCCTTGATTGGCAATAGGTATTGTGACATATTGAGGGCTAGTAGGATTGGGCGGGGTGTATACAGCTAAAAATGGCATTTCAGTAATTATTTCATTGGCATATGTCATGGTTATGGTGATATTGGAGATGGGGTATAAAAATCTTGAATAGGCGTAACCGCTTTCATTGCCCCTGTTTTCATGATTATCTACAACCAACATGGGATTTTCACTGGCAACATCAGGAACTATGAAATTCTGACCTAATAATTGTCCGTTCATTCTTCCTTTGCTATAATCACTGGCATCCTTAGTTACATGAACCATATAAATAACGAATCGTTTAGTAAGACTTAATGACTTGTCAATTAACGTATTTATGATAGCAGTATGTATTCCGTTTTCCAATGGATGTATTCCCACTATAAGGACAATAGTCTGAGTAGAGGTTAGATTTCCATAAAACGCCTTTTCGACATAACCATAAAGTGTGCTACCTATTACGTTAGTACCATTTACCCAAGTATTTACTGTAATGTAACTGGGTAGTGTGCTGTTGTTAACCTCATATAAGTGGAGAATTCGGGAAAATGCATAGATTAGTGTTTCAAAGCGTATTTTTCCTAAACTTGTGGATGCATAATTGGGTGCTACCCCATTGGAATACATGAAATTTTTAACTCGGTTTGCAATATCTAAGTATTCTGTGGAGTTTACATTCCCGTTTCTTATGGTTTCTAATGGATTTTCAGCGTTACCAAAGTTTTTAAGAATAATAGAAGTGTTTAAACTGGCATTAATATTTAATACCGCTGTGGTTGTGAGGCTTAAAAATTGTGGCATGGTTATCTGCCTTCCAGAAATTGTAACATAGTTCGGAAGACAATCATTAGTTTCAATAAATGTTTTTACCCGGCCTGATGCATTATTAATATTTTCCATACTAACAAAAACAGTATTTGGATTAGAAACAACATTCCAAGTATTCATTGTAATGTAATCTGGCAAAACACCGTTTATTTTATAAGAATTCAATATCTGTGCATAAAGATAGATTAATGATTCATAACGAATTGTTCCAGTGCTAGTTGATGCATAATTGGGTGCTACCCCATAATTGTTTATAAATGTATTAACCCGGTTAACAATGTCCAAATATTCGGTTTTGTTAATATTCCGGCTGCCGGCGGTTTCAGAAGGATATGCAGGATTATTACAACTAGTAATTGGAATGGTGGCATTTGAATCATTATTAATATTCAACACGACAATGGTTGACAAATGTAAGTACTGTGGCATACTCACCGGGTTCTCACCAACATCCACACCACTTGGAATAGTATGATTCGCTTCTACATAATCTTTAACAACACCCGATGCATTACACACTTGTTCTGTAGTCACATTCGCTGCTGAAACCGCGTTAAAACTTAAAAACAGCAATATGCACAATAGTGAAACTGTAAAAATAATTTTTCTCATTTTACTTCCCCTCATTTTATACAAATTACTATTCTATTGAATAAATTTCCCCATACCATAAACATATAATCAAAAAATCATTAAGCTTGTCCTGTTTTATCTAACATATATGCTAAAGCACTAATTAATTGGAAAATTCCTGCCAAAATAAGCAGAATACTAGGCAAGTATGAATTTTTTAATTTTTTTGGATTTTTCCTTTTTTCATATAGAAAGGCAATACCCCCAATTAAAAAACATAACCCCGAGAGTAGCCTAAGATAAAAAATCATACCCATCATGAACCCTCCTATTAATTGTATTCCCATATTCTCCCATTATATGGAACGCCCATTATCATGCTTATTTAATAAATAGGAATCCTTTCAACCTTTACTTCTAAATAGATGGTTTCAGAAGGATATGTCGGATTATTACAACTAGTGATAGGGATGGTAGCATTTGAATCATTATTAATATTCAATACGGCAATTGTAAGTACTGTGATATACTCACTTGGTTCTTACCACAATCACTGGGAAATTGAATAATTTTTGAATATCATTATATGGGCATTATATCCACTCTGTGCAAATAACTGTAAGTTAAAGCAAATACATAGATTATGAGAGTTCCTATTGCGTAATAATATTCGTTTGAAATATAATTAGGTTTAATTAAGAATATATAAGTGAGTAATGACCCTGAAACTAGGATCAAACCTCCTAAAGTAACGAATAATAATATATAAAAATTTTTATAACTACTGAAAATAAGGACCAACATGAGAATTCCCATTGAACCTGTAATTAAATATGAAGGGTTTCCCGAGCTTGAAAATCCGAAGAATCTAGTTAAAAAAGGGATAGCCACTACAAAATAAATAAAAGTCCATATATTCGTTTCCATTGAATTACCTCTTTTTTTATTGAGTTGAAAAGGATAAGAAAAAATTTTTCTTATCCATGATAGTTTGCTAGAAAAACTACAAACCGGTCATGTGGTGGAGTTGAGAGTCATATGGCTCATCTATCCATGATGGATCTTGTCCGGCATTCCATGCATCGAAAAAAGCACCACCAAGCACCCCATAAACAGTAGAAGCCGCACCCACTGCTAAAGCCACACTAGCACCTCCTGATGGCAATGCAGTAGCACCTCCACCTAGCCCAAGAGCTATCATTGAAGCACCAAGCCCTACTGTTGCAACAACCCCATTAGCTACCTTTTGAGCTTTATAAAGGTTGAAATATTTGGTGTCTTCAACTATTTGGTAGGTGTAGTAAGTTACCTTTTTTGGTGGTACATAATGCGGTATTTTGAGCCAGAATCCAAAGCTTATGGTACGCCAATATACTTGAAGTTTGAAATATCCACCTATAGGTATTCCCCATAAATATCTAGTTGGGATAAATTGCAAAGAAACTTTGTAAGGTATTTTTATTGTATAACCTACCCAACGATAAGTATAATACCAATATCCCCCTACCCACTTCGTATGTTTCACTGCTACGGTATGCCAAAGGGCTTTGATGTTTCTCATTTCATCATCAGTCAATATTGTAGCATTTGCAGGTGCTTGACCATTGATTATCAGCGCTACTCCCATGTAGAGTTCGTTGAATTTATCAAGGCTCATTTCAATGTACCCTAAGTTGGGGTCAAATAGATAAACTGTGGTGTTAGTAATGTCGCGTACGATTTCAAAGTGCTTAGTTCCATCTATATTCAAAACTACTAAATAGTTGGGTTGTAGCTGATCAATAGTTAATCTAGCCCCAATCGCAGTTAAACCTTTAGATTGTGCTGCTATTTTAAGACCATAGAGACTGGTTCCAGTTTCATCAGTTTCTGCTATTTTTGCAATTTCCGCTTCAGTAGTGAAAATTCCCATAATTTTTAGGATTGTGGCAAGTGCTGCCGGTCCACAAGTGTAGATGGTGGTAGCCATTACCATCTCACCATCATCCACTACTGAAACATCAGTCAACCAATTACCAGTGAAATTATTTCCCGATATTGCAGTGCCAATGGAGTTATGGTAGATTATTCCGGCACCATTATCAGATAGCGTGTTGCCAGTTAAGAGGTTGTTGTTTGTATCATAGAGATAAATTCCCACCCAGTTGCCAGTGACATTATTGCCAGTGATATTGTTGTTGTTGGAATGATAGAAGTTATACCCATAGTAATTATCAATCAAAGCATTCCCGTTCATCACATTATAATGGGAATTGAAAAGGTATACTCCGTTTTCATTGGCCCTTATAATATTTCCAATTAAATTATTACCTGTAGATTTGTATAATACTATTCCATAATAACTATCTTTGATGATATTTCCATTTAAGGAGTTACTTCCTGATTCATATAAGTAAATTCCCCTATTACTCTCTGATATGGTGTTGTTAATGAGGTTGCTATTAAATGCATGGCTTAAAGATAAACCGTAGGAATCACTGGAACTGATTATGTTTAATCCTAGTATTGTTGATCCACTTCCGTCATTATTTATTAAAAAAACACTTCTATTTTCATTTTTAGCTTTGACCTTTACAATGGCACCATTAGCTGATTTAATGGTAAGCCTTTTGGTTACTGCAACGTTTTCTGTGTATATGCCCTCAGTTACAATAATAGTATCACCATCAATCGTATCTGGATCATCTATTGCTTCCTGGATACTGGCAAAACTTTCCATCGTACGATTGTTGTAAACTCCCATTATGTTTACACTGGTAATGTTAACTGATTTGGAGAGTGTCTGATTATCTAGGGTTACGGAAACATTAGCCAAACCTGCTGATGACCCCGTAAGTTTTAATTCAGCTTTACCTTTCTTGGTAGTTCCAGAACTGTTAATAGTTCCAATTGTTGTATTGAAGTAAATAGGTATGCCATCAGGTATATTACCCTCCGGTGATGTGTCGTTTCCCTGATTATTATGTGTTAAATCTGCTGTTATTTGGTAATTGTAGTTTGTTCCGTTACGATCAGAACGATCAGTGAGGCTGGTAATGGATAATACCAACCAAGGATCATATGTAACACTTCCCCCAGTAATACAAAGGTCACTTGGGCTATTTGAAGAAACCAAGGGGTTATTGGACCCCCACCAGTTATTAGTTGCATTAATAGTCCCATTACCCACATTATAAAGTCCATATCTACTGTTACCCACAATCCTATTGAAGTGCACTTCTGTTGATGAATTATTTAGATAGATTCCATCCAGATTAGTATAGACATTATTGCTGTATATCCTGTTTTTATCTGAGTTTTGGATGTTGATTCCTGTAGAAACGTTAGAATGTATCTTGTTACTGGAAATTTCATTATCAGAGCCTATGTTTATGAATATGCCGCTGTTGCTGTTGTTTGATATTTCATTTCCAGAAATTAGATTTTCTGTGGAGTTGTACACGTAGATTCCATTTGTGCTGTTTGTGATGTTATTCCCGAATATCTGGTTTTCATTGGAGTTGTTGATAAAGATACCCACATTATAAGTGGATCCATTTATTATCAGATCTTGTATTGTTGTGCCGTTTGCACCGATGTTTAATGTAAAAACAGGCAAATTAGGATCTAATGCCTGTACTGTTACATTAAATCCATAAATTGACCTTATAGTGATTTTTTTGTTGATCACAATATTTTCTAAATAGTTTGTTTTTTGTAACCAGATAGTATCACCATTGACGGTGTCCTGGTCATCGATTGCTTCCTGTATGGAATTAAATAACTCCTGGGTCCTGAAATTAAATGTCCCATTAGGGTTAGATAACGCAACCCATGGAATTACAAAAACATCTTCAGGAGCATTTTTAGTGGCATTGTAAGAGACCATAATCTTAGAGAACATGTAAACAAGGGATTCATAGCCCATAATACTTCCCACACTGGTATCAGTGATATTATTTGGTGCCGTTCCATTGGAATTCATATAGGATATGATTTTACTGGCCATATCTACAAATTCATCATTGAGTATGGTTCCAGTGGTTATGTTTTCTGTAGGGTTTGTTGGGTTTCCAACACTTTCTAAAATTACAGATACATTTAGATAATTTTCAATATTAATAGTTGATTTAGCTGCGAGTTTTAAGAATTGAGGTATCGTTATCTGCATTCCTGCAACAGTCACAGTACTTGGAAGTGCATGATTGATGTCAACATAAGATTTAACAGCTTCTGAAGCATTTTTAACTTGATCGATTGTTATAAAGACCGTACTGGTATTGGATATCACTGCCCATGGATTTACTGTGATAGATTGGGGTAATGTTTTAGTTGCATTGTATGAACTTATTATTTGGCTGTACAAGTAGACCAAAGATTCAAAACGCACGTCCCCCAAGTTGGTTGTCCTATAATCCGGTGCTTGATTATTGGTATACATATAGGAGATTATATTATTCGCCAGATTAACGTAGTTCTCGCTATTGATTATTGGTTGTTTATTTATGGTTTCAGAAGGATTCGAAGGTAAGTTGTAGTTTTTAAGGGCAATTGAAGTGTATAGGGAATTATCTATGTTTAATACAGTGGAAGTTGTTATTTGAAGGAATTGAGCCATATTTACAGTTATTCCAGCGATTGTGACAGAAGTTGGTAATTGATGGTTAGTTTCAACATAGGCTTGCACTGTTTTGGCAGCATCTTGTATCTGATCTAAATTGAAAAATACAGTGTTTGTATTGGAAACAACGGCCCACGGTGTCACAGTAACATTCTGAGGCAATGCTGTCTTATTTCCATAATAATCTAAAATTAATGAGTACATGTAAACTAATGATTCATAACGCACATTTCCCAGATTACTTGATATACAGTCCGGTGCTTTTCCATTTGAATCCATATACGAGATTATACTACTCGCATAGTTGATGAAGGAGGTATTGTTAAGGCTTCCTCCTGTCACGGTTTCTGATGGGCTGGTTGCTGTATTATAATTCTGTAAAACAATTGTAGCGTTTAGTTTCCCATTTATATTTGTTACTGCTGTAGCTAAAAGTTTCAAGAACTGAGGCATGGATACTTGTGTTCCAGATAAGGTTACATAACTTGGAAGTGCGTGATTTGTCTCAGTATATGTTTTAACCGTTTTGGACGCATCTTTCAATTGATCAATTGTTATGAATTTGGTATTGGCGTTTGAAACAACCGACCAAGGCCGTACTGTGACAATATCCGGTAAAGTGTAATTATTTGCTTTGTAAGAGGTTAGTATTTGGCTGTACATGTAGATAAGTGAGGGGTAATTTATGTTCCCAAGACTGCTGCTTTGGTAGTTGGGTGCTCTTCCATCACCATACATGAAATACTCAACCAATCTTGCAAGATCAAGATACTGTGTCTGGTTGAAGCTTCCACCAGTAACTGTTTCTGGAGTATCTGTAGGAAGCCCATAACTCTGCAGAACTAACTGACCAGCATATGTACCGTTTATATAATGTAGAGTTGTGGTTAAAAGTTTCAGGAATTGGGGCATACTCACAATAGTTCCAGCAATATTTATATTACTTGGTAGTGCATGATTAGTTTCTATATGTGTTTTTACGGTTTCTGCCCCACTAATTATCTGCCCAACATTGAAAGTTACTGTACTCGGATTTGAAATAACTGACCATGGCAGGACAGTGACATACTGTGGAATCTTATCGTAGACGTTGTAGTAGTTTAAGATTTGGCTGTACATTAAAACCAGATCTTCATAACGCATATTTCCCTGCGTAGTTCCTGCATAGTTTGGTGCATAACCATTGGAATACATGAAAGAGATTATATTGTCCGCAACGACAAGATAATTTTCTTGGTTAATCTTTCCACTGGTTAACGTTTCTGAAGGACTAGGGGCGGAGTTGTAATTTTGCAGAATAAGTGATTGGTATAAACCTGCATTGATATTTTTTAATGTTTTAAGTTCAAGATTCAAGAATTGAGGCATTGTAATTTGAATACCCGAAATTGTTACACTGGCTGGAAGTGCGTGATTGGTTTCCACGTAAAGTTTAACAGAACTTGCAACGGTTTTTATTTGGCCCATAGTCAAAAATACAGTGTTTTGGTTGGTGACTGTTGTCCATGGTGCCAATGTTATGTAATTGGGTAGTCGTAGGTTTTCACTGGCAGAGTTTATAATTTCTGCGTACATGTAAACCAGTGATTCATATCGTATGTAGCCCCTTACGGTTGTTTTGTAGTTGGGCGCGTATCCATTAGTATCCATAAAATCGTTAATAGCAGTTGTGGCACTTAAATAGTCTGTAGCGCTGAGATCACCGCCGGTAATGCTTTCGTAAGGGTTTGGGGCTGTGTTATAATTTTTTAATACAATTGATTGGAATAAATTTTCTTTAGCATTGATGAGGTAGAGAACTTCAAGTTTCAAAAAGTTAGGCATGGTAATTGTGGACTGGGAAATCGTCACATGTTCAGGTAATTGGTGATTAGTTTCTATATATGATTGAACAGTGTCTGCAGCATTTTTTATCTTGTCCATGGTTATAAAAGTGGTATTGTTATTGGCAACAACTGACCAGGGTACAATTCTAATGAAGTTAGGTAATGCCTTTGCCACTTGATAAGATCTTAAAACCTGTGCAAATGTGTAAACCAGTGATTCATAACCCATATTACCTAAATTAGTTGTTATATAATCTGGAGCTCTTCCATTTGAACCCATATACGATTTAACACTATTTGCTAAGCTAATATAATCGGTTTTTGTGAGATTACCAGTTGTACTTATGGTTTCTGAAGGATTGGGTGCTGAAGTATAGTTTCCTAAGGGTAGGGATGTAGTTATGTTGGTATTGAGGTTTATTGCCGCCGTGTTGATTAGTTGAAGGAATTGTGATATGGTAATTGTCTTTTCTGCTATTGTCACGTTTGCTGGTAGCTCATGATTGGCCTCTATATATGATTGAACAGAATAAGAAGCGTATAACAACTCATCTATAGTAACACTGGGTGGTGCTGCTGCATTAATAGTGTAAGTTGCAGTTTGTGTTGTACCTGCATTGCCTGATGCATCAAGTCCATAATACTTCAAAGTTGTTGATCCTGAATTTAGGTTTAATGTGACTGTTTTAACCTGATTATTCCAAGTAGCGCCATTGTCTACACTATAATAAACTTTAGGATTAGGATCAATACTATCATTGGCTGTTAAAGTCACATTTTTTAAAGTATCATAAGTGCCGGATGGTAAGTTATTGGTTACAGATGGGGGGATATTATCTATTACTACACCCGTCGAATCCGTACCGGAATAGTAAACTACACTTACATAATTCGGCAATTGGTTGTTAATTAAGTAATAATTCAAGATTTTTGCATACATATATACTAAGGATTCGTAGCGTATGTTTCCTATACTGCTAGATGCATAATTAGGCGCTACACCATTATTGTTGATGTAATTACTAACTCGATTAGCAATATCAACGTATTCTGTTTTGTATACGGTGCCCGTTGCAGATCCTGACGGACCTGTGGGATTACTTACAGTGGCAATATCTACGGGAGTGGTTACACCTTGATTAAGTTTTACCGTGAATTTAGTGGCTGTATTTAAATATGAAGGCGTGGTACTGTTTTTATCTGATATATCCACATATCCCGGTAGTTTATTATGGGCTTCAGTATAGTTTTTTACTCCAGAAGAAGCAAGTTCTGACTCAGTAAGATTCAAACTTGTTGCTGAAACAGCCCCCATGAATAAGATGATTATTATAAAAAAACTCAATAATATTATACTCTTTTTTATATCCATTGTTTCCCCCCGATTACAGTGAATAAAAATTTATGATTGTTTTTAAAAATAATATCATTAAAAAAAACAAATAATGATAAAATTGACTTTATTAAAAACTTAAATAGATTTTTATTTGATATTTTGATTCCCCCCGATCTTAATAGTGATAAATTTCTATTAAATACATTTTTACATATCACCCTTTTTATTTAAACCTTATTTATAAATATTTCGCTTTTAAATTGAGATTAAAAAAGCCATAGGATTTAGTTTACAGTTTAAGACGGAACAAAAGTGTTTAAAAATTGATAATAATCAGTAATATTTTCTTATTAATACTAATTACATCATAAATCGCATTAATTCCTTATTCGTCAACTTATAAAAAGTATTATCTAATAATATGAATAATAGCATTAAAAATTAGTAAATCTTCCATCCATAGAACTATGCAATAATTTACTAAATTTAGTTTAAAAGACTTAAATAACCTAAAATTTAATAAAATAGAAAAATAGCATATAATATTATTTTAATAGTCTAAATGAATTTAATAATGCAATCTAACCAACTTATAGAAATAAACGTTTTCAATACAAACGTATCGTATGTTTGATAATGTAGAATAATAATTTCATCTGAACTACCAACATTAATAACAGATTATAATAGAGCACGTCATGCGAAAGGACAACCCACGAAGGGGAAATATCAAATATTCCCACGATTTTATTATGAATTTTTGAGTAACCAAAGAAATATGTCAACATATAAAATCAAAAACTGGAAGGTAATCAAAATTCGTGATTTTTGATGTGTCACTCTTTATCGTGATAACAAAATTTTGGCTACAAATTTCTATTTTGATTGTTTATGATTATTTTTCATCCTTGCATTTAATCCCATTATAGTGTAAAGCCATACACCAACGTAGCACAAATAAATATCACACCGAAAACTGAAAATACAAGAGAATAATTAATAAACCTACGTTTATCTTTAGATATTCCATTGTTTTCATCTAAGGCTTCAGAAATGTTTGAACATAACTGATTTAAAACTTCACACCTTTTATGTAGATAATACTCTCTCTGTAATGTTCCAGGACTAATAGAGCTGATACTAACAACTCGAAAAGCGTACGCTGCGTGAATTATCGATAAAATAATTAAAAAATAAGAAAGTGCAACTCCAATTAAAAAAAGTTGCAGATTTACATTAGTAGAGGATTTTACGAATTGTACTACTGATAAACTAAATAAAGAAAGTAATGTTCCATTGAAAGCTATTATGCCAATTGCTTTATTATTTAACCCATCAAGAGACTGAATACCTAAATCATATTGCCTTACAGCTTCCGTGTAAAACGCATCTATTGTTTCTTTATCTGGTTTATTAACCATGATACAACCTTAATCTTCATCCAGTTCTACATGTGATTTTATTTTGACATCAGGCTTAGGTGGTTTTGATGTTTCCTTTTTACGTTTTTCATCTTCTTCCGACATACAATCTCCTTTTTATTTTTTCTTTTTTTCTTGTATAGAGTTAAGTAGTTCCATTTTCAATAGGGGATCTACCTTTGGTGGCTGATTTTTTTTATTTGATCCATCCGATTCAGTTTTTTCATCTTCTTCCGACATGAAATCAACTCTACATAAATCTAGAATAAAATTTCTTGAGATTCTCAAAATATATCAAGTATTTAAATAGTACTTATTGTGTTTCTATAAATAATATTTATCATGACACCTATAAATTAAATTTTTAAAATCTAAGCAATAAAAAATATAATTAAGTACAGTATGGAACAGTGAAAAGTAACTAATGAGATATTCCTTATTCCAACGATTTTATTAGGAATGTTGGGGTGACCAAGGACATATATCAGCATATAAGCAAAAAACTGGGCACTAAGCAAAATTCGTGATTTTTGATGTGTCGCTATATATAGTGATAGCAAAATTTTGTGCTACATTTACTTTTGATTACACTACAACAATATTCAACCTAACATGGCAGGGCCATGTAAATTTAGGGATAGAGATAAAACTTATTGAATTTATTTGATAATAAAATATTCCTTTTTGAAAACATCCTCTTACCCCACTCCTAATCACTGTTTAGTGGTAATTTACTGATCTTCCAGGCCACAAAGCCGCCTAAAATATTATAAGCACCTTGGAAGCCGGATGCTCTCATTTTATCCAGGAAATATCCTCCACGGACACCACTTTTACAGTAGATCAAATAAGTCTTATCTTTATCCAGTTTTTCCACTTTACTCTGAAACTGGTGGCCATCATAATCCAGGTTCACTGCCCCGGGAATGTGTTCCTTTTTAAAATCTGTATAAGGCCTGATGTCCAGTATTATAATTTCTGGTTCTTTTTCCATTAAATCCAAGGCATTTACAGGAGTTATAGTAGTGAATTTTACCATGTATTATCACCACTTTATTATTAGTTTTAATTACCTTTCCATTTTTCCATGATCATCTAAAATTCCAGTATTCTGAAAAGAATAATTGTTTGAATAAAATGGATAGGATGAAAACATCTAGCCCCCTAACCCTTGGGATTAGTTCAGATTATATCCCCCATAATTATAATTGTCAGAATTATGCCATCATTCATGGCCCAAAAAGTGAATGTGACAAAAATTCACCCTTTTGCATCCGTAAAGTATATATGAAGGTTGAAATTATATTTATATCCCATACCCGGGGGACAATCAAATATCCCGGAGTTCCCAAAATATGGGGGGTTACAGTTTAAATCCATAGCGATTACTGTCGAAAAAGAAGGAACCAAATATATTGAAACTCATCTGAGAGGGAGCCAACTCCTTCAATCATCACAATTAAATAAGGGCACTGCTTTTAGTACTAAAGAACGAGAATTATTCCATCTTATTGGACTTTTACCCCATTCGGTGGAGACTCTTGATGAACAGCTCCAACGGGCCTACTGTCAGTTCTCCCTGCAGGCCGATGATCTGCAGAAAAATATTTTTCTCAACAATCTTTACAACACCAATGAAACTCTTTTTTTCCGCCTTATCCGTGAACACATCCCGGAAATGATGCCCATTGTCTACACCCCCACTGCGGGCCTGGCCATCCAACGTTACAGTGATGAATTCCGGAAACCCCGCGGAATCTACCTTTCCTACCCGGAAAGGGAACATGTTGATGAAATCCTGAGTCACTGGGATGAAGACGAAATCGATCTGATTGTTTTAACTGATTCTGAGCAGATACTGGGTATCGGTGATCAGGGTGCCAATGGAATAGGTATCTCCGTGGCAAAACTGGTAGTATACACCCTATGTGCCGGTATCAATCCCCGGAGAATGCTGCCCATCATGATCGATGTGGGTACCAATAATCCAGAATTACTGGAAGATCCATTTTATCTGGGCTGGCGCCATCCACGTATCAGCCCAGAAGAATACCATAAATTTGTGGAAACTGTGATTAATGCCATAAATGAGAAGTTTCCCCATGTTTTCCTCCAGTGGGAGGATTTCGGTAAGAAGAATGCTAGATATCACCTGGATCGTTACCAGGATGTGATGTGCACCTTCAATGATGATATACAGGGTACCGGGGCTGTTGCCATGGCCGCTCTCCTTAATGCTTTGAAAATAACCGGTACCCAACTATCTAATCATCGGGTGCTTATCTATGGTGCTGGAACTGCTGGTTGTGGTATAGCTGATGAACTATGGAGACAGATGGTAAAGGAAGGCCTTAATCACCAGGAAGCTTACAATCATTTCTATCTGATGGATCGTGAGGGCCTGATAACCAGGGACCGGGACAAAATTGACTACTTCAAAGCACCATACGCCTGCAGTTCAACAGAAACCAGTGAATGGGATCCAGGAGATGATCCCCGGGAACTTCTGGATGTGGTGCGTAATGTGCAGCCCACCATCCTAATTGGTACCAGCACAGTGCAGGGTGCTTTCACCCGCGAAGTGGTAACTACCATGGCTTCTCAGGTTGAAAAGCCTGTAATATTCCCTTTATCCAACCCATTAACCCTTACTGAAGCTAAACCTGAAGATATTATCAGATGGACCGGGGGACGTGCACTGGTGGCCACTGGAAGTCCGTTTAGTGATGTGAAATTCAGGGGGAAATTTTATCCAGTGGCCCAGTGCAATAATGCTCTGATATTTCCAGGGCTGGGTCTGGGTGTTGTCAGCAGCCAGGCAGCGAGGGTGACTGCGAGTATGATGGATGCTGCCATCGTCGAACTGGCCAGTTCCGCCCAAGTGAATGAGGATAACACCCGATTGCTTCCTGAAGTTTCCAGGTTAATGGATGTGAGTAAAGATATTGGGGTGGCTGTAACTCGACAGGCCATATTGGAAGGAGTTGCCAGGAATAAAGGGAATGGTAACATTGAAGCAATGGTAAAAGCTAATATGTGGGAACCAGTTTACATGCCTTACAAGCCACTGGTAGTTATAAGCTCTAAATAATGATTTTTCTGGTGAATTAAAAATAAAGCTGATTACCAAGGATAATTACCTATCTTCCACAGTGATGATTTTTCCAGAGGGGGAATTCCCCCATTAACGTAACCCTTACAATTAGGAATATTAAGTTAGATAATCATAATTAATTCTGTGATTTATAATTTAGAATTGATAATTAAATGGAAGTTTAAAACATGTCACTGGTCATCAACACCACCACCCCCGAGGGAATAGTCTTAGCAGCAGATAGCAGACAGAGTTACCGTAATATGAAAGGCATGGCCCGTATCGGCAGTGAAAACGCCATAAAACTCTTCCAGATTAATCGAAGGATTGGAGTGGGCATTACTGGCCTGGCCTTCCTCCCGGATGGTGGGGTGCAGCGGAATGTGAGCCAGTACATTGAAGAGTTCCGCCGATCATCCAAGGTTAAAAACATGGAGGTAAAGGATGTGGCCCGGAAGCTGCACCACCTCTTCAATGACAAATACCACTGGAAGGAACAGATGGACCAGATCAAGGCCAATATCCAGAATGACTTGAGTTCCAAGGGATGTGCCATTATACAGATGGAAATGGATGACCAGTCATTAAATTTCAGCTTCAGAACACCCCAGGGAACTATTGAAAATGGTATGGCCAGGGCGGACCCCATTGAAATACTGGTAGCTGGTTACAATCCAGATGGAACCCATCAGGTTTACAGTGCCACCATTCCCGGATCTGTGCAGAAACTCCGGGACAGTAAACAACAGGGGATGGAATACGGGAGTTCCTGGTTGGGCCAGGGAGATGTGGCCGCCAGGATAGTGCTGGGATTTGATGGTAGAATACAGAATGTGGATTTTGTTAAGGAGGCCATCCAGTCCAAGGGGGAACAATTGATACTAACCCAGCTCAGAGGATTGGAATACGCCATCCAGTGGGGAACTATGACCCTCCAGGATGCCATTGACTTTGCCACCTTGATGATCCAGACCACCAGCGCCATACAACGCTTCAGTGACGGTATTAACGCCGACCCCGGGGACATGCCGGGTGTGGGTGGCCCTATAGATGTGGCAGTCATCACCCCAGATCATGGTTTTGTCTGGGTTAAAAAGAAAAAACTGCAGTTTTCAGACTGCGAGGTTGATCTGGATAATGAGCCTTTCTTATAAAGATTAATAAATTCTTACGTTTTATTTTTAATTATGTTAAATTTTTAATCCACCAAAATCATTCTATTATACCAGGTACATTTCTTCGGCACGCCGGTAGAGTTCATCACGGAATTGGGGATGGGCAATACTGATTATCTCCTGTGCCCTTTCCCGGGTGGATTTCCCCTTTAGATTGGCCACCCCATACTCGGTTACCAGATAATGGGTGTCCATACGGGGTGTGGTGACCATGGCCCCTGGGCCTAAATGGTCCACCACCCTTGAAATAGTACCATTTCGGGCAGTGGAGTAAAAAGCAAGGATAGATTTACCTTTATGGGAGTCAAAGGCCCCTCGAACGAAATCCAGTTGCCCCCCGGTTCCACTGTACTGGTGACCGGCCAGGTACTCGGCATTGCATTGTCCCAGTAGATCAACTTGGATTAGGGAGTTTATGGAAATCATGCGGTCGTTTTTAGCTATCACTGCCGGGCTGTTCACATAGGAGCAGGGATAGCTTTCCATGGCGGGGTTCTGGTTCATGAATTCCAGCATTTCTTGGTCACCCTGGGCCACGGTGAACACGTGTTTACGGGGATGTAATGTTTTTTTCTCACCATTTACCACCCCCTTCTTTATGAGGTGGACCATCCCCGGGCCAAATACCTCGGTGTGGATCCCCAGATCACTATGGTTTTCCAATTGCTGGGCCACGGCATTGGGCAGTACTCCGATGCCCATCTGGATGGTGGCACCATCAGGTACCAGTTCAGATATTTTTTTACCAATAATATCTGCCTCGGGCTGTTTATCTCCACAGGGGAAGTCGGAAATAGGTTGGTGGTTTTCTACTACTGCATCCACCTCTGAAATATGGATCAGGGAATCCCCAAACACCCGGGGCATGTTACGGTTCACTTCCACAATCAAAACCCGGGATGCCCGGGCAGCCGTGGAGGTGAAGTCGTTGGCAGTTCCGAATGAAAAGTATCCGGCATCGTCCATGGGTGAAACCGTGGTTATGCATACGTCCACTCCGATGAACTCCTCCAGGAGCCGGGGTATCTGGTGGAGGTGGTTGGGAACGTAATAGTTTAGTCCGGTGCTTACCAGCCCCCTGGTTCCGGAGTCCACGAATCCACTGTAGGCTTCCACACAGTCCACCAGATCCGGGGCCAGGATGGTGGAACAGACACTGTCCAGGGGTAGCACGCTGAACATTTTAATTTTTTCAAGGTCCCCCTCACGGAGACGTTCCGCCACCGCGCGGAGAAGAGATGGAGGTTCGGCCATGGTGAGACCGTGCACCAGCATGTCCCCCTTTCTCATCAGTTTAACTGCTTCTTCTGGATTGGTTAATTTCCCCCTATACTCTTCCCCATACATTTATGAACCCCCTGCTTATGAAACCCCTTAGTTCTTTTCCCCTATTATCAGTATTTTATTGTGTATTTTCTTTCGATCCCAGACCTAGAAGGTAGCCCCCGAATCCCAGTAACCACAGGACAACTGGATAGGCCACCCATCTTTCCACCCCACCCCCACCGAGCACTGGGATGAACATGTTGGATGTGAAGAGGAAAAACAGGCAGATAATTCCAAAAATAAGTGCAATGTATTTTAATGGTGATTTGATTAATCTGTAAGAATAAATAGCAGCTAATCCCCCGCTTATGAATGTCATTAGGGAGAATATTGGGTGCATTGGTGTCATATTTCCGGGGAAGATTCCCACCCCCAGAATTCCCAGTCCCAGTAATCCTATTAATATTCCTGCTATTTTTTCGTGGTAAAATTTGAAAAGGAAATAATTACCCACTAATATCAAAATTCCGGCAATTATCATGGTGAGGTTGAATATAGTTGCCGACGGCTGGGTTATGATGCTATTGGGCGGTACAGTGGATCCTAAATCACTGATCATACTTTTGGCTGTGGTGTAGGTGAGTTCTTCAGGGTAGAAGATTTCGCCAGTTATGATACCCATTAAAACCACAGACGCAGCCATGAAGAATAGAATTCCAGCCAAGGTGAGTTTGAATTTGTGGGATTTTTTGGTTTCAAATGTCATAATAATCACTCCCCATATGTTTAGTTCTATGGAATCTGGGGTAATTATCTTTCACTATTTAACCTTTCAAGAGCATAACATGTTCCCCTGAAATATGAAGAAAATTATACAAAAATTTATATTAATAATAAGTCGATTTATATATTGGAGGGGATATAATTGGGAAAAATAAATAGGAACTCTTATATTTTTGTTTTAGCGGTATTGTTGTGTTTAGTAGTGGCTGCATCGGGATGTACTCAGCAAACTGGGACTGGGAACCAGACCCCCAATGTAAGCGGGATTACCAGCGTTGTTCTAAATGGCCCTGGTACTTTAATTATCCAGCAAGGAGACAATGAATCCTATAGAGTAGAAGCAGATAGCAATCTCCTGTCCAAGATTTCCACCACCGTCTCTGGAAACACCTTATCCATCAGCAACCTCAACAGTGTCAGTAATGGTGCTGTGAAATTCTACGTCACCCTTAAAAACTTAAATGTTCTCACCGTCAACGGTGGAGGTAACTCCGAGGTGACTGGTATAAACACCGATAAACTAACCATTACCCTGGATAACGGTAAAATGACCCTGGCAGGTAAAACCCAAGATCTGATCGCCACCATCAACGGAGGGGGCAACATAGACGCCAAGGACCTGCAGAGCCAGACTGCCACGGTGACTATTAACGGAGAAGGTAAAGCCAATGTAAATGTGGTGAACACCCTCAAAGCAGTGGTAAACGGAGGAGGTTCCATAACCTACACTGGAAATCCTCAGGTAACCCAGCAGGTAAATGGTCAGGGTTCAGTGAAACAGGGTTAAAATAAGCTGGATATTGACAGTTGTAAAAAATATCTGCTTATTTTTTCTACTTTTTAATATAATGCAAATTTTCCCATGGAAACAAATTGTCGAGACTTTCCCTTTTTTTCTGAATAATTAAAATTTTATGTTCATAAATACAAGTTCAAATGATGATCAAGGAATTTCACATCTCACCCCAAAAAATCAAAGGACCCCTGAATCTATCCCTCACCATCAACAGTGGGCAGACCAGCCAGCCCCCATGGAAAAAAGGTAATTTTTACTTCCATGAACTGATAAACGTGGATAATATTCCCTGCCTGGTTAAAATTAGGCATGATGATACAGATCCGGAAGGTGACCTTGAAATAATTGCTGAATCCCCTGAAAATCTGGCGGAGAAGAGTATTGAAACTTCAATCAGGGAGATATTCGGCCTTGACCATGACCTGAACAGTTTATACAGTTTTTTGGGTGAAGATCCTAAACTGACCCCTACCATTGATTTCTGCCAGGGACTGAGACTTTTTAAGGCCCATGATCCATTTGAATGTATAATATCATCTATATCTTCTGCTAATTGTTCGATTTTACGCTGGACTCGTTCTATTAATGATATTAAACTGAAATGGGGTGAAAAGTATCATTTTAGTTCTGGAGATTTCCACACCTTCCCCACACCAGAAATTCTCAGCAAAGTACCAGAACACGATTTGGAAGAGATGCAACGCTGCGAAGACAAGCTACCTGAGAATTTCGTCTTTGATAATAACCTTCAATCCTGTGGAGTAGGTTATCGGGCAAAATACATCATTAAGGCCGCGAGGATAATTCAATCGGAAATTAACCTCCAGAAACTATCTAACATGAATTATGAAAATGCCATGGACACCATACTGGAACTACCCGGGGTGGGGCCCAAAGTTGCTGATTGCATCCTCCTGTATGGTTTTGGTATGGGAGAAGCATTCCCAGTGGATGTGTGGATTAAAAGAATTATAGAACATCTCTACTTCCCCGGTAAAGAATTAAAACCTCAAAATGTCCGTGAATTCGGGGTGGAACGTTATGGGGAATGGGCTGGGTATGTTCAACTCTATTTATTCCATTATGCTCGTAAATCTGGACTCTTAGAATCTTTAAGAAAAAAATAAAAAAAAGACCTTTTTTCCTGTTTAATCTTTTATTTTTATTCTTCTTCATCGGCATTTCGCACATCATAGATACTAATGAAGAGAAATACCAGAAAAGCCACAATGGCCAGGTAATTGTACATGGAGTACTGTCCCAGTACGAATGTCTGGAAAATGATTATAACCAGTATAACTGAAATCAGGATAGTGGCCAGTATGCTTAGACTCTTGTTCATTGAATAACTCCCCTTAGTAGCTTCTTAAATATTATCCTATCGTTATTTCTCTAAAATTTATATCAATCAGATCCATCAAAGATTATTTTACGAAATCCATGGGTAATCCCTGTTCCAAACATTTTTCCAGCATACTTTTGAGCTTCTTCTGGTGAGGGGGCCAGGCCATGTAAAGGGCTCCTTTTAACTTTAAGAGCGCAGATGGTTCGGGTGGGTCCATGAGTTTCCTCATTTCCGGTGTGTCAGGCAACCCAGCCAGGTGGAATATGTTCCCATGGGCATCGGCATAATAAACTGATTCAGCAAAACCTCTCCCCAATAGCCTGCCTTCTAGATTTCTAATGTACACCCCTCCTTCACTGTACTGGGCTCCACTAGCATTGTAACCTGTCTGCCCACCATTAACAATGGGATTTAGGGTGAAGTGACGGATATCTTCCGGTACCATGTCTTCAAATTGGAATTCCCAGTGATCTGGATACCAGGTGTTGGTAATGAAGTAATTCTCTGGATTGGATGATTTAACACTCCTAACCCATTTATCAATCTTCAAGCTTCCCCGCATATCCACCACATTATGGTCCGCATCGATGTACTGTCCCTTCACCACCACATTCATGGTGCCGGGTGGTTCTTCACCAGTCTGCCAGTAGTATTCCAGATTTTCATCGGTATGTGGAGCGTACATGGTCATCTCCCGGTCTCCCTCAAACTGGGCCATGAACCAATCCCATCCCCTGGAATGGGAAGTTTTAGTCAAAACATTAGCTGCTCGGGCCACTTTGCACCGGCTGTTACCCAGAGGTTCCAGGGCATTACCCCACTGATGATCAAACCAGAACTGACCCTGGGTTAGAGTTATTTCCTCACCATCCAGTTTAATTATACTTCCCGGCTCCATCCGGAGGTTGGTGGCTGAATAATAAAGTGTTCCCACCCCACAGCAGCAGGGGAGGCATCCCTGGTTCCCCTGGAGGAGGAAATCCTTTTCAGATGAGAATCCCAGGTCAACTTCCATCTCCACATCCTCTTCACCACCCTGATTCACTCCCCAAGCTTGAACACGGAGAGGGAATAGTTCGTCTTCCTTTTCAGATATGATCCGGTTATTTCCAGCCTGATAATGGAAAGGTTGGTTGGAAAAGTTCAAAAGTCCGGTGGTCCCGGCAATTGCAAATGGACGTGCCTGGAGGTGTTCTTCACCAGCCCGGGCTATGGCCAGTTGCATCTCGAATATCTGATTATCCCAATCCGATAATCCGAAACTATGGGCCATCTCAGGAGGTAGTAAAGAGTAACGGTAGAATGACACCAGGATGCCATATTCACGTCTACGGGTGTCACGACAGTTGCCTACAAAGAAGTGCCAGCCTACCTGGTATCCCAGTTGAGGGGCGAAATCCCGGGGAAATTCAAGGTTAGATTCATCAGGAATATCCTGGTATCCCCGGCTGCTGTCCATGCCTAAAAGATGGTTCAGAGCATAGGCCTGAATTGAAGTTAGTGAATTACAATGTGCCAATAGTTTTTCGTACCGTTTCCGGTAACTGGGGGTGAATGAATCTGGGTTGTCCAGAAGATCCTGAATACGGTAATGCATTCTCTCCCCAAATGATTCTGGGCTGTTTTTTTTACCCAATATTCGTTTTTTAACACCCTTAGGAATCTTTTTGGCATTGAATTCCTTCATCCACAGTGACAATGCTATGTTTTGCTTTTCTAGTTCATCTAAATCATTTAGTGCATCTTTTGGCATGGAACGGTCACCCCTAAACTATGATAATTAGAAATTGATTTGAAAATATTATCCCCACACATATAGAATTATGCATTAAAGGATAATAACTTAAAGTATGGAGATGACCCCAGTAAACCCGGGAAATTAGGGGGGATTAAATGATATATTTAATGTTCAGGATAGGCTGCAGGATGTGATTATTATGGGAGCCCTTCAGAAAAGGTTAGATCTATTTCAGGAGGAAACAAAGACAGCTTATCAGGAGATCATGAATATTTTAGAGGAGGAATACTGCTGGAAGTGTCCCATGCGCAGCACCAGCAAAAATTCACGTTGCCGAGAAGTTCATGCCGGACGGGTCCTGCAGGAGGCAATGGATCAAGGTATTTGTAACCACCTCCAGATTAACCTGTCCCCGGTAGAGGTTAATGCTTTGATTGCCCGGATTCAGAAAAAGAAGACTAAAAAACAGGGCGGGCCACAACGGGAGAAAACTATTATTCTAAGGGTAGAAGGTGATCAGAATCCACATTTCAGTCTCCATGAGTGGTTAATGGTTAAAATCAACCCTCGAAGAATTTTGAAGGGTGAAAAGATTCTAATTCCAGATAAATATTTTAATACCCAATTAATTGGTGCTTATGCATTAATTGCAGGTTTTTCATTCGAGATAGCCGTTGCTAGTAGAGTTTTCCATGAAGGTAATTTCTGGTATGTTGAGATGGAGGATCAAGGTGTATGGCCTTTGGAATCTGTTTTTGGTGTGTTAGTTAAAGTTTTAACAGCGGGCGATTCCATTTGAGTTGATTAATTATTTATTAATATTCTTACTAATCATACACAAGAACAGTTAAGGAATAGGTAGTGATGGGGAATGACTATTGGGTGCTGAGGATGATTGGTATGGTAAGTGAAGAGGATCTTAATGTTTTCCGAGGTAAAATTCTGGACATGCTACCAGATTCTACTCTGAAAGAAGTTTCGGATGTGGTTTCAGCTAACACAAAGAGTTTCCTTAAGAGTAAAAGCTGTTATGTGGCATTTGTAGACCCCGAAAACGGAGATAGTGTAGGCATATCCTTCTCACATCTTACCAGGGAGTGTGAGATGTATGAAGAGATGGGTGAAGCCCGGTTTAAGGTTCTGAAGGATGGTAGTTATGGCGGACTGCTGGGTTACTCCCTAGACACCGGTGAATCAATATATGTACATGACATCACCAATCACCCAGCTGCCCATGGCCTCCCACCAGGCCATGAACCAGTGAGTCAGTTTTTATCAGTGCCTGTAAAATTTGAGGGGGAAGTTATTGGCCAGATAGTGGCTGGAAACCCGGAAAAGGACTATGATGACCATGACTTGAGGATATGTGAAGAAATAGCTGAAATCTATGGTATGGTTTTAAAAGAACTGCTCTATAAAAAAAAACTTCCTAAGTGAATTTGAATTTAAAAAAATGATTTGTCTGGATATTACAGAAAAAAATTGTAAAAAAAATAAATAGAAAGTTATTCGTCGGTTACAGTGACTTTATTCATCACGTCGCCGGGTTTGATGGCATTAACCACTTCCATGCCCTTAACCACTTTACCGAATACAGTGTGCACACCGTCCAAGTGGGGTTGTGGGGAGTGGGTGATGAAGAACTGACTTCCACCAGTGTCTTTACCAGCATGGGCCATTGATAATGCCCCAGTTCCATGTTTGTGGGGGTTTATTTCGCATTTTATGGTGTAACCTGGCCCACCTGTTCCGTTGCCCTTAGGACATCCGCCCTGAATTACAAAGTCAGGAATAACTCGGTGGAAGGTTAGTCCATTATAGTAACCACTGTTGGCCAGTTTTTCAAAGTTAGCCACTGTGTTAGGGGCTTCCTTTTCAAAAAGGGTTAGTTCGATGTTTCCTTTATCAGTTTCAATAATCGCTTTTTTCATAAGATTCACCTTAAGAAAAGTTCACTTTTTCCCGGTTAATAAATGTTTAATAAAATTAACAAAAACAGGGCCCCCTCCATGATAAAGAAAATTGGAAAATAATAAATTGGGAATGAAAAGGATTAAAGATTTGACGGATTTTAATCTTTTATTGAGGATCTAAAACTCCCTTGTGACCCACCAGCATGAATGAAATCAGCAATCCCAGAATTCCAGCCACAATCCATGCTATCCCTGCCATAAACTCCCCGAAGTATAGCATAAAAGCCCCAATTCCCAGTAATATAATGGCACATAATAATATAATCATTTTTCTTACTTTGACCGCCTTAATAGGGCGCCCCAGTTGGGAGGAGATTGAAAGGAAGATCACCCCTAATATGAACCAGATTACTCCCTGGGAAGTCTGCCCCATGTAAACTGTATAAGCTCCTATAATAACTAGAATTGCAGATCCGATGAATAATATAGTTTTTTGACTGTTCATATTAGTTTCCCTTCCCCAGTAATCACTTTTAAGTACAATACCATTCGGGAGGGTAAATAAATTCCCGATGGATAACTAGATTCCCTCTCAATATATAACCATTCGGTGTGTTTTTAACCATATTTAATCATTTCCCTAATCAAAATGATGGATAAGGCTTATAATGTCCCGAACCCTAATTCATTATACCGCTAAAATTATAATTAGCTTGAATTATTAGGAGATATGAAAATGATTAAATTACATTTACACCGGTGATAATATGAACACAGAGGATATAATGGCTCAGGATAAGGAGTATGTAATGCAAACCTATGGCCGCCAGCCTCTGGCCCTTAAAGAGGGCAAGGGGGCTGTGGTGTGGGATGTGGAAGGTCGTCCATACATTGACTGTGTAGCTGGAATAGCAGTAAATAACGTTGGCCACGCCCATCCAAGGGTGGCTGAGGCCATCAGCAAACAGGCCCATAAGTTAATCCACACCTCCAATCTTTACTACACTGAGGAGCAGGTGCGCCTGGCAAAACTCCTAGTTGAGGTTTCACCCCACCAGAAGGCATTCTTCTGTAACAGCGGAGCAGAAGCCAATGAAGGAGCCATAAAACTGGCCAGGAAGTACACTGGTAAGGGGGAGATCATTGCCATGGAAAACAGTTTCCACGGTCGAACCATCACTACCATTACCGCCACTGGTCAACATAAGTACAAGAAAAACTTCGGACCCCTGACCCCTGGCTTTAAACACGTTCCCTACGGTAACTTGGAAGCTGTGGGTGAAGCCATTGGGGATGAAACTGCTGCTGTGCTGGTAGAACCTGTCCAGGGGGAGGGAGGGATAATAATACCTCCTGAAGGTTATCTGGATGAATTAAAGAAATTATGTCATGAAAATGATGTTCTGCTAATATTTGATGAGGTGCAGACTGGTTTTGGACGTACTGGGGAGATGTTTGCTTCACAGACCTTTAAAGTAACCCCGGATATTACTGCCCTGGCCAAGGCTATTGCCGGCGGGTTCCCTATGGGTGCGATTATGGCCAGTGAAGAAGTGGGAAGTGCTTTCCAGCCAGGTGACCATGCTGCCACCTTTGGTGGTGGGCCCCTAGCTTGTGCTGCTGGTCTGGCATCGGTGGAGACCATCCGGGAGGAAGGACTCCTAGCCAGGTCACGAGAAAATGGGGAGTACTTCAAGAATCAGCTGAAAGAATTATTCCTAGAACATGGCCTGGTGGAAGATGTTCGAGGTGTGGGAATGATGCTGGGAATGGAGATGGACATACCCTGTGGCAGTATGGTTGACGAAATGCGGCAGCAGGGAGTTCTGGTCAACTGCACCGCGGAAAAAGTACTCCGATTCGTCCCACCACTAGTAATCAGTCAGGAACAGATTAATGAAGTTACTGACTGTCTGGATGAAGTCCTTAGGAGAATGTCAGACTGATAGTCCCCTTAATTTTTTTATGTCCAGATTATTTTTAAAAAGGGTTTATTTTTAAAATTTAAAGATAAGCAACCCGAATAATTATAAAAAGATAAAGACATATATTCAATGTTTACTTCTTTTCGGAGGATCATTTATGAACTTACACTTTAAAACCAATGAAAAAGGCAATCTGGACATCGGTGGTGCTGATGCCCTGGAAATTGCCCAGGAATATGGAACACCGCTTTATGTTACAGATGAGATGAGGGTGCGGGACAATTACCGAAGAGTCCACCAAGCATTCACCAATGAATATGAAGACTTTAAAATATTCTACGCAGCCAAAGCAAACACCAGCCTGGCAATGATGAAAATACTAGAACAGGAAGGAAGCTGTATTGACGCAGTATCTCCGGGAGAAATCTACACCGCATTAATGGCCGGATTTGAAGGTGATAGGATTCTTTACACTGGTAACAATGTTACCACTGATGAATTGAAATTTGCCCTTGATGCTGGCGTGCGCATGAACCTAGACAGCGTTTCCATGTTAAAACGCCTGGCAGAACTTCCTGGATCAGAAGGGACCAAAATATCATTCCGGGTTAACCCAATGGTGGGTGCTGGTCACCATGACCACTGCATCACCGGCGGAGAATTATCCAAGTTTGGGATAATGGAAGAGGAAGCAGTCGAAGTTTACAAAAAAGCAATTGAGCTAGGTTTCCAGCCAGTGGGTATTCACACCCACATTGGATCAGGTATTCTGGACCCTGAACCATTTAAACTGGCAGTACAAGTACTGATGGATGTAGCTGGGCGGGTGCACAAGGAAGCCGGTGTTAACTTCGAATTCATAGATTTCGGTGGAGGTCTGGGAATACCTTACACTCCTGAGGAAGGTTTACTGGATATTGAAAAATTCGCAATCGAGATTGTGGGGCTCTACAAGGATAAACTGGCAGAACACGGTATGGGTCAACCAACCATGTGTATAGAACCCGGCCGTTACATAGTAGGTGATGCATCATACCTCCTAACCAAAGTTAACACTGTTAAACAGAGTTACCGGAAATTTGTGGGGGTTAACGCAGGATTCAACACCTTACTGCGACCTACCATGTACGGATCATACCACCACATTCTGGTGGCCGATAAACCCGATGCAGAACCCACTGAAAACATAGATGTGGCTGGTAATGTCTGTGAATCTGGAGATCTTTTCGCCAGGGACCGACCCCTCCCAGAAATCAATGAAGGTGACATTCTAGCCATTATGAATGCCGGAGCCTATGCTTTCAGTATGGCCAGCCAGTACAATTCCCGACCACTACCAGCAGAAGTAATGGTATGTGAAGGTGATGTGGACGTGATACGTGAAAGGGAAACCTTCGCTGATCTATACCGTAAACAGAATATTCCCCTGAGGCTGTTAAAATGAGTGAAAGAATAATTTTACTCTTCCATAAAATGCATGGACTGGGAAACGATTACGTGGTAATTGACGAGTCCACCGAAGAACTCATCCCTGAGGATAAAAAGGGAGAAATTTCAGCCGAACTTTGCACCAGAGGATTCTCTGTGGGGGCTGATGGAGTTATATTCGTTTCCCCCTCTATTGAGGCTGATATCCGTTTCCGTATATTCAACAGTGATGGAAGTGAAGCACAGATGTGCGGTAATGGAATTCGCTGTTTTGCCAAATACGTTTATGAAAATGATGTTCTCAAAGAGAGGAAGATGAGTGTGGAGACCCTAGGTGGAATCAAAGAATTAACCTTGCAGGTTGAAAATGGTAACGTGAGATCCATTAGGGTTGATATGGGAACTGCCACCTTCAAAACCAGTGAAGTACCTATGGCCAGTGATGAAGAAGAATTCATTGACCAGGAATTATTGGTTGATGGTGAACCATTGAAACTCACTGCCATCAGTGTTGGTAATCCCCATGCAATTATCTTCACCGAAAGTTTGGAGGATGTGGCCCTGGACCATCTGGGCCCCATTATCGAGAACCATGAAGCATTCCCGGAGAGAACTAATGTACATTTCGTTGGGGCGGTAAGTCCCCAGGAAGTGGAAATGCTAACCTGGGAAAGGGGTGCTGGTTTCACCATGGCTTGTGGTACAGGAGCAACCAGTACGGTTATTGCCGGGTACAAGTTAGGTCTGCTGGATAAAGATGTCCTGGTACATCTCCCTGGAGGGGACCTTCAGATAACCGTGTACGATGAAGACGAAGAACTGGGTGCCTTCATGGAAGGAGATGCCGTGGCAGTCTTTGAAGGGATAATGGAGCTGGATTTATAACTAGCGTCTCAACCCTTTACTACTTTTTTTTATTTTTTGAGACTTTTAACTCTAAGATGGATTCATTACCTTGTTAAAACTGTTTTAATTAAAATATATTATAAAACTGTATTCTAAAATAAAAACATGAACCAGGGTGTTTATTAATCTTGCCTGGTTTTAAAATGAGTATATTTTTTCTTATTCACAATCTCATTATCATAAATGAATTAAGATTTTAATTCATCCAAAACTTCCTTCAGAACCACCGCACTATTTTGTTCCGTATCACCCGATGTATAAACTAGGGTAATCGTCTCTTTCTCATTTTCCAAGTCCAATATCTGATTTAAAAACTCAGCTTTGTCTTTCAACTCTTCCCTGTATTTGGTCTTGAACTCATCCCATTTCTGGGAATTCTGGGACAGCCATCTTCTCAGATCATGACTGGGAGCTATGTCTTTTAGCCATGCATCCATTTTTAATCTCTGTTTAGACACTCCACGTGGCCATACTCGATCAACCATGATCCGGTAACCGTCCTTCTGGGCAGGTGACTGGTAGGCTCTTTTTATTCGAATCATTTATATCACTTATGTTAGTATGTTGGACATGGTACATTATACTATGGGAAAAATTGCTGGATCAACCCAATATTATTTATTCAATTATCATTCTTCGGAATTATTATCATACAAATCATTAATCATTATTCCATGATTTCATACTAATGCAAAGATCAAAATGAACCTAGGAAAATGTAAATGTAATTTAACAGGGAAATAAAGAGATCATAATGAATACAGTCTGCTAAAACTTGTTTAAACGGTAAATTAATTTGAGGGAATAGTCACCAGATCATCTTTGATTAATCCACCGCATATTTTTGGGAAATTGTTGCCATTTTAGTCAGGAGAATTTGACTATTAGACAACCCCATTATAATCCACAGAGGCTATTATTATTTAGTTAGATACACACATTCCCTTCTTAATTTAAGAAGCTCCTTCTTTTTATCCTGAAGGTCCCCGGTGTTTTCCAGTAGCTGGGGTAACTTACCCTCTATGCACTCCACTGTATCGTCCTGATGTATCCATGTACATGCCTCACAACTCCATACCTGCTTTTCTTTTATCCAGTGACCACCGGTAGAGGGGTCTCCACAGGGATAAAAAGGACAGTAACAAAATGTGCAATTTTGGGGGTGGTTATGGCAAGGATAATATTCACAGGCAGTGTTGGATCCCTTATTACCATCTCCAGCGAGATATTTCTGGTAGAATTCTTCTGCCAATGGGTGGGTTGAATTGGGGAGAACATATCCTCGCGGAGTCACCATCTTCCCCCCATCCACGTAGGTGAAGGTGTTACCCACCAGGAGGGTGGTGTTCATATCCACCTCTTCCTCATTCAACTCCTGAAGGGATAGGATACGTACTTCAGAACCCAGATCACTGGTTTTAACTATTCCTACCGGGGTCTGAGGACTTCTAATATTGCGAATAATTTTTAAAGCTTCATTTAATGGCTCGGTTCTTCTTTTACTTCGAGGATTGTAAAAAGAAATGATAAAATCCGCCTCAACAGCGGCAGTGACCTTTCTTTTGATCTCAGACAGAGGTGTTAATATGTCACTAAGGCTGATAACAGCAAAATCATGTAAAGGAGATCCTAAAAGAGCTGCAGAATAAGTAACCGCAGTAACTCCAGGAATCACTTCCACTTCCACTCCAGAATATTTCCCCCTTAGTTGATGGATCACATTGGCCATTCCATAAACACCAGGATCTCCGCTGCTTATAACTACTACCCTGCATCCTTTTTTAGAATATTCAATGGCTAGTTGCGCTCTAAGGACTTCCTGACCCATACCCTTGGAGATAATTTTTTTACCATCCAGAAGATCCTTTATCTGCCGGGTGTAAGCTCCGTATCCAATAACAACCTCTGCTTCTTCCAGGGCCTTAAGAGCCCTTAAAGTCATATCTTCTCTACGGGGTCCTATGCCCACAATTTTAATCATACATTTCACCAGTTAAGTAAAAAAAATTAGGTTAAAATAGGTTAAATCATGTGTTATACAGTACTCGAGTGGAAGTAATGACTATGGAACCCACATCAATCTGAACACCACTAGTTTTTGGTTTGGCCACTGCCGTGGCAGTTATACTGTATGTTTCATTGGATTTGATGACAATAGGACCACTGGATGCATTACCTGTTTTTCCACCAGTCTGAGAGTCCTTATATCCCATGGCAGTGATGTTAACATTAATGGTGTCTTCATCAGTGTCCTGGTAGGTTTGAGCAGAAAGGCTCTGCAGGTTAATCCCATCAATACCAGTCTTGATTTTCAGGGCTTCCACCACTTCATCCTCATTGAGAATATTGAGGTTTTTCTGGGTGGCAATTTTCGGACCCAAATTGAAAAGAGAGGTGACACCATTAATTTGCATTTCTATGAGATCTGCAGGATTGGGTGGTTGCTGAGTTACAATTGTGTAAGACGCAAATAGACCTGCCTCAAAGAATACGACAATGAATATTAGGATTAGGAATATATTAACAGCTCTGGACAATGCTATCACCTTAAATTATGGGTAATGAATTTAGTATTTGTTATAAATCATTTTGGAATCTTTAATTAATTGGATAAATGAATTTGTTATTGGTTAACAACGATTTTTGAAATCTGTAATTCATTGTAGATTTATTAATTCAAAGATTGATAATTTCTATTCTATAGTAAGTTTTTAGCTAATAATCGGTTTTTAAACCAAGATTATGTTAAATCAGCGGATTATAATAATGGATAAAAAAACTCATAATCCCAATTAAGTATTAGTATTTTATCAATCTTACCAACCATTTATATTAAATGTTTTGGAATGATGAATATCTCACGATGTTTAGCTTTACGATTTTAGAAAATATTTCATAATACATTTCATTAAACTGAACTAAAATCACCAGATTAGGTGATGATTAACTCTTTAAAAGAATTCATATGAGTTAATATGTGTATATTAGGATGTTAACCTTTAGCAATAGGTTTATTATAAATTAAGAACAATATTATTATAAAAAAGGATGTTTAATTACATAAGAGATGTATTTTAATGTTTGGAATGACTAAAAAACAATTCTTGAAAAAAAGCAAGAAGTGTTTGAAGGATACTGGGATTCAACTACTTTTAATCCGGGAAGTATTTAACAGGGAAGGCGAGGATCAAATTGATTTTGATGAAACCTATCGAAAACTGGATAAAATCCGGGAGAACCTGGAAACAATATTCTTCCAGTACGAAGGACTAAAACCGCCCTCAAAATGTAAACCACTCCAAATTAAAATCCTAAAAACATTGATTATTCTTCAAGATGCTTTAGTCGCCAATTTAGAATATCTTATTCTGTTAAAAAAAGATTCACCTGAAGAAGCCGGTGTTGAAAGGGTTAAGTCACTGGAAAAGCTGGAAGTTTTCCGGGGAAAATACAGATGGTTGAGTCAAAAAGTTGATTTATACCTAAGATGATGATAATTGTATAGAAACTTATTTGATCAAAAAGTAGAGATGATCAAAAAGTGATTGGAAAAATTATTTAGATTCGCAATTATTACCAAAATGATTTAAAAATCACGATGAAATCTAATATTTCAAATAATCTTACCTGGAGTCTCTATGCCTGATGATATTATATTAAAATTTGCTGATGCGGAAATACTTCTGGATGAAACCGCTTACAATAAAATAAAAAATTATGATGATTCTTCCCATTTGGTGGATTCACTCATAAAACATATGACCATTTCATCTCCAGAAATGATGGTTCTCACTGGCAAAGTGGTGGAAGATTATATTGGCCAATCAACAAGTACAATACTAGGATCCACTTATACCAGCAACCAAAGAGCTCAGATGAAACTGGTACCCCAAGATTTTGATTTTCACATCCTTAAAGATGCCAGTTGCAAATCCTACACCAATGGAGAGATCAAGGATCTTTCCAGTTATTTCAAAAGCAGGTATCATAAACTAAGGGAACTGTTAACCTATAAAAGAGAACTCAAGGACAGTTACTCAATTAAAGAAGCCATGAGCCGGGATGATGTGATTAAAATCGTGGGGATGGTTAACGATATACGTTACACTAAAAACAATCATAAAATCATTGAAATAGAGGATGAAACTGGTAGTGCCACTGTGCTGATCCATAATGAGAATCATGAAGTATTTGAGCAATCTGAAAGATTAGTTAAGGACGAAGTTGTTGGGATTATAGGTAGCAGGAAAGGCACCCTGCTTATGGCCAGTGAATTGATAAATCCAGGAGTACCCCGTATAGATGAAAAACCAATGGACTTTGCTACAGTATTTTTAAGTGATATTCACATTGGAAGCTCCACATTCCTGGACAAAGCCTTTGACCGGTTTATTCAATGGATAAATGGTGATTTCGGGGATGAAGAGCAGCAAGAAATTGCTAACAATGTGAAGTACGTGGTGGTGGCCGGGGATATTGTGGACGGTATTGGAGTATACCCCCACCAAGACAAAGAACTTACTATAAAAGATATTCATCAGCAGTATGAAGAAGCAGCACGATTATTTGGTGAGATAAGCCATGTTAAAGTTATCATAGCCCCCGGGAATCACGATGCCAGTCGTTTGGCAGAGCCACAACCAGCCATCCCCGAAGATTATGCTAAAGGCCTTTATGAACTTAATAATCTGGAATTCGTAAGTAACCCGGCCATGGTAAGTCTGGATGGTATTAAAGTCCTTATCTATCATGGGCGGAGCTTTGACGATATAGCCATGACGGTTAAGGGTATGAGCCACCAGCAATCTGATCTTATAATGAAAGAACTACTGGAGAAAAGACACCTAGCCCCTATTTATGGGGAAAGAACACCACTAGCATCAGAAATAGAGGACCATCTGGTTATAGATGAAATTCCGGATGTTTTACACACTGGACACGTTCATATTAACAGTTACAAAAGGTACAAAGGTGTGCACCTCATTAACAGTGGTACTTTCCAGTCACAGACTGAGTTCCAGAAGATCTACAACATTGTGCCCACCTGTGCACAGGTACCGGTAATCAACAATGGCAGTCTTAAGATGCTGGACTTCAGTTAAAACGCAGCAATTAAGTAAAAAAATATTTGGAAAATAAAATAATTGGAGATCAAATTCATGACCCCCAATCCTTTAACTAGGGAAATTTGTGAGATAGCCAATTACCTCTACGGTAAAGGTCTGACACCAGGTAAATCCGGGAACATAAGCGCCCGTTTCCAGGATACAGTGGCCATTACCCCTAGCGGGGTTTCACTGGGACACGTCAAGGAAGATGAAATAGTGCTTTTAAACTTGGATGGAGATTTGCTGGCTGGTGGTGAAAATCCATCATCAGAACTCCATCTTCACCTGGAAATCTATAAAAATAAAGATGTTCAGGGAATTGTTCACACCCATTCAGCATACGCCACTGGTTTTGCAATGTCTGGGAAAAAAATCGAACGTCTCGAAGGTTTTGGTGAAAGAACCAAGCCTTTTTTGAAGATGGTAGACTACGCTCAGCCGGGAACCATGGAATTAGCCCAAATGGTTAGTAAAGGTCTTAAACAAGAAGATGTGGTTATTTTAGAAAACCATGGAGTGGTTGCAACTGGAGAAAACCTCAAAGAAGCATCACTTTTAGCAGAATTCGTGGAAGAAACTGCCAAAATTCAATTTATAGCCAGAGTTTTAAGTAATATGGAATTTTAGTGGAAAATTTTGACATTAAATAAATTTCAATAGGGATTTAAAATTTGGATAAAAATCATTATTATTCATTATTTACAGTTTTTTACAGTTTGCATCTAGATTAACATTTCAGTTGAAATGAATGTTATGTTGAAATTATTAGAAACCAGCATAATTTTATTTAATCAAGAAAAAAAATTCTTATAATATAAGATATTTCAGCATATTCTCCGGGAAAAGGGGTTAAAAAATGGGGGGAAGGTAAACTTCAAGTGTAACCTTCAAAAATAATAAATTTGATTTTATTCACGTACTGATTCTAATTCACTTAAAACATTCCATATGAGGGTTCTTGCATGGATTGGAATGTTAGGATCATTGCTTATCTCATCTAAGATAGATATAACCGTGCTGGCCCGGACAGTTGGTTCATCATCATCCTGGGATAATAAATTCTTAGATTCCTCGGCAGCCCTCCTAATATTCCGGGGTACACTTGTATCACCCATAATATGTTTTAAAATTTGATTACAACGTTCAAATGCTTCTGTACTCATAATAACGCCTCCATTGAGTTAATTTTGGTTAATTTTGCTTAAGATGGTAATTCATAAAAAGCCTTATCCAAGTTTCTTTATATCTTGAGCTTTAAAAAGGTTTTGGTGAGAACAGATAAAAAAAGATTGAAAAGTTTTTAAAAAGTCATTAAAGTTTAATAATAATTTTTAAATAGGATTTGATTTATTTAATTAGTTTTTTATCAATTTAATCCGTTGAGACTGCGATTGCAACTGTAACACCATTGTATGCAGTTTTTTTCAAAACGAGACGTGATTGTTTCCCGGCTCTGATAAGAGAAACCGGCTCAGAAACTCCTGACACCCCAAATTCACGATACACCAGATCAGAAGGAGTGCAATCAACATTTTCAAACTGGGCAATTTCATTTAAGGATACTACTTCAAGTGGTAAAACCGATTGCGAAGCAGCACTTAGAATTCCTTTTTCATCTTTCTTAACATCAGCAGTGGCCAGGGCATCCAACCTTTCTAAGGGTAAGTGGAGATGCTGAAGAGCGGACCGGATTGCGAAAAATACTTGATCAGCGGCTATTCCCTTCTTACTACCTAAACCAGCCACTATCCTTTTAGGGCGAAGATCCAAATACTTATTTGATTCTTTTCCCGATGAATCATTAGGAGGTAAAGAAACACGTAGGAATGATTCATCCCAGGTTTGAATATGGTAAGATCTGCTTACAAGGGGATGATTAACTAAAAACTTGAAACGTGACGGGATATAGAGATCAACTTTAACATCAGCAGCAATTAACTGGTTAACTTCTCGGATAAGGTGAGGTTGTTCAACCTGAAACCAGAATTGATATGCCAGTGTATCAATACCCAATTTACCTTTTAAATCCGTAGCAGTAGTTATAACTGGAACAGCACCTATTAAACCTGCTATTTTAATTGAAAACTGATTAGCCCCACCTAAATGGCCGGATAATAAACTTATAACATGTTTTTTGTTTTCAGAAACTACCAGTACCGCCGGATCCGATAATTTGGACTGTATAAGGGGGCAGATTGTTCGAACCATAATTCCAGTGGCCATTATAGCAACCCAACAGTCATATTCATTGAACAAAGAACTTACAGTCTCTTTAATATTTTTATGGAAAACATCAACATGTATAACCGTGGGATCGTTCTTTAAAGCTTTCGCCATTTCACTGGCAATCATACTCCCCTGTTCAGTCACACTGATTATTGCAAATCTCATAGAACCACAGATAGATTTTTTTGTTAAATAGGAATCTTATTTTATTAATTGAGTAAATTCAATCATTTATTATTCAATCATATTATTTGCGGTAAATTCATCCGGTTCACTTCATCCGGTTCACGAATTTAGATCAGAACTGGATGATATAAAAACTTGAAATGTAACAATTCATTTAAGGTAAATCATTCATTTAAGGTTAATTGTTGAACCACCAACTATAATCCCATATATAAAAAAATTTAAAATTTGAAAGATTTAATTAACAAATCTTAATTCTTTTTAAAATATCTTAATTAGTTTATTTTTATAAAAAAATTACCAGGAGGGGGATTGCAAATATAATAGTTAAAAATAATACCAATGTAATCGTAGTTAATTTAACAGCTTTTTTTATCATTTCAGGGGTTAATTTAAATTTTGAGTTACCTAAAACGTATACTTTGGGTTTTATCAGCTGAACACCCAAAGCTCCTGCAGCTGCTGCCATTGGATAGCCGGAGTTGGGGCTTGGTGTTTTACCAGCATCCCTTAACATCACCTGGCAGGAAGATTTGTAATCCAAACCCATGAACAGAGCAGCAAGCACTATCAAAAAACCCGTGCCCCTGGAAGGAAAATAATTAAGAATATCATCCAAACAGGCAGGGAACCACCCTATATCAATATTCTGAGGATCTTTATAACCCACCATTGCATCCAATGTATTCACCACTCGGTACGAAACTCCCGCCATTAAACCGAGGATAATTGGAAACTGTACTGATGAATATGCCATTCCACCCCATCCTATAAATTTTAATAATTGATAAAACACAGTTTCACTTGTTGTTTCTATTAATAGGACCCCTATGGACCCAAATAGAAATATGTAAAAAAGAGGGCTGATTACCGAGTCCGTGATATTTTCAGTGAGGGTTTCAATTGCCGAGGATACCACGCCCTCTTCGGATAATTCATAGGTATTTCGACTGACCAGGTACGAAACAGCAATTCTACCCTTATTCAGATCATTATTAATTGATGTATAAACTTCGAGCACGGATTTTATTAGAGATTTAATTGCAAATGTTGTAGAAAGACCGATTGAAGCCACAACAAGGTAGAGGATGTAGTTAACTGAAAAAATATATAAAATAAAAATAACCCCCAGGTTAAATGTGACTAGAATGATTAAAGTTATAATAAATCCTGAAAATCGGTTATTGTTTCTGCCTTTGCTTATTAATAGATTTCTGATTTTTTCGATGAATTTACCCATCCAAACCACCGGATGAATTGATATCGGCAGCTCCCCCAAACTTAAATCAATGACAACTGCTATGAATATCACAATTAAAAGTTCGATTTCCATGGGTTTACCTCATCTGACAAACAAGAATTACATTGTATCTTTTTTTTTAATCTATGTTTTACCGGCTATTAATTGTACAGGTTACTTAAATTTTAATGTGTTTAAGAAATGTTTGACAAAATGATTATCTTAGTAGTAGGGACTTTAACAGTTCTAGAACCTGTGAAAAAATTAGGGATTTTAGGAAAATAATGAGTTTTCATGGAGTAAGACGGTGATTTCAAGTGTAACTTTTTTCAAGATTATCCCCATGAAAAATCTAAAAAAAATGATTTAACCATTCAAAAACTTGGACAGTTAGTAATGCATAACATTGAATTTATTAAATATGAAATAATTGCACAATTTTTATGATTTAAGTGAGTAAGACATGAATTTCAAGTGTAAAAATATGAGTGAACTAATATGGGAAAAAAATGCCAAACAAGTATCAATAAGAGAACGGTTTCTAGTGTAATGAAATTAATTTGTGAATAAAAATGAAGTGATACATTCATTTCAAGTGTAAATTTTTTTCTCCAGGCGATGATTAAAAACCTATAATGAAAATTTTTAAAAAGTGAATATTAAACATTGTGAGAGATAGATTTCAAGTGTAAAAATTTAATAAAAAAAATATAAAATATAACAATAACTTTTTAAAATAACAATTAATTAAGGATATTAAAAGATTTAAAGATATTGAAAAGTTTTATTTTTATTTTTAAATTATATAAAGTATTTAAAATAATTTTTAAACTAAAATATTAGGATATATTTCTAAAATAAACTTTGGTTGTTCTATTTTTTAAGAGTTTTTAATGATTTGTCCTAATTATTAATTAAAGTACTTAGATAGTTATTTTAATATTTTACATGGAATTTTAGAGTTATATCTTAAAATGTCTATAAAACTTTGCTTGTTTGTTATTTTTGATTATTTAATGTAATTTAGAACTTTATACTATAAATTAAATGTTTTAATCCATGATTAATCTATTTAAAGTTTATTAAAATATATTTAAACTATTTTTTTGGTTGATTTTTAATTTTTATTTATTAATTATTTAAATTAAATTTCAAGTTAAGAATAAATATAATTATTTTTTTATTACTTTTCTTGATCTATATTCGTTTTCATTTACACTTGAAATTGATCTCTCTTTCTTTTTTTGCATGATCATCATTTCATTTTTTTTACACTGGAAGTGTACCTCTCACATAACTAAAATCGTAAATTCTAATTCTGGAGTTTGTAACTTACACTTGAAATGTATCTCTCCAAGGTTTTTTTTGTTTTATTTATAAATTTTACACTTGAAATGCACCCCTCACCATAACCATTAATATAGGATTAGTTACTTACACTTGAAATGCACCTTCACTTTGTAAGAGATGATCTTTACACTTGAAATCAACCCCCTATAGGATGTTAAAGAAATTCCTATAAAAAAAATAAAAAATCTCATGCTAACGCTGTTTGGTGATAATATCCCTATAATTAAAAAATTTAGTGTAAAATGTAGAAATCATATAAAATATCTAATCCAACCTGAAATTTAACTGAATATAAAATGTTAAAATGAACCTATTTGGTTATTTTTCAATATTTTAATCCTCTAAATAAATTGCAATGGTTCGTAAAAATAGATAATATAACCAATAACAACTTATTTCATGGAACAAGTTCCCATAATAATAGAAACAGATCTCTTTCCATGAAAAATTTCAGTTAAAATTATAGTTTTTCGATGTTTTAATCGAATTAGGGGTGTAGATGTATTTTTATTATAAGAAGTGGTATTTATGAATATCTTTGAGGAATTGGGCGACAAAAATTCAGTTTTTAAATGTAAAAAGTTTTTAGACCATAGATTTCTACCTGATAATCTACCTCACCGTGAGGATCAGATTAAATCCGTGGCTAAATATTGGGTTGAGGCTTTGAAAAATGTAACACCCCCTGATGTCACGGTTTATGGTAAGACTGGTACTGGGAAAACTGCAGTGGCCAAGTTTGCCAAGAAACAGCTGGACCAGATATCCAAGGAAAAAAATGTGAATGTGAGGGTGGAATACATTCGTTGCACTGATTTCACCACTGAATATCAAGTTATCGCCAGGTTATGTCAACAAATGGGTCAGGATGTTCCTTACCGTGGTTGGACTAAGGCTGAAGTGATAAATGCTTTTCGCAATCTTTTCAAGAAGAATGTTTTTGGAAATGACCTGATCCTAATAATAATCCTGGACGAGATTGATATTCTGTTGAAAAATGATGGTGATGGGTTGCTTTACACTCTTACCCGGACTGATAATGTTTCCATAGCATCCATCAGTAACTTCGTGGATTTCAAACAGTTCATAAAGCCCAGGGTGCGCAGTAGCCTCCGTGACCGGGAGATTGTTTTCCCACCTTACAATGCCCAGCAACTGGTGGATATCCTACAAGAACGTTCTAAATTATCATTTAATGATGGGGTACTTCATGATGAAGTTATACCACTTTGTGCAGCACTTGCCGCCAAAGAAGAAGGTGATGCTCGTTATGCATTGGATTTACTACGAACTTCTGGGGAATTGGCTGATGAAAAAAGCACAGACATGGTTTATGAAGAATATGTTCGGGAGGCCAAGGATCAAATCGAACACAACAAGGTCACTGATATTGTAATGACCCTTCCCAGTCAGCAGCAGAAAGTACTGGAATCCCTGATATACCTCACCAAACGTAAGGAAGAAATTACCTCTGGTAGATTATACGATGTTTACAAGGATATAACTAAGGGTGATTCTGTTTCATACCGTAGAATCTTTGATTTTATAAATGAATTGGAAATGTTAGGGCTTATATCTACAAAAACAGTATCCCGGGGTAGAGGTAAGGGCAGGACAAATCTCATTACCCTGCAGTGTGACATGGAACTTCTGGAAGATGCCATGTGGACTGGTTAACCACACCAAACCACACCAAGCTACTCCTTTTTATAATCTTTTTTCCAAGTTGAAACCAAAGACCCTTATCTAAAACTTCTTCTCCCAGGACACAGATTAGAAATTGATTTTTCTTCTTAAAAAAAATAGGAAATTATTTTTATATTTAATCAATCATCGATTCTATCTCAAAATTCAATTTAAAGCTATATTTAAGTCTAAACCCTTATTATTCAATCTATAGAATTGTTTAAATCTAAGCCCCATATTCGATCTATAGGCTTGATTAAATCTTAATCATATTTTAATGAGCATTATTTTAATTTTAAGCCCTTATTTTATTATCGACTGTAAAAGAGCCATCCTAACTGGAACTCCATAAAAGGCTTGCTGGAAATATCTTCCGTAGGGAGTGTTGTCCACATCATGTGAAATCTCATCCACGCGGGGTAGGGGGTGCATTACAATTGCTTCACTTCCTTTAAGGAGTTTTGAGTCAATTGTGTAAGCTCCTTTGATTTTTAAGTATTCCTGAGGATCTGGAAACCTTTCTTTCTGGATCCTGGTGACATACAAGACATCGGCATAGTTTAAAACATCCCGAATATCTTCGGTTTCCTGCACACTCACTCCTGCGGCGGCCAGGTCATGAAGTATCTCCCGGGGCATTTTAAGTTCTGGTGGTGATACAAAGCTCATTTTGGCCCCAAACATGGCCAGAGCATATGAAAGGGAGTGCACAGTTCTCCCGTACTTCAGATCACCCACCAGTGCCACGTGCAATTCTTCAATATCACCCAATATACGTTTCATGGTGTACAAATCCAGGAGTGTCTGGGTGGGATGCTGTCCAGCACCATCACCGGCGTTTATCACCGGGACATCCACCATCTCTGCAACATAACGGGCAGTACCTTCCATATTATGGCGGATAACTAGGGCATCAGTGTATTCTCCGACTATACGCACGGTGTCGGTTAGATTTTCACCCTTAGTAACAGAACTGGTCCCGGCCTCTGCAAAACCAACGGTACTTCCACCTAACCTTTTTATAGCTGTTTCAAATGAGAGCCTAGTTCGGGTGGAAGCTTCGTAAAACAACATTCCCAGAATAGATCCAGATAAAGCACTGGATTTTTCCTGTGATCGGGCAATGGGTTCCATTTCCTCGGCTAATTGGAGGATATATTCAATGTCTCCTTTGCTAAAATCTTTAATTGAAATTATATTTTTCAAATTGAAACCCATGCACTTCACCATAACCCTTGTTTATGTGAGATTATCCACGGGAAAACCTCATATTAAACCTTAATTATGTCAGCTTATCTTTAATAATTTTTTTTTGATGAGTCCTTTTTTTAGATAATTTAATTTATTTTTAATTTATTTAATTTTTCAAAAATTATCTAATCCTCATTCATTGTCAGATTTTGTCATTTCCAAAATTAACAAATCATACTGTGGAATCCAAACATTTTTGGTTACATTTTTTTTAGTTATATTTTTCTTCCGAATGTTAAATAACCGGTATGTCCAGTCATCCTGGTTTTCGGGCGCACGCCCTTGTCTTTAACTTCTATCTCACGTACCAAGCATTCTAAACTCTTTAAATTGGAAAATTCTCTTTTTTTAAGTATTCTATTTAGTAGTTTCACCTGATCTATGTAGGGTGTGTAGGCTGCCAAGTATCCTCCGGATTTAAGAGAGTCACGGGCATGTTCCACCACTTCCCATGGCTTGGGCAGATCCAGGAATACCAGATCCACATTCGCTTCATCAATTCCTTCCACAACATCCTGACATTTAAGGGTTACATTTTCCAATTCAAAGCCCCTAACATTTTTTTCAGCTATCTGTGAGAAATCTTCCCTTAATTCATAGGAGTAAACATGACCAGTTTCTCCTACCATGTTTGCCAAGAATATGGTGGCTGCCCCAGCCCCGGTACCGGCTTCTACCACTCGATGTCCACAGCCCAGTCCAGTGTAGGCTGCCATCACACCCAGGTCTTTGGGGAGGATGATGGAACATCGGCGGTCCATGAGTTCAATGTAATCGTTAATGTTAGCTTGTAAAACGCGGAATTCCCTGCCTAAGTGCGTTTTTAAAACATCCCCTGGATTACTACTGGCTATTTCTTCTTTTTTAATATAACCATGGTCAGTGTGCAGGTCATCATTTCCAATCATAAATTTTTTACCCTTCTCATTCACTAAAATCTTCATCGATCCTCATTCTCCATAAAGCTTAATTAATTCTCAATTCCCTAAATTTCTTATTCAACAATTTTATCAATTATTTATCTTTTTATCCTAAATTTTAATAATTTTAATATTTTAATATTTTCAGAAATTTTATTCATTATTTTTAATATTTTCAAGCCGGTATTCCTTCTGTGGTTTATTCTTACCATTAATGATAGGTTCCTCTTCTCTTACTTGTTCAGAGGAATATTTGGAGGTATCTAAATATTTTGATTCTATAATTTCCCGGATACTACGAGCTTTTACCCGGCCAATACCACTAACCCTTATTAGATCATCAGTGGTGGCGTTGAAAACTCCTTCCACACTGTTAAACTCTTTTAAAAGTCTCCGGGCATTCACTGGCCCCACATTGGGTAGTGATTCCACAATGAAAAGTTGTTGTTCCTGGAGAGTTAGTGGTTTTCTCTCAGTCTGGATCTGCACTTCCTTGGAACCCCTATCAAATTCTCGTGTTGCCAGCCTGTGGATCATAGCCGCAGTGTCCTCTGGATTACGGGTGGGAATGATGGGTATGTTAAAATCAACTGCCAGACTGGCCAGTGCTCCCCGAATAGCATTGGGGTGTAATCCACTACTGTAGAGATCCTGCCCTTCCAGGATGATTACCGGTTTGGAGAAGTTATCCACCAGTTCACGGGCCTGTTTGTATAACCTTTTATCAATCAAGGAGCTTACAAAATCCTTGGTGCTCTTTCTCTCCACAACCACATCGGAACTTATCTGGTAATCGCCAACCAGGAGACTGGAAGGCTCTACACTCACTTCAAGGTTACTCAATTCCCTGGTAACCCCGGACATGGCCTCCCGGTGGTCCACATACACCACTAGTTTCTTATCGTTCCCTTCTTCTTTCAAATCATCATTTTCGGTGTTTTTTCTATCTAGAACCCTAACATCTTCATCATCAGCAATCAAAGGTTTTTCTACCTGTTTGAACCCATTGGCCAGTTGTTTTTTCATTCTCCTTTCCCGGTGCATACTGGAATAATAAAATGATTCGTCCCTGGTGTTTTTTGTTATTAAAACAATCATACGTCCTTTGGTGGTCCTTCCAGTACGGCCACGTCTCTGGATCATTCTTATCTCCGAGGGAACTGGTTCGTAGAGTACCACTAGATCCACGCTGGGTATGTCAATACCTTCCTCCGCAACACTGGTGGAAACTAGTACCTGGTAGGTTTTCATCCTGAAGGCTTTTATGATCTCCTTCTGCTCTTTCTGGGTGAGACCCTTCTCTTTATCCCGGCTGGCCTGTCCAAAGAATTTAACTGCATTTATACCCTCTTCCTGGCATTTGTCATAGATCTCCTTCACGGTATCCCGGTACTGGCTGAAGACAATAACCTGCTGTTTATCCTCACGAGCTTCTTTGAGAATTTCCATGAGTTTCCCCAGCTTTGGATGTTCTAAACCTTTTTGCTGAGCCTGTCTGGTGAGGTTTACCGCAGTTTTAAAGTTTTCATCCTTCAGTAATCCCTGCGCAGCCTTGGTCTTTTTCTGGCGCATCCTCTGGAAATAGGAGTATAGATTACTCATACCCTGGGTTTCCAGGAGTTCAAGGGAGTGCATAACACTGAAAACAGCGGTTAACATGGATATTGCCAGTAAACATTCCCGGGGTGGGGTGGCACTTCTGGACATCCGGTTTTGAACTTTTCCACGGGCCCTCAGTATATCCTTTTTGCTGACCTGCTGGATTGACCGGAGTACCCCTAGCTTTTTCAAACCCTTAAGACGGTTTTTGAGCACCACATCCAGATGGTTTTTAATGGTCAGCTGTTCCTTTTTTAAATCTACTTTAACCCATTCCACTTCAATGGGGTTAAAATAGGGTTTAACATCATTGTCGTCCTCATTTTTCACCACCACCTCTTTAATGAAAAGATTCTGACATACCTGGTTTATTTTTTCTTCATCACCACCAGGAGAGGCAGTTAATCCCAGTATCAACTTATTTTTTGCTTCTTTGGTGTAGCGTTGTGCCAGGAAAACGTAGGAGTATGATCCAGTCCCCCGGTGACATTCATCGAAGATCAGTAGTGAAACATTTTCTAAGGAGTACCTGCCAGCAATAATATCTGATTCAATAGTTTGTGGTGTGGCACATATTATCTGAGACTCTTCCCATCTTTTAATCCGTTCTTCCACTTTCACCGCACCGGTAAGGCTGGTGGTGGTTGATTTTAAGAACTCACGGAAACTTTCCTCGTGCTGCACTACCAGGGGTTTGGTGGGGGCTAAAAGTAGGATTTTACTATCTGGATATTTTTTAAGCCGGTCTGCAGATACCAGAGCAGCCACTATAGTTTTGCCTAGAGCGGTAGGGGCTACTATCATGGTATTCCCCTTTTTAAGAACGTTGGCTGCAAGTATTTGCTGGTAAAGACGTGCTTCAATTTTTGCCGGCTCGATTAAGGGGTGTTGTATCCACCTAACCGATTTTCTTGAAGGGCGGGGCTCGTTTTCATGTTTATTTTCAACCATTTTTAATATCCTGAATTTGGTTTTGTAGGGTGACATTTCTTGAACTAATACTATGTTTGTAATCTATAAAACTATTACAAAAATCAATTCAAATAGTAGATATTATTGAGTTTCCCTTACATTCACATTTGCAGTGATTTCTATTATAAAACCCACTATATGTGTTAATTCGGTTATAATTGGGAATATAAGAAAAGTCAATAGAAAATTTCTTTATAAATTCTAAAATAGTTTTAGGGTGGTTTAGTCACCCTTACTGTATGAATACCTGCAAAGACAGAATTTTTTAAGGAATAAGGTTAGAGTCTACCCCTACCATCCTTCTATCTTTTTTACTTCTTCCAGTATTTCAATACACTCTGTTATTTCCTTAGTAGGTTCTAACCCTTCTAGTATCTCTATAACCTGGTTAATTCTGGCTATACTTCCAATATTCATAATTTTTTCTTTCTCTAGTTCTATATTGTCAAAACCCTTTAGTTTCACCATTTTATCCCCTCTTTCCCTTCTTCTGCCGTGGCATTAGGTGGGCTTCATTTAATTCCATCAATATTATTTTCCATGAATTAACCACTAATTACCCCCTTTATTCTTTTAAACCATTTATTCTTCTAAAAATTCCATGGATTTACCGATTTCTATTTTGTTTTTCTGTATGGTATTTAAAACTTCAATAAGATATGTTTCCACTTTTAATATCCCCTTTACTTCATTTTCTCCAGAAGTGATGTTAGTAATTATACCAAGTTCATTTACTTCATTAGTACATAGTAAAAACTTATCCCCTAACAGAGTAAAACCTTCTCCTAACATTTTTTTAATTAATTCCCTACCATCTTGATCCTTTTCCATATTTTCAGGAGTTTTTAGTCTTATTTTCCCAGTTTTTGTATCTAGTGTTAGTTTAACTTCTAATTCACTCATTTTAACTCACCTTTCTTTCATTATCATATCCACTTTATTCTATAGTTAAAGTTCATTTTTATTCTATGTGGTCTCCAAAAACTCCGATAATGCCATTATAATCAGTGGAGTCAAACTTATTCCACCATTTTCATTGCATATCCAATTAACCTACCCTAGTCTGTGGAGATATCTTAACCGATATTTGCCTGTACTATTGTTTTTATTTATCTTGTGGTCATGTTACCAGTTCCGGTACTGTTTAATATGGGCCAATATTGGACATGTTTTTTTATCATTTTTTAGAAATCTAATCCTGATTTTAAGTATAGTCGGTTAAAAGTAAATTTGCAATGTAAAATTTGCAATGTAATGTACTGTCTTACAAATCAACCAAAATTATATTATTAATTAATAAATTAATATTACTATGATTTGGTGGTAGTGATTCAGATGGTTGGTGGAGATAGTTATCCTGAACAGGATTTGAAAACAATTTATAATGACTTTATCCGGGAATTTAATCATATAAATGGTGTTATACATATTTTAAAGCAATTTATCTACTTATGGGATGAAAATATTTGGGAATCATTACTTAATGTGTATGTTAACTGGAAAAGTCCTTTTAACATGACAGATTCGCCTCGAATTCTTCCTGAAAGTCTAGTTTTGGCACAGGCCATTAGAAATGGAATACAACCTAGAGAATTTATTGACGATTATCAAGATTCCAGTGTTTACCTAGTGGGTTACGAAACTTTCCATAATCTGCACTTCTTCCTGGAGAAATTATATTCATTAAATCTGGGCCGTGCACTGGTGGAAGATGATTTATGGGCTTTACATAAAAGTGACCTGCCAGAAAGGGTTTTGGGAGGATTGGAAGTATTTGATGTTTTCAAGGGTAACTTATTCTTAGGTGATGATTTTTTTCAACATATTAAAATTGTTACCTGGGATGAAGACGCTTTGATTTTCTTTAAAAAATTACAAAATCTTATAAATTCATTCTTATTTGAAAATAAAAACGAAAACGAGATTATATTTTGCCTGGAACTGGAGAACGTCCTGGTGCTCCTAGCACATTGCAGTGCAGTGTCCCGAGACAGCCAATACATAGGCATTAAGAATGTTTTAAGGGCATATAAAACTTTATTCAAAATTATTAACTCAAATATCACATCATTAGTGGATAAAAGGTATTATACGGGTTTTTTATTATGCCGGGATTGTAATGAATTGTATCCTCTTCTGGACAATGAATCACCCCATGATTTTTCCCAGTGTAGTTGTGGTGGTGATCTAGAATATCTAAGTTCAGAAAACAGGAATTATTCCAAGGGCAGCCATTAACTTAAATGGATTTGATGGTCAAAGACAAATAAAATGGTATTAAAATGTGATTCAATGGTAGTTAGAAATTAAAAGAAGTTTTTAATGGATTCTCTGGTACACAGTAATCAAATCAGTTTTATTAATAGCCTGATAACCCTGTAGGGCGGGTTTGGTTTCACTGAAAACATCGATATAGTACTCGGCATTGGATTCAATTAACATGGAAGAAAACTCATTGACATTATTATAGTCTCTTAAAACCCCGGTGAAAACCATTTTTTTCATACTCCACGACACTGCGGGACTGTAATCTGAAAAAATGACTTTACCCTGGTACTGTGGATCATAATCCTCCAGCCACTGGGCAGTGGGTTCAACATACTTTATTAAACAGGTGTTGGGTGTATGACCAGCGAAGGTAACAGAGGTTGAAGTTAAAAATACAAGCCCCACCATTAAATACAAGCCCCAAGATCGTATGGAATCCCTTTTAATCCACGATTTATATCTTTCAATTAGAATGCTAAGGCCCAGGAACGTAAAGTAAGCTAGAGCTGGGGTTATGGTAATCATATATCGATCTACCTTTACCGGGGTCACACTGTGCATTATGAAGAATGTAAAAAACCATAACAGGAATAATAAGTCCATTTTCAGATTCCTCCCATCAACATCACCCCATAACTTGTAAATCAAAAGACAGATGCAGAGGACAATAATGTTAGTTACCAGATAGGGGGCCTCGTAGAAGCTGAAAATCCCAGTAATTACTAAAAAACCCAGAAACAACAGCTGAACCATACTCCATTTATTAATAACACCCATTTCCTGGTATTTATTCCTTGAGAACCGATATTTCTTTTCTAAAATAGTGTAAAAGTATATTCCAAGGCCCAAAATAACTAAACTGGTAATTATGAATGCGAAAATAGATGCCGATCCCAGGCTGGGACTTAAAATCTCATAGTAATTCCCCTTCACCGGCCCCACAGCCAAGTAATTCAGTAAATTATTTAGATAGTACAAGTTATCCGGGTTGTATGCTGCATCTCCCACCCCGAAAACCTTCCCAAATACCAGGGGCTGGATAGTTAAAAAAATTAAACAGCTAAAATAACTGATCTTAAAATAAGCATAGGCTAAGAAGGGAATGATAATAGCTAATGGGATTATAATCTGTTTTAAATGTGTTCTAAAGGTTTTCAGGAAATTGGTGCCCACTATGAAATAGAATAGCAGGGGGATTACTAAAATAGCAGTGGTGTACCTGCTGAGTATGGCCAATGCTAGCATGGGGATTACCAGGTATAGATATTTGGGATCTTTTTCCACACCCCGGACCATGAAGTACATGGTCCATATTGAAAGTGAAATTGCCGGCACATCAGTGGAACCACTGGCTGCCCAGGAAAATACCAGGGGCAGTGAAATATAGATTAAGCAGGCAGTGAAACTTTGAATTTCATTAAAACGTTGATTGAATAATAAGTACAATCCAATAACTCCAAAAATGAAGAAAATCGCATTTAATATGATGATCACGCTACTGGACACCAACCCGGCCCGGAACACCAGGGAAGTTAAAAAAGGTATGAGTGGTGGTACTGGGACCATGTTTGCACCCTCAGTGACCAATCCTGAGTATTGCAGGCCCACGTTTAAATGGGTGAAGACGTCGAAGTAGTTTACCCCGATGGTAATTTGCACTGCAGAAAGGGCCATGGCAATAATGGTGGTGGCTATGGTTAAAATACACAGGGGATCTTTTAGTTTTCCCAGCAGTCTAGTTGAAGCCTGATTTGAACCAGTAATAATCATCACCTATTAAAAAATAGAATATTCAATTCACAATTTTAAACATCAACAACTATTAATTATTTTTTTTTGAATAACCATTACCATTGGATACCCGTCTTTTAACATTATGATTTAAATTGAATTATTTTTTAATGGCTATGAGATTCTCCCATTCATCAAAAACTACATTTAATCCACACATACTGGGAACATAGTTAGCTGCCTTTGCAGAATCTACTCCTATTACTTCAAAGCCCATATCTTCTATGGGGGCCACTACCATGCAGGTATCACAGACCACATGGCCACCAGCCTTTTCTATGATCTTGGTGTAGCCCATTCTATCGGAAGCTGCTTTAACTGAGATGGATGTGCACACCCATAACTGGTTGGCTAATTTTTTACCATCCAATTTAATGGCAACATCTTTAATCTCCTCTAATGATGCATGAGGACATCCTAAGCAAACCAGATCCGGCTTTTGGGAGGTTGAAAGTTTTTCCCGGGTGTCATCTACATCTTTCCTGGTTACTGTTAACTTCTCCAGATTTGAAGTATGGGGCATAGCCTCCTGAAATTCGGGGGTGGTGTTTTCCATATGGAAAAGGGCCACCGCTCCAGAAGATGCCAGTGCGGCTCCCAGAGCTTTTAACTGGTTAACGTTTGGCTTTTTTTGCTGTTTATCCAATAATTTGAAGTAGGGTATGCCGTTCCCCACAGCTTTACCCACCAGATATCCGAGGGCACCATAATCTGCGCCGTTAAGTGGAGTTTCAACTTCAACTAGTAGATGAGGTACCCGACCTTCATCCAAATGGTAACCGTAGTTTGGTGTTCTCCCACAGATGGCGGCGGATAATGCTCCCGGACCACCTTCCCGGTTTGTACGTGCTCCTAGGACTGAATTACCGTAACAAACAGCTGATGACTCTGACCAGGCAATGTGACTACCCAGTGGGGGCACGTTACCAACCAGGTAGGGGGTACAGGTACAGGTGGTGCTGATTCCCATTTTCCGATAGGCTTCCACAATGAGTAACTGTTTTTTAGTGAATTCAGCGGGAAAACCGAGTTCCCTCCACTGATCAAGATCCACACCTGCTGGGTTGAGGGTGCTGGGCACCACTACTTGGGCACCTTCACCAGCCAAGTCTTCCAGGTACTCTAAACCCGCGTCTCCAATGGTTTTATAGGAAACTCCGGATATCTGGGCAGAAACTATCTCCACCATACCATCTGCTTCGTATATATCTCCAAGAGCAACCAGTATTTCCATAGATTTCTCCACAGCAGGGCCATACTCTCCTGAATACATTTTTTCTTCTTCTCGGGTAAGATACATAGAAAATGCCTCGGTTGTTCACGAATTCACATGTAATCAAACTAAGTAAATACTTCAAAGGATGATTTATCAAGTAGAGGATTGATCCAATTGATTAGAAAACCAATTGGCAAAACCTGATTTTAATCTATATCCTGAATTATTAATCATAAATGATTATTATCCAGGATATTTAAATTCCACTAGTTCCCTGTTTAACTCACCTGGCTGCTGACAATATCATTTACCAGGTTTTTGAAGTTTTCAAGTTCCTTGTAAGGTACCACCGCACCAGCAGCGATATTATGTCCGCCACCCGCACCGTTAAAGCTTTTAGCTGCCTGTTCAAGTGCAAAACCCAGGTTAACTCCTCTCTGAGTCATTTCCAGGGTGGTTCGGCCAGAAATTTTAACCAGATTGTGCATACGGGATAGGGTGATCACCGGTTTCTGGGAGTTCAAGATCTCCAGTTCAATTCCTAAAGATGCTAGTGTTCCCATGATCTTCTTATTTTCCTTATCTTCAGTGTAAAGGTACTGCACATAGTCCATTTCCTGGGAACCCTCCCTGGAGATCCATCTTATCCCCCTGATCAGAGATTCCCGGTATTTACTTAAAAATTCAATTCCTTCGGTTATGGCAGACTCCCTTTCCCCTAAACAGATGCTTAATCCCACAGCATAGTTCTTGTTCTTACCACAGGCATCCAGGATCAAAGCATAGTCCTCTAGATTTCGCAGTGCCGGGGTTTCCTGGGGCATGCTGTAGACTGTACCGAATATTTTCGGATTAATTTTGGTCAGGTGGTCGGTGAGAAAGTCCTTCTCTTCATTGGCCAGATCTGTGAATTTAATACCGTAGGATATGCCAATTTTCTCCAGGAAAGCCTGACTTTTCTCAGGATTCCCTGAAATTCCAGGGATGGCTGGTTGGAATGTGTGGGCTAGGGCTTTGTAGAGGGGTTCATCCTTGGAGGATATTTTCAGGTCGTCGTGTTCTTCCACCACACCTGCTTCGGTGGCCTCGGTGAGAATGGTCTGGTTAACACCACTAAAACCATCTGCATATTGCATATCTCCAAAGGCACCAACTAGGGCCAACCCAGTTAAGTTAACTTTGTTAAGGGGTTTCACTGTGAGATAGGTTACTCCGGAGGCACTCACATCCCGGGTTCCGTCCAATCCGAACAGGTGGGGGTTCACGTGCACCAGAGTTTCCGCATCATCACCAGTGCTATCCATGGTCTGGTGGTGGTCGGCAATTATGGCCTGACCATTTAGGCGGCCAATCCTTTCCACATAGCCACTTCCCATGTCACAGAAAAAGAAGAGTTTATATTTCTCCTGGGAAAGCCGGTCCAGAGTTTCCTCATTAAGACGGGGAACCATGGTAACATGGAATTTCCCACCTTCCTGGGAGATGGCGTTACAGATAACACCTGCCGCCGATATACCATCAGAATCATTGTGGGAGATCACTCTCACCACATGGTCCTGATCTAAATGCTCCTTAAGGAGCACGCAAGCTTCTTCAGCTCTATTTAACAAGTAGTGCTGCTTTTTGTGGGTCATATCTCCATCCTTCAGGGAGCACTCCTTCCCGGGTGTAGTACTTCACTAGTCTCCTGATCCTGGATTCCACCAACTGCAGCCCCCTTTTGGTGTGCAGATCCTTAGGGTTTTCTTTAAGGTGGTCCCGGATGTTGACTGCCTTACGGATGAGGTTCATCAGGTCCTCAGGGTATTCTTCGCCCTGGTCGTGTTTTTCCAGTATCTGGGTTATTTTCATGTCGGTTACAGCTTTAACATCTGGAATTCCGTACTGGTCTCTTAGTATAATTCCAATGACACTGGTTGATTTTCCTTCTTTTCTCAGTTTTAATATAATCTCTTCTATTTCTTCGGTTGAGTATTCAACCCAATCAGGCTTTGCTGCCATCAAATCACCTCTTATAATCATCTATTCTATTCTAATCTGCTAATTGATCAGTAGATTAAATTTATATTAAGTTATTTACTCAGAATCGTAAGTTTCAACTTTTTACCTTATTTGCTTATAAAATCCTTATACCATTGGGCAAAACTTTCCAGTGACTGGCGTCTGTGGGAAAATTCATTTTTCTCCTCTCTGGTGAGTTCACCAAAGCTTAGGGAGTGTCCTTCTGGTATGAAAAGTGGATCGTAGGCGAAACCATACTTTCCTTTTTCCTGATGTGCTATTTGTCCCCCGACTACGCCTAAAAAAGTCTCGGGCTCGGTTTTGGGTGTTGCAAACCCAATCACCGACCTGAACTCAGCGTAACGGTCTTCGACATTATTCATCAGTTTTAAAATACCTTGATTGCCCACGGTGTCCTGCACATATGACGAATAGGTTCCTGGAAACCATTTAAGAGCTTTAATAAATAGACCGGCATCTTCAACAATAACTGGCCTTCCCAGCCGCCTGGCAGCATCTTCTGCACCATAACGAGCCACATCAATTAGCTCTCCCTGAATTTCGGGGTAACCAAGGTCTATGTGTTCCACCTGGATATTGAAATGGTGGAAGATTCCTTGAGCTTCTTTTACTTTGTGTTGGTTACCGGTTATAAATGTTATGCATAAATCTTCATCATTGTCCATAGAATTTCCACCATGATCATCTTCATAAAAATTCCATTCTTCTTTACATAATTTACTGTTTTTCATGGATTGATAAAACTTACCTAACCAACAATTTTTTTCCAGCAACCCCACAAGCCCCTGAATGAATCGTGTTTATAGGATAATTCCTTGGATTAATATTGGTAGATAATAATGGTAAGATGAATCTTAAGTAAGAATGATTAATTTAATCTCAATTAATCAGTTTATATCCTCTGAAAAACCTTATTGAAGAATTTAAAAGTATGGGGGGTCTTGTACATATTTATTTTATCGGTGCCCTGCAATACAACAGTTGGATTTATATACTTCTTAAGCCTTTAGAAGATTGTTAGAAGATGGACATGACTTAATAAATAGACCAAACCAAGATCTACAAATCAAGTTGTGCACAATCGATAAAAATGTAATTTTTAATTTTATCTAATCATAATGGTGTAAATTCCTGGAAAACCAGCTATAAAAAACCAATTTCTAATATAATTTAATTTATCCAGTTAAAAATGCGAATTTATCAATATTTTATTTGTAATCAAAAAAAATCCCTTTCAAGGTATTAGTAATAAAAAAATAATAAAATATTATACTTAATTTGATTTCTAAGAATCTTGGCAGTGAAATTCAAGTTTTAATCAAAAAATTTGCTTATTTCAGGCAAATAAAAAATTTATACAAATATAAAGGGTGAAAGCACATGGTGACTAATGTAAATACTTCAAACAGTGAGAAAAAAGTTTTCAAACCTAATTACATGCTGGTGGAAGAGGCTCATGTGAAGAATTGGGAGGCCGAAATCGAAAAGGGTAAAGATCTGGAGAAGTACTGGGCTGAAAAGGCTGAACAATTTGAATGGTTCCAAAAATGGGATAAAGTCCTTGATGAAAGCCAGAAACCATTCTACAAATGGTTTACCAATGGTAAAATAAATCTAGCTTATAACGCTGTGGACCGGTGGATACACACCGATAAAAGGAATCAGGTGGCCATACTCTACGCCAATGAAAGGGGTGATGAGAGGAAACTCACCTACTACGAACTCTACCGTGAAGTGAATAAAATGGCCAATGCCCTGAAGAATTTAGGGGTGGAGAAGGGGGATACAGTTTCCATGTACCTGCCTATGTGCCCGGAGTTACTGGTCTCTGTCTTGGCCTGTAACAGAATTGGGGCCATTCACAGTGTAGTGTACTCTGGACTGAGTGTCGGTGCATTTGTGGAGCGTATGAACGATGCCGAGGCTAAAGTCCTCATAACTGCCGATGGAACCTACCGGAGGGGGAAAATAATAGACCTTAAAAGAATAGTTGACGAGGCCCTCCTTAAATGTCCCACCATTGAAACCACCATAGTGGTGAAACACACTGGCAACCCCATAAAAATCTCTGAATTAAGTGGTAAGGAAATATTCTACGAAAGACTCCTGGAAGGTGAGCTGGACGAATGTCCAGTTGAAGAAATGGACTCCGAAGATCCATTGTTCATACTTTACACATCTGGAAGTACGGGAAAGCCCAAGGCAGTTGTGCACACCACTGCTGGGTACATGGTGGGGGTGGCCACCACCTTAAAAACCGTGTTTGACATACATGATGGTGACCTGTGGTGGTGTACCGGGGATATTGGCTGGATCACCGGCCACAGTTACCTTCTCTACGGTCCATTGCTACTGGGTACCACCACCCTGGTATATGAGGGAGCACCGGACTATCCTGACCCGGGTATATGGTGGAAGATCGTAGAAAAATACGGGGTAACCAAGCTTTACACCTCACCTACCGCGGTAAGGCACCTTATGAGGTATGGTAGTAAATATCCAACCTACTATAATCTTTCATCTCTGAAGATTCTGGGCAGTGTGGGTGAACCCATGAACCCTGCAGCCTGGATGTGGTTGTACAAAAATATCGGAAAAGAAAAAACACCCATAATGGATACCTGGTGGCAGACTGAGACTGGAATGCACATGATATCACCATTACCAGTTTCTCCTCTTAAGCCAGGTTCACCCACCCTCCCCCTGCCTGGTGTGGATATTGATGTGGTGGATGAAAGGGGTAAACCAGTGCCGGTTGGTGAAGACGGGTACCTGGTGATTAAAAGGCCATGGCCTGCCATGTTCAGAACCCTTTACCAGGATGAGGAACGATTTATTAATGTTTACTGGAAAGACTTACCTGGTGGAGTTTACAGGGCCGGGGACATGGCCAGAAAAGATGAGGATGGTTACATCTGGATACAGGGCCGTTCCGATGATGTACTGAAAATCGCTGGCCACCGGGTGGGAACCTCTGAGGTGGAAGCAGCATTCTCCTCCCACCATGCAGTGGCTGAAGCAGCAGTCATTGGAAAGTCGGACCCAATTAAGGGGCAGGTTATAAAAGCCTTTGTTATACTCAAGGAAGGATACCAGCTAACCACCGATGTTATTGAAGATCTCCAGAAACACGTTCGCTACGAACTGGGGCCAGTAGCGGTACTGGGAGAAATAGCGGAAGTAGATAAGCTACCTAAAACACGTAGTGGTAAGATCATGCGCCGGGTGTTACGTGCCCAGGAAGAAGGAAAAGATCTGGGTGATCTTTCCACCCTTGAAGAATAGCCTTAAGGGGCTATTTATTATTCTTTTTTTAATTCAGGTTTTTATTTTAAAAAACAGGTTCTAAAATAATTATGAAAAATAAAAATTTGGTGCTCTTTAAAATTAAATGAAAATAGAACAAAAAAATGAACTTATAACTTATAACTTATTATTTATAACTTATAACAACTGGTCGGGATCAAGTATACCGTCCCCTTCCTTCTATTTCCTCGATTTTTGCCACTACTTCTCTGTAATTCTGTGCACCTGAATATCCTTCAATTATGGATTCAAAACATTCCTGGCTGATGTCATGGTGGATGCCATTAATGGCCTTTTTAAAAACCAGAAGATCCACTCCCTTATCTTCAATTAAGTCAGAAATCTTACCCAGACCAAAATCAATAAAAACCACAGAATCCTCCTCTTCACGGAGAATAATGTTGCTGGTGGTTAGATCGCCATGTATTATGCCACAATCATGAAGTCTGGCCACATTTTCCCCAATGATCCTGGATACGGACTTGATAGAGGATAAATCCCGGGAATTTTTTCCACTGAAAATATCCTTAACCTCAGTTCCTGCAATCTTTTCCATGGTAATGATACTATCCTTTAGATCCACATCATAAACCAGGGGGCTCATCACCCCACATCGCTTGGATTCTCCCAGGAGTTTGGCTTCATTTTTGGTTCTCATCCGGCGAAGGTACGCATCGATCTCCGGGATCCGGTAACCCTTAACCACCCTTTTTTTAAGGAGAACTTCTTCATCCAGGTAATGACCACTGCAGATATTGGCCTCAGCGCCCTTGGCCACCAGTTCCGCGGGAAGTTCCAGCTTCTGGGTTGATTTTTCCATCCAGGGAACATCCACCTGATCGGTACGGTAACGCTGTATAACATGGGTGTCCGCCATTTTCATATTTTGGTTGTGCCGGTACATTAACAAACCTAGCCAGGCGTTCATGGCCCCGTTATCCCCACAGTACCTCATTTCGGGCATGAAAAAATCAGCATAGTGTTCCTGGGTCATAACTTCCAGCATGTCCCGCAGGCGCTGGTTGGCGGCCACACCACCCACCAGGAGAACTTCTGATTTTTTAGAATGGGCCAGTGCCCGTTCAGTCACCTCTACCAACATGGCGAATGCTGTTTCCTGTAAACTGAAACACACATCTTCCAGGGTAGCTCCGGATTCGTATTTACGAATGGCAGCAGTGAGTAACCCGGAGAATGATAGATCCATCCCCTTAACAGTGTAGGGTAATTTCAGATAATTATCAGAGGCCAGTGCCAGTTCCTCCACCCGGGGACCTCCCGGGTGTCCCAGGCCCACTGTACGGGCGAACTGATCTAAACAGTTCCCAATGGCAATGTCCAGGGTCTCTCCAAATATCTGGTAGCGGCCACTGTCAAAGGCAGTTACCTGGGTGTTACCCCCACTTACATAGAGTGTCAGAGGGTCCTGGCAGCCAGTGGTCAGTCTACCAATCTCAATATGTCCTATACAATGGTTAACACCCACAACAGGTACGTCCAGGGATAAAGCCAGGCTTCTGGCCGCAGTAGCCACGGTTCGCAGAGCCGGGCCCAGGCCAGGTCCCCGTGCAAAGGCCACCAAGTCTAGGTCTTCTGGATTTAAATTTGCTTCTGCCAGGGATTTTTTTATGAGGGGAACTAGATTTTCAGCATGGTGTTCAGCTGCTTCACGTGGATGTATTCCTCCTTTCTCCGGAAGCAGGGCCCGTCCCTGCAGAGCCAGGATATTCCCTTCTGAATCTACTATTCCCACACCAGTTTTTTCTGCTGTTCCCTCTAAACCAATACATATCAATTATATCACACTCTAATACCCTAAAATGAATTAATTGGAATAAATGCTTTAAATATTTATTATTATTCCCTGATAATGAGTATAATTCTGTTTAAATTAATTTCATAGAAAGTTATCCCCATCACCCAATAATCTCTTTTTCATCATTATTTAATTTTCATAAAATTCTAATAATGTCAAAGGATGTCCCACTGGAAAATTTATTTTTATATAGAACTTCACCCTATTTTATAGTCAAACAAATTTTAAGGGGATAATTAAAAATTGGTATCATATTAAATTATTTTTAAAAGAGGAATAGATATGGATAAATCTATTAAAAGTTTCGGATCACGAGATAAACTCGAAAAATTACAGAACAAGGATTCATTATTTTTATGTGTTATTGCCACCACTTTAACCTCACGCATCCCAGGAATAACCGGTGCAGGGGCATCACCTGAATTAACAGATTACACTCCGGCAGCAGATGTGGAATTAATAGTCCACGGAGCACCCCAATGTCTTCCAGAAATCCCTCAAACAGTGGTAGGGGGGGAAGCAGCCCCCACTCCTGCAGTGATCACCAAAGCCGCACTCGAAATGGCAAAAATTCCTTTCCTGGTTGTCGATGCAGGTTCAGCTATCAAACCTTCCCTTCCTTACGTGAATATTAACCATAAGCAGGGTGGAAATGTAGAAACTGGAGCTGCAGTTCTTAATCCTCTGGAAATATTTAATAAGGGAAAAATGCTAGGGAAAACCCTTTCTAAACTCACTGATCACCTGATAATCGGTGAAAGCACCCCTGCGGGCACCACCACGGCACTGGGTGTTCTGGAAGCCATGGGATATGATGCCTGGGGAAAGGTCAGTGGGAGCACACCTAAAAATCCACATGCCCTTAAACGCCAGACAGTTGAAAACGGCCTGAAGGCTGCAGGGTTGGGTGATGATCTTCCCCTGGATCCATTCCAGGCAGTAGGGGCAGTGGGGGATCCTATGATCCCAGCAGTGGCTGGAATCACAGCGGGCAGCACGGTGCCGGTAACTTTAGCCGGGGGAACCCAGATGACTGCAGTATGCGCATTCCTGAAGAAAGCAGTGGAAGGTTTTAGTTTCGAAGATGTTTCAATAGCCACCACCATCTTCGTGGCCACCGATGAAACTGCAGATATCAACTACATTGCCCAACAGATTGCACCCATAAACATCTATGCAGTTGATCCTGGATTTGAAAAATCCGAAAACCAGGGACTACAACAGTACACCCAGGGAGTGGTGAAAGAAGGTGCTGGTGCTGGAGGGGCCATGATAGCTGCCCAGCTTCAAGGTATTTCTATTGATGATATAAGGGCTAAAACAGAAGATTTATGTAGAGAAATTTTCTAGGCCACGTTTAAATAAAAATTATTGCCAATATCGAGAAATCTTGAATTCATCTTATTGAAATTATGGACAGTAAAAAAAAAATTAGCAGGTTATTATTTGAATCAATTTTCAAAACTGCATTAGTGATCAAATGGTAAATGATGAAAAGAATAATGGGAATGATTACCAGTACATTAGGATCTCCTACAACCTCACTAGCCATACACCAGTCCACCCGGACCTTACCCCAATAAACATAACCTCCAAAACTCAGATTGCACAGGGGGCGGATTACAACACTTCAGTCATAACTGCGGAGAATCATTCCGGAACCCATGTAGATGCTCCCGCCCATTTCCTGAAGGACGGACGGCCCATTTACACCTATAGTCCTGATGAATTGATATTTCATAACGTCCTGCTAGTGGATTGTCCTAAAACATCAGATGAACTAATAAATAAGGGAAACTTTGCCAGGGTACTAGAACAGTTTGAAACAGACCAGCTTGATATTGATTGTATCCTGATACGCACTGGATTTGGGAAATACCGTGCAACTGAACCTGAAAAATATCTAACTAAAAATCCTGGAATTTCACCTGAAGCAGTATCCTATTTACGTGGAAAACTCCCTAAACTAAGATGTTTAGCTATTGACACGGTTTCCATGTCTCGTTACGGTAGGATGGCCGAAATGATAGAAGTTCACCAGACTGCGTTCCAGGAAAATGCAGAGTTCGGCAAACCCCTCCTTTTTGTGGAGGACTTGGGACTTCAATCCCTCGAAAACACAATGATCCTGGAAGAAATCATGATCATCCCCTGGCAAGTGGAAGGAATTGACAGTGCTCCCTGCACAGTACTGGCTAAGATCAAATCAAATTGAATGGAGTTTTAAATTAACTGGTTTCTATATAATAGAACTCTAAAATTAAAAGGCTTAAAATAAGGGGATTTATTATAAAGGGATTTAAAAAAATAAAATGTGGAATGTTACTTATTTTTACATTACCTTCTTTTGGAATTATTTCCAAACCATGGTTATGATTAGGGTTAAAACACCAATTATCCAACAGTAATAGGCGAATATTCGCAGGCTGTGCTTTTGAATGTATCCCATCATAAATTTTACAGCCAGGTAACTGAAGATGGATGCTGACAAGAATCCGGCAATCATCACTTCCACACCGGCGTCAAGACCAGCAATGTCCTTGGTTTGTACAAGTGCAGCTCCCAGTATGGCTGGTATAGATAGTAGGAAACTGTAACGTGCTGCTAACTTTCTTTCCAGGCCTGAAAATAGCCCAGCAGCTATGGTGGACCCGGAACGGGATATCCCGGGGGCGATGGCAAATCCCTGGAAAAGACCGATAACCAGGGAATTGGTAAAACTAACCTCTTTAATCTCTTTACCTTTAATCTCTTGTTCACGTTTTTTATCTGAAATCCATTCTGCACTCCATAAAATAATCCCGGTTATGATTAGGAAGAAACTTACTGCTGCTATAGAGCTGAAAAGGCTTTCAAACTCATTTTTTAAGAGAACTCCCATAAGACCTGCCGGGATGGTACCCACCACTACCAGCCAAGCCAGTCTCTTGAAGGGGTCTTCTTTTATACCTTCCTTAAAGTTTCCACTGAAAATATCAATAATACTGGATATAAATGCTTTAATCATGGCTAGAATATCTTTCCAGAAATATCCTATCACTGCTACTAGTGTACCCACATGTAGGAGAGTGTCAAAGGCTAAACTTGATTGTGCACCAATTATTTCTGGGACTAGTACCAAGTGTGCTGAGCTGCTGATAGGTAAGAATTCAGTTAATCCTTGAACTGCGCCCATGATTATTGCTTGAATGATGTCCATAAACTATTTCTCCGATTTTTTTTAAAATAACTCGTTTTTCCTTTGTTATTTGAAGAATTATCTGTAATTCATATGAAGGTAATTAGTAAGTTTGGCCTATACTTAAATCTAATCTTATAAGTTTTAAGTTATAACTTCTAAGTTATACCTTATAACTATCATCAATATGTACAATTATTCCTCATGCATGATTTCAGTTATTGCAATCAAGTATCTGTTTTCGCTTGAAAATAAGCTTTTTCCCATATTCAATATCATTATTTTCCCATTTCCCGGTAAATTTCACCCAAATTCACCCAAATTTTATTTTGCATCACAGAAATCATTTAAAAAATTAATCATTAAAAAAAGAGAATAGGGAAGAAATCTTTAAAAGAATTCTTAAAAAGCGATGATTAAATGAAAGTTAGCCAGCCGTAAGTATCATCAGCATTACTTTCTAAAATTTCAAAGAACCTATCCTGCAATTTTTTAGTTATCGCACCCCGTTTACCATCTCCAACTGTTATATGGTCAACAGATCGGATGGGGGTGATTTCTGCTGCGGTACCGGTTAAAAAGAGTTCATCAGCAATGTAAAGCATCTCTCGGGGTATTTCTTCTTCTTTAACTTCCAGATCCATTTCCTTGGCCAGGGTAATCACGGAATTTCTGGTGATACCGTCCAGTAACGATGAAGCACGTGGTGGGGTGTGCAGGATTCCATCTTTTACAATGAAGATGTTTTCACCACTACCTTCACTGACCATTCCATGGTAGTCCAGCATAATGGCCTCGTCATACCCACTGGCCACTGCTTCCATTTTAGCCAGCTGACTGTTCATGTAGTTTGAACCAGCCTTGGCCATGTTGGGCATGGTATTGGGTGCCATACGGCGCCAGGTGGACACACCAACGTCCACTCCGTTTTCAAGGGCTTCTTCTCCTAAGTATTTGCCCCAGGCCCAAACCGCAATAATGGACTCCACCGGACAGTTCAGGGGATAAACCCCTAATTCAGCATAACCTCTGAAGATAGCAGGACGGATGTAGCAGGCATCAAGCTGGTTAATCTTGATAGTGTCCAGGATAGCTTGACAGAAGTCTTCCTGAGAGTAAGGGATTCCCATCCGGTAGATTTTGGCTGAATTGTAGAGACGCGCCACGTGTTCTGTCAACCGGAATACTGCTGGACCTTTTTTAGTCTTATAACACCGTATTCCTTCAAAAACACTTGATCCGTAGTGTACTACGTGTGATAATGCGTGAACATTTGCTTCCTTCCAATCAACGAACTTTCCATTGAACCATATTTTTCCTGACTCGTCAAAGGCCATGTTATCCCTCAAAATTAAGTAATGATCTTATCCAGAATCTATTGGTTAAACTAGTATAAATTGTATTTGCAGTGATAACAGTAATACTAATCATTCTTACTATGCAGTTAAGTATCCACAAAATATGTTCATGTGTGTTCTCTCTAAACCAAACCTAAAAATTTAATTTATATTTTTTGAATATCACTTCCCTTCTTGGAAAACTTTATATAACTTCCCTACCAAACCATGGAAGTACCTAGTATGGGCCGGTGGTCTAGGGGTATGATACCTCGCTTACAACGAGGTGATCAGGAGTTCGAATCTCCTCCGGCCCACTTCAAATCTTTTATTAATTCATTGATTGTTATTTTAGAGTTTAATAGGCATGAAATTCTATTTAAAGTCATATTTCAATTCGTGGGCCGGTGGTCTAGGGGTATGATACCTCGCTCACACCGAGGTGATCAGGAGTTCGAATCTCCTCCGGCCCATTCCATTCTCATTTAATTAAACTAATTATTGAAATTTCCATCCATCCAATAGGTTAAAAGAATGGTTGATAAAGATGGGTAGAACAAATTCCATCTGGCTAATTATTATCAGTCCTTTAATGTATCTTTGACGTGCCCTGATTTTCAGTATGGAATTATTGTATGATACACACCCGAAGTTCTGAATGGTATTTCTTTCCCAAAGTCCTTGTTTTGAGTTTAGATTTTTGAAAGTTTAGATTTTTAATGGGTCTGTAAAAAACAAGGTTTTCAGTGATAAGGGAATGCATGGAAGAGAAGAATACATGAAATTTAGGGGCTATTAAAAAGAAAGTAAAGAGAAATATTAAAAATACAGTTTAAAAAAAGTTCTAAAGGGCGATGATCATGATAACGTAGATCAGAAGGGATACAAAGAACACTATAGTTCCCTTACTGAGAGTGGTGGTCACGTCACGTTCAATAGCCATCACCAGACCATAGGATAGGACTGCGGAAATTAATATCTTGGCAATTCCTAAAATAGCCGTATTTGTGTATCCCATGCTAATGAAATAGGTTATTAGGGATGAAAGTGCGAATACAATGATTATCAATGATATGGTGTTGGTTAGGATGGGTTTAAGTCCAGGACCTTCTGGCATGGAAAATGATCTTGATTTAGTGGCCCGATTCAAACTGCCCTTCCCTCTGCTGAAGAACCCTGGAGAAGAAGTTTTTGTCTTGGGAAATGAAGAAGCTGTTTCTGATGAAGGACTATATTCTTCGGTTACCTCGGGAGGTACTCCTTCTCCTTCTTCATCCTCGTATACTTGCACTCCACTGTATTCTTCATGCTTTGCGGAAAATTTCTTAGCCAGTGTCACTAAGCCGTCTTTATCAATAATCTTGATATTTCGACGGTCAGCATAGTTCACCGCGCTTTTGGTGAAGTAAGAGGTGGTCACTACCACGATCTTGGAGGCTTTAAGGGTCTTCCCCACCATTTCCATTTCCTTTAAAACGTCCAGACCTACTTCCCAGCGGTCATCATAGTTTTTACAGGCTACAACCACCCCAATATCTCCAAGGATGGTGGGTAGAACTCCGTAGATGTCAATGATGTGTCGGGAAGTCTGGAAGTTACGGTAGACCTTGAAGCCTGATTCTTCCATTACCCTTGCCATGAATTTGACTAATCTGTTTTTATCCAATTCCCCCACCTTCAAACAGTGATGATATAACATCACCTCATAATTTCTTTATTCACTAGATGATAATATTTGTTTTCTATTTCTTTATACTTAAAACTGTTCCTCTCACCAACTGGTTACTGGCACGCAAACTATTTAGATGTTGAGGTATAAATCTGCCTCTATGACCATTCTCATCACTAATGACGATGGAGTTAACTCCTCAGGTATCATCGCTGCTAAAAAAGCAGCAGAAAAACTGGGAGAAACACTAGTTGTTGCCCCCGCAACCCAGCAAAGTGGGATAGGCCATGCTTTAACCCTTTTTGAACCCATAAGGGTTACCAACACCCACATGCTTGATGGTGGGGAAGCATACATGGTTTCAGGAACACCCACAGATGCTTTAATCATTGGAATATTCCAAATTGCTCATCAAAAACCGGATTTAGTGATTTCTGGAATTAACATTGGTGAAAATCTTGGTAAATCAGAGCTAACCACATCTGGAACAATTGGGGCTGCTATGGAGGCAGCGGTCCACGGTATTCCTGCACTTTCAGTTTCTCTGCAGGTTACCCGGGGTGATATCAAGTTCCATGATGGGCACGTGGATATTGACTTTTCCCATGCCCAGAAAATGACCGAAAAAGTGGCCCGGATGATTCTGAAAAATGGTTTACCAGAAGGAGTTGATTTCTTAAACCTTAACATTCCATCACATCCCGATAGTGACTGCTTAAGGTTAACTCGTTTAGGTGATAGAATGTACAGAGTCCATATCAAAGAGCGCCTGGATCCTAGGGGAAGACCCTACTACTGGATTGATGGTGATTCTGTGGAAGATGATGAAGTGGGCACCGATGTCCATACTCTTAAACGTGAAAATTGTGCCACCTTAACTCCTATTTCTCTAGATGCAACTGCTTCTTTGGAAAAAATGGTTGATTGGTTGGATTAAATTACTTTTCCCTATTTTTCAAGGTTTGTCAATCTTTTATCAAGTTAAGTATTTATTCACCTGATTTTCTACAGTAGACAAATTTGTTATTCAAATCCCTGATATTTTTATCCCTTGTTTCCCAGTATTATTCTACAGTAGACCATAATTTAGGATACTCCCACGAACATAGCTTCTACAGTAGAAATTAGGTTACCTATTTTAAATAGTTTAAAATTCATTTTTCAGGTATAATAAATTTGATTTTGTAATATTAACTAATTATAATCAAAATTAGAAAAAATAGGTTATTATAAAACTTTAATTCCAAGAATATCCTGGGCACCTTCAAAAACAGCCTGGGCAATCTGGGCACTTCCCACGGAACCCGAGGTAGGGGGTAGTAATACCACTTCTCCAAGATCTTCCAGTTTATCCTTCAGGGCACCGTAAAAATCAAAGGGTTCCTGCATAGCTCCCACGGAACCAGTGAGTACCACACCTTCCATCGGGGCATTGGCAATTCCAGCCAGTCCCCATATCTCCATGGCAATGGTCATGAGCATGGTTTCCAGGGCCAGTTCTGCCTTGGGATCTCCGTCCTGGTAACTTTCTAGGAGAACGTCCTTGGCATGGGCCACCCTTTCATCTATACCTGCCACTTTAACTGCTCCTGCACGTGAAAAGCACTGGTTTGCAGTGCGCAATCCTTCATCAACATCACGAATCATTTTCAAATCCAGGGGACCGTGCAAAATACCCATGGAACCAAGACAGGCATCCACAGCACCCCATATCTTCCCATTTTCCAGGAGAAGACTAACGGTGTTGGAACTAATATCGGATACAATGAAATTCTCATAACCAGTTTCCAAGTGGGCATTGTAGCATATGCTTACCTTCTCGGCACTGGCGTGATGGGAATAGGCTGCCCGAAAAAGAGGATCCATACAAGGGGTATCCTGGTGTAGCCCGGGTATTAAGACGGTGGGAATTCTGGATTGTTCAATTTCCTCATAAACAGCGGTTCCTCCCCCGGTAACCTTCCCTGCTCCTTCAATGGAAAGAATTCCCCTATTTTTAACCTTTTCCAGGGGAGTTATTTCACTGATACCATCACCCATGGCATAGGTAATGGCCATTAGTTGAATGGAATCTAAGTCAACCACTTTTGAAAGCTCTTCCATAGCTAGAACTTCACCAGATGAGAGCTCATCCCTACCTATCTTGATGTGCTGAGGTTTTTGGTGTAAAACTGTAAAAGAAACACCGGTAGTGCCGTGATCCATTCCTACAAATACCATTTAGTTCACCGTGGGGAAAGTGTGTAATTGTAATCTAAGATTAGTATTTAAGATTAATTTTCCATTTTTAGGATAATTTTCCTTTAAATAAAAAAAATAGTGGAATGGATGTTTATTTTTCCAGTCCGCAAAGTTTTCTGAGTTTTTTGCCCTGTTTTTCAATTTCCAGATCGCTTTCAATGGCACGCATCCGGTTGAGTTGTGGCCGGCCTGACTGGTTTTCAAGGGCCCATTCTTTGGCAAACTTACCGGTTTGGATCTCTTCCAGGATCTTTTTCATTTCCTTTCGAGATTCATCAGTAATAACCCGGTCACGACGGGTTAATCCGCCGAATTCAGCGGTGTTACTGACGTCGTTCCACATTCCAGCAAATCCTTTCTGGTAGATGAGGTCAACGATGAGTTTGAGTTCGTGGCAGGTTTCAAAGTAGGCCACTTCTGGCTGGTAACCAGCTTCCACCAGGGTCTCAAATCCTGCTTTTATGAGTTCGGTGGCTCCTCCACAGAGAACTGCCTGTTCACCAAAGAGGTCAGTTTCAGTTTCTTCCTTGAATGTAGTTTCCAGTACTCCGGCACGGGTAAGACCACTTCCCTGTCCCATTGCCAGGGCCACTTGAAGTGCATCACCAGTGTAGTCCTGTTCAACTGCCACCAGGCCTGGAACTCCGAAGCCGTCTAAATATTGCTGGCGCACAGTGGATCCTGGTCCTTTAGGGGCGATCATGGTAACGTTAACTTTTTTAGGTGGGTTTATGTACTGGAAGTGAATGTTGTATCCGTGGGAGAAACTTAGAGTATTCCCTTCTTTTAAACCTTCTTTGATTGATTTTTCATAAACCTGGGCCTGTATTTCATCAGGAATCAGTACATGGATAACATCAGCCTCTTTAGTGGCTTCTTCCACTGTCATAACTGGCATGTCATGGGATATGGCGGTTTCCCAGGAGTCTCCGCCCTTTCTAAGTCCAACAATAACATCTAATCCGCTGTCTGCCATATTTCGGGATTGGGCCATTCCTTGACTTCCGTATCCTATAACTGCAACGGTTTTATCTTTAAGCACATCTATATTCACGTCTTTCTCATAATAAATCTTCATGGGGTCACCTCTTTTAAAATGGAAAAGAAATACCACGAATGGTATGTAAGAAATTTTTTTTCTTAGTTCAAATTTTATATGTCTAATATTGATGGAGTTTAATTAATAAAGTTTGCCCTGGGTTACATTAAGGAATTATAACATCTTATCAAGGTTAAAACCGCTTCATTACAAATATCCTTAATATTTAAGCTGTTAACTCAATGAAAATACTAAGAAAAAAAATAAAGAATGAAGGGGTTTAAGGAAATTCCTATATGGTCTTTGAACCCCGGGATATGGCAGTTGGGCCAGTTCTGGAGATTTCTTTAATGCCAAAACCTCTTAAAAGATCTATAAGGGCGTCAATTTTGTCCGGTGTCCCGGTAATTTCCAGGGTAAGATTTTCTGGTCCGGCGTCAACGATTCTGCCCCGGAAAATATTGGCGTACTGAATGATCTCTGAACGGGCTCTCTCTGAGGTGGCATGGGTTTTGATGAGACACAGTTCCCTGATTACAGTTCCCTCCGGATCCAGATCCCTAACTTTAACTACATCGATGATCTTGTTCAGCTGTTTGGTGATCTGTTCCAGGACTTTCTCATCACCCCTGGAGATAATGGTCATACGGGCTAGTCCATCCTGTTCTGAGGGGCCAACGGTGATACTATCTATGTTGAAACCTCTGCGGGTGAAGAGGCCAGCCACACGTTGCAGGACACCGGGACGGTGCATTACTATGGCGCTGATTATATGACTTCTCTGTTCAACCATTTTAATCCCCTCCAGTTTCCTGGGCAGATGGCTGGTAGGTTATCTCTCCGGGATTTTCCCTTTCAACCTTGTACTCCCCTACGATCTCAGTGAGACCACATCCTGGGGGCACCATTGGTAAGATTTCATTGGGATCGATCATCACATCAATGAGAGTTGGTTCACCAGAATTCAAAGCATTTTTAAGAGTTTCTTTCATTTCACCCGGGCGTTCAACCCGATACGCATTCACTCCGAATGCTTCGGCCAGTTTAACAAAATCGGGCATGGCTTTGAGTTTGGTCTGGGATATGCGTTCATCATAGAACAGTTTCTGCCACTGGAATACCATTCCCAAGTAACGGTTATCCAGTACACAGACCACCACTGGGATATCGTACTCTTTAACTGTGGCCAGATCCTGGCAGACCATTAAGAAACCTCCGTCCCCACACACTGCAACCACATCATTGTCAGGCATGGCAACTTTGGCGCCCATGGCTGCTGGGAAACCAAAGCCCATGGTTCCCAGGCCTCCAGAGGATATGAATTTTCGGGGATTCCTGGAAGAGAAGTAATGGGCCATCCACATCTGGTTCTGACCTACATCAGTGGTCACTATGGTATCATCAGTAACCGCTTCTGAAATCTCTTTTATAACCTGCTGGGGCTTCAGAGGCATTTCATCAAAGGAAAGACGGGGCATGCCATCCACATCTGGTTCTGACCTACATCAGTGGTCACTATGGTATCATCAGTAACCGCTTCTGAAATCTCTTTTATAACCTGCTGGGGCTTCAGAGGCATTTCATCAAAGGAAAGACGGGGCATACAACTGGCACGGAATGATTTGACATAATCGGTCCAGTCATGATTGTTAACTGTCTTGGTCTGGGAAATGATCCTGATCAGGTGGGATAGGATGATCTTGGCATCACCAACAATGGGCACGTTCACTGCCACATTTTTGCCAATCTCGGCAGGATCAACGTCGATGTGTATTATTTTAGCGTTAGGTGCGAATTTATTCACATCGCCTGTGGTACGGTCTGAAAACCGACATCCTACTGCAATTAGGCAGTCGCACTCGTCCACCATCATGTTAGAGGCCACACGGCCGTGCATTCCCAGCATTCCCAGTGACAGGGGATGGTCTTCAGGGAAACATCCTTTACCCATTAAACTGGTGGAAACTGGGGCTCCAATTAATTCTGACAAGTGTTGCAGTTCATCTGATGAACTGGAGTGGATCACACCACCTCCCGCAAGTATAACTGGTTTTTTAGATTTTAATATCAGTTCAGCTGCCTTTTTAACCTGCAGGGGGTGTCCCTTTTTAGTGGGTTTGTAACCTGGTAGGTCAATGGTTATATTTTCCGGGTAATCCAGCTCTCCTTCCTGGACATCTTTTGGTAAATCAACTACCACTGGTCCAGGTCTCCCAGTTCTGGCAATGTAAAATGATGATCGTATCATCTGAGGTATTTCTGAGGGTTCCATGGCCTGATAACTGTGTTTGCTAATGGGCATGGTCATACCTATGGTGTCTACTTCCTGAAAAGCATCGTTACCTATCAGGGAAGTACCTACCTGTCCTGCCAAAGCCACGATAGGGGCGGAATCCATGTAAGCTGTGGCAATACCGGTCACCAGATTGGTTGCTCCAGGGCCGGAAGTGCCTATGCAGACACCTACTTTGCCGGAAGCCCGAGCATAACCATCCGCTGCATGGGCTGCGCACTGTTCGTGCCTTACCAGTATGTGTTTGAGGTCTGAATCGTAGATTACATCGTACAGGGGGAGTAAGACTCCTCCAGGATATCCGAAGACTACGTCCACTCCCTCATCGGTTAGTGACTTTATTATGGCTTGACTGCCCTTCATATTTGACACCTAATTGTGTTTTGCTTTAAATAATTTCAATTCTTAAAAAAATCTCGCTTTTATATATGCCGATTTAGTTTTCATGTTATATGTATTTGTATGTATAATAACAATTGCAATCTGTAGATTGGAATAATTGTAATCTTAACTGGTTAATACCTGACTCCTTTACAACCTTTATAAGGGACCATTTTAACCTTTAAAAAGACAAACCAAGAATTATATTTGTGTGAAATTAAAGATGTTTACATTAAGAAAATTGGAGGGTTAGTATGAAGATTCTGGTGGTAGGAACTGGAGCAAGAGAACACGCAATTTGTCAGGCATTACATGGAGAGGCTGATATTTATTCAATAATGAGCAATCAAAACCCGGGCATAGCTCGCATCTCCCAATTCAAGATTGGTAGTGAAATGGACATTGAAGGGGTGAAAAAATACGCTCTGGACATGAAAGTGGACATGGCTATAATTGGACCGGAAGCACCGCTGGAACATGGTATTGTGGACACACTACAGGAGGCAGGAATTCCCTGTGTGGGGCCCACCCAGCAAGCTGCTAGAATCGAAACAGACAAAGCATTCATGCGTGATCTGTTTACAAAGCATAACATCTCTGGTTCAATTGCCTACGGTGCCTTTGACACGGTGGAAGATGCCGGTGAATTCATTGATGATTTTGCCCAGGACGTGGTAGTAAAACCAGTGGGCTTAACCGGTGGAAAAGGGGTTAAAATAGTAGGTGAACACCTTAAAGACTCTGAAGATGCTAAAAACTACGTTAAAGAGATTATTGATAATAAAATAGGGGGACATGCCAGTGTGGTCCTGGAGGAACGTCTTATTGGTGAGGAATTCACAGTACAGGCTCTGGTTGATGGAGATCACCTGGTGTCCATGCCTGCAGCTCAGGACCATCCCCACGCCTACGAAGGTGACCAGGGCCCCATAACTGGGGGAATGGGTTCTTACTCAGATAAAAATGGATTATTACCTTTTCTCGAATCGAAAGACTATGATGCAGCAGTTAAGGTAATGGAAGAAACTATTAAAGCTGTTAAAAAAGAGGTTGGTCCATATAAAGGTGTTCTTTACGGTCAGTTCATGCTCTGTCGTGATGGTCCTAAATTAGTGGAATATAACGCACGTTTCGGAGACCCGGAAGCTATGAATGTATTACCTCTACTGGAAACCAGTATGTTGGATTTATGCCAGGGAGTGGTGGATGGAAACCTTAAAAAAGCCCAGTTCAAACCCCAAGCTACGGTTTGCAAATACTTGGTTCCCAATGGTTACCCTGAAAGTGGAAAAGCAGGCCAACCCATCAAGGTGGATGAGGAAAAAATAAAAGCCGAGGGGGGGATGGTGTTTTATGCAGCTGTAAACCAGCAAGATGATAAAGTGTTAACTACTGGTTCCCGGGCGCTGGGCCTAGTCACCACTGCCGATAGTATTCAAGACGCTGAAGAACGATGTGAAAGAGCCACCCAGTACGTACAGGGTGACCTGTATCATCGTAGGGATGTTGGAACTAGAGAACTGATCTCTAAACGTATTCAGCATATGAAGAAAATCCGTGGCGCTGATTAATTTAAGTTGGCTGATATTACAAAATTCATACAAGTGGTTTAAATGGCCCGTTCCAGAAAATATCTCAATAATCTGCCCAATGCCCAGAAGATTAAGGATCTTGCCAGTGATATACTGGATTTTGAGCTGAAACTGGACCGGGTTCTGCAGGATAATGCCCGTGTAAAAAATGAGGTCATGGCATTACAGACACAAATTCTATCCCTGGGTAATGATGAATACTCAGAGGAACTGGAAAACACACAGATAAAGTTGAACGAGTTATCTACAGTTCTTATAATGCAGGATAGTGAAATTGCCGATTTGAAAAAAAATATCCACAATTTACAGTCCCTTGTGGACGATGAAATACGGGAGGGTTTGTCTCAACTTTTTCATAAGGCAAAATCAGACTGGGATGAAGCTAAGAAGGACGTTATCAAACACCAAAACATGGTGGAAGACTCCCAACATAGGTTTATGAATAGTTCTGCAGAAGATTCTCAAGAAGTCCATGATGAATGGATCCAAAATGTGAATAAAGTTATAAAAGATGAAGAAAGGATTAAAGAAAGTGAAAAACAGATTGAAGCAATTAAAAGAGTTTATAGGCTTGAATTCGGTTGATAATATCATATAATGTTTTATGATACTTTTCATAAACTTTAAGTAAAGGTATTAGTAGATATTTCAACTTCAAAAGAATAATAAATTCACCATTATTAACTTAAAATGGAATACGTGATTATTTATTTCCACGAAAAATAAGGACGAATTAGGGATGAGGCTATGAAAAACCTTTTATCTGCGTTAGATGCGCAAGACCACCTGGGGAAGATACTGGAAGTGGCTGAAAAGTTTAAAAAAGGACAGGGTCCTGAAAAACCATTAAATGGAAAATCTCTGGCTATGGTTTTTGAGAAAGCTTCAACCAGGACCAGGATATCCTTTGAAGTGGGTATGTACCAGTTGGGTGGGCATCCACTTTACTTATCTGCTTCTGATCTCCAATTAGGGAGGGGAGAGATCATACCGGACACTGCCCGGGCCATGAGTCGCTATGTTGATGGAATAATGATCAGGGCGCGTGAACACCAAGATGTCCTCGAATTTGCCCGATACGCAGATATCCCAGTGATAAATGGTTTAACAAACCTCGAACACCCTTGTCAGGCATTTACCGATATTTTTACCATTCAAGAACGTAAAAACACCTTAGATCTCCAGATGACATTCATGGGTGACGGGAACAATGTCTGTAACTCCCTATTACTGGCCACAGCAATGGTGGGAATGAATTTCACCGTAGCCTGCCCTGAGGGTTACCAACCGGATCAACTTATTTTAAAAGAAGCCCAGAAAATCGCTCAAAAATCAGGATCAGTTATCCAAGTCACCAGTGACGTTACTGAAGCAGTTAATGGTGCGGATGTACTTTACACTGATGTTTGGGTAAGTATGGGGGATGAAGAAGAGGAAGCCCAGAGAATAATTGATATGCAGGATTACCAAGTTAACCAGACCATCCTGGACAAGGCTGATAATGATGCAATGGTTTTACACTGCTTACCTGCAATCAGGGGGCAGGAAATAACTGAAGAAGTATTAAATGGACCTCAATCTGCTGTTTGGGATCAGGCTGAAAACAGACTCCATGTGCAGAAGGCTATTCTCTACCTTCTACTTAAGAGCTAATTTTCATGGTAAGAATCAGTTATTGGTGATAAATTAGGGATAAATAATTAAGATTAATTAAACTAAAAAATTATAAATTAAAATAATAAATTAAGGGTTTATAGTTCCAAACTGTTTGAATGGTAACTTATAAACTCTTCTATGGCTTTATCCAAGTCTAAAAATGTTTCTTCTGTTTTTTTGTTCAGAGTGATGAAGTACAGGAAGCTCAGAATCATAAAGGCCAGTACAGTGTAGTCTAATTCCCTTTCAGGTAAAATTTTCTCTAGATAATTGGCTAGGTATGATACAAAAATTTTTGAAACAGAATTTGGAATTTTTTCTCTTTCATAAATGATTATGTTCACGTATTCAAAGTTTTTATCTACTAAATCTACCAGATTGAGTATTAAGGTTCTAAATTGGGATTTAGGATCCTTTTCCTCATCATCCAGGACCAGGAGAGAATCAACATCTTCCATTATTTTATGCTTATTTTCACTTAAAACTCGATTAAACAGATTTTCTTTAGTTTCAAACTTTCTGAATAATGTCATTTCAGTGAAACCTGACTTTTCAGCTATTATTCGAGTTCTAGCACCGTTGTATCCTTTTTCTGAGAAAACTTTTAGGGCAGCGTCTAATATTTTTTGTTCAGTATCTGCAGACATTAAATAACATCCCTTGAAACATTTTTTT